>Ga0307511_10000011_pt1 | contig 137995 bp, 133 predicted proteins | sample 13_EM_MG_FD_200266 | JGI IMG/M metagenome (GOLD analysis project Ga0307511, IMG submission 200266) | Populus trichocarpa ectomycorrhiza microbial communities from riparian zone in the Pacific Northwest, United States - 13_EM | ecosystem: Host-associated > Plants > Roots > Unclassified...
AGACCGAACCCCAGGTGGCCGAACGCAGGCCGACCGCGCTGTTGCGGTAGGTCGGGGCGTTGCCGTGGTTGATACCATCGGGGAAGCCGGACGGGGCGCCCAGGGTGGCGGAAATTTCCAGCTGGAACCAGGCTTGCAGGCCGTTGCCCAGATCTTCAGTACCGCGCAGGCCGAAGTTCGAACCGGCGGGGTTCATGCGGCTGCGGGTGCTTTGGTTCGCGGCGGAAGCGCCGGCGGCGACATAGCTGCCCGCGGTACGGGCGGAGCTGCCGGCGGTGGTCAGGTTGGTCGGAGCGGCACCGCCGTCAGCACCAGTGGCGCTGGCGAACTGGAAGTCGCCGAGCAGGGTGCCGTACAGGGTCACGTTCGCGGACTGGGCAGCAGCAACGCCGGAGAAGGCGCTCAGCACCGCAGCGGCGAGAAGTTTCTTTTGCATGTAAATCTCCTCTGTGATTGAACTCGATAGCCAAGAAAGAAGTACGGGCATTTCCGTCGCGAAACTCTTGTGCCACCAAAGAGCCACTCCTCATGTGTCGAGAAGCTTGCGTGAATTCTCCCAAACGAAGGACCATGCGCCAAGTTTTTCAGTCTTTCAGGCCTATATTTCTATGTAGATGTATCTTTTGCACAACAAACAAGTCTCACAAACCCGTGAGCTGGCATTCGTTATGCCAGCGGCATTACATTTCCCCGATATCAGGGCAATTTCAGGACATGCCTCAAGCACTTGCCGCAGGCCGGCCTAAAATCGGCATCGAAACCTTTTTCGCTGCTTTTTGGGTCAAAATTCGAACTCGGCGCCGTTTCGCGTATTTAGTGCACCATATTGATTCGCCCTCAAGGGAAGTTCGCTGTGAACCTGATTTATCAATTTCCACAATCCACCCAGACCAATCCGGACGGCATCCTGGTGCTCGACTGGGGCGGGCGGGATCCCTTTGCGCAGAGCGCCCCCCTGCAGAACAATCCGGCCATCGCCTATCCGCAGATCCTGCCAAACGCCTTTTCCGCGCAGGAATGCGAGGCCATCGCGGGCCTGGGCGAGGCTCGGGTCAAGGCGGCGGCCAGCGTGGACGACCGCAGCGACCTGGCTTCGCGCGATTACCGCATCAGCGATATCGCCTGGATCGAGCCGGCGCAGGACAGCCAGTGGCTCTATCACCGGCTGGGGATGATATTCAGGCAGGTGAACCAGACCTATGGGTTCGACCTGGTCGGCTTTGTCGAACCACTGCAATACACCTGCTACGGTGCCGGCCAGTATTTCGGCTGGCATGTGGACATGGGCGTGGATTCGACTTCCCTGCGCAAGGTCTCGCTGACCATCCAGCTCAGCGATGCACAAAGCTACACCGGCGGCGACCTGCAATTCCACGGCGCGGCGGACATGCCGGCGGCGCGGGAGCTGGGTACCGGGGTGTCGTTTCCATCCTATCTGGCGCATCAGGTAAGTCCGGTCAAGCAAGGGCTGCGGTGTTCGCTGGTGGCGTGGGCCTACGGGCCGGCATTCCGCTAACATCCCGCTGACATCCCGCGCAACAGGCGGCCAGAAAGACGAAGGGCCGCGCGGAAAAATCCGCGCGGCCCTTCGTGCTTTCCTGCTGCGTGCTGATGCGTCCGTTCCGGCGCCCGGCGCGGGCTGGCTCAGAGTTTCTTGTTCAGCCCGAGCTTGCGGGTTACGTCCTCGTCCAGCGAGAGGCCGGCGGCGCCCTTGAACTCGTCCATCCCGCCGGCGGACTTGGATTCGAGCTTGAAGCGCACCCGGATGTCGTTGACCGAGTCGGCGTTGCGCACCGCTTCCTCGCGGGTGATGGCGCCGGCCTCGGCGAGGTCGAACAAGGCCATGTCGAAGGTCCGGCAACCGCTTTCCTTGGACTTGACCATTGCTTCCTTGAGTTCGTTGATCTCGCCCTTGTAGATGATGTCGGCGATCAGCGGGGTGTTCTGCATGATTTCCACCGCCGCCACCCGGCCGCGGCCGTCGGCCTTGCGGATCAGGCGCTGGGAGATGATGGCGCGCAGGTTCAGCGACAGGTCCATCAGCACCTGGGAGCGCTTTTCCACCGAGAAGAAGTTCAGCACCCGGTCGATCGCCTGGTTGGCGTTGTTGGCGTGCAGGGTGGCCATGCACAGATGGCCGGTTTCGGCGAATGCGAGGGCGTGCTCCATCACTTCCTTCTCGCGGATTTCACCGATGAAAATCACGTCCGGCGCCTGGCGCAGGGTGTTTTTCAGGGCGTTTTCCCAGGTCAGGGTGTCGCGGCCGATCTCGCGCTGGGAGATCAGGCTGCCGAGGTTGGGGTGCACGTATTCGACCGGGTCCTCGATGGTGACGATGTGGTCGTTGGCGTTCTGGTTGCGGTGATTGATCATGCCCGCCAGCGAGGTGCTCTTGCCCGAGCCGGTGCCGCCGACCATCAGGATCAGCCCGCGCCTGCCCATCACGATCTCCTTGAGTTCGGGCGGCAGGCCCAGCTCGTCGACCGTCGGAATCTTGGTGGCAATGGTGCGGCAGACCATGCTGACATGGTCCTGCTGCCAGAACACGTTGACGCGGAAACGGCCGATACCGTCAGGCGCGATGGCGAAGTTGCACTCGCGGTCGGTCTCGAACTCGCGGCGCTGCTTGTCGTTCATCAGCGAGTAGGCGAACAGGCGGGTGTGCTCGGCGGCCAGCTTCTGGTTGGCCACCGGAGTGATCTTGCCGTCGATCTTGATCGAAGGCGGAAAGTCCGGGGCGATGAACAGGTCCGAGCCCTTCTTGCCGACCATCAGGCCGAGCAGGTCCTGAATGTATTTGTTTGCTTGCAAGTCGTCCACGCCGCGCTCCCTATTGTCTTGGTCTTCAAATCACTTAACTTCGACTGCTCTTGACCCGTTGGCCTGCCACCCGATTATAGCCGCCGCCCAGGGAATGGACAAACCACGCGAACGGCTCAGGGCCCCTCCGGCACGACCGGTTTGACGGTCGAGCCGACCTGCGCCGAAGTCGGTACCGGCAGCCCGAGCGCGGCGAAAGCGCCCTGCACCACCGCCAGGGAACTGGCGCCGTGGCCGCCCCGATGCGCGTAGATCAGGTCGTAGCGCGGCGGCTGGAACAGATGCTCGGGCGTGGCCGGATCGGCGAATAGTTCGCCCGCCAGGTCCTGGCGCACGAAAAACGCATTCACGCCCGTGAGGTTGCAGCCGACCAGGCGGTAGCCGCGCGCGGCTCCCAGGCGCGCCAGGGCGGTGAGCGAGGCGCCCATCACGTCGCTGCCGGCCCAGATGTGCTCGCGCAGATAGCCCATGCACCAGTCCATCGGCGGGCGGAACTTGGCGTTGTATTCGATCGCCACCACGCGCGGGTTGACGCTTTGGACCGCCTCCCAGAGGTGGTAGTCGTTGCCGTCCACGTCGATCGACAGCAGGTCGATCTCCGGGCCCAGGTTGGCCGAGGCGATCAGGCCGTCGATGTTGTCGCGGTCGATGAAGGCCAGGCGCGCCTGCAGCAAACCGCGCTCGATCAGGGGCGCGAAACCCTGGCTGATCAGGGTCAGGTTGTCCTGCGAGCCGTCGATCCACAGCCCGCGCCAGCCTTGTGCCAGCAGATAGGTGGTGTTGTTCTCCAGGCCGTCTCCGCAACCGAACTCGACAAAACTCTTGTGCTTGATGCCGATGCGGCGGAAGATTTCCGTCAGCAGCCCGTCTTCGTCGTTCTGCGAATAGGCTTTCCAGCCATGGCGCTCCAGGCGGCGCGGGTCGTCGTATTTTGCATCGGCCAGCAGGGTCTGCTCCAATTGTTGCGCCAGCAGCCAAAGGCGGGCATTGCGATGCTCGAAGGCCTTCTTGCGCATGAAAGCCTCATGCGGGTCCTCCGGGATCGGCGCGGCTGCCGCAACCGCCTCGACGGGCCTCGCCTGGGCGGGCGCGGGAGCCATCGCAGCCTCGGGTTTGGGTTGCAATACGCTGGAGAAAAGCTTGCCGATCATGAGCTCGAATCTGTGGTTGGGCGGGCGCGGCCGGCATGTGGCCGGATACCGCATCGCGGGCTTTCGCGGGTGCGATCATGCAAAACCCCGTTCATCCCGACGTTCATCCCGACGTTCATCCCAAGTATACCCGCCCCTTCGGGAGGCTTCGCCCCGGCTGGCCGCGCCAAACTCCTTGACAGGCAGTTATTTGACACTTAAAGTAATTTCCGATGAAACTGGACGCCAACAAAACCGCCAAGGCCCCGGAAGCGGGCGCCGCCGAACCGGCGCCGGAGCAAGCTTCCCTGGACCACGAGTCACGCCTGATTGCGGCTGATCACGAAGCCCTGCGCCTGTGGCTGCGCCTGCTCACCTGCACCAACCTGATCGAAAGCGAGATCCGCGCCGACCTCAGGCGCGATTTTGCCTGCACCCTGCCGCGCTTCGACCTGATGGCCCAGCTCTACCGCCACCCGGGCGGGATGAAAATGGGCGAGCTGTCGCGCCGCCTGATGGTCACCGGCGGCAATGTCACAGGCATCGCCGACCAGCTGGTCAAGGAAGGCCATGTGCAGCGCGAGACCGACCCCACCGACCGGCGCGCCTTCCTGCTCAAGCTCACCCCGAACGGGCGCAAGAGCTTCGCGAAGATGGCCGCGCAGCATGAGGAATGGGTCGTCGGCCTGCTCGGCGGCCTTTCCGAAACCGAACGCCACACCTTGTACGAGCTGCTTGGGCGGCTCAAGACGACATTGAAGGACACCAGCGCATGAGCGAGCCCACCCTGCAACCCCTGCAGCTCCTGACCGGCTATGAAGCGACGCATTTCAGCTGGCAGGCGCAAGGCAAGGTTGCCACCATCACCCTGAACCGGCCCGAGCGCAAGAATCCGCTCACCTTCGAATCGTACGCGGAGCTGCGCGACCTGTTCCGCGCGCTCTCGCACGCTTCCGACATCAAGGCCATCGTGATCACCGGCGCGGGCGGCAACTTCTGCTCGGGCGGGGACGTGCACGAGATCATCGGGCCGCTCACCAGGATGGCGATGCCTGAACTGATGCGGTTCACCCGCATGACCGGCGACCTGGTGAAGGCGATGCGCCATTGCCCGCAGCCGGTCATCGCGGCAATCGATGGCGTGTGCGCCGGTGCCGGGGCGATCATCGCGATGGCTTCCGACATGCGCATCGGCACCCCGCAGGCGAAGACCGCATTCCTGTTCACCCGCGTCGGCCTGGCCGGTTGCGACATGGGCGCCTGCGCCATCCTGCCGCGCATCATCGGGCAGGGCCGGGCGTCCGAACTGCTGTTCACCGGACGCAGCATGGGCGCCGAGGAAGGCGAGCGCTGGGGCTTTTTCAATCGTCTGGCATCTTCCGATACGGTACTCGCCGAGGCTCAGGCGCTGGCACAGGCCCTGGTCGAAGGCCCGACCTTCGCTCACGGCATGACCAAGAACCAGTTGCACCTGGAATGGGACATGGGCATCGACGAAGCGATCGAGGCCGAAGCGCAGGCGCAGGCGATCTGCATGCAGACCCAGGACTTTCACCGCGCCTATCACGCCTTCGCGGCCAAGCAAAAACCCAAGTTCGAGGGCAATTGAGCACCATGGACCGCTGCTATCTGGACTGGCCGTTTTTCGCCCCCGAGCACCGCGACCTGGCGCGCGAACTGGATGCCTGGCTGCCCAAGGGCCTGAAGGGCGTGGCTCACGGCCACACGACCGCCGAAGTCGATGCCGCCTGCCGCGACCTGGTGCATCGACTCGCGCAGGGCGGGTTCACGCGCTACGCGGTGCCGCGCGCTTACGGCGGCGCGCTGGAGGCGCTGGACTCGCGCTCGCTGTGCATGATCCGCGAACACCTGGCGTATCACGAAGGCCTGGCCGATTTCGCCTTCGCCATGCAGGGCCTGGGCAGCGGGGCGATTTCGCTGGCGGGCTCCGAAGCGCTCAAATCCTCCTATCTGCCGCGTGTCGCCAAAGGAGAAGCGATTGCCGCCTTCGCGCTCTCCGAACCGGAGGCCGGGTCGGACGTAGGCGCAATGGCGATGAGCGCGCGCCGCGAGGGCGACCACTACATCCTCAACGGCAGCAAGACCTGGATTTCCAATGGCGGCATCGCCGACTTTTATTGCGTGTTCGCGCGCAGCGACGAGCAAAGCCGCGGCGCCAAGGGCATCAGCGCCTTTGTCGTCGATGCGAACGTGCCGGGCTTCTCGATCGCCGAGCGCATCGATGTGATCGCCCCGCATCCCCTGGCCACGCTGCGCTTTGAAAACGCGCGCGTTCCGGCATCGCACTTGCTAGGTGAGGAGGGACAAGGCTTCAAGCTCGCCATGCAGACCCTCGACATCTTTCGCAGTTCCGTCGCCGCCGCGGCGCTCGGCTTCGCGCGCCGCGCGCTTGCTGAAGCGCTGGCGCGCGCCAAATCGCGGCGCATGTTCGGCGCCACGCTGGGCGATCTGCAACTGACCCAGGCGGCGATCGGCGAGATGGCCACTCTGATCGACTCCGCGGCTCTCCTCACCTACCGCGCCGCCTGGCAGCGCGACGTGATGGGCGAGCGCGCCACGCGTGAAGCGGCGATGGCCAAGATGACCGCCACCGAAAACGCGCAGATCGTGATCGACCGCGCCCTGCAGATGTTCGGCGGGCAGGGCGTGAAGAGCGGCGAGATGGTGGAAAAGCTGTACCGCGAGATCCGCGCCCTGCGCATCTACGAAGGCGCCACCGAAGTGCAAAAACTGATCATCGCGCGCGAGACCATGAAGGGCTGAGGCCCACCCCGAACCGCAACATCGACGACTCATCATGACCACGGCACATCTCAGTTCCCATCTAGACACTTTCGCCCGCGACCGCCTGCCGCCCAAAGACCAGTGGCCCGAGTTGCGGTTCGACCTGCCCGAACTCAAATACCCCAAGCGCCTGAACGCCGCCGCCGAACTGCTCGACCGCGCGGTGCTTGAAGGCGACGGCGACCGTCCGGCGATCTGGATGCAGGTCGACGGCAAACCGGTATTCGCTACCTACGCGCAACTCCAGCACCGCGTGAACAAGGTCGCCAACGTGCTGGTCGAGGACTTTGGCCTGGTGCCCGGCAACCGCGTGCTGCTGCGCGGCCCTAACAACGCGATGATGGCCGTCTGCTGGCTGGCGGTGATCAAGGCCGGCATGATCGCGGTGGGCACCATGCCGCTGCTGCGTGCCAAGGAACTCAAGCAGGTGATCGACAAGGCCGAGATCACCCACGCCCTGTGCAGCCAGCCGCTGTGGCAGGAGATGGCCAACTGCACCAACCCGAACCACGAGCACTACGCGCCGACCCTGAAGCGCATCGGTTATTTCGACGACGGCGAGAACGGCTCGCTGGAAGAGATGCTGGCGTTCAAGAGCGGCGAGTTCCAGGCGGTGGATACGGCCTCCGACGATGTCGCGCTGATCGCCTTTACCTCCGGCACCACCGGCGAGCCCAAGGGCACCATCCATTTCCATCGCGACATCATGGCGATGTGCGACTGCTTTCCGCGCTCCTGCCTGAAGTCCGGCAAGGACGATATCTTCTGCGGCACCCCGCCGCTCGCTTTCACGTTTGGCCTGGGCGGCATGCTGGCCTTCCCGATGCGCGCGCGCGCCTCCACCGTGCTGATGGAAAAGCTCTCGCCCGAGCTGCTGCTTACGACCGTAGCAAAATTCAAGGCGACCATCTGCTTCACCGCGCCTACCTTCTACCGCCAGATGGCCGCGCTGGCGAAAGACCACAACCTCAAGTCGCTGAAGAAATGCGTCTCCGCCGGCGAAGCCTTGCCTGATGCGACGCGCCAGTTGTTCAAGGAAGCGACCGGCATCGAGATCATCGACGGCATCGGCGCCACCGAGATGATCCACATTTTCATCTCGCACACTCCCGAGACCGTGCGCCGCGGCGCCACCGGCCAGGCCATCCCCGGCTACCAGGCGCAGGTGTGGGACGACAATGGCAAGGTGTGCCCGCCCGGCACGGTCGGCAAGCTCGCGGTGAAGGGCCCGACCGGCTGCCGCTATCTCGACGACCCGCGCCAGGCCAACTATGTCAAGAACGGCTGGAACCTCACCGGCGACGCCTACATGATGGACGCCGACGGCTACTTCTTCTACCAGGCGCGTACCGACGACATGATCATCTCGGCCGGCTACAACATCGCTGGCCCCGAGGTGGAGTCCTGCCTGCTGGCCCATGAGGCGGTGGCCGAGTGCGGCGTGGTGGGGCAGCCGGACGAGGAGCGCGGCCAGATCGTCAAGGCCTATATTGTTCTGAAGCCCGGCTACTACGGCAACCAGGCGATGACCAAGACCTTGCAGGATTACGTGAAGAACGCGGTGGCGCCCTACAAGTATCCGCGCGCCATCGAATACGTCGATGCGCTGCCGCGCACCGAGACCGGCAAGCTGCAGCGCTTCCGCTTGCGGCAACTGGCGGCGATCTGATTCGCGTTGTCCAATAAAAAGGCGCGGCAATCGCGATGCCCAGACTGCTGACAAAGCAGGTTGTCGCGAACCGGGCCGCGCCAACTCCCGCGCGGCTCCCTCTGACTTCGGGGGGTTCAAAAGGGGGCTTGCCCCCTTTGGCAACAACCTGAGCGCCGCTATCGCGGCGCTTTTTTCAGGGCCCTCGCTTACTTTCCGAGCGCGCCAAACACCTTCTGCACGATGCTCGTGCCCTGCCCCACCGGATCGGCGCGGATCGCCTTCTCCTCGTCGGCCATCATGGTGAACAGGCCGTCGAGAGCGCGATGGGTCACGTAGGTTTCCACCTTGGTGTCGTCGCCCTTGACCAGGCCGAACTGCGCCCCACGGCCGGCGAGATCGTTGTACTTCTGCGCCAGGCCGATGCGCTGGGTCACGCTGGTGACCACCGGCAGGAATTTGGTGCGCAGGGTATCGGTGGTCTTGTTCTTGAAGAACTGGGTGCCGGAGTCCTGCCCACCGCTGATGATGCCCTTGGCGTCCTGTACGCTCATCGACTTGATGGCGTTGATGAAAATCGGCTTGGCCTCGCCGACCGCCTTCTCGGCGGCGCGGTTGATCTGCAGGTGCAGGTCATCGACCTGCTTGCCCATGCCCATGGTCTTCATCAGGCCGCTGGCTTTTTCCAGGTATTCCGGCAGGGGGATCTTCACCTTGGCGTTGTTCCAGAAACCGTTTTCCACCGCCAGCTTGCCGATCGCCTTGCCGGTGGAGGAGTCCAGGGCCGATTTCAGGCCCGCCACCGCATCCTGGTTGCTGATGTCGGCCCAGGAGAGCGCCCAGGCGCGCGGCAGCACCAGAATGCCGGCGGCGGCCGGCAGCCATGTCAACAGGGTTCTGCGGGTAAAATGCGGGGTGACAGCAGCTTCAGTGCGCATCCGGGTATCTTCAGCGTCCGTAAGCATGTTTGTCTCGATGTGTTTGTGGGTGCGCATGGCGCCTCCTGCGGGAGTTTCAAGTATGACCAAGTCATTGAAGATTAGCCTGATTGGCATCGTGCTGGCAATAGCGGCCGGCGGGGCTTATTTCGCGTTCGTGCAGGAGCGCCCGATGCCTCAGGTCAAATTCGCCATGCTTTCGGGCGAGCTGGTCGCCTCCGATGACCTGAAGGGCAAGGTCACCCTGGTCAATTTCTGGGCCACTTCCTGCGCGCCGTGCATCACCGAGATGCCCAAGTTCGTCTCGACCTACAACCAGTTCAAGGATCGCGGCTTCGAGACCATCCTGGTGGCGATGGATTTCGATCCGCCCAACTACGTGAAGACCTTCACCGAGCGCAACAAGCTGCCCTTCAAGATCGCGCTGGATGCGCGTGGCGAGATCGCCAAGAGCTTTGGCAACGTCACCGTGATCCCGACCACCTTCATCGTCGACAAGAAGGGCAACATCATCAAGAGTTTTCTTGGCGAGCCCGACTTCAAGAAGCTGCATGAGGTGCTGGAAACGGCGCTCAAGGCATCGTGAGCACGCCTGACCCGCAGGCTGGCGCCGCGGGTGAGAAGAATCGAGCGGGCCAGCAGGCTGCATCCGAAGCGGAATCCTCTTCCGTGTCTCCGCCTTCCCGGGAATTGCCCGAGCGCCGCTGGACCTGGATGGACCGCTGGGACCCAGGCACCTGGGAAATGCCCAGCAATCCCACCAAGCTGCAGCGCGTGCTCGCCGGACTGGCGCTGGTCTTCATCTTCATCATGACCGTCTACGTGCCGTTCAGGATGCTCGGCATGTTCTAGGAGTCTGCGCGAGCAGCGGTTCAGCCCGACAGGAAATCCGGCTGGCGAAATTTCATTTCCAGGAACTGGCCATTGGCCAGAAGAGCCTGCGCATCGCTGGATGCGACGTTGGCGACGATCTCGTGCAGCTTGGCATCGAGCAGCGCGAGCTGGTCGGCGAGCAACTCGCGCGCGGTCTTGCCGTCCTTGAGCGGATGCGAAACCCGGAAGGCGGGCGGCAAGGCCACGTAATTGGCCAGGGTCTCGGGCAGGTAGCGCAGCACCGTTTCGCGCACCGTGTACAGATTGCCGTCGTGGCCGGCGCCGCCGACCAGGCGCGGCAATACTTCGGCCACCGAGTCGCGCACGCTGGAGAGACTTGCCGCCATTTCACCGGTCAAATAGGGGCGCGCCTTGGCGACGATCTCGTCCAGCGCCTGCAGGGTCTGCTCGATCGACAGGCTCTGTTCGATGTGCCGCTCCAGTTCCGGCGGGCGGCGGCCGAACAGCCAGCCGGCCGCGTACAGGCCGCCGGTGATCAGCAGCCAGCCATGGTCGATGATGCCCGCGAACAGCAGCGCCGGGCCTGCCAGCGCGAAGGCGCAGCCCGTGATGTTGGCCGAGCTGTAGAACCGCAGCAAGGCGCGCAGTTTCAGGGAGCGCTCACCCAATCCGCCCTCCCCTCTGCTTCCCTGTGTCGTAAATCGCCTGCCCGCGCCTTCATTGGTAGCCCCGGATCTCCTTGAACACCTGGGCCAGGCGCGCGTGGCGCCCGTCGAACTCGCGCCCACCCGAAATCTGCGCCAGTTCACGCATGCCGGCCGGGCTGGCCTCGCCGAACAGGATGGGGAAAATGCGCGCCGAGGTGCCGCCCGGGTAGCGCGCGCGGAACTGCTCGGCGGTGAGGCCCTGGTTGCTTTCGCCATCAGTGAGCAGGACGATGCTGACAAAGCGGTCGGGATCGGCCTGCTGCTCCTGCCGCGCCAGTTCCTCGGCGGCAACCAGTGCCGAATAGATCGCCGTGCCGCCTTCGGCGGTGAGCGCGTCGGCCTTGCGGCGCAAATCGGCGCGCGCCTGTTCGATATTGGCGGCCTCGAAGCGCACCCACAGGGGCGGCGCCACCTTGTCCGAAAATGTGATCAGGGCGACCCGCTCGCGGCTCTGGAAGGCGGCATAGCGCGCGCTGGCGCTGCTGGTCTCGGCACCGGACAGGAGCTTCAGGGCTTCGCGCATCGAATTGAGCCGGTCGCCGCGCATCGAGCCGCTCAGGTCAAGCACGAAAATCGAGGTGGCCGGGCGGCGCCATTGCGACTGATAAGCCGACAGCACGGCATCGATCACCTCCAGCCGGTTGGGAAAGGAGAGTTCGGCCACCGCCACGCTGGGCAAGGCCGGCGCCGCCGGCGCTTCCGGGTTGGCCGGCCGCAGGAAGGCAGCGGCGAGGGCCTCGCGCTGGAACGGCAGGGCCTTGAGCGCCGCCACCAGCTTCTGGTAATCATCGCGCCGGTCGGCGTTGAGCAGCATCAGGGGATAGTCGGCCGAGATCATCCCGTCGCGCGGGTAGATGAGCGTGAGGCGGTCCGCCTCCGCGAGCTTGTCGTTGGCGCGCAGGATCACCGCCTCGTAGTTGACCATCGCATCGACCGCCGAGGGATTGCGCATATACGCCTCGGCGAGCCAGCCGGAACTGCCGGCGGTGAGCTTTTGCCCGCCCAGGAAGGTCTTCAGGGTCTTGGCATCGACATCCTGCACGGCGAGGTCTTCGGTCTTGCCGGCCAATGCGGAAGCGACCGCGAACAAGGCGCTCATGCCGGTGTTGGAACTGGCGGGATTGGTCATGCCGTAGCTGAGCTTGCCGTCGCCGGCGGCACGCGCCACCTCGGCCCAGCCAGGCGCGCGCTTGTCCCAGCCCAGGGCCTTCAGCTTCGCGGTCTTTACGCCCAGGGCGATGCGCGAATAGAAGAGTTTCTCGCGCGCCAGCACCTTCTCGCGCAGCGCGAGCGCCGGGTAGGCGCCGTTGGGCGGCAGGATGGCGTCGAAACGCTCGCCCCCGTCAATGCGCTCGACGATGTCCAGCGTGCCGGCATAGGAGATTTTCAGGTCCACGCCGGCGCCGCGTGCCGCGCCGACGATGGCGGGCTCCAGGTCCTTCAGTTCGGAACCGGCCAGGATGGTGAAGCCCGGCGCGGGCGCCGCCTGGGGCGCGGGACTGGTGCTGCCCGCGGACACCGGCGCCGGCGCCGGCTTGTCGCAACCGGACAGGCCCGCGCCCAGAAACAGCAGCGCGGCCAGCACCAGCAGACGCCGCAAGCCGCGGTGGGCCATGCCACTGCCGCGCGAATTCACAGCGCCACCTCGCCGCGCGCCTGCAGGGCCGCCGCCGACTCCTGGCGGCGCGCCCGGTCCAGGTACCCGCGGCTTTTCGCCACTTCGGCCTCGAGGGTGCCGACGGTGGACTGCATCGCATCCAGCGCCTTGCCGCGGAAATCGTCGATCGCATCCATCGCCTGGTAGATGTTGGCGAAGGCCTGCTGCAGCTTGGCGATCTCGATGGTGGACGAGGCCGCCTGCTGGTGGATCGCCGCGCCCTGGTCGCGCAGCATTTCGCTGGTGGCGGCGATCATGTTGCCGGTCGCGGCGTTCAGCGCGCCGACCTGGTCGAGCACCAGCTTCTGGTTGGCCAGGGCCTGCGCGACGATCACGGCGGTGCGCAGGGCGGCCACCGTCGTGGTGGTGGCGCGGTCCACGCCTTTCATCAGCTCGAGGTTGTTCTTGCGGATCAGGTCCAGCGCCAGATAGCCCTGGATATTGACGGTGAGCTGGGTCAGCAGGTCCATCACCTTCTGGCGGGTGTAGAACAGCATTTCCTCGCGCACCACGCGGGCCTTTTCGGGGTCGCCGGCTTCCAGCTCGCGCGCCTTGGCTTCCAGTTCGCTGTCGAGCTTGCGGCCGATGTGCACGTATTTTTCCAGGCGCTCCATCAGGGTCCAGAGATTGACCTTCTCCTGTTCGATGGCGGCGTTGTCGCGCATCAGCTCATCCTTGCCGCGCTTCAGCGATTCGATGATCGCGTTCAAGTGCGCCTGCGAGGACTGGTAGCGGTCGAAGTAGTCGATCAGCTTGTTGCCCAGGGGGATCAGGCCGAGCAGCTTGCGCGGCGAGAACAGGTCGCCCTGGCGCGCGGGATCGAGGTCTTCGATCTGGCGGCGCAGGTCGATCAGCGACTGGCCGATCGCGGCACCGGTACCGAACGGGCCCTTGCTGAGGGTACGCACCGGGCGCTCCAGCATGCGGTTGGAGACCGAGGCGGAGGCCTCGATGTCCTTGCTGCCCATGGTGTGGATGCGCTCGACCGCTTCCTTGAACTTGGGGTGCTGGCTGTCGTAGGTGGTGATCTCGTCGATGAAGCCGCGCACCTGCTCATCCAGCGCGCTCACTTCCTCGGGCTTCAGGCGCACCTTGCCGCTGGCCGATTCCACCGGCAACGGGGCCACCGGCGCGGGCGGCTCGAGGGTGAAGGCTTGCGGGGGCTGCAATTCGGTGCTGGTGACGGGGGTGTTCATGCGAACTCCTCTTTGATTTCGTTTTTTGTCGTTATTTGTAGCGGGCTTCGATGCCCTGGATCATGCGTTCCAGCCACTCGTGGCTCGGCGGGTCGACCACGTCGACCAATACCTCGGGCACCTTGATGCCCTGCTTGGCCCAGATCTCCGGCCCCTTGGTCTCGCCACCGGTGCGAAAGCCGTATTCATGCGCCAGTTCGCGCAGCGCCGGGTCGTTCTGCAGGGCCGCGCCCAGGCGCGCGCCGGCGGCGTTGTAGGGCACCAGCACGTGCTTGGAATAGACGGTGGGCCGCGGGTAGAGGATCACCATGTCCCCCTTGAGCTTGTCCGGATGCTTGAGCCAGAACTCGATCATCTGCGACTCGTAGACCACCAGCAGCGGCGCCTTGCCCATGCCCAGGGCCAGGTAGTCCTCGAAGGGGCCGGCGGAGGACTGCTCCTGGAAGCCCTGGCGCAGGAACAGGGGCGCCACCAGAGGCAGCACGCGGTCCAGGTCTTCCTGGCTTTGCACCACCTGCTGCTTGTTGGCGAGGTAACTCGCCAGCGCCAGGTACATGGCGGCCGAGTTGGAGGTGCGCACGTCGGTGGAACCGATCAGCACGGCCTTGCTGGTGGCGAAGGCCTCGCTCTGCTTGAGTTCGCGCCAGCGCGCGCCCTTGTCGATCAGCGCCATCAGGCCGGGCAGGTCGACCACGTAGTAGAAATCGCCCTGGCGGCTGGCCATGCCGTTGGCGACCAGTATCTCGGCGATCGGCCGCCAGCTGGCGAACACGATGGGGGTGTAGAAGGGGTCGAAGACCCGCGCCGGCTTGGCCTTGGCGGCGAGCATCTGCGCGGCGGGCGCGCCGGAGGGAAAGCCGAAGTCCTGCTTGGCGGCGTCGTAACGCTCGACGATGCTGCGCGACCCGGCTTTCTCGGGCAGGACGGTGATGCCTTGCGCGGCAAGGGCTTTTTGCACCCGCGCATCGGCGAAAAATGCTTCCTTTTCCGAACCGATCAGGCCGCGGACGCTGACCTGCTTTTCCTGTTCGATCTGCCGCGCGGCTTGACTGGCGGTGTCGTCGCGCAGGCGCGCGTTCGAGTACCAGACGCCGCCTCCCACACCTGCAAGCAGCAATACGGCCAACAAGGGGGCGATCAGCTTGCGCATATCCAAAGCCTTTCCCCTGCGACCCGCGGGCGCGCACTTTCCGGGCGGCGGCGGTCCTGCGCGATCGTTGAGGTTATTGTTATTGTCTTGATCTCGTTATCCAATGAGATCAAGCGTATTACGGTTTTGTGACCGCCTCGTTACAAAAAAGCGCTTTGGAAAGAACGCCGGGCGGCGGCGGATCAGGCGGGAAGACGGGCGCGGCATCAGGCCTGCCATGCCCATGCGCAGCAGGCGGATCAAGCCCTCCCGGGCTTGGAACGGCGACGGCGTGGCTTCAGGAAGCCACGCCCGTACTCAGGCGACCCCGGGTACGCTTTACGACACCACGCCCGCGTGGTGAGCCTGCACATCGGCGTGATAGGAAGAGCGCACCATCGGCCCGCAGGCCGCGTGGGTGAAGCCCATCCTGTTCGCTTCCTCTTCGTACATCTTGAAGATCGCCGGTTCGACGTAGCGCTTGACCGCCAGGTGGTGGCCGGAGGGCTGCAGGTACTGGCCGATGGTGAGCATGTCCACATCGTGCGCGCGCAAATCGCGCATCACCTGCAGTATCTCTTCGTCGGTCTCGCCCAGGCCGACCATCAGGCCGGACTTGGTGAGCACCTCGGGGTGCGCCGCCTTGAACTGCTTGAGCAGCAGCAGCGAATGCTCGTAGCTCGAACCCGGGCGCGCCTCCTTGTACAGGCGCGGCACCGATTCCAGGTTGTGGTTCATCACGTCCGGCGGCACGGTGTTGAGGATGCCGAGGGCCCGGTCCAGGCGGCCGCGGAAATCGGGGGTGAGGATCTCGATGCGGGTGGAAGGCGAATGCTCGCGCACGGCGCGGATGCATTCGACAAAATGCCCGGCGCCGCCGTCGCGCAGGTCGTCACGGTCGACGCTGGTGATCACCACGTACTTCAGGCGCAGGGCGCCGATGGTCTTGGCCAGGTTGACCGGCTCGTCCGGGTCCAGCGGCAACGGGCGGCCGTGGGCCACGTCGCAGAAGGGGCAGCGGCGGGTGCACAGGCTGCCCATGATCATGAAGGTGGCCGTGCCCTTGCCGAAGCACTCGCCGATGTTCGGACAGGAGGCTTCTTCGCACACCGTGTGCAGCTTGTGCTCGCGAAGAATGTCCTTGATCTCGAAAAATCGCGTGTTGGAAGAGGCTGCCTTGACGCGGATCCAGTCCGGCTTGGCGATTCTCTCCATCGGCACCACCTTGATGGGGATGCGCGCGGTCTTGGATTCGCCTTTTTGGGCGACACCCGCGCTCACTTGACCCACGACATCGCTCGTGGCGGCGTTCGATTCGCTGACCGGGGGTTGCACTGCACTCATGATGCCTTCTTTCGCTCGGGCGTCAGGGGGAAGCGCGCCCGCTCGCCTTCTTAATTCGCTTTCTGATTGCTGGGGCCATCGACCCAGAAATTGCCGATCGCAAGGTGGTCGATGCGCCTGTCCACCAGCGCCTGCGCGGCCTCGTGCGGCCCGCAGACGATCGGCTCTTCGTGCACGTTGAAGCTGGTATTGAGCACCAGGGGAATGCCGGAGAGCTGGCGATAGCGGTCGATCAGTTGCCAATACTTCGGGTTGCGGTCGCGGCGCACCAGTTGCGGCCGCGCGGTACCGTCGACGTGAACCACGGCGGGAATGCGCTCGTGCCAGTCCTTTTTCACGTCGTAGGTGATGGTCATGAACTCGGCGGCGTGGCGCCCCGGCTCCACGCCCTCGAACAGTTCGTCGGCGGCTTCGGCCAGCACCGAAGGGGCGAAGGGCATGAACTCGGTGCGCTCCAGGCGCTCGTTCAGCCAGGTGTTGATCGAGCGGTCGGTGGGGGCGGCGACCATCGAGCGGTTGCCCAGCGCCCGCGGGCCGAACTCCATCGGCCCCTGGAACCAGCCGACCACCTGCGATTTGTGCATCGCCTGCGCGCTCTTCTCGACCACCTGCTCGAAGGGCAGCTCTTCGTACTTCAGGCCGCGCCGGTCCAGCTCGGCCTTGATCTCGTCGCGCGTCGGGTCGGTGCCCCAGTAGACGGTTTCCAGCACGTGCTTGTTGCGGCCCATGAAGCCGGGTTCGAGCTTGTCCAGCGCCAGGATCGCGGAACCCACGCTATTGCCGGTGTCGGACATGCCGGGGAACACGAACAGCTGCTCGCACTCGGGCAGCGCGGCGATGCGCTGGTTCAGCTTGACGTTGGCGAACACGCCGCCGTTCACCGACAGGTGCTTCATGCCGGTTTGCCGCAGGAAGTTGCGGCAGATGGCAACGATGGCTTCCTCGAACACCGCCTGCGCGGCGGCGGCGACGTTCTCGCGGCTGTGGCCGACGATGGCTTCCTTCATGAAGGCGCTGCGGCGCTTCAGGCCGCCTTCCGGGCCCTTGCCGTTCTTGAAGTCGCAATCGAAATTCAGGCCGTCGCCGGACAGGCGCAGGCACTGCTTGAACTTGTCGTAGAGGGGCTTGGCGTCGCCATAGGCGGCCAGGCCCAGCACCTTGCCTTCATGGCGCAGCGGGCGGAAGCCGAGTTGCTCGGTGATGTCCATGTAGAAATAGCCTGGCGAGCAGCCCGGGGTGTCGCCCACGTGCAGGCACTGCAGGCGGCCGTCCTTGAAGGTGCTGGCGGTGTAGTAGATGTCGAGGTCGCCCTCGCCGTCCATGGTGATCACCGCGCACTCGTCAAAGCCGGCGTAGAAGGCCGCGCCGGCCGCATGCGACAGGTGGTGGTCGACGAAATGCATCTGGCAGTCGGGGCGGAAGCCCTCTTCGCTCAGGAATTCGCTGACCACCAGGAATTCTTCCGGCTTGCGGTCCGAGCCCAGGTGGCGCAGATCGTTCTGCACGTGGCGCAGGAACACCTGGCGCTGGTTCTCGACGCCGCGCAGTTTCTTCACGCTGTTGGAAACCGCGCGCTCCAGGCGCTTGTGCACCGGGTTGTGCACGCGGTTGGTGTAGCGGTCGGAGAAGTGGTCGTAATTCGACGCGATGTGGTCGACATCCTTGCGCGTCAAGCCGGCGATGCGCAGGCACTCATCGATGGCGCCGCGCGGCATGCGCCCGCCGTCACACTTGATGCGCGAGATGCGCTCTTCCGATACCGCGGCGACCAGCTTGCCGTCGCGAAACACGCAAGCCGACGAGTCGTGCGACGCGGCCATCCCCAGAACGATGCTCATGAAAAACCTACCGTAAGTCCAATGTTGTTTTAAGTTGCGCCGCCAGGCGCCCGGCCACCTGCGCCGGCTCGGCGCCGGGCACGAACTGGCTCAGTTGCGCCGCCGCCAGTCCCGCGTAGCCGCAGGAGTTGATGCCGGCGAACGGCGCCAGGTCCATCGCCACATTCAGGCTGACGCCGTGGTAGCTGCAGCCGTTTCTGATTTTCAGGCCCAAGGCCGCTATTTTCGCATCATTCACGTATACGCCGGGCATGCCGGCGCGGCGCTGGCCGGCCACCCGGTATTCGGCCAGGGTGGCGATCAGGGCGTCTTCCAGGCGCGCTACCAGTTCGCGCACCTTGAGTTCGCGGCGCCGCAGGTCCAGCAGCACGTAGGCCACCACCTGGCCGGGGCCGTGATAGGTCACCTGGCCGCCGCGGTCGATCGCGGCCACCGGGATCGCGCCGGGGCTAAGCACATGCTCGGCCTTGCCGGCCAGGCCCTGGGTGTAGACGGGATGGTGTTCGGTGAGCCAGATCTCGTCCGGCGTATCGGGGCCACGCGCGGCGGTAAAGGCCTGCATCGCGGCAAAGGTCTCGGCATGCTCGGTCAATCCGAGGTGCCGGATGCGCAACAGCCCCGCTTCGGCATCGATGGCCGCCGCCTCGAACGGGGCGGCCATCAACACCGGCGCGGACAGCGGCTGCGCGCTGAGCATGCTACAGCGCCCACTGCACCATCGGATGGTCCGACAGTTCCTGGTAGAGCGCGTCGAGCTGCTCGCGCGAGGTGGCGCGGATGACAAAAGTCAGGCTCAGGTAATTGCCTTCGCGCGAGGGCCGCATGCCGATGGTGGAGTCATCGAAATCCGGCGCATGGCGCTTGACCAGTTCGAGGATCGTCTGAGCGAAAGCCGGCTGCGTCTTGCCCACCACCTTGAGCGGGAAGTCGGTCGGGTATTCGATCAGGGACTCGGGTTGTTCCATGGTGGTAACCCCTGCGGTATTCAACATCGCGCGCGCCTTTCTCTGGTAGCTTGGACAGGCTTCCTAGATGGTGGCGCGGGCGCGATTTGCAACCTGCCGCCCCACCCCCAAAAACCCTGTCTCCCGCTCTGGCGCGCGCCCTGTTTTTCAGCCGCACAGGCGCTTTTTCACGTCCTGGTAGGCGGCGTAGAACTTGTGGTACACCGGGCCGGGCTTGCCCACGTAATCGCCCTTGCCGACCGGCTTGCCGTTCACCAGCGTGCCGGCGACGACTTCGCGCGTAGCCGAAGTGATCAGGATTTCGTCGGCGGCATCGACCTCGGCTTCGGTGATGCGCCTGACTTCGAACGGGATGCCCGCGGCTTCCGACATTTCCTGCATCAGGCCGTAGCGGATCCCTTCCAGGATCAGGTTGTCGCGCGGCGGCGCGTAGACGCGGCCGTCCTTGACGATCCACACGTTGGCCGAGGACGACTCGGTGAGGTAGCCGTCTCGGAACATGATGCAGTCGTCCACGCCTTCGTCCAGCGCGTCCTGCTTGGCGAGCACGGCGCCGAGCAGCGAGACCACTTTCACATCGCAGCGCAGCCAGCGCAGGTCGGGCATTTTCACCAGCGTGAGGCCCCCATCGCGCTGGCGCGGCGGTACCGGCTTGAACGGCGAGGTGATCGCGAACAGGGTCGGCTCGCTGTCCTTCGGAAATCCGAAGTCGCGCTCGGCCACCCCGCGGGTGATCTGGAAATAGACGAACTGATCGGCGTCCGGCAGGGTGGCGACCAGCTCCGCGATCAGGTCTTTCCAGCCCTGGCGGGAAAGCGGGTTTTTCAGCTTGATCTTGCCCAGGGACCGCTCCAGGCGGTCCAGGTGCTGCTCCATGCGGAACGGCGTCTTGTTGTACACCGCCACCACTTCGTAGATGCCGTCGCCGAAAATGAAACCGCGATCCAGCACGGACACCTTGGCGTCTTTCAGGGGCAGCATCTCGCCGTTCAGGTAGACGATGCGGTTTTGCAGTTCCGGACTCAAGCTCATGGATTTCCTCTAGCTAGGCGACTTGGCGCAGGCAAGACGGCACGCGCCGATTATTTTTTGGCGAACCACAGGCGCATGGTATCAAGCGCGCGCCCGAAAATGCCCGCTGCCTCGACTTTTTCCAGCGCCACCACCGGCACTTCGGCGATGTCGCGCCCGTCCAGGGTCACTTTCATGGTGCCGATTTTCTGCCCTTGCGCGATTGGGGCCAGCAGGGGCTTCTGGGTGTTCAGCGTGGCCTTGATCTTCTCGGCCTGGCCCTTGGGCACGCTGACGAACAGCTCGCGGTCAAAACCCGCCTTCAGTTCGCGCGCCTCGCCCTTCCACACCTCCAGCGACGAGATGCTCTGCCCCTTTTCGTACAAACGCACCGAGTCATAGCCCAGGAAGCCGTAGTTGAGCAGCTTTTGCGATTCGGTCGAGCGCGCCGCCTCGCTTTGCGTGCCCACCACCACCGACAGCAGGCGGCGCGGGCCGCGCTTGGCGGAGGCAATCAGGCAAAAACCCGCCGAGTCGGTGTGGCCGGTCTTCATGCCGTCCACGTTCGGGTCCAGCCAGAGCAGGCGGTTGCGGTTCGGCTGGGTGATGTTGTTGTAGGTGTACTCCTTGATCGAGTACAGGGTGTAGAACTCGGGGTAGTCGCGGATGATCGCGCCGGCCAGCTTGGCCAGGTCTTCCACCGTGGTGTAGTGCTGCGGGTCGGGCAGGCCGGTGGAATTCTTGAAGCTGGTGCCCTTCATGCCCAAGCGCTGGGCTTCGCGGTTCATTATCGCGGCGAACTGGTCTTCACTGCCTGCGATCAGCTCGGCCAGGGCGATAGAGGCGTCGTTGCCCGATTGCACGATCATGCCGCGCATCGCTTCCGCCACCGTCACCGGCTTTTTCGGCTCGATGAACATGCGTGAGCCGATCGCCTTCCAGGCATAGGGCGAGACGGGCACGCTCTGTTCCAGGGTGATGGCCTTGGACTTGAGCGCGGCAAACGTCAGGTATGCCGTCATCAGCTTGGTCAGCGACGCCGGCTCGACACGCTCGCCCGGGCCCTGGGCCGCCAGGACCTGGCCGCTCGCCATATCCACCAGCAGCCAGGCCTTGGCGTTGAGCACCGGGGCGGGAGGATTCTGGGCGGCGGCGAGGGAGGGGAACAGGGCCGCGATAGAGACTACAAAAGCGGTCAGCGCGACGGCCGCGAAGGCGCGCGAAAATCTTGAGGTCGGGAGCATCAAAACGGGCAAAAAGCCTGAAAAATCAAGCTTTAAATTATAACAGAGGGACCCGCCCGCCCCCTTGGCGCCCGCCGACAGTCGTCAACAGCAGTCGGTTGGTACCGATCAGCTTACTGGAGACCGCGCTAACCCGCGGACGAGCGGCCGACCCGCCTGCCGCCCGTCCGCCTTGGCTTAACGCGGCAAGGCCTTGCAGCCGAGCAGCGTTCCCTGGGTGTTGGTGTAGTAGGCCGTACCGGCCGGGCAGGCGATACCGGCCTGCGGCAGCACCGCGCCACGGCGCGCCGAGCAGCTATAGGCGCCGGTGTATTTGTTCACCGAGCGCTGGTTCAGGTACCAGCCATCCGGGCAGGCCGGCGTGGTGACCGGCGGGGGCGCGGCAACCACCGGGGCCGGCGGCGGCGGCGCGGGCGCGACCGTGATGGTGGCCTTGGCCTCGCCGGCGCAACCCAGGGTCGAGCCTTCACGCCCGCCCTTGGCGGTGACGGTGAAGGTGCCGGGGCCGGCGAAGGTGTGCATGAAGCTGCGCGGGAAGTTGTCCTTGCCGGCCGACATCCGGGTCACGTCCACATCCCCGTTGCCGTATTCGACGCGCAGGCCGCAATTGCCTTCGTCCTGCCCATCCACGGTGACCTGGGCCTGCTGGCCGGCGACGATCGAAGGTGGGTCAACGCGGATGCCGTTGATGTTGCCGGCCTGCGCCGGCAGCGCAAACGCCAGGCCGAGCGCGGCGACGCCCAGGGAAAGTGCCGCATATGACTTGTTCTTGTTCAGCATGATTTGAAGTCTCCGGACGTCGCGGTTGGGAAAGCGGTTTATTGTTGGATCGTTCTTGGGCGGGGCAGCGTCAGGTACGCGGCAGCGCGGGCGCCGCGGCCTGCTCCTGCACATGCGAGACCGGCACGAAGCCGGCGCCGGTATCCGCCTGCGTATCCTCGGGGGAGAACCAGGCGAAAGCGAGCAGCAGGGCCGCCAGGACCAGGTTGACTCCGGCGTAGTAGCAAACGAAGCGCTTGACGGATTGCATGACCATCTCCTCCAGCAATGGCGCAAAGGTACGCGCGGCGCGGCGCGTATTCTGTCTGCGGCTAGAGGAAAAGGGTGTAGGAAAGCGCCGACAGGGCGGCCAGCGACGCCTCCCGGCGCCGCCCATGTTGCGTTGCTACTCCGGCTTGATCCCCGCCGTCGCGGTGATCAACCTGTACATCTCGGTGGTCCTGGCGCCCTGTTTGGCGAAGTCTTCGGCGGGCACCACGTTCACCTCGAAGCCGGCGCCTTCCAGTCGGGTGCGCACGTCCGGCGCATTGGTGGCCTTGATGATGTCGGCGTTCAGCCTGGCGACGACTTCACGAGGCAGGCCCGCCGGACCCAGGACGCCGACCCAGGTATCGGGCACCGCGAAGCCGGGCACGCCGGCCTCGGCGACGGTGGGCACGTCCGGCGCGGACTTGGCGCGGGTCGATTCGATCACCGCCAGCGCGCGCACCTTGCCGGTGGCGACGTGCTGCCTGATGTTGGAATAGATCAGGATACCCACCGGCACCTGGCCGCCGACCACGTCGGTGAGCGCGGGCGCGCCGCCCTTGTAGGGGACGTGGGTCATATCGATGCCGGCGGCGTGGTTGAGCAGCGCGCCGCCAAGGTGCTGGGAGGTGCCGGCGCCGGAGGTGGCGAAGGACACCTTGCCGGGATTCTTCTTCACGTAGGCGATCAACTCTTTCACCGAAGTGATGCCGGTGCCCGCGCCCACGAACAGGGCCTGCGGCGCCTTGCCGATGATGGTGATGGGGGTGAAGTCCTTGACCGGATCGTAGCGCACGTTTTGCGACAGGAAGGGCATCGCGTAATGAGAGCCCACGGTGACCAGCAGGGTGTAGCCGTCGGCCGGCGACTTGGCGACCTGCTCCGTGCCGATCACGCTGTTGGCACCCGGGCGGTTGTCGACCAGCACGGTCTGGCCCATGGTTTCGGTGAGCTGCTGGGCAATCGCCCGGCCCACCGTGTCGACCCCGCCGCCGGCGGCGTAGGGCACCACCATGCGCACGATCTTGTTGGGATAGGCCTGCGCCTGCGCGCTGCCGGGCGCTGCCAGCGTAACGAGGCCGGCGAACGCACCGGCCAGGGCAAGAGCGATAGCGCGCGGCGCGGCGCGGACCATGTGGCGGGCACGCCGCATGGCGCGTGCGGAGTTGGGGACGCGCCATGCGGCGCATGCAACATTGGGGGCGCGCCATGCGGCGCATGCAACATTGGGGGCGCGCCATGCGGCGCATGCAACATTGGGGGCGCGCCATGCGGCGCTCCCGGGCTGCGGCTGTTTCAAGGCTTTGTCTCCATTGATTTGAGGTGAGACACCCCGGGGCGGGCTCTAGCGGCCGTTCATGCCCAGGATGTGGCGGGCCATCTCGTCGTGGCGCGGGAACCAGACGCCTTCGTGGCCTTGGTAGTACTTGAGAATCTCGTGCACCATCGCCGCCAGCGGCGGACGGGCGCCGAAGTGGGTGTGCACCGTGAGGTTGAGCACGGACTGCGGCTCGTTGTTGTAGAGGTAGTCGAAGGTGTCCTTGTAGACGTCAAAGAAATCCTTCGGGCTGCCGCGCATCACGCGGTTGTCGGTGAAGTCGCTGTGCGGCAGGGCCACCAGCGGCTTGCCGGCTTCGGTGACGACGTAAGGCAGGTCGGTGTCGTGATAGTCGCCGTGCCAGAGCATGCCGTCTTCGGCGAGAAAGCGCGCGGTGTGCGCGGTCGGCGTCATGCGCGGGCTGGCCCAGCCGACCATCTTGAAGCCGGTGGTCTCCTCGATGATTTTCGCGCAGCGGCGGATCAGTGCCTGCTCTTCTTCGGGCGTCATGTAGGGCAGGAACATGTTCTGCGTGTACGAGTGCCCGGCGATCTCGTGGCCCGCCTTGCCCAGTTCCCTGGCAGATTCGGGGAAACGTTCCAGCGACTTGGCATTGGCGCAGATGGTGGCCTTGATACCGAACTTGTCGAACAGGCGCATCAGGCGCCAGATGCCGGTGCGCCCGCCGTAGTTGGCCCAGGAGATCGACTGCAGGTCGAGCGTGCCTTCCTTGAGGGAGCTGGCCATCGGCCCATAGGGCGGGCCCTTGCCTTCGGGCCAGCTTTCGTACATGACGGTGACCATCACGGCGATACGGGCGCCGTTGGGCCAGGGAGGCAGGGGCTTTTCCATGGAAGACTCGTTCAATGCATATGCAAAAGTGCGACGGGCATTCTAATCGCCGCAACAACGCGAAAACCAGCCGCGCCGCCTCCCGGCGGGTTATGGGCCGTATGTGAAAAACAGCGCCGGCGGCAGCTTCAGACCATCCAGAACACCAGGGTCAGGCGCGGGGAGTCGAAGAACGAATCCCCCGGGTGCCAGGCGGCGTGGAAATATTCGGCGGGGAAGATCATCATGCGCCCCGGCGCCATGTCGATGGCGCCGATCTTCTCCCAATAGGGATTGGGCGTGGGCTCTTGCACGGAAGATGCCGGGCGCCTCGCACCCGGCATCTTCCGGTCCTGCTGCTATTGCTCGATCAGCCGTGCCCCATCAGGGTTCGACGGCGGCGTTGAGCGGGCTGCTGTCGCCTTCCACGACGGTGGACGGCGCGCCCTGCTGCCCGATGGGCGCCTGCATCAGCCAGGCGTTGTCGGGCTCGCCCGCGTACGCACCGCCGGCACCGAAGAGGCCGCCAACGGCGGCGAGAATGGCCAGGGTAGTCATGATCCGGGTCGTTTTCATGGTGTTTCCTTTGCAGAATGAATCGCTGGGATGCATGCCCATGAATGCGCGAATCGAGCGACCTGGATCGCGCACCCCGTTTGCTTCCGATGAACATGCGCGAATTCTGACAGCGCGCGGCACCGCGCGGTTCGTCCATTAATCGATCTTAATCCGCCGTTAATTCGCGCCATTTCCGGGGGCCAACAATACGTCGGCCAGGCCCCGCCGGATGCGCCGGCAGGAACGGCAAGCGCGATGGCGGCGCTACCGCGCCGCCTTGTCTTTCAAGCGGCGGGCGAGAACAGCACCAGGCTAGCGCGCAACCCGGGATGGTTGTCGCTCAATTCCAAACTGCCGCGATGCAGCTTGGCCACCGCCGCGACCAGGCTCAGGCCCAGGCCCGAGCCCGGCGTACCGCGGCTGGCATCGCCGCGGTAGAAACGCTCGCTGACCCGGGGCTTTTCGGCGTCCGCAATGCCGGGACCGTCGTCGGCCACCGTCAGCGCAACGGCGCCATCGGGACGCTGCTGCGCGACCACGCTGATCACGCCATGCTCGTGCGAGAATTTCAGCGCGTTGTCGATCAGGTTACCCACCGCCTGGGTCAGCAGCAGCGGGTCGCCCGCCACCCGCAGGGTGGCGGGCACCGCGCAGGTCAGGCTCACGCCCTTGAGCTCGGCGACCGGCTGGTAGAACTCGGCGGTCTCGCCCAGCACCTTGGCGATATCGACCTGCACGAAGCCGGAGCGGCGCGCGCCGGTGTCGATCTCGGCCAGCCGCAGCAGCGCGTTGAAGATGCCGATCACCCGGTCCACATCGGCCACCGCCGCCTCTACTTCCGCGTAGGCCAGCCCGGCGGGCGGACGGGACAGCGACAAGCCTTCCAGGCGCGAGCGCAATTCCGTCAGCGGGGTGCGCAGGTCATGCGCGATCGCGTTGGCGACGTTGCGCACACCGCTGATCAGTTGCTCGATCTGGTCGAGCATGCGGTTGACCGTCTGCGCCAGCATGTCCAGCTCGTTGTCGCCGCCCTTGTCGGCCCGCGCCTCGTGATGCACCGGCAGGCGCCGCGACAGATCGCCCTCGACGATCGCCGAGGCGGTCTGGCTGATGTTGTGCACCTCGGCCATGAAGGCGCGCCGGATCAGCAGGCCCGAGAGCACGCCGAGCACCAGCACGATGCCGGTCGAGCCGGCCAGGCCCCAGATGAAGAAGTTCTCCAGGCGCTGGAAACGGCTCGCCCCGCGCCCGACCAGCAGTTGGTAGCCGTTGGCCAGCGGCACGCGCATCAGCACCACGCGCAGCGGCACGCCCTTCGAATCGATCCATACCGCCTGCAGCGCGCCGCTGTCGGTCATGTCGGCCGGCCAGTTGTGCAGGTTGCCGGCCAGGCGATTGCGCGAAGCATCGGTGAACAGCACGATCTTGCCGGTGGCCGGTTCGGTGACCACGCGCCGGTCGATGGTCTGGGCCAGCACCTCCGGGCCGTGCTTCTGGAACATGTCGGTGAGCCACACCGCTTCTTCGCGCAGCAGTTCGGCGCGGCCCTGCGCGATCGCTTCCCGCCAGGCGAACCAGAGCGGCCCGGCGAAGGCGGCCAGCGCCACGAAGCTGATGGCGATGTAGCCAAGGGCGAGATTGAGCGCGGAGAAGCGCGGCCGGGGAAACGGGCTGAAGCGGCGCAGCAAGCTGCCCAGCGGATTGAAGAGCGCGGCCAACAGCGCGCCGCGGCGCGGCGGCATCAGGAGCTTGTCGCTCGGGCTGAGCAGATTGTCGGGCATGTCCTGCCTCCCCGGAAAAAAGCCGGCGCCGGAATCAGTCGTCGGCGCTCAGCATGTAGCCGGCGTTGCGCACGGTGCGCAGCAGCGGCTTGTCGGCGCCGGCGTCGATCTTCTGGCGCAGCTTGCTGACGTGCACGTCGATCACGTTGGTCTGTGGATCGAAATGGAAATTCCACACGTTCTCCAGCAGCATGGTGCGCGTCACCACCTGGCCGGCATGGCGCAACAGGTACTCGAGCAGCTTGAACTCGCGCGGCTGCAGGTTCACCGCACGCCCGGCACGCGTCACCTTGCGCGACAGCACGTCCATGCGCAGGTCGGCCAGCGACAAGGTGGTGGCCACCTGCGACTCCTGCGAGCGGCGCAAGAGCGCGTCCAGGCGCGCCAGCAGTTCGCCGAAGGCAAAGGGCTTGACCAGGTAATCGTCGGCGCCGCTTTTCAGGCCGCGGATGCGCTCATCCACATCCGACAGGGCGGAAAGGATCAGCACCGGCGTCTTGCTGCCCGACTCGCGCAGCGCGCCGATGATGCCGAGGCCATCGATGCCGCCGGGCAGCATGCGGTCCATGATGATGGCATCGTAGCTGCCGCCCGCGGCGCGATACATGCCGTCGCGCCCATCGGCCGCATGATCGATCGCATGCCCGGCCTCGACCATGCCTTTCTTGACGAAACCGGCCACCTGCTCGTTGTCTTCGACCAGCAATACCTTCATTTTTTACAGCCTTTTAACATTCATCGACCCTGTTTGCCGCCGCGCGGATCAATGTCCGGACAGCGACGCAATAGTATATTCCCGTGGAAGAATACGGGTCGGCGTACGCTGGCGGATGCAGTCCCGTGGACACACGGGTGGAAAACCTTGCGGACAGGGGCCGCCATGCCATGCTCAGCAGCCCACCCGGGCCGCACGTGCCACACTCAGCGGCCCACCCGGGCCGCACGTGCCACACTCAGCGGCCCACCCGGGCCGCACGTGCCACACTCAGCGGCCCACCCGGGCCGCTTCGAATCTCTGCGCGAATTCGCGCCGGATCTGCTTGCGCAGCTTGGCCGCTTCATAGCGGCGCACTTCGTCAGGCGTGTTCGGGGTCAGCGGCGGCACGGCTACCGGCTTGCGGTTATCGTCCATCGCAACCATCGTGAAGAAGCAGCTATTGGCGTGGCGCACCACCTTGCTGCGGATATCCTCGGCAACCACCTTGATGCCGATTTCCATCGAGGTAGTGCCGGCGTAGTTGACCGCGGCCAGGAAATTGACCAGTTCGCCGACGTGGATCGGCTGCAGGAAATTGACCTGGTCCACCGACAACGTGACCACGTAGCGCCCGGCATAGCGGGCCGCGCAGGCATAGGCCACCTGGTCGAGCAGCTTGAGGATGGTGCCGCCGTGTACGTTGCCGGTGAAATTGGCCATGTCCGGGGTCATCAGGACGGTCATGGTCAACTGGTGGTTGGGCAAGTCCATCGTCTATCTCCAGGCGCGCAGGATCACGTTGCGGATGCTGTGCAGGCGGTGGTGGAAAAAATGGTCCGCGCCCGGAATCACCACCACCGGCAGGTCCAACGGTTCGGCCCAGCGCAGCACCAGGTTCAGCGGCACGGTCTCGTCCTTCTCGCCGTGGATCACGATGCTGTCTTCCGGCACCGGCTGGATCTCGCCGCGGGTAATCGCGGTACCGACGAACACGATGCGCTCGGTATCGATGCGACGGGCCACATGGGAGAGCACCAGGGTGCCGAAGGAGAAGCCGGCCAGCGCCAGCGGCGCGCCGGCCAGCTCCAGGCGCTTGCGCGCGGCATGCACCACCGCAATCAGGTCCTCGGTCTCGCCGCGCCCGTCGTCATGCGTACCGGCAGTGGCGCCGACACCGCGAAAATTCGGGCGGACAGCGATGTAGCCCAGTTCGGCGAAGGTCTTGGCCAGGGTCTGCGTCACCTTGTTGTCGAGGTTGCCGCCGTACAGCGGATGCGGGTGTGCCACCAGCGCGATGCCGCGCGGCGCGCCTTCGGGCCGGTCGATGACGGTCTCGATGGCGCCCACCGGGCCGTCGATCAGGATGCGTTCGGAATTGGACATGGCAAACACGCGCCCGCGGGCGCTGGAAAGTAACGCGCCGGGCCGGCATGCGCCGGCCGCGGCTCAGATTTTCAGGCGCTCGACCACCTTGCCGTTTTGCAGGTGGGATTCGACAATCTCGTCGATGTCTTTCTCGTCGACGTAGGTGTACCAGGTCTCTTCGGGGTAGACCACGATGCAGGGGCCTTCCTCGCAGCGGTCCAGGCAGCCGGCGTTGTTGATGCGCACCGCGCCCACGCCCGCCAGGCCCGCCTTCTTGACTTTCTTCTTGGCGTAGTCGCGCATCTCACCGGCGTTCTTGTCGGCGCAGCAGGGCCGCGTCTTGCCGCTGGGATCGGGCTCGCGCTTGTTGGTGCAGAAAAAGACGTGGTGTTTGTAGTAGCTCATGACAAAAGAATTTTCGTGGCCGGCGCCGCGCCGGTGCCAGTTACGACCGCGCGGGCAGGAAAAGATTCAGGATGCGGCCAGTATAAACGTCAACGCCGCTCGCCGCCCGCCAGGGTGAACACCGCGTACAGCAAGGCCAGGAAGGGCCAGGCCGCCGACACCAGCTGGGTCAGGCCGTTGAAATTGAGAAAGCGCCCGGGGTTGAGTTCCTGCACGGTGGAGATGTAATAGGGATTGGGCGGCGCGATGTTCACCACCACGGTGGCGAAGGTGACGGCGATCACCAGCAGCGCCAGGCGCATCGGGCGCGTCAGGGCCAGGGTGGCCAGCAAGGCGGCCGCCCCCGCCGCCAGACCGCGCGTGGCGCCCGGGGTGAGCCAGGCCCAGGCGTGCTCCGGGCCGAACAGGATCACTTGCGAGAGCGCGCGCAGGGCGCAGGCCAGGAACAGCAAGGCAGCCAGCAGCAGCAGGCGCGGCGCCTGCGCCGACAAGCCGGCCTGCAGCACCACGCCGGCGGCAAACAGGCTGGCGGCGCTGACGGCGGTCTCCACGCGGGTGAATTCCACCGGGGTGAAGGGGTAGCCCGACAGCGGGCCGCCGATGTAGGTCAGCGCATTGCCGTGGCCGAACAGGATGCTCTCGGGAAACAGCAGCGCGAACAGCCACAGGCCGGTGAGAATCAGCGCGCGCGCGGCGCCGCGCCCGGGCTCGATCCAGGCGGCGCCGGCCTGGCCCAGCTGGCCGCGCTCCAGCAGGGGCACAGCCAGAAGAGCGGCGATGACCGCGCCGAGCAGGGAGCCCGCCCCGTTGGCGGCCAGGTCGATCAGGGAGGAGGCGCGCGAAGGCAGGTAGGTCTGCAGCGATTCGAGCAACAGGGAGAGCAGCGTACCGACCGGCGCCGCCACCAGCACCGCGCCGACACCCCGCAGCGCCGGCCACAAGGCCCACACCAGCAGCGCGCCCAGCGGCACATAGGCGAGCACATTGGAGCCGACATCGAAGGGCAGGGAGGCGCTGGGCCAGTGGGTCATCCAGGCCCACGGCGGGATCGGCGAGGCGCGCCAGGAGGTGATCGGGTGCAGCGTGGCGTAGATGATCAGCAGCAGGTAGACCAGGCACAGCTCGCGCGCCAGGGGCGCGCCCGGCCGCTGCATGGCCCTACTCTCCGGCCCAGGCGAGTACCGCTTCGACCAGGCTTTCGGAAGCACGCTTGAGCGCGGCGGCGCCGCCGGGCCCGTCGGCGCTGGTGGCGGGCTCTTCGAAAGCAAAGGCCTTTTGCTTCACGCTGTCCTTGGCGCCGACCAGGGTGACGCGCGCGCGCAGCACCGCGCGGCTGGCGGTGGCGCTGGTGAACACCTGGCTGAATTCGTCGAGTTCGACCTTGAGCTGCGGCCCGCCCGCACCCAGCATCGCACCGCCGGCCACCGCCCGTTCCTTGAGGCGTGCTTCGACCAGGTTGGCCGGGGGCATCACCCACTTGGTCTGGGTGTAGGCGCGCGGCTGCGCGGCATCGGCGTAGGCCAGGCGGTAATAGAGGTTGACGCTGTCGAGCCAGCGCGGCGATGCGACTTCGATCTGGCTCAGGGACTTGAGGGCGAGCTTGCCGCTGCCCTGGACAGGCAGGCCGAAATCGTAGCTGCCGACCGGCGGCTGCGGCTTGGGGCCCATGCCGCAACCGGCGAGCAGGCTGCCGCAGAGGGTGGCGCAGAGCGCGGCGGCAAGGAGCTTGAGGAAACACTGACTAAGGGGGCTATGCCCCCTTAACAACCCCCGATTCCAGAGCGAAGGTGATGTCACCGCGCACGGCTTTTGGGACTTAATCAGCACTTCCTTGGGTTTGGCGTTCATGATTGGCTTCCCCTGATTTTATTTGAACGCGGGCACGCTGGCGCGCGGCATCGAAAAGCCCGGCTCACCGGGGCCGGGCACGCCGGGCTGCGGGCCGAAGATCACGGCTGTCGGGTCCTCGCCCAGCTTGTCGACCGCGCGGTCGATGGTGCGCACCCCGCGGCCGGCGTCGTCGACAAAACTGTTGACCCGCGGCAAGGTGCCGATTTCGATGGCGCGCGCGGCCTGCGCCACTTCGTCGACGCTCTTGGCGATGCGGTCGACCGCGTCGAGCTTGCGGTTCACGTCCTGCGCGAGCTTGCCAATGTCGCGCATGGTGTCTTCGGAGGTCTTGAGCGTGCGGCGGCCGTCGGCGGCCAGCGCGGCCACGCCCTTGGCGGCGGGCTGCACCTCGTCGGCGAGCTGGCCGATCTTGGCGGAAGCGGACTGCAGGTTGGCCAGGGTGCCGGTGAGCAGCTTCTGCTTGTCGTCATCCAGCAGCTTGTTGATCTGGTCCGCGGCGGTGGAGACCTTGGCCATCAGTTCCTCGCCGGAAACCGAGAAGCGGTCGAGCAGCGAGGGGCGGATCACCAGGCGCCCGGGCGGGGGCACCGGCTTGACGTTCTTGGCGTTCGGGTCGGCATCGAGCTGGATGAACGCCAGACCGGTCAGGCCCTGCATGCCCAGTTCAGCGTAGGTGGCGTTGGTGATCGGCGTGCCCGGCAGGATGCCGACTTTCACCAGGATCTGCCCGACCTTCTCCTTGTCGAACTCGATGCTGTCGACCTTGCCCACTTCCATGCCGCGGTAACGCACGGCCGCCTGCGGGTTCAGGCCCGCCACCGAGCCGTTGGTCACCAGGGTGTAGGTGACGCGCTCGACGGTATCGCGGTTCAGCCACATGGCGGCGGCGATGATGGCAATCGCCAGCGCCACGGTGAAAATGCCGGCGATCAGGGCGTGGGAGCGGTTTTCCATGGAGGGCGCCTTTTCTCTGGTGCGGGTCTTCTATACCACAAAGGGGTAGTCGCGGATCACTTCGATGGCGCGCTGCGCGCGGTCGCCCAGGAAGAATTTCTTGATGAAGGGGTGCGGGATGGCGATCACGTCGCGCACCGGTGCGTTGGCCAGCACCTTCTGGTCGGCCAGCACCGCCACGCAGGTGGAGAGCTCGAACAGGGTGTCCAGGTCGTGCGTCACCATCACCACCGTGAGCTTGAGCTCGCGGTGCAGGTCGCGGATCAGCGCGACAAAAGAGTCGGAGCGGTCCGGGTCCAGGCCGGCGGTGGGCTCGTCCAGGAACACCAGTTCCGGTTCGAGCGCGAGCGCGCGCGCCAGGGCGACACGCTTGACCATGCCGCCGGAAAGATCGGCCGGCATGGCGTGGGCATGGCGCGGCTCGATGCCCACGAGATTGAGCTTCATCTGCACCACGTCGCGGATGAGCGCCTCATCGAAGCACTTGAGCTCGCGCAACGGCAGCGCCACGTTGTCGTAGACCGGCAGCGCCGAATACAGGGCGCCCTCCTGGAACAGCACGCCCCAGCGGTTGCGCAGGGCCTGCAGGCCGTCGGCATCCAGGCCTTCGAGGCGTTCGCCGAACAGGCGTACGCTGCCCTGGTGCGGCGTCTCCAGGCCAAGCATCTGACGCAGCAGCGTAGTCTTGCCCGAACCGGAGCCGCCGACCAGGGCGAGGATTTCGCCGGTACGCACCTGGAGATCGAGATTGCGGTGGACCACGAAATCGCCAAACTTGGTCCACAGGCCCTCGATGTCGATGATGTATTTGCCGTCCCAGGCCATCTCAGATGCCCACGTTGGAAAAGGCGATGGCGAATACCGCGTCGGCCAGGATCACCACGGTGATCGAGGCGACCACGGAGCTGGTGGTGCCCTGCCCCAGGCTCTCCGTGTTCGGCTCGATGCGCAGGCCGAAGTGGCAGGACACCAGCGCGATCAGCGCGCCGAACACCACGCCCTTGCCGACGCCGATATACAGGTTGGCCACCTTCACCGCGCTGGGCAGGGCATCGAAAAAGTAGCTGATCGACAGGTCGAGCTGCAGCTTGGCGGCCACCATGCCGCCGAGCAGGGAGATCGCGTCGGTCCAGATGATCAAAAGGGGCAGCGCGATCGCCAGGGCCACCACCTTGGGCATCAGCAGGCGAAAGCCCTGCGGGATGCCCATCACGGTGAGCGCGTCGAGCTCTTCGGTGACGCGCATCACCCCCAGCGAAGCCGTCATCGCCGATCCCGAGCGGCCCGCCACCAGGATGGCAGCCAGCACCGGGCCGAGTTCCCGGACGATCGCCACGCCCAGCAGATCGATGATGAACACGTCGGCGCCGAATTGCTTGAGCTGCTTGGCCGAGAGATACGAGAGCACGATGCCGATCAGGAAACCCACCAGCGCGGTGATGCCCAGCGCCTGCGCGCCGCTGCGGTACAGGTTGGCCGAGATTTCGCGCCACGGCCCGGCCTGCGGCTTGCGCGCGAAGCGCATCAGGTCGAATGACAGCTGGCCGAGCAGGCGCACGAAACCGCCCAGGTGGTCGCCGAAGCGCAACAACTCCCGGCCAATGAACACGAATATGGCAAGCGGATCGAACTGGCGCGGCGGCGCGGGCAGGTCTTCGTCCGCGTTGAAACTGGCGAACATCGCCTCGTGGTCGCCATCGATGACCAGCTGCCGCGGCTTGGCGTGGCCCCAGGCGCGCCAGAACAGCAGCGCGCCGACGTGGTCAAAAGCGTCGGTCTGGGTCAGGTCCCAGCGTATCAGCGGGTTGCGGCCATGCTCGGCCAGGCTGTGCTTCAAGCCCTCGACCTGGGCCCGCGCCACCTTGCCGCCGCGGCCGATCGCCAGGCCTTGAACGTTCCAGCGCCCGCGCGGCGTGACCGTAATCCCCTCGGCGCTGCGGCTGATGGCTAATTGGGGCGCTAGAGTATCCACGGACATTGATTATAGGAATATTGCTCGCCGTCACGCACGACAGGCCCCGCTTCCTGCTCCACGGGATGGAAACAGGACTGCCAGGCTGATCGTGCCGAATGTTTTGGCCACCGCTTTTTTTAGATTCCCCCCAAGGCGGCCAGCTTCGGCAGTGTACCCGCAAGGCCCAGCGCTTACAATCAGCCAATGGAACTAGCGTCCCCCTCATCTCCACCTTCTCCCGCCCCGCAAGCGCACGCCTTTGCCGCCCTCAAGCACCTGACTCACGAACAGTTCGTCTCCGGCGAAGCGATCGCCCGGGCGCTGGGTGTCTCGCGCGCCACCATCTGGCAGGCGATGCGCCAGCTCGAAGCCCTGGGCCTGGAATTGCACAAGGTACGGCGCCAGGGCTACCGGCTGGCGCGGCCCTTCGATGCGCTCGATGCGGAAAGCGTCAGGCGCGCCCTCGGCCCGGCCGCCGCCCTGTTCCAGATCATCACCGCCAATGCCTGCGGCTCGACCAACAGCGAGATCCTGAACCTGCCTCCGGCGCCGGCGAAGGTGGCACAGGTGCTGGCCGCCGAACTGCAAACCCAGGGGCGCGGACGGCGCGGGCGCGCCTGGGTCTCCGGCCTGGGCAACAGCCTGACTTTCTCGGTGCTGCGCCATTTCGACGGCGGCCTGGCCGCGCTCTCGGGCCTGAGCCTTGCCGTGGGCCTGGCGGTTGCGCAGGCGCTGGAAGAACTGGGCGCGCAGGGCGTAAAGCTGAAGTGGCCCAACGACGTGCTGCTGGCCCAGGAAAGCGCGTATGCCAAGCTGGGCGGCATCCTGGTCGAACTGTCGGGCGACGCGCTGGGGCCGACCCGCGCGGTGATCGGCATCGGCCTGAACATGCGCCTGCCCGATGCGGCGCGCGAACACCTGAAACAGCCGGGCGCGCAGCCGGTGGCCGATCTCGCCCAGGCCGGACTGCAGGTGGCGCGCAACCGTCTGCTCGCCGGCATTTTGCGCCACTTGCACGCGGCGCTGGAAACCTTCGAGCGCGAGGGCTTCGCCGCCTTGCGCGGCGCCTGGAACCGGCGCCATGCGTATCAGGGGGCCGAAGTGGTGATGATCAACGACGGCCGGGTGGAGAAAGCCGGCGTGGTGGAAGGCGTGGACGGCAGTGGCGCGCTGCGCCTGGCCACCGCCAAGGGCATCGACACGGTGGTGAGCGGCGAGCTGTCGCTGCGGCCGGCCGGCCAGGCTCACTGATCGGCGGGCTGCCCGCTGCTCTTCCCAAACTGGTAGCCGCGTCCCGGCGCCGCGGCAAACAGGGCGCGGGTGTATTCGTGCCGCGGGTCGCCGAACACCTGTGCCGCGCTGCCGTACTCGACCACCCTGCCCTGCGACATCACGGCAACGTCGTCGCAGACTTGCGCGGCGACGCGCAGGTCGTGGGTGATGAACAGCATGGCGAGGTTGAGGCGGTCGCGGATTTCATCGAGCAGGCGCAATACCTGGGCCTGCACCGAGACATCGAGCGCCGACACCGCCTCGTCGGCCACCAGCAACTCGGGCTCCATCGCCAGGGCGCGCGCGATGCAGATGCGCTGGCGCTGGCCGCCGGAGAACTGGTGCGGATAACGTGAAAGAGCGTCGGGATCGAGGCGCACGGTGCGCATCAGCTCGCGCGCGCGCTCCATCGCCTGCGATCTGCTCAAGCCGTAGTTCATCGGTCCCTCGATGATGGAGGCGCCGACGCTGCGCCGCGGGTTCAGTGAACGATAGGGGTCCTGGAACACGATCTGGATGCGCCGGCGCAGCGGCCGCAGGGCGCGGGCGGATAACGTTGCCACTTCGTCTTGCCCCAGGCGAATGCTGCCGCCGGTCGGATCGATCAGGCGCGTGATGCAGCGCGCCACCGTGGACTTGCCGGATCCGGATTCGCCGACGATGCCCAGGGTTCGGCCGCGCCTGAGTTCCAGCGACACGTCGGAGGCGGCCTGCACCACGCGCTCGCCCTTGAACCAGCCCTTGTCGATATAGGTCTTGGAAAGCCTGTCGGTCTTGAGCACCACCGGCGCATCCTCAACGAGGGTGCGCTCGCGCGGTTTGATCGAGGGCACGGCGGCGATCAGCATGCGCGTGTATTCGTGCTCGGGGCGCGCCAGCAATTCTGCCTTCGGCTTCATCTCGACCAGCTCGCCCGACCTGAGCACCGCCACGCGATCGGCGATCTCGGCGACCACGCCGAAGTCGTGGGTGATGAACAGCACGCCGGTGCCGTGGTCGCGCTGCAGGTCGCGGATCAATTTCAGGATCTGCGCTTGCGTGGTCACATCCAGCGCGGTGGTCGGCTCGTCGGCGATCAGGAGCGACGGCCCGAGGATCAGCGCGATGGCGATCACGATGCGCTGGCGCTGCCCACCGGAGAGCTGGTGCGGATAAGAGGCCATCATGCGCTCCGGGTCGGGCAGGCGCACTTCCTCGATGATCTTGCGCACCCTGGCGCGGCGCTCGGCTTCGCCCAATTTCGTATGCTGGCGCAATACCTCGTCGATCTGCTCGCCGCAGCGCATCACCGGATTGAGCGCGGTCATCGGCTCCTGGAAGATCATCGCCATGCGCGTGCAGCGGCGCTCGCGCAGCGTCTCAAGCGAGGCGGTCAGGACGTTCTCGCCCTGCAGCAGGATTTCGCCCGAAGTCGCCTTGAGCGCCTTGGGCAACAGGCCCATCACCGAATGCGCGATCACCGATTTTCCCGAGCCCGATTCACCGACCAGGCAAACGATCTCGCCGGGCGCCACGGTGAAACTGACCTGGTTCACCGCGAGTCCCCGGTCGCCACCCTGGGGCAGCGAAATGGAAAGGTTGCGGACTTCGAGAACCGGCGCCGTGTTCCCGCAGGGATCGCCGCTCATACGCGCCGGCTCATTTTCGGGTCGAGGATGTCGCGCAAGCCGTCGCCCAGGATGTTCACCGCCAGCACGGTGAACGCGAGGAACACCCCGGGAAAAAATACGTTGTGCGGATACTGGTTGAACTGCACCCGGCCCTCGGCCATGATGTTGCCCCAGGTCGGAATGTCGGCCGGCAGGCCCAGGCCAAGGAAGGACAGGATCGCCTCGGTGAGAATCGCCGAAGCGCAGATGTAAGTGCCCTGCACGATCAGCGGTGCGACCGTGTTGGGCAGGATGTGGCGGAACATCAGCACGAAGGTGGAGGTGCCCAGCGACACCGCTGCTTCCACGTAGGGCTCTTCGCGGATGATCAGGACGAGGGAGCGCACCAGGCGCGTGACGCGCGGTATCTCGGGGATGGCGATCGCCACCACCACGGTCCACAGGTTGGCGCGCCACAGCGCCACCAGGGCGATGGCGATCAGGATGCCGGGGATCGCCATCACGCCGTCCATCAGGCGCATCAAGGGACCGTCGAGCCAGCGCAAGGTGCCGCTCACCAGGCCCAGCAACACGCCGAACAGCAGCGACAGCGCGGCAACCGCGAAGCCGACGATCAGCGACACGCGCGTGCCGTAGATCACCCGGCTGTAGATATCGCGCCCGAAGGAGTCGGAACCGAACAGGAATTTGTGGGCCAGGGTCTGGCCGTCGAGGTCGGTGATCTCGCCCATCGCCCCGGGCAGGAGGTCGCGGCTGCCGGCATCGAACAGGGTGGGATCGACCGTATGCAGCCAGGGCGCGAGAATGGCGATCACCAGCAGCACCGCCAGCACCACCCCGCCGATGCGCACCGTCCAGTTGCGCCACAGGCGGCGCAGCAGGCCCGCTTCGGCGACGACGGCCACCGGCGCGGGCGGGGCGCCTTGCGCGTTCGGCTCGATCAGCGTGGCGTTTTCCATGGTATGGGCTAGTAACGGATGCGCGGATCAAGCAGCACGTAGGAGAGATCAACCAGCAGGTTGATCAGCACGTACACGAACGAGAACAGCAGGATCACGCCCTGGATGGTGGGAAAGTCGCGCGCCAGCACCGCATCCACCGTCAGGCGCCCGAGCCCCGGAATGCCGTACACGCTTTCGGTCACCACCACCCCGCCGATCAGCAGCGCGATGCCGATGCCGATCACCGTGACGATCGGCACGGCCGCATTGGCAAAGGCATGGCGCCACAGCACCTTCATCTCCGGCAGGCCCTTGGCGCGCGCGGTACGGATGTAGTCCTCGGTCAGCACCTCGCTGACCGCCGCGCGCGTCACCCGCGCGATCAGCGCGATATAGATCACCGAGAGCGTGATCGAAGGCAGGATGAGATGGCGCAGGAACTCCCAAAAACCCTCCTCGCCGATACGTTTATAGCCTTGCACCGGCAGCAGATTGAGCTTGAGCGAGACGATGTAGATCAGGATGTAGGCGAACACGAATACGGGAATCGAAAATCCCATCACCGAGAATCCCATCAGCGCGCGGTCCAGCCAGCCGCCCATGCGCCAGGCAGCCAGCACACCCAGCGGCACGGCCACCGCGACCGCGATCAAGATGGTCAGGGATGCCAGCGCGACGGTGGGCTCGATGCGCTGCGCGATCAGCTCCACCACCGTCTTCTTGAAATAGTAGGACTCGCCCAGGTTGCCGGTGAGCAGGTTGCCGAACCAGATGCCGAACTGCACCACCAGCGGCCGGTCCAGGCCGAAGCTCTCGCGGATCTTGGCGATGTTCTCCGGGCTGGCCGCGTCCCCGGCGATGATCGCCGCCGGGTCGCCGGGCGTGAGCCGCAGCATCATGAACACCAGCACGGCGACGATCAGCATCACCGGCAGGGTGGAGAGGATGCGCTTGAGTAGGAAGCGAAACATCTAGCCTTTGTCGAAGATGGCTTCAATCGCAAACCGCTTTTCTCCCGGCCGCGCCGGGAGAAAAGTGAAATGGACACGCCGTGGCTGCTTGCCGCTACTTCTTCTTGATGTTCCAGTAGAAGTCGCCCGGGCCGGTTACCAGGCCTGTGATCACGCCCTTGCGCACCGCCGCCGGGTTGATGAACTCGCCCAGCGGCGCATGGGTACCGACTTCAAAGGCGCGTGCATGGATGGCCTCGGTGATGACCTTCTTTTTCGCCGGGTCGATCTCGCGCGCGAACTGGTCACGCAGCTTTTCCAGTTGCTCGTCGGTGGGCCAGCCGAACCAGGATTTCTCACCGGCCGTGCCGACGGCGGCATTGGACAGCGGATTCCAGATGTCCGGCACCACCCAGGAAGTAGCGAAGATGTTCCAGCCGCCGTTGGCCGGCGCGTCCTTCTTGGCGCGGCGCGAGACCACGGTGTTCCAGTCCATCGCCTGCAGATCGACGTTGAAACCGGCCTGGCGCAGCAGTTGCGCCGCCACGTCCGGCAGCTTGGTGATCTGCGCCAGGTCGGTCGGCTTCATGATCACGATTTTCTCGTTGTTGTAGCCCGAGGCCTTGAGCAGCTCGCGTGCCTTGGCGATGCTGCCCTTGACCTGCACGTCGCTACCCTTGGTCACGCCGTAGGGCGTGTTGCAACCGAACATGGAAGCGCAGGAGCGGTAGTACTCCTTTATGCCCACCTGGGCCTTGAGAAAGGGCTCCTGTGTGAGCGCGGCAAGCGCGGCCTGGCGTACCTTCGCGTTGTTGAACGGCGGATGCAGGAAGTTGAAGCGCAGCATGTATTCGAAGCCGACCGGGTTCTTGTTGACGATTTCCACGTTCGGATCGGTCTTGAGTGCCGCGTAGCTCTCGAAGGCGGGTTGCTCAAGCACATCCACCTCGCCCTTGGAGAGCGCATTGACCTGGCCTTGCGCGTCGCGCAGCGCCAGGTTCCACTCGACCCGGTCGACGTACACCACCTTGCCGCCGGCGGTGCCCGAGGGCGGCTCCTTGCGCGGGACGTACTTGGCGAACTTGGTGTAGACCGCCTTCTCGCCCGGCTTGAACTCGTCGCGCTTGAACACGTAGGGGCCGGAGCCGATGTACTCCTCGATCTGCTTGTCGGCGGGCGTATCGGCCACGCGCTTGGGCATGATGAAGGGTACGTTCGACGAGGGCTTGCCGAGCGATTCGAGCACGATCCCGCAAGCTTCGCGGAGAAAAATGCGGAAGGTGTCGGGCGCCGGGCTGTCGAGCCGGTCGATGAAGGTGAACAGCTTCTGGCCCATGGCGTCGCGTTTGCCCCAACGCGTCAGGGACGCGTTGACGTCTTCGCCGGTGACCGGCTTGCCGTCATGGAATTCGAGACCCTTGCGCAGCTTGAAGGTCCACAGGCGATTGTCCGGGCTGACGGTCCACTCCTCGACCATCTGCGGCTTGATCTGGCCCTTCTCGTCGGTGCCGAACAGGGTGTCGTAGATCATGTAGCCATGGTTGCGCGCCATGTACTGCGTGGTCCAGATCGGGTCGAGAATGGCCAGATTGGAATGGGGGATGACCTTGAGCACCTTTTCCTGGGCCGCCGCACCTTGCGGGAGCATGACCGCACCGGCGCAAAGCAGCGCCGCCATGGCCGGGGCCAGATAGCGCCGCCACGGTTGATGACTTTTCATGGATACGTCCTCCTAAGATTGCACACCGATTGAGAAGCCTGACCGCGTTTCAACAAATGTCTGCACAAGCAAATTCAGCAAGAGCCATGCCGAAAGCATACCCTCCGCGGTTTTCAGCACGCCGCGGCGCACCGCATCGAACAGCTAGTCTAGCAAGGCCGGCCAGGCGATCGGCGCCCGCGCGTCTTCAAAGGCCAGCGCGGCACGCAGCGCCAGGTCTTCGCGATACGCCGGCGCGACCATCTGCAGCCCGATCGGCAGGCCGCTCGTGGTAAAACCACAATTGACCGAGAGCGCCGGCTGCTGGGTGAGATTGAAGGGGAAGGAGAACGGCGTCCACCAGGTCCAGTCGGCCGGGTGCGGTGCGTCCATGCCGGGCGGCGTCGCGGGCGTTACCTGGCCGACCTCGAAAGCCGACACCGCCAGGCTGGGAGTCACCAGCAGGTCGTATTTCATGTGCAGCCGCTTCATCGCCTCGCCCACCGCGACACGCTGCTGCTGGTAGTCGAGGAAGTCGCCGATGCCGTAGCGCCTGGCGTATTCGCAGGTCGCCTGCAGGCCGGGATCGAGTTGCGCGAATTTCTCCGGCGGCAGTTTGCCGAAGGTGTGGCGTGCGGTGGCGAACCAGTGGGTGGAGAACAAGGGGCGGCAGTCGGCAAAGCCGGGATCGGTCTGTTCGATGATCGCGCCCAGGCCGGCCAGGGTATCGACGCCACGCTTGACGGCGGCTTCGATCTCCGGTTCGACGTGCCCGACATACCCCAGGCGCGGGCTGTAGGCGACACGCAGGCCTTTGATGGATCTGGTGATGCCCGAGAGCCAGCCCGCATCGGGCGAGGGCAGCGCGGTCCAGTCGCGCGCATCCGGGCGCGCCAGGATGTCGAGCATGCCGGCGCAGTCGCGCACGCTGCGCGCCATCGGGCCGACGTGCGCCACCGTGCCCATCGGCGAGAGCGGCCAGGCGGGCACGCGCCCGAAGTGCGCCTTGATGCCGGCCAGGCCGCAGAAGGCGGCGGGAATGCGGATCGAGCCGCCGCCATCGGTTCCCACATGCAGCGGCCCCATGCCGGCGGCCAGCGCGGCGGAAGCGCCGCCGGAGGAGCCGCCCGGGGTCATGGCGAGATTCCACGGATTGCGGGTGATGCCGGTGAGCGGCGAATCGGTGACGCCCTTCCAGCCCCACTCGGGCGTGGTGGTCTTGCCCAGGATCACCGCGCCGGCTTCGCGCAGGCGCGCGGTGGCGGGCGCGTCGTCATTCCAGGGTCCCGCGGGATCGACGCTTTTTGAGCCGCGCAGGGTGGGCCAGCCGCGGGCGAGGATCAGATCCTTGATGCCGGCGGGCACGCCATCGATGAAGGAGAGCGGCCTGCCCTTGCTCCAGCGCGCCTCCGAGGCGCGCGCGGCGGCGAGCGCCTCTTCGTGCGCGACGTGGCAGAAGGCGTTGACCTTGGGATTGACCGCATCGATGCGCTCCAGCACCGCCTGCGTCGCCTCGGCCGGCGAAAGCTTTTTCGCCGCGTAGGCCCTGGAGAGCTCGAGCGCGCTCCAGTGATAGAGCGCCCCGCTCATGCGGACTTGTCCGACCACAGCACGCCGGCGGTGGCCCAGTTCTCCTTCTTCACGTCCTCGAACACGATGTCCACGGACTCGGGGCTGCACTTGAGCACCCGGCAGGTTTCCCTGGTGAGCACCTCGGCCAGTTCGGCCTTCAGCTGCTTGCTGCGGCCTTCAAACATCTTGATGTGCATGCTGGGCATGTTCTTCTCCTCTTACTTGATCTCGGACAGGAGTGATGCGATCTGCGCGCGCACCGCTTCGGCGTAGCTCTCGCCGAACAGGTTGTAATGATTGAGCAGATGGTACAGCTTGTACAGTCCCTTGCGGGTGGCGTAGCCGGCGTCCAGCGGCCAGGCCTCGTGATAGGCGGCGTGGAAGGCGGGCGGCATGCCGCCGAACATTTCGGCCATCGCCAGGTCGGCCTCGCGGTCACCGTAGTAGATGGCGGGATCGTAGATCACCGGCGTGCCGTCGCCGAGAAAGCCGGCGTTGCCCGGCCACAAGTCGCCGTGCAGCAAGGAGGCGGGCGGCACGTGACCGCCGAAGAATTGCGCCAGGCGTTCCGCCAGCAGCAGGCCCTGGTCGATCCAGGCATGCGACGCGGCTTCCTTTTGCGCCAGCCCCAGTTGCGGCAGCAGGCGCTGCTCGCGCCAGAATGCCGGCCAGCTGTCGGACTGCGTGTTTGATTGCGGCGTGGCGCCGATGTAGTTGTCGCGCTCGAAGCCATGGCGCTCGCCGGTGTGGCGGTGCTGGGCGGCGAGCTGCTGGCCGAGGCGCGCGTGCGCGGCGTCATCGCCGGGGCGCAGCTCCAGGTATTCGAGCATCAGGAAGTAATGGCGCGCCTCGCCGCCCACCAGCCAGGTCTGGGGCACGCGTACCGCGCCGGCTTCGCGCAGCACTTCCAGGCCGCGCGCCTCGGCGCGCAGGCGGCCGCGCTGCTCGGGAGTGCCCGCCTTGACAAAGAACTTGCCGCCATCGGCCAGGGTCGCGATGAAGGCGGGCTGGATCGAGCCGCCGGCCACCGGCGTCAGGCTTTGTATGTCCACCACCCGGCGCGAGATGCGCCCGATCAGGGTGGCGATGCAATACTTGATGGGCTCGATCTGCATAACGGCGCATGATACATGCGGCGCGCGCGGCACGAGAGGCGTTGGCCGGCATCGCGGGCGGCTACAATGCGCCTCATGAGCAACCCCTCCCCCTCTTCCCCACGGCGCCTGGTGGTCGGCGTCACCGGCGCCACCGGCAGCATCTACGCGGTGCGCCTGCTGCAGGCGATGCAGGGCGTGGCCGGCTGGGAGACCCACGTGGTGGTCTCCAATGCCGGGGCGCTGAACGCGCAGCATGAGTTGTCGATGTCGAAAAAGGAGATCGAGGCGCTCGGCGGGGTCGCCTACGACGCGCGCGACATCGGCGCGGCGATCGCCAGCGGCTCCTTTCTCACCGCCGGCATGGTGGTCGCGCCCTGCTCGATGAAGACCCTGGCCGCGGTGGCGCATGCCTATGCCGACAACCTGATCACCCGTGCCGCCGACGTCACGCTGAAGGAACGCCGCCGCCTGGTGCTGGTGACGCGCGAGACCCCGCTCAACCTGGCCCACCTGCGCAACATGACCGCCGTGACCGAGATGGGCGGCATCATCTACCCGCCGGTGCCGGCGCTGTACCAGACCCGCCATACGATCGACGACCTGGTGAACCACACGGTGGGCCGGGTACTCGACCTGTTCGGCGTCGAGACGGAAGGGCTGGTGGAGCGCTGGCGCGGACTGCAGGCGCCCTGAACCTCGGGCCTGCGCCAAGCGCGATACAAGATCATGTTCAGGCAACTGCTGCGCACATTGAGCAAACCCGCCGCGCCGACGGCAGCGGCGGCATCGGAGGCAGGCCGGTCCGCGGACCCGCGCGTCGCCCAGGTGCTGGCCGCGCACGCCGCCGCGCAGCTGCGCTACGCCGAACTTCTCGAACCGGCACGCGCCGCCGATGCACCGCCGGCCTTGCTGCTCGACTTCGCGCAGGCCGCCTACGCACAGGAGCGCGACGGGGAATGCGAGCAGGCGCTGCGCCGCGTCCTGGCCCTTGAGCCGGATCACGCGCTGGCGCACTACTCGCTTGCGCTGCTGATCGCCAACGATGCGCGCCTGCCCGAGGCCGAGACCCACCTGCGCCAGGCACTGGCACGCGCGCCCACCGACCTGAACGTGCGCCTGACCCTGGCGATGGTGCTGCTCGGGCGCAGCCAGTATCCGGAAGGCTACCGCCTGTTTCGCGCGCGCCGCGACGGGCCGTGCTTCTCCGCCCCGCACATCGCCGCGCTTCCCGAATGGAGCGGCGAGGCTCTCGCCGGCAAGACGCTGGTGCTGTGGTCGGACTGGGGCGGCTTCGGCGACGACATCGCGTATGCGCGCATTGCCCGCGCCATCCGCGAGCGCCTGGCGCCGGAGAGGCTGATCGTGGCGGCGCGCCGGCCGATGCTGCGCCTGCTGGCCGGGCAACCGTATATCGACGAGGCGGTGGACCTCTCCGCGAAAATCGAAGCCGGTTTCCAGTGTCCGCTGATCGACAGCGTCAACGCGCTGGGCGCGGACTTCGACACCCTGCCGACCTGGCCTGCCTACATCGAGGCGCCCGCGGCTGAGTTGAAGTACTGGAGCGAGCGCCTGCGAGGCGAGCGGCGCCTGAAGGTCGGCATCGTCTGGACCAGCACCTCGGTACCGCCGGTCGAAGCCGGCTGGGTCGGACGCTCCGACAAGCACTTGCCCAATGCCGCACTGGCCGCGCTGGGCGGCATGCCCGGTGTCGTCTCCGGGCCGGGCGGCATACCCGGCAGCGTCTCCGGGCCGGGCGGCATGCCCGGCGTCGTGTTCGTCAGCCTGCAAAAAGGCGCGGACATCCCGCCGGCCGCGCAACTCCTGCCCGGCAGCGCGGTGCTTGACGAGACCGAGGACCTGGGCGACTTCGCCGATACCGCGGCCCTGCTGCGCCAGCTCGATCTGGTGGTGGCCATCGATACCGCCGTCGGCCACCTGGCCGGCGCGCTGGGCGTGCCGACCCTGCTGCTGCTCAAGCGCGGCCGGGGCTACTTCTGGCCGCTGGAGCGCGAGGACACGCCGTGGTACCCGTCGGTGCGCATGGTGGTGCAGCCACGCCTGCGCGATTGGGATGCGGTACTGGCGAAGGTGCGCGCCACCATCGAACGCCGCGCGGCGGGCGTACCCTGGCCGCAGTGTTACGACCAGGACTGAACGCGACGCCGCATCAATCGCGCAACGCACCCCGCAGGGTGACGCAAGTCATGCACGCGGTGCCACGCACGGAACCAGCCTAACCGCGGCTGATCGCCGCCGCCAGCACCGGCGGGTTCTTGATGGTCTGGTAGACCACGCAATAGCGCTCGGTGAGCTTGTGCAGGGTGGCGAGCTGCTCGTCGCTGGCGTCGGTGTCCAGATCGAAGGAGAGGCGGATGTCGCGAAAGCCGACCGGCGCCTCCTTGTCCACGCCGAGGGTGCCGCGAAAATCGAGGTCGCCTTCGGCGCGTACCGTGCCCTTGCGCACTTCGATGTTCAGCGCGGTGGCCACGGCCTTGAGCGTCACGCCGGCGCAGGCGACCAGCGCCTCGAGCAGCATATCGCCGGAGCAGGCGTGCACACCCGTGCCGCCGGAGGCAGGGTGCAGGCCGGCTTCGATGAGCGCGCGGCCGGTGTCCACCTTGCAGGTAATGGCCTCATCTCCAAGCTGGCCCTCGGCGCGCAGCACCACCACAGCGGCCCGCGGGTCTTCACGGTAACTGGCTTTGAGGGGCGCCTGCAGGGCGCGCAGGGAATCAGCATTCATGTCTTGTCTTTCTCTTGTTGTGCCGGTCTTTTGTTGTCTTGCAGCCCGCCGCCAGGCAACCGGGCCTGCGATACAGACCAGGTCGGAAACCTTAAGCGGCGCGCGCCGGCTTGGGCGCCAGCAGATCGAGGATACGCGCTTTGAGCTGGTTCAGATTCACGTCGCCCCGGTCGCGCGGGCGCGGCGCCGCCAGGGTGTATTCAGCGGCGATCCGCCCGGCATTCTCGTAGCCGCCCAGCACCAGCACGCGGTCGGCCAGGTATAGGGCCTCGTCGATATCGTGGGTCACCAGCAGCACCGCGGTGCCATGTTTTTTTGCCACCGCGAGCAGCAGGTCCTGCAGGCGCGCGCGGGTAAAAGCATCGACCGCCGAGAAGGGTTCATCGAGCAGGATCAATTGCGGCTCGGTGACAAAACCGCGCGCGATCGCCACGCGCTGCGCCATGCCGCCGGAGAGTTCCTTGGGATATTTACCCGCCGCATCAGCCAGGCCGACTTCCCCGAGCAGGCGCGCCACGCGCGCATCGCCGCCCTGCTTGTGGCCGAGCGGAAAGCCGACGTTGTCGGCCACCGTGAGCCAGGGCATCAGGCGCGGTTCCTGGAACACCACGCCGGCGCTGCCGCTCAAGGTTACGCGGCCATCGTAATCGCGATCCAGACCGGCGGCAATGCGCAGCAGCGTGCTCTTGCCGCAGCCCGAGGGACCGAGAATGGCGACGGTCTCGCGCGGCTTCACCTGCAGGCAAACGTCACGCAACACTGCGCGCGCACCGAACGACTTGCTTCGGATGTCCAGGTCCAGCATGCCTATTCCTTCGCCTGGAAGGCGTCGCGCCAGTGCAGTGCGCGCGCCTCGGCGAACTTGAGCAGGCTGTCGGTGAGCTTGCCCAGCAGGGCGAGGGTGAGGATGGCGACCAGCACCAGGTCGACGCGCCCGGTCTCGCGGCCGTCCGAGAGCAGGTAGCCCAGCCCCTTGGTGGCGGCGATCAGTTCGGCGGCAACCAGGAACATCCACGCCAGGCCGAGCGCGGTGCGCTGCCCGGTGAACACCGAAGGCAACGCGGCCGGGCCGAGGATGCGGCGAAACAGGGTGGCGCGCGAAAAGCCCAGCAGCTCGCCGACTTCGACCAGCTTGCGGTCCACGTTCTGGATGCCGCTGACGGTCGCCAGGTACACCGGGAAGAACGCGCCAATCGCGATCAGGGTGATCTTCGGCGACTCATCTATCCCCAGCCAGAGCAGCAGCAACGGCACCCAGGCGAGCGAAGGAATCGCGCGCAGGGCCTGCAGCGACGGGTCGAGCAGCGCCGAGAGACGCCGCGACAAGGCGACCGCCGCGCCCAGCAGTACACCTGCGCTTGCACCGATCGCAAAGCCCGCGCCGACCCGGCCGGTGGAGACGAGGATGTGCTTGAGCAGCAGGCCGGAGCCGGCCAGCTCGACCAGCGTCCGCGCCAGGGTCGAGGGCGGCGGCAGCAAATGCCGGCTGACCCAACCCAGCGCGCTCGCGCTTTCCCACGCCAGTAGCAGCATCAGCGGCAACAACAGGCCGGCGCCACGCGCGGCAAGCTTGCGCCAGAATGCCGAACTCCCCGCGCCGCGGGGAGCCTGCCGTACCGGTGCGCGCTCGACTTCGCGCCGCACCTCGAACCCTTCGTATTGCGCGGGCGGCGCCTGCAGCACCGCCCCTGCCGGATGGGTCATGACGCAGGTCTGCTTACCAGTCCAGCGCCAGCGTACCGCCGGCGGAGCCCGCGAGCCGTTGCTCGGTGGCGCGCATCGCCGAACGCGCCGGGTTGTCGTCGATCAGCTCGTCGATCACCTTGGACACGTCGGCGCCCTTCTTGACCAGCTCTTCCTGAATCAGGATGGGCGCGGCCGCCTTAAGCGCCTGCACCTGCGCGGGGCCGGGGCGCGAGACGGTGAAGTCGTTGCGCGAGAGCTGCAGCTTGGCCACCGCCAGGGAGATCTTCGCTTCTTCGGAGATGATCTTCGCGGTCTCTTCCGGATTGGCCTGGATCCACTTGCGCGCCTTCTCATACACCGCGACGACGCGCTCGACGTGGCGGGGGTAGGCGGCGAGGAACTTCTCCGAGGTGTTGAGGAAACCGTAGGTGTTGAAGGCCACGTTGCGGTAGATCAGTCGCGCGCCGCTTTCCAGCTCGGCGGAGGCCATGATCGGGTCCAGGCCGGCCCAGGCGTCGACGCGTTTTTGTTCCAGCGCGGCGCGTCCGTCGGCATGCTGCAGGTGCACCAGCTCGATGTCGTTCTTGTGCAGGCCCTGGGTGCCCAGCGAGCGCAGCAGGAACAGATAGGGGTCGGTGCCCTTGGTGGCGGCAACCTTCTTGCCTTTCAGGTCGGCGATGGTCTTGATCGGCGAGTCCTTGGGCACCACCAGCGCGGTCCATTCCGGGCGGGAGTAGACGTACACGGCCTTGATCGGGTTGCCGTTGGCGCGCGACAGCACGGCGGCCAGGCCCGCGGTCGAGCCGAAGTCCACCGCGTTGCTGGCGAGAAATTCGAGGGCGCGGTTGCTGCCGGCCGAGAGCACCCACTTGACCTCGATGCCTTCCTTCCTGAACTCTTCCTCGGCCCAGCCGAACTTCTTGATCACCAGGGACGAGGGCGAGTAGTACGCGTAGTCCAGGCGGATCTCCTTGGGCTCGGCGGCCGGGGCGCTGGTGGCTACCAGGGCGAGCGCGGCGGCGGCGAATTTGAGGAAGGGTCTGAAGGCGGCGTTCATGGCGGGCACGGTTTCTTGGTCTTGATCAGGCCATGCAGGATAGTCCCCGTCTTATAACCAAGGAACGAATGAATTCGTAGTTTCTAATTACCTTTCCGCATATATGAGACGGAACGAAAACGGCAGCCTCGCTGCAGCCGTTTTCATGCTTCCAGCGCGACTCACTTAAGGGAGTCGCCTGGGTAGTAGCCCTCAGTCGGCGTACTGGCCAGCCTTCTTGATGATCGGCGTCCACTTGTCGATCTCGGCCTTCAGATGCGAGCGCAGGCCTTCCGGGGTCAGCGCGGCATCCGACACCGGCAGGGTGCCCAGCTTGTCCATCGAAGCCCGGAACGCCGGGTCCTTCACCCCTTCGCGCAGTGCAGCATTGAGCTTGTCGAGTACCGGCTTGGGCGTGCCCTTGGGCGCGTACACGCCGTGCCAGACAGCCACGTCAAACTGCGGGTAGCCCTGCTCGGCCATGGTCGGCAGATTGGGCAGCGAGGAGATGCGCTTGCTGCTGGTCGCGCCGTAGGCCTTGATGCGGCCGGTCTGGATCAGCTGGGTGGTCTGGGTGGTCTGGTCGCAGAGTATGTCCACCTGCTTGCCCTGCAGGTCGGTCATCGCCGGGCCGGTACCCTTGTAGGGGATGGTCTGGATTTCGGTCTGGATCGCGCTCTGGAACAGCAGGCCGCACAGGTGCGAAGCGGCGCCCAGGCCGGCATTGGCCAGATTGACCTTCTTGGAATTGGCCCTGATGTAGGCCACCAGTTCCTTCATGTCCTTGGCCGGAAAGTCGGGACGGGCGACCAGGGTCATCGGCACATCGACCACCTGGCCGATGTACTCGAAGTCAGTCAGCGGATTAAAGCGCAACTGGCGGTACAAGGCCGGCGCGGTCGACATGCCGATGTGGTGCAGCAGCACGGTATAGCCGTCCGGCGCGGCGCTCTTGACGTATTCCGCGGCCAGCGTGCCGCCCGCGCCCGGCTTGTTGTCGACGATCACGGTGCCGCCGATCGGCTTGGTCATCGCCTGCGCCAGTTGCCGGCCCACAATGTCGGTCGGACCGCCGGCGGCGAACGGGATGATGATGGTGACCGGCTTGGAAGGATAGTTCTGGGCACCGGCGGTGCCGAACATGAGGGCGCAGGCCGCGCCTGCCAGGATGCGAAGTGCATGCTTCATGGATTGTCTCCGGTTTGAGTTTTAATGAAATTCTTGGCCAAGCGTCTACTAGGTTAAACGCCGCGACGGGCCGGCAGTTGACCTGGGTCAGCGAATCAGACCCAGGCGCCTGGCGATCACCATGTATTCGCGGGTGCGCTCTTGCATGAACGCCGGGATTTTATCGTAAGGCATGTCGAGCATCTCGAACCCGCCGTCGATCATCGACTTGCGCAGTTCCACATCGTTGTTGAGTTGCGCAATCATGTCCGACACCTGCTTGCGCATCGCCTCCGGCGTCGACTTCGGTACCGCCACGCCGCGGTATGCGCCATCGACCCAGTCCAGCCCCAGCTCCCTGAAGGTCGGCACATCGGGAAATACCGGGCTGCGCTTTTCCGAACCCATCGCGAGCACGCGCGTCTTGCCCTTCTGCAGCGAAGCGAGGGTGAGATAGGACATCGCGCCCTTCACATGTCCGCCGAGAAGCGAAGCCACCAGGTCGCCGGTACCCTTGAAGGGCACGTAGGTCGTCTTGATGGCGGCAAGCTGGTCCAGCTTCTCGTGCGCCACATGGTTCGCCGAGTTGATGCCCGAGCCCGCCAGCGTCACGTCGCCCGGATGCGCCTTCGCATAGTCGATCAGGTCCTTGAGCGTCTTGAACGGACTGTCGGCCGCCACCACGATCGCATCGGCCGTGTAGTGGAAGTAATACACCGCCACCAGATCCTCGGTCTTGTACTGCACGTTGCCTTCAAGCGGCTGCAACACAACGTGCGGCAGGTTGATGCCGGTGATGTTGTAACCGTCGCCCGGCAGGCTGTTGAGCTGCGCCCAGGCCAGGCCGCCGCCGGCGCCCGCCTTGTACGAGATGATCATGTCCTTCCCGTATTTTTTCTGGAAGGCCTTTTGCTGATAGCGCGCCGCCAGGTCCGACTCGCCGCCCGGCGCGAAGCCCAGCACATAGTTCACCGGCCGGTCGGGATAGGTTTGCGCGCCGGCCGGGCCGGGCAACATCAATGCGCATGCCGATGCCAGCCCCACCGCCAGCCACGGCAGCCATTTCCGGAAAGTCATGATTTGTCTCCTGCGCTCGATGGCGCTTTTTATTGGGAATTTTCAACCCATGCCTAGCTTAGCAGGCCGCGCGCGCTTTGGAAAATCCCCGGCAAACCCTGAATCGGGCGTACCATGCGGCGCGGATGTCCGCATATCTGAGTATCGGAGCAGTCCATGTATATCGAAATCACCTCGCCCACCGGCACCCGGGTCTTCGTCAAGGCCGACCTGATCGCCTCGGTCACCACCGGCAAGACCCTCAAGGGCGAAGACGCGATCGTCACCACCACCACCGGGCAGACCTACACCGTCACTGTCGAGAACGAGAAGAACAGCCTGGCACGGCTGATCGGCATGCGCGCCTAGCGCCCCGATTCCCGCCGAAACCACGGAAAACAACGGTGCCGCCGGCCGTTGTCTGCCCCTCCCCTCATGCCGCCCCTCAGCCGCCCCTCATGCCGCGGCCCATCCGTGCGCAATGGCGACAAACGTAACGGCGCCCGTTCCAAACCACGGTAAATCACGGCCGTTTCGCGCGCATGCCGCCGCGCACCCCACAAAAAGACGGATGAAAACGGCCTGAATCAGCGCGCGAGCGGCGCAAGCCAGGACAGATGTAATAACCGCCCCAAAAATAAAATCACCATAAACCACGGTCAATCACGGTGGTTCTCACACCGCGCTTTCGGCCACCCCACAAAAAGACGGATAAAAGCGGCGCGAGCTGCGGCATGGGTCACGGCATAAATCAGCCGCCGCTACAACAAACGTCATCGGCGCGTCCCCACAAAACCCCGGTGGATCACAGTGGTCTTCGCGCGGACCGCCACGGCAGATCACAGCGCTTCGGCATTTCTCCAGGCGCTGCCGGCGGCATCCGGCATGGCTTTTAAAGAACTTTTTAAAGAACAAAAGGGAGCCCGGCCATCCTTGGCAAACAGCCGTCCCTGGTACCAAACATACGCCCTTGCGCCTCTGCTGTGTCGCCTTTTTGCGGCCAGAAAACCCACAGCAATCTCGGTGCCTTCCTATAGCACAAAGCGGTGTTGTCCTACATAGGCGGCGTGTCCGGCGCGGCATCCTGAGCCCCATCGACACAGCAACTTTCCAGGAGCCCACCATGGCCAAGGATCTCGACACCGGTTATTTCGACGCTTCCCCCACCGCCCTCGGCGGCGGCTTTGCCGACCTGGCCGCGGCCTCGCACGGCTCGGACCTGTTCGCCGACTTCGACCCGGAAGAAGAAAGCATCGTGCGCGACCTGGAAGACCGCGAAGACATGCAGGACCTGATCGAATTGTCGCTGCACATGAACGACTGAGGCCGGTAGAACAAACAGCAACGTCGTGACTCCTGACTCCTCGGTCAGGACTCCTTTTTCACGGCGCCGCGCCGCTACCCTTCCAGCGTGGCCGCCGGGACAGCCGCTCCCGGCGAAATTTCCTCCAGCCCGCGCCCGCGCGTCTCGACCCCGCGCAGGGCCAGCAAGATCACCGAAGCCGCCAGCGCCCCGGCCACGCTGAGCGCCGAGATGCCCAGGTTGGAGAACAGTCCCAGCACGCCCAGCCCGGCAGCCAGTACGCCGCCCAGCTTGCTGCTGCCGGCCACCACGCCGCTGCCGGTACCGCGCACCGGCAGGGGGTAGATCTCGGTCGCATAAGGGATCAGCATCGCGATCACGCCGCTGACCGCGGCCAGCAGTACCACCGTCAGCGCCGCGATCGCGAAAGGCGTGGCCGCGCCGCTTCTGCCGAGCAGGAAAAAGCCGAACAGCGCTCCCGCCGTAATGAGCACGAACAGCACCAGGGTCTTGAAGCTGCTCCAGCGGTGGTAAAGCCAGGTGACCACCAGCACGCCGGGCAAGGCCAGAAAAGCCGCCTTGGCGAGCAGGGCGTCGGCCGAGCCGCCCAGGTGCATGGCGCGCAGGTTCGACGGCAGCCAGAGCATGAAACCGAAATTGACCAGCCCCCAGGAAAGCCCGCACATCACCAGCGCGCAACTCAAGGCCAGCAGCGGGCGGTGAAATAGCGCGCGCAAGCCGCCGGACCCGCGCCGGGCGGCGGCTGCCTGCCCCGGGTCGGCATCGACCACCTGCACGCCGTAACCGGCCAGCACCTGGCGCGCCTCCTGGTTGCGCCCCACATGCATCAGGAAACGCGGCGATTCCGGCAGGTAGCGGTTCAGGGCGATCAGCATCAGCCCGGTCGGCAGATTGAGAAACCAGAGAAAGCGCCAGCTGAACAGCGGCTCCAGCCAGGCCGCGCACAAGCTGGCCGCCAGGTACCCCGCGGTGGTGCCGACCCCGCCCAGCAGCACCAGCATCCAGCCGCGATGGCGCGACGGCACGGTCTCGGCCATCAGGGTGAACACGATCGGCAAGAGGCCCCCGGCCGAAGCGCCCATCAGGAAGCACATGAACAGGTTCCACTCGAACGAGGGCATCGAGCCGCAGATCGAGGTGCCGACGAACATCAGCGAGGAGATCAGGATGCCGGAGCGCCGCCCCAGCGCGTCGGCGATCATGCCCCACAGGACCGAACCCAGCGCCGTGCCGCTGAGCGCCGAGAGCGCCAGCAGGCTGGCCTTCTGGCGGCTGATGCCGTATTCGTCGGACATGCCGGGCACCACGAAGCCCAGGGTGGCCGGCTTCATGATGTCGACGATCAGCGCCACCATCAGCACCGCGAACAGGGTCCAGTGCGCGCGCGTGAGCGGCGCGTGGTCCGCCGTCACCAGGGAAAACGGCGCGTCCTCATGGCGCAGGCTTTCAAGCAACTCGCGCTTCGGCGGCAGCAGGCCCCACACCGCCGCCGCCAGGCCGCCCAGGATCAGGAACATGCCCGCCATCATGGTGGCGTCGACCTCCATGCCTTCCATGCGGTAGCCCATCGGCGCGGCCATGATGAACATGGGGAAATGAGCGCACACCCCGGCGACCAGCGCGGCGGTGCCGAACCAGAAGGCAATCGGGTGGTGAAAGCGGATGCCGCTGCGTTGCATGAGGTCGGTGGCTTGATTGATTTTCGGTGCCGCAAGCCGCCGGCCGGCTGCATTCACGGAAACCCGATGATGCCATTGGAATGCAGTGGGCGCCACTGGTTCCGCATCGCGCCCATGGAGTGCCGCTTCAGCGGTGCACTATGATCTGGGTCCCCCAACCATCCCGCCCTCCAGCCCAATGTCGACCCCGATCGAATCCACCCTGCAAACGCTGGGCCTCAAGCTCCCCGAAGTCACCCCGGCGCGCGGACACTTCAAGCCTTATGTGATCTCCGGCAACATGCTCTATCTTTCCGGCAAGGGCGCGCCGCTGCGCGAAGCGGGCGGCAAGGTGCCCAAGGTGGGCGCCGAGGTCTCCGTCGAGCAGGCCCAGGCCCATGCGCGTGAAGTGGCGCTATATCTGTTGGCGGTCGCCAAGGACGCGCTGGGCGACCTGGAGCGCATCAGACAGGTGGTCAAGGTGTTGGGCATGGTCAATGCCGTGCCGGACTTCACCGGACACACCGAGGTGATCAACGGCTGCTCCGAGCTGCTGGTGCAGGTGCTGGGCCAACGCGGCGAACACGCCCGCTCGGCCGTGGGCGTCGGTTCCCTGCCCAAGGGCTTCGCCGTCGAGATCGAGGCGATCATCGAGTTCGCGTAGTCGTTGGCATCGCGCCGGATGCCAGTGCATCCCGCCATGAAAAAAGGAGCCTGCGCGGCTCCTTGGTCCGATCGCGGAACGGGCCTGCCGGCCCTTTCCCGCCGGGCGGCCGGCGCTTATTTTCCGCTTATCTTCCGTTTACATTCCGCTCATTTGCCGCTTACTTGCCGATCACTTCGGCAATCGCCGCACCCAGGTCGGCTGTCTTCGCCTTGCCGCCGATGTCCGGGGTGCGCGGCGCGCCGGACGAAGGCTCCAGCACGGTCTCGATCGCCTTCATGATGGCGGCGGCCGCTTCGGGGTAGCCCAGGTGTTCCAGCATCATCGAGCCGGACCAGATCGCGCCGATCGGGTTGGCGATGTTCTTGCCGTAGATGTCCGGGGCCGAGCCGTGCACCGGCTCGAAGAGGGACGGGAACACGCGGTCGGCATTGATGTTGCCCGAGGGCGCGATGCCGATGGTGCCGGTACAGGCGGGGCCCAAGTCGGAGAGGATATCGCCGAACAGGTTGGAGGCGACCACGACGTCGAAGAACTGCGGGCGCTGCACGAAGTGGGCGGAGAGGATGTCGATGTGGAACTTGTCCCACTTCACGTCGGGGTACTTCTTGCCCATCTCGACCACGCGCTCGTCCCAGTAGGGCATGGTGATCGAGATGCCGTTCGACTTGGTGGCCGAGGTGAGGTGCTTCTTCCCGCGCTTTTGCGCCAGGTCGAAGGCAAACTTCAAGATGCGGTCGGTACCCTTGCGGGTGAAGGTGGAAATCTGCTGCGCCTGCTCGCGGTCGGTGCCTTCGAAAATCCGGCCACCCAAGGACGAGTATTCGCCTTCGGTGTTTTCGCGCACGATCCAGAAGTCGATCTCGCCGGGCTTGCGGTCGGCCAGGGGCGACTTGATGCCGGGCATCAGGCGCACCGGGCGCAGGTTGACGTACTGGTCGAACTCGCGGCGGAACTTGATCAGCGAGTCCCACAGGGAGACGTGGTCGGGCACGACGGACGGCATGCCGGTGGCCCCAAAAAACAGGCAGTCGTGGCCGCCGATCTGGTCTTTCCAGTCGGCCGGCATCCAGTAATTGTGGCGGGCGTAGTTGTCGCAGCTCCAGTCGAAATGATCGAAGGTGAGGTCGATGCCGAACTTGCGCGCGGCAGCGTCCACCGCTTTCATGCCTTCGGGCATCACTTCCTTGCCGATGCCGTCGCCGGGAATAACCGCGATCCTGTGTTTAGCCATGATCAGACTCTCTTTGTCTCGTCGTTGGGATCAGAAAAATTTCAGCAATTCTTCGGTGAGCAGTTCGGGCTGCTCTTCCGGAATGTAGTGCCCGCAAGGGAAGGCATGGCCCTCGACCTGCTTTGCGTACTGCGGCCAGATTTCCATCGCCTTGAAGCAGCGCTCGATGGCGCCGTCGCGGCCCCAGAACACGCGCAGGGGGCATTCTACTTTGCGGCCCGCCGCGCGGTCGGCGCGGTCGTGTTCCAGGTCGATGCCGGCGGCGGCGCGGTAGTCCTCGCAGAAGGCGGTGACGGTGCCGGGAATCTTCGCGCAGCGGATGTATTCGTCGAACGCCTCGGGGGCGAAGATCGCCGTGCCTTTCGGGCCGCGGCTCATGTGCTTGCGGATGAAGAATTCCGGGTCGCTGCCAAGCAGTGTTTCGGGAAACGGCGCGGGCTGGATCATGAAGAACCAGTGCCAGTAGGAGCGCGCGAATTCCATCGTGGTCTGCTCGTACATGGCAAGCGTGGGCGCGATGTCGAGCAGCACCATCTTTTCCACGGCTTGCGGATGGTCCAGCGCCAGGCGGTGCGCGACACGCGCGCCGCGGTCGTGGCCGACCACCAAGAACTTGTCGAAGCCCAGCGCCTTCATCACCGCGACTTCGTCGCCGGCCATGGCGCGCTTGGAGTACAGCGCGTGGTCTTCGGTGACCGGCATCTTGGCGCTGTCGCCGTAGCCGCGCAGGTCGGGGGCGACGAGGAAAAAATCCCGCGCCAGGCGCGGCGCCACCTTGTGCCAGATCGCGTGGGTCTGCGGGTGGCCATGCAGCAGCAGCAAGGGCCGGCCCTGCCGGTTGCCGCCGCAGACGAGATTGATCTCCACACCCTGGTTGGAGATGCGGCGCGATTCGAATCCGGGATAAAGCATGGCGGCGGGGCGGTGTTGCGAAAATGGACTGGCAGTCTACCAGCCCGCCGCGAGGGCCGCCCGCGCAGGCGCAGCAAGCACAAGCCTAGCCGGCCAGGAAGTCGGCAATCGCCTCGCCCAATTCGGGCTTGGTCACCGCCGCCATGTGGTTGCCCGGCAGTTCGACGTACCAGCCATCCGGCAGCGCCTCGGCGAGGTCCTGCGCCGAGCCGTTGTCATTGTCCTGCGCGCCGCAGGCCACCAGCACCGGCATGGCAACCTTCGCCAGTTCCTCCCGCGTGGTATTCACCGAGGTGTCGAGTATCTTCAGCAGCGCCACCGGGTCACCGCCCACGGTCTTGAGGAACTGCTCGGACATCCACTCTAGCGACCCGGACTTGTGGGTGCCCGGATTGCCGAGCACGCGCCGGAAAAAATCCCCGCGCCCGCCGGTATCGAGCATGCCCTCGATCCCCATCCCCGCCACGATCGCGCGCCGCGGCCTTGCGCCGCGCACCAGCATGCGCAGGGTCGTTCGCCCCCCGAGCGAATAACCGCCCAGGTCGTAGTCCGCGAGGCCGAGGGCTTCGATCAACGCCATGCCATCGTCGACCAGCACGTCCTTCGGATAGGCTGCATCCTCATGCGGCTTGGCGCTATCCCCGTGGCTGCGCAGATCCGGCATGATCACCCGGAACCCTTTCGCGGCAATCTTCTCCGCATGCCCGTACTTCAGCCAGTTCACCTTGGCGGTGGAGAAGTATCCGTGGATCAGCACCAACGGCCTTCCCTCCCCTATTTCCCGGTAAGCCAGCTTGACGCCATCGCGCCCGGAAAAGTATTGAATCGGAAGATCAGCAGCGGAAGTAGCCATGAATGAACTTGAAGCAGCCACGCGCGCGACGCCTTGGCCATTTCGTGAGCAGTTTAGTTCCAAAAAATCGTCCGCCGGTTACGAAAAAGCGACCGGCGAAATCGCCTGACCAGACCCGGCAAAAGCAGTTTTTACTTTTGTCGAAATAAATGAAAGATCGGGCCTGTAAGCGGGGTTCTGTTACGGGCAGTTGCCTGCCTATGACGACCATTCCTCTAGGCCGGCGGTTACCCGCCGGCTCAAGCCACCTACCCGCACGCTCGGCGAGCAACGTCAACGCGTGCCTATTTGGTGTTGCACCGGGTAGAGGTTGCCGCGTTTCACCGTAACTTAATACGCTCGTCTCTGTGGCCCTGGTCCTCGCCTTCGGAACCCTTGCGGGTCCCTTATAACGGACGGCCGTTAGCCGCTACCCTGCTCTGTGGTGCCCCGACTTTCCTCCAGCGCCCCTCGGTTGCCCAAGGTGCGCCAGCGATCGCCCGGCCCGACTTCCGGTTAAGATGGTACCACCCCTGCAAGGGTTCCCGCCCGACAAGAACAGACTTGACGCATGCGCCCGGCCTTTCGTCTCCTCCGACTTCTCTTTCTCGCTTTCGCTCTTTCCCTCGCAGCGTCCGCCTTCGCGCAGGACTACACGCGCGAAAAGCGCTGGCTTGACGAAGTCGCGCCAGGTCTCGTGGTCGGCGACGCGGTGATGATCAAGGCCGCTTCCGGCCGCGAGTTTCTCGCCCTCTACACCGAAGCGCCGCGCCCGCGCGCAACGATCGTGATCGTGCACGGCATCGGCGTGCACCCGGACCACGGCGTGATCGGCGTGCTGCGCACGCGGCTGGTCGACCAGGGCTACAACACGTTGTCGATCCAGATGCCGGTGCTTGCCGCGGATGCCGCGCAGGAGGCTTACGCGCCCTTGTTTCCCGACGCCGCCGACCGCATAGCGAAAGCCGCCGATTGGCTCAAGGCCAAAGGCCAGACCAGGCTGGTGCTGCTCTCGCACAGCATGGGTTCACGCATGGCCAACGCCTATCTCGATACAGTCGCCATCGCCTCGCCACCCGCCTCCCCATTCGCCGCCTGGGTCGCGCTCGGCCTCGGCCAGCCCTACTCCAGCGCCACGCCGCGCTATCCCTTCCCGATCCTCGACGTGTACGGCGAGCAGGACCTGCCGGCCGTGCGCGAAGCCGCGGTACAACGCAAGAACGCCCTCAACATCACGCGCGGCTCAAGGCAGACCGTGCTGGCGCGCGCCGATCATTTCTATACCGGGCAGGAGACCGCGCTGGTGGCGACGGTGGACAATTTCATCGGCGAGACGGCGGCGAAGGCGTCAGGCGAGCCCAAGTAGGAATGCGGTCGCTGATCAATTCGACGCACTCCTCGGTGTTTCGCCTGCCGGATTTTCTGTCCCGCTGAAACTTGCTTTCGTCGTTGCCGACGTGCAAACGAGATACCAGATGGCCAGCCCGATGGCGATGCTCGGCAAGACCCTTAGCCACCATGTGGGCATCAAAAGCAATAGCGGAATTTCCGCCACCGCCCAGATAACGGCACAAAGCATTGCCGACGCATCGCTCCCAACATCCAGCAGAGCATTGCAGGACCGGCAAGCATGCCTGCCCGCCACCTTATCCCAGGGCAAGGGAGTCGCGCACGAGGGACAGATGGCAGGCATGTGGTTCCTTGATAACACCAGGCCGTCGGATTATGCCTCGCGAATCAACCCGCGTTGCAGCGCCTGCGCCGGGTCGGCGAAGATCGCCATTGCCGTGGTCATGGGCTTGAAGCCGAATTTCGGGAAGACTGCGCGCCCCGCAAGCCATTGCATGCTTTCATCCCACCACCAGCTTGACCGGCTTGCCGATGCGGCTGAGCATCTGCACCAGGGTGTCGATGGTGAATTTCGCGGTCTTCTTGTTGACCACGTCGGACACGCGCGGGCGCGAGACCATCAGAATCTCCGCCACCTCCGCTTGCTTGAGATGGTGCTGCGCGATCCAGTCAGCCAGTTCTGCCATGAGCTGCTCCTTGAGCCGACGGGTGTCGTTGATCTGCTTGCGCGAGGCCATGTGCAGACGCTTGGCCTCCGCGGGCGGGAACCCGAGTTCCAGAAAGAGATTGGCGCCCGGTTTGGTGACATGGCGGATTTCGGTATCGGTATCGGTCTTCATTTCCTGGCCTTTCTCGCGTTCACCACGGCACGATAGCGGGCCTCGGCGATTTCCTTGTCCTGACGGCTGGTTGCCTGGGTCTTTTTCTGGAAGCAATGAAGAACGTACAAAGCCTCCTCGAATTTCGCGACGTACATGACGCGGTAGGCCCCGCTGGCTTCCCGGATGCGTATTTCCCGCGTGCCGGCACCAACGTCGTCGAAGGGCTTCCAGTCTTCGGGCTCCAGGCCCGCCTGTACCTTGCTGAGCTGAAAGCCCGCCTGCCGGCGCGCATCATCGGGAAAATCCAGCAAATCTTCGTAGGACGATCCTATCCAGCGAATTTCCTTTTCTGACTCCGCCACCATCGAGGCCCGCCGCTTCTTTTGTATAAAATATTATACATGACATGCGTTGGCCGGGGCATGAGAAGCGCAGGGCGGGTTTCCCGTGCGAGACCAGGGCTGCGTCTGGGTGACGACCCTTCTGCCTTGACTAGGTATCGATGATCAACCCGCGCTCGACCGCCTGCGCCGGGTCGGCGAAGATCGCCATTGCCGTGGTCATCGGCTTGAAGCCAAACTTCGCATACAAGCCCTCGCGCCCCGGCACGGCGTAGAGGATGATCTTCTTGTGCCCTCTCGACATCTCGATGAGCCTGGCCACGATCTGCTTGCCCAGGCCGCTGCCCTGCTGGTCGGGGTGCACGGCGATATCGCAGATATACGAGCAATCGACCCCGTCGGCCAGCGCGCGGCCGACACCGACCAGGCGGCCTTGTTCGCGCACGAAGCAGCGGTACAGGCTGTTGGAAAACGCGAGCTTGAGCGCCTCGGGCGGCTTGTGCCCGAGCGGGGCGATCTTGTAGAGTTGCGAAAGTTCTTCCCAGTCCACTTCAAGCAGGCTGTCGCTCCAGTCATACGCCATGCAGGACTCCGGTGGCGGCCGATTGGGCGGCGAAGGCGGGGCGCAGCGCTTCCTCGGCTTGCGCCTCGAAGGGCCGCTTCCATTCGCGGTCCAGGTCGAGCTTGCGGAAGTGTTCGACCACGAAGTCGACAAAGGCGCGGGTCTTGCCGGCGATCTGGCGGCGGCCCTGGTAGGCCATGTTGACCGGCACGCGCGGCAGTTGCCATTCGCCCAGCAGGGGCACCAGGCGGCCGGCGCACAGGTCTTCGTGGATGACGTAGTTGGGCTGCACCACGATGCCCATGCCGAGCAGGCCGCAGCGGCGCAGCACCTGGCCGTCGTTCGATTCGAGCAGGCTGCTGATCTTGACGCTGATGTTTTGCCCGTCGCGCGAGAAGCGCAGGTCGTGGGGATTTTGCGCGTAGGAGTAGACCAGCATTTCGCGCCGCGCCAGTTCGGCGAGGGTTTGCGGCGCGCCGCGGCGGGCGATGTAGGCGGGAGAGGCGGCCATCAGGTACTGGGCCTGGGCCAGGGGGACGACGGTGATGTTGGGGTCGACTTCCTCGCGGCCGACACGGAAGGAAACGTCGATGCCGGAGTCGAGCAGGTTGTAGTAGCGGTTGGCGGCGATCACCTGCACGTTGACCTTGGGATAGCGCAGGGTGAATTCGGGCAGCATGGGCGCGACGTGGGTCAGGCAGAAGGAGGCCGAGCCGGTGACGCGCAGGGTGCCGCCGGGATCGAGGGTGGCGGCGTGGATGTTGGTTTCGGCGTCCTTGACTTCGACGAGTACGGCCTTGCAGCGGATGTGGAAGTCGCGCCCCAGGTCGGTAAGCACGAGGCTGCGGGCGTTGCGCTCGACCAGGCTGACGCCAAGGCGCTTTTCCAGCGCGGCCAGGCCGCGGCTGGCAGTGGCGATGGGGATGTCGAGCAGTTCGGCGGCGCGGGTCAGGCTGCCCGACTCGGCCACCTGCACGAACAGTTCATATTCCCGCCAGCGGTCCATCTCCGCTCCTTTGTCCGGTACACACGGCTTTGCTTGCGCAATTCCTAGCGTTGGCCAGCGCCTGATTTCCAAAAATGGAAATAATGAATCCAATCTTGCTATTTATTTCCGTTTTTATCAAGACTAGGATAGAAAAAACCTTGATCGCGGGACCTTTACCCAGTCCGGACGACGGAACCCCACCATGCGCATCCTTATCGCCGGCGCCGGCATCGGCGGCCTGACCGCCGCGGCCTGCCTGCTCAAAAACGGGCACCAGGTGCGCGTGTTCGAGCAGGCGCAGGCCTTGGGCGAGATCGGCGCGGGGGTGCAGACCAGCGCCAATGCGGTCAAGGTGCTGTTCGAGCTGGGGCTGCGCGAGGCGCTGGAACAGGTGGCGGTGCGGCCGCGGGCGTTTTATTTCCGGCGCTTCGATACCGGCGAGCTGCTGCACCAGATTCCCCTGGCCGAGCAGCATGAGGAAGCCAACGGGGCGCCCTACTATCACATCCACCGCGCCGACCTGCACGCCCTGCTGGCGCGCAAGGTGTTCGACCTGGACCCGCACTGCATCGCGCTGAACGCGCGCGCCGGGCACTTCATGGAAGATGCGCGGGGCGTGACCCTGCATCTGGGGGACGGGGCAACCGCCCATGGCGACGTGTTGATCGGCGCGGACGGCATCAAGTCGGCGGTGCGGCGCCAGATCGTCGGCGATACGCCGGTCAGCTACACGGGCGATGTGGCCTGGCGCGCCGTGATTCCGGCCGAGCGCCTGCCGGCCGGCTTGATGGAACGCGGGGTGACGGTCTGGTGCGGGCCGAAGCGGCATGCGGTGATGTATTTCCTGCGCGCCGGCAGCCTGATCAATTTCGGCGGCTGCGTCGAACAAGAGCGCGCCGGCGACGAGTCCTGGACATTGAGGCGGCCCTGGGAGGAACTGAAGGCGGACTTCAGCGGCTGGCACGGCGACGTGCAGCGGGTCATCGATGCGATCGACCGGGACAGCTGCTACCAGTGGGCGCTGAACAACCGCGCGCCGGTGGAGAACTGGAGCACCGCGCGCGCCACCCTGCTGGGCGATGCCGCGCATCCGACCCTGCCCTACATGGCGCAGGGGGTGGCGATGGCGATCGAGGACGCGGCGGTGCTGGCGCGCTGCCTGGACAGATCGGAGGTGCCGCAGGCGCTGGCGCTGTATCAGCGCAACCGCATCGCGCGCACCACCCGCATCGTGCATGAGTCGACCGGCATGCGCCTGCTGTACCGCATCGAAGACCCCGAAGAGATGCGCCGCTCGTTCAAGGAGCGCAACCTGTCGAAGTCGCGCGGCGAGTGGCTGTATTCCTACGATCCGCTGCGGGTGCCGCTGCAATGATCGCGCGCCCCTCTCCCGGTCCGCGTTCGCCGCGTGCCCCGCCGCGCGCCTCGCCGCGCGCCCTGGCGCGGTTGGCGGCGGTCGCCCTGGCAATGGGCATGGCGGTGTGGTGCGCGAGCGCGGCCGCGCAATCGGCCTGGCCGGCGCAGAACATCCGCGTCATCGTGCCCTTCACCCCGGGCACCGGCGCCGATATCCTGGCGCGCACCCTGGGCCAGCGCCTGGCCGAGCGCCTGGGCAGGACGGTGGTGGTCGACAACGTGGCCGGGGCCAGCGGCTCGATCGGCACCGCGGCAGCGGCGGCAGCCACGCCGGACGGCTACACCTTGCTGCTCACCGCCAATACCCTCGTCACCAACGCGCAACTGCAAAAGAACGTCGCCTACGATCCGGTGAAAAGCTTCTCGCCGATCATGCCGCTGGCGATCACCACGCTGGCCTTCGCGGTGAATCCCCATTTCCCCGCCAAGAACCTGGAGGAACTGGTGCGGCTCGCCAAGGCCGCCCCGGGCAAGTTCACCTATGCCAGCCCGGGCAACGGCACGCCCCAGCACCTGGCGATGGAACTGTTCAAGGCGAGCACCGGTATCGACGTCCTGCACGTGCCCTACAAGGGCTCGGCCGGCGCGGTCACCGACCTGCTCGGCGGGCAGGTGGACATGATGATCTACCCGCTGCATTTCGCGCTCGAGCACGCGCGCGGCGGACGCATCCGCCTGCTCGGCGTGGCGCAGGCCGAGCGCGTGGCCAGGGCACCGGAGGTGCCGACCTTTCGCGAGCAGGGTATCCGCGACGCCGACGTGGACGCCTGGTATGGATTGTTCGCCCCGGCCGGTTTGTCCGCCGCCATCATCGAGCGGCTCGGCGCCGAGATCACCCAGCTTCTCGCCCTGCCGGCGGTGCTGGCGACCCTGGACGCGCAGGGCCTGAGCCCCACGCCCGGCAAGGCGGCGCAACTGGGCGCGCTGGTGCAGGGCGACACGGCGCGCTGGAGTGAATTGATCAGGAGGGCACGCATCACGGTGGACCAGTAACAGCAAGCAGCACTGCGCGTTGCATCGCCGGGCGGCCAACACCGCCCGGCCATGACTAGAAAAAATGAGGAGTCGGCAAGACATGTTGAAGGGTATCGACAAGACGTCCACGCTGGTGGACCAGACGGCATTGATCGAGCGGATCGCCGATCTCAACTGCACGCCGGGGTGGATCCCGCGCCAGCAGCCCCTGATGTGGCCGGAGCCGCGCCCGGAACTGCTGCCCGCGCACTGGAGCTACGCGGCGATCAAGCCCGACCTGCTGGCCGCCGGGCGCCTGATCGGCACCGATCAGGCCGAGCGGCGCAATTTCGTGCTGCGCAACCCGGTACCCGGCAACGACTACGCCACCACGCGCACCCTGGTGGGCGCCTACCAGTCGATGCTGCCGGGCGAGAGGGCGCGCTCGCATCGCCACTCCTCGCACGCGTTGCGCGTGATCCTTGAGTCGCAGGGCTGCTACTCGATCGTCAACGGCAAGCGCCACCCGATGGAAAGCGGCGACATCGTGCTCACCCCCGGCGGCCACTGGCACGGCCACGGCCACGAAGGCGGCGAGCAGGCCTACTGGTTCGACTGCCTGGACCTGCCCCTGGTGCGGCTGCTCGAGCCGATGACGGCGCAGGAACACCCGCTCGGCTGGGAACGCGAGGTGATGACCGAGACGCGCTCGCCGCTGCGCCTGACCTGGGCTTCCACCCTGCAGTTGCTGGAAGCCTGCTCGAGCGACAGTTCGGAGTATTTCGGCACCGCCGTCGATCTCTCCTCGCCGCTGATGCCGACCATCTCGATCCGCGTGCACCGCTGGGCCCGCGACTGGAGCAACCGGCCCTACCGGCACTTCGCCAACACCATCTACGTGGTGCTGCGCGGGGCCGGCCGCAGCGAGATCGGCCAGGCGATCTTCAACTGGTCGTTCGGCGACGTGATCGCCGCGCCGATGGGCGCGCGCATCCACCACCAGGCCGATGCGGAAACGGTGATGGTGGCGCTGTCGGACGAATCGCTGATGCGCTTTTGCGGCTACTACGATTTTCACCAGTGCGATTGAAGCGGCGCGCCTGATGCCTTGAGGCGCGCTACTCGCGGAACAGGCGCGCGAAATGGCCGCGCAGCCACTGGTTCGCCGGGTCCTTGTGAAAGCGCCGGTGCCAGTACTGGTTGACCTGGAAGGCGGGGATCTTCAGCGGGTGCGGCAGCAGGCGCAGCGGCAGCGTGCGCGCGTACAGCTCGCCCAGCTTGAAGGGCACGGTCGCCACCAGATCGGTGGCCGCCACCACCATCGGCGCGGCGAGGAAGTGCGGCAGGCGCACCACCATTTCCGGCGCCAGGCCGGCGCGCTCGAACATCGCCTCGACGATGCCGTGGCCGGTGCCCTCGGCGTTGACCACCGCGTGGCGCGCCTCGATGAAGGTCTTCATGCTCATCGATTCGCCGATGCGCGGATGGCCCTGGCGCAGCATGCAGACGTACTTCTGCTCGAACACCCGTTGCTGGTAGAAGCCCGCCTTGAGGTCCGGCAGGAAGCCGATCGCCAGATCCACCGCGCCGGCTTCCATCGCCAGGCGCGCCTCTCTCACCGGCAGGGTCACCGCCTCGATGCGCACATTGGGCGCGGTCTCCTGCAAAAAGCGCAGCAGCTCGGGCAGGAACACGATCTCGCCGATGTCGGACATGATCATGGTGAAGCTGCGCCGCGCTTTCGCCGGGTCGAACACCGGGCCGGGTTCGAGTCCGTCGCGCAACAAGCCGAGCGCTTGTGAAACCGTGGCAGCGGCGCGGTCCGCCTGCGGCGTGGGGTTCATCCCATGCGGGCTGCGGGTGAACAACTCGTCGGCGAACTCGCGGCGCAGGCGCTTGAGCGCATTGGACACGGCCGGCTGGCTCATCGACAGCGCGCTGGCGGCGGCCGAAACATTGCGGTGGGTGTAGACGGCGTCGAACACGCGCAGCAGGTTCAGGTCCAGGCTGGCCAGGTTCATGGAGCGCTTCCGGAAGACAATATCCCATGAAAATACCATGTATTCACCGGGATGATTGCGTGCCCCGTGCCCCGGAGTTAGAGTAGCTCCATCCACAGGGCTTGTTGGCACAGCGCCCTCCCGGCCATGCCCGGGCAATCCGGAACCCACAAGTGCCAGGAGACTTACGATGAACGCCCCCGATCACGGCCTGCTCGCCAAGGACAGGCGGCCTGAACAGACGCAAGAACAGCCCATCACCCTGCACTGGCGCGAAGATGCCACCTCGCGCGTGCCCTACCGCACCTATACCGACGAGGCCCTGTACCGGCGCGAACTGGAGCGCTTGTTCTATTCGGGCCACTGGTGCTACGTCGGCCTGGCCGCCGAGATTCCGGAAGCCGGCGACTTCAAGCGCACCTTCATCGGCGAGCGCCAGGTAATCATGGTGCGCGACAACGACGGCGCCATCAACGTGGTGGAGAACCACTGCGCGCATCGCGGCGTCGCCTTCTGCCAGCAGAATTTCGGCAAGGCCAAGGAATTCGTCTGCCCCTACCACCAGTGGAATTACGATCTGAAGGGCAACCTGATCGGCCTGCCGTTCCGCCGCGGCGTGCGCCAGGACGGCAAGATCAACGGCGGCATGCCGAGTGACTTCAACCCGAATGACCACAGCCTGACCAAGCTGAAAGTCACCGAGAAGAACGGCGTGGTGTTCGCCTCCTTCGACCACGAAGTGGAGGATTTCGATTCCTACCTCGGCGAACTCAAGCCCTGGTTCGAGCGCGCCTTTGACGGCCGCAAGCTGACCATCCTGGGCTACTCGCGCCAGCGCATCCCGGGCAACTGGAAGCTGATGCAGGAGAACATCAAGGACCCGTATCACCCGGGCCTCTTGCACACCTGGTTCGTCACCTTCGGTCTCTGGCGCGCCGACCAGCGCTCGCAGATGGTGATGGACAAGCACGGCCGCCATGCCGCCATGATCGGCCACAAGAACGCCGGCGGCGCCGGCGAGGTGACCAAGGGCGTGGCCAGCTTCAAGGCCGACATGAAGCTCGCCGACGACCGCGTGCTCGATGTGGTGCCGGAAGCCTGGTGGAAGGGGCCGACCGCCTGCATGCAGACCATCTTTCCCTCGCTCATCATCCAGCACAACGTCAATTCGATCTCGACGCGCCAGATCATCCCGCAGGGCCCGAACAGCTTCGATTTCGTCTGGACCCATTTCGGCTTCGAGGACGACACGCCGGAGATGACGCGGCGCCGCCTGCGCCAGGCCAACCTGTTCGGCCCGGCCGGTTTCGTCTCGGCCGACGATGGCGAAGTGATCGAGTTGTCGCAGGTGGGCTTCAGCCAGCACCCGGACTACCAGACCATCGCCGAGCTGGGCGGCAAGGAAGCCGGCAACGCCGACCACATGGTGACCGAGACCCTGATCCGCGGCATGTACGGCTACTACCGCAAGGTGATGGACGTATGAGTCACGCCATCCCCGCCACCATTTCCGTGGAACTGCGCTTGTCGCTGGAGGAACTGTACGCCCGCTACATCGCCACCCTGGACGAGGCGCGCTACGACGACTGGCCGGCGTTTTTCACCGAGGATTGCGTCTACAAGGTGATGCCGCGCGAGAACTACGACCGCAAGCTGCAATTGGCGACCATGGCGGCGGAGAGCCGCGGCATGCTGGTGGACCGCGCCTACGGCATCCAGAACACCCTGTATCACCAGCCCTACTACCAGCGCCACATCCTCTCCGGCCTGTTCGTGCGCGGTGTGGAGGAAAAGGAAGGGCAGCGCCGCATCCTGACGCAGGCGAACTACGCGGTGTTCCGCACCAAGCAGAACGAGCTTTCCGAAGTGTTCAACGTCGGCCGCTACATCGACGCCATCGTGGAACACGAAGGCAAACTGTTGTTTGCCGAAAAGCTGTGCGTGTTCGACAGCGAGCTGATCCCCAATTCCCTGATCTACCCGCTCTGAAGCCTGGAGCGCGAAAAAGCGCCGGCCGGCGCCCGCTGACGTAAAATCCAGCCCAAGGGAGTCAAGCAACAGCAGCTGGACAATACCAAGAAAGCAACGGCCGCCCGTGGATCTGGACAGTATTTTTTTCATGCGCACCATTGCCGGTGACGCGAGCCATGCCGATCCGGCGGTCACCATGTCGCCCTCGTTCCGCCGCATGCTGCGCCTGCTCGACGGCACGCGCAGCCTGGCTGACCTCGCGCCCCTGTTCCCGCACCTGGATGCCGCCGACCTGCGCATGTGGATCAGCGAACTGCTGCGCCAGAAGATGATCAAGCGCGCGCCCACCCTGACCCGCAGCCAGCGCCTGCGGCTGCAGGAGAACGCGCCCTCCAAGGAAATCCAGGTACAGAAGATCGCCGAGCAGATCCGCCCCTGGCTGGCCGCCAAGGACATCGAGGCCAGCGGCCCGCGGCCGCGGCCGGCGCAACTGGCGCGCACCGCGCGCCTGGCGGCGATCGAGGCGTCCACCGCCGCCGTCAGCATGGGCCGCGAAGGCTTCTTTGTCAGCCCGGAGCCGCGTGTGGCGCGCGCCCCCGCCAGCGGCGTGGTCCTGATAGTGGAAGACGACGAAATCCAGGCAAAAATCGTCGCCAAAATGCTGGAGAAGGACGGCCATCGGGTGCGTATCGCCCACAACGGCGAACAGGCGCTGGCGGCACTGCGCGAGAAGCCGGCGGCGCAACTGATGCTGCTGGATGTGGAACTGCCCGACATGGACGGTTTCGCCGTGCTTGAGCAATTGCGCGCCACCCGCGGCCTGAAGGGCATGCGCGTGGTCATGCTGACCGGCCAGGCCGATCGCGCCAGCATCGCCAAGGGCGTGGTGCTGGGCGCCGACGGCTACATCACCAAGCCGTTTCGCCCGCAGATGCTGCGCGAAGCGGTGCAGCGCCTGCTGCCGGGCGCCTGAGCCGGTCCACGCCGCAAGCGGCCATGCTACCCGCATAAATCGCTTCTGACTGCCGCGCCGCCTTTGGGGCGCTTTTTCGTCGCGTGTTCATCGCGTGTTCGCCGCGTGTTCGCCGCTTGTCAGAAATTCGTCACCACAGGTCATCCCACCCCTGGCCCGGATGAACTGATTGCGCTCGCCGCGCTCTATACTGTCTTTGAGCATCCACCTCGCACGCCGCTCGCCGCGACGCTCCCAAAGCGCTATCATGTACGATTCGTATCTTGGGGAATGCGTTTGGCATACGGGAAATCACCAGCCTGTCGCCGGTCTGCAAACCCGGGGCAGCAAGGCAGGGCCAGACTCTCTGAACGGGCATTTCCTTGAATAACGACACCTTATTTTTCGTCGACAGCGATAGTCTCTTTTATGCGCGCACCGCCCTGGGCGAGGCGAACTACAGGGACGCGGCGGTGACCATGTCGCCGGCGTTCCGCCGCATGCTGCGCGAACTCGACGGCACCCGCTCGATGGCCGACCTGGCCCCGCTGTTCCCGCAACTGGATCATGAAGACCTGCAGATGTGGATCGGCGAGTTGATGCACCAGCAGATGATCCACCCCGTCCCGGCCTTGAGCCGCGCCGAGCGCGAGCGGCGCCGCGCCCAGCCCACCCGTGCGCCGGCCGCCGCGCCGGCCGTTACGATGCCGGCGCCGCCCGTGACCCAGAAGGCGGAGCAGCAGGTGCAGGAAATCGCCCACGAAATCCAGCCCTGGCTGGCCGAGCTGGGCAGGAGCGTGAGCGCGCCGGCCCCCGGCGACGATCTGAGCCGCACCGTGCGCATGGCGGCGGTCGAGGCGTCGAGCACCGCCAGCTCGATCGGCCGCGAAGGCTTTTTCATGAGCCCGGACGGTCCGCGCCAGCCGCTCGTACCCGGCGCGCAGCGCCTGATCCTGGTGGTCGAGGACGACCGGTTGCAGGCCACCATGGTCAGCCGTATCCTCGAGTCGGACGGCTACCAGGTCAAAATCGCGGCCAACGCCGCCCAGGCCAACACCGCCCTGCTGGAGCGCCCGGTGCCCGACCTGGTGCTGCTCGATGTCGAACTGCCCGATACCGACGGCTTTGCCATCCTCAAGCAGTTGCGCGCGCACCCGGTATTCCAGCTCCTGCGCGTGGTCATGCTGACGGCGCGCGCCGACCGCGCCGACATCGCCAAGGGCGTGCTGCTGGGGGCCGACGGCTATCTGACCAAGCCGTTCCGTCCGGAAATGATCAAGATGGCGATACGCCAGGCCATGCCTGCCTGAGGACGCCGGATGCCGATTTCCCTTTCCCCTTGACGCCTTCATGAGCAGCGCTGCCTCCTCTTCCGATCTGACGGTGTACCGCCTGACGCGCGCCGGCACCGGCGCGCTGGCGCAGCCGCAGGGCCGCATCTCGCGCGGCTTCTCGCGCCTGCTCGCCTGCATCGACGGCCAGCGCAATCTGGGCGACCTGCAGAAGGAAGGCGCGGCGATGAAACTTTCGCCGGCCGACCTGCGCGTCTGGCTGCGCGAGCTGGAACGCCAGGGGCTGATCGAGGTGGCGAGCGTGCCGGTCGAAGGCGATGCCGGCTTCGCCTACCAGGGCTTCGTGGAAATGCAGCGCGACGACGGCTTCGACAAAACGGTGGAGCAGATCCGCCTGGCGCTCAAGCGCGAACAGCCCGCCGCCGACGATCACCTGCTGCGCACCACCGCGCGCCTGATGGCGCTGGAGTCCGGCCCGACCACGCGCGCGATCACCGAAAACGGCTTTTTCGCCCTGCCCTCGCGCAACGGGGACAGGGGCGCGAGCACACCCGACGACTTCCTGGTGCTGATCGTGGAAGACGACGCGCTGCAGGCGCGGGTGGCGCAGAACATTATCGCCAAGGAGGGTTACCAGACCTCCTGGGCCGAGGACGGACACGAGCTGGTCACGCACCTGAAAGCGCCGCGCAGGCCGGACCTGATCCTGATGGACGTGGAATTGCCGGGCAGCAACGACGGCTTCGACTACCTGGCGAAAATCCGCCGCCACCCCGCCTTCACCGACACCCGGGTGATCATGCTCACCGGCCGCTCCGAGCGCGAAGACATCGCGCGCGGCGTGATGCTGGGGGCGAACGGCTACGTCACCAAGCCCTACCGCGCCGAACTGCTGCGCGGGGCAATCCGCCAGACGCTCAACCTCTCGTAGGCGCCGGGCCGCGGCGGCATCCCCCTGACGGAGGGGCACCCGACAAGTGCGTGGACACGGTCCTCCGGGGCACGCATCCGGCCCCGCATTCGGCCCCGCATCCGGCCCATAAACGGCACCACTCCCGCCCAAGGTGACAGCGCCGCCCGCTTGGCGCGATAATGGCTTCTCCAGGAACCAGAAGCGCCGCCGCAACGCACGGCCGCGCCACTTACGAGAGACAAGACTCATGCCCCGCAAACCCCGCATCGGCATCCTGCTCGGCGACCCGAGCGGCATCGGCCCCGAACTGGCGGTCAAGCTGCTGGCCCGCCCGGCCAATGTCGAACGCGCCGAATGCATCATCCTCGCCGACCCGGCCGTGCTGGCCCTGGGCGAAAAGATCGCCGGCATCAAGCTCGACCCCACGCCGGGCAGCGATGTCGCGCAGGCCCGCCCCGCCGCGGGCAAGACGGCGTTTGTCGCGCACGACCTGATCAAGCAGGGCGAGATCGAAGTCGGCAAGATGACGGTGGCCTCGGGCCGCGCGGTGCTCAAGGGCCTGGACCTGGCCGGTGCGGCAGTGAAAGCGGGCTACATCGACGGCATCCTGTTCGCCCCGCTCAACAAGGGCGCGATGCGCCTGGCCGGGCTCACCCATGAGGACGAGTTGCGCTACTACGCCGACATGCTGGGGGTGACCGGCGCCACTTCCGAATTCAACATCACCGGCAAGCTCTGGACCTCGCGCGTGACCTCGCACATTCCGCTCAAGGACGTGGCGGGGGAGCTTTCCACCGAAAAGGTGTGCGCCGCGATCCAGATCGTGCACGACAACCTGCGCGCCGCCGGCGTCGACAAGCCGCGCATCGCGGTGGCCGGCCTGAACCCGCATGCGGGCGACGGCGGCACCATGGGCACGGAGGAGATCGACATCATCGCGCCCGGCGTGGAGAAGATGCGCGCCGAGGGCATCGACGCGCGCGGCCCGTTCGCCGCCGATACCATTTTCGTGGCCGCGCGGCGCGGCGATTACGATGCCGTGGTGTCGATGTACCACGACCAGGGGCAGATCGCCATGAAGCTGATGGGCTTTGACACCGGCGTCACCCTGCTGGGCGGCCTGCCGGTGCCGATCTGCACCTGCGCCAGCGGCACGGCTTTTGACATCGCCGGCAAGGGCATCGCCCAGCCCGAGGCCTTGCAGGCCGCCTTCGACATCGTCGCGCGCATGGCGCAATCCCGGATCACGCAATAACGCTTCGCCGGACCAACACACCAGGAGACAGAGATGGCCATCGTCGGCATGAACCACTTCACCATCCTCACCGACAACATGGAGGCGACGCGCGATTTTTACTGCAAGCTGCTCGACCTGGAAGTCGGCAAGCGCCCCAACTTCAGCTTCCCCGGCTGGTGGCTGTACAAGGACGGCGTCGCCATCCTGCACGTGGTCGGCGGCCGCGACCGCCGCGACTTGCGCGCCGGTACGCTGGACCACATGGCCTTCACCGCCACCGGCCTGATGCCGACCTTGAAGGTGCTGGAAGAGCACGACATCGAATACGACCTGCGCAGGCTCGATGCGCCGGAAGGCGGGGTCGACCTGTGGCAGCTGTTTTTCATGGACCCGAACAACGCGAAAGTCGAACTGGACTTCGCCGGCGGGGAGCCGGGCCCGGCAAAGTTCCGCGACGTCGGTACCGCCGCCGCCACCTCGCAGTTCATGGCGAACAACCAGTAGGCGCAAGCCCGCCCAACAAAAAGCGGCGCTACAGGTTGTTGACAAAGGGGGCAAGCCCCCTTTGAATCCCCCGAAGTCAGAGGGAGCGGCGCGGGAGCGGTGTGGCCCTGTTCGCAACAAGCTGCTTTTTCAGCACCCTGGGCGGTGCTATGCGCCGTTTCTTTACCTTCGCTGGTGCTACTTTGGCCGGTCACCCTTCAGCGTGATGCGGTGCATCACCCGCTTGTAGCCGTGATAGTCGTTGACCGGATTGTGCTGGGTGCAGCGGTTGTCCCATAGCGCGAGCGAACCTGGCCGCCACGCGAAGCGGCAGGTGAATTCCGGCTTGACCTGGTGCGTGAACAGGTAGTGCAGCAGAGGCGCGCTCTCCTCTTCGGTCATGTCGCGAAAGCGCAGGGTATGGCCGAAGTTCACGTACAGGGCCTTGCGGCCGGTCTCAGGGTGGGTACGCACCACCGGGTGCTCGGCCTGCAGTACCTGCTTCGCGGTCTCCGTGCCGCGCTCGGCAATACGGTCCTCGCGCGTCTTGGTCACGTCCGCCTTGGACGAACTGTTCACCGCAACCATGCTATCCAGCATCGCCTTCATGCCCGGCGAGAGCGCCTCGTAGGCTGCGTACTGGCCGGCGAACAGCGTATCGCCGCCGAACGGCGGCACCTCGCGCGCCACCAGCATCGAGGCCATCGGCGGATTTTCCAGATACGCCGTGTCCGAATGCCAGATGCCGCCGAAGTTGTTGCGCTCATGCTCCAGCTTGACCACCGGGATGATCAGCGGAAAGCCCTCGAGCCCCTTGACGAAGGGGTACTCGATCACCTCGCCCCATTTTTGCGCGAACTCGATGAACTGCGGCGGCGGCAACTCCTGGTCGCGAAAGAACAACACGCCGTGCTCCAGCCAGAGATCGCGTACCTGCCGCGTGGTCGCCGTGTCCAGGTCGCGCGCCAGGTCGATACCCAGCACCTCCGCGCCGAGCGCACCGGCGACCTTGCGCACTTCGAAGTTCTTGCCCATGCCTGTCTCCACCCGCCCTTTTTGTATTCTCAAAGTATAAGCGCGGCGCGCAGGCGTTTGGACTTATGCCTTGAATGTGAGCAGGGGCCGCAGGCGCGCCACCGGGACGATCAATCCTTTTTCGACCTGCGCATCGATCACCGGGCCGATCGGCTTGTAGGCCGACGGCGCCTCTTCGATGCGCCGTTCCTCGCGCAGGGTCACGCACTCCCAGGTTTGCGGTCCGGCGCCGTTGGCGTGGACGTGCCTGCGCATCTCCTGGCGCCGTACGCTGCGGCCGGCGCCGTGGCTGCAACTGCGCAGCCACGCCTCGTTGCCCAGACCCAATGCGAGGTAGGAATGGTCGCCCATGGAACCGGGGATCAGCGCGAACTGGTCCGCGTGCGCCGGCGTCGAGCCCTTGCGGTGGATGTTCATGCCGTCTTCGGCGAGCACCACGTTGTGCGGTACGTCCACCACCAGCGCGGACTCTTCACCGCCCGCCACCTCGCGCAGTTCCTTGCGCACCATCTCCGCCAGCACCACGCGGTTGGCCCAGGCATAGCGCGCCGCCGTGCCCATCGCTTGCAGATACTCGGCGGCAAGCCGGCCTTCGAGGGCATACAGGCCATGCTCCGGGCGCGCCACCTTGCCCGGCCACGCGCGTTTGGCTTCGTCCATCCAGCGCGAGCCGACGTAGCCACCCACGTCGCGCGAGCCCGAATGGATCATCAGCACCACCTCACCCGCGCGCAGGCCGGCGCGATAGGCGCCATGGCGCTCCAGCACCGCGTCGACTTCCTGGAACTCGACAAAATGGTTGCCCGAGCCGGGCGTGCCGAGTTGCGCATCCCGCACGATCTCACGGCGCGGCATCAAGGCTTCGGGCGCGTAGCGGGCACCGCCCAGCAAATCACCCAGGCCGACGCAGGCCGCGATCTCCATCCGCAACCGCGCGTGGTCGGCAGCCGCCCACAGCCCCTCTCGCGGCAGGCCTTCAAGCCACGCTTGCGGTCCCGCATCAAACAGGGCCTGAAAGCCGGCTGACCGTACCGGCACGTCACGGGCGCCTTCGAGCAGCGCGCGCTTCAGGCGCGGCATCAGCTTCGGCTTGAGCGCCTCGAACCGCGCCCGGCTCAAACCCAGGCGCAGCAGGCGCATGCCGCAGTTGATGTCGCGGCCGATCGCCGCCGGGATCACCACATCGGGCGGCGTCGCCACGATGCTGCCCACCGGTGCCAGGCTGCCGGGGTGAAAGTCCGGCGTCGCGCAGGCGCGGCACACGGCGTGGGTGCCGCCCGGCGTGATTACGCCGGCGAAATCGAGCAGTTGCGACACCGCCTTTTCTTCCAGCATGAAATCGGCGGGCAGCAGCACGCTGGCGCGGCTTTCCGCGCCGGCGGCGCCACGGGCGAGTTCATACACACCGTCCGCATAGCTGACGGCGATGCCTTGCCTGGCAAGGACTTTGATCAATCGTTGGAGGTTCATGATGCTGCCTGAGACTTGGGAAAGAGGGATCGCCGCGCATCGCCTGGGCGATTGCGCGGTGGACACTCCTTCTTGCAGCAGCACCGTCAAGAAGAGAAATTGCGGGCGCATGGTCCCACTCCGGCGCGCCAGAGGCAAGGCCGGCATTGCATTTGATGCAAATTCCGTTGCGCGCGGACAACAAGAAGGGCGCCAGCGACGCCCCAGACTGCTGACAAAGCAGGTTGTTGTGAGCAAGACAAGGCCAACTCCTGCGCCGCTCCCTCTGACTTCGGGGGATTCAAAGGGGGCTTGCCCCCTTTTCCAACAACCGGAGGCGCCAGCGGCGCCTTTTTCGCTTCAGCCCATGCGCATCAACTCAAGCGCACGTACTCATAATCCACCGGCAGGTTGTTGATGCCGCGGTCCGGCGGGGCGATCCAGGCGGCCATCTTGCCGACTTCGGTGACACGCTGTTGCAGGCTCTTCACGAAAGTGCGGTCATCAAGCGAGGGCATCGCGGTCGTGAGAAGTTCGTCGTAGGCGGCCTGGCTGATCGGGTTGCCGGCGAGGTCGGTGGGGACGCCCGACCAGATGCCGATGGAGCGGTGGAAGCGGTCCGAGGGCAGCTTGAGTTCGTAGTTGAAACCGGCGCGCTCGATCAGCTTGTTCCAGCGCTTGAAGCCAATCTCGCAGTCCTTGACGTACTCGTTGCGCGTCACCGCGTTCATGGCATTGCGCATGGCGAGGTCTTCGGTCTTGACGCCGCCGGCGCCGTCCGGCGCTTCCAGCTTGTAGACGGTGTCGATTTCCTTGTGGTCGGCGAACTTGGCTTCGTCGGGGCGGCCCTTGATGCCGTTGGCGAAGTAGGAGCCGGCATTGGAAGACGACTCGGAGCCGAACAGGTCGAGCGCGGAAGAAAACCAGAAGTTCATGTACTTCTGCACCGTCGGCAGGTCGATCGCGCCGGCGTTGCGGATTGCTTTCGGATCGTCGCTGTTCAGCTCCTTCATCACCTCGAGCGAGCGGCGCACGACGCGGCCGATGCCGGTCTCACCGACGAACATGTGGTGCGCTTCTTCGGTGAGCATGAAGCGGGTGGTGCGCGCCAGCGGATCGAACGCGGACTCGGCCAGGCTTTTCAGTTGGTACTTGCCGTCGCGGTCGGTGAAGTAGGTGAACATGAAGAAGGAGAGCCAGTCGTCGATCGGCTCGTTGAAGGTGCCGAGGATGCGCGGCTTGTCCTGGTCGCCGGAGTGGCGCATCAGGAGTTCCTCGGCTTCTTCACGGCCGTCGCGGCCGAAGTAGGCATGCAGCAGGTAGACCATGGCCCACAGGTGGCGGCCTTCCTCGACGTTGACCTGGAACAGGTTGCGCAGGTCGTATAGCGAGGGGCAGGTGTGGCCGAGCAGGCGCTGCTGTTCGACGGAGGCCGGCTCGGTGTCACCTTGCGTGACGATCAGGCGGCGGAACACGGAGCGGTATTCACCCGGCACCTGCTGCCATACGTCTTCACCCATGTGGTCCCCAAAACCGATCTTGCGATCCTGCTCCTGGTCGGCCAGGAAGATGCCCCAGCGGTAATCGGGCATTTTCACCGCGCCGTAGGAGGCCCAGCCCTGCGCGTCGACGCCGACGGCGGTGCGCAGGTAGACGTCGTTGCCCTGGAAGTCGGAGGGGCCCATGCCCTTCCACCAGTCGAGGAAAGCGGGCTGCCAGTGCTCGAGCGCGCGCTGCAGGGTGCGGTCGCTGGCGAGGTTGACGTTATTGGGGATGCGTTCGCTGTAGTTAATGCTCATGGCTTGTCTCCGACGTGCTTACACACGTTCCCAGTTGAATTTGGCTTTGCGGCCGGTACCGAATACCTTCAATGCGCCATCCGCACCTACCGCGTTCGGGCGCTGGAAAATCCAGTTCTGCCACGCGGAGAGGCGGCCGAAGATGCGCGTCTCCATGGTCTCGGGGCCGCCGAAGCGCAAGCTGGCTTCCATGCCGGTGAGCGCATCGGGCGAGAGCGAGGCGCGCTCTTCGATCACCAGGCGGATCTCGTCGACCCAGTCGATATCGTCGGGCGCCACGGTGATCAGGCCGGCGTCCGAAGCGGCGCGGGCATAGACTTCCTGGCCGATCAGCGCGCGCGCCGCGTGCACGGGCTGCTCGTCGCCGGAGAAGCGGGTGGCCAGGCGCGACCAGCCGTTGACCATCGGGAAGGTGCCGAAGTTGATCTCGGAGAGCACCACGGCCGGGGCGCCGTCGCCGTCGGCGAGATCCAGCATGTAGCTGCGGTCGGCGGCCAGGGCCAGCTCGAGCAGGGTGCCGGCGAAGCAGGAGCCTTCGTCGATCACCGCGATCATGGTGCGCGAGGAAACGTCCAGTCGCGCGAGGGTGCGGCGCAGGGCGCCGATGGTCTCGCGCACGAACCAGTCGTTCGCGTGGGCCTTGAGCACAGCGTCGGCGGCCAGCACGTTGGCGGCGGATCCACGGCTCTTGAACACCCAGGTGCCGACGTCCAGTTCGTTGGTGCGCAGGTTGAGGATGGTGTCATCCAGCTCGCGGGCGAACTTAAGCGGCCACCAGTTGGCACCGGCGGCGTGGATCGCGGCCACGTCGGCTTCCACCGCGGCAGCCGGGGCGGAGACGGTGATGGTGGCGACGCGCGCGGCGCGGTCGACTTCGACTTCCACGGTTTCGTAGTGATAGCCCTTGGCGTCAAACGAGCGCTTGAGCGGGGTCAGTTCCACACCCTTGCCACCCGGACGGTCGCTGGTCTGCGCCAGTTCGGCGGCGCGGGCCTTGATGTATTCGGCGAATTGCGCGGGCTTGGCGTAGCCGTCGATCAGCTTCCATTGCTGGGCGCGGTCGGCGCGCACGCCTTCACTGGTCGTGCAGAAAATGTCAGCCAGGTCGCGGCGCATCTTGCGCTTGTCGATCAGGCGCGTTAAGCCGCCGGTGCCGGGCAGCACGCCGAGCAGCGGCACTTCGGGCAGGGAGACGGTAGAGGAACGGTCGTCGACCAGGTAGATCCTGTCGCAGGCCAGGGCGACTTCATAGCCGCCGCCGGCGCAGGCGCCATTCACCGCGGCAAGGAACTTGAGGCCCGAGTGGCGCGAGGAATCTTCCATGCCGTTGCGCGTCTCGTTGGTGAACTTGCAGAAGTTCACCTTCCACTGGTGGGTCGAGAGGCCCAGCATGTAGATGTTGGCGCCGGAACAGAAGATGCGGTCGCGCGCGGAGGTGAGCACCACGCTTCTGACTTCCGGGTGCTCGAAGCGGATGCGGTTCAACGCGTCGTTGAGTTCGATGTCCACGCCCAGATCGTAGGAGTTGAGCTTGAGGGCGTAGCCGGGGCGGATGCCGCCGTCTTCCTTGATGTCGAGCGCGAGGGTGGCGACCGCGCCATCAAAAGAGAGCTTCCAGTGCTTGTAGCGGCTGGGGTGGGTTTCGAAATCGACCGGGGTGAATTGTGGTGACGCGGCCGCGTCGGCGGCTTGCAATACTGCGCTCATGCTTGTCTCCTGGAAATACGCTTCTATTTAATCTGCCGCTTAAGCCGCTGCTTGGGCGGCCAGGTTGGGCAGGGTGTCGATCAGGTCGGCCAGGCTTTGCTCGATGGCGCGGCCGGAGGTATCGAGAGTGGAATCGGCGCGGCCATACAGCGCCGAGCGGGTGCCGAGAATGCGGCGCAGGTCGTCCATGGCTTCGCGGTTGCCCTTCATCGGGCGGGTATCGCCTTGCGCCACCACGCGCGCCATGTGCTCTTCGGGTGCGGCCTTGAGCCACACGGTGTAGCAGGAAGCCAGCAGGTGTTCGTAGGTCTCCGGTTCGGAGACAATCGAGCCGCCGGTGGCGATCACCACGCGCTCGTGCTTGGCGAGGATGCGGTCCAGCGCCGCGCGCTCGTAGCGGCGATAACCGGCCTGGCCATAGAGCAGGAAGATTTCGTTCAGCGAGGTATTGGCTTCACGCTCGACTTCGCGGTCCAGCTCGACGAACGGTGCCTTCATCTGCTTGGCCAGCAGGCCGCCGATCGAGGACTTGCCGGCGCCGCGCAGACCCACCAGGGCAACGCGCTGGGCGCGTTTTTCCACATCGGTATGGAACTCGCGCCTGAGCATCTCGGCGGCGCGCTTGAGTTGCGCCGGGGTGAGGCGGCGCACCAGGTTGTTGACCTGTTCACGCTCGGCACCGGCGCCGGCCTCTTCGCGCAGCAGTTCGATCGAAGGCACGTTGAGCGCCTGGGCGATCCGTTTGAGCAGCACCACCGAGACATTACCCTCGCCCGCTTCCAGCAACGCCAGATAACGTTCGGAGACGCCCGAGTCGCGTGCCAGAATCTTGCGCGTCATGCCGCGCTGCGCGCGCAGGTTGCGCACGCGCTCCCCGAGCGCGCCCAGATACTGGGCTTCGTCGAAAGCGGAAGGCTCGGTTTGGGTCAGGACAGCGGACATGGGCGATCGATTCGGGAGAAATTAGTTACCGGCGGGACCAAGAAATCCAAACAATTAAATACGCGAACGAATAAATAAAATACGAATACGCGAACGAATATGAAATATATTTCTTGATTAATTTCTTGAATGCAATATAATGCAGTCTAATCGCGGTACCGGAAAATTGCAAGCGCGTTTTTGCGCGTGATCAAAAGCACCCGGATCACAAGCGCTGAAGATTCTGTAAGGAGACTGACGTGGCACTCGAAATCAACATCCTGGTCGGCACCATGACGGGCACCGCCGAACTGGTGGCGCAGGAAATCGAACTGACCGTGAGCGACGAAGACACCGTCGTCACCATTACGGACATGGACAAGCTCGACGCCTCCATGCTCAAGCCCGGCAGCTTGTATCTGATCTGCACCTCGACCTACGGCTCGGGCGACGTGCCGGACAACGCGCGCGCCTTCTATGAGTCGCTGCTGAGCGCGCGCCCCAGCCTGGAAAGCGTGCGCTACGGCGTGATCGGCCTGGGCGACCGCACCTACCAGCAGACCTTCTGCTTCGGCGGCAAGAAGTTCGACGCCATATTCGAAGAGCTGGGCGCCTCGCGCATCGGCGAGGTGTGCATCCACGATGCGAGCGAAGGTACGCTGCCCGAAGAGGTGTGCCTGGAGTGGGCGCAGCAGTGGATCGACGCGGCGCGTACTGAAATGGCGGCAGCGTAGCTGCCGCGGGCAGAAGCAAAGCCTGCTTTTGTCCCGTACTGATTCACCGAACCACAACGAAAAAGCGAAGTACCATCGCAGCGCGTGTTGATGCTGCGAGGAGCCAGGAGGAGACATGAGCCAACTTTCCACCGCCGATCACTCGGCGAGCCCGCCCCACGTAGTAGTCCCGCGCGCCTACAACGCCGCGCACGACCTGCTCGAGCGCAATCGCGGCCGCGCCGCCAAGACGGCCTTCATCGACGCGGGCGGCAGCATCACCTATGGTCACCTCGCGAGCCAGGTGAACCGCGCCGCCAACGCCCTGCTCTCGCTCGGCATGCAGCGCGAGGACCGCGTGATGCTGGCCCTGCTCGATACCATCGACTTCCCGGTCGTGTTCCTGGGCGCGATCAAGGCGGGCATCGTGCCGATCGCGGCCAACACACTGCTCACCGCGGCGGATTTCGAATTCATGCTGCGCGACTCGCGCGCCACCGCCCTGGTGGTCTCCGAAGCGTTGCTGCCGACCTTCCTGCCGCTGTTGCCCAAGCTGCCGCAGATCAAACACGTGATCATCCCCGGCCACGCGGGCGAGGGGCAACACAACCTCACCATGCTGCTGGACGCCGCCTCGCCGCAGTTCGCCCCCGCCGATACCTCGGCGGACGATCCCTGCTTCTGGCTCTACTCCAGCGGCTCGACCGGTACGCCCAAGGGCACGGTGCACCTGCATTCGCACCTGATCCTCACTGCCGAACTCTACGCCCGCCCGGTGCTGGGCATCCGTGAAGACGACGTGGTGTACTCCGCCGCCAAGCTGTTCTTCGCCTACGGGCTGGGCAACGGACTGACCTTCCCGATGAGCGTGGGCGCGACCGCCGTGCTGTTCAACGGCCGGCCCACGCCGGACGCGGTGTTCGACATCCTCAAGCGCCACCGGCCGACCATCTTCTATGGCGTGCCGACGCTCTACGCCGGCATGCTCGCCAGCCCGGCGCTGCCGAAGCGCAACGAAGTCGCGCTGCGCGTCTGCACCTCCGCCGGCGAAGCGCTGCCGGCGGACATCGGCAAGCGCTTCAATGAGCATTTCGGCGTGGAGATCCTCGATGGCATCGGCTCCACCGAGATGCTGCACATCTTCATCTCCAACCAGCCCGGCAAGGTTCGCTACGGCACCACCGGCCAGCCGGTACCCGGCTACGAAATCCGCCTGCTCGACGAGAACGGCGCGCCGGTCGCAATTGGGGAGATCGGCGAGATGCAGGTGAGCGGCCCGACCAGTGCGCTCTACTATTGGAACAACCGCGAGCGCACCAAGAACACCTTCCTCGGCCCCTGGACCCGCTCCGGCGACAAGTACATCCGCGATGCCGACGGCTACTACACCTACTGCGGCCGCAATGACGACATGCTCAAGGTCGGCGGCATCTATGTCTCGCCTTTTGAGGTCGAAGCCGCTCTGCAGACCCACCCCGCCGTACTTGAAGCCGCGGTAGTCGGCAAGGACGACGACGAGCACCTGGTAAAGCCCAAGGCCTATGTAGTGCTCAAGCCCGGCCAGACGATTAGCGATGCGGATCTGCAGATCTACGTCAAAAGCAAACTCGCCCCCTACAAGTACCCGCGTTGGGTAGAATTCGTCGACGAACTCCCCAAGACCGCCACGGGCAAGATCCAGCGCTTCAAGCTGCGCGGCAAGTAGTCCGGAAGGTTTGGCGTTTTCGTAACGCTTTTTAATATCAGCAAAATCATCCGGCTCTGCCGGTGATTTTTAACTAGATAGGCCACTCAAAAGCAGAGCTTTCTTTTAAAAGAAAGCTCTGCTTTTGAGTGTATTTTTTGATGCCCTTCGCAGAAATCAACGGCCTCACCCTCGAATACCTGCGCATCGCCGGCGCGGCCAACCGGCCCACTCTGGTGATACTGCATGAAGGCCTGGGCTCGGTCACCATGTGGCGCGACTTCCCGCAAAAACTCGCCGCCGCCACCGCCTGCAGCGTGTTCGTCTACTCGCGCCTGGGCTACGGTGCCTCCGAGCCTTTGCCCGAGGGCCGCAACATCCGCAAGCCGGATTACATGCACACCGAAGCCTGGGAGACCCTGCCCGCGCTGCGCGCCGCGCTGGGCCTGGAGCACATCGTTCTGTTCGGCCACTCCGACGGCGCCTCGATCGCGCTGCTGCACGCGGCGAAGCACGCGGTGGAAGGCGTGATCGTGATGGCGCCGCACGTGCGGGTGGAAAAGATCTCCATCACCAGCATCGAGCAGGCCAAGGTGGCTTACGAGACCAGCGACCTGCGCGCCCGCCTGGCCAAGTATCACGACGATGTGGACGGCGCCTTCTGGGGCTGGAACGATATCTGGCTCAGCCCCGACTTCCGCAACTGGAACATCGAAGCCGAGCTGGCGAACATCCAGGCGCCGGTACTGGCGATGCAGGGCGAGAACGACGAGTACGGCACCATGTACCAGATCGAGGAAATCCAGCGCCACAAGCCGGGCACGCGCATCCTGCGCATTCCCTCCTGCGCGCATTCGCCGCACCGCGACCAGCCGGAGCAGGTGCTGGCGCTGACGCAGTCCTTCCTCTCCACCCTGCCACAGCGCAATACCGACAACGCGATTTGAGCAGCTAGACCACGTCGCCGGAACCGAAGGCGGCGCGGCGCAGGCGGTCGTTGACGCCATCCCACTCGGGGCCCTGCGGCGGGGCCTCGATCAGCATCAGTTCGGTATTCAGCTTGTCGAGTTCGCGCAGGCGCGCGTAGAGTTCGCGCGCGTAACCGGCCGGGTCCGCCGCCGCCTGGCGCCATTCGCCGTCGAAGCCTGCCGGACGTTCGCGCGAGAGCACCGCCAGCTCGCGCGGCGCGTGATGGGCAACTGTTTCGGCCAGTGAATGGGGCGGCACCAGTTGCAGGCGCGTGCGCGGCGCGTAATGGGCGTCGAGGGAACCTGAGACGCGCGGGGCATCCTGCTTTACGCCGATCCTGGCAAGGGCGCGCCTCTCGATCTCCTTTATCTTTGCCTTGGTGCTGTCGTACTGCTCCATCACCGCCACTCTCTCTTGACCCAGGGCCGCCTCGACCATCTCCATGGTGATCGCCCCGGGCCGCAGAATTCTCATGCGGCCTGAAGCACAATCGATGATGGTCGACTCGATCCCCACCTCGCTGGCGCCGCCATCAAGCACCAGATCGATCGCATCGCCGAACTCGTCCCGCACATGCTGCGCGGTGGTCGGGCTGACGCGCCCGAACTTGTTGGCCGAGGGTGCGGCCACGCCGCTGCCGAACGCCGCGAGCAGCGCATGCGCGACCGGGTGGCTGGGGATGCGCAGACCCACGGTATCCTGCCCGCCGGTGACGGCATCGAGCACATGCGCAGCGCGCTTGAGGATCAAGGTCATCGGTCCGGGCCAGAAAGCGCGCGCGAGAACCCAGGCTTCCTCGGGAATATCGATCGCCCAGTCCTTGATCTGTTCGATATGCGCCAGATGCACGATGACGGGATGATCGCTGGGCCGCCCTTTCGCCGCGTAGATGCGCGCAATCGCTGCCGCACTCGATGCGTCGGCCGCCAGCCCATAGACTGTCTCGGTGGGCATGCCCACCAGGCCGCCTGCCTTGAGCACGGCGGCGGCCTGGGCGATCAGCATGTCATCGTGCATGTCATCGTCCTTGGTCGTGGGTTCCCGCGCCATCAAGCAACAAGGCCGCCGGACTTGCGCATCGCGGCGGCCTTGCTGTTTGGCGCTTGCAGCTTAGGCAGTGAGCTTGCGCAGCGCCTCGGCGTATTTCGCGCCGGTCTGGTCCAGCACGTCCTGCGGCACGCGCGGGGCGGGCGGCTTCTTGTTCCAGCCCTGCGTTTCCAGGTAGTCGCGCACGAACTGCTTGTCGTAGGAAGGCGGGCTAATGCCGACCGCGTACGAATCCGCCGGCCAGAAGCGCGAGCTGTCGGGTGTGAGGATCTCGTCGATCAGGTGCACCTTGCCGGCCAGGTCGACGCCGAACTCGAACTTGGTGTCGGCGATGATGATGCCCTTGGTCGCGGCGTACTCGGCAGCCTCGGTATAGAGCTTGATCGAGGCGGCGCGCACCTGCGCGGCGTAGTCGGCGCCGATGATCTTCTCGGCTTCCTCATACGAAATGTTCTCGTCGTGCTGGCCGACGTCGGCCTTGGTGGACGGGGTGAACAGCACTTGCGGCAGTTTTTGCGCTTCCTTCAGGCCCGCGGGCAGGTCGATGCCGCAGACCTTGCCGGTCTTCTGGTAATCCTTCCAGCCGCTGCCGATGATGTAGCCGCGCACGATGGCTTCGATTTTGAGGGTTTTAAACTTCCCGACCACCATGGCGCGGCCGGCGACCTGGTCGCGTTCTTCAGGCGACACCACGGTGGTGGGGTCGATGCCGGTGGTGTGGTTCGGGATCACATGGCCGAGCTTCTTGAACCAGAAGTCGGACATGGCGGTGAGAACCTTGCCCTTGTTCGGGATCGGGTCATCGAGGATGACATCAAAAGCCGAGAGCCGGTCGGTCTGGATGATCAGCAACTTGTCTTCGCCGACGGCGTACAGGTCGCGCACCTTGCCGCGGTGAAGAAAGGGTAAGGACTTGATCGATGAGGTCAGCATGATTTTCTACTTGAATTACAGCTCGGTTTACAAATCGGGCAGCTTGGATTCGGCGACCTTCTTGGCCTGCTTGGCGCGAAAGTCGACCAGCTTCTTGCGCATCTCCGGGTCGAACACCGCCAGCATGGCGACCACGGAGAGGCCCGCGTTGCCGGCGCCCGCTTCGCCGATGGCGAGGGTCGGCACCGGGATGCCCTTGGGCATCTGCACCATCGCCAGCAGCGAGTCCAGGCCCTTCAGGTACTTGGAGGGGATCGGCACGCCGAACACCGGCAGCAGGGTCTTGGCCGCGGCCACGCCCGCCAGGTGGGCGGCGCCGCCGGCCCCGGCGATGAAGGCCTTGCAGCCGCTCTTTTCCATCTCTTCCATCCACTCTTCCAGCTCGGCCGGCGTGCGGTGCGCCGACAGCGCGCGCGCGTCGTAGCTGATGCCGAAGTCCTTGCAGACCTGGGCGGCTTCCTTCATCACCTCCCAGTCGGAGGTGGAACCCATGACGATGCCAACGGTGGCCATACTCTTTACTCCCTGGGGCTTTTGATAAATAAATTGATTACTGCACGACCTGGCTGAGCGCGCCGGACGAATACTTGGTGGCGATCTCGTTCAGCGACACGGCCTTGATCTTCGAGGCCTGGCCGGCGCAGCCGAACTGCTGGTAGCGCTGCTTGCAGATTTCCTTGGCGGCGGCGCGCGCGGGCTTGAGGTAATCGCGCGGGTCGAAGTGCGACTTGTTTTCGTTCATGAACTTGCGGATCGCCGCGGTCATCGCCAGGCGGATGTCGGTGTCGATGTTGATCTTGCGCACGCCGTTCTTGATGCCTTCCTGGATCTCTTCGACCGGCACGCCGTAGGTCTCTTTCATGTCGCCGCCGTTTTCACGGATGATCGCCAGCAGGTCCTGCGGCACGGAGGAGGAGCCGTGCATCACCAGGTGGGTATTCGGGATGCGCTTGTGGATCGCCTTGATGCGGTCGATCGCCAGGATGTCACCGGTGGGCTTGCGCGAGAATTTGTAGGCGCCGTGCGAGGTGCCGATGGCGATCGCCAAGGCATCGAGCTGCGTGCGCTTGACGAAATCGGCGGCCTGGTCCGGGTCGGTGAGCAGCATTTCGCGGGTCATGGTGCCTTCGGCGCCGTGACCGTCTTCCTTGTCGCCCATCATGGTTTCCAGCGAACCGAGGCAGCCCAGCTCACCTTCGACAGTGACGCCGACCTTGTGCGCCATATCCACCACCTTGCGGGTGACGTCGATGTTGTAGTCGTAGTCGGCGATGGTCTTGCCGTCGTCCTTGAGCGAGCCGTCCATCATCACGGACGAGAAGCCCAGGTTGATGGCGGACTCGCACACCTTCGGCGACTGGCCGTGGTCCTGGTGCATCACCACGGGGATGTGCGGGTAGGTGTCGACGGCTGCCTGGATCAGGTACTTCAGAAAAGTCTCGCCCGCGTACTTGCGCGCGCCGGCGGAGGCCTGCATGATCACCGGGCTGTCGAGCTCGGCGGCAGCTTCCATGATGGCTTGCACCTGTTCGAGATTGTTGACGTTGAAGGCAGGCAGGCCGTAGCCGTTTTCGGCGGCGTGGTCCAACAACTGGCGCATGGATACGAGTGGCATGGTGGGCTCCTTCGTTCGGTTGAGACGGTGACGGGTTGCGGTGACAGGTTCAAGCGGTAACGCTGCTGGCTCAGTAGTGTTCGCCGACGCGAACGATCTTCAAGGTATTGGTGCCGCCGGTCTTGCCGATCGGCTCGCCGATGGTGATGACGATCAGGTCGCCGTGCTTGACGATGCCCTGCTCGAGCAGCAGTGCCTCGGCATCGCGCAGCAGCTTGTCGCGGTCGCCGCTCTCCTCCTGCGCCATCAGCAGGGGGCGGGTATCGCGGAACAGCGCCAGCTTGCTGAAGGTGTCGGGCTCGGGCGTCAGCGCGTAGATCGGCACGCCGGCGTTCAGGCGGCTCATCCACAGCGCGGTGGAGCCGGACTGCGTCAGCGAGGCGATCGCCTTCACCTTCAGGTGGTGCGCGGTGAACAGGGCCGCCATCGCGATCGACTGGTCGATGCGGGTGAATACGCGATTGAGAAAGTCATGGTCGAGGCGCACGTCGGCGTCCGCCGACTTGTCGGCCTCGATGCAGATGCGCGCCATCGCCTCGACCGCCTCGACCGGGTACTTGCCGGAGGCCGACTCGGCGGACAGCATCACCGCGTCGGTGCCGTCGAGCACCGCATTGGCGACGTCGCTCACTTCCGCGCGCGTCGGCACGGGCGAGGTGATCATCGACTCCATCATCTGCGTGGCGGTGATGGTCAGTTTGTTCATCTCGCGCGCCATGCGGATCATGCGCTTTTGCAGCGCCGGCACGGCGGCGTCGCCGACTTCAACGGCGAGGTCGCCGCGCGCCACCATGATTCCATCCGACGCCTTGAGGATGTCTTCCAGCGCGGGAATCGCCTCGGCGCGCTCGATCTTGGCGATCAGCAGCGACTTGCCGCCGCGCGCGCGCATCAGCTCGCGCGCCATGTACATGTCGGCGCCGCTCTTGGGAAAGGAGACCGCCAGGTAGTCTGCCCTCATCTCGACAGCGGTGTTGATGTCTTCGATGTCTTTCGAGGTCAGCGGCGGCGCCGTGAGGCCGCCGCCCTGCTTGTTGATGCCCTTGTTGTTCGACAGCACGCCGCCGTGGCGCACGATGGTGATGATCCGGTTACCGATGACCTGCTTGGCATCCAGCACGATCTTGCCGTCGTCCAGCAGCAGCACATCGTTCGGGCGCACGTCGCGCGGCAGTTCCTTGTAGTCGATGCCGGCCGACTCCTGGTTGCCCATCTGGCAATCGGCATCGAGCACGAAGGTCGCGCCCTTCTCCAGCGTGATGCGTCCTTCGGCGAACTTGCCGACACGGATCTTCGGGCCCTGCAGGTCGGCCAGGATGGCGATCGAGCGGCGGAATTTGGCGGCGATCTCGCGCACCGTGTTGGCACGCGCGATGTGGTCCTGCGCGGTGCCGTGGGAGAAATTCAGACGCACCACATCCACGCCAGCGAGTATCAGGCGCTCCAGGATCTCGGCATCGCTCGATGCCGGGCCCAGGGTAGCGACGATTTTTGTGCTGCGGTCGTCCATTTGCGTCTCCGTTGCTTGTTTGTATTATGGATTCAGCCCGCAGCGCGCTGCAGGAGGATTTCCACCGCCGGCAGAGGCTTGCCTTCGAGAAATTCGAGGAAAGCACCACCGCCGGTGGAGATGTAGTCAATCTTGTCGGTCACGCCGTACTTGGCGATTGCCGCCAGGGTGTCGCCACCGCCGGCGATCGAAAACGCCTTGGAAGCGGCGATCGCCTCGGCGATCTTCTTGGTGCCGCTGCCGAACTGGTCGAACTCGAACACGCCGACCGGGCCGTTCCAGACGATGGTACCGGCCTCGGCGATGATCTTCTCCAGCGCCGCGCTGCTCTTCGGGCCGATGTCGAAGATCATGTCGTCGTCCGCCACCGCTTTCGCATCCTTGGTTTCGGCCGGCGCATCGGCGGCGAATTTCTTGCCGGTCACCACGTCGATGGGGATCGGCACCGAGCCCTGCTTGGCCGCCATCTTCTTCTCGACCGTCACCGCTTCGTTCTTCATCTCCGCCTCGGCGAGCGACTTGCCGATCGGCAGGCCCTCGGCGAGCATGAAGGTGTTGGCGATGCCGCCGCCGACGATCAGGTGGTCGACCTTGTCGGCCAGCGATTGCAGGATGGAGAGCTTGGTCGAGACTTTCGAGCCGGCGACGATCGCCACCAGCGGGCGCTTCGGGTTGTTCAGCGCGCGGCCCAGCGCGTCCAGCTCGGCCGCCATCAGCGGGCCGGCCACCGCGACCGGCGCGTACCTGGCGATGCCGTGGGTGGTCGCTTCGGCGCGGTGCGCGGTGCCGAAGGCGTCGTTCACATACACGTCGCACAGCGCGGCCATCTTTTTGGCGAGCGCCTCGTCGTTCTTTTTCTCGCCCTTGTTGCAGCGGCAGTTTTCCAGCAGCACCACATGTCCGGGCGCGACATCGACCCCGTCCACCCAGTTGGTCTTGAGCAGCACCTGGCGGCCCAGCAGTTCGGAGAGCCGTTCGGCGATCGGCGCCAGCGAGTCCTCCGGCTTGACTTCGCCCTCGGTGGGGCGGCCCAGGTGCGAAGTCACCATCACGGCGGCGCCGCCCACCAGCGCATCCTCGATCGCCGGCAGCGAGGCGCGGATGCGCGTGTCGTCGGTGATCCTGCCGGCATCGTCCTGCGGCACGTTCAGGTCGGCGCGGATGAACACCCGCTTAGCCCTAACGTCGATATCGGAGAGGCGTTTGAAATTCATCGCGTTCTTGTGCTGTCAGCGTTAGGGGTTACAACCTTACTTCGCCGCCATCAGCGCCGTGGTGGTGTCGAGCATGCGGTTCGAGAACCCCCACTCGTTGTCGTACCAAGCGAACACCTTGACCAGCGTGCCTTCGGCCACCTTGGTGATCGTGGAGTCGAAGGTGGACGAGGCCGGGTTGTGGTTGAAGTCGGAGGAGACCAGCGGCTCGGTGCTGTATTCGAGGATGCCCTTGAGGGGACCCGCGGCGGCGGCTTCCTTCATGATGCCGTTGACTTCGTCCACCGTGGTGGCGCGCTTGGCGATGAAGGTCAAATCGACAAGAGAGACGTTGATCGTCGGCACGCGGATCGAGAAACCGTCGAGCTTGCCGTTCAGTTCAGGCATCACCAGGCCCACCGCGGCGGCGGCGCCGGTCTTGGTGGGAATCATGTTCTGCGAAGCCGAGCGCGCGCGGCGCAGGTCTTCGTGATACACGTCGGTGAGCACCTGGTCGTTGGTGTAAGAGTGGATGGTGGTCATCAGGCCCGAGACCAGGCCGAGTTTGTCGTGCAGGGGTTTGACCAGCGGCACCAGGCAGTTGGTGGTGCACGACGCATTCGAAATCACCGTGTGGGAAGCCTTCAGCACGCCGTGATTCACGCCGTAGACGATGGTCGCGTCCACATCCTTGCCGCCCGGGGCGGAGATGATCACTTTCTTGGCGCCGCCAGCCAGGTGGGCGGAAGCCTTTTCCTTGGTGGTGAAGAAGCCGGTGCACTCGAGCACCACGTCCACGCCCAGCTCGCCCCAGGGCAGCTTGGACGGGTCGCGGTTGGCCAGGACCTTGATCTTATCCCCGTTGACGACCATGTATTCGCCATCCACCGTCACGGTGCCGGGGAAGGGGCCGTGCGCGGTGTCGTACTTGGTCAGGTGCACATTGGTCTTGACGTCGCCCAGGTCGTTGATCGCGACGATCTGGATGTCATGCTTCTTGCCGCCTTCATAGTGCGCGCGAAGAATATTGCGGCCGATACGGCCGTACCCGTTGATGGCTACCTTGATGGTCATTTGTCTTATCTCCGTCAAAAAATCCTGCTTCAGACCCGCTTCTGTCAATCCGCTTTCAGATGACGCCCTTCACCGCGGCCGCCACGTGCTCGGCCGTGATGTTGAAATACTTGAACAACTCCTTGGCCGGGGCCGATTCGCCGAAGGTGTCGATGCCGACCACCGCGCCTTCCAGGCCCACGTACTTGCGCCAGTAGTCGGTCACGCCGGCTTCCACCGCCACGCGCGGCACACCCTTGGGCAATACGCTTTCGCGGTAAGCCGCGTCCTGCGCGTCGAACACCTGGGTGCAGGGCATGGACACCACACGCACTTCGATTTTTTCCGCGGCCAGCAGTTCCTTGGCCTTGACCGCCAGTTCCACTTCGGTGCCGGTGGCGATGATCACCGCCTTGGGCTCGCCGACACAATCGGCCAGTACGTAACCGCCCCACTCGATCGCCTCCACGGTCTTGCCGGGACGCTTCTCGAAATTCGAATTCTGGCGCGAGAAGATCAGGCAGCTGGGGCCGTTGCGGCGCTCCACCGCGTGCTTCCAGGCCACTGCCGTTTCCACCGTGTCGCAAGGGCGCCAGACCTGCATGCCGGGAATCAGGCGCAGCGACGAGACATGCTCGACCGGCTGGTGCGTCGGGCCGTCCTCGCCCAGGCCGATGGAATCGTGGGTGAAGACGAACACGTTGCGCAGCTTCATCAGCGACGCCATGCGCAGGGCGTTGCGCGAGTAGTCGGAGAAGGTCAGGAAGGTGCCGGTCTCGGGAATGAAGCCGCCGTGCAGCGCCATGCCATTGGTGATGGCGGCCATGCCGAACTCGCGCACGCCGAAGTTGATGATGTTGCCCAGCAGGTGGCCGTTGTTGTCGCGCCCCACCACCTGGCTCTCGGTCCAGTTGGTGAACACGCTGCCCATCAGGTCGGCGGAGCCGCCGATCAGTTCCGGCATCAGCGGCGCCAGGCCGTTGAGTGCCCCTTGCGAGGCCTTGCGGGTGGCGACGGTCTCGGCCTTCTCGTTGATCTTTTCGACCAGCGCGGCCACGCCCTCTTCCCAATGGGCCGGCAAATCGCCCGCCATGCGGCGCTTGAATTCGGCGGCCAGCTTGGGGTAGAGGCGCTCGTAGGCGGCAAACTTCTCGTTCCACTTCTTTTCGGCCAGGTAACCCGCTTCGCGCGCGTTCCAGCCGTCGTAGACTTCCTTGGGCAACACGAAGGGCTCGTAGGTCCAGCCGAGCGCGGCGCGGGTGGCGGCGATTTCGTCCTTGCCGAGCGCTTCGCCGTGCGCCTTGGCGCTGCCGGCGCGGTTCGGCGAGCCCTTGCCGATGGTGGTCTTGCAGCAGATCAGGGTGGGGCGTTTCTTGTCGCCCTGCGCCAGGCGGATGGCGGTATCGACCGCTTCGACGTTGTGGCCGTCGACGTTCGGGATCACGTGCCAGCCGTAGGCTTCGAAACGCTTGGGCGTATCGTCGGTGAACCAGCCTTCGGTCTTGCCGTCGATCGAGATGCCGTTGTCGTCATACAGCGCGATCAGCTTGGACAGGCCCAGGGTGCCGGCCAGCGAGCAGGCTTCATGCGAAATGCCTTCCATCAGGCAGCCGTCGCCCAGGAACGCATAGGTGTAGTGGTTGACCACGTCGTGGCCGGGGCGGTTGAAGCTGGAGGAAAGCAATTCTTCCGCGATCGCCATGCCCACGGCATTGGTGATGCCCTGGCCGAGCGGGCCGGTGGTGGTCTCCACGCCGGGGGTGAGGCCGACTTCCGGGTGGCCCGGGGTCTTGGAATGCAGCTGGCGGAAGCGCTTGAGCTCGTCCATCGACAGCTCGTAGCCGGTCAGGTGCAGCAGCGAGTACAGCAGCATGGACCCGTGGCCGTTCGAGATCACGAAGCGGTCGCGGTCGGCCCAATGCGGGTTCGCCGGGTTGTGCTTGAGATGGCGGTTCCACAGCGCGACAGCGATGTCGGCCATGCCCATGGGCATGCCGGGGTGGCCGGAGTTCGCCTGTTGCACGGCGTCCATCGACAAGGCGCGGATGGCATTGGCGAGCAGGGTCGGGGAAACGGAGGATGTCATGACGGGCGGCTTAAGGAGCGGCTAAGGGCGACTGCGGGAGGAGAGTTGCTGCAAACTGCCAAAACCGCCCTTGCTAGGCGGCGGCCGCGACGCCGAGACCGCCCCGCGAAGAAGACGGCTCAAGTTGCAACCGAAGAACCTATAATTATACCGATTCCCGCGCTGCAATATTCAGGGATGGACGATAAGCGAAGCGCAATTTCCCGCTTTTTCGCCCGCGGGCAACACGACAAGCAAAACCATGCAGGGACTGCACCTCACCGCCGATCTGTACGAGTGCCGCTGCGCGTCGGGGCTGATGACCGACAGCGCCCGGCTGCGCGACGCCCTGCTGGCCGCCGTGCGCGCCGCCGGCCTGACCGGCGTGGCGCAGCTGTTCCACGATTTTTCGGCGCAGGGCGGAGAAGGTTCGGGCATCACCGGCGTGGTGCTGCTGGCCGAATCCCATGTCGCCATCCACACCTGGCCGGAGCGTGGCGCCGTGACCCTGGACGTGTACGTATGCAATTACAGCGCGGACAACACGGCCAAGGCGCATGCGCTGTTCGATGCGCTGGCTGAATCGTTCGCCCCGCAGCGCCGCGCCACCCATGCCTTGACGCGCGGCGCGCAATAACCCAGCCATCGCATGATGCCCCGCCTGTATTGTGCCGCGCCACTGGCCGCCGGTACCACACTCACCCTGCCCGACGACGCGGCCCACCACGCGCGCGATGTGCTGCGCCTGGCGGTGGGCGACGAAGTGACCCTGCTCAACGGCCTGGGCGGCGAGTACCGCGCGCGCCTCACTCTGGTGCACAAAAAAGAAGTTGGTGCCGAAGTGCTGGCTTTTCATCAGCGCGAATCCGAAGCGCCCTACCCGATCACCGTGGCGCAAAGCCTGGCCACCGGCGACAAGATGGACTGGGTGGTCGAGAAAGCCGTCGAACTGGGCGCCGCGGCGATCGTACCCCTGGCCGCCGCCCGCTCGGTGCTCAAGCTCGATGCCGCGCGCGCCGCCAAGCGCGCCGCCCACTGGCAGGCGATCGTGCGCGCCGCCTGCGAGCAGTGCGGGCGCAACCGCCTGCCGGTACTGCTGCCGGTCACGCCGATGCAGGAATGGCTGGCCGCCCAGCGCGATACGCCGGGGCTCAAGCTGATGCTCTCACCGGTGCATGCGCGCAAGTTCTCCGAACTCGATGCGCCGGCGCCGGGCACGCCCGTCACACTGCTGATCGGCCCCGAAGCCGGCTTGTCGGATGCCGAAGAGGCCGCCGCGCAAGGCGCGGGTTTCACGCCCATCCTGCTTGGGCCGCGCGTGATGCGCACCGAGACGGCGGCCCTGGCCGCGCTCGCCGCGATCCACGCGCGCTGGGGCGACTTCTGATCGACGACCGGCCCGTCTTGAGGAACGCGATCAGCTTGCAGGCTTGCGGGCCGGCCGAATAAGGTCAACAATCCTCAAGTCGACAAACAACACGCAACTTCACGGTTAACGGAGCAAGATATGGAGCAAGACATGGGAGCAAGACATGGGACTGTTTGACAGCATCGCAGGAATGGCCGGCAGCGCGCTCGCCGGTTCATCGGACAGCCCGAACGCAGCCATGCTGCAAAGCGTGATCGGCGCGCTGCAGCACCACGAAGGCGGCCTCGGCGGCCTGTTGCAGCAATTGCAGCAGGGTGGCCTGGGCGAGGCAGTAAGCTCCTGGATCGGATCCGGGCATAACCTGCCGGTCAGCGCCGAGCAACTGCAAAGCGTCCTGGGCGACGAAAGAGTCGCGGCACTGGCGGCCAAGGTGGGCATCTCGCCGGATCAGCTGAGCGAACACCTGAGCCAGCTCTTGCCGCAGGTGGTCGACAAGCTGACCCCGGGCGGCCAGGCCCAGGCCGGCAGCTTTGATCTGGGCAACGTACTGGGCATGCTGCAGGGCGCCCTGTCCAAATAGGTCCTTCGAGCGGGCTCCTACCTGTAGGGCGCCCACCCGCGCGGCTGCCGGGCGCGCGATCCGGGCGCGGCTATTCGGTCTTCTTGTAGAACCTGTAGCCGTTGCGCCCCGCCTGCTTGGCTTCGTACATCGCCTCGTCGGCGCACTTGACCAGGGTGTCGGCTTCCATCGCATCGGCCGGGAACAGGGAGATGCCGACCGAAGGCGAGGTGCGCACCTCGTTGCCTGACAGGCCGTAGGGCGCGGTGACGGCGAGCTGGATTTTTTTCGCCACCACCTCGGCGTCCTCCACCGTCTTCAGGCCCGGCAGCACCACCACGAATTCATCGCCGCCGATGCGCGCCACCGTGTCCGAATCGCGCACGCAAGCCTTCAGGCGCCGCGACACTTCGACCAGCAGCTCGTCGCCGATTGCGTGGCCCAGCGTATCGTTGATCGACTTGAACTTGTCGAGATCCAGGAACATCACGCCGCAGGAGACGCGATTGCGGATGGCGTGGGCGATCGCCACGCGCATGCGGTCGGCCAGCAGGATGCGGTTCGGCAACCCGGTGAGCTGGTCGTGATGGGCGAGGAAGGCGATGCGCGCGGCGTCGGCGCGCTGCTCGGTAACATCCTCCACCACCCAGACCACGCCACGCGCCAGGTCCCAGGGCGCGATCGCCTTGGCGGCGCAGCGCGCCAGGATCAGCTTGCCGTCCTTGCGGCGCATGTGCACGTCGGCGCGGAACACCGCGCCGGTCTTCACCACGCTGTCGGCCTTGGCCATCATGTGGCTGTAGTCGTCGGCGTTCAGGTGCAGGTAGTCGGTGGCGCGGCCGATCATCTCGGACGACTTGTAGCCGAGCAGCTGCTCGCCCATGGTGTTCATCCACATCACCTTGAGCTGCTTGAGGAAGAACGTCGGCACCGGGCTGATGTCGAGCACCGCGCGGGTCTCGGCCAGGGCGCTTTCCAGGTCGGCCTGCAGGCCGCGCCGCTCCAGGCAGGCGCGCACGCGGGCGCGCAGCAGCACCGGGTCGAAAGGCTTGGCGAGGTAGTCGACCGCGCCCAGGTCGATGGCACGCACCAGGTTGGCCGTATCGTCATTGGCCGAGATCACGATCACCGGCATGGTGCGCAGGTTGCTGTCGACCCGCATCGCCTCGAGCACGCCGAAACCGTCCAGCTCGGGCATCATGATGTCGAGCAGGATCAGGTCGAACTTGTCCTGGCGCATCGCCGCCAGCGCCTCGATGCCGTTGGCCGCCATCGCCAGGCGCTCGTAGCCGTCGCGCCGCAGGCGCCGGGCCAGCGTATAGCGGTTCATCTCGTCGTCGTCGACGATCAGCAGCGACATGGCGGCGGGTTCTTGCATGGCGGCGGATGCGTAAAGGCGTCAGGAAAGACCGGAACCGGCCGGCTTCTCCGGCGCAATGGCGGGTGCCGGCCCGGCGGGACCGGCGGGGCTGGCGGGTTTGATTTGGGCACCGGACTGCGGGGCACCGGACTGCGTGAACTCCTCCATCTTAACGCGTGCCGGCCCGCTTCCAAAGGGCGCGGCCGCGGCGGCACCCGGCGCCGCGCCGAACAGCGTCGCCGCCGGCGGCGTGGCAGGCACGGTGAGCAGGAAGCTGGAGCCTTCACCCGGCGTACTCTTCAGGCTGACGTCACCGCCCAGGAGGCGCGCCATGCGCCGCGAGATCGCCAGGCCCAGGCCGGTGCCGCCGAACTTGCGGGTGCGCGAAGCGTCGAGCTGGGTGAAGTCCTGGAACAGGCGCGCCTGGTCTTCGGGAGCGATGCCCGGGCCGGTATCGGTGACCGAGAAGCGCACCTCGCCGTCCGCCCCCGCGCTGACCAGCAGGCGCACCTCGCCGACATCGGTGAACTTGACCGCGTTGCCCACCAGGTTGAGCAGAATCTGACGGACTCGCTGCGGGTCGCTGTTGAGCGGTGGCAGGCTGCCGGCGTAGGCGCCGCGCAGATCGACGCCCTTCTCCTTTGCCATCGCGGCGAAGGTGGCGAGCACCTCCTCGGCCAGCCCGGAGGGCAGGAAAGGCTCGGGGATCACGCTCATGCGCCCGGCTTCGATTTTCGACAGGTCGAGAATTTCGTTGATCAGGTTCAGCAGGTGGCGCGCCGAGCCGGTGATGCGGGTCAGCGACTCGCGCAGTTCGCGCGGGTCGGGATCGTCGGCATCCTCCAGCAGCATGCCCGACAGGCCGAGGATGGCGTTCAGCGGGGTGCGCAGCTCGTGGCTCATGTTGGCCAGGAACTCCGACTTGTGCTTGCTCGCCATCTCGGCCTGCGCCTGCGCCGCCTTGATGCCGAGCAAGGCGTTCTTGAACAGCACCAGGGCCTGCGCCATCTGCCCGACCTCGTCGCGCCGGCCGCTGTAGGGAATCTTTTTCGCGTAGTCGCCCCCGGCGATCGCCACCATCGTCGAGGTCATGCGGTTGACCGGATAGAGCACCAGGCGCAACAGCGCGAACGCGCCGGCCAGGGACAGCAGCACCACGATGATCGACACCTCGACGTTGCCGCGCAGGGCGCTTTGCAGCTTGGCCGAGAAGCTGGCGATGGCGCGCTGCTCCTCGCCTTGCGCACGCCCGCCCAGCATGGTGGAAAAGGCGCGCAGCTTGGCGTCGTGCTCGTCGAGCACGCGCACCGTGGCGGCGTCGAGCACGCTGTAGATTTCGATCACCCGGCCGAATGCCAGCGCGTAATTGTCGACCGCCTCGGTTGCCTTCGGCTTGGCCAGCGCCCCCGAAAGCGCCGCCGCCTGGCTCCCAACCAGGGCGGCGCCGCCCTCGCTGCGTATCATCAGGTAGCGCAACTCGGCCTCGCGCAGCTTGAAATAGCGCGCCGACTGGCCCAGCGCCTCGGCCTGTTCGCGCAGCGCCTCGGCGGTCTCCGACAGCCGCGCCAGGCGCTGCTGGCGCTGGCGGCGCGCCGCCACCACCGCCTCGAAACTGGCCAGGTACTGGCTCACCTCGGCCTCGACCCGGTCGATCTCGAAGGTGTCGCGCGGCAATTCGCGGCGCGCCCCCGCCAGCGAGGCGACAAAGGCCTGCGCCTCGGTGCGCACCCGCGCCTGCGGCTCGATCGCATCCGAAGCCACGTATTCGCGGATCGCCGAGGAGAGGATCGCCAGGCGCGCCGCGGTGTCGGCCGCCACCCGGCTGGTGCGCGAGACCTGGGTCAGGCGCAGGAAGTCCGTCTCGATCGCATCGAGCTGGGCGTAGCGGCTTTGCGCCAGCCAGACGATCAGCCCCACCAGCAACACGATGCCGGCGTAGACCATGTCGCTGATGCGCAGGCGCTTGAGGGGCACCAGGGGCACGCGGGGCCTTCCTTCGCGCCGCTATTCGCGGATCAGGGCAAGCGTCACGCCCTCGTCGGCCCAGGCCTCGCGCGCATCCGCGAACGCGGCATGGATGCCGTCACCCGCCGGGCTGCGCTCCAGCTCGTCGAGATGGATCGCGTAGCGGTGCCCCTTTTGCAGCTTCATCTCGGTCAGGCAGTCGTATAGCGCATCGAGATTGCGCCCGAAGTGCGGCGGAAACTCAAGCTCGGCGGCGATCTTTTTCAGCATCGAATCCTTCGAGCGCAAGCCCTTGAAGTCGATGTGCCAGACACGGGTGTAGTTGTGCTCGTCCATGATTGCGGCTACTCGCGGATCTGCCGGAAGGTGGCGTAGTGGTCGTCGCTGTAATAGCACACCGCCGGGCGGTTGCGCCCCCAGTCGGCCGGGGCGCCGCCGCACACGATGCGCCGCGCGCCGCGGGTGCGCGCGCCCGGCGTGGGCACGGTGTATTCGTGATAGTAGCCGCGCTTCTCGCGCGGCAGGGCGCCTTCGCGGTTGCCGAAGGTCACGCCGTCCTTGGCATAGGGGAACGGGCCGCCGGAGAGAATCAGCGAGTAGGTGGAACGCGCCTCGCGCGGCAAGCTCGCCAGGACGACGCTGCCGTCCACCGGACCGCGCGCCGCTGCCGGCAACGCCGCGCCGAATATGCAGCACACGGCCACCAGCCAGGCCGCCACCTTCGAACAAATCCGCCATCCGCGCTGCATGTCAGCCCGCATCCTCGCCAGTTCGGGCATGCGCCACGCGCGTGCCCATGCCTTCATCATATGCATAGCCGCGAGCATAGCTTAGGACAGCATAAAGCGCTGCACTTCCTCGCTGCGCTGCATGGTGTCGCTGTAGCCCAGGTCGATCAGGGCGCGGGTGTACTCGGTCTCGAACAGCAGGTAGCTGGAGAGGGCCGAGCCCTTGCGGTTCATCGCGCCGATGCCGCGCAGCATGGCGCGCACCGGCCACGGCAGCCGTTTCAGGTGCCGCGAGGCGATCACGTCGAGCCGCTCGGAGGGCGCGATCACCAGCACCTCGACCGGGCGCAGGGCGAACCCGCTGCTCTGGCGCCGGTCTTCCGGCATCATCGAGATGGTGTGGTTGACCCGCTGCACCCGCTCGATGTCGACGTTCAGGCTGTCGAGGAAAATCGACGACAGCGCGTGGCCGGCGATCTGCGCCAGAGACGGGTAGCTGTCGCCGGCGATCCGCTCCTTCGGCTCGGTGATACGCCCCGCGCCGATCACCAGCACGCGTGAAGCGCCCAGGTGGATCGCCGGGCTGATCGGCGCCAGCTGGCGCATCGAACCGTCGCCGAAATACTCGCGGTTGATCTTCACCGCGGGGAAGATGAAGGGAATGGCGGAGGAGGCCAGCAGGTGCGCATGGGTGATCGGGCAGCGGCAGGCGACGCGCTGGCTGCGCGCCCAGGGCGCGATGTCGCCGTTGCACTGGTAGAAGTTCACGCTCTGCCCGGACGAGTAGCCAGAGGCGGTGATGCACAGCGCCTGCAGCGCGCCGGCGTCCAGCGCGCGGCCGATGTCGTCCAGGTCGAGATGACGCTTGAGCAGGCCGGCCAGCGGCTCGTTGTCGAGCAGCGACTTGGGCGCCGTGCGCACCACCCAGCCCGCCATCAGCGCACCCAGCCAGTGCGCGCCGGTGCGCGCGATGCCCAAGGCGTCGGAGCGATACACCTGGTGGGCGTGGAAGTTCTCCCAGATGTGGATCATGTGGCTGATCGCCTGGGCGAAGTCGCGCGAGAAGCAGGCCAGCGAGGCGGCGTTGATCGCGCCGGCCGAGGTGCCGCAGATGATCGGGAAGGGGTTGGTGTGCTTGTCCGGCAGCAATTCGGCGATCGCCTTGAGCACGCCCACCTGGTAGGCCGCGCGGGCGCCGCCGCCGGTGAGGATCAATCCGGTGCTCATGCCGTACGCCCAGCCGCGGTCAACGAGCCGGATCCGGGCTGGCCGCCGCAAAGCATTTCACGCACTGCCGCCCTCCTCCCGGTGCTTCCTTTGAATCCGATTCCGATCATATTCCGCTTTATTTTCAAAGACATTTGCGGGAAAGCTAAAACTCGGCGTTATAATTTGATTGAAGTCCCGTCCAGACGGGCCCGCGTGACAAGCATAAAACAGAATGGCCGACACGGCTGCAAACAGCCGGCAAGAACAGGGAAACAGCTGCAAATGTCGTACGATTCCGACAGCATCGGTGCAAGGTCAATGGCACCTGTTTTGCTTTGATCCGCGGCGTCCGCATTGCATTGGAACATGGCAAAGAGAGCTCCCAATACCTTCCGTTCCAACTGGCGCTACATGCGCCTTCCCGCCGGGGACGCCATGCTCCAGGCCGGCAAGGGCTTGTCGCCGGCCTTCATGAACCTGCTGGCCGCGATCGACCCGCGCACCACCATCACCTTTGACGAGCTGTCCGACGCCTTCCCGGCGATGGACCCCGATGACCTCGAACTCTGGCTCGCCGAGCTGTGCCGGATGGAGTTGATCTCGCCGGCCGAGCCGCCCGGCGTGGGCCTGCGCCAGGTGCACCTGGAGATCGCCGACGAGGAAGCGCCAGCGGCCCCGGCCGCATCGGTCGCGCCTGCCGATCCCGCGGCCAAGCCCTCCGCCCCCGCCAAGCCCGCCGCCCCAGCCAAGCCCGCCGCGCCGGTGCTGCCGGTCAACGACCACCAGATCTCGGTGCTGCTGGTCGACAAGTCCCCGGAGGAGCGCGAACTCTGGCGCGAAGCGCTGGCGGTGCTGCCGATCAACCTGTTCGAAGCCGGCACCCTGGCCGAGGCCGATTCCGGTTTCCGCGAGCACAAGCCGCAGGCGGTGGTGATGGGCATGACCGGGGTCGACTTCAAGGCCCTGCACCTGATCGGCTTGCTCAAGCATCCGCGCAACCGCAACCGCACCAAGGTTTTCCTGATGCTGGAAGACCAGACGGTCTCGCAAAACGACCTGCGCACCGCGCGGATGGCCGACGCCACCATCCCAACCGACGCGATCCCCCGCCTGGTCACGGAAGTCGCGCAGCAGCTGGCCTTGAGCATCCCGCCGCCCGCGCCCGCCCCGGCCGCCACGCCCAAGGACGCGATGTCGGTGACCCAGCGCCTGCTCTACGCCGGCAATCTCGACGGCGCCGCCCTGATCGACCCGCACCTGCTCTCCGCCCTGGAGCAGCGCTACCCGCGCGTCACCCTGGAACTGGTGGAGCGCTGGGGCAAGCCCTCCCTCGAAGGCTTCCTGGACAACCTGATCCTCGACTCGCGCGGCAACCGCCAGGGCTTCGCCCCGGAAGCGATGGAAGAATTGCTGCTGCTCTATAACGTACACCGCGAGTACCGCCCCTCCAACGAATTCTGGTACCTCAACGCCGAAGCCCAGTCGCGCGGCTCCAAGCCGGACAAGCTGGGCACCACCGGCGCCAACAAGCGCCTGCGCTAGTGTCCTGTCCCGTAAGTTTGTCACAGAAATAAAAGTGACGAAATCGGGCCGAGACAAGGAAAAAAGCACAGCGAGGGTTGTTCCCTCGCGAGCATTTTTGACGCCGTATTCGGCTCGATTCTCGTCATCTTTTATGTGACTAATTTACGGGACAGGACACTAGGCCCGCGCGGGTTGGTCGGGGCCGTACGCCGCTCGCCTTTCTCCGCCTCGCCGCGGGCACGGCGCAACAATTGTTTGCCCCCGCGGCCACAAGCAGCGCTCAACTTTTCGTGCCTGCCTCCGTAAATCCAGGTATCGATCCGTCGCACCGCACCGGGTGACGGCTCTCAACCGATTTCGCGAGGCCCGCATGCAGTCCACCGCCAACCCCTTCCGCGCCCAATGGCTATATCGCCGCCTGCCCGCCGGCGACGCCATGCTGGCCGCCGAGAAGGGCATCTCTCCGGCCTTCGCCAAGCTGCTGGCCGCGGTGGACGGCGACCAGGCGATTTCCTTCAGTTCCCTCGAAAGCCGCTTCTCCCACCTGGACGCCGACGATCTGGAACTCTGGCTGGCCGAGCTGTGCCATATGCAACTGATCGTTCCGGCCCAGGCCGCCGCGGACATGCCCCCGGCCCTTGCGCTACCCGGGGCCGCCAGCCTGGACGAGGCGGCCGCGCTCGAGCGGATATTCGGCGCCACCGATCCCTTCGCCGACCAGGAGGATGGCGCGCTCGAATCGGTGCACGCCAAGGCCCCCGCCGTGGCCCGCCCCCACGTGCTGCTGGTGCACAAGCTGCCATCGACCCGCCTGGCCTGGCGCGACCTGCTGGCCCACCTGCCGGTGCAGCTACACGAAGCCGGCACCCTGGAAGAGGCCAACGAAGCCTACAACCGCCTGCTGCCCGCCGGCGTGGTGGTCGGCCCGGAAGGCGGCGACTTCAACGCCCTGAACCTGATCCACGCACTCAAACATCCGCGCGCCCCGCGCCTGACCAAGGTCATCCTGGTACTGGACGAGCGCACCTATTCCAAGAAGGTCAAGAACGCCGCCGCCAGCGCCGACGACACCGTCGCCCCGGACGCCTGGGACAGCCTAGCCGAGCGCCTGGCCCGCCACCTCTCCCTGCCCAAATCGGCCCGCGTCGACTCCATGCCCCTGCGCCTGATGGAAGACGGCCAGACCGCCTGTACCGACCTGCGCGCCGGCCTGGAGCATGAGCACCCGCGCGTCGCCGCCGTGATCGCCGACCAGTGGGGCCAGGCCAGCCTGGACGAGCTGTTCGACCAGCTCATTTTCGATACCCGCGAGGACAACCACGGTTTCTCGGCCCAGGCGATGGAAGACCTGCTGTTCCTGTACCGCCTGCACCGCGACCTGCGCCCACAGGACGCCTGGCGCACCGATCAGGCCCGCACCCGGCGTACCCGTATCGCCGCCCTGCGCGCCACTGCCCGCCTGCGCACCCTGACCGGCCGGCAGCCCATCCTGAACTGAGCACGAGGCGCCGCCCGCATCGGCCGCGGGTGGCCAAAACCACGGTAAACCACGGTGGTTTTGAGCATCTTGATGCCGGCACCCTGATAAAACCTTAGGTTTTGCGCGTTTTTCGTCCGCCATCCACAACAAACATGGTTGGCGGCAATGGCGAAAACCACGGCAAATCATGGCGGCGTTGTGAAAGCCAGACGCCGCCATCAAGCGCCAACCTGATAAAACCCGAGGTTTTTGCGCATTTATGTACGGTGCCCACTTCCCGGCGCCGGCACATGTGCCACGGCAACGCGCCATCTGCGCGCTGGCCGAACGCCTCCTGCCCGTAACCTGACAAAACCCGAGGTTTCTGCGTAAAACCGCGCGCCTGACCACACCAGGCGGGCGACCAGTTCGGACTGCCGCCGCAGCCCATTCGCAGCCTGCCGGGACAAGTGGGACAACCGGGACAAGCGGGATCACCCACCAACGCACATCACGGTTTCCAAACATACGCCGATCGGCGCCCGGGTCAACCGCAACTTGCAAGGCGCGGCTGAACCGGGGCAAGCCGGCGCTGGCGGCGCCGATCCTGTCGATCGCCCTGATCAATACCTGGGAGCTGGTTCAACGCCTGGAGCTGGCTCAACGCCTGGAGCTGGCTCAACGCCTGAAGCCGGCTCAACGCCTGAAGCCGGCTCAACGCCAGTGGCAGGCAGGTGCCGGGCGCCACCTCGGCGTAAGCCAAGGCAAGGCAAGCGGACCAGTGCAACATCGCCGTCCGTCACCGCCCTGTAATTTACGTGTCACACAAACGTTATATTCTTACCGACTGACTCAAAATCGGCTAAAAATCAGCGATTTACCGGTCAAGTCAGGACATCAGCATAGTTCGGAGCCGATCCGGCCACCGCGCCGGTTCCCGTTATTTCCTTCCAATCACCTGGATCCACCATGAATATCGAAGCCGAAGCCCTCGCCGATGGCGTCTGGAAAATCAATCTTGCCGGGCGCATGGACATCCAGGGCACGCAGGCCATCGACACCAAGTTTTCCGGCATGACCGCCGGCGGGCGCAATGCGATCGTGGTGGACATGAGCGGGGTCGACTTCCTGGCTTCGATCGGCATCCGCACCCTGCTCTTGAACGGCAAGGCAGTCGGCCAGCGCGGCGGCAAGATGGTGCTGCTCAAGCCGGAAGCGGGCGTCGCCAAGGCCTTGCGCACGGCGGGTATCGACACCCTGCTGCCGATCTACGAGGACCTGGAAGCAGCGCGTGCAGCAGTCGTCGCCGGATAGCACCACGCTGCCCGATCGCCAGGCACCGCGGCCACATACCCTGCGCCTGCGCGGTGATCTCTCGGAATTGCGTTCCATGAGCACCTGGCTGCGGCGCGGCTGCCGGGAACTGGGCGTGGCCGAAGAGCGCGCCGGGGAACTGGAAGTGTGCGCCAACGAGATCGTCACCAATGTGATCAGCTACGGCTATGCCGGCGCGCCGGCGTCCGCCGTGCCGCGCGCCATCGAGTTGCACCTGGCTTGCGCCGGCACGGCCGGGCGCCTGACGGTGGAGGACAACGGCTGCCCCTTCGATCCGGTCACCGCCGTCCTGCCCGAGCCGCCCGCCGGCCTCGCGGATGCGCCCATCGGAGGCTTGGGGATCAAGATGGTGCGGAGTATGATGGCCCGATGTACCTATCGGCGCGTCGACGGCCGTAACGTATTTGTCATGACGACCCACCCCTAGGGAATTGCCAGCCATGCCAGGTGCGCGATGCGCGTAACCAAGCGCAGCACCAGCCGCGGCGGCGCGCGCGGTACCAAGCAAGCCACCCGGGCCGGCGCCACGAGCGTACTTGCGCCCGCGGCTGTGCCCGATACCGTGCCCGATACCACCCTGGCGGTCGGCGCGCACGCCGTTTCGGCCGACCCGCAACACCATGGCAATGCACGCCGGTTCGCGCCAGGCCACGCCCAGGGCATGCGCCTGTTCGCCGGTGTGCCGCATGAGCTGATCGAGCCGCTGCTGGCGGACTGCGCGGTGCATACCGTGGCCGTCGGCGGCGTGCTGCTGCGCCCGGGCGAACCGAACGATGCGATCTACGTGCTGCTCTCGGGCCTGCTGCACATCCGCCTGGACGCCACCGATACGGACGGCGGCATCGCCATCGAGCCGGGCGGCAACATCGGCGAACTGTCGATCATCGACGGCAAGCCGGTATCGGCCTTCGTGGTGGCGGCCCAGGAGTGCAGCGTGATGCGCATTCCGGCGGAGGTTTTCTGGGACCACATCATTCCCCTGCCCGGGGTGGCGCGCAACCTGCTGCAGGTGCTGTCCGGGCGCATGCGCCAGAACAACGACCTGATCCTCAAGCGCCTGGCCGAACACCTGCGGCTCGAACTGCTGGAGCGCGAGCTCAAGACCGCCAACGGCATCCAGGCGAGCATGCTGCCTTCGCGCTTTCCGCTCTTTCCGGAGCGCACGGACGTCGACCTGCACGCGATGATGATCGCCGCGCGCGAAGTCGGCGGGGATTTCTACGACGCTTTTTTCATCAGTCCGCGGCAGCTGTTCGTGGCGGTCGGCGACGTGTCGGGCAAGGGCGTGCCGGCGGCGCTGTTCATGGCGCGCAGCATGACCCTGCTGCGCATGGAGGCGGCGCGCGGCCTGGCGCCGCACGAGATCCTGACGCGGGTCAACGAGGCGCTGTGCACGGGGAACGAGGCGGGCATGTTCGTCACCGTGTTCTGCGCGGTGCTCGACACCGCGACCGGCGAGTTGGCCTACAGCAACGGCGGCCACAATGCGCCGCTCAGCAACGCCGGGGGCGCATACGCCTACATCGAGCCGCCGCGCGGCCTGGTGCTGGGCATGATGGAAGGCACGCCGTTTTTGCCGGCCACGCTCACGCTGGCGCCGGGGGAAAGCCTGCTGCTCTACACCGACGGGGTCACCGAGGCGGCCGATCCGGCCAACGCGCTTTACGAGGACGAGCGCCTGCTCGCCTGCCTGCGCGGCGTGCCGGCCCGGGCCAGCGCGGCGCAGGCGGTGGCCGCGGTGCACGCCGATGTCGCGGATTTCGTGGATGGTGCTGAAGCATCGGACGACCTGACCCTGCTCGCGCTGACCTGGCACGGCGCGCCGTAAGCCGCGCCGGCGGGCACATACCGCTTCCTTGCGGCATCCAGGCAGCTTTTCCCTCTGATTCCAGGTTTCGGCCCGGACGCGCATCGCCGCGCGCCCCGGCGCGGACAAGCACGTCCTGCGCACCGGCAATGGGCCGGATTAGCCGGGTCCGGCGACGTTGTATATTTTTGTATGCAATAATATACAAACTATGCCGATCCAGAAATCCAGCACGCAGGCGCATGCCGCGTACCTGAGAATCAAGCAGAACATCCTGAACGGGCGCATCGACCGGGATGCGCGCCTGCGCGAGATCGAGGTGGCCGAGTCCCTGGGAATCGGCCGCACGCCGGTGCGCGAGTCGCTCAAGCGCCTGGAGGACGAGGGGTTGCTCACCCACGAGCCGCGCCGCGGCCTGGTGGTGACCACGCTGGACCAGCAGGCGGTCACCGAGCTGTATGCGATGCGCGAGGTGCTGGAAGGCGCCGCCGCCGCGTTCGCGGCCCGCCATGCGACGCCGGCGGAGGTGGCGAACATGGAGGCCATCCTCGAGGAGTTCAGCGTGGACGCCGACCCGGTGGCGCACAACCTGGCGTTCCACCAGTCGATCTACGGCGCGGCGCATAACCGCCACCTGATCCGCTCGCTGCAATCGCTCACCGACACCACCTACCTGCTGGGGCGCAGCACGCTGGCGACCCCGAAACGGGCGGACACCTCGCAAGGGGAGCACCGCGAAATCCTCGAGGCGATCCGCGCGCGGGATGAAGAGCGCGCGTCCGCCGCCGCCAAGACGCACATCCGCGCCGCCCTGCTGGAGCGGCTGAAGATGCTGCGGCAGGCTTAAGGAGCAGCGCCGCACAGGATCAACCACGCTGTACCGCAGGGCCCGCATTACCGCCAGTCCCCGCTTTACCGCTGCGCCACACGCTTCCCACAAGTTTCGGAGACAAGACCATGTTTTCCTTCCCCACGCGCCCCCGCGCGCTGGCCGCCCTGGCGACCCTGTCACTGTTTGCCGCCCACCACGCGCTGGCGCAGGACTACCCGAACCATCCGATCACGCTCGTCGTGCCGTTCGCCCCGGGCGGCGGCACCGACAGCATCGCGCGCGACATCGCCAAGTCGCTGGCCGAAAAGCTCGGCCAGCCCGTGGTGGTGGACAACAAGGGTGGCGCGGGCGGGGCGATCGGCGCGAACGCGGTGGCCAAGGCGCCGGCCGACGGCTACACGCTGCTGTTCGCCACCTCCACTTTCGTCACCAACGCAGCCTCCGAGCCGAGCACGCCCTACAGCGTGGAAAAGGACTTCGCGCCGATCGCGATGATCGGGCGCGGCCCGCTGCTGATGGTGGCAAGCCGCGACATGAAGGTGAAAGACATCGCGCAGTTGCGCAGCGCCGTGAAGAGCATGCCGCAGGGCGCGTCCTTCTGCTCGGCGGGCAATGGCAGCATCAACCACCTGGCGGGCGAACTGTTCCGCCAGAAGACCGGCCTGCCGCTGACCCATGTGCCCTACAAGGGCAGCGGACCGGCGACCATCGACCTCCTGGCCGGGCGCGTACAGCTGTTCTTCGCCACCGTGCCGACCATCCTGCCCTTCGTGCGCGACAACCGGGTCGAGCTGCTGGCGGTGACCAGCAGCAAGCGTTCGCCGCAGTTCGCCAATACCCCGACGATGGCCGAGGCCGGCCTGCCCGGTTTCGACATCAGCACCTGGTGGGGTGTGCTCGCCCCGGCGAAAACGCCCAAGGCGATCATCGACAAGCTCAATGCCGCGGTGAACCAGGCAGCGGCTGGCGAGCACGTGCGCGCGCGCCTCACGCAAGAGGGCGCGGATGCGATCAGCGGTCCGCCCGCCGAGTTCCAGAAGGCCCTCGCCGCCGAGCTGGCGATGTGGCGCGGCGTCGCCAGGGCGGCGGGCTTCAAGACCGAGTAAGCGATTTTTCCAAGCAGCCCCCTTTCCAACAAAAGCAAAAACAAGCACGACCTCAACCCAGCAAGTCAGGAGACTTTTGCAATGAAACACGCTTCCCTCATCAAAACCCGTGCGCGCCTCGCCCTGGGCACCGCCCTCCTCGCCGCGCTGAGCAACACCGCGTTCGCGCAAGACAACTACCCGAACAAACCCATCACCATCATCGTCCCCTACGCCCCCGGCGGGCAGGGCGACGTGTTCGCGCGACTGGTCGGCGAACGCATGACCGTCCGCATGGGCCAGCCGGTGATCATCGACAACCGCCCGGGCGCCACCGGCGCGCTCGGCAGTCGCCTGGCCGCGAAGGCGCGCGGCGACGGCTACACCCTGCTGCTCGGGCAGACCGGCGAAATCGCGATCAACCAGTCGGTGGTGAAGAACCTGGGCTACGACCCGATCAAGGACTTCAAGGCCATCGTGCTGGTGGGCGACGCGCCGCTGGTGCTTTCCGCGCCTGCATCGGGCGCCTTCAAGACGCTGCCGGCGCTGATTGCCGGCGCGCAGGCCAAGCCGGGTTCGCTCAGCTACGCCTCCTCGGGCACCGCCACGCCCGGCCACCTGGCCGCCGCCGCGCTGGCCCTGGGCACCAGGACCGAGATGATCCACGTGCCCTACAAGGGCGCGGGCCAGGCGATGTCGGACCTGCTGGGCGCGCAGGTACAGTTCTTCTTCCCCAGCGCGTCCGCCGTGATGCCGCACGTGAAGTCGGGCAAGATTCTCGCGCTGGCCGTCTCGACCCCGAAGCGCATGGCCGCGCTGCCGCAGGTGCCCACCGTGGCTGAAGCGGTGCTGCCGGGCTTCGCCTACAGCCTGTGGGGCGGCATGTTCGCGCCCGCCGAGACGCCGGATGCGATCGTGCAGCGCCTGAACCGCGAGGCGAACGAGATTCTCGCCGAGCCCGCGATGCGCGCGCGCTTCGAGGCCGACGCCAGCGCGGTGAGCAAGAACACGCCGGCGGAGTTCGCCGAGTTCGTGCGCCGCGAGGCTTCGAAGTACGAAGGCCTGATCAAGGCCACCGGCATCCACGCGGAATAAAATCCCTGCAGTTTCTTTTCACATCACACGAACACCACACGAAAGTACGCGCCATGAAAATCATAGTCATCCCCGGCGACGGCATCGGCCCCGAGACCACGGCAGTAGCGGTCGACGTGTTGCAGACCGCCTCCAAGCGCTTCAAGCTGGGCCTGGACCTGCAGCACGAGATCGCCGGCCACGACGCGCTGAAGAAATACGGCAGCACCGTGCCGCCCGCCCTGCCGGGCAAGGTGCTGGCCGCTGACGGCCTGCTGCTCGGGCCGATGTCCACTTACGACTTCAAGGACGAGTCCAAGGGCGAGATCAACCCGTCGAAATTCTTCCGCAAGAGCCTGGACCTGTACGCCAACATCCGCCCGGCGCGCACCTACCCCGGCATGGTGGCGCGCCTGGGCGAGTTCGACCTGGTGGTGGTGCGCGAGAACACCGAGGGCTTCTACGCGGACCGCAACATCGAATCGGGCGGCAGCGAAATGCTGATCACGCCCGAAGTGGTCGTGTCGCTGCGCCGCATCACCAAGCTGTGCTGCGAACGCATCGCGCGCTCCGCGTTCGAACTCGCGATGACCCGCCGCAAGCACGTCACCATCGTGCACAAGGCCAATGTGCTCAAGCTGGGCGACGGCATGTTCATCGACGCCTGCCATCGCGTCGGCAAGGAGTTTCCCGAAGTCACCATCGACGACTTCATCGTCGATGCGATGATGGCCCACGTGGTGCGCGCGCCGCATCGGTTTGATGTGATCGTCACCACCAACATGTTCGGCGACATCCTCTCGGACCTCACCGCCGAACTCTCCGGCAGCCTGGGCCTGGGCGGTTCGCTCAATGCTGGCGCCAACCATGCGATGGGCCAGGCCGCGCACGGCTCGGCCCCCGACATCGCCGGGCAGAACGTCGCCAATCCCTTCTCGGCCATCATCTCCGCCTCGCGCCTGCTCGGCTGGCACGGCCAGCGCAAGGGCGGCGCCGCCTTCATCGAGGCGGCCAAGGCGATCGACGATACGGTGGCGGCCTGCATCAAGGCGGGCGAAGCGACGCGGGACGTTGGCGGCAAGCTGGGCACGAAGGAGACCGGCAAGGCTTTCGTGGCAAGGCTGGCGGGGTAAAGCACGCTCGCGTCCCGGCGCTCCACGGTTCCAGGACGCGTGCCTCCCCTTTGCGCCAAAGACCGTGGGACCTCATGCGGCTATACTTCGGAAAAATTCGAATATCGACGCCGTGAACTCAAGAAAAGCAAAAGCAGTATTGGGCGGATTGCTTGCACTCGCCGTTTGCCAGGCATCCGCGCAGGTGTACAAGTGGAAAGACGCGAACGGCAACACGCATTTCAGCGACAAGGTGCCGCCGGAGCAGGAAAAGAAGGCCGCGCGCGTCGAACTGCGGGGCGTGGATGTCACCGAAGCCAATCGTCGCGAGGCGGAAGACAGGGCAGCGCGTGCGAAGTCCGCCTCCAGCACCAAACCCGCGGAGAAACCAGCGCGTCCGGCGGGCAATGCGCCGGCTGAACCTATCCCGCCGCAAGCGCCCCGCAAGCAGACCCGCGAAGAGCGCATGGCGGCATTCCGCGATAGTCAGGAGTGCTTCCAGCAGTACCGCAACGTGAATGGCAGCTTGCGTCCGGGCGCGTATGAAAAATGCAACCCGGAAATGAAGGAGCCGTCGCGGGAAGAGTAGCGACGGCTCCGGTGGGCCTAACGCGTCGCGTTCGCGTCCACCACCGTCAGCGCGGTCATGTTGACCAGGCGGCGCACGGTGGCCGAAGGCGTGAGGATGTGCACGGCCCTGGCGGCGCCGAGCAGGATCGGGCCGATGGTGACGCCGCCACCCGCCGCCGTTTTCAGCAGGTTGTAGCTGATGTTGGCCGATTCCATGTTGGGGAAGACCAGCAGGTTGGCTTCGCCCTTCAGGCGCGAGTTGGGGAACATGCTCTTGCGCACTTCGGCGTCCAGCGCGGCGTCGCCATGCATTTCGCCTTCGACTTCCATCCATGCGGCGCGCTCGTTGAGCAGCGTCAGGGTCTGGCGCATTTTCACGGCGGAGGCGCAGTTCGAGGAACCGAAGGACGAGTGCGAGAGCAGCGCGACCTTGGGGGTGATGCCGAAGCGGCGCATCTCCTCGGCGGCCATGATGGTGATCTCGCAGAGCTGCTCGGCGGTGGGGTCGAGGTTGACGTGGGTGTCGACCAGGAACACCTGGCGGCCGGGCAGCATCAGGCCGTTCATCGCGGCGTATTCCTTCACGCCGGGGCGCAGGCCGATCACCTGGTCGATGTAGGGCAGGTGCAGGGCATGGGTGCCGAAGGTGCCGCAGATCATGCCGTCGGCGTCGCCCTTGCGGATCATCATGGCGCCGATCAGGGTGTGGCGGCGGCGCATCTCGACCTGGGCGTAGTGCGTGGTCATGCCCTTGCGCTCGGCCAGGCGGTGGTATTCCTGCCAGTACTCCTTGTAGCGCGCGTCGAACTCGGGGTTGACCAGGTCGAAATCCGCTTCCGGGCGGATGCGCAGGCCGAAGCGTTCCAGCCGGCTCTGGATCACCGCCGGGCGGCCGATCAGGATGGGACGGGCGATGTTTTCGTCGCAGATGATCTGCGCGGCGCGCAGCACGCGCTCGTCTTCGCCTTCGGCCAGGACGATGCGCTTTTTCGGCGCGGCTTTCGCCTCCTGGAAGATCGGCTTCATGATCAGGCCGGAGTGGTAGACGAACTGCTCCAGGCTGCCGCGGTAGGCGTCCCAGTCGGTGATCGGCTGGGTGGCCACGCCGCTGTCCATCGCCGCCTTGGCGACGGCCGGCGCGACCTTGGCGATCAGGCGTGGGTCGAAGGGCTTGGGGATCAGGTAGTCGGGGCCGAAGCTGACGTTGCTGGTGCCGTAGGCCATGGCCACGACTTCGCTCTGCTCGGCCTGCGCCAGCTCGGCGATCGCGTTGACCGCCGCGATTTCCATCTCGGCGGTGATGGTGGTGGCACCCACATCGAGCGCGCCGCGGAAGATGAAGGGGAAGCACAGGACGTTGTTGACCTGGTTCGGGTAGTCGGTGCGGCCGGTGCACATCACGGCGTCGTCGCGCACCGCCTTGACGTCTTCCGGCAGGATTTCCGGGGTCGGGTTGGCCAGCGCCAGGATCAGCGGCTTGTCGGCCATCCTGGCGACCATCTCGGCCTTGAGCACGCCACCGGCGGAGAGCCCCAGGAAAATATCGGCGCCTTCGATCACTTCGCCCAGGGTGCGCGCCGAGGTCTTCTTGGCATAGCGCGCCTTGTTGTCGTCCATCTCCTCCTTGCGGCCCTCGTAGACCACGCCGGCGATGTCGGTGACGATGATGTTTTCCATCTTCATCCCGAGCTTGATCAGCAGGTCCATGCAGGTGAGCGCGGCGGCGCCGGCGCCGGAGGCGACCAGCTTGACGTCCTCGAATTTCTTGCCCACCACCTTCAGTCCGTTGGTGACGGCGGCGCCGACGATGATGGCGGTGCCGTGCTGGTCGTCGTGGAACACCGGTATCTTCATCTTCTCGCGCAGCTTGCGCTCGATGTAGAAGCACTCGGGTGCCTTGATGTCTTCCAGGTTGATGCCCCCAAAAGTGGGCTCCAGGGAAGCGATGATGTCGACCAGCTTGTCCGGGTCGCGCTCGGCGATCTCGATGTCGAACACGTCGATGCCGGCGAACTTCTTGAACAGTACCGCCTTGCCTTCCATCACCGGCTTGGAGGCCAGCGGGCCGATGTTGCCCAGGCCCAGCACGGCGGTGCCGTTGGTGATCACCGCGACGAGATTGGCGCGCGAGGTGTACAGGCGCGCGGTGGAAGGATCAGCCTCGATCTCCTTGCACGCGAACGCCACCCCCGGGGTGTAGGCAAGCGCCAAGTCGCGCTGGTTGGTGAGCTGCTTGATCGGCGTCACCGAGATCTTGCCCGGCTTGGGCAGGCGATGGTAGTCGAGGGCGGCTTGCTTGATTTTTTCTGCGGGATCGGAGGACATGGCTATCGTTTACGTTCAACTCAACAATGAATGCTGCGAAACTGCGGCAACCCGAATTATCGCCTATCGGGCCGCGGCCAGGGGGTGCGAAGTCTACCCCTCTTGGGGCAGGCGCGGCTAGCTTCCGCATGCGTAAATCGTGCCTGAATCGGCGAATTACGTCTGCACGCCGCCACAATGCGGGGCTACAATCGCTTTGATTTTCTTGTTGCAGCACACCATTTTCGTCGAACGGTAATGAACGCCTCGCTTTTTCCCTCATCTGTGCCCGCTTCCCCTCTCACCGTCGCCCGCCGCATGGACGACATCGAGGCTTTCTATGCCATGGAAATCCAGCGCGACGCCGTCGAGCTGGAACGCGCCGGGCGCTCCATCATCTATCTGTGCGTCGGTGAGCCGGACTTCGCCGCGCCCCCGGCGGTGATGGACGCGGCGGACGCCGCCGTGCGCCGGGGCGACACGCACTACACCGTGGCATTGGGTATCGCGCCGCTGCGCGAAGCGATCAGCGGGCACTACAAGCGGCACTACGGGCTGGAGGTGCCGCCCTCGCGCATCGCCGTGACTTCCGGGGCCTCGGGCGCGCTGATGATCGCCTTCGGCACCCTGGTGAACCCGGGTGACGAATGGCTGATGCCAGACCCGACCTACCCCTGCAACCGGCGCTTCATTTCACTCTACGGCGGCACCACGCGCCTGATCCATTGCGGGCCGCGGGAGAATTACCAGCTGACGCCGGAACTGGTCGAGCGCCACTGGGGCCCGAACACGCGCGGCGTGATGCTCGCCACCCCGGCCAACCCGACCGGCACCACGGTGGCGCCCGATGTGATGCGCGCGATCCACCAGGTGGTGCGGGCCAAGGGCGGCACCTTGCTGGTGGACGAGATTTATCATGGGTTGACGTATGAGAGGAACGCGGACGGCCGGTTCGCGAACGAAAAAAGCGCGCTCGAACTGGGCGAAGACCTGATCGTGGTGAACAGCTTCTCGAAATACTTCAACATGACCGGCTGGCGCCTGGGCTGGATGGTGGTGCCCGAGGCGCACATGAAGCCGGTGGAAAAGCTGGCCCAGAATCTTTACATCTGCCCGCCCACCGTCTCGCAGTACGCGGCCCTGGCCTGCTTCGAGCCCGCCACCCTGGCCCTGTACGAAGAGCGCCGCGCCGAATTCGCGCGCCGCCGCGACTATCTGATCCCCGCGCTGCGCGAGATCGGTTTCAAGATTCCGAATACGCCGGAGGGCGCGTTCTACGTCTATGCCGACATCTCCGGTTTCGCCAATGACAGCTTCGCCTTCTGCCGCGACGTGCTGCACCATGCCGGGGTGGCGATCACTCCGGGGCGCGATTTCGGCGACCTCGACGCCGGGAAATACGTGCGCTTCACCTATACGGTGGCGATCGAACAACTGCGGGAAGTGGTACAGCGCTTGCGTGCGTTCTTGAAGCACTGACGCTCAACAAAAAGGACTCTCGCATGGCCCGGATCGCCGTCGGCGGCTTTCAGCACGAAACCAATACCTTCGCGCCCACTCCCGCGGACTACGCGGCCTTCGAATCCGGCGGCGGCTGGCCGGGCATCTGTTTTGGGGCCGGCATCGAGGCGGCGGTCGCGGGCGCCAACATCCCCGCTGCCGGCGCCATCGAAACTTTCCAAGCGGCGGGGCACAGCACGGTAGGCCTGGCATGGGCCGCGGCCTCGCCTTCGGACCGGGTGACGCGCGATGCCTACGAGCGCATCGCCGGCGAGATCCTCAACCGCCTGAAGGCGGCGCTGCCGGTGGACGCGGTCTACCTCGACCTGCACGGCGCAATGGTGGCCGAACATCACGACGACGGCGAAGGCGAATTGCTGGCGCGGGTGCGCGAGGTGGTTGGCGAACGGGTGCCCATCGTCATCAGCCTGGACCTGCACGCCAACGTGACGCAGCGCATGTTCGCCCTGGCCGACGGCATGGCGATCTACCGCACCTACCCGCACGTCGACATGGCGGTGACCGGCGCGCGCGCCGCCCGCCTCCTGTGCGACATGCTGGCCGCCGGGCGGCGCCCGCAGCGCGCCTTCCACACCTTCGATTACCTCACCGGCATTCCCTCGCAATGCACCTTCATCGAGCCTTGCAAGAGCATCTATGAGTTTCTTGAGAGCCTGGAGGCGCGCCACGGCGTGACGCTCTCTTTCGCGCCGGGCTTCCCGATGGCCGACTTCGCCGAGTGCGGCATGTCGATCTGCGGGTATGGGGACGAAACCGCGTCACTGCGCGCCGCCATGGATGAGCTGCGCGCGCGCATCGAGGCGGCGGAGAAGGAATTCGCCCTCGACCTCCTGTCACCGGCGGACGCCATCACCCGCGCGATGAAAACCGGCAACATCGGCCTGCCCACCGTGCTGGCTGACACCCAGGACAACCCCGGCGCGGGCGGCAACGGCGACACCACCGGCCTGCTCGAGGCGATGCTGGCGATCCGCCCGCAGGACGCGGTGCTGGGCATGATCATCGACCCGCCCGCGGCCAGGCTTGCGCACGAGGTAGGTGTGGGCAACACCGCCGAGTTCTCGATCGGCGCGATCTCCGGTGTCGCTGGCATTGCACCGGTACGCAAGCGCTTCAAGGTCGAGGCGCTGGGCGATGGCAATTTCGTCGGCACCGGGCCTTTCTATCGCGGCTTCAAGATGCACATGGGGCCGATGGCGGCGCTCCAGAGCGTCGATGCGCCGGGCGTGCGCGTGGTGCTCGCCACTACCAAGTGCCAGACGGCGGACCAGGAAATGTTCCGCCACGTCGGCATCGAGCCGAAGCGCCAGCGCATTGTCGCGGTGAAAAGCTCGGTGCACTTCCGCGCCGACTTCCAGCCGATCGCGCGCGAGGTGCTGGTGGTCAAATCGCCCGGCCCGGCGCTGGCCGACCCCACCGAGTTCACCTGGACCAAGCTGCGCGCGGGCATGCGCATGCGGCCGCTGGGGCCGCGCTTCGCGGGCTGAAGTACCGGTTGCGCGGGTCGCAGTTTGCGCGGGCATTTCCTGCACGCCCCGATCAGCGCGGACCAGGCGCGGCTGCGCGGCGAGGCATCAGGAAGGAGCAGGAAAGAGCACGCAAAAAAAACAAAAGGCCTCTTGCACGCAAGAGGCCTCCGGTTGTTGACAAAGGGGGCAAGCCCCCTTTGCATCCCCCGAAGTCGGAGAGAGTTGCACGGGAGTTGGCGTGGCCCTGCTCACAACAACGTGCTTTGTCAGCAGTCCGAGACCTCTTGCACGCAAGAGGCCTTTTTTGATGCTGCGGCAGCGCGGTCTCAGGCCGCTTTCTTGGCCGCCTTTTTCGCCGCCGCCTTCTTGGCCGGGGCCTTGGCGGCGATTTTCTTTACCGTCGCCTTTTTCGCCACTGCCTTCGCCGGTGGCACCGGGTCGTTGGCCGCGTTTTTCGCGGCTTTCTTGGCCGGCGCCTTCTTGGCGGCGGCGGCCACGGCGTATTCGGCCTGTTCTTCCTCGACGCCTTCGACTTCCTTGCCCTTGGCCGCGGTCTTCGAAGCGGCCTTGGCCGGCTCCTTGCGCGCCATGAACTCGAAACCGATGTTGCCGTCCGGCTTCTTGATCAGGAAGGCCTTGAAGGGGCGATTCTTCTTCGAGATGAAGTGGGTGAACAGGTCCGTCTTGCCGGTGGACAGGAGCTTGACCATCTGCTCGCGCGGAATCTCCTGCTGCAGGATGATCTTGCCGGAGCGGAAGTCGCAGGTGCGCGCCGGGCCGGCGGCCTTTTCGCACATGTAGCCGGAGCCATGCTCGTAGACGTTGGACTTGCACTTCGGGCAGGCGCCCACCGGCTCCTGCCCGGAGAAATCGGGCGCCTCCTCGTCCAGGTCGCTCTGGCCGAAATCGAACTCGGCGCGAAATTCCGGGTTAAATTTCAACGAGGCGGCGAACGGCCGGCCCATCTTGCTGCGAAAGCCGGTGAGCGGGCCGATGCGGCCGTTGCGGATCAGCTCGGCGACCTCCTCGGCCGCCCATTCGCGGCCCGAGATCACCTTCCACATGTTGAAGTCGCACGACAGGCACTGGAACTTGCGATAGTTCTCCTGCACCAGGCCGCCGTCTTTCGGGCAAGGTGCATCGACCGTGGCGAACGCCTCGTCGGGAATCTCGCCGTCGCGGATCCGGTTCACCAGGTCCTGCGTGGCCTCGGTGATGTGAGCCATGAAGTCTTCGCGCGGCAGGCGGCCCTGCTCCATTTCCTTGAGCTTGTATTCCCACTCGCCGGTCAGTTCCGGCGAGGCCAGTTCGGTCACCTCGAAGTGATGCAGGGCGAACATCAGGGAGAAAGCCTTGGGCGTGGGCACCAGCTCGCGGCCGTTGCGATGCACGTACTCCTCGCGGATCAGCCCTTCGATGATGGCCGCGCGGGTGGCCGGCGTGCCCAGGCCCTTCTGGTCCATGGCGGCACGCAGCTCTTCGTCTTCCACCAGCTTGCCCGCGCCTTCCATGGCCGAGAGCAGGGTGGCTTCCGAGTAGCGCGGCGGCGGCTTGGTCTGGTTGGCGCGCGATTCGATCGCCTCGGTCTTGATCTTTTCGTTGGCCTCGACCTTGGTGAGGTTTTCGTCCTCGTTCACCAGGTCGCGGCCATAAACGGCCAGCCAGCCGGGGGCGACCAGCACCTTGCCTTCGGTCTTGAACTGGTGCCCTTCGACCGTGGTGATGCGTGAAGTCTGCATGAACTCGGCGGCCGGGTGGAACACCGCGAGAAAGCGCTTGACCACGAAGTCGTAGATCTTCTGCTCCGGCTCCGACAGGTTCTTCGGCGCCTGCAGGGTCGGGATGATGGCGAAGTGATCGGAGATCTTGCTGTTGTCGAAAATCCGCTTGTTCGGCTTGACCCAGTTGTTCTTCAGCACGTTCTTGGCGTGCACCACGTAGGCGTTGCTGTCGGCGAGCATCTCCATGGTCTGTTTCACCGTGCCGATGTAGTCCTCCGGCAGGGCGCGCGAATCGGTACGCGGGTAAGTCAGCACCTTGTGCTTTTCGTACAGCGCCTGGGCGATCGACAGGGTGCCGCGCGCCGAGAAGCCGAAGCGGCCGTTGGCCTCGCGCTGCAGGCTGGTCAGGTCGAACAGCAGCGGCGCCGATTGCGTGGTCGGCTTGGTTTCCTCGGTGACGATGCCGTGCTTGCCCTCGCACAGGGCCACGATGTCGAGCGCCTTCGTCTCGTCCCAGATACGTTCGGCTCGCGCGTGTTCGTCTCCTTCCGCGCGCTTGAAGTCGGGCGCGAACCAGCGGCCGTTGTACTGGCCCGCCTTGGCCGCGAACGTGCCATGCACTTCCCAATAGTCGCGCGGCTTGAAGGCCCGGATCTTCTGCTCGCGCTCGACCATTACGGCCAGGGTCGGGGTCTGCACCCGGCCCACCGTGGTGAGGTAGAAGCCGCCCTCCTTCGAGTTGAAGGCGGTCATGGCGCGGGTGCCGTTGATGCCGATCAGCCAGTCGGCCTCGGAGCGGCTGCGCGCGGCGTCGGCCAGGGGCAGCATTTCCTTGTCGGAACGCAGAGAGGCGAAGCCGTCGCGGATCGAGGTCGGCGTCATCGACTGCAGCCACAGGCGCTTGACCGGGTGCTTGGCCTTGGCGTGCTGCACGATCAGGCGGAAGATCAGCTCGCCTTCGCGGCCCGCGTCGCAGGCGTTGATCAGCGAGGTGACGTCCTTGCGCTTGAGCAGCTTGACCAGGGTCTTCAGGCGGTCTTCGCTTTTGGCGATCGGCTTGAGGTCAAAGTAAGGCGGCACCACCGGCAGGTGGGCGAAACTCCATTTGCCGCGCTTGACCTCGTATTCCTCGGGGCAGGCGATTTCCAGCAAATGGCCGACGGCGGAAGAAAGCACGTACTCGTCGGATTCGTAGTAATCGGCCGCCTTCTTGAACCCACCCAGCGCCTTGGAAATGTCGAGGGCAACGGAGGGTTTTTCAGCGATGATGAGAGCTTTGGACATAGTCCTACTATATAGATGCGGCAACTTGGCCCCACAAGGGCGGCAAGTCTAAGCCTGAGAAATTGCTTTACGCAAGCGGAAATTTTCCATCCCACTCGTACAGGTCAGCGCAAAGCGTTGGCTGGAGCGGTTATCCGGCGGGTTGATACGTGAATACAACGCCCCGCCGAAAGGGTCCTGAATCGGGCCTCAAGAAGATTGCGTGCGCTCACTCACATTGAGATGGCCGCGAAATCACGGGTAGCCAGCGCGCCTGTCCCGGCAGGGAAGGCGTGACAAGCTTGGGAGGAAGGATGCGCGGGGCAGCCCCGCAGCATCTTCAGTGCGCGGTGCGCGCGGTGCCGTCAGGCAGCAGTTCGTCCAGGATCAGGCCATCCGGCTCGCAACCCTGGGTCCACAGCACCATCAGGGTGATGACCTTGAACTTCTCGATGTCGATCTCGCCTTCCGGCAGGGCCAGGGCGCGGTCGATGATGATTTCGCGCTGCAAGGGGTCGACCACGCGGGCCGATTCGAGGAATTGCAGCAGGCCGCGACAGTCCGCGGAGAGCTTGCGGGTTTCCATCGGGGCGTAGGCGCGGAACGAGACGCGCTCGGCGAAGCTGTCGGGCAACTGGGTGTCGGGATCGTCGGCCAGGCCGGAAAGCCAGTCCAGCGCATCGACGATTTCCTCGCTGTCGAAGCCAGCGGCTTTGAGTTTTATTTCCAGGGTGTCGGGGTCGGGGCAGGATTCGGCGTCGTACCAGGTATCAAAAAGATAAGCCAGAACCTCGAACATTCAGCGCCCTCCGATCCGTTGCACTTTGCCACCCGGGAGCTGGGAGATGCGGCCATCCAGCTCCAGTTGCAATAGCATCGCCGATAGCGCATCAATGGTCAAGCCTGAACGTTCGGCCAGCGCGTCGATGGTCACCGGGTCGTAGGCCAGGTGGCGCAGAAGGTCCGCATGTGCCTCCGGGAGCTCGTCGTTCCCGCCGGGCTCGGCGGCCTCTTCCCGGGCTTGCGTAGCTGTCTGTGAAGCTGCCTGGGCGGCCCCTTGCGGCGCGCCCAGTTCCTCGATGATGTCGCGCGCGTCGTCGACCAGCTTGGCGCCCTGCTTGATCAGCGAATGGCAGCCCTTGGAAAGCGGCGAGTGGATCGAGCCGGGGATGGCGAACACCTCGCGCCCCTGCTCACCGGCCAGGCGCGCGGTGATCAGGGAGCCGCTGCGCAGTGCCGCTTCGACCACCAGCACGCCGCGCGACAGGCCGCTGATGATGCGGTTGCGGCGCGGGAAGTTGTTGGAGATCGCCGGGGTGCCGAGCGGGAATTCGGAGACGATCAGGCCTCGGTCGGCGATCTGGTGCGCCAGGTCGCGGTTGCGCGCGGGGTAGACGATATCGGCGCCGGTACCGATCACCGCGATGGTCGAGCCGCTGCCCGCCAGGCCGCCGCGATGCGCCGCCGTGTCGATGCCCAGGGCCTGGCCGCTGACGATCGTGTAACCCGCCTCGGAGAGCAGGCGCGAGAAGCTCTCGGCATTGGCGATCCCCTGCGCGGTGGCGTTGCGGCTGCCGACCACCGCCAGGCAGGCTGCGTTCAGCAACTCGCGCCGGCCCTTCAGGTACAGCACCGGCGGCGGGTCGGCGACGTTGAGCAGGTCGGGCGGGTAGTCGGCGTCGGCCAGGGTGAGCAGGTGGTTGCCGGGCGCGGCGAGCCATTGCAGGCCCTTCTCGACCGCCGCGGCCACTGCCTCGTCGCTCGCAGCGCCCAGCACCAGCGTCGCCTGGGACTCGCTGACCACGCGCAGCAGTTCGCCGCGATTGGCCTCGAACACCTGCCCGGGCAGGCCGAAGGCGGTAAGCAGCTTGCGGATGGCGGCATCGCCGATCCCGTTGATGGACGTCAGGCGCAGCCAGTCGGCGGCATCGGTATTGTTGTTGTTGGCGGGGTCGGCCATGCAGCGGATCGGGCGGCGAAAAAAGGTCGGAAACAAAGGCCGAGAAACAAAGGCCCGGAAACAAAGGCCGACGGCGACAAGCCAAAAAACAAAGGGCGCGTCAAGACAAGGCGGCCCCAAAAGACAAAGGGCGCGGAATTTTCCGCGCCCTTTGGATTCTACCGGCTTTGGCGTTGACGGCGCGTCTAGGGCTTTTGCGCCACGTCGCCGATCTTCACCGGCTGGGTTGCGGTCATCACCAGGCCATACGACACCTTGTCGAACACGCGGAAGATGAACACCAGGCCATTGCGCTCGTCGGGCAGCTTGACGGAGTCGCGCTTCATGCTGCGATCGAGCAGGTTGGAGCGGTCGGTCACCACCGGACCGTAGCTGTACAGGGCCAGCACGTGACCGCGCTCGATGCCGTCACGGGCGCCGCGCGAGATGGTGATGATCTGCTTGCTGCCGGACTCGCGCACGCCGCCATAGATCGATACCACCTTGCCCTTGATGTCGCTGGCCGGGGCACGCGGAATGTAGTCCACCAGGTCGGGCTTGCCGGCCGGCACCAGACGGTCGCCAGCGCCGATCTCCTGCTTGGACTCGACTACGCGCATGGTGGTCGGGCTGGTCTTGCGTTCCAGCTTGGCGGTGCCCAGGTAGATTGCCTCGTAACCGAGGTTTTCCTTGGTATCCGGATCGATCAGGGCCTGGCCGGGGCGATACAGCTGCCAGGTGCCGACCTTGTCGTCGACATCGCCGGTGACGTAAGCCAGGTCGTTCTTGCCCAGGTAGACGCGGCCTTCCTGGGTCGCCACGATCTTCGGCGCGTTGGCCATGCCACCCTCTTCGACCACCAGGGGCAGGGACAGGAACGGTTCGATCACGCCGGGCGGAATGCTCGAAATGGCGGCGCCGGACTCGTCGATGCGCGAGCGCGGTTCGACCTTGACGGTGGCCAGGCGGATGCGCGCGAACTTGCCGCTGCGGTCCAGCACCAGCACGTCACCGGGATAGATCCAGTGCGGATTCTTGACGCGATCCTTGTTCGGCTCCCAAACATCAGGCCAACGGTAAGGATCCTTCAAAAAGCGCGCGGCGATCTCCCAAAGGGTATCGCCCTTGACAACGACATAACGATCCGGCGCGGTTTCCGACAACCTGGGCGGTTCGGAAGACTGCGCAAACGCCAGGGGAGCTGCCGTAACAGCAAGCATCCCGGCTACAATGATCGAGAGTAAGGATTTCCGCATCGGCCCTCTCCTTAAGGCATCGCGTTGAAGCCGCAGCCGCAATCCCCATTTAGCTTGTGTGCTTGTGGGAAAATTACCTGCCGCCAAGTTCAGCGCAGCCCCAGCCAGTTTGTTATAGAACTCTAGCATGACGCTGGCTTTTTTCTACAAAGTCGGATTAAATTCTGCATGTAATTGGCTTGATTAGCAAGCGTTTTTCCAAAATAGGCCAAGCCCATCTGTCGCGCCGCCGCAACGTTTTTCGAGAAAAGTCATGGCTTTGTTACCCATTCTTCGCTACCCCGACCCCCGCCTGCACAAAGTGGCAAGCCCGGTTACGGTGTATGACGACAGCCTGCGCGCGCTAGTGCGGGATATGGCCCAGACCATGTACGCCGCACCAGGCGTGGGGCTGGCTGCAACGCAAGTGAACGTTCACAAACAAGTGATTGTGATGGATGTTTCGGAAACCCACGATGAATTGCGGGTTTTGATCAATCCACGCCTCCTCCAGGCTGACGGCTTGCAGGTTTGCGAGGAAGGTTGCCTGTCGGTGCCCGGCATCTATGAAGAGGTCGAGCGCGCCGAGCACATCGTGGTCGAAGCCGAGGACGAATTCGGCAAGACCTACCGCTTCGAAGCCGAGGACCTGCTGGCCGTGTGCGTACAGCATGAGATGGATCACCTTAAGGGAAAGGTGTTCGTCGAATACCTGTCCCGGCTCAAGCAAACCCGCATCAAGTCGCGCATGGTGAAAGAAGCCCAGCGCGACGAGAAAGACAAAAAGCAGGCCGCGTAAAATCTGTTCCGACGGCGTGCCGCGCCGTCTTGGCGCCCCCTGGCTGTCCGGCCGGCGGGCGCCATTGCCCCCCAATCCCCCATGAACATCGTGCCATGAACGTCGTATTTGCCGGCACGCCGGAATTTGCCGCCACCGCCCTGCGCGCCCTGCTCGCCGCGGGGTTCAAGGTGCCCCTGGTACTGTCCCAGCCGGACCGCCCGGCCGGGCGCGGCATGCAGTTGCAGATGAGCGCGGTCAAGCAGGTGGCGCTCGCCCACGGTATCGAGGTGCTGCAGCCGGTGTCGCTGAAAAAGGAGCCGGAGGCGGTGGAGCGCCTGCGCGCGACACCGATGGACGTGATGGTGGTCGCCGCCTACGGGCTGATCCTGCCGCAAGGTGTACTCGACATTCCGCCGCAAGGCTGCCTGAACATTCACGCCTCGCTCCTGCCGCGCTGGCGCGGCGCCGCCCCGATCGCGCGCGCCATCGAGGCGGGCGACGGCGAGTCGGGCGTGTGCATCATGCGCATGGAAGCGGGCCTGGACACGGGGCCGGTGCTGTTGCGCGAGGCGCTGGCGATCGAGGAGACGGACACCGCCGTCACCCTGCACGACAAGCTCGCCGCCCAGGGTGCGCGCCTGATCGTCGATGCCTTGCAGCGCCTGAATGACTTGATGCCACAGCCGCAGCCCGGCGAGGGCGTCACCTACGCATCGAAAATCGAAAAGTCCGAGGCCCAGCTCGACTTCAACCAGCCAGCGCTCGCGCTGGCGCGCAAGGTCCGCGCCTTCGATCCCTTCCCCGGCACCACGGCAACGCTGGACGGCGCCGTGCTCAAGCTGTGGAGCGCCGCGCCCTGCAAGGCGCCGCCGGGCGAACACGCGCCAGGCGAAATCCTTGCCGCCGATGCGCAAGGCGTGATGGTGGCCTGCGGGGCGGGCACCGCGCTGCGCGCGACGGTACTGCAAAAGCCCGGCGGCAAGCGCCTGCCGGTACGCGAATTCCTTAACAGCTTCCCTCTCTCCCCCGGCCTGCGCTTTTCCCTGCCCCCGCGCCATCGGCCACCTGAGAAGATGCGGGAAGCTATAGCGGGAAGTAACAACTTGTAATCCTGCCGGCGCGCGATTGAACCGTTCGCGCCCGCCCGCATCTAACGGGTGCGGCAATTGCGCCGCATTACGCCGCCTCCGCTCCCACCGCGGCCTTCGAGAGGAAATACTCATCATGTTCAACTGGATCAAGACCTTTGTGCTGATGGCGGCGATCACCGCCCTGTTCGGCGCGATCGGCGCGGTCCTGGGCGGCCAGAGCGGCATGCTGCTGGCGCTGGGCTTCGCGCTGGTTGCCAACGCCGGCGCCTACTGGTTCTCCGACAAGCTGGTGCTGCGCATGTACAACGCGCAGGAAGTCGACGAGCGCAGCAGCCCCGAGCTGGTGGGCATCGTGCGCGAGCTGGCCGGCAATGCCGGCATCCCGATGCCGCGCGTCTACCTGATCGACGAAGCGGCGCCGAACGCCTTCGCCACCGGCCGCGGCCCCTCGCACGCGGCGGTTGCCGCGACCACCGGCATCCTGCGCATCCTGGACCGCCGCGAGATTCGCGGCGTGCTCGCGCACGAGCTGGCGCACGTCAAGCACCGCGACATCCTGATCTCGACGATTGCCGCCACCATGGCCGGCGCGATCGCCACCCTGGCGCAGTTTGGCGGCCTGTTCGGCGGCACGCGCGACTCGGAAGGGCGTTCGCACCCGATCATGGCGATCGCGATCATGATCCTGGCCCCGTTCGCCGCCGCGCTGATCCAGATGGCGATCTCGCGCGCTCGCGAATTCGGGGCGGACGAAGGCGGCGCGGAAATCTCGGGCGACCCCGAAGCCCTGGCCTCGGCGCTGGCCAAGATCGAGCGCGCCGCGCGCGGCGAGATCTTGCCCGCCGCCGAAGAGCACCCGGCCACCGCGCAGATGATGATCATCAACCCGCTGTCGGGCGGCGGCCTGTCCGGCCTGTTCGCCACCCACCCGAACACGCAGGAGCGCATCCGCCGGCTGATGGGCATGGCCGGCGGCGCACGGCGCTACGCGTAAGCGCTGCACGCAAGAGAGGATTCACGGCCCTGCCGCCCGCGCGGCAGGGCTTTTTTGTGCCTTCTCCCCATTTTGTCCGCCATTCCGTTCGCCATGGGCGATTTCTCGCGGCAACCCCGGCGGATGCGACAATCCGCCTCTACCTCCACAGCATTGACCCACGTGTCCGACCGTCCCGCCTCCACGCCCAGCTCCGCCAATCTCGCCCACGCTTTGGACGCCGCCGGACTGGCCTTGAATTGCGTTGCGCAGGGCCAGGCGCTCGACGAGGCATTGCGCGGCCTGCCCTCCGCCACCGGGACCGCGGACCGGGCCGCTCCATCGGCGGCGGACCGGGCCGCACCATCGGCGGCGGACCGGGCCGCCGCGCAGGACATCGCCTATACCGCCTGCCGCCGCCTGAACCTGCTCGATGCGCTGGCGCAGCGCCTGCTCGCCAAGCCCAATCCGGCGCTCGACGGCCTGGTGCGCGCGGCGCTCTCCGAACTGATCGACCACCCGGAACGCGCCCATGCCATCGTCGATCAGGCGGTAACCGCGGCCGCGCAGGTCAAGCGCGGCGCATTCAAGGGCGTGATCAATGCGGTGCTCCGCCGCTTCCAGCGCGAGCGCGAGGCGCTGCTCGCCGGGCTTGCAAGCGACGAGGCGATCCGCCTGCAGTACCCGGCTTGGTGGATCGCCCGGGTGCGGGCCGCCTATGCCGCGCCCGAGGCCGATGCCATTCTCGAGGCCGGCAACCAGCGCCCGCCCATGACCCTGCGCGTGAACCGACGCCGGGTCGGTGTCGACGACTATGCGGCGCAGCTGGCGGGCGCCGGCATCGCCGCCGAGCGCACCGGCGAAGATGCATTGCTGCTGGCGCGTCCGCTGCCGGTGGCGCGCTTGCCCGGCTTTGCCCAGGGCCTGGTGTCGGTGCAGGACCTGGGCGCGCAGGCCGCCGCCCGGCTGCTCGATGCGCGGGACGGCATGCGTGTGCTCGATGCCTGCGCCGCGCCGGGCGGCAAGACCGCGCACATCCTGGAACTGGCCGGTTGCGGCATGCTGGCGCTGGACCGCGACGCGCAGCGCCTGGGCGCGGTGCGCGACAACCTGGCGCGCCTGGGGTTGAGTGCGACCTGCGCCGCCGCCGACGCGGCGCGCCTGGAGGATTGGTGGGACGGCGAGCCGTTTGACCGCGTGCTGCTCGACGCCCCCTGCACGGCCTCCGGCATCATCCGCCGCCACCCCGACGGCAAATGGCTCAAGCGCCCCGCGGACCTCGCCCAGCTGGCCGCGCAACAGCGCCGCCTGCTCGATGCGCTGTGGCAAGTCTTGCGCCCCGGTGGTAAATTGCTGTACGCGACCTGCTCGGTGTTTCCAGAAGAAAACGCCGCGCAGGTGCAAGCGTTCCTGAGCGCCCACGCGCAAGCCGGCCACCTTGAACCGAATCTACTTGCTCCAGAAAATAACACTCCCTATCTCCTGGATCATCGCGATGGCCAGCTCCTGCCGTCAGCGCGGCACGACGGCTTTTATTACGCGCTGCTGCAAAAGCGCTGAGGCCGGCAAGTTGAGCGCCCTGTTCCCCTTCCCGCGACGCACCTTGCGACGCTCCCTGTTCGCAGCGGCCGCCATGCTGCTGGCGCTGGCCTGCGTGGTCCAACCCGCGCCGGCGCGCGCCGAATCGGTGGAATTGCGCGACGCCCACCTGGCGCCGCGCGAAGAAGGCTGGGCGCTCGAGGCCGATTTCGATATCGAGCTGCCGGGCCGGCTGGAAGACGCGGTGAACAAGGGCGTGGCGCTGTTTTTCACCCTCGACTTCGAACTGACGCGGCCGCGCTGGTACTGGCTGGACGAGAAGGCGGCGCAGATCACGCAAAGCTACCGCCTCGATTATCACGCCCTGACGCGCCAGTACCGGCTCTCCGCCGGCCTGGGCTCGCTGTACCTGAGCTTTCCCACCCTGGCCGACGCCTTGCGCGTGCTGTCGCAGCCGAAGATTTACGCGGTCGAGCGCGGCAAGCTCAGGCCTGGCGAGACATATCAGGCCAACGTGCGCCTGCGCCTGGACGTGAACCGCCTGCCCAAGCCGTTCCAGGTCGAAACCCTGACCAACCGGGAGTGGGCGCTCGACTCGGACTGGAAGAAATTCAACTTCAAGGCGCCCGAGCCGGGCGCGCCCCCTGGTGCCCCCACCGGCGGCGGCGCGGGCACCGGCGCGGCGGCGGGAGCGGCAAAATGAGAAGGACCGCGACATGACGCGCGCCTTCCGCTACGCCCTGGTGGGCGGCTTCGCGCTGGCCGGGGTGCTGCTCTACCTGTTGGCGACAGCCACCGCCAACACCGAGCGCTACACGCAGAACTACTCGCTGCTGATCACCCTCAACGCGGTGATCGCCGGCGGCATGGCGCTGGTGATCGGCTACCTGCTGTGGCGCCTGCGCCAGCGCTACCGCGCCAAGGAGTTCGGCACGGGCCTGACCGCGCGCCTGGTGCTGATGTTCTCGCTGATGGCGATCCTGCCGGGAACGCTGGTGTACACGGTGTCGGTGCAGTTCCTGTCGCGCTCGATCGAATCCTGGTTCAACGTCAAGGTCGACACCAGCCTGGAGTCGGGCCTGAACCTGGCGCGCGCCACCCTGGATGCGATGCTGCAGGACGTCGCCAGCCGCACCCGCCTGATGGCGCTGGACCTGGCGGACGCGCCGGACGGCGCGATTCCGGGCCTGCTCAATCGCATGATGGACCAGACCGGCCTGCAGGAGGCCGCCGTGTTTACCGCCAGCGGCCAGCTGGTCGCCGCCAGCGGCTCGCGCCTGGTGCGCATCACGCCGGACCTGCCCAAGCTGGAGATCATGCGCGACGCTGCGCAGGGGCGCGGCTATGCGGGCGTGGAAAATGTCTCGCGCCCGGACCTCAAGGCCGAGCCCGGCAAGCCGGACGAGCGCGCCGCGCTGCGCATGCGCGTGGTCGCGCCGATCACGGTGCGCAGCCTGGGGGCCGAGCCGCGCTTCCTGCAGGTGCTGCAAAACGTGCCCGAGCAGCTCACCGCCAGCGCCGAGAGCGTGCAGCAAGGCTATCGGGACTATCAGGAACTGTCCCTGTCGCGCGGGGGTCTGAGACGCATCTTCACCATCACCCTCACCTTGACCCTGCTCCTGGCGCTGTTCGCCGCGATCGCCGCCGGCTTTTTCCTCTCCGACCGCCTGTCCGCTCCGCTGTCCCTGCTCGCGCAGGGCACCGCGGCGGTGGCGGCGGGCGACTTCACGCCGCGCGGCGAGATCAGCGGCCGCGACGAGCTGGGGGTGCTGACGCAATCGTTCTCGCGCATGACGCGCCAGCTCGACGATGCGCGCGCCAGCGAGGAACGCCAGCAGGCCCAGCTCGAGTCCGCCAAGGCCTACCTGGAAAACATTCTCGCCAACCTGACCGCCGGGGTGCTGGTGTTCGACGCCAACATGCGCCTGGCCACCGCCAACCAGGGAGCCGAGGCGATCCTGGCGATCGACGCGCACGCCAACCAGTGGAAGTCCTGCGCCGAACTGCCCGGGCTGGCGCAATTCGCCGCCGCCATTGCCGAAGCCTTCGCGCGTCACGGCGACAAGACCTGGCAGCAGCAGATCGAATTCACCCGCCCGGCCCTGCGCGAAGGCGACGAGCACCGCCACGTGCTGCTGGTGCGCGGCTCGCGACTGGGGGTGGGCGACGGCGTCGGCTACCTGGTGGTGTGCGACGACATCAGCGAACTGGTGTCGGCGCAGCGCAGCGCCGCCTGGGGGGAGGTGGCGCAGCGCCTGGCCCACGAGATCAAGAACCCGCTCACGCCGATCCAGCTCTCCGCCGAGCGCATCCAGATGAAGCTGGCCGGACGCCTGACCGGGGCGGACGCCGAGGTGCTCTCGCGCGGCACCGACATGATCATCAGCCAGGTCGATGCGATGAAGCGCATGGTCAACGACTTCCGCGAATACGCGCGCACCCCGCCGGCGGTATTACAGAGCGTGGACCTTTCGGCACTCTTGCGCGAAGTGCTCGGCTTGTACGAGAATTCGCAGGTGCCGTTCGCGCTGAACCTGGCCGACAGCCTGCCACGCGTGCAGGGCGATCCGTCGCAATTGCGCCAGGTGATCCACAATCTGCTGCAGAACGCGCAGGACGCGGTGGCCGGCGGCGCCGCGCCGCGCGTCACGGTGGGCACGGCTGCGGGCGGCGGCGGCGTGATCCTGACCATTAGCGACAACGGACCCGGATTCGCGCAGAAAATCATCGCGCGCGCTTTCGAGCCTTACGTCACCACCAAGCCGCGCGGCACCGGCCTGGGCCTGGCGATCGTGAAAAAGATCGTCGAGGACCATCATGGCAGCATCGAACTTTCCAACGCGCCCGAAGGCGGCGCGGTGGTTTCCATCCAGCTGGTCGCGGTGCAGGCGGACGCGGCGCATCCCGTCTCCGGGCCCGCGGCGCAAATCACGGCATAATAAAAACACAAGGAATACAGGGTCATGGCCAATATATTGGTAGTCGACGACGAAATGGGCATCCGGGACCTGCTCTCGGAAACCCTGGGCGACGAGGGGCACACCGTGCTGCTCGCCGAGAATGCCGCCGAGGCGCGCGCCGCGCGGCAGAGGGCGCGTCCCGATCTGGTGCTGCTCGACATCTGGATGCCCGACACCGACGGTGTCTCGCTGCTCAAGGAATGGTCGGCCGGCGGCCTGCTCAACATGCCGGTGCTGATGATGTCCGGCCACGCCACCATCGACACCGCGGTGGAAGCCACGCGCATCGGCGCGATGGACTTTCTCGAAAAGCCCTTTCCCCTCGCCAAGCTGCTGGCCACGGTGAAAAAAGCCCTGGCCGCCAAGCCGCCGCAAAAGGCGGTGAGCGAGCCCGCCGAAGTGGCGCCCGCCGCGTTGCCCGCGCTGGCGGCGGTGGAAGCGCGCATCACCGGCCTGAACCTGGACCTGCCGCTGCGCGAGGCGCGCGACGCCTTCGAGCGCGCCTATTTCGAATATCACATGGCGCAGGAAAAAGGCAGCATGACCCGCATCGCCGAAAAGACCGGCCTGGAACGCACCCACCTGTACCGCAAGCTCAAGGCGCTCGGCCTGCCGGTCGGCGGCAAGCGCGGCGACGGCGGCGAGAGCGCTTGAGCGAACCTGCGCCGGCGCCAACGGCCGCGCCCCTGCCGGCCACCCTGATCGCCGGTTTCGGCGCCACCGCCAAGGCGCCGGTGATCGAAGCCCTGCTGCGCCACAAACCCAAGGACGAGTCCTGGGCGCTGATCGCCCCCGCCGGGCTGCTCGGCGCGCGCTACGCGCAGACCGCGGCGGGCCTGTGGGTGCAGACGGTAGCCCCGGGCTGCCCCTGCTGCACCGGCCTGATGCCGTTCTCCACCGGGCTGACCGCCCTGCTGCGCCGCCTGTTGGGCAGCGGCGTCAAGCGCCTGCTGATCGAAGGCGGCGCCGAGGGCCATATCGAGAGCGTGCGGCGCCTGCTGGCGCAGCCGCAATTCACCCCTCACGTGCAGCTGGTTCACGCGACCGCGGTGATCAACCCGCAGTGGCTGGACCAGGGAGCGTCCGCCGCGCAGGAGGCTTTGCGCGAACTGGCGGGCACGGCGGACAGCCTGATCGCCCATCCCTGGGAAGAAGAGCCGGGCGCGCGCGATGCTTTAGCCGGCTTTGCCGCCGGTTTTACACCCGCCAGACCCTGGACCGCGCTGGCCGGCGGCGTGCTTGAGGCGAACTTTGCGCGTGCCGCGCTGCCTGAGTTGTCTCTCCCGCCAACAACGACCAGCGCCGCATGACCTTTCCGCCACGCCCTGCCCTGATCGCCGCCTGCCTGGCCGCCTGCACCCTGCCGGGCGCCGCCCTCGCCGAGGAAAACGAGGACCGGCCGCAGACCCTGCCAACCCAGTTTTCCAGCTTCTGGGCCGAGTTCAAGCAGGTGTGGAGCCAGGGCGAGTACCAGCGCTTCCGGCTCGAGTACGAGAACGACGTGTTTTTCAACACCGACCGCAATTACACGGACGGCGTGCGCTTCACGCTCAAGCGCGGTTCGGACCATCCGTCCAAGTTCGACGCCGACGAGAACCCGCGCATTCCCCCGTTGCGCTTTCGCCAGGCGCGCAACGAGGCCGAGCGCGCGAAAATGCGCGAGGAGGACGAGTACGACTGCGCCCTGCCGGCGCGCGACGCCGCCGAGTACGAGATGGGCGTGCGCGAGATGCGCGAGCAGACCAGGAACCCGGACGCGCGCGAGAGCACCCGCCCCTACTGCTACAAATCCTCGTACAGCCTGGTGGCCGGGCACAATATGTACACGGCCTCGGACATCCGTCTGGCGCCGGCGCAGATTCCGGCCAAGGACCGGCCCTACGCCGCCTGGGCCTACGTCGGCCTGCACCGCGAGATCTACTCCAGCGACGACCGCTACTGGCGCTACGGCATCGACATCGGCTGCATGGGTCCCTGCGCCTACGGCCGCCAGCTGCAGACCTGGATCCACGAGAACATCACCAACTCGCCCCTGCCGAACGGCTGGGATTCGCAGATCCGCAACGAATTCGGCGCGGTGATCCGCTTCGAGCACGCCTGGCGCTCCTGGCGCTTCGGCCCCTCGCGCGACCGCGTGAACCGGCCGGACACCTTCGGCGAGGGCTTTTTCGGCGTACCCCTGGCGGCGGACGTGCGCCCCTCGGTGAACTTCGGCCTGGGCAACATCCAGACCTACGCCGGGGTCGGCGTCACCGCGCGCCTGGGCTGGTTCCGCTCCGGCTACGAAACCCTGCGCCTGGACACCCATCCGATCGAGTCGCTGGCGCAAGCCGACGAGGAGCCGGCGCGCAAGCTGCCGGAGCTGTACGCCCAGGCCGGCGGCGCCACGGCCAGCGACGCCGGCCCGGTGATGAAGGCCGCCGCGGCGCGCCCGACCCGCGCCACGCGCGCGCCCAAGGGCCCGCCCAAGCCGGAGTTCTTCGCCTTCGGCCGCCTGCATGGCGACCTGGTGGCCTACAACGCGCTGCTGCAGGGCGGCGTGTTCAACCGCTCCAGCCCGAAGACGGCGGACGCGCGCCCCTTGATCATCGAGCGCGAGTTCGGCCTGATGGGCGCGTACCGCGAGCTGAGCGTTTCGGTGTCGATGGTGACGCGCCACGAGTGGGAAGTCTCGGGCACGCGCTATGGCCAGCGCTTTGGCCGCCTGGCGATCGAGTTCTCGACCAAGTTCTAGGCGCTTGCCTGTTCAGGCGGCGCCAAGACCGATTTAGATCCAGATCTGGCCCTCGCTCCCACCCTTGTTGCAAGGGAGGAGCCATGTCGCGCTGAAAAAAGGGGCAAGCGCCGCGCGGCGAGAGGGGTAATGCGAAACGATGGCCGCTTCTGTTGTTCACCCTCCCTGATTGCGCGCTGAGGAGAAACGCGCGGGTGCCTTACTGCCATCCATCGTCCGCATCGCGCCGGGTTCGGGGGAACTAAACGGCGCTTGCTTGATGCAGGATATTAGGCACTCGCATCAAAGCAGGCGAGGAACTAGTTCACAATATCCGGCGAAAAGATTGCCTTTTTAGCCTCAACCAACCGGGTCCGGAGACACGCTTCATGAAAATCAATGCCAATGGCATCAATATCCACTACACCGTGCAGGGCGAAGGTCCCTGGGTGGTGCTGAGCCACTCGCTGGCCTGCGACTCGCGCATGTGGGAAAACGAAGTGCGCGCCTTGTCGAAGCGCTACAAGGTGCTGGCGCTCGATACGCGCGGCCATGGCGGCAGCGACGCGCCGGCCGGCGAATACAGCCTCGATACCCTGGCTGCCGACGTCAAGGCCGTGTTCGATGCGCTGGGCGTGAAGGATGCGCACTGGATCGGCCTGTCGATGGGCGGCATCATCGCGCAGGTGGCCGCGCTCAACTATCCAGGCCTGTTCAAGAGCCTGGTGCTGGCCGATACCACCAGCGCCTATCCGCCCGCCGGCGCCCAGTTGTGGAAAGACCGCATCGCCACCGTAAGCAGCAAGGGCATCGGGGTGATCGTGCAGGGCACCCTGGAGCGCTGGTTCACCGAGCCGTTCCGCAAGGCCAACCCGCAGATGATGGACCAGGTCGGCTCCTGGATCGCCGCCACCCCGGACAACGGTTACTGCGGCTGCGCGTACGCGCTCTCGACCCTGAACGCGACGCCGCGCCTGGCCGAAATCAAGGTGCCCACGCTGGTGATCGTCGGCGCGCAGGATGGCGGCACGCCGCCGGCGATGGCGCGCATCATCCACGCGGGCATCGCCGGTTCGGAACTGGTGGAAATCCCCAGCGCGGCGCACCTGTCGAACATGGAACAGCCGCAGGCCTTCCTGGCGGCGGTGGAAAATTTCTACCGCCGCATCGGCGTGTAACGACATCACCGGGAGCGCGCCATGAAGACCATCCGCATCGACGCGGCAACCATGGCGCGGCGGGTGGCGCGCTACGCCGATCTCAAGCCGCTGCCGGTGCAATCCAATCCGCGCATCCCGCAGGCGGCGCGCGATGTGGTCTAGTGTCCTGTCCCGCAAATTGGTTGCATAAAAGATGACGAGAATCGAGCCGAATACGGCGTCAAAAATGCTCGCGAGGGAATAACCCTCGCTGTGCTTTTTTCCTTGTCTCGGCTCGATTTCGTCACTTTTATTTTTGCAACAAACTTACGGGACAGGACACTAGGCGCGCCAGTTGCTCCCGGTGATTGGCCTGGACCACGCGGCACCGGGGACGGAAAGCGCAACATCGCCGATCAACTCGCAGGCGCCGATCGCGGGCGCCGGCGGCATCACCATCACCTACGCGGTGTGCCCGCCGGGCCAGGGGCCGTCGCTGCATTCGCACCTGGCCACCTACGAAACCTTCACGGTGATGCAGGGGCGCTTCGAGGTGACATGGAACGACGAGGGGCAGAACCGCATCGAGCTTGTACGCTTCGATACGATCTCGGTGCCGCCCGGCGTATGTCGCGCGTTCCGCAACATCGGCGACGGCGAAGGCATCCTGCAGGTGATCATCTCGGGCGGCGTGCACGACCGCCGGGATATCGATTTCGCGCGGGCTTCGGCGAACAGGATCGAGGCCGTCGGCCCCGGCATCCTCGATGAATTCAAGAAGGTGGGCTTCACTTTCACCGCGGGTGAAGACGCGACACGTTAACCGCGTGATGTAGCCGGACACCGCGCTGGCGGCATCCCGGGATCGGCGCACTTGAGCGCAATGATCGCCCTGTTTCACCCTCTGTTCGGCAAAAGGCCGCGGCCGCGATTCCGTAGCATTTACCTGTCGGATTGACGTGTGCCCATTTTTTGCCAAAAGCGCCGGAATGCGCCGTCAGCGCGATGCCTACAAGGCCTGTCGGCGCAATGTTCGTCCGTGATATTTGTCACAGGCGTTCACCGACAGCGCAGTCTCATGCAATGACGATGTACCGTCGTGGCAACTTCGCGCAATCGATCCGCATCGCGTTTTTCCCTCGGGCGGAAACATGTTTTAACAAATCAGCGTTATCCACTTTGGCTTCTCGACCGTTATATGACTTAAGTAACCGCATTTTTGACGTCACTTGAAATCGCTCTCCTGGCCCAGATATTGCTGATAGTAGAGCGAGAAAGCAGCAGCAAGACCGCAAGAGGGCTTATCGTTTTTTCGCACAGTCTCAAGCAGGTTTTCTAGGAGTTCAAAATGAACACCGCCGTCAACGAACAAGCCGCCTCCCTGGATAGCGACGTTGCCACCCAGGTCCTGTTCAACAGCCCGCATTACTACGTGGCGGAGATTTCCTGCCAGCCCAATCTGCTGGGCTTCGAGGTGGTCGACAAGTTCTCCGGCCGCGGCGCCTTCATCGGCGGCGCTGTCGCCGAGCAGATGCGCGAGTCCTTCCAGCAACTGGTCGCCGATCACGATGGCGCGGTGACGCCGGAAGAAGTCGACGATTTCATCGGCGGCTACGACGCGCTGCTGCTGCAGCGGGTGGTCTACCACTAAGCCGCTTCCCGAGGGACGCCAGGCCGCGCGCTTGCGCGGAGTACAATGGCGTCTCCCCGAATCGAAACGCCCGGGCTTGTTCCCGGGCGTTTTGCTTTTGGCCCCTTGCCTTTTTCCCTTAGCGCGCGCCCGGTTTGTTCCCAGCACCCTCGCTGCCACCGTAGCCCGCGCCGGTTGCCCGATGTCCGCCGCTCCCTTGCCTGCCCACCACGCCCCGCCTTCGGCGAACGCCGCGTTCACCAAGCGCCGCTCGTTCGTGCTGATGCTGGCCGCGCTTTCCGCCGTGGGCCCGTTTTCGATCGACACCTTCCTGCCGGCGCTGCTGGAATTGCAAAGTGCGCTGCATGCCTCGCCGCTGCAGGCGCAGCAGGCGCTGTCGGCCTACCTCCTCGGCTTCGGCATGATGAGCCTGTGGCATGGCGCGATCTCCGATGCGCTGGGGCGCCGCCCGGTGATTCTCGTCTCGCTCGTCATCTACATCCTCGCTTCGCTGGTGTGCACCATCGCGCCTTCGATCGAGGTGCTGATCGCCGCGCGCTTCGTGCAGGGCCTGGCGGGCGGCGCCGGCATGATCGTGGCGCGCGCCATCATCCGCGATTGCTTCGAGGGCGTCAAAGCCATGCAGCTGCTCGCCACGGTGATGCAGATCTTCTCCATCGCCCCGGCGGTGGCGCCGGTGGTGGGCGGTTACCTGCAAAGCTGGTGGGGCTGGCGCTCGGTGTTCGGCTTCATGCTGATCGGCGCCATCGTGCTGCTGGCGTGGATCTGGCGCTCGCTGCCCGAGACCTTGCCGGTGGACGCGCGCCATCCGCTGCATCCGGGCCTGCTGGCGCGTTCCTACTGGAAGGTGTTCACGCGCTTCGAGTTCCAGTTCCTGGCGTCGCTATTGGGCATCAGCTTTTCGTCGCTGTTCGTCTACGTCACCGCTTCGCCGGTGTTCCTGGTCAAGCATCTGCACCTGACCGAGACCGATTTCGCCAAGCTGTTCCTGCCGGTGATCGGCGGCATGGTGCTGGGCTCGGTGACCGCCAGCAAGCTGGCCGGCAAGGTGACCCAGCGCACCATGATCAACAGCGGCTTCGCGCTGATGACCCTGGGCCTGGCGATCAACCTGGCGCTGCAGTTCTTCGTCATCCCGGGCATGCGGCCGGGCCCCTGGCTGACCTTCCTGGCGATCGCCCCGCTGGGTATCGGCTCGGTGGGCCAGTCCCTGCTCGGCCCGTCCGTGCAGATGATGGTGATGGACCTGTACCCGGCGCAGCGTGGGCTGATGTCGTCCTGTCAGGGCTTCACCCACGTAATGGTGTCGGCGGTCACCGCTGGGATCGTGGCGCCCCTGGTGTCGGGTACCATGCAGCACCTGGTGCTGGCCAGCGCGGCCTTCTACGGCGTTGCGCTGCTGCTGTGGCTGAGCTACCTCGCCATGCATCGCACGCGGGCCTGAGGGCCCGCAACATCGGACCCTGGCCTGAAGGTCCGCAACATCGCACCCTGGCCTGAGGGCCCGCAAAGACGCACCTGCCTACATCTGCTCCCAGGGCAGACCATCGTGACGCCAGCCGTTGAGCCGGCCGCGATGATGCTCCGCATCGAGTTCGCCCTCGAAGCCGGTGAGCACGTTGGTGACGTCGGCGAAGCCGGCCGACTCCAGCGCCACGCCCGCATCGACGGAGCGCGTACCGGAGCGGCAGATCAGCACCACCGGCCGCTCCGTTGATTTGGCCTCGCGCAACACCTCGGCGGCGAAATCGCCGTTCACCTGCCACTCCGGCGCCTCCTGCCAGGCGACATGGGACGCGCCGACCGGGTGACCGACGTAGAAATACTCCATCTCGGTCCGGCAGTCGACGAACAGCGCATCGGGATGCGCCTGCAGATAGGCGTAGGTTTCCTTGGGGCTCAGATGCTTCATGCGCGGCGCTTATATCAAATCGCAGTATCAGTAAAAAATTATAGACTGATACAAGCCTCCGATTTATACGGTTTTCGCATTAGTAAATACCCTGAGAAGGGTGAAATTGCCATTTTCCCGCCGGAAAGGCTATTCGCGATGCGAACCCGCCCTTCCTTATGACGATGCACCGCATGCTGCAACGTGTCTGGACAGGTTGCGGCAAGCTGACATAATCGGCGCGGCCCAAACGTTGGCATCCGCAACGCTGGTACCAGCCGCCGGCCACGACCTCAAGCGCTCCCCGAGCGCGTTTCGCAGCACCACCGCAGTTCAGACGGAGGAGACTGACGATGAAAAACTGGATCGCACGTGCAGTACGTTGCCTGGGCGCCGCTGCCCTTCCCCTCGCTTTTACCCTGGGCGTGGCCGCATCCCTGATACCCGCCGCCGCGCAGGCGCAAGCCTGGCCGAACCGGCCGGTCAGGGTGATTATTTCCTTCACCGCGGGCAGTTCCACCGACATCGTCGGCCGCGTGGTGTTCCAGAAGGTAGCCGAAGGCTGGGGCCAGCCGGTGGTGTTCGACAACCGCGGCGGGGCCGGCGGCTCGATCGGCGCCAACGCGGTGGTCACTTCGCCCGCCGACGGCTACACCCTGCTGATCGATTCGGCCGCCCATGCGATCACGCCCTCGATGTACGCCAAGCTGCCCTACGACACACTGAAGGACTTCACCGACATCACCGCCCTGGCGATCCAGCCCAATGTGCTGGTGGTGCCGGCCAGTTCCCCCTACAAGAGCGTCGCCGATCTGGTCAACGCCGCCAAGGTCAAGCCGGGCTCGATCAACTTCGCCTCCGCCGGCGTGGGCAGCGGCACCCACCTGAACCTGGAGAAGTTCACCAGCGCGGCCAACATCCAGGTGACCCACGTGCCCTTCAAGGGCACGCCCGAGGTGATTTCCAGCCTGATGTCGGTCGCGGTGGATTGCTATTGGGGGCCGATCTCTGCCACCATCCCGCAGATCAACGGCGGCAAGCTGCGGGCCCTGGCTGTCAGCACGCCCAAGCGCAGCAGCCAGTTGCCCGACGTGCCCACCATCGCCGAAGCCGGCGTGATGAACGCGGAAGCGCCGCTGTGGTTCGGCGTCTGGGGGCCGAAGGGCCTGTCACCCGAAATCACCGCCAAGATCGCCGCCGACGTACGCAAGGCGCTGGCGGACCCGGAGGTCAAGGGCAAGCTGGCCGCCCTGGGCAATGACGTCATGGACATGTCGCCGGACCAGTTCGGCAAGTTCGTGCGCGACGAAGTGGAGAGTTACGCGAAGGTCATCAAGGCAGCGGGTATCAAGCCGCAGCAGTAGGCATTCAGCCGGAAGTGAAAA
>Ga0307511_10000013_pt1 | contig 127687 bp, 106 predicted proteins | sample 13_EM_MG_FD_200266 | JGI IMG/M metagenome (GOLD analysis project Ga0307511, IMG submission 200266) | Populus trichocarpa ectomycorrhiza microbial communities from riparian zone in the Pacific Northwest, United States - 13_EM | ecosystem: Host-associated > Plants > Roots > Unclassified...
TGTGTCCCTATCACCTGTTCAATCGTGCTGAATTCCTGGACGGCTTTCGATCCCTCGGCTTCACACTCAGGGACGAGTGGATCAATCCTGACCTGGGGGCCCGCATCCCCCTGCATCGCGAACATTCCGTGGCCGCGTATTCGGGCTTCTACTTTGAGCGGCGCCGGCGATCATAGCTGCCCATCGTTGACCGCCGGAAGGCCGCTGCGCGGCCGTGGCCGAAGCTCATGGCCAACGGTCGTGGGTGAGTGGGGTGTGCCCGCGGTTGGCGTCGCGCCCGGCCGCAAACAGGACATCCGGCGTGGTATGTGCTTCCGTCGCCGCGGTCAGTGCAATCGCCTTGGCATTGCTTACGATCGTTGCGCGCTCATCGGGAGTGATCCGGACGGCGTCGAACAGCCCGTCAGCACAGCATCGCAGTTGACCAACCTCGCCCTTGTTGCTGACACGGGAGCGCAGCCAGTCGTGCGCAAAATACACCTCGAGCGGCTGATGAAAGCGCTCATAGCCAAAGCCGATCAGTACCGGATCGATCGTCTTGTCGCCCTGGCTCCCAAAGGTCGTTACCCAAGCCCCGGTGACTCCTTCCATGGCGGGGCACTGTACTGCGCGCACGATGGCCAGCGACCCGTATGTAGTATTGGTATACGGAGCCAGGTAGTACTCGTTGTGCAGACGCAGATGCATGATCCGGTGCTGGCCGCGCGTGTACACGGAGAACCCGTCGCAGCCAGGGAACGTCTCCGCGGCTGTTGAATTGCCGTATCCGCGCTCGGACAGTCGCAGCCGCACATAAAACTCATCGTTCCAGTGGCTGGTTATCACCAGCGGCGCGGGCTCACGATCGAGTTGGTTGACGAAGCCATCCAGCCGTGCCATAGAGCTGTTTACCGTATGCTGCCATCGTCGCCACATCACCGGCGACCACATACGTCCTACCATCGCGCGGGGGCCATCGGCCATCGATATCGCCGCCGGGGGAGTAAAGAATGTGACGGTTACGACCCCTGCCACAATCAATGGAAGCAGACCGCGCCGCTCGGCAAGTGGTCTGCGGACTTCGTTGAGTAACCAGTCGATGCCACGCCCGCCGTGCAGTGCGATGACGGGTGTCAGCAAGGGGTAAAGGTAGCGGATTTCTCTGCCGCTTTTCACTGCGAAAGCGCACAAAAGCACAGGGTAGAGGACGAAGAAGGCGCCATCGATCCAGTGGCGAATGATGATCCCCGTCTGGGCCTTGCGTGCGATGCCGATGACCAGCAACAGGGGAGTGATTGGTCCGAAGAAGTAGAGGAGGGCGTATACGCTCAAACGTAGATCGTAGCCGGCCTGCTGCACGTGATTGAACAAGCGGCCGATCGTGAGCGAGTCGAGCAACGTTGCGTGATTGACCGCCGCCGCAACCGCCATGCTGACCAGGAACCCCGCCAAGAGCGCAATGATGCGCCACACCGCCGCCAGGGGACGGGGAGGCACCTCAATCAACACGACGCCGAGCAACAGCGGTAGCGCGAATACGCCGTCGAGCCGGCATAGAACCGCGATGCCGGCGAAGCTGCCGGCCAGCAGATAGCGCCATAGCCCCGCCGCGGGAGACAGGCACGCGAGCGCAAGGCTCGCAAATCCGGCCGACACGATGTTGTCATTGAAGAAGAAGCCAGTCTCGATCACGCCGGGTGTCAGGACGAGGGCCGCAAAGGCCGGCACAACTCTCACGGAACCGCGATTGCCCGCGAACGTCACCGAAGAGGCCAGCAGTAACGCCAGACTCACGATGGTCAGCATTCGGAACGCCACATCACCGTTGAGGCCCAGCGTTGTGCGCAGCAGTGCCAGCAGGTCCACGACACCTGCGCGCGTGAGGAAGATGAATTCGGTTATCGCAGGCAGATAGGGGTCATGGCTCGAGATGCCGCCGTGAATCAATGCCTGCGAAAGCGACTGTATTTGACCCGAGAATCCTTCGACATGCACAGAAGTGAGCGCCGGCGACAACAGGTACGCGGCGAGCAAACCGCAGGCAGCGCCGAACATGACTCGCCCGATCGCTCCACCTCCAATCGATCTACCCCCAGGCGTATTCACGGCATTTGCACCTTCAGCACGGGGGAGCCGAACGCTCTGGCGCTGGCGACGCCGATGTCGGTATCTTCGATTACGAGGCACGCTTCGGGAGCCACTCCGAGTTGTCTGGCTGCGAGCGCGTACGCTTCGGGATCGGGTTTGTGGTGGCGAACATCATCACCGGTGACGACTACGTCGAACAGCCGATGCAGATCGTGGGCGCTCAACACGGCCGCCGCATTGATCGCGGAGGCTGTGGTGACCAGGGCTGTTCGGCACAGTGGCTTGAGCATGCCCAGCAGCTCGACCAGCGGCTGGTTCGGCCGGGCGTTGCAGATCATCCCGGCATAGATCTGTGACTTGCGTTTCGCAATGTCGGCCGGCTCCTTTGCAAGGCCGGCGTTCGCAAGGATGGCGGGCAGGAACTGCTTCCAGTTGCGTCCTTGCGCTACATTGTCGAACACCTCGCGTTCGATGGGCACGCCGACTTCGGCGAGCGCGGCTGCGTAGGCCTGATAGTTGACTTCCGATGTGTCGACCAGCGTTCCATCCAGATCGACGAGCACCGCCGCGAATGGCCTCATGAATAGCGTTCCAGGTAGGTTTTCAGCAGGTGACTGGTGCAGGCGAAGAAGGCCAGCCCCTTGTTGGAATTGTGGCGGATTTTGTAGGGTGTCAGGCGCAGGTAATGGACGATTTCATGGAAGTACACCTCGCGCACGAAATCAGTTCCGTGACTGCGGACGAGCAGGTCCTCGTAAAACCGATGTAACTCCGTGTATTGATGAGAACGAGTGAACGTCAGGGTGATGGCCGTCTCGGCCAGTTTGGCCGCAGTGCTGCGGTTGAGACCTTCGTAGCCGAGGTGCAGCGACTGCATCAGCTTGGCGTAATCCAATAACGGGGTGTCAAAGATGTTTTCCGGGTTTGGGTCGATGATGTAGAAGCCCAGGGGCCGGTTGGGCGCCGCAATGAGGTTTTCGATGGTCAGATCGCCGTGGATCGTGGCCGTTGCCGGCCGCCGGACCTGTGCGGTCAGCCACTGTCGATCAGTGAGCCTGTGCCAGTCTTCGAACGAATGCGCAGCTCCATTCAGGCTATACAGCGGGCCGGGCAGCAGCTTGCTGGCGAACTTCAACACATCTTTCGCGTTGGCGATCGCTTTGCGTTCCAGGTACGTTGCAATCACTTCGTCGGTTGCCGCCGCCGCCGCATGCCGCGAATGAAAGTCCCCGATACCGTCGACGACGTTCCGCAGCAGTTGCCGGCTATCTGCGGCGGAGGAGGTGTGGATGACATCGTAGAAGTCATTCGCAGGGATGACGAGCGGCATGTCGTAGTGATAACGCCCATCGTGGTGGTGGTCAGCGATGACCTGTACGAATGGCAAAGGGTCCTGCGCGTGGCGCTTCAGCCAGTCAGATTGGACGCGCAGTCGTGCGCCGGGAACGCCATCGGCGAACTTGCGAATCAGGAGTCGATCCTCGAGCTCCACGAGGGCGGTGATCGCGTCGGACCCGCCCGGATACAACTTGTGCACGACGACGTCGCCGATGCCGTGCAGCCCGAAGCCGCTGACGGCCTTGTCACCCCCGCTGAACAGCGCGACCAGGAAGCCCTCCCAATGCTCCTCGGTCTTGAATTTGACCTGCGACGACTGCGCGAGGGGTCCACTCGGCGAGTTCAACTTGCGCGCACGCATCATGAACAGCTGCACGATGGTCGACCACCGTTTGATTAGTCCATAAATCAGGATCATGGCGATCGGGGCGGCTGTGAACAGCAGCAATGGTACGTCGCCGGCGCGGAGGATGGGTCCGGACGAGGAATGCAGTGGCTTGCCGAACAGCAACTGAATCGTTGAATCCAACGTTGCGCCGATCGAGTGGCTGAATAACAGGTAAGAGGCCAGGTAGACCGCCCACATCACGGCCGTGATCAGCACGAACCGCCCGCGCAGGAAACTACCGCCGAGCGCCAGCTCGCTGAACGTCCAGACGATGTCGAGGATCCCGAATCGGATCTGGTTGTTGAACACCGACGCCCCGGTCCAGACGGCCTTGCGAACTCGCCTGGATCGTTTGACGGCGGATGCAAATGCGATGAGCAAAAGCGCGCCGCTGGTCAATACGGCGGCCAGCGAGCGAAACTCGCTCGGCCCGTCACTGTGCAGCGCGAGTGCCGCGGCCAGTGCCGCAACGACCAGCGCATCGGCCAGCCGTTCGACGATGACACTGGCGGCGACATAACCGAAGCGGACTTCCTGTCTCTTCGCAACGAACCAGGCCCTGAACAACTCGCCGAGCCGCCACGGCACGACCGTGTTGACGGTGTAGCCGAGCGCAAGGCCCAGCAGCAGGTTGAAACGCCGATGGGAATAGTCGGCCGGCAGCAGCAACTGCCAGCGAATGGTCCGGACCACGTGAGCCGCCAGGAGACATGCGATCGCCAGCAGGAAGAAGTCCATTGCCCCGTTCATGAGCTCACAGCGTCCGGGATCAGCTTCTCAGCGATCCCGCTGAGATCGGCGCGGGCCAGCTCTTCGGGAGTACCGAACGTACAGTGCCGCGTCAACTCGAAGGCCAGAATCCTTTCGCCGTCCGCGATCAGCGTGTTGTATAAGCCGCTGATGAACAACTCATTGTACGGACAGCTTGCGCTGTACTTTTCATAGGCACGAAGAAACCGTCCACGACTCGCAAACAGGTAGCAGCCTGCGATGGCGTATGGGCTTACGACCTGTTTTTCCACGGTGTTGGTTACACTGCCATCCGGACCCAGCATTGCGTAAGAGTAGGCGGGGCTGTTGGATCGGAAGCACAGCAACGACCCTGCGGCAGCGGTGGCGGTCCGCTCGGCAAAAGCCGCGAGACTGGGGCATAGGAAGGCGTGGTCGCAATCGTTGATGGCGATCGGTCCATCCGCGCGCAGCGCCTCGATCCCGAGCCGCGCCGTCTCGGCCGCGCCGCTCGTGACTTCGGGGAGCCGCAGAATGCTCGCTGCGGGGAAGAAGCCGAGAATCCTCCTGTCGAGTCCGAACTCCTGGCAGTGTTCCTCGAGAACAACGAACAGCAGCTCGCGCAGCGGCGAAAACTTTCTGACGCTCTGGACGGCCCACCAGAAGAACGGGCGGCCGGACAAGTCGATCAGCGGCTTGGGCAAGGGCTCGCCGTTGCGCGCGAAACGTGAGCCGCGGCCCGCCATTGGCATGATCAACGCCGGGGGAGTCATCTTGCAGCCTCCGACTTACGGGCTACGACATCAAACGTATAAGCCTCGTGAGCCCTTGCACGGTGATCCATCGAGCGGAACACCGCGCGGTCAAGAATGAACTGCCGGAGAATCTCGAGCGTCTTGCGCGCCTGCGAGAACATCCTGACGTTGGAGATCTGATCATCCTCTCGCCAGCTGATGGGGAAGAACAGCAGGCGGCGCTGCTGATCGATCGCGCGCAGCAGCAGATAGACGTTGAATCGCAGGTCGTCGGCATTGCGCGTGTGCGCGGAGTCCGCGAAAACAGAGCGAGCGAAGATATTCAGACCCGAGCCGAGATCGAGCACGGGCGCGCGTGCACCCAGGCCAAAAAGGGCATTGAACACGCGGTTGCCAAAAATCCTGAAGCGAGAGTAACCGATCAGCCGCGAGCCGCGCATGAATCGTGCCCCGAGACAGGCATCGTATTCACGATGCTTGCCGGCGGCGAGAATTGGCAGGAGCTCCCGGATGCTGCCCTGATCGTCACCGTGAAGCACTACGACATGAGTGAATCCACCGGAGGCCGCATAGGCGAACGCCGCTTTGTGGGACCCTCCGAGGTTGTAGTTCTCCCGATTGCGGGCGATGTTGACTTGCTGGACATGCGCGCTCTGCAGGGCAACCGTTGCAGCTTCGACGGTTCCGTCCGGACTGCCGTTGTCGAGCACCAGGATCTCGTCGAAGTAGCGGCTCGTTTGCGCATCGAACTGTGCGAGCACCCGCACGATCTGGGGTGCGCAGCGATAACACGGTATCAGGACGAGAATACGGTCGCGCCGGGTGGTCATATCCTCCACTCACTCAACCAGCGCGAGGTGCAGTAGTTCAGCAGGAATTGCGGTGGAGTCACCAGGATCTTCGCGATAGCCGCGCTCGCTGTCACCGGCAGCGCCAGATTGGCGGAACGGGCCCAGGCGCCGAGCCCCGCGGTCAGGTATCGCATGGCAATGGATGCCACCAGGATGACCACGGCGGTGTAGCTCAGATAGAGCGCGCACCTCAGCAACAGCTGACCGTCAGCCTTGAAGAACACCAACTCGCGCGACAGCAGGAAGACGGCCAATGCCGCGGTTGCCGAGCTGATGGCGTTGGCGGGCGCGCTGTGCAGGCCGGCGACTCCAACGAGCAGCAAAAGCAGGCAAAAATCTCCGCTCCAGCCCACGCCCGCCAGTCCCCCGAATCGAACCAGGTTGCCCCACGAAATCAAGGTTGGGCTGGAACGGGCGCTGCTCGAACCCTCGAGGCTCATTGGGAAGCTTTTGGGGCCGGCCAGATTTGCAGCCGCGCATCGCAGAACTGTGGCCAGGGGCGCTCTGGTGCGGATGGTTGCGCGGATTGGAGGTACCGCGTAAAAAACTCGACGACATAGCTTTGTATGATCGCCTGGGCGCGACGAGCGTCTATCTTTCCTCCATGGGAGAGCCGACGCAGGGGCGAGCGTAGCGCAGAATCGTTGAAATTCAGGTGCTCCGTACCGGCAATGCTGACGTGGAAGCCGCCCAGAGCCCGCAGATGAGCTTCGAGGTTGACGTAGTCGACCTGGTCGAGCAGGGCCTCGTAGCGGATCATCGCATTGTGTGAAGTCAGAGCGGCTGGAGGGGGCAGGGACATCTGTCCGCCGACGAGCAGATATGGCCGCTCAACGCCCTTGTAGAGCGCATCGTCCCAGTGGCGGCCATCCAGATTGGCGGCGGCCTGAACGCGCGAATCGAGGTGACTGGCTATACCGGCGACGGCCCCCCCAAATGAGAAGCCCAGCGCGCCGGCATGCCGGGTGTCCAGCAGGCCGGCGAAAGTGCTCGAGGTATCGGCGCTGATGGCTGCAAGCGTATCGAGAACTGCAATCGTATCCTGCGCGTGTAAGCGCGCGCGACGGTGATCCAGCTCGACCGAGCGCCCGAATCCTGCGTCGGACGAGTAATCGACCATGTCCCTGGCCATTTGTGCTCTCAGCCGGTCGTTCGCTGCATCCGAAGTAGTGTCGAGCTTTGCTGGGTACTGCACCGCCGCCACCGCGAAGCCGTGGCTCACCAGCTCCACGATCAGGTTGACATTCTGGATCCTGTCTTCCGGCCAACCGTCGAAATAGACCACGACCGGAAAGCCGGTTGAGTGGGGCGCGGGCGCCACTGGAGCATCCGGTAGGGCGCGATTCACCGGGACGGCACGGAAGCGCTCGGAAAGACGCCGCCCTAGAAACGTTTGTGCCGGCCTTCCCGTCCAGCTTGCCGGATACCACAGCCGCACCGACGGCGTCCCCTTCATCTCTTCTTCGACCGCATCTGCCGAACGCGATACGATCACGGGTATCGTCATTACCCCGGCCTGGAACGTGCCCCGTGGAGGTGGCGGCTCCACAAAAGGTAGCGCCAGGCAACTGACGACCGCTGCCGCAACCAATGCTACGGTTGCCATCACCGAACCAAAGAGTGTTTGCCCTCCAACACCGAGCAGATTGGGTGTGACCGCGACTGTCAGAAGTACGGCCGCGTACGCGGGAAACATCTGCCACCGCCAGCCCTCTATGACGACCTGCGCGATCAACAGTGCAACCAGCAGGCACTGCGCACCGAGAACCAGGCCAGTGATTCGGCCTATGCTGGCGAATCGGATGCTGACCCCCGCGCACACGAGGACCAGGAGCAATTCAAATGTGCGCATGACGCCTTAGTCGGCGTCCCCGGAACCTGAGATCAGCTGCGCCATGCGCGCGGCCATCTGTGCGGCTCCCGGGTCCTGGAACATCGTGAAGTGGTTGCCTTCCACCAGGTTCAGATCGACGCCGCCCGCGGCAAACTCGCCCCATCCGGCCAGAGGATCGAATAGCCATCCGGTGGGCTCGTGGGTGCTGCGGAACAGGGTTAGGCGGCCGGCATAGCGGCCCGGCTCATAGCGGTAGGTGGTCGCCTGCAGATACTCCAGCAGCCACCGGTCGTACTCCTCGGGGCCGGCAGCACCGAGCAGGCCGCGGTTGGCGGCTGCGTCCGCCGCCTGCGCACGCGGGGCAGACTGCGACCTGAAGATGGCGCGGATTCTCCGGACCAGCTCGCGCTGGCGGACGAATGCTCCGAGTGTCTGCTGACCGGAGCTATAGCGACGCCAGTCCGCGGAAGCCAGTTGCCACCGCAGGGAATAGTTGCCGATCAACCGCCGCAACAGCGGCTGGCGGTCGAAGTAACGCGGCACCCAGGAATCGATGAGGAAGAGCTGCGCGACCGGCTCACCGGCTGCGACCAGCTGTCGTGCGATTTCAAACGCCAGGGCACCGGCCACACACCAGCCCGCGAGGACACAGGGGCCCTTGGGATGCACGCGCCGGATGAGGGTTACATACTCGGCGGCGATCGCCTCGAGAGTGTCCGGCAGCGCCGCTTCCTGCGCAGCTGGGTCGAACAACTGCAGCGAGATGACCGGTTGATTGGGCCCGAGCCGCTTGGCGAGCAGGTAGTACACGCCGGTGTTGTTGATGGCAATCAGCGGCAGATTGGTGCCGTCGGCCTGCAGTTTGACCATCTGCCGGAAGTCGAATTCGCGTGCGTGACTGTGCAGCAGACGGGCGAGCCCGCGAATGCTCGGTGCGCGGAAGAGCGACGCAAGCGTCACACGCTTTCCGAATTGCGCTTCTACGCGCGCCAGCATTCGTGCGGCCAGCAATGAGTGTCCGCCCAGCTCGAAGAAATTCGCATCGCCGTCGATTTGAGATTCGCTGACGCCCAGCAGCTGCGACCAGATCGCAGTCAGGCGCCGCTGCATCTCAGGATCCACTTCATTGGCAGTGTCCGGCTGGGCCAGGGGCGCGTCGACCTCGCGCGTCGGCTCATCGAGGATCTCGACAACACCATCCGCCCGGATCCGCGCGGCATGGCCGGTCTTGAACAACCGCTCGTCCGCGCCGTTCGCGCCTGTAATGAAGATAAACCGTCCGCCATCGCCATCACCCGAATCATCAATGGCGCCGAGATTTGCGCCGACATAAAGCTCGCCACGCGCACCCACGGGCGGCGATTTCAGAGTTTCGTCCAGAACGCGGAACCAGGTGTTCGATAGCGGTTCACCGAGCAGACGCAGGTCATGCGCTTGTTGGATTCGGCGGGCCGAAACGCATCCCGAGGTCTCGGCGTAGGAATGCAGGGCCCATAGCTCAGCGCCACACGCCAGCAATCGCGATATCGTCGCCGGTCCGAATGCGGCTCGATCGCAGAGCACGCGTGTCACGCGTGCCTGCTTGATGAAATTCTGCGGATCGCGGGCAGCGTTTGTGTCATGCGCTGTCGCCAACGCGACGCTCGCTCCGCCCATCAAAGGTAGAAACAGCTCGGCTGGAAGCGTAGGAGCGATGACTGGCCCGAGCGAGAGAAACACATCTGCGCTCGTCGCTCGGATCTTGCTCTGCAGGCTGGCCAGGCTGTTGCTCAAAGCGCAATGCGGGACCTCAACAGCCACGGGGTCGCGGCCGTCGCGGGCACTGAGCCAGACGGCCGCCGCAGACTGTGCAGCCACGCGCGGCAGTGTTGCATTGGCAGTATTGGTAGCACCAAAGAGTTGAGAATCCACCACCACGGACGCGCCGGAAAGTGCTGCGAGCCGCTGCGTTTGCTCAGGTGAATCCTCGGCGTTCAGGGCGACGTAAGCGGCCCCCGTTTTCCAGACACCGAGAATGGCGATCGCGAGCTCGATCGAGCGCGGCAGCTTGATTCCGACACGGGTTGCAGGACCGACACCCCGGGCGCTCAGCATCATGGCAACGCGCTGCGCCTCGGATTCGAGCTGCGCGAAGCTCAGATGACGCTCACCCGCGGTCATGGCCACCGCATCGGGCCTGACCTTGGCCTGAGCGGCTATCCGCTCACCGACGGTGCGGGAATCGGTTTCGTGCGCCGGGTCGATGGCCGGTCCGCGCAGGCGGGATTGCAGCTCCGCGGCCTGCGCGGGGTCCGCCAGCTGCAGCTCCGAAATGCGTCGGGCGGGAGTGGCCACCGCACTCTGCAGCGCCGACTGAAGGTAAGCCAGCAGTCGGTCCGCGGTAGCCGCTTCGAACTGGTCGGTATTGAATTGGCAGGAAAAACGCCAGCCGTCCGGCCGCTCGATCATGAAGAAGTTCAGATCGTAGATGGCGCCCGCGGGCAGCGAAGGCATGTCCACCAGCGCAAGCTCGCCGTACTGGCGGTTCTCGATGAAGGTGCGCTGGAAAATGAAATTGATGGAGACCGGCGGGCTGTTGCTGCCGCCGCGGCCGGCTTTCACCATGCCCAGCAACCGCTCGATGGGGATGTTCTTGTGCTCGAGCGCCTCGGAGATGGTCGTACCGGTGCGTTCGAGCAACTCCGTGAAGCGCGGATCGCCACTCAGATCGTTTCGCAGGATCAGCGAGTTGACGAACTGACCTACCATCGGTTCGAGCTCGACCTGGTCCCGGTCCGACACCTGGGTGCCAATGACGATCTCGGTCTTGCCTGTGTAGCGCGCCAGGGTCGCGCAGAGGATCGAAACGGCAGCCGCGAACAAAGTGGCGCCGTAATCCGCGCTCAGCTGGTGCAGTCTGTTGGTCAGGTCGCGGGGCAAAACGATCGAAGCAATCGCGCCATTGGTGGTCGGGACTGTGGGGCGCGGTCTATCGGCAACTACTTCGAATGGCGCAACTGCGCTCAGTTGCCGGCTCCAATATGCGATCTCTGTCTCTATGCCTCGCTGACTCAGCCACTCGAGCTGCCACTTGGCGTAGTCGCCGTACTGAATCGCGAGCGGTTCCAGCGACGGTGGCTCTCCAGTGGCCAGAGCTTGGTAGATCGCGCCCATCTCGCGAGCCATTACGCCTATCGACCAGCCGTCCGAAACAATCTGATGCGTCGTGACCAGGATGATGGCGCTGGTGATCGAGAAGCGCAGGAGTACGACTCGAATGAGCGGGCCTGCTCCCACGTCGAACGGCGCACGCGCCTCGATGAGACCGATGCGATCACCTTCCTCAGCCCGCGCGGCTTCGGGCAACGAGCTCAAATCAATTTCAGCGAGCTTGAAGGACCACTGAGCCGCGACGCGCTGCACGGGCTTGCCGTCGATCTCGAGAAAACGAGTCCTCAGGACCTCGTGGCGCGCAATGATCTCGCGCCAGGCGCTCTGCAGCAGATCGGTGCAGATGCGCCCCTCGAGTTTCCAGCGAACGGCTACGTTGTACGCGGGGTTTCCGGGCTCGAGACGATCGAGCAGCCAGAACCGCTCCTGTGCCACCGAGCACGGGAAATCGGTGTAATCCGCTTCTGGGCCGCTCCCGGTCAAATTCGAGGCGAGCCCCATCGGCGCGGCTTCCGAGAGACCGGCGGAAGTGCGGAACAGATACTTGCCCGCCGTGGCCATCGCACCATTACCGTTTGGTGTTGACCGCTGCCCGCGGATTTCTCTGGAACTGTCCGAGCGTGGGCAGGCTCGGGCGGTTGTCGGCTGCGCCCGTGGTGCCATCCAGAAGGGCCGCTACTGCACGAACCGTCCTGTGCTGCAAAAGTTGCTTGGCCGTCAATCGGAACCCCTCTCGACTGGAGCGAGCGATGATTTGGAATAGTTGGATCGAGTCCGCGCCCAGCCTCAGCAGGTCGATGGTTGCGCTGACACGGGACAGATGCAAGACCTCCGCCCAGATTTTTGCAAGACGAGTCTCACTTTGAGTCGCGGGCGCAACGAACTCTTCCTCGGTCAATGCGGTGGCTTCCGGTTTAGGCAGCGCCGCCCGATCCAACTTGCCGTTCGGTGAGACCGGCAGGCGCTCCAGCCGGACCCACGCCGTCGGAATCATGTAGTCCGGAAGATCGTCGGCCAGCGACTCCCGCAGCTGTTCGTCGCGGATGCTGTGTCCGGGCTCTTCGACATAATACGCGGCCAGGCGCGGTGAGCCGGGATTGTCCTCGCGCAGAATGACGGCAACCGCCGAGAGACCCCCTTTGCGCATGAGCACCGTCTCGATCTCGCCGGTCTCGATCCGGAAGCCGCGCAACTTGATCTGGTGATCCAAGCGGCCCAGGACCTGGAGCTGCCCATTGGGCAGCCACTTGGCGAGGTCACCTGTGCGGTACATTCTCCCGGCTTCGAACGGATTCTTCACGAAGCGCTCGGCAGTCAGCTCCGGACGCTTGTGATAGCCGCGTGCGACGCCATCGCCGCCAATGTGCAGTTGCCCTGGAACGCTTTGCGCAACCGGTTGATCGTGACGATCCAACACATAGAACTGGGTGTTGGCGATCGGCTTGCCCACGGCGATTGGTGCATCGCCGCCGGTGATCTGGCTGCACGAAGACCATATGGTCGTTTCCGTCGGGCCGTACATGTTCCACAACGTACCCGGACCTGTGAGCAGTCGGTTTGCAAGCTCGCGCGGCAGAGCCTCGCCACCGCACAACATCTTGAAGCCGGCTTTAGCGCGGAATCCCGCCTCCAGCAACATACGCCAGGTGGCCGGCGTGGCCTGCATGACCGTGGCACCGCACTGTTCCAGATGCAGCAGCAGCACGAATCCATCGATGACTTCTTCGCGTTCGGCAATGACGAGCCGCGCGCCCACGCTCAGCGGCAGGTACAGCTCCAGTCCGGCAATGTCGAACGAGATGGTCGTCACGGCCAGCAGGATGTCGTCACGCGACATTCCTGGCTCGCGAGCCATGGACGTGAGGAAGTTGACTACGGCGCCGTGAGAAACCTCAACACCTTTGGGCAGTCCGGTCGAGCCGGACGTGTAGATCACGTAAGCCAGATCTTCCGGCTGCACCGAAACTGCGGGCGGTGTGGGCGAGGAGGCTGCAATGCCTCCGATCTCTTTTCTCAGGTGAATGACCGGTGTGCCTGGGCGAGCGAGGTCATCATCGACGGTGCCATCGGTAATGACTGCGGCAACGTCGGCGTCGCTGAGAATGTGCCGCAAACGTGGGACCGGATGAGTCGGATCCAGCGGTACGTAAGCGCAGCCCGCCTTCATCGTTGCAAGAAGGGCGACGAGCATGTCTAGCGATCGCTCGACCGCAACGCCGACCAGCGGCTGACTCTTCTTCGCGGCCGCCGCACTACCGATTCGGCGCAGGAGGAAATTGGCGAGCTGATTCGCACGCCGATTCAACGTCTCGTAGCTGACGCTGTCCTCACGGAACTGCGCGGCGATCGCCTGGGGGCGCTCGGCCACTCGCGCTTCGAAGAGTTGATGGACGGCTTTGTCACGCGGGAAGGGCGCTGCGGTCCGATTGTAGTCGAAGACCAATCGCTGCCGTTGCGCAGCCGGGAGGTAAGGAATGCGCTCCAGTGGCTGGTCCGGCTGCGCCACAATCGCCTCGAGTACCGCCTGGTAACAATCCAGCCAGTGATCGACTGTCGAGGCGTCCAGCAGGTCGGTGTTGTAGTCGCAGTCCAGGCGCAGCCCGGCCGGCGACTCGATTACATTCAGGAACAGGTCAAAGTTGACATGGGCCTTGTTGTTCGGGACCACGTCGATGTTCAGTCCAGGCAACTGGATGCGGTCGGCCAGCCGCTCGAGATTGAATTGAATCTCGGCCAGCGGCACGCGGTTGCGCTCGCGGGCGAGCGATAACTTCCGAACCAGCGTACTGAGTGTGTAGCTCTGGTGCTCATAGGCGTCCAGCATCCGCTTCGACACGGCGCGCAGATGCTGACCGAGGGTCGTCTCGCTCGACCAAGCGCAGCGAATGGGCAGGAAGTTCACGGCGTGTCCCAGCAGGATCTGGTCTTCGAGCAATGATTGGCCCGCCGTCGGGACACCCACGACAATTTCGTTCTGCTCGGACAGCCGGCCGACCAACGCCTGGAAGGCGCCCAGCAGCGTGACAAACAAGGTGTTTCCGACTTTGGCGCCGCTCTTTTTCAGCGCCTGGTAAAGGCTCGCGTCAATCCGCCGGCAACGACTCGAGCCGGCATACGATTTCAGTGTGGGACGTGGCCGATCGGTCGGAAGATCGAGCGTCTTCACCGGCTCGCGGAACTGCTCCAGCCAAAACGCTTCCGTCTTCGCTGCTTCCGCCGGATCGGTCTTGGAGTGCTCGCGCACATATGTGCTGTACAAGAGCGCCGGCGCCAGGTCCGGGGTCTCGCCGCGGCAGAACACGGGGTATACCTCGGCCAGCTCGCTGACGAATATGTTGATCGACCAGCCGTCGCAGACAATGTGATGGCCCGTGAAGACCAGGACGTGCTGATCCGGTGCGAGCTTGACGAGCTGGACTCTGGCCGAGCACCCGTTCACCAGGTCGAATGCCGTGCTCGCGTCCGCCGCAAGCAGCTTTGCCAGACCGCCTTCAGCGTCAGCGCTGTTGGTCAGGTCCGTCACCGGCAGATCGACACTGCTGATTTCCCGGATGTGCATCTCTTCGCCGCTGGCGGAAAAGAGTGCGCGAAGAGCGTCATGGCGGTTGAAGAGGTACAACAGCGACGCGCGCAGCGCGGGTTCGTTCAGTAATCCGTGCATCTTTAGACTGACGGATTCGTTGAATGCACAGGAGGCCTCGTCACCCATCTGGGCGGCGAGCCAGATTTCGGTTTGGCTTTCAGTCAGGAGGATGCCGGTGGCGCCGCCGTCTGCACCGGTTGCTGCCCCGGTGGCCGTCACCGTGTACGGCGGCGCACCCAGGATTCCGGCCGCGTTGAGCTCTGCCACACTCTCACTGAAGGCGTCATAAATCTGCTTGAAGTCGGCTTCCGAGTGAGCGGTCGTCAGGAAGCACGGGAATCCATCCTGAATGTGAAGTCCGCGCAGACGCAGGTGATAGAACAGCAGCGTCGCCATCGGATGTTCATTGTGGATGTTGAAGAAGAACCAGCTCGCGAAGGTCTCGACCTTTGTCTTCAGCCCGTACTGGGTAAACAGCTGGTTCAGGTCTGCGACCAGCGCGGCGGTGCGCTTCGCCAGTTTTTCCTGCATCTGCGGTCCCTGGCTCTTGATGTGCTGCAGGACTGCGAACGCGGAGGCGAGGACGAGCGGGTGGCGAACGAACGTTCCGGCGAAGAAGGTGACACCCACTTCAGGGAACGAGTCATCGCCGAATCTCCATGTGCCGCCGTCCAGGGCGTCCATGAACTTCGTGTTGCCGGCCAACACGCCGATGGGCAAGCCGCCACCGACTACCTTGCCGTAGGTCGCCATGTCGGCGCGAACTCCGGCGAGTGCCTGGATGCCGCCTGGATGCGTACGGAATCCGGTTACTACTTCGTCCATGACAAAGGCGGTACCCGACGCCTCGGTAATCTTGCGAATTTCGCGGAGAAATTCGTACGGCTGCAGGCTCGGATGGCGACTTTGCACCGGCTCGACGATCACCGCCGCAAGGTCCTCGGCGTTGTCACGTACCCATTGCAAAGTTGCAGGCGTTGCGTAGTCGAGGACGATCATGTTCTGAACTGCCGACGTCGGAATGCCCGGTGCGACTGGCATTGAGCGAGGCTCCTGCCCGGCGCGCTGCACGCCCTTGACCAACACTTCGTCGAACTGGCCGTGATAATCGCCGTTGAAGATGACGATCTTCTCGCGCCCGGTGACAGTGCGCGCAAGGCGCATCGCCGCCATCACGGCTTCCGAGCCCGTGTTGCAGAAGGTCATTCGGTCATTGCCGGTGATCTCACAGAACAAATCGGCAACCTTACCCGCCAAGTCGGCCTGCGGGCCGATCGCGAAGCCCTTGTCGAGCTGCTCCGTGACGGCCTTGACTACGAAGTCGGGCGAATGCCCGAAGGCCGTCTGGCCGAAGCCGTTGACCAGGTCGACGTATTCGTTGCCGTCGATGTCCCAAAGCTTCGAGCCGAGACACCGATCGCTGACGATCGGGTATACCAACTCTTTCCACTCGGCGCGGAATCCTGATGCCGCACGGGGGTCGGCCAATGCGGCCCGATGCTTCTGCGTGTAGCGCTTCGATCCGGCAGTCTTGCGCGTATAGCGCTCCGTTAGATCATCGACGTGCTTCTGTTGGACCGGTGTCAGGCCTTTGGATGTCGAGGGTTCCTTTGGGTTGAACACGGCGAAGCGCGATGGGCGCGCTTCTTCGGCTGGCTGTGCGTTGGGGGCTGACGAGGGCGCTTGCGTTGGCGCTGTGGCTGGTGCCGCGGCGCCTGCGCTGCCATTGGCTGCTGCGGCTGGTGCCACGGCGCTCGTGCCGCTGTTGGCTGCGGCGCCAATGCCGGCGGGTGCGCTTGCTACGGTGCCAGCGACGCCCACGGTGCCGCCCGTGCTGGCCGCGACACCGAGGCCCTGGAGTACTTCAAACTGACGCGCGATGAGCTGTGACATCGCCTGCAGTTGATCGCGGAACAGACCTTCGATACCACTCACGTTGGCAGGTGCCGCGCCAACGGTTTGTCGAACGACAGCAGGCACTGCAGCCTGCAACGGGGAGGCAGAAACCGCAGGGACCGAGGACGCAGCAAAGGGAGCAACTGCAGCAGGCGCAGCCGCGCCATTGGCCCGCGCCGGTATTGCACTCGCCGGAACCTTCTCCGCCAAAAACGCGGCTAACGAGGGAATCGTCGAATACTGTGCCAACAACTGCCGGAAGGTGATCTTGACCTTCATCTGGCTCTGGATCTTCTGCGCCACCTGCGTGAGGAACAGCGAGTCATAACCCATCTCGAGAAAGCTGATGTTCGCCGTCGTCGATGGCGGTGCCGTACCCGAGAGGTTCTCGAGAATGGCGGCAATCGCAGCACTCAGCTCATCGACGCGGGAATTGTTCGGTTGTTGAGTCATCGTTGGGGCCTGAACAGTTGAAGGGGCCTGGGAAACATCGGGCGCCGGTGCGGCATTGACGCCGGCAGCGGAAACGGCAGCAGCCTCGACCTCGGCTTGCGCGGGCAACATCCGCGGGCCACGCTCCTTCGGTGGCGCGTCGATCCAGAATCGTTTGCGCTCGAAGGGGTACGTCGGCAGCGGAATGCGCCGCACGGGCTGCGCGTACAACGCACTCCAGTTAGGCTCGGCGCCGTGAGTCCAGAGACGACCCAAAGCGTCAAGCATGCACGCCCTATCGGAAGACTCGCGGGCTGAGTCCTGCAATGAGGTGATGACCGGGTTGGTTGCGCCCTGCAGCGCCTGGAAGGCCAGCGTGGACAAGACATTGCCTGGGCCCACTTCCAACAACACCGGAGCCGATTCCATCGAGAGCATCGTCTTGATGCCATCTGCGAAGCGCACGGTTTCGCGAGCGTGCCGTGCCCAGTACTGAGCCGACGTCGCCTCCGATTCTTTGGTCCAAGTGCCCGACACACAAGACACATAGGGCAACGTGGGCGGCGACAAGCGAATCTGTTTCAGCCGTTCTCCAAGCGGCTCGACGATCGGTTCGACCATCGAAGAGTGAAAAGCATGCGAAGTGTGAAGGTGCCGACATACCACACCGCGCGCCTGCAGCATCTGTTCGAGCGCTTGAATCGCCGCATCAGGACCCGAAGCCACGCTGAGCGAAGGCCCATTGACAGCGGCGATCGCAACCTCAGGACTCAACAGCGGGCGCAACTGCCTTTCGGGTAACCGTACTGACAGCATTGAGCCGCGCTGTAGCTCCTGCATCAACCGCCCGCGCAGCGCCACCAAGGGAAGCGCATCCTCCAGCGTCATCACTCCGGCCATCACGGCCGCGACGAATTCGCCCACGCTGTGTCCGATCATCGCGTGCGGTTGGATACCCCAGCTCATCCACAGATTGGCGAGCGAGTACTCCACCGCGAAGATCGCCGGCTGGGCGAACTTCGTGTTCATGAGCCGCTTCGCCGCTTCGGGCGAATTGACGGCCGGATAAACGAGCGCGGCCAGGTCCTCACCCACGACCGGCCTGCAAATCTGCGCGCATCGATCGAAGTGCATCCGAAATTCGGGCTCGCCGATGTAGAGGTCGCGCGCCATGTCGGGGTATTGCGACCCCTGCCCGGGGAACATGAAGGCGACAGAGGGCTTTCGCCCGCTGCCCGCCCGTCCCTGCGCGCCCGGGGAGGGCGCAGAGGAAAGTTTCGCCGCCGTATCTTCGGCCGTATGCGCCACGACAAACGACCGATGCTCAAATACCCGGCGACCCGCCTGCAGTGAGAAGGCAATGTCGCTGAGGGGCTCTTGAGGATTTGCCCGCAAGTGCGCTGCAAGGTTGCCTCGCGCCGCCGCCAGCGCGGACTCGCTGCGGGCCGACAGGACCAACAGCTCTGAGACTCGTGATGGAGCTTCGCGAGCGTCCGACGAGGGCGCCTCCTCGAGCACGACGTGCACGTTGGTGCCGCCAACACCGAATGCACTCACCCCGGCGCGTCGCGGTCCGTCGCCACGTGGCCATTCGGTGAGCTTCGAGTTCACGTAGAATGGCGTCGAGGCGAAATCAATCTGCGGATTCGGGGCCGTGAAATGCACGGTGGCCGGGATTTGCCCGTGCTTCAGGGACAACGCGGTCTTGATCAGGCCGACGACCCCCGCTGCGACATCCAGGTGCCCGATGTTGGACTTGACGGACCCCACGGCGCAGAACTGGCGCTCACTGGTGCCGGCCTGGAACGCCTTGGTGAGCGCCGCCACTTCGATGGGGTCGCCCAATGGAGTGGCCGTGCCATGACACTCGACGTAACTGATGGACCGTGCTTCGACACCGGCGTTGGCGTGAGCCATCTCGATGGCGGCCGCCTGGCCGTCGATGCTGGGCGCCGTGAATCCAACCTTCGCGGCCCCATCATTGTTGATGCCGTAGCCACGAACGACGGCGAAGATGTGGTCACCGTCGCGCTGCGCATCGGCGAGACGCTTCAGCGCCACGACCCCTGCGCCGCTGCCAAAAATCGTGCCAGTGGCATTGGCGTCGAACGTGCGGCAAGTGCCGTCCGCCGAGACCATGCCCCCTTCGAGGTGCAGGTAGCCGCGCTTCTGCGGGAAAGTGATCGAGACGCCACCCGCCAGGGCGATGTCGGATTGACCGAGGATCAGGCTCTGACAGGCCTGTGCTACCGCCAGCAGCGAGGTCGAACAGGCTGTTTGCAACGTCAAACTCGGACCTTTCAGATCCAGCTTGTAGGAGACGCGGGTCGCGAGGAAGTCCAGTCCCGCACCCAGCAGCATGGGATAGGAGCCAACCTGGTAGTTGCTGGTGAACTCCTCGAGCGTGCGCCGATCGCGGCAGACATGTTCGAGGAAGTAGGTGTTGATGCTGCAGCCGGTGAAGACGCCTATCGGGCCGTTGAAGGCGCGAGGATCGTAACCCGCGCTCTCCAGAGCTTCCCACGCACATTCGAGAAATAACCGATGTTGCGGATCCGTCAGTTCCGCCTCGCGGGCATACATGCCGAAGAAGTCGGCATCGAACTGATCCACTTCCTCGAGAATGGGCCGCGCCTTGACGAAGTTCGGTTGCCGCCGCACCTCGTCGGAAAAACTATCCTCCAACTCGGCCTCGCTGAACCGCGTGACGGACTCGATGCCGCCCTGCAGGTTGCGCCAGAACTGCTCCACGTTGCGCGCACCTGGGAAGCGGCCGGACATGCCGACAATCGCGATCAGGTTGTCCGCGCTTTGCGAGTGATCCCGAGCGCTGCGTGTCGGAACACGCGCGGGCTCTTTCCGCGTCATCCGGTCCGCAAGCGCGCTGATACGCGGATACTGGAACATCTCGACAACCGTGATGTCGCTGCTCATCGAGCGCATGATGCTGGCATGCACCTCCATCAAGCCCAGGGAGGTTCCGCCCAGGTCAAAGAAATTGTCGTCCACGCCGACTGCCTGGGTTCCCAACACCTTGCGCCAGATTTCCCGCAGGGCCGCTTCCGTTGCATTGAGGGGGGCACGACCCCGGATGTCGGTGTGCGCGGGGATCACTGCAGGCAACTTGGCCCGATCCACCTTGCCGGTTGGGGATAACGGCAATGACTCGAGTTGATTGATTGACGAAGGAATCATGTAGTCAGGCAGGTCGTCGCGCAGAATACGGCGCAGACGCTCGACATCTACGCTGTCTTGCGTCGCTGCGGTGACGAACGCAATGATCTGCCGATGGCCCACGCCGCCAGGCGGACATACGACGGCCGCGTCCTGAACCAGTCCTGTGGCACGGATTCTCGCTTCGATCTCATCGAGCTCAACGCGCTTGCCGTTGATCTTCACCTGCCGATCGAGCCGTCCGAGGAACTCGATGTTGCCGTCGGCCCGCATCCGGACCCGATCGCCGGTCTTGTAGACCAATGCACGAGCGTGGGGATTCAGCGGATGAGGTATGAACCTTTCGGCCGTCAGCTCCGGCCGATTGAGATACCCGAGCGCGACGCCCATCCCGCCGACGTAAAGCTCTCCCTCGGTGCCTGGGGCTACGGGGCGAAGAGAATCATCGAGTATCAGCGCCTCTGTCTGTCGGATCGGGCGGCCGATAGGGAGTGCACCCTCACCGTTGTAATCCCTCGGAACGGTGTAGCAGCAACTGAAAGTTGTGTTTTCCGTTGGGCCATAGCCGTTGATCAGGCGGCAGCCGGGGAGGGCGCGCAGGGCCTTCACTACATGTGGTGGGGACAACACGTCGCCGCCCGCGAGCAATTGGCGCAAGGGCTTCAGGCCATCGAGTTTGTTGTCCACCATCAAATGGAACAGCCCGGCTGTGAGCCACATCGTCGTGATGCCGTGCCGGGCAATCTCCGCGGCGATGTCATCGAGGGAGGGATACGGATTGGAGACGACGGCCAGCTTGCCGCCATTGAGGAGTGCACCCCAGATCTCGAACGTGGACGCATCGAACGACAGCGGCGCCAGCTGCAAAATGACCTCATCGGGACCGAGCGTCGCGAAGTCATTGTCCACTACGAGGCGCACGACTGCCCTGTGAGGCACGACGACGCCTTTGGGTCGTCCAGTCGACCCTGATGTGTACATGATATATGCAGGGTCGTCAGGGCCGATCTGCGGCCAGTCCCCTGTTGCGAAGGTGTGCGCAGGCTCTGGCGGTCCCGCACCCAGGCTCAGCGTCTCGCCCCGCCAGAAGACATCCTGCGAGCGGCCGGCCAGCAGCGAGTCCTGGACCAGCATCGCCGCGGGCTGGCTGTCGTCGTAGACGTACTGCAACAGTTTCTTCGGATATGAAGCATCGAACGGCACAAAGGCCGCGCCGGCTTTGAGGATCCCGAGAATCGCTGCAATCGTATCGGCGGAACGTTGAGCGAACAGCCCAACCGTCTTGCCACGCCCTATACCGCGTTTCGATAACCAACCGGCGATATGGCCGGCCCTGGCGGCCAGCTGCGCGTAACTGAGCTCCTCCGTCTCGCCCACGAGAGCAATCCTGTCGTGGTAGCGTGCGGCTGTGTCGTCGAATCCTTCAGGAATCGATGCGGGAAATGTTTTCATTGTTCGCGCCGGAGTACGCTGCTGCCCGTTCCTGGGCCGAAGCATTGCGCATAATTTGTCTTGAATGCTTCGAGGAGGTCGCGGTCAAGGCGATCCGAATGTAACATCTGACCCGTTCTTGCTCAAAATGTGAAGTGCGTCACATTCACCTCACTGCGCAAATCCGTGCCAGCCTCGATCCGTAAGGGATTGCTGCAATAGCAAATTTTAAAGCTTGAGGCGCCGGAAGATGAACTCGGGGATTGAGCGGATGACGAACATGATGAGCCACCAGAACCGAGGCAGGTATACCACGGTGCCCGGCCGATCGACGCTGCGCACGATCGCCGGCGCAAGCTGCTTCGGCGTGGCCCACAGCGGACCCTTGGGAAACGCAGCCGTCATCGGGGTATCGACGAATCCCGGCTTGATGGTCACGACGGCCACACCGGACTTGTACAAACGCTGTCGCAGGCCGGAGGTGAATGCGGTGACCAGGGCCTTCGCGCTGCCGTACACGTAGTTGCTCTGCCGGCCGCGGTCCCCCGCGACAGAGGAGATGACGACGATCGTGCCCGCCTTGCGCTCCTCGAGCTTTGCTGCCACTCTCGTCAGGATTGCGACCACGGACACGGCGTTCGTCGTCAGCTCCTGCACGGTCAGCTCGACCGAGGTCTCACATTTCTTCTGATCGCTCAGTGTGCCGTGCGCGAGCAGAACAACATCCAGGCCGCCCAGCGACTGTTCCGCCGCCGCCAGCATAGCCTCGTGGGCGCCGAAATCGTTCGCATCCAGGACGTGCATTCCCACAGAGCCCGCGCCCCGGATTCTCAGATCAGCACACATCGAGTCGAGGACGGTGGATTTTCTGCCCACGAGGAACAGGCTGTCGCCACGCTCCGCGAACCTGCGTGCGGTACTCTCCGCGATGGCCGAACCTGCCCCGATCACCAGGATTCTCTTCATACACCTTCCATCACACGACGCCAGAATGAAGAGGAGCAGCGCGGATCAATGTAGCGGGTGAATTCCTGCCAGCGTGCAAAGCCTTCACGGAACAACTGTCCGGGCATTCGGCCGTCCTTCGCCGGATACAACCGGCCACCCGCATGGCGCACGATGGCATCCAGCTCAACGAACAGGCGCTCGAGAGCCGCGCCGCGATTCGGAAAATCCAGCGCCAATGTCACGCCCGGGCGCGGAAACGACAGCATGCCCGGGGACTCGAGATCGCCGAACAGTTTCAACACGGCCAGGAATGAGCCCTGTCCGCTGCGGGCAATGGCGTTCAGCAGGGCTGCGGTGCCTTCACGGCCCGCCGAGGCGGGAATGACGCACTGATACTGATACAGGCCGCGCGGGCCGTACAGGCGGTTCCAGTTGCTGATGCCGTCGAGGGGATAGAAGAAGGTGTCGAACCGTTGCACGCTGCGCCGAGTGCGCGGCCGATGATAGTACAGAGTGTTGAAGACACGTAACGACGCCGAATTGATGAGCGAGAAGGGTGGCGCGAGCGGCACGCTCAGCTCACGGGATTTCGCACGTCGGATCTCGGGATGGGCAGCTGCGTGATTGGCCCGCTGAAACAGCCCGCGGCCTAGCTGACTGCCTTTGCCCAGGCAGTCCACCCAGGCCACCGTGTATTCAAAATCCCGGTCGGATTCGGACTGCAGCTGCAGGAACTCGTCCAGGTTCGAAAAGCGGATCGTCTCGACGTCCATCGAGGGACCCTCAATAGGCCGCAGTTGCACGGACGCCCACGTGATAATGCCTGTCAGCCCCAGGCCGCCGATGCTCGCCTCGAACCACTCGCGATTCTCGGTAGGCGAGCAGATCAACCTTTGCCCATCGGAGCGCAGCAGCTCGAAGCGAACGATGTGCCGCCCGATCGTGCCGGCGCGGTGGTGATTCTTGCCATGCACGTCGTTGGCAATGGCGCCTCCCAGAGTCACGAAGCGTGTGCCCGGTGTCACGGGCACGAACCAGTTCAATGGCATCGCCATTTGCAGAATGTCATCGAGCAGCGTGCCGGCCTCACACGTCACGATTCCGTGTTCGCTGTCCATAGCGATGAAGCGGTCGAGGCCGCGTGTTGGTATGAGCGCCGCGCCGACGTTGAGGCAGCTGTCGCCATAGCTGCGGCCGTTTCCATAGGGCAATACGCTCGCATTCGACGGGCTGGAGGGAAATCCGCTGTGGCGGCTCGCCAGAGATACGATCTCGTAGTTGCCTCTGATGACGTTGCCCCAGGAACAGAACGGACCAGAAGGCATTTCAGGCCGCCAAGCCGGATGGAATCGCGCTCATAGCAGATCTTGTTCGAAGGGGAGGGCCAGGCCCGCCATTGGAGTCTACCTGATGCCCGGACACCTCGCCGTGCGCCTCATATTCACGGCGGTGATGCTGTCATATGATGCGCCGCTGATTGAACAATCCCGCAAAACTATCGGCGCAGCTGGCCGCGCTGTTCCCGCCAGGTGTGATTGCTGCGGAGCTGGGCGTACCTGCGCCGCGTACACTTCTGACTGCGGCCGAGGCGCAATTCATCGCTCATTGCGCCGACAAGCGAATCGGGGATTTCGCCGCTGGCCGCGCCTGCGCTCACCGGGCACTGAGCGAGCTGGGTATCCCCGAGTTCTCCCTGCTCGCCGGTAAGCACCGCGAACCGCTCTGGCCTGCTTCCGTAATCGGAAGCATCACTCACACCCACGGCTACGCAGCGGCGGCCGTCGCGCGCCAAAGTGACCTGAGAAGCGTTGGTCTCGATTGCGAAGTCATCGAATCCGTTGACGAGGAGCTGTGGTCGCGCATCTGCACGCCGGCCGAGATCGAGCGGCTGGCGCAATTACCACCTGCCGAGCGCGGCCGCCAGGCAGCCCTGATCTTCGCGGCGAAGGAGGCCTTCTATAAGTGTCAGTTCCCGCTCACGCGTGAGTGGGTGGGGTTCGAGGACGTGCTCATCGAGCCCCTGGATTGGCCGGCGGGCTCTGGAAGCCTGCGCATCTTCGCCCAGAAGAAGCTCCCATTGGAGGCCGAGAGGGTCGCCAGCCTGGTGAGCCGTTTCCAGTTCCGCGGCCCCTGGGTCATTGCTGCCGTCAGCGCGCCGAATTGAGACTTGCGCCGCCGCGATTGTGAGCTGCTGCACACAAGAAGTGGCGGCTGCCTTTACACTTTAGTGTAAAGTCCTGAGGTGTTTGGACCAGGCTAGGGAGACGGGAGCACGCATGGCACCGGAGCTGTTGCCGGCTGCACAGATGCAGCGACGTAAGCTTCTCATTCTGGAGAACGATCGCGGCTTGCGCCGTGAGCTGGAGCAGATCTTTTCGGACCTGGAGGTCACTTCGACCGAGACTTCGGAGCAGGCGCTCGTCCTGGTCCGCCGCCTGGAGCCGGATGTGGTCCTGTTCGACCTGGGCGCGGCCCGCGAGCCGGCTGTGGCGGCCCAGAGCCTCGAGCTGCTGCGCCAGATTCTGAATGTCTCCCCGGACACCAAGATCATTGCGATGACCGAGCATGACGCCCGCGAGCTCGCCGTCGCGGCCGTGGGGCTCGGCGCCACCGATTTCTATCACAAGCCGCTCGATGGCGGCGTGTTGTCCATCGTCGTACGGCGCGCATTCCGGATTCGCGAGCTGGAAGAAGAGAATTGGCGCCTGCGCGAGCGCACGGGTTCGATGGCGCTCGACGGCATCATTGGTGTGAGCGATTCCATGCGCAGCGTATGCCGCGCGATCGAGAAAGTCGCACCAACCAACGCCACGGTGTTACTGCTCGGTGACAGCGGCACGGGCAAGGAGCTGCTGGCCCGCGCGGTCCACAGGCTTTCCGGCCGGTCGCATCTGCAATTCGTCGCCATCAACTGTGCGGCCATCCCGGATAACCTGCTCGAGAGCGAGTTGTTCGGCTACGAGAAAGGTGCGTTTACCGGCGCCGCCAAGACAACACCCGGCAAGCTCGAGGCGGCCAACGGCGGCACCGTTTTTCTCGATGAGATCGGCGAGATGCCGGCGTCGCTGCAGGCAAAAATGCTGCGCGTCCTGCAGGAGCGGACCGTGGAGCGGATTGGCGGGCGCACGCCCATTCCGCTCGATCTGCGCATCATCTGCGCCACTAACCGCAAACTGGACCTCCTGATCGGTACCGGTGAGTTCCGCGACGATCTGTTCTACCGCATCAGCGAAGTTGCCATCCGCATCCCGCCCCTGCGCGAGCGCCAGGGTGACAGCCTGCTGCTCGCACAGGTGCTGGTGCAGGAGATGGCGGAGCGCTTCGGCCGGCCGACGCGCGGCCTTGCGCCCGATGCGATCCGGGCGATCCAGGCGCATCGCTGGCCGGGCAATGTGCGCGAGTTGGAAAACCGCATCAAGGGAGCCGTGATCATGGCCGAAGGTCCCGTGGTCACGGCAACCGATCTCGGACTGCAGGACCCCGGCGATGATCCTGACTATCTCAATCTGCGCGTCGCGCGCCAGCGCGCCGAAGCGCAGGCCGTCAGGCAGTCACTTGCGGTGGCGCGTGGAAATCTGTCGCGTGCCGCGAAGTTGCTCGGTGTGACCCGTCCAACTCTCTACGATCTGCTCGCGAAGAACCAGATCGATCCTGCGCAATTCGGTCGCTCACCGGCGACACCCGACGATCCGTCGCTGGGAGACGGAGCGCCGGAGCCGCGCGAAGAATGACGGGGCGTCGCATGCGGCGCCCGGGCAATCCCGCTGAAGGGGCCTGGCCCGCAACGCTCAGTCAACCTGTGTGGAGACTTCTCCCGAGAGGGAACTTTCCTTGCCTGAAGCGTTATATGCCGTGATGGCGAAGTAGTACTTGCCTGCGGGCAGGTTCTGCACCACGTACGTGGTGAGTCCGGGATTGGCGACCTGGACGACGTCCTGGTAGCCCTTGGACGTCGGGCCGTAGTGAACCTTGTATCCTTTGAGGTCCATGAGCGCCGAGCCATCCGCATTCTCGGTGGGCGCCTCCCACGACAATGTCACGGTATTGGAAGTGCTGCCGGCCGCTGCAACAGTGATCGTGAACGGCGGTAGTGAGACGACACTGGTGCCGCTCACCATGTCGATGGCAATCCCGGCGTACTGGCCAACCTGGCTGGCGCTGGGTGTCCCCGACAACTGTCCCGTGGACGTGTTGAATTTAGCCCACGACGGCAGGTGGGAAACGGTGAAGCGTACCGCGCCGCTCGTATTGGCGACCTTGGGCTGAAAAGTATAGGGCTGGCCCGCAACCGCCGTGGTGACCGGGATGCCCGCTATCGTTGCGCCGGAACTCGCCGAGCGATCGATCGAACCTGAACTTGCGCTGCCCGACGATCCCGAATCGCCACCACAACCCGTCAGAGTACCCAGAACCAGAAACATCCCTGCAACCAACACGCAACGCAAACCCAGAACCGCTCTCGTCATCACTCAACCCCCGGCATCGCCGTGAAAGATCAAAGATCTGGGCGGCGAGCCTTCCGGTTGCGACAATTACGAGCCAAAATGTGGGTTGCAGAACGATGCGGTCCGCATCGTCCGTTTACGAAATCGCGGCAGTAGCGATTCCGGCAACCCCGCTGTCATAGGCTCGTGCCGTTAGACCGGAGGTTTTGCGCCCCCACCTTTCGGTGGGTTTGCCCTTATGTGCACTGGAACCGCGGCAGCGGTGACGTCCCCAGCGGGGACTCGCAGGTGCGTTTTCATACATGCACTCACCGTGCCAGCCGCGCAACTCGCTGTTTTGTATGGAATCACGCTTACACCGCCCGCGCTGCGGGGGCCGGTTCTGTAGCCATGAGCCGACAGCGGCCCAGCTCCAGACTGTGGCAACTTGACTTAACGAGTTGATTCCAAAAAAGAAACACAGCGTCGCAAGATGCAGACGTTGCAGTGCGGACCGGCGACGTTAGTTTCGGGCACGCGCCCGGCGCGTGCGTTCCGGTCAGTGGTCGGTCGCGGGATCTGCGCTGCGCAGGTACCATGAAGGGATGACCAATCCCGTCGTACTGAAGCACACACTACCCATGGTCGCGCTGACGATCGCACAGGGAGTTGCGCTGCCCTGTGTCGCTACCGGGCTACTGGCACTCGAGTGCTGGTACTTCGGCGCGGCTCTCGATGAGCCCTTCGTGCTGCTGCTGACGCTGGTCATGGTGTTGGGAGTGGTGCTGCTGCAGCCCGAGCGCGGGCTGATGGCGCAATTGATCGGCGGGCGCCGCAAACTCGTCACCCGGTTGGCGCTGCGTTGGTTGATCATGCTGTTTGCGCTGCTGACCGTGGGCTACGCCACCAAGAGCTCCGGCGATTTCTCCCGCCGGGTGGTGTTGACCTGGGCCGTGACCACCCCGGGATTCCTGATCGGGATCGCGCTCCTCATCCACGAGGCCCTCAAGCAGCTGCTGGCGGATCCGCAGAGCGCGCGCAGAGCGATTTTTGCGGGCTATAACGACATCAGTGTGTCGCTTGCGCAGCGGGTGGAACAGACATCGTCGTCCGCGTTGCGGATCGATGGCTTCTTTGACGATCGGGCCCCGCAGCGTCTCGGCGCCGGAACATCGGAGGCATTGCAAAGCGAGCCCGCGCTCAAGGGCGGCCTCAAGGATATCGTTGCCTACGTCCAGGCACACACGATCGATGTCATCTTCGTCGCGCTTCCAGTCAGCCATCTTGCCCGCGTGCAGACGCTGCTCGATGACCTGCGTGATACCACCATTTCCATTTACTACGTGCCGATGGTCTTTCCGCTCGACTCGATCCAGGGCGGCACCAGCGAGTTCCTGGGCGTGCCTCTCATTGCGCTGTGCGAGACACCGCTGCACGGCACCCGGGGCGTGAGCAAGCGGCTCACCGATCTCACGCTGGCCTCTCTGATACTCATCCCCGCCTTTCCCCTGATGCTGATGATTGCGCTGTTGGTGCGACTGTCTTCACCGGGCCCGGTGATTTTCAAACAGCGCCGCTACGGACTCGATGGACGGCAAATCATCGTGTACAAGTTCCGCACCATGAGCGTGACAGAGGACGGAGATTCGATCCGCCAGGCCACCCAGTCGGACTCGAGGGTCACGCCGCTCGGCCGGTTCCTGCGCCGCACCTCCCTCGATGAGCTACCCCAACTGCTGAATGTTCTGCAGGGCAGGATGAGCCTCGTCGGCCCGAGGCCCCACGCGGTGGCCCACAACGAGCAGTATCGTAAGCTGATCAAGGGTTACATGCTGCGGCACAAAGTTGCCCCGGGCATGACGGGATTGGCCCAGATTCACGGCATGCGCGGCGAGACCCAGACGCTGGAGCAGATGGAAGCGCGCGTCAAATACGACCTCGAGTATTTACGGAACTGGTCGCCGCTCCTGGACTTGAAGATACTGTTCAAGACGGTGTTGATCGTGGCGCGGGGCGACAGGGCGGTTTAGACAGGGCGGTTTAGATGAAAGAGCTTTCCGAACGGACGTGGGAAATTCTCAGCTGCAGCCAATGCGGCGCGCCACTGAAACGCACCGCGACGGGCGCCGGGTGCAGCCGCTGTGATTTCAAGTGCGGAACCACTGATTCGGGGTCCCTGGACCTGCGCCTGCAGCGGGGCAAGCGGGTGGCGGTCGAATTCGAGCTCGGCGGGCCGCCGGTCCCGGATGGGTTCGAATTCAAGCCGTTGGAGCGGCGGCCGCAGGCTGAAGTAGATTTCTCCGGCACCCGCGTGCCCTGGCATCTCACTCCCGAATTGCTGTCACACTTTCCCCGCGCCCACAGCCCGCGCAGCGTGGCTCTGGATCTGGGCTGCGGCAGCGGCCTGCATCGTGAGGTCTGCGAGCGAGCAGGATTCCACTGGGTCGGCCTGGATTACGGAGCCGCCGAGGCGCCGATCATCGGTGACGGCCATGCATTGCCGTTCGCGAGCCAATCGTTCGCGTTCGTGCTGTCGATCGCCGTACTCGAGCACATTCAAAACCCGTTCGTGCTCGCGAAAGAAGTGTTTCGGGTCCTGGAGCCGGGCGGCGTGTACATCGGCACGGTGGCGTTTCTCGAGCCATTCCATGGCAACAGCTTCTATCACCACACCCACCTGGGCACCTACAACACGCTGAATTCCGCCGGCTTCCACATTGCGCGGGTGGGCCCCAGCCCGAATTGGTCCGGACTGCGCGCGCAGGCTACGATGGGGGGGTTGTTTCCGCGTCTGCCCTCGGCGGTTGGAGCCAGCCTGGTCTGGCCGCTCGAGCAGCTGCACAAGCTGTGGTGGCTGGCCGGCCGCCGCCTGAGCGCCAACGCCGCGGAAGTCACACGATTGCTGACCAACACCGGCGCGTTCGAATTCATCGCTCACCGGCCAGCCTGATTCAACGACTGCTCATCCCGTCGTTCGGACGTGGAGCGCGAATGAACGATCCGCCTGGCGGCGCGCGCGGCGCGCTGACTAGCCGCGACCCGCAGCTCCTCTGAGGCCATCTGCGTGCGCCGCGCGGCGACCATTCCCGAATAGTACCAGTACAGGAAAGCCATGGAATTGAACACGTGCGTAGGCATGTAGAAGGTCGCGAGACCCATGACGACGACCACGCCACTCCAACCGATCGCAATGTTTCCCATCATGCTGTCATCGCGTCGTGCGACATACACCGCATCCGAGAACACGAGCCAGTAGAGCAGGAATACCAGGGCGGTTCCAAACACACCGATCTCGAGCAGGAACACCGTGAACGAGGTGATGACGAACTGCCGAAACAGGTCGTAATACTGACCGACGAAGTTCTGACCCAGGCTCGAGTGGGAGGCATTGCCCAGGCCAAGGCCGAAAGCCACTCGTATCGGATCACGTGCAAGGTAATGAGCCGGAATCATGAGCGCATCGCTGCGGCCCACCTGTTGCGTCGTTCCGAGGCCCGCGTGCTTGGCCTCCAGGTAGCCATTCAGCTGCTTGTCGTCAGTGAAGAACGTGACCAGTTCCTTTTTGTACGGGTTGCGCTCCTGGGTGAAATCGTAAATGGGGATCAGCACTGCGCTGAATGAAGCCAGCAGCAACAGCGCCCAGACCGCAACGCGCAGCCGCCTGCCGGGCGGGGAACCGATCACGAGCGTGGTGACCAGGCCCAGCGGCAGCAGCACCACCGTCGCCTTTGTCTCGTTGATGGTCGTCGGCAGCAGCAGCGCGAAGAACAACACCAGGAAGGTGACGCGGCCCAACCGCTGGCGTAGCGCAAATCCTGCCAGCACCAGGACGAAACAAATGAGTACGATCGACAGCCCGCCCGAGTGGAGCAGGGTTCCCGAGACACTGTCCCCCGAGAACCGGCCCTCGCTCCACACGATGTAGCGCTGATAGGCCGTGATCGGAATCTGCAGCAATCCGACAGCCAGCAGCAGCTTCATCTGCTGCGTCTTCTGTTTGTCCGTGAAATCGTACACCGCCGGCAGGAGAAACATCGGCACCGCTCGCACGTACGAGCGAATCCCGGCGAGTATCGGGCCCGTGCCCACGCCGTTGGCGAGGATTCCGCAGACAATGATGAACGTCATGCCGCCAAAGGCGAGCCAGTACTTCAGCGCGACGTTCGGGAATCGCTTGCGAACGCCTTCGAACAGCACGTACAGCGTCACGACGACGGACAGGATCTCCGGCACGAATTTCAGGATAGCCGGGGCGCCGGTGTTGGCCGCCACGAAGTCCAGCAGCGTGATCGAGATCATGATCAGGATTACGAGAGTATGCATGTCTGTTCAGCTCACGGATGCGCGCGCGGTTGCAGATCCTGCGGCCAGCCGCCACTTCGCAGGCATCGAGAAAACCCCTTCAATATGGAACCTCTGGACCAGTCTCGCACACAAAAGGGGGATGAGCAGACCGACCGCGGTACCTACGATCAAGTGCGCGTCCAGGCGATATATCCCCATGAATTTCATCAGCACGATGCGCGTGCTACTGGCAAATATCGTGTGCAGCAGATAGATGGCGAGCGACTGCTGACCCAACAGGGCGAGCCCGCGCGTCAGCGCCCCCATCGGCACCTTGCTGAACGTGATGACGAAGGCGATGGAGATCAACGCGACGGCCAGGTCCATGAGGCCTTGCAGTGGCGATGGCAGCCCGCTGCGGTACAGGGCAGCTGCTATCTGCGCGAGGACGAACCCCGCTGCCGTCAGCATGAGCGTGACCGTGGCGGGAGGCTTCGGGCTCGGGCTCTGCAGCCGCTCACCCAGCAGCAATCCGCAGAAGAAAAATACGGACTCGGCCGCCAGGTAGTACGGTGGACCTACATGTGGGCCGCTCGAACGGAATACGAAGGCCGTTGCGGCGAGGATCACGACGACGAAATGCCAGCGGCGCGGCAGCAGCGCGCACACGAGGCATCCCAACATGAACTCGATGAACAACACATACAGAAACCAGAATTGCTGCCGCGGGTTCCACAGCAGGCTGAGCACGCTTATCATCGAAGTGTGGTGATTGGTGTATTGGGAGGCGGCAACTTCGATGCTTCCCTGGACGAGAGACCACAGAATGTAGGGGTAGAGGATCGTGTCGAGCTTCGATCGGATCAGCAACGCCGTGCCCCGCCGGGTCCACGAGGGCAGGAAAAACAGCCCCGCCAGCAGAAAGAACAGCGGCATGTGGAAGCTGTAAATCGTGTCGTAGAGCAGCCTGAAGGTCGCCGGTGGAAATGCAATTCCCGCGCGATACACGCCGTCGGCGACGTGTCCGAACACGACGAGAATGATCCCCACGCCCCTCGCGCGGTCCACCCAATCAAGATGCTCCTGCGTCACGTTAGTTCGAAGGCTTTGCAACATCGTGCGCGCGCTCGCGGCTTGCGCCGGCGTCACTGCCGTTCGTCCGTGGGAGTTTGTCGTCATTCCTCAGCTCGACAACGCTGCGCGACCGTCGTTAGATCGCGACATTTGCTTTTCTGCCATGGAGCGATGCTAGAGTCCCCGCCGGTCAAACCGCAGCCACGCTCGCGGCGAGTTTCGAGAAGTGCGCGCCGCCACATGTTGAAAACATGGCGCGCTTCCTGGTTTCACGCGTCGCGGCCCGGGACAATACGTCATCAGGTTCAAGGTATACGAATGCCCAATATTGCAATGCACCATTCAAACACTCGCAATCATCCACTGGCCAATGCCCTATCGTGCGTCGCGCTGGCGCTGCTCACCACCGTTGCGGCGGCCGCTGTGCCCAAAGCGCCGAGCCAGGTTTGTGTCGGTTCCAATTGTGTCTCCACGACTGACTCGCCGGCGACGGGGATCAAATGGCATCCCGGGCACTACATGATGCTGCGTTCGCGGCACCGTAGCCCCACCAAGGAGCTGCCCTGGATCGATGCCGTTGGCAAGGAAACCGTCATTCAGGGAGTCCTGGTCATCTGGGTGTGGAGTGACCTGGAAACCGCCAAGGGTCAGTACGACTTCTCACAGATCGACCTGTATCTGAACCGGATGAAGTCGCAGCCGCAGCCGAAGCGGCTGATCATCCGCATCGAGGAACGAGCTTTCAACACCACGACCGGGACGAGCACTCCGAGCTACATCAGGACGGACCCGACCTACAACGGTGGTGAAGTGGCGATGGCGAACGGAACTGTCGCCCGCACTTGGGAAGCTCCTGTCATGGATCGGATGATCGCGCTCTATCAGGCGCTGGGGAAGAAGTACGATTCGGATCCATACGTGGAAGGGATCAGCACGGAAGAGACGGCTATTGGCTTCTCGTCTACCCACCCGGCTCCCTCCAGCTTCTCCAATGCGGCCGTGTTGACGCAATTTCAGCGCCTCGGCGGCGCATCCCGTGCAGCGTGGCCCCACTCCAACGTGTTCATGACGACCAACTACCTGGGTACCGACACTCAGATGGAGCAACTCATCAAGTACAGCGTGGCGAACCGGCTTGCGATCGGCGGACCTGACACATGGGGTCGCTCGTTCGTTGACGCGAACACGCGCGTTCTGCAGTCCGACGCGATTGTCCGTGGCCTCAAAGGCAGCACCACCGACTATCGTGGCCTCGCGGCGCTCAAGTCTGAAGTGGAGGATACGGAGCTCGGCGGTTACATCGCCGCGTTCACACCCGCTGATCTGTACGACGTGGCGTACAACACGCTGCGGTCGAATTACATGCTTTGGGACCGAAACGACTACGCGGGCGGGACGGCTCAGAAGTGGGATACCGGGATTCTGCCTTTCATCCGCTCGGTCGGCGGCAAGATGGTCACGGACTGCCCCTCCAGCTTCAATGGCACCTGCGTAACCAAGTAGCACAGCGACACTCACCGCACGAGAACGGCCATGGATGGCCCCGAGAGAACCCGCCGGTACACGCCCAGCGTTTGATGGGCGATTCGCGTCCAGTCGTAGGTGTCCGTCACCCAGCGGCGGCGCTCCGCGCGGGCTGCCTCGTCATCAGGCGATTGCGCGACGTCCGCGAGGCGCTGCGCCAGCGCTGATACATCACCCAGCGGAAAGTAGCGCCGCGCGTCGAGACCGATTTCCAGATTGGCCGCAATATTGCTGGCGATCACCGGCAGACCGTAGCTGAGCGCCTCGAGAATCGCGATCGGCAGGCCTTCATGAGAGGAGGGCAGAACGAACGCGCCGGCATGCGAATACAACTGCCGGAGTGCGCTGCCTGTGAGAAATCCTGTCATGACCACTCCGGCCTCGCGCGCGGCGGCGGCGACCTTTTCGGAGTAAGCGTCCTTCCCGGCGCCTCCCACGAGGACGAGCTTCCATTGGCGATTCGACATGGACGCGTAGGCCTCGATCAGATCGAGTTGCCGCTTCTCGGGTACGATGCGGCTGACCTGCAGAAAATAGCGTCTACGGGTCAAACCGCGGCGCTCGATCTCAGCGCTGTCCGTCTCCGGGTCGCCCGCCGCCACCCCATTGAGGATGAGATCGGATTGCCGTCCGTATCGCGATTGGATGAGGGTTTGAATTCCGCGTGAAATCGCAATGCGGGCATGCGAGTAGCGCATGCCGAAGCTCTCTCCTGTCCGCAGCACCCAGCGCGCGAATTCGCCCCACTTGTCGCGCTCATAGTCGGGTCCATGGTTGGTCACCACCACCCGCAGGCCCAGCAGGCGCGCAATCGGCGTCACGGCGGCCGGTCCAATGGCGTGAATGTGCAGAATGTCCGGCCGCGTCACGCCCGCATACAGAACTCCCAGAATGGAGTGAACGAGCGCCTCAAAACCTACGGCGCGCGGCGACCAGATCCGCCGCAGCCGGATTTCGCCATGCGAGCGGTGTATGGCGGGCACGAACGGGGTGCGCACGATCACTTCGACTTCGCATCCCATTTCGGTGAGCCGGGTGTAGAGCTGCTCCGCGTGGGTTTCGACACCGCCTTGCACGTTTGGCAAGCCGCGTACGCCCAGTACGAGTACTTTCATGCTTTGCACCGTGTCATGCTTCGCTCGGAGCGCTCGACAGCAACATGCCTGCCGGAGTTGATATTTTGGCGCCTACGTCGTGATAGGCGGAAAGCAATCGACATCTGTACATCTCTGCCGTGAAATCCTTTTCGACCCACTCCCGGCCGCAGCGTCCCATCTGGGCCAGTTGCGCGTCGGATCGCGCTGCCATGTCCGTCAGTACTGCGCTGAGAGAACGCTCGTCACCGCTGGTAAAACCAACACCGGTTTCATTTTCCCGAATCAGCTCGGGGATACCCCCGATCCGGGCGCCAATGACGGGCTTGCCCAAAGCGTAGGCTTCGAGCAGGCTCACGGGCGCGTTCTCGTACCACTCCGACGGAAGAACGACTGCGCGCGCATCACGGATAGCCGCGTGCAGTGAGTCTCCGGTGAGATAGCCTAGAAAAGTGACGTCCGCTTCGAGCTCGGCCGCCAGTCTCCGCAGGGCGTCCAGCTCGGGCCCAGTGCCTGCGATCCTCAGGGGACAGCGCGCAGAGGCCGCCGCCCGGATCAGTGTCGGCAGTCCCTTCTCGTTGGAAACCCGGCCGAAATAGAGAAATGCCCGGCCCGGCGAGTACTCGGGCTGGTATTGGCGGATGTTCACGAAATTCGGCACGTGCCTGAAGTGCGACCGCGGAAAGCCCCACTCACAGAACTTTTCGACGTAGAACCGGCTGGGAACGATGAACATGTCCACGCAACGCCGGTACGAGCCCAGGAGCCGATGCAGCACCGCTTCCACCAGGACGACTGCGCTCAGCGCGGCTGATTCCTTGATACAGCGGTTCAGCACGACATTGTGCAGACGGCCGCCTTTACAGCGCTCGCAAATCCCATCGTGAGCCAGCATCTTGTAAGCAGGACAGGCTATCTTCAGATCGTGCAGCGTGAGTACCGTGGGAACGCCTCGCTTCTTCAGCAAGCCCAGGATCGACGGTGAGATGTGATGATAGATGTTGTGGGCGTGACAGACGTTGGGGTGTGTGCGGCTCAACAGGTCATCCAGACGGTGTCTCGCCTGCAACGAATAAACTGTCCGCGGCACGCGGCGCAGCAGCCTCGGCAAGGAGTAGTCCGAGCCGAATTCGATTTCATCCACGAAACTATCGGACCAGGCAGACGGCAGATTCTGCGGATGCTTCATTGCGAAGGGCACGACCCTCCACCCCAGCGCCTCGAACATCCTGTTCTGCTCGAGAAAGATCGAGTCCGCTCCGCCGCGGTAATAGTGGTAGTTGTTTATTGAGAGGAGGGTGTTCATTGAGCGATGCGTTCCGTGCCCACGAGCGTGCACGTCCCGCTCCCACCCGACTCGATGAGCCGCGCTAGTCCGTCGGCGTTCGACATCGAATGATGCGACAGCGCGTAGTCGCGCGCCTTCGCTGTGTACGCAGCGCGCAGCGAGGGGTCGTTGAGAAGGGTCCTGACGGCATTCTCGAGCCGCTGTTGGGAGCCGTCACAGAAAAGACCGATCGCCCGCTCGCCGAGCAGCTGATCCGGGTCCACGTGCAGGCTGACGACCGCTGCCTCGCGCATCCAAGCTTGAATGAACGTATTCGGAAAGCCTTCGTACCGGCTCGTGTTGACGAAAACGTGACTACGCGCCAGCAGCTCGTTGACCTCGGCCTGGCTGCGGCTGCCGCGGTAGTCCACATTGGGGGCGGCTCGAATGCGGCGCAGCAGTGCATCCAGCCAAGGGCGCTCATTGGGAGCGATCCCCTCGCGACCGATCATCACGAAGCGCACGTCGGCAAGGTTGCGCATCGTCTCGGCCAGGTCCAGGAATGCCTCCGGGCGTTTCCAGGGCTTGATGCCCGCGACCCAGGCAACGATCCGCTCGCCGGACTTGTCGATCCGCTCGTTGGGACCGGGATGGAAGTTGGGAATGACCGCATCGGCCTTGCGGTGGTAATTGCGCTCGAGGAGCACCGCCTGGTCCTTCGTCTGTGTCACGATGCGGCTGGCGCGGCGGATGCCGTACTCGACGCTGCGCTTTTCCAGAAAGCGGCGCACAGGATTTCGGCCGTGCAATGACATGTCCGGAGAAACATCACTGTCGTGAGCAACATGCCAGACGAGGTTTGCCCCATGCCGCAGGGCATAGTAGGCACAGACACCTGTGTATCCGCAGGCGACGCGCTGGTAGATCGAGTCAGGCTGGATCTTCTGCAACGCCTTGTAGAGTGGCACGGCTTGGGAGAGATAGCCAAATCGGGGTGGCCGTGGATCGGTGCCAATCCGCACGACACGGTATCGATCCGAACTCTCGTCCGCGGCGGAAACGCTGTTCAGGTAGTAGATCTGGTAACGCCCCGTCGAGTTGAGTACGTCGACGAGCCGCTCGATCTGATATTCCGCGCCTCCTGCGTGAGCAGCGGAGTGCATCGGGGTGACGATGCAGAGCCGGTTGACTGCGCCTCGATTCATTTTTACGGCGGCACTCACGGAGTCGAGCCCGCAAGAATGGTGACCATCTGGCGCTCGACGATGTCAGCGATGGTTCCGTAGGTTCGATGCTGCAAGGCGTAGCGCCTGCCGCGCTCGCCCATCAGGCGCGCCATGTCCGGAGCTCGCAGCAGCGCGAGAATCGCTTTTGCGAATGCATCCTCCTCATAAGGCACGCAATAGCCCCCACCGCTCTCCTCGATCAAGAACTGCTGATCGGGGTGAGTATTAGCAACCACAGCCTTGCCCATCGCCATGTATTCGACGAGCTTCGTTGGCGAGGCGACGTTGAAAACTGGCGTTGGATACAGAGGCGAGACACAGACGTCCGCATCTTGCACGTATTGCAGAGCCTTGGACTGCGGAAGCTGTCCGACGAACACAACCGAGTCGAAGACACCAAGACGGCGCGCTTCCTGTTTGAGGAATTCCTCGTCCTCGACATCGTCAGCCTTGCCAACGAGGTAGAGCCTGGCGTCCGGCATGCCGGCGCGCACAGTTACCATCACGCGCAACAGAAAGTCGATGTAACGCGAGCGCGCAAGAGAGCCGAGATATAAAACGGCGGGCGCGTTGGGCGGTATCACCGTGCGTTTGCTGCCGGCCCCGCTTTCGTCGGAATGGGCGACCTGCGGAGCCTTGATTCCCATCGGCACGGCAGTCATTTTTTCCAGCGGAATTCCCTTGCGTGCAACTTCACGGCGCATCTCATCGCTCTGCACGAAGACGTGATCCGCAGCTCGCAACAGGATGCGGTACAGTAGAAACGCGAATGTCGCACCGCGGATCCTATAGAGGAACGGATATCGAGCAGTTCCGTCGGTCGCGCGCCGCAGGTACTCCTCCGGGAAGGGGTAGGACAACCAATAGATGAATTTCTTCCGGTGCAATCGTGCCGCCAGCAGGGCGACTACGGCAGAAAGAAACTTGTCCTTGACCTCTACGCCGTCGTACTGCCCGCCCTTGAGCAGTCCGAATACCCGCATGTCGTTCCAGATTCCCGCGAAATGCTTGTGGATCCGGCTGAAAAGCGAAGAGCGGTGATTGGCGGATGCAACCCATGCGCGGCCACCACCCCACGATGCAACGTATGAGCGCGTGCAGTGTTCCTCACTCTGCAGTATCCAGTCGATCTTGTGACCCCGTCCGGCCAACTCTTCAGCAAACAATACCGAGACGTCCACACGGGTCGGTGGGTAAGGGTCGGATGAAATCACCAGCAGGCGGAACTTGTTCACACATTGCGGTCAACGCATCGCCGTGGTTACGGCGGAGTCTGACCGTCTCCGTAGCCATAGCCATAGCCATATCCGTACCTTTGCGAAGCGTCCGTCGAACGGTTCAGCACCACCCCCGCAACCTGAAAGTCCGCCAGCAGCTCGCTTGCCTTTTCCAGGTCGGCGCGCGGAGTGACTCCCTCTGAAGCAACCAGCACGAGCGCATCGATACGTGGCGCGACCACGAGGGCATCGTCCGGACTCAACACCGGCGGCAGGTCGATGAGTACGAGCGGGTTCGTCGTTGATGAGCGAATGAATGCCAACAGCTCCTCGAGGCGGCTCGAGGCGAGCAACTCGGCCGAATTCTGCGTGGCCGTCAGGTTGCCGGCGATCAGCAGGTTGTCGATGCCGATGGACATGAAAAGATCGTCGGGTGTCTCGATCCGCAGTTCGAAGAAATCGCGAAGTTCGTTCTGCGGCGTGATGCCCAGCGTGCGGCACACACTCGGATTGCGCATGTCGAGGTCCAGCAGTACCACCACGCTGTTGTTCTCACGCGCCAGGCTCAAAGCAAGGTTCACTGTGGTGAGTGACTTGCCGTCCTTCGGTGCGGCACTCGTGACACCAATCGTCTGCCAGCCCTTCGAGCGGGCCCGATGCAAAATACGAGTCCGCAACATTCCATACGCGGCGACGGTGCCTCGATCTTCCGGAACCGTCGCGCCCAGCAGCAGCCGGTTCTCCCGGGCGACGTGCGGATCAAACGCAACCCGTCGCGCGTGAATCTGCGTCGTCGGTAAGACCCCCGGATCGACTGGACGACGGGAATAAGCGTGCGCAGCCGCAGGCTGCCCTGGGCTTGCCTGGCGCGTCCCACGGAGTAACTTGGTCTTCTCGAGAGCTGCTTCAATGATGGTCATAGTGGAATCCGCGCCGACGGCGATGTGAAACGCTGCGTCATTTGAAGGCCGAGACGACCGTCAGGCCGACAACAAAGATGGCCGCCGTGTAGGCGGCAGCCCACGACACGAACACCAAGCGACGTCGCCGTCTGTCACGAGTATTCAGTATGGTGGGGATGGATGCGAGAACCGGGGCGTCGCCAAACGTCGGAACGTCGCGCGCATCGCGGATGTTTGAATCGCTGGCCTCGCTGACCGCCACTGCAATGGCGGAAAACAACCCCCCGAGGACGATACCCAGCAGGATCAAACCGATACGGTTGGGATAGACCGGCAGCCGCCCGGGGAAGGGGGCGCGGATCATCGTGAAACGCTCGCCGCCCTGCGAGCTTTCAAAATTCTGTGCAATCTGCGCATTCTGCAGCTTGTCCTGGATGGCCTGGTACGTGGTCTGCAGTGCGCTGCGGCGCCTCTGGATCTCCGAGTACTCACGTTCGACACCCGGGGTCTTGCGCAGCAGGTCTTCGTACTGGTTGATCAGGGCGGTTTTCCTCGCCGCCTCGGAGCGTAGTCCCGCGAGCTCATTGCGCGCCGACTTGAGCTGGCTCGCCGTGGTCATGTAGATGGGATTGTTGGCGTTCGCCGCGATACCGCCGGCGCCTACCTTGGCCTGCTCGGTCGCGAGCAGTTGCAACGCCTGCTTGAGCCGCTTGACCTCCGGGTGGTCGGGCGTATAGCGCTGCTGAGCCTCCGCCAGCTTGGCGCGCACGGTGGGCAGATCGGTCATGTCCCCCGAGTTGGTGATCATGTTGGCGCTGGTCTGGCTCAGCTGCACGGCCAGCAGGGACTCCTTCTCTTCGGCGCGCAGGATCTCCTGTTGAATATTCTCCAGGTCGTGCTGCTCGCGATCGATCGAGGCCTCGTTGCGCGCGACGTATTCGGGCAGCGCATCACCGTGCTGGTTCTTGAAACCCTTGATCTCCTCGTCGATGGCACGCATCTGGCGACTGACGTCCTGCGCCTGCTGGGCGAGGAACTCGGACGCGCCCTGCGCGGCCTGCTGCCGGCTCTTCTGATTGTAACTCAGGAACAGGGCGGCCAGGCGCTTGGTGACCTCGGTGGCGCGCTCTTTGTCAGGGTTGCGGTAATGCAACGAGAAGGCGCTCGATTCCGGCACAGGCTTCAGGGTCACGGGATCCACTCGCTCCACGGAGGTGTCTTCGAAAACCTGCTGCGCCTTCTGTGCCGCGCTGAGTGCGGTGCCCGGGTAGGGATCGTATGCCGCGACGAGCTCCTTCAGCGTGTCGATGGTCATCACCCGTCCCTGCACGATTTCGATCTGCTGGTTCGAGTAGCTCGTGACGGTGGTCGTGACCACCTTGGGATCCACGGAGGAGGGCTCGAGCAGAATCGTTGCGGTGGATTCGTACAGCGGCGTCAGCGCGAATGAAAGATAGACCGACAGCAGGATCAGTACCGGCGCGATGATCCCGATATAACGGGCGCGCCGCCGTATGATGGCCGCGTAACCGGTGATACCTGCTTCCGCCGGGGTTGGTGTGCTCATCGAAACTGACTCGTAGGTGTATGCATTTCAGTGCTGGCGGTCGAGCCCGCGGTAGCCGAACGTGATCGACACCATGTTGGCATCGGTCGAATTCGGGTTGCTCTTATACTTCTGATATACGTAATTGTAATTGCCGCCGACAAAAAACGTGGGGGTCACCATGTAGCGGGCATTCACGGATGCGGTCGCGTAATTGCGTACGTTGTTTCCGGTCACTCCGGTGGTTCCCCTGTCACGGAAAAAGCGCGCGGCTCCCGTGAAATGCAGGCGCTGAGTCAACTCGCGGTCGTACTGCCCGCGCACCTGGTCGGTGGTATACAGGCCGCCGGCGCTGCTCGGATAGATAGTCCGGCCGAGGGTGAACCGGTAACTGCTGATCTGTTCCTTGTACACCGTGGTAAACGTGGCCGCCCAGGGATTGCTGGTCACATCGAAGGTCGGCGGCTGTTCGAATTTCGTGCGCTGCCACTGCACGGTCAGATCGCTGCGCAGCACCTGCGTCCAGTTGTAGCCGCCGTTCAGCTGCACACCCCCCGAAGTTGAGTGCGAGTCGGCACTGTCGGACTCGTACCTCGAGCCGTAGGCGCCGATCGCAAAATCGGTGCGCAGATCGATCGTCTTCGAATAGAACAGGCGGCCCTGGTAGTAGTTGAAGTTAGCATGGCCGTTGTTGTCGGACGGGCTGTAGTCCATCCGCTGATACTCGGTCGCGATCCCGATGGAGGACAGCGGGCTCAGCAGGTGCGTGTAGGTGGGGTCCAGGATCAGGTAGTTGCGGGTGGTTCCGACGCGCACCTGCCCGGTGGTTGCGGTCGTGTCACCCAGGCCCGGATTCACCGGGTTGGTTACGGCGGAGGGCTGTTCCGCGTTGACGTCATCCCGGTGGTCGAAGTAGCCCGCGAGGTTGATACGGTCGCGCTGCCACGAGTAGCGGCCGTTCAGGTTCAGGAAGCCCTCCAGGCGGTTGCGATCCGTGGCCGTCGGGTAGTAGTTGTACAGCAGGCGCGGCTGCAACAGCACGTCCGATTGCGGTGTTGCTATGCCGATGTTGGTCGCTGCATCGGCAAAATAACCGACCGCGCTGCGCTTGACGGTCGAGTCCAGGTCGAGGTTGGTGTTGTACGTGCTCGAGAGCGAGACGATCGGCTGGTAATAGACCTCGGCGGCCCCCGCAGTGGTTCCGCATGTCAGCGCGACGACGCCTGCCGTCGCGGCGCGCACGCCATTACGGGACGACAACGACATCACCACTCTCCAACTGCACGTTCTGCTCGAGACTCTTGCCGGAGGAGACCTGGCCGTAGCGGAAGTTCAGGACGCGCTGTCCGCCCACCGAGTTGCGGATTACGATGATGCTGTCCAACTTCGCGTACGGATTGCCGCCGCCCGCGATGCTCAGCGCCTGCAGGACATTGACGGCGGGATTCATGACAATCGCGCCGGGCTTGGTGACCTGCCCGATGACGTAGGCCACGTTTCCCTTGACGTCGGTTAGCGTGACCGTCACGACCGGTTCGGCCACAAACTTGCGCAGCTTGTTCTCCATTTCGACGCGCACTTGATCCGGTGTCTTGCCGCCGGCGATCAGGATTCCGATCAGGGGAAACGAGAACTTGCCGTCCGGGGCCACCGTGACGTTCATCGGCGGCATCTTCGGATCGTCGTATACGCCCACCAGGAGCGAGTCGCCCGCGTGGATCTTGTAATCAGTCTGAGTGGCCACCATGGCCGGTGGGTCGGCGGCCAGGGCCGGGGTCGCCGCCGCCGCGCCCGCCAGGAACCCCAGAAGGGCAAAAAAACCCGCCGCGCCTATACGATCAACCATAGCTATCCCCCCAATGACTTCCAATTGGACATTAAGGCGTCATCTTAGCAAGAGATATGCCCAGGAGGGGGGAGGGCCCCGGGTGCGCGCCGGATGCACGCTCCGTGCCTGTGGGCCGGTAGAGCGCTGTACATTTTATCCCCATTCATGTTCGCGGCATGTTCGAGCATGCCTTCTTATTTCCCCGTCAGGCGTGCGTACTTCCATGTTGAACATATGTCAGGAAGTACACGTCGGACCGGTCCTATCAGACCGAAACAGGCGGGTGAAAGCAAGCCGGATTTGACAAGACGCGGCAGTTAAAAACGCTGCCGTTCCCCGGAGCGGCGCACCTGTCGCCAACAACCTGCGCAGTATAACTCAACTTCGGGTGCTAACCCACCGGCGGTGGCTGGTGCAACGACACGATGACGATGTCGCGCGCCCGCGAAGTCCACTCCAATGTCCAGCCTCCGGGTGGGAATTTTGCCAGGGTCTCGGGCATCCTGCTGCGTTCCAGGACCATCCAGACACGGCGTCCCGTCGCCGCTTTCGCAGCCAGCGTGTCATATGAGTGAATCATGGGCAGATTGCTCCAGCGCTGCGTGGTGCCGCGGCGGCACGACCACACCTCGAAGCGCGGGTCCGCGTCGGCGACGAAGTAGAAATCGCTCTGGCGGTAGTAGAAATCAACGCCCGGGAAGCTGGTTATCACCATATCGCGGCCGGCAAGCGCGTGCGCGTGCAACCATGTTGCGGCGGCGCGCACGTCACTGCGCGGATGATAGTGGCCCGCCAGCCGGCCGGGCATGCCGATCCGGAAGTTGACTGCCTCGGTATCGATGTTCCACACATGCCAGGGACGGAAGTCCTCGCTCGCGACGAATGCGGCGATGCAGGTCAGCGCCGCTGTTGCGGCCGCGATCTGCGTCTGTCCCAGCAGAGCACGCACCGCACGCCCGAGCGTCATGATCGAGAAGATGACAGCGAAAGGATAGAGAAAGAAAACATAGCGTGTTTCTTGACGGGGCGGATTGGAGGCGCTCGCCGCCAGCAACAGGATGACAAACAACGCCAGCAGGACGCGCTCCAGGAGTGAAGTGTCCGCGAAGCGCAGGCAGGCGCGAGATGCGGCCGCAGCGACCAGCACGAACAGCCCGAGTGCCAGCCACGGGACCGTGCGCGCCCAGGGCATTGCAACTTGTCGCAGCGTGTCGGGGAAGCGCAGGAACTCGTAGCCGAGCAGAAAGACCTTGTGCGGGAGCGACATTCCCGGGGCGTGCCAATCGTCGGTCGCCAATCCAAACGCGGCCCAGAACAGCACACAGGCGAGCAGCGCAACCTGCAAGGGACGGGACGCAGGGCTCAAGAGTGCGCGTCCATCCAGTGTGCCCAGCAGCACGCACACGACGAGCAGGCCGGCGGCCAATTGAAATTGTTGCAATGCAACGCTACCGAGCACTATCGCGATCGCCAGCACAGCTAAAGGCCTGGCTGGCGGCTGCAACAGTGTCCGCACCTCGCGTACGGCCGCGTATAAGACCAGGGTTGCCGGCAGTAAGGCTGCAATCGCCCAGGCCAGGTGCGAAGGTAACACCGTCCATGGCGCCACAGCCGCATCCAGGCGGCTGGGCGTGAGCGTTCCCGGCGGCTCGACATAGTCAGGCGGCAGAGTGGGCTCGCTGCCCGCGGTGCGCAGATCTGCCATCGTCAGCACGTAGGCGGGGATGAGCAACAGGGCGCAGCCCGCCAGATACAACCAGTCGCGGCGCGACAGACGGCCATCCGGGTGGGCGATGAACGGAGGCAGCAGGTTCGTCAAGACCAGGAAGATGCCGCCTTCCCACACGGCGAGTCCCAGGGCCGACAGCACGAGCATGGGTGCAAGGGCGCGCCGGTCCCGATCGATGACATAGTTGAGAAAGAAAACCACGTACCAGGCAAACAGCGCCTGGAAGGGCGCATACATCCGCCCGAATCGTCCGATCTCGATCTCCCAGATCGACAGCGCCAAAACGGCCACGGCCAGGAGCCCCACGTCGCGCCCGCCTACGCGGCGGCCGATCTTGTAGGCAGCGGGGAGTACGAGGAGGCTCGATATGGCCGCCAGCAGCCTGGGCGCAAGCTCGGCCGACAGTCCGCTCCACTGCAGAGCGGCTGCGGCGTATTGCAGCAGCAGGCCGCGCACGTACAGACCCCCGCATGGGAATTGGGGTATCCCGAAATGCAGGACGTTCTGCACGGACTGCGCGAAGTAGTACTCGTCGATGGCCAGCGGCCAGTGGCCGAGCCCCTGGAACCGCGCCCATGTGCCTGCGACGACACAGGCAGCGCTCAGCAGCGCGAGCGGCGCAAGCCACGCCGGCCGCTGGCCGGCAGAACTGTCGCCAGCCACAGGCCTACACCGCAGCCGTCTTCTCGGTCCGGGGCAGCTCGCGCCGCGGCGGCGGCAGCTCGGCTTTCGGGTAGTGGATGATCTGCGCTCCCTGATAGTCCTTCAGGTGGCGGGCGTGAGTGAAGATGATCAACTCCGCCAGCAGTCCCAGCGCAAACAGCTGCAGACCGAGGACGACGACCAGTGCCGAGATGAGCAGCGCTGGCCGGTCGGCCAGGCTCTGCTGCAACACTATGCGCTCGAAGACGAGGTACAGGACGACCAGCGCGCCGATGCCAAACATGCCGGCGCCCAGCATCCCGAAGAAGCGCAGTGGCTTCTTCGTGAAGCGCACCAGGAAGAACACCGTGAATACATCCAACACGAAGTGAACGTAGTCCCGCAGCCGATAGTTGCCTTCGAAACGGTCGGCTTCCGATTGCCGCACTTCGACTTCGGTGACACTGAAGCCCTGGCGGTCTGCAAGTACGGCCAGCAGCCGGTGCTGGTCGCCGTACAGTGACAGTTCCTGCAACACTGCGCGCTTCATCGCGCGCGCGCCGCAACCCAGATCGTGCAGTTTCATCCCCGTTACCCGGGATACGAGGCCGTGAAACATCGAGCGGCGGAATTTCTCCAATGCGCGGCCGGCTCGCGGCCAGCGCCATCCCACCACGACGTCCTTGCGATCGAGCGGGGCGAGCAGCTTGCCGAGGTCATCGGGATTGATCTGATGATACGCAGGCAGAGTCATGATCAACTCGCCGCTGCAGCGCTCGAAGCCGGCCATGATGGCCGTGGACTCTCCGAAGCTGCGGTTGAGGACCACCATGATGAGGTTACTTTCACCGGCGGCGATGAGCGATTCCAGCCCCTGGATGACGTCGCGGTGCGGACCGTCGACTACGAATACGAGCTCGTACGGAGTACGCAGGGCCTCCAGGCCCCGGCGATATTCCGCGTACAGCTGCGTGACGTTTTCGTGGCGTGTCCCAACGGGCACGATGACCGACAGCCGGATATTGGAGTTGCCTTCAATCATTGAGCCTTCATTCATTGAGCTTGGGTCTCGACACGGGCCGTCTGCATGTACTGGGTGAGGCGGGCGAATTCATGATCACGCATATCGCCGAGATTATAGATCAGCTCCCCGAGCGCTCCGGCGCACACCAGTAGGAACGCGGCAGCGATGAAGATGATCCCGCAGCCTGCGATCGGCAGTGACAGCGGTGCGCCGGCCAGGGCCGCTGCCAGCAGCTCGTAGCCGATCAGTGCCGTACCGCAAAACAGGATCGGCAGGGCGAGGAGCCCGAACCACAACAGCGGCCGCGCGGCGAACGAGGCAAGAGTCTTGATCACGAGCAGGTCCAGCAGCACCTTGTAGACACGTGACAGGCCGTACTTGGACTTGCCGAATTTGCGGGCATGGTGCCGGGCCTTGACCTCGGCAATACGCGGGGCGGCGATCGAGGCCATGGCGGGGATGAAACGATGCATCTCCGAGTACAGCGGAATCTGTTTGATGAGCGAGGCGCGGTAGGCTTTCAGCGAGCAGCCGTTGTCCTTGATGGGGACCTTGGTCACTTTGCCGATCAGCCAGTTGGCGATCTTCGAGGGAATCTTGCGGGACACGAGCTTGTCCTGGCGCTTGAACCGCCAGCCCACGACGATGTCGTAACCCGACTCGATGGTCCGCAGGAACATCGGTATGTCGAGCGGATCGTTTTGCAGGTCGCCGTCCATGGTGACCAGGACCTCGCCTGTGGCGAACTCAATCCCGGCAGCCATGGCTGCGGTCTGGCCGCAGTTGCGGCGGAACTTGACTACCTTGAGCCGCGGGTCGGTCTGCGCCAGCTCGATAGCTTTGGACAGTGTCGTGTCTTTGCTACCGTCATCCACGAACAGCATTTCGTAGTCAAGCCCCGTCGGATCCAACGCGGCGGTCAGCGCCTCGTACAGTGGACGGACGTTGTCCTCTTCGTTGTAGAGGGGCGCTATCACCGAAAGTCTCGGTTGCGCGCCCGGTAAGGAGCTTCTCTTTGGATGGTCGATCGGCATCTTTGGCCATGTCCCCTGGCAACGGTCCGCAATGATAGCGCCGCGCCGGTAGTCCGGTGTCTCTTGTTTGTGCGGCGCGAGCTTGACCGGGTAGCGCCTCTATCATACCGGCGACAGGCCGCCGCGTCACACCAAGCCGCGAACTTTCTCTTCCGGCAACGCGGGCGTTATGTTGCCTCCGGCAACTCAACTCAGCGCAACGCCGGCCCGGGACTCAGCCGTACGCTCACCAGGTTGAAGGAATCCATCAGGGTTCCTGCCGGTGGGAACAGCGCACCCGGCGGCGCCTTCCCGTCGGAAGAATAGGTCGCCCATAGAGCGAGGCCGTCAGGGCTGGTCCATGCATTCACCATATGGACACCCAGCGATTCGCCGCCAGTCGTGCCGAGATTGGCCCAACCTCCGGTTCCGGTTTCCGCATCGATGTTGTTGTAGGAGATGGTTGTCCACGGACCCCAGGGGTGCGGAGCGTCGTAAAAGGACGTCTGACCTACGTAATCTCCTTGCGCTGTGGCGATATAACGGCGGATGCCACGATCGTAGACAGCCTCCCCGAGCATGCTGGTCATGTTACACCTGCCACCGCACCCGGGCCGGCTCGCGTTCCGGTCGGTGAAAATCGGGTGCATCAGCTGTTGGTCCGCAGTCCAGATCGGCCAGCCACGCGCATCCAGCCCTGCGAAATACCGATAGGCATCCGCTTCTAACACACGCTTTTTCGGTACGCGCGCAAGGTATGTGGAAGCCGCCGTTGGCTGCTCGCCGTCATTCCAATGCGCAGTAGAGTTTACAAAGCCCAGTAGATATACCTGCCCGTCGGGAGCGCCCGCATTGCCTCTGCCATGGTTAACGAAGCCAAGCGGGCAGAAGTTCCCGTGCAACTCGCCGTCTTCGGCGGAGCAGAAGGTCCACGATGCTGCGAGCCAGGAGTATGCGTTACCCTTGGAGTACGCGAGCTGACGGCGTTTGGTGGAGCCGGATACAGGGCCTGTATGTCCAGCCGTCTCTGCCTCGGTGTACAGGCCGCCGAGAGTATAGAAGTCCGATCCCACCGCGATGATCGCGCCACCTTTGCCCTGCAGCGTCGACGGATGCGCGGAGTTATATCCACCGTACACATTGCGGACGGAGTCGGGCCTCAGCGGCGGAGAATGGGCAATCGTTGCGATTCCAAAGCTTGCCCGGCCGCGATCGTTGTCGCCTCCAAAGCCGCCGCCGTCACCGAAAAACGTGTACACTCGATTATCCCTGCCCCACGTGACCGGCCAGAGGTCACTGCCGTCGGGCTCGGTGTGGCCGCCGGCCCAATCCCAGCTCATCGACTCGATGTGTTTGCTCCTGCAATAGGGAGCATCCCCGGTTGGCGAGGCTGCCGGAGTGTAGATTTCCGTGGTGCTTGCGCCACGGGCCGGCGCGTTGGAGGCGGGGACTGCGGTTACGGAGTAGGAGTAGTGAGTTGATTCCGCCACCGTTGTGTCGGCGAAGTATGTTTCGGTCGTCGTGCCGAGCGACGTGCCGTCTCGCGTTATCTCGTAGTGAGCAACTCTCGCACGGGGTGCGTCCCAGCGTAAACCCACCACGGCGGCAGTCGCGCAGTCCGTGCGTAGCCCGGCCGGTGTGTACTGTGTCGTTGCAGACAGATCGGAGCGCCCGCCCGTCGATGTACAGGCCTGCAGCAGGGCGGTACATGCGGCGCACAGAAAGACTCGTCTCATTTATACTGTCTATCCGGTTTCGCGACGTACTGCAATTAGGTCGGCTCATCCGCGAGCGATGCCAGCAATAACTAACGCCGTTTGGCTGTCGTGCTCCAGGGTCCTGGCCGACATTTTGAGCTTCCTGCTGTTTGTCGCCGTGGCGCGCGCCTTCGGACCGGCCGGCACGGGGCAGTATTCCTATTCCTTCGCGATCGGCGCGATCGTGGCCCTCGGGGCTACTTCGGGGTTCGAAGAGTTTGGTATTCGGGAGTATGTCCGCTCGGCGGTGGCGGCGCGCGCCAGGGTATGGAGTGACATCATCTCCACGCAGTGCGCTCAACTCGGGTTGGCGCTCGTCGGCCTGGTACTCTTCCTGCCCTTCAGCGACGCCCGGTCCGCGCCGGATATCATCATCCTCGAGCTCACGGCATTTCAACTTGCCGCGGGCCTGGCCCGGACGATGTTCATTCCCGCCATGGCCTCGCAGGCGATGATGACGCCCGCCCTGCTGGAGCTCGGGTGCCGCGCGACGGCGATTGCGCTTGCTCTAGCCGTGCTGTTGATGCCGCATCCGCCTGCGCTAGCTGTCGCTCTGCTGCCGTTCCCGGCGTCCGCAGTTCTCCTGTTGATGCTGGCGTATCGGAACAGCAGGAGTCATGGGGCCGTATGGCATCTGGACTTGCGCTGGAGCGTGTTGCGCGCCACCTGGCGCCGCACTGCTCACTTTGCGGGCTCCGAGACACTGAACCAGTTTTACGCGCGCACCGACCTGTTGATGATCGCGTATTTTCTCGGCGAGGCGCGCGTGGGTCTTTATGCGACTGACATAAAGTTTGTCGAGGTCGGGATCGTGCCGCTCACATTGCTCGGCGTGGCCCTTTATCCCGTGTTGAGCGCGATGGCCGCCGGACCCGTGAAGACATTTGCGGACTCGGCACGCGACTTCTGCCGCGTCCAGCTGATGTTGAGTGGCTGGCTCGCCGTTGCGATTAGTCTGCTGATCCCGCTGCTCATCGTGCCGCTGTTCGGGGCTGGTTTCGCGCCTGCCACCGCGCTGCTGCCGTGGTTCGCGCTGCTGGCCATCGTCAAGGGTGCTGAGGTGGCGCTGTATCGTCTGTTATATTCCGTACAGCGCCAGGCGGTCTATTTCCGCAGTCTCGCGGCGGGGACAGTGGTGATTGCCGCGCTCAACGTGGTGTTGATACCCAGAATCGGGGTCAGCGGCGCGGTCCAGGCTGCGGTATTCAGCACCTGCTGCGTCGTGTCGATCTGCGCCGCCGGACTCGTGCGGTTCGTGCAGTGGCGTGTATTCGTCGAACTGCTGGCGAGATTGGCCGTTGCGCTGGCGCTCACCTGGGGTGTTTCCATACTGGCAGCAGCATTGGGAGCCGTGCCATGGTTGTCTGCCGTGGTCGGCTGTTGCCTGTTTCCGGGCGCCGCCGCTTGGTGCGGGCTTCTCCCGAATCCAAGCCGCAGCCTGTTGTTGGGCCGAAATCATCCGGCAGTGGCGAGCTGAACCGAGGAACTTAGGTACTTGGAATCAAGAATCATCGAGGATGTGCAATCGCTGTGCGCTCTTGCGGATGCCTGGGGCGGTCTGCAACCGGCGATCAAGCACCCCTTCCAGGAGTTGGGCTGGTACGCCGCCTGGGCACGGACCATTGGTGCGACGGGCGGGCGCCGCCTGAGGATCATGACCCTTTGGGATGGTAGCCGCCTGGTGGCGGTGTGGCCGCTTACGCTGCGACGTTACAGAGGTGTTCGCCTGCTCGAATGGGCCGGCGCACGGGTCACCGACTATTGCGACATCATCGTTGCTCCGCAAGTGGATGCCGACGAAGCCTTGCGCCTGCTCTGGGGAGATCTGCAGCGCAAGGTGGGCTTTGATGTGTTGCGGCTGGGCCAGGTACGCGGTGATGCCCTCATCGGCAGGTTCGTGGAGCATCTGGACCCTTGGGTCGAGACGCTCGAGGGGGCATTCGGAATCCCGTTGACATGGGCCAACGGGGCGGACTGGCTGGCGAGCCGCAGCTCCAAGCGGCGCGACGCGGCGCGGCAGCGGCTGCGCCAGATGCAGAAACTCGGCCTCGAGTTCCAGGCGTGGCGTTCACCGCAGGCCGACGTTCTCGAGGCCGTCATCGAGCAGAAACAGGCGTGGGTGAGGGCGCGCAATGTCGGCAGCTTCATCATCGAGGCGCAGGGCCCGGAGTTTGTACGCGCCCTGGCACAGGAGATGTCCAGCCGGGGCCTGCTGCACCTGAGCGCGGTCCGCTCGGCGCAGCGCATCGTTGCGTGTCATGTTGGTTTCGTACACGGCGACACCTTCTACTTCTACATGCCGACCTATGATGCGGCATTCGCCAAACATGGCTTCGGCAACGCGCTGCGCGAGTATCTGATCATGTCGGCCTGCGACCAGGGCTTGAGGAAGTTCGATATGCTGCTGGGCGCCGCGGAGTACAAGTTGCAATATGCCGCGGTCGAGGAGCCGGTGCGGACTGTCGTGGTGCCGCGCGGTATCATCGGGCGCGCCGCGGTTGCCTACTACCGAAGGTCGGCGTCACGCACCGCGGCGAATGCTGCCAGTGAAAGGCCGCCCGAACCGGCATGAGCTCTCCCACGACTGACGGGGCGCCGCCCCGTATCTACTACCTGACAGAGGAGTTCTACCCACCGCAGATCGGCGGCGTCGAGCTCATGGTGTCCTATCTCTCGCACGGCCTTGCCGCCCGGGGAATTCCGACTCAGGTGATCACGCGTCAAACCACTCCGCCGGCGCTCCCCGAGGAAACGATCGGCAGCGTACGGGTGCGGCGGATCCGTCCTGGGGGGCTTCTGAAGGGTATCGGCTGGCGTGCCGTACCGGCCGTGGTGACCTACGTGTGCCGGCTTGCGTTCATCCTGTTGTCCGAGGCGGCCCGCTACGATGTCGTGATCATCTCCGGCCTGAAAATCATTCCACTGGCGGCAGTACCGGTGTGCCGGCTGCTGGGCAAGCGCTGCATCATCCGCATCGAGTCCACTTTCGAGCTCGCTGAGCCGCTGTCGGCCGAGAGCCGCCACTCAATGGGTCTGATGGGACGGTTGCTGCAAGGTGTGCTGCGGCGCACTCAACAGTATGTGTTGCGCCGCGCCGAGCCCGTGGTGGCCATCTCGCGCGAGGTCGAAGGGAAGTTGCTGGATCTCGGTGTTGCATCGACGCGCATAGCGCGAATTCCCAACGGCATCGATCTGAGCCGGTTTCATCCGGTAGCGGCGGACGAGAAACTGCGGCTGCGGGCGCAGCTGTCAATTCCGCAACAGGCGACGGTAGTGCTGTTCGCAGGCCGCTTGTCAAAGGCGAAGGGAATCGTGCGGCTGCTCGAGCTGTGGCCCGAAATCATCGCGCGCCATCCGCGGCTGCACCTGGTCATCGTGGGAGGCGGCGCCGGGTCCTTCGACGACTGCGAGGCGCAGCTGCTGGACCTGATTCAACGCGGACAGCTGCAGCCGCATGTCACCATGGCCGGGGTAACCGATCGGGTGCACAGCTACCTGCAGGCAGCCGATGTGTTCATGTTTCCCAGCCTCTATGAGGGTTTCGGTCTCGGCATCATCGAGGCCCTGGCTTGCGGAATGATCGTCGCTGTCACCCCGGTTGGGGTGGCCGAGGAGTTGATTCAACACGGCGTGAACGGCTTCCTGTTCCGTGCCGACGATTCCGCTGCCATTGCAGGTGCGATGGACGCGGTGCTGACGGCCGAGGACAACTGGCCGGCCATCAGCCGCCGGGCGCGAGCGGCTATCGAGCCATTCGACCTGAATGCAATCGTGGGGCAGTACGCCGCGTTGTGTCAGACCACGCGGCCGTGAGCTGCGCCCTCACTCACTCCGACCCCGTGAGGAACTTGACGATGGCCTCGCGCTCCTTCGGGTCCTTGACACCTTCATAGGTCATCACGGTTCCGGGCACCACCGCCTGCGGGTTGGCCAGGAATTCGTTCAGCCGCTCGGCTGTCCAGCTCTTGCCGAATGCCTTCATCGCCGGGGAATAGCCATCGAAACCGCGGTTCGAGCCGGCCTTGCGCCCGGCGATGCCGTACAGGTCCGGTCCGAAGGAATTATTGGCGCCGTTGTCAATCTTGTGACAGCCGCCGCAGCGGGTGCCAAACAGCACGGCGCCGCTCGTGCCGCGGGCCGGCTGCAGCGAGATCAGGTTGTAGGAATCGGTCCACAGCAGTATCTGCCCATCGGGGCCTTCGACGATGTCACGGATGCGATCGCCGATTTGGATGGGCTCGGCGAACACGGGAGTGCGGCCCTCGAGGTGCATGCGGAAGACCGTGCGGCCGTGCAGCGAGCTGACCAGCAGGTCGTCCTTCCAGTTGGGAAAGGCATCGCCCTGCAGGCGCAGCAGGTTCGACGCACCGATCGAGGGCACCCAGGCAAACACAGGTGGGACGAAACCCTCGTGACGGCCCTGGTGGGCGTTCAGAGCCCACGCCGCCGAGCCATAGTCCGTGCCATAAGTGACGAGCGGCCAGCCGTAGTTGGAGCCTTTGTTGAGTATGTTGAGCTCATCGCCACCCTGCGGGCCGTGTTCCGTTTCCCAGATGATGCCGGTGTTGTCCCGGAAGAGTCCCTGGGGGTTGCGATGTCCGCTCGTGAATATCTCGTGGCTGCCGTCCTGCAGGTGAATCAGGATGGTTTTGCCATAGAGTGCCTTGGGATCCTGGGCGAGCACGCGCGTCGTCTCGAGACCCGAGAAGTCGTGGTCGCCAATAGTCAGCAGCAGGTCATCCGTGCCGATCAGCTGCATGCGTCCGCCGATCTCCATGCCGCCGAACGGATTGTTGGAGTGCAGGCTGTCCGGGCCCTGCAACGGCAGGCAGGGAGTCGCCTCGAAGATCGTCTTCCAGGACCCGGGCGGCGCGCCGGCCAGCAGGTCCCTGCGGGACACATTCAACACGGAGACGCGCGCCGTGAAGCATTTGTCGCGGTCGTTCCAGTAATGGTGAGAGGCAAACACCTGCAGCTGCTCACCCGCTTCCTTCACCAGCACGTCCGCCACCCGAAACTGCCAGGTCTGCACTCCCTTGATCGCATCGGCGCGGTCGGAGTTGGCCATGGACTCTTCCCAACGGGTGTGGGAGGCGAGGATGAAATCGGCTGGATTGAAAGGTACCCGGTAGGGCAGCAACCGCGGTGTCACCAATTTGCCGCCAGCGGGCCATGCGAACAGGTACATGCGGCCATCACCCGTAGCAAGCAGATACTGGTCGCCTACCACGGTAATGGCGCCACCGCGTACCGCGGACTTCGGCACGGGATTTTCGTAGGTTTCGACCTGCACGGTGTACAGCGCCGTTGGAATGCTCTTGGTGGTTCTGAACATCGCGGGGGGCTTTTGCGGCCCGAAGGTGCGGTATGCATCCAGGCCGGCAACGGCCACGAAACAGATGGCCAGCACTGCAAGCACCCAGGGGCCGAGTCGCGCCGCAAGTGCGCCGCCAGGGGCGAGGGCCCACGCGACGAGAACGAGCGATATGAGCAGCGCGCGCGAGTAGGGCGGCAACGGCGCGAGCAATAGAAGTGCAAGGAACGCCAGGCCAAACAGTGACAGGCTGGTGACGAGCAGAGCGGACAGGCTCAAGGGTTTGCCGCGCGCGGCTGCGACAACTGACACCAGTGCTACGGCGAGGTATGCCCCGATGAGACAGGTGCTGGCCAGAAACTCTTCATAGCGGCTGCTCCAGAAGGCGGTGCCCAGGACCCGCAGGTCGGCGACCACAAACAGCAGGCCCGCGACCAGCACATGCCAGAGAATCAAAAATCGAGCCGAGGGTCTGCCGCCGGGCATGGGACGATCCTTGAGGTTATTTGTTGAATCGCCAGCGAGCGCAGGCTCCTGCAACCTTTCGCTAAGCTTTCAAGGTAAGTCTACAGCAAGACGGTGTGAAGTTGCGTAATCTAGTGTTGCGCGATCCGCCCGAGCACCTCGAGCGTCTGGCGGGCGCAGCGTTGCCACGTAAAAGATTGGGAGTGCCGGCGGCCCTTCTCAATCAGTTCCTGGCGCAGGAGGGGCTCGGTGAGGATGCGGCGTATGCCGTGGGCGATGCTGTCCACTGACAGCGGATCGACCAGCACGGCCGCCGCGCCCGCGATTTCCTTCGAGCCGTAGCAGTTGGAAGTGACCACAGGGCAGCCGCTGGCCATGGCCTCCAGTATCGGCATGCCGAACGATTCAAACAAGGAGGGCAGCAGCAGTGCCTGCGCCATCTGGTAGAAGGCGGGCAGCGTGTTGGAGTCGATCCAGCCGGCCCACTTCACCCAGTCGCCGAGTCCCAGGCGCTGCGGCTCCTGCAACTCGTCCTCGGACAGAAACCGGTTGGTCCCGCCGGCGATCACCAGTGATATGCCAAGCTCAGGCCCGACCTGCGCATAAGCCTGCACCATCCGCCTGAAGTTCTTGGGCGGGTAGACCGCGCCCGCGTACAGGACATAATGCTCGGGCAGCTTGTAACGCTCGCGCACGGCGGCCAGCGCATCGCTGTTGTGTTGAACTGCGAACTCCTCGCCGACGCCGGTGTAGACGGTGGCGATTCGGTCGGGCGGCACATCGAGAAACTCCATCAGGTGCTCGCGCGTCACCTCGGAGACTGCAACGATCGCCGCGGACCGTTTTGCGTACCGCGGTATGAGATGCCGGTGGCTCAACCGGTCGACATACCGCGAAGCCCACGGCATCACATACCAGTCGAGGCCATGGCATACCCAGGCGCAAGGGTAGCGGCCGGTCAACGGCACCGAATACTTCGGATTGAACAGCACATCCACTCCGTTCCGGCGCAGCTCCCGCGGCAGGCTCACCTGGTCCCACCACAATACCGACTTGCCCGGAATGCTGACCTCCCGGACCCGCGGTAGGCCCGCATACGTGCCGAGCAGCGCGGGATTGTTGAAGTACAGGACGTACTCGTGCTCGTCCGGCTGCGCGAACAGCTGCTTGAGGAGCGCACGGGTATATACACGCACCCCCCCGCCGTGCTGATCGTAGTGCCGCAGCATGATTCCGATGCGCATTCGATTCCTAACCGCCGCGGTATTCGTCAAACATCTTGCGGTAGTCCTGCAGCGGCACGGAGCAAAAGGCCTCGGCATACTTCCCGTAATGGTCCGTGAAGCCGGCGGAGCGATAGGCGTTGAGCGCCAGGCCGGTGTGCAGGTAGTCCAGATCGGCCAGCTGGCTGCGATACTCGCGCAGCGCGCTCTTCTTCAACTCGACGACCTCATCTATCCTGACGAGGCAGTTGGGAAACAGCGGTGTCCAGACCTCGTACGCCAGGCACTGGAAGCTCAGGCCCGCGTCCCGCGTTGCTTGCAGCAACAGTTGACTCGCGGCGTAGTGATCGGGATGTTGTTCGAGGAAGCAGGGGACATACACGATCTGCGGCCTCTCAGCCTGCAGCACTTGACGCAGGCGCGCGACGACACCCGCGTCGCTATTGAGCGTCCCATCCTCCACGTCGAGAAATGAAACAGAGCGCACGCCGAGTATGTCGAGCGCACGCCGCGCTTCTTCCTTGCGCATGGCAACGACCTTGAGCTCTTCCACCCGGCGCGCCTCCCCAGTCAGTCCCCGCAGGGTGCTGCTGCCGTGCCTGCCATCAGTCAAAAACACGACATGAACTTCGGCGCCGGCTTGCACGTGACGCGCAACGGCGCCTCCGCAGCCGATTGTCTCGTCATCCATGTGAGGCGCAAGCACGATGACGCGCTCGGCGCCCGGGTCCCATACCAACGCCGAGGCACTGAACACTTTGGACGTGCGCATCAGTCCGTGGGATTGCAGATAAGGGCGTGCGGCTACGGCAAACCGCCGCAGCAAGGTTCTTGTGAGCAACTTCATGCCGCGACCGCGGACAATCCGACCGCATCCAACTCGGCACGCAGGGATTCGCGGCTGCCGCCGCTGATCATCATTCGATACCACAGCTCTGCATTGATCAGCAGCCACAGCCGGTTGCCGTGATCGGCGCGTCCGGAACTGTGCTCCCGCAACAACTCATCTATGGGCCCGCGCCTGAGGATGCCCGCCTCGACGAGCTGCGAATCCGGCAGGAAGCACTCGTACAGCCGCCGGTACTCCTGCTTGAGTATGTAGGGTAACGCTGAGGAGAAGCCTTGTTTGGGCCGGTCGAGAATCTCACGCGGCAGATACCGGCCGGCCAGCCTGCGCTGTGCCCACCGCAGCGAGCGACCCCGGATCTTCATGCTGGAAGGCAGGCGCGCTGCAAATTCCGCCAGCCGATGATCCATGAACGGACTGCGTGCCTCGAGTCCGTGGCTCATCGACATGCGGTCGGTGATCATGACCGGGTGGTCCGGCAGGCGGACCTGGCTGTCGGCTGCGAGCATGTGATCCAGCGGATCGCCGCTGGCGGCATCGTACGGAGCGCGAATCGCATCCTCCGCCTGTGCCCCGTTGAGTTGTGCCAATGCATCCGGCGTGAAGAGCGCAGCGCGCATGGATGCTTCGAAATAGAAATAGCTCAGGCTGGCCGCGTAGCGAGCGGAGCCGGACAGGAACGACAGACGCTGCAGCCAGCGCAGCTGGTGCCCAACGCTCTTGTACCAGCCCGCCTCCGGAATCAGCGCCAGCGCCGGTCCGAAAACGTGCCGCCTGAGTGCCGCTGGCACGCGCGCGTAGTGGCTGGCGTACAAGTTGCCGTAGTAGCGGTCGTAACCACCAAACAACTCGTCGCCGCCATCGCCGCCGATGACGACCTTCACCGACTGGCTGGCGAGCTCGGCAACATGGTAGGTACACAGAGACAGCGGGTCGGACGGCTCATCGAGGTGATAGATGAGATCCGGCAACAGGGCGACCAACGAGGGTGAGAGGCTGCGCTCGTGATGGTTCGTCGCAAACATCCGCGCGACAGCACGGGCGTGCGGCGCTTCATCGAAGCGTTGATGCGGTAGACCCACGGTGAATGTGGAAAGGTCCTTGACACCCAGGCGCTTCACGAGCATCGCAACCAGCAGGCTCGAGTCGAGTCCGCCGCTCAGCAGGGCGCCCACCGGAACGTCGCTGACCAGGTGCAGGCGCAGCGACTCGTCGATCTGCGCTTCGAGCTCATCGAGCAGCTGCTCGTCCGAGCCCGTGAGCTTCGGCTGGTAGCTCAGGCTCCAGTAACGGCTGATGACGGGCTCCCGGCCGGTTTCCAGGACCAACAGATGGGCCGGCGGCAGCTTGGCGATGCCACGGAACATCGACAATGGAGGCGCAATGAGCCGCAGCCCGAGGTACTGATCGAGCGCTGCGAGATTCAGCTCACGCAGTGCGGGATCGAAGGCGAGCAGGGCTTTGATCTCGGAAGCGAAGGCGAAGCCGCGCGCAGTCCTCGCGTAATACAGTGGCTTCTGGCCGAGATGATCACGGCCGATCAGCAGGCGGCGTTTGCGCGCATCCCACAGGCCGAAGGCAAACATGCCGCGCAGATGATCCACCAGGCGGTTGCCATACTCGACATACAGCGCGATGATGACTTCGCAGTCGCTGTGGGTGAGGAAGCGATGGCCGCGCGCTTCCAGGTCCGCCCGCAATTGCTTGTAGTTGTAGATCTCGCCGTTGCACACCAGCCAGATCGACTTGTCGGCATTCACCAGTGGCTGGCGGCCGCCCTCCAGGTCGATGATCGACAGGCGGCGGTGCCCGAAGATGGCGTTGCTGTCGTGCTCAGTGCCTTCGCCATCCGGTCCGCGGTGCCGCAGGGCGGTGAGCATGCTGCGCATGCCGTCCAACAACACCGAAGTATCGTTAACAGGACTATGGCCCACAATTCCCGCAATTCCACACATGCTAGTCGTGCTCCAGTCGCGCGTCGGCGGCCTTGGGCGCCGCCAGGGTGGCTGCGAACAACTCCTCGTATCGCGAGGCGCACCGCTCGATGAAAAAATCCTCTACTTTCGCCAGGTTGTGACGGCCAACGGCTGCGCACCGCTCCGGCGAATCGCGCAACGCTCGCACCGCCTCGGTGAACGCCCGAAGGTCATTCAACTGGATGACATCACCGGTAGTGGGCGTTGACAGGAAGTCCGTCTGCCCGCCACGGTTGTAGCACACGACCGGCAGTCCGAATGACATGGCTTCGAGAAACACCAATCCAAATCCCTCATGTTGAGCTGTGGACACAAATACGTCGGACACGGAGTACGCCCCGTACTTCACCTCGTCAGACACGTAGCCCAGCATGCGCAGCCGGTTCTCGACTCCCAACTCGGACGCCCGTTGCTTCACGGCTGCAGCCTCGGGCCCATCGCCAATGACCAGCAGGAACACGTCCGGCAATGCAGCAAGTGCTTCGATCAGCTGGGTGCTCGCCTTGCGCGCAACGATGCGGCCCGCCGTTACCAGTACGAACGCGTCCTCCGGAAGGCCGAATTCCGAGCGCTGCGCCCGGATGTTTTGTGGTGGCCTGTCTATACCCAGCGGTATCAGGTCAACCTTGCGATCGACACCGTATATCTGTTCGACGTTACGGGCGGTATCGCGGGACTGCGCTACAACACTATCCGCGCTCCGCAACAACCGTGCCACAGCTCGTCGCAGAAGCGCATGCCGATGCGGGGAACTCTTCTTCGAGGGGTCGTACAGGTCACCGCCGTGCACCGAAAGCACGTTGGGAACTCCTAAGCGCCTCGACAGCCAGTCGCCCAGTGGACCCGTGGGCACCGCGAAGTGAGTATTGATGACGTCGAAGCGACGTTCCCGGCCCAGCTTCAGGCCGCGTAGCAGACCCATGGGCAGATAGGCCGCCATGGAAGGCATATTGGCAACAGCAAGGTGACGCCGGAAGAACACCGGGACACGCACGACCTTGACGTTGGCGTCCATTGCCTCCGATGGCAGACCCGCAGCCTGCGAAGTCAGGACCGTCACGTCATGTCGTTCCGCCAGCGATCGCGCCATGGCTGCCATGACCACGCCGCCGCCGCCGCCCAGCGGTGGGTATTCGTAGTTACAGAATAGAATCCGCAATGTGTAATGAACATCCCGCGTTGGCCCGGCAGCGTGTATTCTGCCTTATCTTTTCTCCCGGCGCGTCTTTCGCGCCGCTATGCTTCGCCGGCGCGTCTGTGCGCACCGGCAGAAAAGTTGGCGCGTTAGCGCCTTGAGAGGACTGGGGATGAGCGCCAATTTTCGACAGTCACCGGCAACTGGCATGGCCGAGGTCGGCCGTGCGGGAGCTTATGACAAAGGTAACGCTGCAGGCCGTTCAGAGCGGCTGGCGGCCCGCCTGGAGCCGTTCGATTCCTACTGGCAGGCTCCCAAGGATGTCGAGAAGGGGTTCACCTCGTTCACCGCCTACTACCGTGCCAACTACCTTGGCCACATGCCGCCCGACAGGCAAGCGCGGGTGCTGGTCGTCAGCTGCGGTCCGGGATATCTCGTCAAGATGTTGCGGGATTGCGGCTACACGTCGGTCCTCGGAATCGATTCCGATACAGCCAAGGTTGAAGTTGCACGGCGTCACGAGTTGCCGTGCGAGGTGGCGCGGGCATTTGAGTTTCTGGCCGACAAACGCGGCGAGTACGACGTCATCATTCCGGAGCAGGAGCTCAACCACCTCACTCTGGAGGAGACGATCGAGTTCCTGGCCTTGTGCAGACAGGCGTTGCGTCCGGGTGGGCGGGTGATCGTGTATGCGATGAACGGCGCCAACCCCATGGTGGGCTCCGAAAATCTCTCACATAACATCGACCACTTCTATAACGTGACCGAATACAGCCTCGGTCAGCTCCTGCAACTGGCCGGTTTCCAGCAGGTGCGCCCGTTCGCGCTCAAGCTGTATGTTTTCTGGAAGAATCCGCTGAATTACGTGGGACTCGCGGTGACCGCGACTCTCGAGGCCATTTTCCGTATCCTGTTCATGCTTTATGGCAAGAACGTGAAGATCCTCAGCAAGAAGGTGGCTGCCGTAGCGAGCGCCTGAGCGCGTGCTGTTCAATTCCGCCGATTACGCACTATTCCTGCCTCTCGTCCTGCTGGTGTACGTGTTACTCCGGCGGGTGGGGTTGCGCGCGCAAAATGCCTGGATGCTGGTCGCCAGTTACGTCTTCTATGGATGGTGGGACTGGCGTTTCCTGGGCCTGCTGTTCGGCACGACGCTCAACGACTATCTGGTTGGTATCGGGCTCGAGCGGACCGAGCAGCCTCGCCGCCGCCGCGCACTGATCTTACTCAGCATTGGCGTCAACCTCGGCGTCCTGGGCTTCTTCAAATACTATAATTTCTTCGTCTCGTCGTTTATCGATGCGTTTGCCGGGATAGGCGTGCAGCTGCAGGCGCCCACGCTGAAGGTGATTCTGCCCGTGGGAATCAGCTTCTACACCTTCCAGGCGCTGACCTACACCATAGCGGTCTATCGCCGCGAAATGCGCGCGACGCGCGATCCGATCGGTTTTTTTGCCTACGTTGCCTTTTTTCCGCAGCTCGTCGCAGGCCCCATCGAGCGCGCCAGGCACCTGTTGCCGCAATTCTTCGTTCCCAGGGTCATGGAGCCGGAGGCCTTCGCCAGCGGCCTGCGGCAGATGTTGTGGGGCTTCTTCTGCAAGCTGGTTGTCGCGGACAACTGTGCGACGGTGGTCAACAGCATTTTCAATCACGGGGCCCCGTTGCCCGGCAGCATCATGCTGCTGGGATCCGTGTTGTTTGCGTTCCAGATCTACGCCGACTTCTCCGGGTACTCGCACATCGCGCTGGGCACCGCGCGGTTGTTCGGATTCGAGCTCATGCAGAACTTCGCCACGCCGTATTTCTCGCAGAGCCACCCGGAGTTCTGGCGGCGTTGGCATATTTCGCTGTCAACGTGGTTTCGCGACTACGTCTACATTCCGTTGGGGGGCAACCGGGCCTCGAAGCCCCGCCAGGCCTTCAACCTGCTGGTCACGTTCACGTTGAGCGGCCTGTGGCACGGCGCGAACTGGACCTTCATCGTCTGGGGCGTTCTCAACGGCCTGTATGTCATCCCGCGGGTCTTCATCGGCGAGCCGCTGGCGCGGCCGGCGGCCTCGCGCAATTTCTTCGTGCGGGTGCCGACGATCGCGCTACGGATCTTCGTAACCTTCGCGCTGACCGTGGTCGCCTGGATCTTCTTCCGCTCCCCGACTATTTCCAGCGCGTGGCGCGTATTGGGGGAAATCGCCTCGCCGTCGCTGCTCGCAAGTCCGCTTGCGATCCTGCGTTCCATGGGTCTGTTGACCACGGTTGCCTATGCGGCTGTTGCGATCGGCTTCCTGTTGGCCATGGAGTGGTGGCAGCGTGACAGGAAGTACGCGCTCGAGCTCGGCGAGCGCGCCGCGTTGATCACCTGGCCGGCGTGCGCCCTGGTATTCGTGATCACGTTGTTCTTCCGTTATACCGGCGCGTCGCTGGATTTCATCTACTTTCAGTTCTGACGGGGACGCTTAAGTCATGTCAGCACCGGACATCACCACCGTCGGGATCACGCGATCGTTCTCGTGGCTGCGCCTGTTCTCGCAGTGCCTGGTGGCGGTCCTGTTGTTCGCCGCTGCCAATGTCTATACGTACGAGACGTCCGGTTTCTTCCAGCGCGAGCAGAAATACGCGCAGCAGATCAGTGAGATCGCCTCCCACGCGCGTGTCCGGGTCGTATTCGCGGGCGATTCGCATTTCGGTGTGCCGCTCAATGACTATTTGAACGGCGAGCCCGGGGAGCCCGCCTACAGCATTGCTTACGGCGGTGACTCGCTCAGGGAGTGCTTTGCCAAGGTGCGCCGGGTTCTGCAGACCAACCCGACGATCGATACGCTGATCCTGACCGCGGATCCCCACATGTTTGGCCGGGGCCGGGTGGAGTCATCGAACCGGTCCTTTGCGGATCGTTATTTCATCGAAGCCTGGGACCGCTCCGGCGTACAGCACAACCTGTGGTCGGCGATATTGCAGCAGGTGCCGCTGTTCAACGAGGACTTCCTGCAGTACTTCCGGAAAGACCTGGGTGTGTTGCTCACTCACTCGGCGCCGCACGCAAGGGCGGCGGGAGATCCGCTGGCGTGGAGCCGCCTGACGGACGCAGAGCGAATGAAACTCGCCGTGGAGACGGGGCAGGGCGACCACGACGGAATTGGAGCTGTCGAGCAGCCCTTCGTGTGGTACACGCGGATTCTCGATCTGGCGCGCGCCAGGGGCGTGCGGGTCATCGGCGTACGTTTCCCGGTTCATCCGGGGTATTCAGCGCAAGCACCGGCGGCCAAGGTAGCTGAGATTGATTCGTTCCTGTTGAGTCATGGCGTTGCCCGGATCATCGATCTGCGGGATGCGTTGACCGATCCGAAGGATTTCGAGGATGAGGATCACGTCAACGAGAACGGCGCCCCGCTCGTCGTCGCAATGTTGGAGCAGAAGTTGCAGCGGCCGTTGCGGACTAATTAATTAATTTGGCTGAAATTGCCTGCGGCAATTTCAGCGGACATCGGGCATCGCCCGCCGGCAAAAAGCGTGGTTTTTGCCGGCTGCGTTGGAGCGTGGCGCCTGCGGCGCGTCGGCGGCAATTTCAGCGGGCGTGGTTTTTGCCGGCTGCGTTAGAGGGTGGCGCCTGCGGCGCGTCGGCCGCGCTAAAGGTAACCATTTGCTGCGTACCACTCGGCCGTCTTGCGCGCGCCCTCACGGAATCCCACCTGCGGCTGAAAGCCCAGGACCTTCTGCGCCTGGGCGGTCGAGAAGCTGAATGACTTGCGGAAGAAATCGAGTCGCCGCCGGTGCAGCGGCGGCTTCAATCCAAGGGGGCTGAACGTCGATTCGAACGCCAATGCCGCCAGCACGAATGGCCACATCGGCGCGCGTAGCATGCGCTTCTTGCTACCCACGGCCTCGCCGACGGCCGACACCATCTCGTTGGTGGTTATCTTCTCGGAACCCGCCAACACGACCGTCTGTTTGTGAGCGGCAGGGGCTGTGCCTGCCGCGAGCAGTCCGCGGGACAGGTCATCCACGTAGATCAGCTGATGCAGGTTCTCGCCGTTACCCAGTACGGGGAAGCGCCCTTTCCTGATGCCGCGAAACAACTTGAGCAGGCGCATGTCACCGGGGCCGTAAGTCTCCGAGATCCGCACGATGGACCATTCGAGCGGCGATTCGAACTGCCGCACGACCTGCTCGGCGGCGGCCTTGGTCCGCCCGTAGGGATTGTCGGGAGCCAGGGGCGATTGTTCGTCGAGGCTGCCGGCGGCCGCACTGCCGTACACGCCGATCGTGCTGCCGTGAACGAAACGCCGCACGCCCGCTTTTGCAGCCAGCTCGAGCAGGCCGCGCGTGCCCTCGACGTTGACCCGGTGGAAATGGCTTTCCGGCGCTTGCGCTTCGTGTTGGGCGGCCGCGAGATGGATGACCACGTCGTGACCCCGCAACTCGCGCGCAATGACAGCAGTATCCTCCAGCGGCGCAATTACAAGTTTGATCCCGGCTTTGGCGAGCGCGTCGCAGCGCGCCTGCTCGGCGGGAGTGTTGATGGGAGTTACGACGGTAACGGCGTGTCCGCTCTGCAGGGCGAGCGGTGCGAGCCGGCTGCCGATGAAGCCTGAGCCGCCGGTGAGAAAAATCCGCATGCGGGTCTCACCCGGCTCCTGGCTCATGCCCTGAGCGCCTGCTGGGCCGGTTGACTGCGAGCCACCGGGGCGGCCAGGTATCGTTCCAACTCGCGTTCGACGCTGGCGCGCTCTGTGGCGCTGCGCTGCTCGGACCAACCCAGCTCCGCGCCGAGAAGTGCCTGCAACTCATCCAATGCCTCGATTCCGGGATGGCCATCGGTGCCGAGCTCGGTGCGCCGGAACACAATGTCACCCATTCGCTGTGCCGTTTCGGCGCGCACCGCATGGATGGCCTCCGCGAAGCTCACGTGACTGCCCGTAAAGAGGCGCCCGAGCCTGGGCTCGCGCTCTGCCAACTCGAGAATGCGCGCCGCGTGCATCCCGTAGTTGCGTAACAGCCCTTCGCATGACTCCACGCTCAGCCAGGAAGGCCGCCGCGCCTGTAACGCGCGCAGGGCGGATGCGAAGTCCGCGATATCGCCGCCCGCCAGTGGGGCGACTGTCGAGTCGCTCCCGGAGCGCCGGGAATCCAACTGCCTCGCCGCAGCATCCAGGGCCTCGACCGCATCGCGCCGGGCAACTGTGTAGCGCACGCTGATCAACGAAATGAGGCCGCTCTGGCCGTGCTGCCGGTGATCGATCAACCGCGACTGCTTGCCGAAACTGAGGCCGCCCTGTTGGCTGGAAGCCTCGCCGAACGGGACCAGGCCGAAATCCGCCCGCCGCACGTCCGCTTCCCGCAGCTGCAGGTTGGGATAGCACGTATTGAATTCATCAATGAACTGCCGCAGCTCGCTGCGGGCCAAGCCGACGGAGTCCGGATCGCGCGGCACGATGGAGTGCCATACGCCCACGAGTGTGCTGTTGCGCCAGGGAACGAGAAACAAGTGCCGGCTGTTCCTGGCGAGCAGCGCATCCGAGTCCTTGGCGCGTCCTTGCACGGCAAGCGCCATTGGGGTCGCGAATTTGCGGTCCACCATGAAGCAGGCATCGCGCGAATAGGTTCCGGGCTGGCCGTAACCCGGTTGCAGCAGTCCTTCCGCCCAGGGGCCGGCCGCATTGATGACCAGGCGCGCACGGATTTCGAAGCGATCGCCACTCAGACGATCAACTGCCTGCACCCCCGTGACGCGCGTTCCTTCCGTACGCAGCCGTTCCGCTTCGACATAGTTGCCGACGGCTGCTCCCAGCTCGCTCGCCGCACCAACAAAGGCGAGGACGAGCCGCGGCGGATTGTACATTTGACCATCTTCGAACACGGCCGCGCCTGTCAAGCTGTCGGCGGCGATATCCGGAAAGAGCTCCAGTGTCTCATGCCGGCTGAGGAATCGCGTTCCCCGCACGCGCCGTGCAGGATCCAGCACATGTCGGTTCACGTCGGCGCTCAGCGCGTCGTATAACAACATACCTGTCCCGAGGAACCAGCGGCTGCTCTTGCCATTGCCGTAGGTAGGGATGACAAAGGGCAGGGGAGACACGAGATGTGGCGCTATGCGTAGCAAAACAGCGCGCTCGAAACATGAGGCGCGCAGGCGGCGTACGTCGGCATGTTGAACGTACCGGATTCCTCCATGCACAACCTTGAAGCAATGAGCTGACGCGCCAGCCGAAAAATCTTCGCGCTCGATCAATGCAGTGTTGAAGCCGCGCAAAGCGGCTTCGCGCGCCGTGGCAGCACCGGACGCGCCGCCTCCGACGACGAGCACGTCGAACAATTCGCTACTGAGCCGGCGAACATCGCGGCTGATGATGGGTGTCGATTCCACGCGTCAATCATAGCCAATTCCGGCCGACACCGTCGCGCGTGCGCCGCTGGGGCACTTGCTGTGCTGACCCGCGCTAAGGGCGGGTCAGCACAGCTTCGACACTACTTCAGCGCTGCTTGAACTCTTCAGGCGTCAGCTGGTGACGCGCCAGCAGCTTGTAGAAGTCGGTGCGGTTGCGTTTCGCCAGCCGCGCGGCCTGGCTCACGTTGCCCCCGGTGATCTGCAGAATCTGCGAAAGATAGCTGCGTGTGAACTCATCGCGTGCCTCATCGAACGAGGGCAGGCGCCCCGGGCCACCACCCAGGGACTGCTGCACCAGCTCGACCGGAATGATCGGGGTCTGCGACAGCGCCACGTTCTGGCGCACGACGTTCTGCAGCTGCCGGATGTTTCCCGGCCAGTCGGCCGTGGCGAGCAGCTCGACCGCCTCGGGCGCATAAATCTTGCGTACGCCGCTCTCCTTGGCGATCTGTGCCAGGAAGTGCGCCACCAGCAGCGGGATGTCTTCCCGGCGCCGGTTCAACGCCGGCATCTCGATGTGCACGACATTCAGGCGGTAGTACAGGTCTTCGCGGAACTGGCCGGCCGTCATGAGGCTCTGCAGGTCGCGGTGGGTCGCCGAGATCACGCGCACGTTGACGGGAATGGCATCCGTGCTGCCCACCGGTCGTATGACGTTCTCCTGCAGCACGCGCAGCAGCTTCACCTGCAGCCGCATCGGCATGTCACCGATCTCATCCAACATCAGGGTGCCGCCGTCGGCGGCCATGAACAGGCCGCGGTGCGCACGGGTCGCGCCCGTAAACGAGCCCTTCTCGTGACCAAACAGCTCGGACTCCAACAGGTTCTCGGCCATTGCGCTGCAGTTGATCGCGACGAACGGCTTGTTCTTGCGCGGGCTGGCGTGATGGATGGCGCGGGCCAGCAGCTCCTTGCCGGTCCCGCTCTCGCCGGTGATCAACACACGCGCATCCGTGCCGGCGACCATGTGTGCCTGCGCGAGCTTCTCCTCCATGACCGAGCTGCGCGTGACGATCTCCGCGCGCCAGTCCTCGTCAGAGGCTCCAAACCCTGAAATGCGCAGCGCCTTCTGCACCTGGTCGAGCAGTTCCTGCTTGTCCACCGGCTTCGTCAGGAAGCCGAACGCGCCCATCTGCGTCGCCTGCACGGCATCGGGGATGGTGCCGTGGGCTGTCAGGATGATCACCTTCAGGCCCGGCCAGCGGTTCTGCAGCTCCTTGAGCAGGCCAATGCCGTCCATGTGATCCATGCGCAGGTCGGTGATGACCAGGTCCGGGCGGAACCGGCTGGCCGCGGCGAGGGCCTGCACGCCGCTCTCCACGGCTTCAACGTCGTAACTCTCCGCGCGCAGGCGGATTGTCAGCAGGCGCAGCAGGCCGGGGTCATCATCAACCACCAGGATGCGTGCTTTACGTTTTCCTGTTTGATTCAAATGCCTCGTCCTCAACTGCTCGGGTTGCAACAGCGTCGCGGGAATCGTCACGGTTGTCGTCCTTCATTGCTCGGTTTGCGCTCGTTCAGCGAGCGCTCGATGTTGGCGATTGCATCGAGCTTGGCTCGTGCCTCGTCGAGCTCCTTGCGCAACCGTGCGTTCTCGTCTGTCTCCAACTGCAGACGGCGATTCACGGTACTCAGGCGCTCGCGGTCAGCGCGAACGGCGTCCCCCTGCAGCCTGCGATTTTCTGCTTCCAACGTCAAATGGTCGTCAATTTGCTGCAGTTCCAAAAAAGCAAGTGCACGCTCCCCAGAAAGCAACATTTCAGGGTTTGCCATGAGCTCGCGCAGCAGACGTTGGGCCCGGGCAAGGTCGGTTCCGGGGTGTCCGGGGCTCGCCAGGACCAGTGCAAAGCGCAATTGCCGGCTCGGAGTTGGGGCAGTTTCATAATCGCGCTGCGCGGCGGCAATGATTTCCGCCTGTTCGGCCGGCGCGCCCTGCACGAGTTTCTGCAGCAGCTGCAGATCTTCTGTCAAAACTGCGACGGAGGCCGCATTTCTGTCCACCACGGGCGCGGGCGGCCGCGGCTCGCGCTCGCGCATTCCAAAGTCGGTAGTGCAGGCGGCGAGAAGTGTGCCCACGGCGGCGGCACCTGCTATCAGCTTCGATTTCATTGACCTCATTCGCAGCTTGCGCGATGTGACGCGTTCAAGCGGCATGCGCATGCGCTTTTTGCTCGGTGTTGACAGGCCGGCTCGGCATACTGATGCGGAAATGCGCGCCGGGGAATTCGCCGTCCACGATCTGCACGGTCCCGCCGTGCGCGGAGACGAATTCGAGCACCACGGACAGGCCGATCCCTGTGCCTTTGACCGCCGAGCTTTTGGAGGCCCGGCCAGTGTAGAAAGCTTCGAACACGTGCGCGCGGTCTTCCACCGGAATACCCGGCCCGCTGTCAGCGACGTCCAGCTCCAGCAACTCACCAGCGGTGCGTGCGCGCAGATGGATAGTACCCCCCTTGGGAGAATACTTCACGGCGTTGGACACCAGGTTCTCCAGAATGAGCCGCACCTTGCTTCGATCCGCGATCAGCGTCACATCTTCGATGCGCACATCGAGGCGTACGCGTTGTGAAAGCAGCGTGAGCTGCTGATTTTCCAGCACCTGCTTGACGACCGGCCGCAGCCGGAACTGGGTGGCCTCGAGTCCCACGCTCGAGGTCTGCCAGGCACTGAATGACAACAGGTTCTCTATCATGCGTTGCAGTTTGATTCCGTTTTCGCGCAGGATTCCCGCCACTTCCCGCTGATTCGAATCCAGCTCGCCGACGGCGCCATCCATGAGCAACTCGGTGCCCTCACGGATGTTGGCGAGCGGTGTCTTGAGCTCGTGCGACATGTGCCGCAGGAAGCGATTGCGCTCGTGTGCGAGGTCGAGCAATCGCTGCCGCAGCCACTCGAGCTGGCCGCCGAGTCTCTCCAGATCGTGCGGCCCCCCAACCGCGATCTGGTTGGAAAACGTGCCTTCGCCCAGTTCGCTGATGGCACGGTCGAGTTGGCGCAGTGGCCGGCCCACTGCCACCGTCAACACGATGATCGCGATGATGGTGAGGGGCACCAGCAGCGCTGCCTGCCACAGCAGCCTGCGGCGCGCCTGCAGAGTCTGAGCTTCGAGGGCTGCGACCTCGGTATCGATCTGCGCGTTGCTCTGCGCAGCCACCTTATCTGCCAGCGCGGCCAGCTCGACGAAACGGCGCGACATCCCCGTGGCGTTGGCCGTTCCTTTTCCTGCCTGCATGGACATGACAGACAGACCAATGTTCCGTTGCAGCTCACCGAGCTCGCCCAGGGTCTTGCGAGCAGTGGGCGACTGGTCGTGATGCTCGAGTTGGATCCGCGTCGCACTCAAGAGCCCATCCTGGCGGCGATACAGTTCGAGGAGGTTTGGATCGTTCAGGACGTCGTACAGGCGCGCAGTGCGCTCCAGGGAGGAGATCTGGCTGAACAGCTCCTGGCTCGCGCGCGCCGCGGTGACGCCTTCAACGACGATCTTCTGCCCAGTGTCGGCGAGCGCGCGGATCTGCAGCGCCGCAGTCAATACTGCGACGAGGAGCGGCACGGCGATAAGTGCCAGGCCGAGGAGCATCAATCCGCTCAATGACTTGGGGCGGGCCCAGTGCATAGCGGCATTCTATCCGGAAGAGCTAAGCCGTGACGCATGCGTCACGCGGGTTGACCCGTGAGGGGCAACCCAGGATCGCGAGCAGGGCGACCGCCTGCGCAGCAGTGTGTTCACCAAGGCTCGCGAGCGAGCCGCTGCTCCCATTGCAGCGAGGTCTTGACGATGGTGTCCAGGTCATCGAGGCGGGGCTGCCAGCCCAGTTCGGATCGAACGCGATCCGCGCGTGCGATGAGTATGGGAGGATCGCCCGCGCGACGGGGTTCTTCACGGATAGTGAGGGAGTGCCCCGCGACGCGCTCCACGCTCTTTAGCACTTCTCGCACGCTATAGCCGTGGCCATACCCTACGTTCAGTACTTGCGGCGCGCCGCCTTTTCGCAGGTAGGAGAGGGCATCGAGATGGGCCGTCGCAAGGTCCTCGACGTGAATATAGTCGCGGATGCCCGTTCCATCGGACGTGGGGTAGTCAGTGCCGTAGATCGAGACATGCGGACGCTTTCCCACTGCCGCTTCGCAAGCCACCTTGACCAGCAGAGTGGCCTTGGGGGTCGCCTGCCCGATGCGGCCGGCTGAATCCGACCCCGCGACGTTAAAGTAGCGCAAGGCGACATATCGCAGGGGCGAAGACGCTGCCACGTCTCGTAACATCCATTCCGACATAAGCTTGGATGTGCCGTAGGCGTTGATGGGGGCTGTCGGCGAAGTCTCGGCGGCCACATCGCCGGTCGGAATGCCGTACACGGCTGCCGTGGACGAGAAGACGAAGTGCCGGACACCGGTCTCCACGCAGCATTGCAGTAGATTTCGCGTCGAGCAGGTGTTGTTACCGTAGTACTTTAGCGGGTTGGCTACGGACTCGGGAACTATGGTGTGGGCAGCGAAATGCATGACTGTGTCAACTCCGTGAGTACGGAGTACTTCCATCACGAGATCCCGGTCGCCCACCTGTCCCACGACGAGCGGCGTGTCGAGAACGGCCTGCCTGAAGCCTGTGGACAGATCGTCCAGCACCACCACCTGCTCACCGCGCGCCCGTAATTGCAGCACCACGTGGCTTCCGATGTAACCGGCCCCGCCGGTGACTAGAATCGATGAGCGGCTCATGCGTCAGATCCGTTCCTGTAACTTAAGTGAAGTGATGATAAACAAAAGCGATGCGTCGGATGTGAAGCCGTTCACCGGCCTGTCTCCCGACGTTGTGCTCGATGCGGCCGCCTCGGTTGGGCTCGATGTCGATGGGCGTCTTTTTGCGCTGAACAGCTATGAAAATCGCGTCTATCAACTGGGCAGTCAGGGCGGTAGCCTCGTGCTGAAATTCTACCGTCCGCAGCGCTGGACGGACGAGCAGATTGGTGAAGAGCACCAGTTCACCGCGGAAATGGCCGCTGCCGAACTTCCCGTGGCTGCACCGGTGGCGGTGGAGGGTCGCACACTTTTCACGTACAACGACTTCCGCTTCGCGGCGTTCCCTTGGATGCGCGGCCGCGCGCCCGAGCTTGACGCCACCGATGCGCGGCAGCTGCTGGGTAGGAGTCTCGCGCGGGTCCATCAGATTGGCGCCTTGCGTCCTTTCCGAAGCCGTCCGCGGCTTGGCATCCAACGTTTGGGTATCGACGCCTGCAACCAGGTGCTGGCCGGCTCCCTGCTGCCGGATGTTTTGCACGACCGTTACATCCAGACCAGCGAAGCACTACTCGAGCGGATTGACCAGGCCTTCGAGCAGGCGGGCCCCCTGCGGGAGATACGGATCCACGGCGACTGTCATCTGGGCAACCTGCTGTGGAACGAGCAGGGGCCGGCCTTCGTGGACCTCGATGATTGCGCGACCGGCCCGCGCGTCCAGGACCTGTGGATGCTCCTGTCCGGATCGCGGTCCGACCAGCGCCGGCAGTGGTCCGAGTTATTGGAGGGGTACATGCAGTTCGGGGACTTCGATTTCCGCGAAGTTGCGCTCATCGAGCCGTTGCGGTCGCTGCGCATGCTGCATCATGCGGCGTGGGTGTCGCATCGCTGGCTCGACCCCGCCTTCCCGCGTGCTTTTCCCTGGTTCGGGGAGCATCGTTACTGGGAGGGTTATCTTGGGGACCTGCGGGAACAATTGGAAACTCTCGACGATCCGCCCCTGGGTTCCGCCTAGTGGCCGCCGCCAAAGCGCCGCAGGCAATTTCAGCCAAGTCACAAAACAGGCATTCCCGCGTGCTTTGTGCGGCCCGGACGCGGTACATTTCGAGGGTTGGAACCGCAGGAGCCACACGAACAAGTGCATGAAAGCTATGCGAAACGCTGAAGTTTTTTTTCGCGCTGGCTGGCTGGCGCTCATCGCCGCAGGGCTCGCAATGAGCGTCCCGGGGTGCGACTCGGGCGACAAAGCCGCATTTGACATCAATAGCCCTTCGAGCATCAAAAAAGCGCGTAAGCAACCGAAGCCCGTGGTCACGCCCAAACACGGCGAGGAAGATCTCGGGGACATGGTCGCCGCGGTCGCCGCAACGAAAGCGGGCCCTCCGGTGGAGCTGAGATTCGCCCTGTCAGCCCGCCCCGAAGTGGGGCAGGTCATGGACCTGGACGTGGCCGTGGTGCCGCGTGAGCCGGTTCCGGACAGTCTGTCGGTCTCGTTTCAGGTTGCCGATGGCATCGATATAGTCGACGGCTCGCAGCTCGACCGCGTCGACAAGCTCGTGGACGGTACGCCGATACGTCACGTCGTGAGGATCCTCCCGAAGAGGGACGGAATCTTTGCCCTCACGGCGGTGGTTTCGCTCGGCGCAGCAGACCAGGCTTTGTCGCGTACGTTCTCTATTCCAGTGATTGCGGGGGAGGGCCTGCCCGAGCAGGTTGCGAAAAGGCCGTGAGGCCTCAATTCGCCTGTTTTCTTTATGTCAAACCCAAAGATTCGGGCACTCGTCGACAGCACTGAAGCCAATCCTGGCGGAACGACCACTCTGGTGCGGGCCGACGATAGTCTATGCGGAGAGGACACGCCCGACCTGCATCCTCAATTGCGCGCGCAGCTGAAAGAGCTGCGGTTGCGGACCGAGTCGGCTGCTCCGGATCTCGCGATGCTGCTTCGGCTGGTCAGCGCACACTATGAAACCATCGACGAAGAGCGCCGCGGCATCGTTCAATCGATGCGACTCATGGCGGACGAGGCGCGGGCACTGGCGCACGAGGCCCGCGAGCAGAGTTCCGAGCATCTGCAGGTCATTCTCGATCACATCAAGGACGTCGTCCTCACGGTAGACGAGGACGGCGTCATCCAGACATTCAACCCGACGGGCGAGCGGGTCTTCGGCCATGTGGAGGCCGAGGTTGTTGGTCAGCGCATCGACCTGCTGATTCCGAAGATCGCCACCCACGAGACCATCACGCAGGCACTGTATCGCCTGGCCGCCAGTACCGGTGATACGGCTCTCGATCTTGCCTCGCGCGAATCGTGGGGTCAGCGCAAGGATGGCGAGTTCTTTCCGGCGGAGATTGCCGTCAGCAAGGCGAGGCTGTCGCGGCGGGAAGTGTTCGTGCTTTGCCTGCGCGATATCACCGATCGGCGGGAATCCGAGCAGGCGATGCGAGAGAGCGAAGCCCGGTATCGACTGCTTGTCAATCACGCGCCTGAGGCGATCGTCGTGTTGGACGTTGACGCCGAACGGTTTGTGGACGCGAACGAAAACGCGGAGCGTTTCTTCGGTCTGGATCGAACGCGACTGCTGGAGGTCGGTCCCGTTGACTTGAGTCCGCCCCTGCAGCCGGACGGAATACCCTCGGGTCAAAGAGCTAGCGAATATGTGCAACGAGCCCTGGACGGCGAGCCGCAGGTGTTCGAGTGGATGCATCGCGACTCGTTCGGCAAGAATCTCGTCTGCGAAGTGCGGCTGGTGCGCATGCCCAGCGGCACCCTGCGCTTGGTGCGGGGCAGCATCGCCGACATCTCCGAGCGCAAGCGAACGGAACGCGTCGCGGCCGCTGAACGCGAGGTTTTCGAGCAGCTGACGAGCAATGCCCCTCTGCAGGAAGTGCTCGCGTCCATAACGCGACTCATTGAGTCAGTCGGCGTGGGAACTGTGTGTTCCGTGAGTATGCTGGCGGACGATGGGGCGGCGTTCTTGTACATGGTTGCTCCCCGTTTGGCAGACAAATTACGCGCCGTCCTCGAAAAATCTGCCATCGACATACGCAATGGCTCCTGCGCCGCAGCGGTGTATCTGGGCCGTCAGGTATTGGTAGCAGACGTCGCTAAGGATCCTTTCTGGCAACAGCGGCGAGAGGTAGCCCTCGAGGCGGGTTTGCGCGCCGCGTGGTCCACTCCCCTCAAGGCGGCGAGTGGCAAGCTTCTGGGCTCACTCGGCGTCTACCGCAAGGAGCCGGGACTTCCAACGCTGCGTGAGTCCGAGATCATGGCTCACGCTGCACAACTCGCCGGCATCGCGATTCAACGGCGCCTGGCAGAGAAGGCACTGCGTACCAGCGAGGCCAAGTTTCGCGGGCTATTCGAGAGTATCGCGGAAGGCGTCTATCAAAGCGGGCGGGACGGGCGCTTGCTGTCGGTCAATCCTGCGTTCGTTTCCATCCTCGGCTACGGTAGCGCTGAGGAACTCTACGCATTGCCAAGCGTTGCCATGCTGTATTGGAACCCGGCCGACCGGGCGGAGTTCATGCGGCTCGTGGAATCGGAAGGTGAGATCCGCAGTGCTGAGTTTCGGATGCGCAGAAGGGATGGGCAACAGGTCGTGATCCTCGAAAATGCACGCGCAGTGCGCGATGCTAGTAACAGGGTCGCCGGGTATGAGGGTACGATTGCGGACATCACTGAACGCAAACGCGCCGAGCAGGCTGTATTCGCCGAGAAGGAGCGTGCACAAGTGACGCTGCAATCAATCGGTGACGCCGTGATCAGTACCGATGCGGACGGCCGCATCGAATACATCAATCCCGTGGCCGAGACCTTGACCGCCTGGAGCCTCGATGAGGCTCGCGGCCGTCCCATCGGCGACGTGCTGAATCTCGTCAACGAGATCACGCGCGAGCCGATCGAAAACCCCCTCATGTCTGCTCTGGGCCGCAGTGAGACCGGCACGCCCGCCGATCATTCGGTCCTGATTACGCGGTCCGGCCAGGAAGTGGCCATCCAGGAATCGGCTGCCCCGATCTGCGATCGGCAGGGGCGCGTCATTGGCGCGGTGATCGTGTTCCATGACGTCACGAAGGAGCGGCGGCTCAAGCGCGCGCTGTCCTACCAGGCCAGCCACGATGCGCTGACCGGTCTGATCAATCGCCGGGAATTCGACAATCGCCTGCACGCGGCCGTGCTAAGCGCACAGCGCGGGGAGGGCTCCTATGCGCTGCTGTACATCGATCTCGATCAATTCAAGGTAGTCAACGACACGTGCGGTCACCAGGCTGGAGACCGGCTCTTGCGTGACGTGACGGGGCTGCTGCAGACGAGAGTACGCGCTTCGGACACGATCGCACGCCTGGGCGGCGATGAGTTTGGTGTGCTGCTCGAGGGTTGCACGCTCGAGCAGGCGACGCGTATTGCCGAAGGGGTGCGCCAGGCTATCCGCGACTATCGGTTCATGTGGGGCGCAAGCACTCTGTCTGTCGGTGCAAGTGTCGGTGTGGTGCAGATCAAGGCGGAGACCGAAAACGTCGCGAGCATCATGAGCGCCGCTGACATCGCCTGCTACGCCGCGAAGGACGAAGGGCGCAATCGTATCCACGTCTACGAGCAGGACGGCGTTTCTCATCGCCACCGCGAGATGCATTGGGTCGCCCGTGTCACTCGCGCGGTCGAGGAGAATCGGCTCGAGCTGTTCTTCCAGCCCATTGTTCCAGTCGGCGTTCCAGCGGCGAATGCGGGCACTCTGCCGCGCTTCCATGAGCTGACCGTACGGCTGCGCGACGATGACGGCCATCTCGTCCCGCCCAGTGAGTTCATTCCAGCCGCCGAGCGCTACAACGTCATGTCGATCATTGATCGCTGGGTCGTGATGCGCGCGGTAGAGCTTCTCAAGGAGCGCCAGCGAAGCGGTGCGCCGCTGCCGCTGCTTGCGGTGAATTTGTCCGGCACTTCCCTCAACGAGCAGTCGTTCGCCGAATTCGTCATGCAGAACGTCGGGGAGTCAACGATAGCCGGCGCGCTGTGCTTTGAAATCACGGAAACGGCGGCGGTGACGAGCCTGTCCAATGCAATCTACTTCATGCGCGAGCTGAAGGGACGCGGCTGCAAGTTCTCCCTGGATGATTTTGGCAGCGGGCTGTCGTCGTTCATGTACCTGAAGACGCTGCCCGTGGACTTTCTCAAAATTGATGGTCAGTTCATCAGCCACATCGCTACGGACGCGGTGGACCGGAGTATGGTCGAGGCCATCAGCAAGATAGGACGCGCACTCGGTATCTCGACCGTCGCCGAATGCGTCGAGTCCGAAGCGGTGCTGGAAGAGTTGAAGCGCATCGGGGTGGATTTCGCGCAAGGTTTTTTCGTAGCCTCACCGTTGCCGATTGCGCAGTTGACCACGTAAGGCGGCCGGAGGCGTGGCCGCAGGCCATGAAAAGGGGGGGCATCTCATGGAACCGCCGTTCACAGTCGGCGTGGAAGAAGAGTACCTGCTCGTTGACCTCGCGACACGCGACGTTGACGAGAATCCGCCCGCCAAGCTCCTGCAGGCCTGCACCGATCGCGGCGGCGGACATATCAACCCCGAATTCCTGCGCTCGCAACTCGAGGTGAGCACCCGGGTTTGCCACTCGATTGCCGAAATGCGCGACGAGCTCACCCGCCTGCGCGGAATCATTGTCGAGACGGCGCGCGGCTATGGGCTCGCCCCTGTGGCGGCCTCCACACATCCGTTCGCCCGCTCCACCCGCCAGATGCCTACCGAGAAGGAGCAGTTCTTTGCATTGGCGCGCGAAATGCAGGCTGCAGCCCGGCGGTTGATGGTCTGCGGAATGCACGTACACGTTGGAATCGACGATGACGACCTGCGCGTCGATCTCATGAATCAACTGTCTTACTTCGTGCCGCACCTGCTGGCGTTGTCCTGTTCCTCGCCATACTGGGAAGGCGAGCGCACTGGGCTGATGTCGTTCCGGCAGAACGTCTTCAGCTCGCTGCCGCGAACGGGTTTGCCCGAGCGTTTTGCCAGCTACAGCGAGCTGCGAAGACATCTCGACATGCTGATTCGCAACGGTGTCATCGAAAACACGACGAAGATGTGGTGGGACGTCAGGCCCAACCCTCGCTATCCGACACTCGAGATGCGAGTGATGGACTGCTGTACCAGCATCGACGATGCCGTGTGCCTTGCAGCGCTGGTCGTCTGCTTGTCACGGATGCTGTATCGGTTGCGCTGCTCCAATCAGAGCTGGCGTTGGTACAAGAACGTGCTGATTGCCGAGAACCGCTGGCGCGCGATGCGGTACAGCTTCGATGAGAAGTTGCTCGATCTCGCTCGCGGCGAGCTCGTGCCATTCGCGCAGATAGCCGAGGAGCTGATCGAGCTCGTGCGCGAAGATGCTGAAGCGCTCAATTGCACGCGCGAAGTGCAATACATCCGCAACATCCTCCAGCGCGGGACCAGCGCGCACCGGCAGATACAGGCCTACGATGCAGCCCGTGTTGGCGGCGCCAGCGAGCGCGAGGCGCTGCAGGCGGTTGTTGATTTTTTGATACGAGAAACGGCGCGGGGGCCGGCTGTGCTTGTTGGCTGACTGCGCTTCCGCTAGGTTCCCTGCTGTGTCCACGGCACCTTGGCAAACAGCTCCCGCTCTTTGCCGCGCGGGTCGTCTGCCAGGCGGGACTGAGAGTCGAACAACAGCGTCTGGCGGCGGGGTAGCTGGTAGGGCTCCCACTTCGGAATGGCCGGCGTGTTGGGGTCACCGGTCTTTGCGAAAGCGATGAACGCTTCGCTCATCTGGTCGGCCACCTTCTGTGCATCTGCCGAGGTGCCGGTGAGGGAGCCCTGCTTGTCGATGTTGTCGAAGACGAGCGCGATGTCGAGGGTGTGGGGCGCACCCCACTTGCCGCCGTCCAGTGGGGACTTCCAGTCGAGCTCGTAGGCATAGGCGGGGGCACCCTGGGCCGCGCGCAATTCAACTTCGATGACCGCGCCCCGCCAGGAGCGTGCAGCCGTGGTTACCGCGAAGAACACATCGCTCGGCGAATACTGTGGATACATCCGGCGATACGCTGCCACCACGGTTTCCGGGGTGATATCCACCCGCATGTGCCCGGCGAGTTTTGCCGGCAGCTGCTCCCATTGCAGCGAAAAAACTGCCGGGTCCGAGCCGCCGATCAGCAGGCGCGTCTCGTCGTGCGTGTTGCCGATGATCATCGGAATTTGCGCCGACATCAGCGGTGCTTGCGGATAAAACGGATGTTGCTGCAGCGTCCGCTCATCCAACACGGGCCCGAAGTACAGCGAGCCCTTGCCAACGACAGGATCCGTCGCAGCCATCGCTTCGAGCAGCCGCTCCTTTGGCAGCGTGGCAATTTCCTCCACCCGCTGCGGCGGCAATTGCAGCGCATCGAGCAGCGCCTGTGCCCGGCTGGTGGCATTCAGCGGGCCGGAGGCGGTTACCTGTTGGCCGCTCATGGTGGCCGCCCGGTGGAACAGGCCGCGGGCTGCCGGCATTCCCATCAGGGTCGCGATCTTCGCGCCGCCGCCGGACTGGCCGAAAAGCATCACCCGGTCCGGATCGCCGCCGAATTGCGCAATGTTGTTCCGGACCCAGCGCAGCGCCATCACGAGATCCAACATACCCGCATTGCCGGAGTCGGCGTACTGCGGTCCCGCGAGCCGTGCGAGGTACAGATAGCCGAAAGCATTCAGCCGATGGTTGACGGTCACGACGACGACGTCACCGCGCTGACACAGCCGCGTGCCGTCATACAAGGGGCTCGAGCCAGAGCCGTGCGAATAGGCGCCCCCGTGTATGTAGAACATGACAGGGCGCCTGGCTCCATCACGCAGCCCCGGCGTCCAGACGTTCAGAAACAGGCAATCCTCGCCGGTGGCTGTCTCTTCCTTGCCGGTCTGCGGGGATGCGGCGCCGTACCCGGTGGCATCCAGGATGTTTTTCCAGGCAGTTGGCGCGAGGGCAGGCATGAAGCGGCGCGGCCCGGTGTCGGCTCCATAACGGATGCCTTTGAAGCTATGTACTGCCTGGGTCACGAGGCCGCGCACTTTCCCGGTCTCGGTCGTGGCAGTGGCGGAGCGCGAGGAGGGCGCGCTCCATGCCCGCGACGAAAGGCTCGCCGAAAGGCTGGATGCCGCGGCTGCCCCGGCGCAAAGACTTGCGCCTTTCAGGACTGCACGTCGTGAGAAGCCGCGGGGTCCTTCGGACTCGCTCATGAAATGGTCTCGCTCGCCGATTGGAAGGGTCGAATCATATAAGGACGCAAGGCCTTCGGCGCTAGCCGAGGAGGCAAGGTTTCCGGCGCTGGCCGAGGCGGCTGCGGCGGCCGCCACCGGGCCGGCCGCGACTTGACAGGCTTGGAGCCGCATCCCAGTATGGTAGCGCTACCAAAAGCGGCCACGGAAGGGCCGCGCGCACGCGCAATCTTTGCCAGGCGGACCTGCCTCAGGATGATAGGCTCGCCGCGAACCGCCGGACGCAACTTGAGGGGGTCTGATGAACGTTGGGCAAAACTTGGGAAATAAAGAGACTGATGCCGAGGTCAATACATCGCTCGTCATCGGGCTGACATTCGTGGCCACGCTCGGCGGCCTATTGTTCGGATACGACACGGCGGTGATCTCGGGAGCGGTGGGCTCGATCGATGCCTACTTCATCGATCCACTCGGGTTGTCGGAGACGGCGCGCAGCAGCTTGTCGGGCTGGACGATCTCCAGTGCGCTCCTGGGCTGCATCATCGGCGCAATGGTTGCGGGGTGGGTGTCCACCGCGCTCGGACGTCGTGGCGGCCTGATGGTCGCCGGACTGATGTTCCTGCTGGGATCGATCGGCTCCGCCTGGCCGGAGTTTGGTTTCGGCCCCATCGGCCAGATGGGTCCGGATGCGCTGCGGCCATTCATCTTCTATCGGATCCTGGGCGGCGTCGGCGTGGGTATCGCTTCGATGCTGTCGCCACTTTACATAGCTGAGATCTCACCGAGCGCCATCCGTGGGCGGCTGGTGTCCTTCAATCAGCTCGCGATCGTCGGCGGCATTCTGCTCGTGTACTTCGTCAACTGGTTCGTGGCCTCGCAGGGCGATGATGCCTGGATAAAGTCCACCGGCTGGCGCTACATGTTGGCTTCGGAGGCTATTCCTTCCGCCATACTCCTGGTTCTGTTGATGTTCGTGCCCGACACTCCGCGTTGGCTCGTGCTTCGCGGACGCAGCCCGGAAGCTCTGACCCAGCTGCGCCGGGTCATGGGCGAGAGTGATGCCCGCGCAATCCTCGCGGACATCGAGCGGACGATGGTCGTGAGCTCCCACAAGCTGCTGTCGTTCGGCCTGCCGGTCATCCTCATTGGAATCATGATTTCCGTTTTCCAGCAGTTCGTCGGCATCAACGCGGTGCTGTATTACGCGCCGCTCATGTTCCAGAACATGGGTGCTTCGACTGATACGGCACTGCTGCAGACAATCGTCGTCGGCGGGGCCAATGTCATCTTCACGGTGATTGCCATCGTGACGGTGGACAAGTGGGGCCGCAAGCCGTTGCTGGTCACCGGGGCCGTGATCATGGCGGTAGCAATGATTGCGCTGGGTTGCCTGTTCAGTGCGAAGGTTGTGGGGCTGGCCGCCCTGATCGCCGTGGTCGTCTACATAGCGGGCTTTGCGCTATCGTGGGGACCCGTCGCCTGGGTGATGCTGTCGGAGATGTTTCCCAACGCCATCAAGGGCAAGGCGATGGGCATCGCGGTGGCGGCCCAATGGATTGCCAACCTGCTGGTATCGGCATCCTTCAAAGTGCTGGACGGCAACTCCGTGTTGAATGCCATGTTCAATCATGGATTTGCCTATTGGATTTACGGCGGCATGAGCGTGTTGGCTGCATTATTCGTGCTCCGGTATGTACCGGAAACGAAGGGCCGGAGCTTGGAAGCCATCCAGGATCTGTGGGGTAAGCCTGCAACGACGGCGGGCGCCGTGGCCCCGAGTCATCCGAATTCATGACTCCAGTGGCGTCAGCGCCTCTGATTGCGCTTTCGCGTTGAATCGTTGATACGGCGGTAGCCGATATCAATGGCTTGCAGCATGGCAGTGGCAGCCGCCTGCTCGTCGCGTGCTTCGATGGCATCCACGATCGCGGCGTGAGTGTTGACCGTGTGCTCGTGATCACTCGCATCATCCACGGGCGAGCTTTGCGAGAAGGAGGCGACCAGGGCAGCCTCGATGACACCGGCGACTGAGCGCATCAGAGGATTACCAGATGCAGCCCCGATGGTCAGGTGAAACTCCAGGTCGGCCTCCGCGAAGCTCCGCCGCGTATGGCCGGAGCGGCCCATCAACGCAACATGGCCACGCAGCGCGACGATGTCGCCGGAAGTGCGGCGGCGCGCCGCAAGACCGGCGGCAACAGGCTCGATTGCGCGGCGGACTTCGGTGAGGCTCTGCCGGAATTCATCGTCGAGGCCCATTTTGACCCGCCACGCGAGCACGTCCGCGTCGAAGTAGTCCCAGTTGACAGGATCGAGCACGCGTGTGCCGATCCGGGTCTTTGAGGCCACGAAGCCCTTCGCGGTCAACGTCTTCATGACTTCGCGCATCACTGTGCGCGAGATCTGGAAGCGTTCTATGAGATCCGCCTCGGGTGGCATGTTCGCGCCGGGCCGATGGATTCCCTTGAGGATCTCCGTTCCCAGAATCGCCGCGATCTGGTCGTGGCTGGACATCGCTCGTTCGGCGGCGAGCCGGCTGACGTGTGCGACGGTGCGGGCCATGGGGCGTATATAATACCCGCATGACGGACCATGTCCTCGTGTCTCAAGCCGACGGCGTCTGTGAGTTGCGCCTGAACCGGCCGGAAAAGCGCAACGCAATCACTTTTGCGATGTACGACACACTATGGGATGCATTGGTCCGGGCGGAAGCCGATGACTCAGTACGCGCCATCCTGCTGAGCGGCGCGGGTGCGAGCTTCACGGCCGGGAATGACCTCATGGATTTTGTGAGCCGACCGCTCGGCGGTGGCGATCACGGCCCGACCCGATTCGTCCGCCTGCTGCCCAAAATCCACAAGGTCCTGATCGCGGCCGTTCACGGCCCGACCGTGGGTATCGGCGTTACGCTGCTGCTACATTGCGACCTCGTACTGGCAGCGCGCAGCGCCCGCCTGTCGATGCCGTTCGTCAAGTTGGGTCTTGTTCCGGAGGCGGCGAGCTCTCTGCTGCTGCCGCGGCTCATCGGGCATCAACGCGCTGCAGAACTGTTGTTGCTGGGCACTCCGATCGACTCGGCTACCGCGTTCGGCTACGGCCTGGTCAATCGCGTAGTCGAGGACGATGTGTTACTGGATGAAGCACGGGCCTTGGCCCGCACCGTCGCCGAGCAGCCGGCTGGCGCGTTGCGCGCTACGAAGCAGCTGCTCAGGAGCGAGTCGGGGGTCAGCGCTCGTATGGAAGAGGAACTACAGGCTTTCGAGGAGCGGCTGGGTTCGGCCGAATTCAAGAGTGCCGCCCAGGCGTTCTTCGGCAAAGGCCGTTCGGGTTGATTCAACGGAGCGAGCTCCCGGCCGATACCGCGCCTGGAGCTCGCCGTCGAAGCAGGCGCGCGCGTCCGTCATCCTTGCGCGCCTGCCTTCTCTGAGGCTAGGCCTTCGGACTGTGCGAGGCGCACCAGCCCTTGGCAGCGACGGCCTTGCCTGGAAAGATCTGACACGGCCCATACGGATCGTTGGGCTTACCTTGAAAGAAGTTGCAGGTGGCGCAATGGGCCCCGGCCTTGTAGGAGGGGAACTTGGTCTTGTCTACTTTGCTCGCATCCTCGACATAGCCAAGCGCCTTGGCCGTGGGGTCGGCTTCGGAAAGGTGAGGCAGTTGCGCGCCTCCCTGGGCGTAGGTGAGTGCGGGCCGGATACCCACGAGCGCCGCGGCCCCCGTGACACCGGCAAGCGCAAGAAAACTGCGGCGTGAACGATCGCGCCGCCCGGACTTCGAAGATGACATTTGCTGGTTACTCCCGTGTCGTGCAATGACGCTTAAGCGGGTGGCTCGCAACTTACGTGCCGCCCGCCCCATTTACCGTTGTGTATACTCCTCCCACTCATGAAGCGCGCGCAACGCAAGGCACGCAACGGCGACACGCGCGACCCTCTGTTCAACCAGTCCGTCGAGAAGGCTCTCGCCATTCTCGAGGCGTTCGGAGGGGACCGGCGGGCCATGAACCTGGCCGAAATCTCCGTGGCCGTCGGTATGACCAAGAGTTCCGCGCAGCGCTGCACTCATACCCTGGAGCGGCTGGGCTATCTGCGGCGCGACGCGCGGGTCAAGCGCTGGGTGCTGACGCCTCGCTCCTTGAGCATTGCGCACGCCTATTTGTCGGGTTACCCGCTCATCGAGCAGGCTACCACGCATCTCATCGATCTCAACCAGGCCAGCGGCGAATCCGTGAGCCTCACCGAGCCCGACGAGAACGACATGGTGTTCATCGCTCGCTTCCCGAGCACCAAGCGGTTTTTCATACACACCCCCATCGGACGGCGGCTGCCGATGTACTGCACGGCATCGGGCCGTGCGTACCTGTCAGCATTGCCGGCCGCCGAGGCGCAGAAAATTGTGCGCCGTTCCGTCATCCGGCAGTTCACGCCGATGACCCTCACCGACCCGGTGCAGATCATGGAGCGCGTCGAGCTGGCGCGTGAGGCCGGCTATGCCTGGTCGGACCAGGAATGTTACCGCGGTGACCTCACGATCGCGGCCGTGGTGATCGGCGAGGATGCGCGGCCTGTTGCCTCAGTGAATATCTCGGCCCCCACGAGCCGCTGGACGCTGGATGAGCTGCGCTCGAAGTTGTCTTCCGTATTACTCGAGACGACCCGTGCGGCGTCGGGCGGGATCGCCTCGCGTCTGGCCGGGTGAGGAAACGAAATGGCCCATGAGTTGAGTCGAACGCTCCGGCCCCGCCACGTCACGATGATTTCCATCGGCGGCATCATCGGCGCCGGACTGTTCGTCGGCAGCAGCGCCGCCATCGCAGCAACGGGCCCGGCGATTGTGTTGAGCTACCTGCTCACCGGCATCCTGATCCTGCTCGTGATGCGCATGCTCGGGGAGATGGCCGTTGCGCTTCCGAATGTGCGGGCCTTCACTGAGTTCGCGCGTACCGGCCTCGGGCCCTGGGCGGGCTTCGTTGCTGGGTGGCTCTACTGGTATTTCTGGATCATCACTGTGGCCGTGGAGGCCATCGCCGGCGCCAATATTCTGCACGCCTGGATGCCGATGCTGCCCTCCTGGCAGTTCGGTCTCGGCTTGATGGCGGTGATGACCGGCGTAAATCTCATGTCGGCGCGCTCGTATGGCGAGTTCGAGTTCTGGTTCTCATCCATCAAGGTGTCGGCCATCATCGTCTTCATCGCGCTCGCCGCAGCCTATGCATTCGGCTGGACGTCGCACCAGGGCCCGACCTTTGCCAACCTGACGAGTCATGGCGGGTTCATGCCGAAGGGCATTCTCACCGTCCTGGCAGGCGCGGTGACCGTGTTTTTTGCGCTGACGGGAGCCGAGATCACGACTGTTGCCGCGGCCGAGTCGCAGGAGCCCTCGCGCGCGGTGGCACGTATGTCCACCACGGTGATTGTGCGAATTCTGACCTTTTACGTGTTTTCAATAATCCTGATTCTGTGCGTGGTTCCCTGGGACTCGATCCGCGTCGGTGAGTCACCGTTCACGCTCGCGCTCACGACGATGAACTTCTCCTGGGCGAGCACCGCAATGAGCGTGATCATCCTGACAGCGGTGCTGTCGTGTCTCAACTCTGCTTTCTACGTGTGCTCGCGCGTGTTGTTCCTACTTGCCGAGCACGGTGATGCGCCGCAATGGCTGGTGCAGCTCAATCATCGCCGGGTACCTACGCGCTCGGTCTGGATAGGCTCAGCGGCGGGCGTTGTGGGCGTTTTGGCCGCGACGTTTGCGCAGCAGACAGTGTTCGCTTTTCTGGTCAATGCCTCAGGTGCGCTCATGGTGTTTGTCTACACCATGGTGGCCCTGGCGCAGATCCGTCTGCGGCGCGAGCGCGAGCGCGCGGGGGCACCTGTGCCCGCGCTGCGCATGTGGCTGTTTCCCTGGGCGAGTTACGCGGCCATTGTGGGCATGCTGGCGATCCTGGTTGCCATGGCATTGACGCCCGGGCAGGCAAAGGACTTGTACTTCAGTCTGGTGACGCTGGTGTTCGCCTGCGTCGCGTACCTGGTCGTGCGCAGCCGCCGGGCTCGGCGCAGCGGCGCGGTGGCCCAGGCAGCGGGCTGAGCGCGTTGCCCAGGTAGGGGGCTGAGCAGCTCGAGCGCCGCCCAGGCGCTGTTTGACGCGCCGCAGGCGTATCCCCTACAGTAGTGCGGGTATCGATGTAACTATATCTTGTGTCTACGCGATTACTTACCGTATCGCACAATACGTTATAGATCGCGAATCCTCATGAATCGCCGGCAGAACTGATTACTCACGATAGCGCGGAGTAGCGTTGCCTTATTGGGTGGACTGGGGGTATCGTGGGGGTAACCGAGCAATCGATCGATCTGAAGTACCCCCACATGCTGCCCGATTCCCGTCTGTGCCTTGGCAGTCCGTCTGTGACGTTCTGGGGCTGTCTACGGGCTGCGATCTAAACGGAGCGCCCCATGCTCAGCATCAAGCAAATCGACAACGCCAAGCCTCGAGAGAAGCCGTACAAGCTGTTCGACAAAGAGGGGCTCTACCTGTGGATCACGCCGACCGCGAAGTGCTGGCGGTACAAATACCGGATCGCCGGCAAGGAAAAGACCCTCAGCCTGGGCGAATACCCTGGAGTGGGACTCGCCGATGCTCGAGCGCTTCATGCGGACGCACGGCAGCTCGTGAAGGACGGCATATGCCCGAGCACGCAGAAGCGCCAAGCCCGTCAGTCTGCGATCGCCTGCGCTGACAATACCTTCAAGGCGATTGCTGAAGCCTGGTATGCCGAGCTCGCCCCCCATCGCTCCCGCGCATGGAAGGCTCAAATCCGCCGCTACCTGGACCAAGCGCTGATTCCTGCCTGGGGATCGCGGTTGATCACTGATGTGTCTCCCGCGGACGTGTTGGAGCTGACCAAGGCTCTGGCGACGGAAACGCCGAACATGGCGCGGTTCGTCCAGCAACTCGTCACGCGCATTTTCGCTTTCGCTGTCCGCAACCTGAAAGCGCCGCATAACCCCGCTCGCGAGCTCGCCGGCACGATCGTGCTGCCTAACGTGGTTCATCACACACCCCTTGACGCCGCAGCATTGCCGCAGTTCCTTTCCGCAATCGATGGCTATGCGGGTCGGCCCGCTACAGCGCTGGCTATTCGCGCGTTGTTGCTCACTGCGGTACGCAAGGGTGAATTGCTGGGCGCGAAGTGGGCAGAGTTTGATTTCGCGGCGGGCAAGTGGGTTATTCCCGCCGAGCGTATGAAGGGCCGCAGCGAGCATTGGGTTCCGCTCAGCGCGGCAGCGATCGAGGTGCTCAACCAGTTGAAGCCACTGGCATTCGGCTCTGAATGGGTGCTGCCGAACATGTGCGATCCACGCCGACCGATGCACCCGAGCACGATCAATGCAGTCTTCGAGCGCTGTTCAATCAAAGCCGCCCCCCATGGGATGCGGGCCGGTTTCTCAACCTGGGCGAATGAGCATGGATACCGCAGCGATGTGATTGAAGCGTGCCTCGCTCACCAAGAGAAAAACTTGGTTCGTGCTGCCTATAACCGGGCGAAATACTGGCCGGAACGTCGGGCGTTAATGGATGCCTGGGGCCAGTTCGTGAGCGGCGTTTCCCAACCTGACACCACTGTGAGCCGCATGGAGGACCACAGAAAGCGTGCATGATGCACGGTATGGCGCACGCCTAGAACGGGACTAATTACCCCGATCGAAAAGCCGGTTTCCCTTGCCGGCCTGGCGTGCGTCTTCTTTCCAAGGGGCGCTCAAAGGGGGCGCATATGAATGAAGACACTCGCCGCAATCAGCGTTGCCGGAAACGGTTATCAGCGCTGAAATCCGCAGCCAAAGCAGAATCACAGATTGCTGCGCTCGAGGACGATTCACCCGCGATGGCTATCGTGCGCACTGGTTTTGCAGCGCTGCGCACACTCATTGAATGCGACCAGCAGGAATTGGTAGAACTGAAACAACAGTGTCGGATGTTACAAGCCCGACTCCCGCAACCCCGCGGAGCCACATTCAAGGCGGAACTGGTTCGCGCTCAGGACCGGGCCAAAATCGATAAGGGGCGCGTACTCGACGCCTATAGCGACTACATGAAGAATCGCCCAATGAACGCCCGCCATCCACTCGCAGATGATGCCTTTGCGAAACTGTTTGCGCCGGAACTCAAGCTAGGTGTTTCGACCATTCGTAAATATCTGGCCGAATTTTTCGAGCAGGGCGGTGCCGAACTCAATGATTTTCGGCAGCGCGCGGAGCGAGGGAACGAAAAGCTTTCCGCCAGTGATCGATTGACACTGGATAGATTGGGCTCAGAAGAAAAATAACTCACTGCTACGCCAGTCACCCTATTGGCATAGCAAAAACGCATCGCGGATTCTCTGGATAACGCACGGCAACGTGCAATTGTCCACTGAGGATCCCGGATGGTTACCACGCTCTTAAATCGCGCCCAGGTACTTGAGCGGCTGGGGAACAGATCTGTTACGTGGCTGTATGAGGCGATGCGATCGGAGCGTTTCCCGCGTCCGATTCGCCTTGGCCCAAACTCAGTTGCTTGGGTCGAGTCCGAAGTCTCGGACTACATCACCAATCGAATCAATCAGGATCGTGTTGTCCTGGCCGCGAAGCCACGGCGCAAGCCAACCATAGCCCGCGCGCCCGATCAGGCCGCGTGATGTTTCAGACCCTGGAATGCACAACGCCCCGATGTGACTCGAGGCGTTGCGCGGCTCAACAACCAGACCAGTACCACAGGGACCCGCCTTACCAGGGCGGGACCAATCAACCCCCATGGGGACAGGGAGTCGACCGATGCCCACCAATATACGGCTGATTCAGCGTCAGCGCCACGCTGACCCGGTAACAGCAGTATTCCGCTGCCTTGATTGCCTGGTTAGCTTCAGGCCCACCGCGACGGAAACGAGCTACTGCCAGCGCTGCACCGCAGCCCGCGGTCTCTATGCCGCGGTTGAAACCTGGCGGGCCACATTTCGGGGGCTGCGATGACCGCCCGCCGAGCAAGGCAGCATGCGCCCGGACGCTGCGGGCTATGTCCTAACCCGGTGTCGGATGCGTCGCGTTGGCTGTGTGATTTCTGCGCAGCCGATCCCACGGCGCAAGGAAGGGCGCAAATTCCGCCTACGCCCGTATCGCGGCTGACCCGCAAGTCGATGCAGAGCACTACATGGGGAATTGCTGCAGCGCTGAAGGGAAAGTCATGAAATCCAATGTCGTTTATCTCACGGATATCATTACGCGCCGGCAGCGGGCCCAAGAGCGGTACTTCGATGCGCTGGCCCAACAACTGGGGTTTCCCTCTTTCGATGCACTCGCAGAAGAGTCTGCCCGCGCGATAGACCTCGAGCTCGAGGAGATGGCGCGCAAACGGGGGTTTGTCTCGTTTGATGCCTATGTGGCGCATGAGAAAGGGGACGTGTCGTGAGTGTCAACATGCTGCCGCCCGAACTGAAAGACGCAATCGCGCGCATTCCGCGCACGCCGGACACTGCTCGCAAAGTCGGAATCATTCTCAAGTCCCGTTACGGCGAAAAGTATGGACGCCCCGCTTGGCTCGAGTGGGCCAAGCCCGAGGACGAAGGGACCGCCGAAGTCGAATGGCAACGCCTGCCCGTGCGAACGGATGCCGAAGTGGACATGCTGTACAAGCTGGGGCGCTCTAACGGCTGGCGGGGGATCGTGCCCATACAGTCGATCAGTGCTGAGGGCGCGCAAAGCATTGCGCTTGATCAAGCGAAGGCCACGCAATCGGCGCTTACTCGACAGGCACTTGAGACGCCACACCGCAACGGACACTCATCGGAAGGTTTTGGCGGTTTTGGCAGGCAGGGGGGTGGCACTTTGGGAGCCCCCTGGCATTCCCCCATCGCGCTCGCCGATGTGTTGCCGCCCGTGGAAACCTTCACGGATGCGCTGTTACCCGCGACGCTTCGCCCGTGGGTTACTGACGCGGCTGAACGTAGCAACGCACCTGTCGAATATGTTGCCGTCTCGGCGATGGTGTCACTGGGCGCCGCGTTGGGACGGAAAATTGCCTTGCGGCCCAAGCGTCTGGATGACTGGTGCGAGTTCGGCAATCTCTGGGGTGCCGTCGTAGGTCCACCGTCCTGGATGAAGTCGCCCGCGCTCGAGGAAGGTAAACGACCGTTGGCGGCGATTGAGGCGCATCTACTCGACGGGTTTGACTCGGTGCACCGCGAATGGGAAGCCGAAGCCGAATACGCCAAGGCCAAACGCGACGGGGCCCGCGATCAAGCCCGCGCCGCGGCGAAGAAAAACGAGAGTTTCGAGAAATCCAAACTGGTAGCCGATGCAGTACCCGATGAACCGCAACCCTCGCGACTGATAGTCAATGACGCAACCGTGCCCGCACTCTGTGAGGTGCTACGCGCCAACCAGAACGGCGTTCTCGTGTACCGCGATGAGTTGGCCGGCTTCATTGCGGAACTGGATCAGGAAGGCATGGAAGGATCCCGAGGCTTCTATCTCACGGCATGGTCGGGCAAGGACGGACACACTCAAGACCGCATTGCCCGCGGAACCAATCTCCGGGTTCCCTTTGTATGCCTGTCGATGCTGGGCGGGATTCAGCCCTCGAGGGTGGCACCGCTGCTGCGGGAGTCGATAGCCACCGGCGGCGGGGATGGATTCCTTGCGCGCTTCTCTCTCATCGTCTGGCCCGATTCCCCGGGCGAATACAAGGCGATCGACCGCAGGCCGGACCAACGGGCCCGGGAGGATGCCTACGCCGTCTATAAGCGGCTGTATGAGCTTGAGCCGTCCAATGTGGGAGCTGAACTCGTCGACGGTAACGCTCCGTTCCTGCGCCTGGATCCGACCGCAGCGGAGATGTTCATAGTTTGGGACGTGGAATTCCGCAATCGCTTACGCAGCAAGTCAGAGGATGAAGCGCTCGAAGCTCACTTGGGCAAGTATCCCAAGACGGTTTGCGGGCTGGCCTTGTTGTGTCACCTGGCGGACGGTGGTACCGGGCCAGTATCCGAAGAATCGGTTATGCGGGCGCTGGCCTGGGCGCAATGGCTCGAGTCGCATGCGCGGCGGCTATACGCCAGTCTCGGACAGTCGCATATCGACGCGGCCCGCTCACTCCTGAATCGGATCAAACGCCGGGAGCTCGCCGACGGGTTCAAGCTCCGTGATGTGTATCGACGGGGCTGGGCCCACCTTGCGGACATCGAATCCGCACGAGCGGCGATCGATGTTCTGGAAGCCAAGTACTACCTGCGGTCCCGACCGATCGAGAAGGGGGATCTCGGTGGCCGGCCTACGATGGCCTATGACATCAACCCGGCACTTCTGGCGGGGCAGTCATGAACTATCTCGAGCAGTTGCGGCAGAGGCAGGGGGGTACCCCTTTTTCACTACCCCCCCCCACTGACAAAACTGACAAAACCCCCGATTCGGGAAAAGACGAACTGACAGAACTGACAAAACCCGGTTTTGGCGGTTTTGCGGGTGCCGGGGGTGGCATAAAAGGGGTACCCCCCCTCTCGGTGCCGATGAGCCGCGCACGCCGCGAAGCCATCATGAATGCCTGGGATGGGGAGGCTCTCCGGGAGTATTTCGAGGCGCTACTGCTCGGTCGTTTGGTCATCTGCGGGCACTGCTCTCATTTCCAGTTTGGGGAAGCTCCCGCCGCGCTGGGGTGGTGCTTACGCCTCAAGCTCGAGTCCTGGCCGTTTGCGCCATTCAAGTGCGAGGGATTTGAGACCGCGGCCTATCCCGCAGCCCCGCTGTACTTACCCGATCCCGACGCCGCACAGGCCCGCGCTCGGAGGTACGGCACATGATCGATGCACTGATCGGCGGGCGAATGTATGGAGCGGCAACCGCTAGGGATGGCCGCAACGGGCAGCCGTTCTGTACTTGCAAGGTGCGTGTTCCGTTGGTGAGCGGCGATTGCCTTTTCGTCAACGTGATCTGTTTTGAGCCACCCGCCATCGCGGCGCTGCTGGCACTGAGCGATGGTGACAGCGTGGCGATCAGCGGGGAGTGCACGCCCAAGGTTTACGCCCCCGCGCAAGGCGATCCGCGGCCCGTACTGGATCTGAAAGCACATGCCGTCATGACGCCGTACCACGTCACGCGAAAGCGACAAGCGACCGCGGAAGCGGGATAACAACAAGCCAAGGGAATGAAGGAGTCAGGGGGAAGTGAAAGACAGCAACGATGAGGGGGGATTCGAGAATCCATACGACTATCCGCGGCCTGCCGCCGGCAACGTGAAATCACAGGGTGTCAGTTGGATGACGGCGTTCTCGAGCATGGCGACGGGGCTGATTGTGTTAGTGGCGAGCCGCGGTTGCGATGACTACACCGGTAAAGGCTCGAGCCTGTCGCAAACGCAGACCAAGCTGACGGAAGTGTCTGTGCAGCTTACGGACCTGAAAGCGCAGATCGACAGGCTACTCAACCAACCCTACGAGACTCGCGATGAACACGCCCGAGATATTACCCGGATTGAAGGCCGACTCGACTCCCTTGAGGCCCGCCAGCATGCCGCCAAATAGTCCGCTGCAGGATTCGACTCAAGTAGCGCCGACCGTGTCGGGCTCTGGCAGTTCACAGGTTGTGTTTCTCGAGTCGATGGCGAAAGGGGAGAAAGTGTTCATCCTGGCCGCGGTATTCATCGCGATTGGGCTTGCCGTGTATGCCTTTACGCGCGTGGCGGCGATGACTGAATCCCTGGCCGACTACAAGCGCATGAGCGAACTGCATTCCGCCCATGTGGCCGAGACCTACCGATTACAGACCGAAACGCTGGCGCGCGAATACGCGCTGCAGGCGGACGCACTCAAGACTCAGTTTTCCAACCTCGAGCGCCAGTCCCGAATGACCGAGCTGATTCTCGATGACTGGAATGTCACGGCCCGACGGGCGGGTTTGAAGCTCCGCGGCGATTATGCGCACGGGCCGCAAGGCAACGTTGAGGCCGAGTCATTCAACATGAACATGCACAAGCCCAGGAGCAAATGACCATGTCATGCATGCGTCGACTCTATGCCGCTGCTGTGTTCTGGGGTGTCATTGTGTTGGCGACCTGGCTGGATCTCGTTTATTCCGGATCACTCGATTTTCCCTGAGCCGATTGAACACTACAGATGAGGAAACCTGAAAATGACAGTACTGACAACCTTCATGCCTCAGCCGTGCCAGCAACAACAAGGCGCCGGGGGTGTGATCATCAAGCAGAACGCGCTGATAGCAACCGCTGCTACCGATCCTGCGATTACGTGTTCACTGCCGAATGACTGCGCGGCCAAGGTGGTGCAGATTGGCGGCAAACCCTCCGCTCATTGGTCCGATGCGGAAGGCGAGTTCATGGCTGCCATGATCCTGATTGCACGGCTTTGGCCGAAGTGCTGAGGGGCTGACGATGAAGCGGGCGGCGATTTCGAGCACGGGAGAGGCCAAAGGGCCACCGCGGAATCGTCGCCTGTTCGATCAGGGTCAATTAGCACGGGCCGAGATTCGATCGCTGCTCGAGAGTCACCCGCCGCTGGCGCCGCCGCTGACTGGAAAAGACATTCAACGGCAATTGACGCGAAGGCTGTCAGAACGACGGATTCAGGAGCTTAGTCGGGCGATTCGGGCCGAATACACCGCGTTTGCCGCGCTTCATACAATGCCCACGCTGATACATGCTGAGACTCATGGAAATTCAGTGTGCATCACAAACCGATCTGTCTATTCCGAGTCTCCCGAGACTCGCCTATTCGATCGCGGAAGCTGAAGCGCTGAGCGGCCTGTCGCGATCCACTCTTTACCGGATGATGGAAGCGGGGACGCTCAAGACCGTCCAGCGCGGCCGTAGACGACTGGTGCCCGCGGATGAGCTCACACGTCTGTGTTCACTCGACAAGAATCCGGTGGGAGTAAAGGCTTAAATGACGGGTATCGCATATTTTGGCTCAGCGACCAACCCGGCGGACAATGCCAGTTTTCTGGATACCGCCAACCCCTGCGTGATAACCCCACCGGGGAGTATGGTTGCCGATCAGCTGGTCGTCGTTCAAGTTGAATTCAATAACAACACGACAACGCGAAATATCGCGATCAGCGCTACCGGCGGACAGACCTGGAATAGCTTCATCCACAATGGAGCGCCGCATAATTACGCCCTCTTTTGGACGCAATTTAACGGCACCTGGAGCGCGAATCCGTCATGGACGCACGGAAGTTCTGCGCTCACGACGGGATTTTGTGCGCACATGCAGGTTTTCAACCCGTCAACGGGCAGCCCCGTCGCGTGGGCTGTCGATGTGTCTGACAGTGTAGCCACCTATGCTGCGCCAACGACGCCGTTTGATGTTACGACGACGGGACAAACATCCATTGCAAACAACACGGTTACCCTCGCAATCTTTACCTGCGGCAATGGCGCGTTGACGTGGAGCCTGCAGACCGGCGGCTGGTCTAATCCTGGCGGTCAAACTCAGTGGCGCAACACGTCGGGCGGTAACGTCTCCGTCGCCTACAAGATCCAGACAGCCGCGGGCGCGACAGGCAATGTCACAAACCGACAATCCGCCACCGGCTCGAGTGGGTGGCAAGACAGCATTACTTTTAGAGATGGAGTGCCACCGGTGGGCGGCCCGCCCATTGGATCACTGGCACTGCTGGGCGTTGGCAGATGAGTGAAGTGATCACCAAAGGACTCACGTAAATGGCTGACTTCCAATATCCGGATCTGCTGGGGTCTTACGTCCGCGGCCAAATGGCTCCCGGAATGATTCAGGGGCAACAGCAACAGTTGGCCGAGGGCGGTTTGCGCTTGGATCAATTGAGACTCGCGCTACAGAATCAGCGTATGACGCAGGACTACGCGCAGCAGATCGCCGGTCAGGTGAGTAACCCTGGCTATGCTCAGCAACCTGCGGGACTGCTCACGCCTGCCGGCCAGCCTGGCGGATTCGCGGCTTCGGGAGCGCAAAACCTGAACGGGCCCACGGGTGGCATCCAGAACGGCCCACAAGGGGCGGTTGCCGGGGGACCTTCATCGCCGAATGTCAGCGGGTATCCGCCGTTCGTTAATACGGCGATGGCCCTTGATGTGTTGAACGGGCGCGATCCGCTCACTTCGATGCAGAAAGCGCAAGGGCTGCAACTCGAGCAGCGCAAGCTGCAGTTGCAAGGGCCAATGAACTTGGCTGAACGAGTGGCACGCGATCCGCAGGCAAATATTGTCGTCGCGAACAATCCCTCATTACTGACTGCCTGGAAGTCCTGGGCCGCGCAGCACGGATTGAATCCGGATGATCCCACCAATATCACGGTCGACAATGCGCAACGCTCCGCGGCGGACTATCACGCGATGTTGGGCGCACAGGTGGGATTGCCGCCGAAGGAGTTTGGATTCAGCGGAACGTTGGCGCCGGGGCAGGTGGCTTATCAGGACGGGCGGCAAGTCGCGGGTTCCGCTACTGCAATGACGCCATATCAACAGCAAGAGCTCGTGTTGCGCCGGAACGAAGCGGCATTGGCGAATCAGCGGTTCAAGTTTGAGCAGGATCAAAGCAAGATTCCGGGTGGATACGAGCGCGATCCCAATGATCCCAACGGAATCCGACCGATTGCGGGCGGGCCGCATGATCCGAACGCGGTTGCGGCCGGAATGGACTCACGCAGCTCAGTGATGTTCCAGCGGGTGGCTTCGTCCGCACAAGCGGCGATCCAGTCGATCAAGAATATCGGCGAATTGCCGATCACGACCAGCACGGGCTGGTTCGGCAGCGCGCAACCGGGCGGGAGCTTGTTGGGTTCGGTGAAGTCAGTCCTGGCGCAGTCGATCACAGGACAGGACGCGCAGGACATGAAGACGATGATTGCGGGAGTGTCGCGCAATCTCGCCACGATCGAGACCGCGGGACTCGCTCCGAACGGGTCGCTCACCCACTCGATGGACAGCATCACCATCGGTGAAGGCGATACGCAGATGACCAAGCTGCGCAAGATGGCCGAGATGCGGCAGATTGTCGAAGAGAATCTGAAGCCGCAGTTATCCAACCCGAAGTTGCCGCCGGTGCAAAAGCAGTTGGTGACCAATCTGATTTCGGGAGTTCAGCAAGCGGTCCCGTTCACGCATCACGATATTACGATGTTGGAGCGATCCAACAACCCGAACGCGACCGTCATGGACTTCGCCAAACAGTCGGGACTGCCCACCGGGGCCAATGGCGCAGTCACCGCAAGCGGGCCGAATGGACAGAAGTTGATTCTGCAGGGAAACCAGTGGGTGCCCGCCAATGGCCGATAACCTGCCGCCGCTGCCGCCGGGGTTCACACTCGATGCTCAGCCTGATGCGCCGAGTGCTATCCCGCATGCGCAAGGGAATCTCCCGCCGCTGCCACCGGGCTTTACGCTGGATGCGCAACCTCAAGTCGGACCCTCCGCACTTCAGCCCGCCCCTCAAGGGGGGGTGTCACGACAAGTGGCCTTGGGCGGGCGGGCAGTGGGTGAGGGTGTCGTCGGTGCGTTGGGATCCCTGGCAGAAAACACGCCATTCAACATGATCACCCGGATTCTCACGGGCAGGACGCCGCAGCAACTGGGGATCGGGGCAACCAATGCCATGTTGGGGACGCATCTGTCCGCTCCCGGCTCGTATGGGGAGGTGCTCTCGAATTTCCTGACGCGCTTTGGAGCGCCCAGCCCGCAAACCCCCGGTGAGCAGCTGGTGTCTGCCGGCCTGCGCGGCGCATCCGGTGCGCTTGCGTTGGGGGGCGTGGCCGGTGGCTTAAGTGTGCCCAATGCCATCCGCACGGGAATCAGCGGTACCACCGGGGCGGTGTCTTCCGAATTCGCTCGCCAGCAAGGGGCGGGACTTGGCGGGCAGTTGGTCGCAGGCCTCGCGGGTGGTATGGCGCCGGCGGCCGCGGAAGGTATCGGGCGCTTGGGCGCGCGTGCGGTTACAGACATTGTGGCGCCGTATACGCAGTCGGGACGAGAAAACATTGCCGGCGGGATACTCCAGCGCCAAGCCAGTGATCCGCAAGCCGCGGCGGCCAACCTGCGGGCCGCGCAAGACATTGTTCCGGGATCTGCGCGAACGACGGGCGAAGCCAGTCAAGACTTGGGATTGTTGGCGCTCGAGAAGGGACTGCGCAGCCGAAGCACGGCCGACTTTGGTCAGCGGCTATCCGAGCAAAACGCCGCGCGACAGGCCCAGTTGCAGGGGCTGGCCGGAACGGACGCGGACGTGTTGGCCGCGCAAACGGCGCGCGATGCCCAGACGGGAGTGATGCGAGAGACGGCGTTGGGCTCCGGAGGACAGGCCGATATCTCGCCGGTACTTCAGCACATCGATGACACCCTGGCCGGTCCAATCGGCAAGCGGGACGTACCCTCGCAAGCGCTCACCTGGTTGCGAGGCAAGTTGCATGATGAGGCCGGGAATCCCGAGACGGATCCCGCCAACCTGTACGCCGTCAGACAAGACGTTAACGACGCGATCGCCGGCAAGCTGGGGGGCGAGCAGTCGAAATTCCGACTGGCGCAAGGCCAGCTAATTCAAGCCCGCTCCGCACTGGACGATTCCATCGAATCAGCGGCTCCCGGATTCAAGGCCTACCTGCAGCGCTATTCGGAGCTCTCCCGCCCGATCGACCAACGACTGGCGATACAGGAAATTGAGCGACGGGCGAATCTGCCCACCGTCGACATCAAGACGGGACAGCCATTCCTGGGCTCGAGTGCATTTACGCGGGCGCTCGATGCCGCCCAGCAAGACACCGCGCTCAGCCCTCAACAGAGCCAAAGCTTGCGGGCGATTCAGACCGACCTGCAGTTGGGCCAAGCGATCAACAGTCCGCTGGTCCGCGCTCCCGGCAGCGATACGTATCAAAACCTGTCGATCGCCCAGGTGATTGGCGGCGGCGGATTCCTTCACGCGCACGGACCCTTGGCGCTACTGACGAAGCCACTGTCGTGGCTTTTCAAGCTGGGGCCCGAGACCCGAACGACCGAGACCCTCACGCAAGCGATGCTGGATCCGAAGTTCGCCGCCGACCTACTCCAGCGTGCGACGCCGGCGCGCGTCAATGCGTTCTCAGAGCGCCTACGGGCCGCAACGCTGGGGACCGCCGGAGGGCTGAATCCGTTCACCCCCAGTACGGGGATCCCGAATCAATCCTTACCGAGTGCGCCAATACCCCTCGATACCGGGCTGCCGGGGCTGTATTCACCGAGCAGCCCATGATGACGCCCATTGAACCGCTGGACTTGAGCGTTGCGATCGCACCCGGTGAACCGCTGTTTCTGCTGCGGGGAACCGATCCGGTCGCGCACCTGGTCGTTGCGATGTGGGGAGCTCTGCACGAGCGGCTGGGCGATCTGCCACCGGGTGGGGTGACCGGTGCGCTGTATCAGGCGGCCGACATGGAACGTTGGGCCCGCTCGCAGGGGCGAATGGTCGACGCCGGTCTCTTGCACCTGGCGGACGTGTTGCGTGAGGCCAAGGTGCGACTTCCCATGCCGTCAGCGGCGACGCACTGAACCATGACAGAAACCGCCGCCACGCCCGAAAAAGAAACGTGTGGAAACCGCCGCGTCGTCGTCGGTGATGGCACGCCGGGACCTGGCAGACCCAAAGGGATACCCAACAAATCGACTCAGATCATTCGTGAGGCGATTACGCAGGTACTGACCACTACAGCCGCGGACGTGTCGCGGTGGCTGCGGGCGGTTGCTGAAGGGACCAGAGAGCCGAAGATGAAGGACGGCAAGCCTCTCCTGGATGAGAACGGGCAGCCTCAACTGAAGTGGCTGCGCAAGCCGGATGAAGGCTACGCCGTGCAACTGTGGACAGCCCTTGCGGAATATCAACTTCCCAAGCTTGCGCGAACTGAGATGAAGCATGAGGGCCAAGTGGAGCTCATGCGCGTGACAATCAATCGAGGGCTGCCGCCGGCATCAGAACCCACCGAACCGGAGTAACTGGATGCCGTCGATTACCTACAGTTACGCCGATGTGCCGACCATTTTGCGGTTTTCCGAGTCGTGCAAATTCATACGCGGACTGATGGGGCCGTTCGGTTCGGGCAAGTCGTCGGGTTGCGTGTGGGAAATATTCCAGTTGGCTATGCGCCAGCCCGTGACAGCCAATCGAGTGGAATCTGACTACGATGACGATGCGCAACCTGTGCGTCGATCGCGGTACGCCGTCGTTCGCAACACGTACCGGCAGCTTGCGGACACCACGATCAAGACCTGGTTGGACTGGTTCCCTGATCCGCATTTCGGCACCTATGCGAAGTCTGAGCACAACTACTTGCTGACGTTCCCGCTCGAGGACGGGAGTCGAGTCGAAAGCGAAATCATGTTCCGGGCGCTGGACAGGCCCGACCATGTGTCGAATCTGCTCTCGCTCGAGCTCACGGGCTGTTTTGTGAATGAAGCGCGGGAAATAGCCTGGGCGATCATCAAGGCGTTGCAGGGGCGCGTAGGCCGCTATCCAGCCGTCAGGGATGGGGGCTGTGTCGATGCTGGACTGATCATGGACACCAACCCGCCGCCGGATGACTCATGGTGGTACAAGCTATTCGAGGAGGAGCGGCCCGACAACGCGGAGCTGTTCAAACAACCGAGTGGTCGATCTGCCCAGGCTGAGAATCTCGCGAACTTGCCGAAAGGCTATTACGACAACTTGATGAAGGGGTCGGATGCGGCCTACATCACGGTCTACGTCGACGGCCAATATGGTGAGACGCGGGAGGGTAAGCCGGTCTATCCGGAGTATGCAGACGCGCTGCACTGTGTCGAAGTTGAACCGGTCAAGGGCGTGAAAATCATCCGGGGCTGGGATTTCGGGCTGACCCCTGCCTGCATTTTTACCCAAGTGCTGCCGGATGGCCGGTGGCTTGTGTTTGATGAGCTGATCGGGGATGACATTAGCTTTTCGACTTTTGCGGACTGCCTGCTCGAGATGACCGAGCAGCGCTATGAGGGGTTCACTTTCGAGGACTACGGCGATCCAACGGGCGACAGTCGCGCCGCTTCCAGCGAAGAAACCTGCTACGAGATCGCCCGAGGCAAGGGCATCAAGATACGTCCCGCTGAACAGAACGTGACTATAAGGTTGGAATCGGTGCGCAAGCCACTCAACACGCTCCATTCTGGAAAGCCGCAGTTTCAGATACACCCGCGGTGCGAAGTGTTGCGCAAGGGATTTCTGGGCCGTTACCAGTACAAGCGGGTGAAAGTGGCCGGGGCGGCAGCGCGCTACCACGATGAACCTGACAAGAATGAATACTCCCACCCTCACGATGGCTTGCAGTACGCAGCTACGCATATTTTTGGTGCCGCAGTGCGAGGCCGTGAGGAACAACGGCGCAATTGGTCCACTCCGCTCGAGAAGCTCTACCCGAAGTACGCGCAGCAAGCGCGAACGCGCTATCCGTGAAAGCAAGCGAATTATTGGCGGCTCGAGGGCCACGGCTCGAGGCTGTAGATACCAAACTGCTGGCTGTCAGTGCGAGCGCCGATCCGCCGATAGGACAGGCCGAAGCGCGCGCAGCCGCTACAGCGGTGTGCTGTCGACACAACGGGCTTATCCGGGTGACCGGCGATCAGGACGGTAAGGTTTTCTATTGCCCGACCGGGCGTGAGTACTGGCGCTACGAGAAGGCGAAACGGCGATTCTGGCGGGCGATGACTTCACCGAGTCGCGGCTACGTGTGATTCCGGTCTACTTCCCCGCCTTACGTAAGGCGACCGCGTATTTCTTGAGCAAATCGTCGAGTGCTTCACGCAGGTAGGCTGACTGTGCGCGATCCGTGGCTGCGCTCAAAGCTTTCAAGCGCTGCACGGCTTCAGGATTGTAGTAGCTGGTGACCTGAGCTTGGTTGCCTTTGTCATTGCCTTTTTTCTTGGGAGCGCCGGCCATACTTTCTGCCTCTACCTGTAGAATTAAATCTGCAGGTAGATTACAGTAGGCCGGCATTGTTCACAAGCGGGCCGCACCCGACGCAGCAACGTCGAGCGCAGCCCTAACCACAATCGAACGCAAGAGGTTCAATCATGGCTACCCTGAAGAATACCCGCGCTGCCCAGGTGCGGGGCACAAAATCGGCCGCAACGCGCAAAGCCCTTACCACCGTGGAAAAGGAACCCACGCCTGCAGAAATTCGGAAGATGCAAGATCAGATGATCAAGGCAGGCGCTTTCGCGCGGCCATTCAATTTGCTGGTTCATCGGGATCCCGCCGAGACGATCGCGGCCTGCAAGCGCATGGTGTATTGGCTGAGCCGTGTGGATCGCACGGAGTGCCAGCTAGCGGCGAACGATATCCACGCGCTTGTGGTCGACGCGCTCGAGCATGCCGAGCTGTCCATTGCTGGATACTGGGCACCCGGTGGCCGAGCTGAGGCCATGCGCAAGCGGATCGAGGCGCAGTCATGAACGTGCAACTACCCGCCACGCCTCTTGAAGCCAGGGAGGGAACGCCCGTGAGTAACAACATCATTCCACTGCGCCCGCGGGAGGATGTGCCGCGGCTGATTCGTAGCTTCCGGAGCTCGCCACCGGAGCATCCGTTCATAGCCAGTGCGCCGATGAGGATTGAGGGGACCGTCGTACTCTCGCGGCTCCTGCGCGGGCTTCGTTCCGCTGGGCTGATCTTTCGGCACGATGATAGGACGGGTGAGTTCGTCGTCATGCCGGACCCGGGGGCGCAATCATGAACCTCGACATAAATCGCGCCTCGCTGGCGTTGTGTCATGCCAGGGCTATCCTGGGGTTAGTGATCGACAAGGGCAGCAACTCGGACAAGGACATTGCACTGTCAGCCGCTCTGCAATTCGTGGAAGACGCCAAAGCGATGATCGATGGCACGGATCGCCGGGACCCGGAGGTAAAGTCATGAGCAACACACCTTTGCCATCCTGTGGGTACAGCGACAGTACGGCGCTTCGGATTCTCGCGTTCCTGGCGAGCATGCAGCCGTTGAGCGGCGGGGGCGGCGAGTCTGACGAGTTTCACCGAGGCCGTTCGATCATTGAGCGCATGGCGATCAGCGCGAAAGGCACGGAGCCGCCGAGTATCCGGCTCGAGGCTGACCACTGTGCTGATGTGCTGACGTTCCTCTCGCATGTAGAGCCGATCGAGCCTGTGAACTGGTGGGAGGATCCGGAGGGCTCGCCGAGTCACACTGTTGGTCTGCAGTTCGTACTGCGGACCCTGTCTGACAGTCTTCGGGCTTTGGGAGGGCAAGATGCGGCGAGTTGAACCGTTGGACGGCCCACTTGATGCGCGGTCCTATGTGGTGTGTGAGAAACCGTTATGGCAACTGCTCGAGGAAGTAGCCGCCGGTCAATGGGCCTCGATGGTGATTGCGCCGGTAGATGCGCGGGTGATTTTAATGCGCGTGCAGGGCAAGGAAAAAGACGACGGCCAAGAGGCCCAGCACGGCAAACCACAGGAAGACGCGCACCAGGAAGAAAGCGAGGCATGAGGCCAAATAGGCGGGGATCCAGCCCAGAGCGATCCCGATAACCCAACCAACCGAGCTGACCGCCGCGGCGTAGACCACGATGAACGCCGCGGCGGCAGCCAGCAAGCCGGTCCAGTTGGGGATTTCGTACCTGGTCAGACGCTCTAGTGTGCTCATGGTGGCCATCTTATCCGCCCGGTGTTCACTTCAGCGCCTACCCGGTTCACACGGAAATCATTCCGGTAGCCGATCGCGCCCAACCTTCTCCCAAGCTATAAAGCGTTCATACAGCATGACTGGCGAGACTTTCATGGCCCGCGCAATGGCCGTGAACTCGACGACATCCATGCGCCGCTCGCCGGTTTCGATTTTGCTGATGTAGCTGTGCGGCTTCTTCAGCCGTTCCGCGACTTGCCGCTGTGTCAGTTTTGATTCGCGCCGCGTCGCCACGAGAACCGCTATCAGGGCACGGTGGCCCTTACTCCGCAAAGTCTTGATCAACCTTAACGCTCCGTGTGTGCGAAGCGCCAAGGGATAACCGACAGACTCAATGTGCCCAGTTCCGAAAACGTGCGCCCGTAGACGGACTCATTGCACCCGAAGTAGGATCATGACGATGTGAGGTGCCGCGCACTTTTTGCGGTGCCGCATGCAGAGGATTTAGGGAAGTGTTCACGGCGCAGAAGGCGCCTTTGCCCGAAGCGGCGCCCGCCAGTGTGACTAGCACCGACGAGCGCCTAACCACATCACGCAATGAGGTGCGCAACATGGCTGGCTCGAATCCTACCCTTGAATCTACGGGGCTGAACACGCTCAGTGTGTGGATCGCCCCTCCGGCGGACGCTCCCGCGGCAGTTCATGTGCGGTGGTGCTATGCCCGCGCTCGAGAGTGCGTACGCAATGCCCGCAGGGCCCAATTACAGGGCCGTAGCGGTAGCAGTTTCCTTCTTTCAATGCGGCTACTACGCGCGGCGGCTGAAAACTGGCGGACCTGGGCAGCGAAGCAGTCGGCGGGGCAGCGATGAACGCTTTTGCGGCCCACGCCATCCAAACATTGAACAGCCCCCCGGAGCCGATCGACCCGGAGCGCCAAGCACGGGCTTACCTGGTCCGTGCGCGGGAGTGCATCCGGCATGCTCGATACGCTCGCGAGGATGGCGCGAAAACCCAATCCGCTCTGTGGCTGGCCGCTGCGCGCAATCTGCGGGCCGCGGCGGCGGCATGGCTTGGCCGGCGAGGCGTGCCATGAGTTCCCGTATTGCGCGGCAAGCGCTGGTGATCTTGCTTTCGGGGATCGCTCTAGGCGTTGGCTTTCGCTTTGCCCAAGTGTGGTATCAGGGCGGATCGGTCGACCCGCGGTGTGTTCTGGGTTTTGACGGCTATGTTGAACATCACATTCAAGACGTCAATCTGCACAGCCACGTTGAATGCGAGTATCAGTCCTGGGCTGCCGCGCCATGATTACTCGCCTGTATCAATGGCTCACCTGGAAGTGTAAGCGGCTGTCGGTGCACGTCGCCTGGTTCTGGATGCGCCATTTGCCGCACCCGTGGGACATATTGTGGTTGTGTTGGGTGCTCAAGCATGCGAGCTGGTTCGTTACCTTGCGGTCGAGGGGATCGCGATGACACAACAACGCTATTCCTGGGCCACCACTGGCATGGTGAAGGATGAGGCAGGCTCGTGGGTGCTTCAGGGCGAATCGACCGGAGCGGATGCGCCGGAAAGCCTTGAGTACAGCCAGCGCCTGGAGTGCTTGCTAATGCCGATGGTCTGCCTGTGCCAACATCCGAGCTCTGAGCCGAGTGAGCATGGCGAGCAGTGCCCGTATCGAATCCTGTGTACGAGGCCGACCGGTTGACGCAATGACGACCCTCGAGCCATCGCCGTGTGATCGCTGCCGGTTTGCGGAGCGCTGCAGGCTCGAGCACCTGGCCTGCGCAGCGTTCTCACTGTTCATGCATGGCGGATCCGAGCAGCGATGGCAGGGTGCACCTCGAGCACCGACCCGCGCGTGGTACGAGGCGCTACTGAGCTGATTCGGTTTGACCGTGAGGGGGTATCCACGGGGGTATCAGGCGGCTTTGGTCTGATACTGATGCAATAGAATCAATCAGTTAGGCCAAAATCCGACACATCTATATCGATTATCGATTTATCCTCTATGCTCGACGGTCGTCGCTTCCCTGCAGGCTTCAGCCACGGGCGCCTCGAGCGCAATTCGTGCTTGCCGGCTACCGCCGCGCAAGGCTGGCGCTACAACAATCAAACATACCGCAGCATGGCGGCACCGTCGTGACGCTTGCCGGCCGCCGATCGCACCCCTGTTGTGCAGATCGCACGTCTGCATGCTGTAGCAACGTTGTGTGGCATTGCTCTAGCCCGGTGGCGACGGTATTGTGCTCTCAAGCGCCGCGCCGCTGCGGCGCAACAACGCTTATAAACGGGGTGAATTCATGCGGTCAACCAACGGCGCTCGTCGATCACCACGCACCGTAGCCGCGGCCGTCACGCTGACTTTGGCGTTGGCGGCCTGTATGACGGCCGCAACAGTCGCCTATGCAGATGCGGCGGAGAATGCGAATGAGCCCGCCGACAGCGGCGCTATGGGGGAGGTCACCGTCACGGCGACTCGCCGCGAAGAGTCGATCAGCAAAGTTCCGCTGAGCCTGAGCGTACTGACCCAGGAGTCCATGGACGTGAAGGGTGTGAAGGACTTCTCGGACGTTGCACGCCTCACGCCGGGGGTAACATTCGATGCCAGCCAGACGAATGCCATTGCAATCCGCGGAATCTCCTCGAGCGGCGGCTCCGGAACGACTGGAATCTATATCGACGATGTGCCGATCCAGGTCCGCGCCTTGGGATTCAATTCGGACGATGCCCTGCTGAAAATCTTCGACCTCGATCGGATCGAAGTATTGCGCGGACCGCAGGGCACACTGTTTGGCGCCGGCTCGGAAGGCGGCACCGTTCGCTATATCACAACTCAACCGAGTCTGAGCAAGACGAGCGTGTACGCCAAAGCCGAAACATCCTTTACGCAAGGCGGCACGATCAACTATGAGGCGGGTGTTGCCGCGGGCGCTCCGCTCATCGACGGTGTATTGGGAGTGCGCGCCAGCGCCTGGTACCGCCGCGATGGTGGCTGGATCGATCGCGTCGATCCCAATACCCTGCAAGTGATTGACAAGAACGCGAACCACTCCGGGACGACGGTCCTGCGCATCGCGGCCCTATGGCAGCCGAATGATGCGATCAGGGTCAATCCCAGCGTCTTCTATCAAAACCTCCAACGCCACGATGTCACGATCTACTGGCCCAACCTGTCGGATCCGGGCAGTGACCGGTACGCCAGCGAGAATCCCACTTCGCGCGGGCAGCCTGACAAGCTCTACCTGCCTTCATTGAATATCCAGGCCGACCTGGGTCCGGTGCAATTGATCTCCACGACAGCGTATTTACACCGCGACGAGGAGAGCGGCTACGACGGTACGCTGTACAACCTTGGCTATTACCAGTCGCAAATACCGAGCTTCGGACTCGATCCGACGGTATTCCCGCTGCTCGACGGATCGGGGATTCATCTTCCGGCCGGTCTCGAGGATTACCGCTCGCCTGCCACCGTCACGAACGAGCAGCGTAATTTCACCCAGGAGCTGCGCCTGCAGTCGACTGATCCGGCTGCACGTTGGACGTGGACGGTGGGAGCGTTCTACTCCCAGAACCGGCAATTCAGCCTGGAGGAGATCCACGACCCGATGGCAGATGCGTTCTTCGGGCAGATATTCGGAGACACTATTTCGGACTACTTCGGCGGTCAGTTCAACCCCGATGGCAGCTCCTATCTGCCGATGGGCGATTCCTATTTGAACCGCCTGGTGAGCCACGACCGGCAGATCGCCGGCTTCGGGGAAGTCAACTTCAAGCTCACTGATGCCCTGAAGCTGACCGCCGGGTTGCGCGTCTCGAAGGTCAAGTATTCGATCCAGAGCCTGTCGGACGGACCGCAGAACAGCGGGCCGCGGCCAGGCGCAAGCGAGAACAGCGAGACGCCGGTCACGCCCAAGGCATCACTGCAGTGGCAGGTCGACCCGAACAATATGGTCTACTTCACGTACGCCAAAGGGTTCCGCTCCGGCGGTGGCAACCCGTCGATTCCGTACGATCCAACCTATCAGGATGCCGCCATTGGCTGCACCCAGGATTTTATCAATCTCGGTATTCCGAAGGCGCCGGATTCCTATAAATCCGACACCGTGCAAAGCTTCGAGGTCGGAGCCAAGAACAACATCCAGAACCGCATCCGGTTGGCCAGCAGCATCTACTACATCAAGTGGAACAACATCCAGGGCAACGTCGTGCCGCCGATCTGCCAGATCCAATGGACCGATAACCTCGGCAATGCCGTCTCGAAGGGGTTCGACATACAGGCCGACATCGAAGTGACCAAGGACCTGACTGTGAATGCCACGTACGGCTATACCGATGCGCGCTATACGAAGGATTCATTCCCAAGCGGCGCGGTCGCCGGCCCGGATGTGTTGCCACTGGTGCTCAAGGGCGATGCGATTGCGGGGCCCAATGGCACCGGCACCGGCTTCTCGATTCCACCCTGGTCGGCCACAATTGGTGCGGAATACAAGTTTGCCCTGCTGGAGCACGAGGCGTTCGTACGCGTGGACTACGAGTATCAAGCCGGGGATAAGTGGACGCATGCGTCCCTCGAGGGGACCCCGGCATCGGTCTTGGCCGATGGGACGGTCGTTCCCGCCGCTCCGCGTACATCCACGTATGATCCCACGGCCCTTCCACAGTCGCGGCAGAGTTTCGCCTCTGCACGCGTGGGTGCGAACCTGGGCGATTGGGCCGTCTCCTTCTTCGTGGACAACCTAACTGACAGTCATACCATCACGAACTTCAACCATCAGACCAACTCGTACGATGACAACGGAGGTCTGCTCGCCAGTCCCGCGTACCGATTCATCACGTACCGGCCCCGCACGTTTGGAATTACCGCGACCTTGCGGCGCTGACTTCCAGGGCCACTCGCCCCGCTCATCGTTGGCCGGGCGGGCGTCGAGGAACGACTCAATATTGCGCTGGCGGGGCAGGGCCGGTGGTTGCGAGGCTTCGCACAACCGCGCTGCGCGCGGCGAGCACCGAGACTAGCGGCTCGTGGCGAAGTCGGGAGACCTCTTCGGTCGTAAAGGGGGCGGGGTTGCTCGTCGATACACTCGCATCGAACCTCACCGCGAGCCAGTTCAAAACGGCGGCCAGTTGACCGTCGGAGAGTGCGGAGTTGGCAGCGCCCGGCACTCGCAGAACGTAGTTGCGTCCTTCGGCAGTGCGCATGAAGCGGCTGAGCGCGTTGGCCAACGGGGGGATCTTACCGGGAACGCCTTGCGCCTCGGTTCCATGACAACCCATGCAGTGAAGCATGTAGTCCTGGGCGGGGCTCGCCTGCGCAAGTTGACAGACGAGTGCAGCTACCGCGCACACGATCGCGCTGGCCGCGCACTGCGTCACGGCTGCGCGGCGCTCCCTAACGGCGGCGCGCCCCACTGGTTATTTCTCCGAGACGCCCAGGATGACCGAAACCGAGCAGTGATAGTCCGACTCGGTGTTCGCCATGCACCAGTTGACGTCGTTGTTGCGTGACAGCCGGTACATTGGCTTCTCGCCTTCGTTGCGAGTGCAGACGCAATCTCCGCAGCTCACCTTCCCGCAGCAGTCGTTGTACGACATGATGTAATCGCGGCCGTCACCAGGATTGTGGCAAGTGCCGATCCAGGTGATGGGCGAAGTCTGAGTACCGGGCGGGCACGAGGTCGACGTGCCACCGCAGCAGGCGCACAGGAAACCGTCGATCGCACAATACTTCCAGTAGTCGCAGTTCTGTTCGTCGGCCGTGGGTTTGGCGCCCGCTGCCGGGGCTTGAGCGCGCGCGGTACGGTCGATCGGCAGGAGTGGAAGCAGTGCCGCTCCCGTCAACAGTTGCCCCAGCGATGCCAGCAGGCTGCGCCGCGAGGTGCGCTTGGCAAGTGACCGGGCGGATTTCTCGAACACGCGATCAAAGGACTGCATCGTATCTGTCCTCAAGGATTCAAGAGCCACTGGGGGGTTTGGCCGAGTTTCTTCTCATCGTGCTTCAGCCGCCCGGTCTGCGCGTCGAGAATGAGCAGATCAGCCTTGTCCGTCGCAGCGAAGAGCAGCGGAGCCGCGTCCTGCGACACCTGAACCGCGACGACTCCGCCCGCCTCTTTGGTACCCACGGGCCAACGCGCCGTGCGCTGGTGTGATTTCAGATCGAACACCCAGATCTCACTGCCGCCAACCTTGTGTGACCCCTCGCCGCCACGATGCATCGGCACAAACAGTTTGCCGAGGGAAGGATGAACTGCGCCGATTTGGTCACCGCCTGGCCGCCATGTGCCTCTCTCTTGCGCGCTGACGAGTGACCACGGAGTGCGCATGACAGGCTTGGGATGCGTCAAATCCACTTCGTGCACCTGGCCCAGGAATGATATGTAGGCGTATCCGTCCGCCAGTGGTACTCCTTGGGCGAACACCGGGTCCTTATCAGGGTCGAAGAAAGGCTCGGAAGTCGTGCGCGTGGCTTCGTGTCCCTGCGCATCGAGGGTTACCGTCAACAACCGCCCGCTCTCACAGATGGAGGACACCCGGTTCGGGCCCCATGGAACGACCAGCGTGCACCCCGCGGTGTCGATTTCACTCAGGACTGCCTTCTTCGCTGGATCCAACACGCCGAATGAGGCTGCCGGAGTCAGGTAAGGCGTATAGAGGAATCGTGTGTCGGAGCTGTATGCCACCGTGAACGGCATGGGAAACGTATGGGCGTGCTTTGGCGGGATGACGATCTCGCCGGTCTTGTCCAGCGTGGAGTTGTCGTAGAATTCAACAACGTCAGTGCGCGTGCCGTGCCCGCCGCGGGCGAAATAAGTCGTTGCGACGACAGTTGTCTTTCCATCCGGCGAAATATTCACGCCAGGCAGAAAGCCCGTGTCAATCTGTCCCATGCGGCGATAGGTATCGCCATCGAACAGGTAGACACGCGAGTCGATTTCGTTGTTGAACGCGTAGTCAACGACGTAGACCCAGTGCGGGGATTTCGGGCCGACCTTCGCTACAGTCAAGTGTTCGGCGGGCAGCGGCGGCGGCTGTGGGCCGGCAGCGGCGGCGGCTCGCGGGGGTGCGGCGCCCGCTACAAGAGCGAACAACATCACTCCTGACAGTATTCTCTTCATCGGGACCCCTAGGCGGAGGTGCAACGGAGGGCATGTAGGTCGGGAGCCGGCGACGGCAGCACAGTTAGCGACCCCCGGCGCTGCGGCCGTTGGCATCGAGTCTCGCATATCGCAAAGCGAGTCGAAAGTAGTGGTGATTCGCGCTACCTTAGCTCACATGCCAAAGGAACGTACACCCCACTCGCCGGATCGGGATCTCGGCGAGGACAGATCGATCCCGCGGCGGGACTTTCTACAGGGAGCGCTGGCCGCCGCGGCGACGACACTGGCGGGTCCGCTGCTCGAGGGCTGCGTGGCTGACAGGTCCGCGCCTGATGGATCCGCGTCGCAATACCCCGCTGGTTACTATCCCCCGGCGCTTACTGGCTTGCGCGGCAGCCATCCCGGATCGTTTGAGGATGCACATGCGTTACGCGATGGCTGGCAGCCCGGCGACGCCACTGATACCGGCGAGTCGTACGATCTGGTCGTGGTGGGGGCGGGAATCAGCGGGCTGTCGGCGGCGCATTTCTTCAGGGCTCGGACTTCGCCGGCCGCCCGGGTTCTGGTTCTCGACAATCACGACGATTTTGGCGGCCACGCGCGGCGTAACGAATTTCAACTCGGCGGCCGCCTGCAGCTGCTGAACGGCGGCACGCAGGAAATCGACAGTCCGCGTCCTTATGCGCCAGTGCCCGCAGGCCTGATCCGGGAGTTGGGAGTCGATGTCGGGGAGCTCAGCCGCAACGTCGAGCAGCCGAAGTTCTATCAGTCCATGGGCCTGCGCCCCGGTGTGTTTTTCGATCGCGAGACCTTTGGGGCTGACAAGCTGGTGACGGGCCTGGGTGTCATACCGGTGCGCCAGTGGCTCGCAGATTCACCGCTGCCGCCGCGTGCCCGCGATGCCATCGAGCGCATCGAGGAGGGCGCGGTCGATTTTCTGCCGGGACTGAGCTGCGATGCGAAGAAGCTGCTGCTCTCGAAGATCAGTTACAGCCAATATCTGCGCGACTACGTGCAGGCCGACCCGTTGACGGTCGCCTACTATCAAAGCCGGACGCATGGCGAGTGGGGCGTGGGCATCGATGCCGTGTCGGCGCTCGATTGTTGGGGATTTCACCTGCCGGGCTTCAAGGGGTTGGATCTGAGCCCGGGGGTCATTGCACGCATGGGGTACACGCCGTCCGGATATGCGGCCACCGGCGGATCGGCGACTCTGCACTTCCCCGATGGCAACGCCACCATCGCGCGGCTGTTGGTCCGCAACCTGATTCCCGCGGCGATTCCCGGCAAGACCGTCGAGGACATCGTCACGTCGCGCGCGAACTACAGCCGTCTCGATGATGCCTCGGCGCGCATCCGGATACGACTCAACAGTACGGTCGTGCGGGCGAAGAATTCCGGCGAGGACGTCGAGGTTACGTACCTGCGCAACGGAACGCCCCACATGGTGCGTGCGCGCAACTGCATCATGGCGTGTTGGAACATGATGATTCCGTACCTGTGCCCGGAGTTGCCCGCCGTGCAGCGGGATGCGCTTCACAAGCTCATCAAGACACCGCTCGTGTATACGAGTGTCGCACTTCGCAACTGGGAAGCCTTCGATAAATTGAAGGTCAGCCGGGTGTATGCGCCGGGTGGCTATCATTCGAGTTTCGCGCTGAACTGGAAAGTCGATATCGGGCAGTACAGGAGCCCGGTATCGCCGTCCGAGCCCATCCTGGTGCACATGACACGCACGCCGTGCAAGCCCAATGTCGGTTTGTCGGAGCATGAGCAGAACAAGGCGGGGCGCGAGGAATTGCTTGCGACACCCTTTGCGACGTTCGAGCGGAACATCCGCGAGCAATTGGCGCGGACGCTGCAAGGTGGCGGATTCGATCCCGCGCTCGACATCGAGGCCATCACGGTCAACCGCTGGCCACATGGTTACGCGCCTGAGTACAACCCGCTGTTTGATCCCGCCGTGCCCGAGGATCAGCGCGCCAATGTCATCGGGCGTGCGAAGTTCGGCAGGATTGCTATCGCCAATTCTGATGCGGGTGGCGCCGCATATACGGATTCGGCCATCAACCAGGCAGACCGGGCTGTGAACGAGCTGCTGGCCGGCTAGCGCGCCGCCGAAGGTTGCCGGCAGGCTCGCGAGCGCTTACAGTCGCAGCGTGACGGCGATATCGTCGTATCGATTATCGAGTATAAAATATCTCAATGACCGCCATGCGCTCGCTCTGGTCCGCAACCGCGGCGCCGGGCCCTTCGCTCGAGCAGCTCGCGGGCGATCTGCACGCGCAAGTCGCCATCATCGGGGCCGGGTACACGGGCCTTGCGGCGGCACTGCACCTCGGCTGCGCGGGTCGCGACGTCGTGGTGCTGGAGGCGGTCGAGATAGGCGAGCGGGCTTCCGGACTCAACGGTGGCCAGGTGATTCCGGGCGTCAAACACGATCCGGACATCCTGGAGGAGATCTTCGGCCCCGTTGCCGGCGGCCGCCTCGTTGAGACCGTGGCCTCAGGCCCTGACGTGGTCTTCGATCTCATTCGCAGGTACGAAATAGCCTGTGCTGCCACCCGCACGGGCTGGATCCAGCCCGCCACTTCGGGGACAGCACTCGAGGCCATTGCGGCACGGGTAGAGCAATGGCGTCGCCGCGGAGCGGATGTCGAGCTGCTGTCGGGGCAGGAGACTGCGCGGTTGACCGGCTCCCAGCGCTATAGTGGCGGCTGGATTGATCGGCGGGGTGGAACCGTGCAGCCGCTGTCGTATGTTCGCGGACTCGCCCGCGCCGCCGCGTCCCAGGGCGCCCGAATTTTCAGCCGCAGCCCAGCGACCGGACTCGAGCGGGCCGGACGCGAGTGGCGAATTCGAACTCCGCACGGCTCGGTCACGAGCAGGACCGTCATTCTCGCGACCGATGCCTACACCGATAGGCTGGTGGATCCTCTGCGCCGAACTCTGATCCCCGTACCGTCGTTTCAGGTGGCTACCGCGCCCATTCCCGAAAAGTTGCGGCAGACCATCCTGCCTGGGGGCCAATCCGCCTCGGACACGTGGCATCTGTTGAGGTATTTCCGTCTCGATGCGAGCGGGCGGCTGATCATGGGCTCACGAGGCACTTTTTCGGATGTGCCGCTCACCGTGGCCGCCCGCCATCATTACCGGGCAGTGCGCGAGATATATCCGCAACTCGCAGGGATTCAATACGAATACCACTGGGGCGGTCTCGTGGGCATGACCCGCGATCACCTGCCTCATCTTCACGAAGTCGCTCCGGGACTGCTCGCCGGGCTCGGCTACAACGGGCGCGGAGTCGCGATGGCAACGGTGATGGGGCGAATTCTCGCCAAGTGGGCCAGCGGCACACCGGCCGCGGAGCTGGGTTTCCCAGTCACCTCGCTCGCGCCGATTCCCCTGCATCGCTTCAATCAGATCGGCGCGCGCCTGGCGATCCAGGGCCTGCGCGCGCTGGACGGATTGGCACGGGTACGTGATCGTCTGCTTGCGGTGGGGAGCGTGCCATGAGCTGGGCGGCCATGAGCTGGCCAACAACAGGGTTTCTGGCCGTGCTGGTGGTCGTCAACATCGCTTTCCTGGCCGGATGGCTGCGCGCCAGGCGCACTCACCCCCTGCGTGACAAGCCGACTGCCGGCGATACGCTCATCGGCTTCGTCACCGACTTCTTCGATGCGCTGGGTATCGGCTCGTTCGCACCCACCACGGCACTGTTCAAGTTGCGCGGCCGGCCCGCGGACGAGCTCATTCCCGGCACTTTGAATGTTGGCCACAACGCCTCGGCGTTTGTCGAGACGGCCATTTTCGTAACCGCCGTCGCGGTGGACCCCATTCTGCTGACTGCCATGGTCGGGAGTGCGACTGTCGGCGCGTGGTTGGGCGCGGGCACGGTGAGCCGCCTGCCACGCCGGGCGATTCAACTTTTCATGGGCGCAGCCTTGCTGACCGCCGCGACTTTCTTCGTGATTGCCAATCTCGGCGCCTTTCCGGTGGGCGGCGAGGCCATGAGTCTGCCCGGATGGCGCTTTGGCGTGGCGGTCGCAGTCAACTTCGTACTGGGCGCTCTGATGAGTGTCGGTATCGGGGCGTACGCGCCGTGCATGGTGCTGTTGGCGCTGTTGGGCCTGCATCCGCTGGGCGCCTATCCCATCATGATGGGTACCTGCGGCCTCGTGCAGCCAGTCGCCAGCCTGCGATTCTTCAAGACGGGGCGCTTCTCGTGGGGCACATCGCTGGGTCTGACGATGGGTGGGGTGTTAGGCGTACTGCTTGCCGTGTTCGTCGTGAAGCAATTGCCTTTGAAGGCATTGCGCTGGCTGGTCATGATCGTGGTGGCATATGCGGCCGTGTCCATGCTGCGCTCTGCGTTTCGAGCGCAGCCGCGTACCGAGGCGAGTGGTGTGGCTCCCGCTCCCGCCCCCGCGGACGGCTGACGCCTGTTGCGTATGACCATCGACCCCGCAATCGCCGCTCTCATCGTCACCTGCATCGCGCTGCTGTTTGCCGGGGCCGCAGTCCACAAGTTCCGCGATCTGCGCCGCTTTGACGAGATCTTTGCTGCCTACGGATTGCTGCCGCTGGCTGCCCGCTTGCGCCTGTCACGCGCCGTGCCATTTCTGGAAGCGCTCGTCGCCGGGGGCCTGCTGTTGGATGTATCACGTGACGCGGCGGCCTGTGTCGGCATAGTGCTGCTGTTGGTGTACGCCGCTGCGATCAGCTTCAACCTGCTTCGTGGCCGCCGCGAGCTCGCGTGCGGCTGTGGCGGCCCCGATGACCGCCGTCCGATCGCTCCATGGATGGTTTGGCGCAATATTCTCTTTGCGGTCGTGTTATTTGCGGTGATGTTACCCTGGAGCCAGCGGCCGCTGGGAATGACCGATATGATCACGATCGGTTTCGGAACCGCGACCTGTGCCCTGGTGTACCTGTGTCTCGACAGACTGTTGGGCCGCACCGGCCGCCGGTCAGCTGAACTGCGGATGTCACAATGACTGCACTCGCCATCTCCAATGTCGTTCTGTGGATCGTCGTTCTGGCCTTGTTGGTCGTCGTATTCGCGCTGACGCGCCAGGTTGGTGTGCTGCACGAACGCATTGCGCCGGCCGGCGCCCTGATGATCAACCGCGGGCTCGCGGTTGGTGAGCAGGCGCCAGCCATCGACGTCGTCGACCTGAACGGACAGGGCTTCCGTGTAGGTGCAGAGCGCCCTGACGGGTTGAGCACGCTCATCCTCTTCCTGTCGCCAACCTGCCCGGTGTGCGAATCGCTGCTGCCTGTGCTCAAGTCGAGCCGCAAGGACGAGAGCCGCTGGCTGCAGATCGTGCTCGCGAGCGATGGCGAGCCCGCCTCTCACAGGGAATTCGTCCGCACCCAGGGCTTGATGGATTTCCCGTACGTGGTGTCGGCCCCGCTTGGCATGACCTATCAGGTCAGCCGGCTGCCCTTCGCGGCCCTGCTGGACCCCGCCGGCAAACTGCGAGCCCGGGGACTGGTCAACTCCAGGGAGCACCTGGAGAGCCTGTTCGAGGCTCACCGCCTGGGCGTCGCGTCCTTACAGGAGTATTTCGCCGCGCGAGCCTAGCTGCCAGCTAAGGCTCCTGGCCTGCGTGGGGGTGCGCGGCCAGTTGCGACGGCTACTACCTCTTTCGAGAGAGAGAGCCCCGCCGAGCGCCGAAATAAGCTGCGCCCCCACAATATCGGCGCGGCGCAGGCGTCTATCCTCTTGCCGCACCTCATTTGCGACAGCCTATTTCAGACTATAAAGTGCTAAACATGTTACGGCGCTCCACCATTGCCGGCGTGATCGCCGTTTCCTCGTTGGCTGGCTGCGCAGTCGGCCCGAATTTTCACTCGCCGGCGCCGCCCGCGACGACACAGTACACGCGCGGGCAACAGCCCGACGTCACCACTGACTCCGCTGTTCCCGGGGGCGCCGCGCAGACGTTGGTCGCTGACAGGGACATTCCCGCAGACTGGTACAGCCTGTTTCAGTCACAACCACTGGATGACCTCGTACGCCGTGCGTTGCACGACAGCCCGACAGTGGAGGCGGCGAAAGCCGCGTTACGCTCTGCCGAGGCAACTTACACTGCGGAGCGGGGAGCGCTGCTTCTGCCGCAGGCGGATGGGCAGCTCGGCGTCACACGCCAGCGCTCTTCAAGCGCGGCATTTGGCATCCCTTCAGCCGGTGCCAGCACCTTCACGCTTTACAACGCCGCGGTCAACGTATCGTATCGGCTCGACATCTTCGGCGCGTCCCGCAGGCAGATCGAAGAATTGCGAGCGCAAGCCGACTTCCAGCGCTGGGAGCTCGAAGCCGCAAATCTGACGCTGACAGGCAACGTGGTCACAACCGCTTTCGATGTGGCGTCGTTGCGTGATCAGCTCACAGCGGTAAACGACGTAGTGGCGGCCGAAGCCGAGCAATACAGAGTTATACAGCGGCAGTTCGAGGTGGGTGGCGCCTCGAAATCCGACGTTCTGTCCCAACGGGCGCAGCTTGCGCAGGCACAGACTGTGGTGCCGGGGCTCGAGAAAGCCCTGGCCCAGGCACAACACCGGCTTGCGGTGTTTGCCGGGCGCACGCCTGATGATGCAAGCGTTCCTGACTTCGTGCTCGACGGGTTCACCTTGCCGGGCGAGCTGCCCGTGAGCGTGCCGGCGAAGTTGGTTCGCCAGCGGCCGGATGTGCAGGCAGCCGAGGCGCAGCTTCATCAGGCCACCGCTGCGGTCGGGCTTGCAACGGCCAATCTGCTTCCGCAGCTCAATCTGACAGGCTCCATCGGCACAGAATCGCTGACCTCGGGGGGACTGTTTGGCGCCGGCACCGGGACCTGGAGTGTCGGGTCCTCGTTGCTGCAGCCGCTGTTTCATGGAGGCGAGCTTCGGTACAAGCGGCGCGCTGCCGTGGCCGATCTCGAACGCGCCGATGCCCAGTACAGGCAGACCGTTCTGGCTGCATTGCAGGAAGTGGCTGACACCCTGCGCGCGCTGGAGGCGGACGCCAAGGCGCTACGGGCGCAAGTTGAGTCGGAGCGGGCATCCGGCGATGCACTCGATATTGCGAAGAAGCAGTTTCAAGTCGGTGGCATCAGCTATGTGAGCGTGTTGAACGCGCAGCGTTTGTTTCTCGAGGCTCATCAGAGCCGGGTGCAGGCACAGGCGGCCCGGTATTCGGACTCGGCAGCACTATTCCAGGCGCTGGGGGGCGGCTGGTGGAATCGCAAGGATCAAGAGGTGGTCAGACAGTGAGCAGCGTCGTCGCAGAAAACAACGGAAGCGTCATGAGACGGCGGTTGATCATCGTGGTGCTCGTGGCGGGCACGCTGCTGGCCTTGCTCGTCGGCTTCAATACCTGGAAGGCCAACTTCGTTGCGAAGCTGAGACTGAAGAACGCGGCTCCGCCGCAGACCGTCACCGCGGTCAGCGCCCAGTCCTCCGACTGGCAACCCGAAGTGAGTGCGGTAGGAAGCCTGCGAGCCGTGCGTGGCGTGGATGTTACGACGGAAGTGACAGGCCTCGTGCGCGCATTGCGGTTCAAATCGGGCGATGAGGTACAAAGCGGGCAGGTGTTGGTCGAGCTCAATGCGGATACCGAGATCGCTCAACAGCACGCCCTGGAGGCTGCGGCGGATCTGTCCTCCACCGTATATGAGCGCGACAAGGCCCAGTACGAGGCGCAGGCCATCAGCAAGGCGCAACTGGATGCCGATGCGGCCGATTTGAAGAACAGGCGCGCGCAGGCGGCAGCGCAGGCGGCACTGGTGGCCAAAAAGACTCTGCGCGCGCCGTTTGCCGGGCGGCTGGGTATCACGACGGTCAACCCGGGGCAGTATCTCAACACCGGTGACAAGGTCGTTACGCTGCAGGCCGTGGACCCTGTTTATGTTGACTTCAAGCTTCCACAGCAGCAGCTTTCCATGATCTCCAACGGCCAGACGGTGAACCTGACCGTCGACGCCTTTCCGGGCGTCAAGTTCGCAGGAAAGATCACTGCGATCGATCCGCGCGTGGACTCGGGCACCCGCAACTTTCAAGCGGAGGCGACCATTCCCAACCCGGAGCGGCGCCTCATGCCGGGAATGTTTGCGCGGGTCGCGGTGCTGGCGGGAGACGTCAAGCACTATCTGACGCTGCCGCAGACCTCCATTACCTACAACCCGTATGGTGCGACGGTGTTTCTCGCCCAGAAGAAGCCCGGTGGCACGGATCTCATTGCGCAGCAGAGCTTCGTGACCCTCGGACCGACGCGCGGCGATCAGGTCGCCGTATTGAAAGGCGTCCAGGAGGGTGACCTGGTGGTGACGAGTGGTCAGCTCAAGTTGAACAACGGAACACCGTTGATCATCAATGACTCCGCTCAGCCGGCCAACGATCCGGATCCCAGTCCGCAGGAGCAGTGAGACGGCGCCATGAAGTTCACCGACATCTTCGTCCAGCGCCCGGTGCTTTCACTGGTGCTGAGCATGCTGATCCTGGTGCTGGGCGGCCGCGCCATATTCGGGCTTCCCGTGAGTCAGTACCCGGAGACCGAGAACGCGGTCGTTACGATCTCCACGACCTACTACGGCGCCGATGCCGAGACCGTGGCGGGCTTCATCACGCAGCCGCTGGAAGCGGCCATCTCACAGGCCCAGGGCATAGATTACATGTCCTCCTCCAGCAGCACGGGTGTCTCGGTCATCACCGCGACCTTGCGGCTGAACTACGATTCCAACCGAGCGCTGACTGAGATCAACACGAAGGTCGCCTCGGTGCGCAACCAGCTTCCGCCCCAGGCGCAGCAGCCGGTGTTGTCGGTCGCCGTGGGAACGACCACCGACGTGATGTACATCGGTTACAACAGCGATACCCTGCCGAGCAACGGACTCAGCGACTACCTCGTACGGGTCGTCAAACCCAAGCTCGACGCGATCGAAGGCGTACAGACTGCGGAGGTCCTTGGATCACGGCTGTACGCATTGCGGGCGTGGCTGGACCCGGAGCGCATGGCGGCGCATGGAGTAGCCGCCAGCGATGTCTACAACGCACTGGCCGCCAACAACTACCTGACGGCCGTCGGCAATACGAAAGGCCAGATGGTCACGGTGGATCTGACGGCTTCCACCGATCTGCACTCAGTCGATGAGTTCAAGAAGCTCGTCGTCCGGCAGCAGGACGATGCGATCATCCGCCTGGAAGATGTTGCCAACGTCGTGCTCGGCGCGGAAAACTATGATTTCAGCGTCGCATTCACCGGCAGGCGCTCGGTGTTCATCGGCATCAAGGTAGCTCCGAGTGCGAACGTTCTTCAGGCCGCGCAACGGGTCAAGGACGCGTTACCCGCCATCCAGGCGCAGATGCCTGTTGGCATGGTCCAGAAGATGGCCTACGACGGCACGAAGTTCATCGACACTTCGATCAAGGAAGTCATCAAGACGCTGGTTGAGGCACTGCTCATCGTCACCGCGGTGATCTACCTGTTCCTGGGTACCCTGCGGGCGGTCATCATTCCAGTAGTCGCCATGCCGCTTTCGCTGGTGGGCGCCTTCTTCCTGATGTCGGCGCTGGGATACTCGATCAATCTTCTGACGCTCCTGGCGCTGGTGCTCGCCATCGGCCTGGTTGTGGATGACGCCATCATCGTTGTCGAGAATGTCGATCGGCATTTGAAAGCGGGCGTCTCGCCGTTCAACGCGGCGTTGCAGGGCGCTCGGGAGCTCGGTGGCCCGATCATCGCCATGACCGTGGTTCTCGTCGCCGCCTATCTGCCCATCGGTTTCCAGGGCGGCCTGACGGGTGCTTTGTTCACGCAATTTGCTTTTACGCTGGCTGGCGCCGTCACCGCCTCCGCCATCATCGCGCTCACTCTCTCGCCCATGATGTGCGCGACCGTATTCCGTGCCGAGCAGGAGGAGGGCCGTTTCGTCCACTTCATAGACCGCCGTTTCGCGAGTCTTCGCGCGGGATACAAACGCGTACTGTCGCGCTGGTTGCAAACTTGGCAGGTCCTGGTTGTTCTGGGTGTTCTTTTGCTCGCCGGAACGGTGTATCTGTTCATGACCTCGCAGTCGGAGCTCGCTCCGCAAGAGGATCAGGGCGTCGTGCTGTCGCAGGTGATCGGGCCGCCGAATGCGACGTACCAGCAGATGCAGGCGTATTCCGACATGATTTTCGATATCGCGAGCAAGTTGCCCGAATTCGACTCCTCGTTCCAGATCACGGGCACCCCGGCCGTCAACCAGGGGTTCGGCGGCATGCTGTTGAAGCCCTGGGACGAGCGCAAACGCAACGCGGACGAACTGCAGAAAGTGCTGCAGGAGCAGTGGAATCATATCCCCGGCGCGCGCGTGGCGGCGTTCCAGTTTCCGCCACTGCCCGGATCGCAGGGGCTGCCGCTGCAATTCGTGATCACGACCACCGAGCCGGTTACAACGCTCGATGAGGTCGCCAAAAAGGTGCTCGAGAAAGCCAAAGCCAGTGGCATGTTCTGGTTTGTCGACTCCGATCTGAAGCTCGACAAGCCGCAGGCCACGTTACGAGTCGATCGTGACCTAGTCGCCGACATGGGGCTCACCCAACAGGATGTAGGCACTTCCCTGGGCGCGGCTCTGGGCGGCGGCTACGTCAACTACTTCTCACTGGCCGGCCGTTCATACAAGGTCATTCCGCAAGTCCTGCAGAAATACCGCTTGAACCCGGATCAGGTACTCGACTACTACATCCATGCGGGCGATGGCTCAGTCGTGCCCGCCAGCACCGTTGCACATATCGAGACGGGCACGGTGCCCGAGGCCATCAATCACTTCCAGCAGTTGAATTCGGCGACGATCGCGGGTGCGCCCGGCGTTTCGCAGGCCGATGCGCTGCAGATGCTGCGAAGCGCATTGCAGGACGTCGCCCCGAGCGGCTACAACGTTGATTACTCGGGCCAGTCACGCCAGTTCGTGCGTGGATCCAGCGGCTTCCTGGCCACGATGATATTCGCTCTCGTCATCGTGTACCTGGCCCTGGCGGCGCAGTTCGAGAGCTTCCGGGACCCCGCGGTCATCCTGGTGTCTGTGCCGATGGCGCTGTTCGGTGCGCTGCTGTTCATCAACCTGGGGGCGGCGACCCTGAACATCTACACGCAGGTGGGGTTGGTTACGCTGCTCGGCTTGATCAGTAAACACGGCATCCTGATCGTGCAGTTCGCGAACGAGCTGCAGCGGGAGGGTCACACCAAGCTTGCGGCCATTGAAGAAGCGGCGGCAGTGCGCCTGCGTCCGATTCTCATGACCACCGCGGCGATGGTGTTGGGAGTTCTGCCGCTGGTCATCGCCTCAGGTGCGGGCGCCGCAGGTCGGCGCGCGATGGGCATCGTGTTGTTCACGGGCTTGTCGATCGGCACGTTGTTCACGCTGTTCATCGTGCCGGCCGTTTACATCCTGCTGGGTGCTGACCATCGGGAAGAAGCCAAGGCCCGGGGCGAGGCGGACACAGGCGAGGGCACACTGAGCGACGTACCTGGCTGATGGTGCGCGGCAGCCTCGCGCGGGCGACCTGTTAGAGCTGCCCCCGGTGACGGTGGCCCGTAAAACCGGCTCCCCCGCTACTTCATCACGGGCATGGTGAATTCGGCGTCGCGTGCCGTAGTGGGCCACCGCTGCGTCACGCATTTCATCCGCGTATAGAAGCGAACACCCTCCATTCCGTAGATGTGATGGTCGCCGAACAACGAGCTGCGCCAGCCGCCGAAGCTGTAGAAGGCCATCGGCACCGGAATGGGGATGTTGACGCCAACCATCCCGACTTCGATTGCCGCGGCGAATGATCGCGCGGCATCGCCGCTGCGGGTGAACACTGCTGTGCCGTTGGCATACGCATGTGTGTTGATGAGGCGGATGGCCGCATCCTCAGTGGGTACCCGGACAATCACCAGCACGGGCCCGAAAATCTCCTCGCGATAGATCTTCATATCCGGGCGCACGTGGTCAAACAGTGTTCCCCCGAGGAAGAAGCCTGCATGGCCACCGCGAACCTCGACGGTGCGGCCATCAACCACCATGGCTGCACCCTCGGACACGCCGGTGTCGATGTAGCCGCGTACCCGCTCGAGGTGTTCGCGAGTCACCAGCGGACCCATTTCCGTTGAATCGTCGTCGGAGGCGCCGATTCGCAGGGCCTTGATCCGGGGTGAAAGCTTCGCGACCAGGCGATCCGCAACCTCATCGCCCACGGCGACCGCCACAGAAATGGCCATGCAGCGTTCGCCCGCGGAGCCGAATGCGGCCCCCAACAACGCCTCCGTTGCCTGCTCGAGGTCAGCGTCGGGCATCACAACCAGGTGATTCTTCGCGCCTCCGAGAGCCTGCACCCGTTTCCCGTTGGCCGTGCCTTCGAGATAGATATGACGGGCGACGGGCGTAGATCCAACGAAGCTGATAGCCGCAACATCGGGGTGCCGAAGCAACGCATCAACCGCCTGCTTGTCACCGTGAATGACGTTGAATACGCCGTCGGGCAGGCCCGCTTGTTTCATCAGCTCGGCAAGCCGGAACGCGGTCGTCGGGTCGCGCTCCGAGGGCTTGAGGATAAAGGTGTTGCCGGTTGCGATGGCGATTGGAAACATCCACATCGGCACCATTGCCGGAAAGTTGAAAGGTGTGATGCCGGCCACTACGCCAAGCGGCTGGCGCATGCTGTAAGCATCTACTCCGGTGCCGACGTTTTCGCTGAATTCGCCCTTGATCAGGTGGGGGATGCCGCATGCGAACTCGACTACCTCCAAGCCGCGTGCGATCTCGCCGTGAGCGTCGCTGACAGTCTTGCCGTGTTCGTGTGCAATCAGCCGTGCCAGCTCATCGGCAGCGCTTTCTACGAGCTCCTTGAAGCGGAACATCACACGCGCGCGGCGCGGCGCGGGGGTCGCTGCCCAGCCGCGGTAGGCCTCGCGCGCCGCAGCAACCGCCGCACTCACCTGTTCATCGGAAGCGAAGGGCACGCGAGCCGCAATCGCGCCCGTTGTTGGGTTGAATACGTTGCCGGCGCGCGATTCACTGCCGGGCACGGGTTTCCCACCGATCCAATGCGACACCATGGGCAGGCTGGAGGGCAACTGGGTCGGATTGAGCATGAGCGATTCTCCGTGCGCGGCAAGTGCACTACTATGCGGTCTGGGGGGTGCTGCCCCAAGCCACAGTTGCGCGATAGCGTTGAAAACTGTATCGGTGCCCGCAGCACTACGGTTGAGGTGACATCGGCCCAGGCAATCGAAGCCTTGACAAATACAGCCTAGGCAAGTATTTTACGCTCCATGGGTGATATCTACGATTCAGCGACCTACGAGCCTCGCAAAGGGGTGGGCCATCTGCTGCATCGCGTCAGGACGGAGATGCTGGCGGCAGTTGACCGTGCGATGGCGGCCGATGAGCAGCTGGCGGTCATGGAAGTGAGCTCGGCGCAGTTCATCATCCTCGTGACCTTGAGCATGGACACGGCGAAATCGGCTTCCGATCTATGCAAGTACATCTCCTACGACGCAGGGGCGATGACGCGGATGATCGATCGGCTGGAGGAGAAAGGGCTGCTGCGGCGAAGCCGCGACCCAGGCGATCGCCGATTGGTGAATCTCGAGCTCACTGAAAAGGGCCGCGAAGCGCTGCCTCGAATGCGGGATGTCGCGATGGGGGTTTTGAACCGATTCTTACACGGGTTCAGCAAGGCGGAAGCCCGCCAGCTGGAAGGTTTTCTGACCCGCATGCTGGAAAACGCGCCGCGGGGAGCGTGAGTTTTTTTACCTAATTAGTTGCCTAGGCATTGTTCGCCAGGGCAGGAAGACGGCCATGAAGACACTGTTTGGATTGTGGACACGAGGTGTCGCGGGAGTGCGTGAGTTTGGGCCGTACGCGGCAGTGGAGCTGTTGTTACCGGGCGGATCGGTCGTCGCCGTGTTGCTTTGGCTGTACCGGCGGCACAAGAGGTTAGCGGTGCAGTCATGAGCGCCATGCGCAAACATCATCGGCTGGCGGTGGCCATGGCCGTGACGGCCGTGCTGTCAGCTTGCGCCAGTACTCGGGGTCTCGCGCCGCAGTCTTCCGTCAGCAAGCCGGACAGCCTGCAGGCATCCGCGACGTTGGCCAAGACGGCCGTCAGCACCGATGCGTGGCCGGACTCGCAATGGTGGATGCAGTTTCAGGATCCGCAGTTGAGCCAACTGGTCGCTGAAGGCCTTGCCGGCAGCCCGACACTTCGAGTAGCCGAGGCGCGCACCCGTGCGGCCCTGGCGCAGGCTCGAGTTGCACAGTCCGCGAGGCTTCCGCAGGCCGATGCAAAGGCAAGCGCCACGCGCGAGCGATTCCCTGAACAAGCGCTGGTCCCGCCGCCGTACGCTGGAAGCTGGGACACCTCGAGTGAGTTGCAGGTCGCGCTCAACTGGGAGATCGACTTCTGGGGCAAGAATCGCGCCGCCTATAGCCAAGCGTTGGGTGAGGCGCGTGCTGCTGAGTTGGATACCCGGACAGCCCGGCTCGCCTTGGCAGCTAACATTGCCCATGCCTATGTACAGTTGGAGCGCGCCTACCTGCAGCTTGATGTCGCGCAGGCGACGCTCGAACAACGTGAGCAGATTTTCAAGCTCACCCAGGATCGCAATGCGGCCGGCGTCGACTCGAAGCTGGAGCTGCGGCAGGCCGAGTCGGCCCTGCCGGCGGCGCGCGAGCAGCTGGCGCAGCTGCGGGAAACCATCGAGCTCACGCGCAATCAGCTCGCCGCCCTGTTGGGGAAGGGGCCCGACCGCGGTCAATCCATCCAGCGCCCCGCCGCCACCGCGCTCGCTGCAGCCGCGGTTCCCAGCGCGGTGCCATCCGAGCTGCTCGGCCGTCGCCCGGACATCCTGGCGCAACGCTGGCGGGTGGAAGCCGCGCAACACGGCATAGACAACGCACAGGCGCAGTTTTATCCCAATGTGAATCTGAGCGCATTTGCGGGCTTCCAGATTCTCGGACCCGGCAGCCTCATCACCGCCGGCAACCGCGAGATTGGCGTGGGCCCGGCGATCAGCCTGCCCCTGTTCGATGGCGGCAGGCGGCGCGGGAATCTCGCCGCGCGTGATTCCGAATACGACATCGCGGTCGAGCAGTACAACCAGGCCGTGGCCGACGGACTGCGCGAGGTGGTGGATCAGCTGGCTTCGTTCCGGAGCGTCGATGAGCAGCGGGCCGAGCAGCGCGAGGGCCTTGCTACCGCGCAGGATGCCTACGATCTCGCAACACTCCGTTACCGCGAGGGCGTCGGCAACTACCTGCAGGTGTTGACGACCGAAACACAACTTCTCTCGCAGCGCAGCCTGGAGGCAGACCTGCGGGCGCGCTCTCTCGACTTGTCCATCAACTTGGCCCGCGCACTGGGCGGGGGTAATACATGAATACTCAAGATGACACCGGGAAGTCTCCTTCTCGTAACGGCCGCCGTTGGTTATGGCTTTCGATCGCCAGCGGCGCGTTCCTGCTGATCGGGGCCGCATATACTCTGTATTGGGCCAACGTGCTGCGCTACAGACAGTCCACCGATGACGCTTATGTCAACGGCAACGTCGTGCAGATCACACCGCAAATTTCCGGGACGGTGGTCTCGATCGGGGCCGACGACACCCAGTTCGTGAAATCCGGGCAGCCGCTGGTACGGCTCGACCAGGCTGACGCGAAGGTCGCGCTCGACCAGGCGGAGGCGCAGCTTGCGAAAACGGTTCGCGAGGTGCGCAACATGTTTGCCACCTCGGCGCAGCTGCGGGCGGCCGTCGACGTACGCCAGAGCGATTTGGCCATGGCGCGGAAAGACCTCGCGCGGCGGGAGCGATTGGGTAACTCGGGGGCGATCTCCAACGAAGAGCTGCAGCATGCGCGCGATGCACAGAAGAGCGCTGAGGCGGCCCTTATGTCAGCGCAACAGCAGCTCGCGGCAAACCAGGCTCGTGTCGATGGCACGACGCTCGCGAATCACCCGGATGTGCGTAACGCCTCGGCGGTAGTGCGCAATGCTTACCTTGGGTACAGTCGGACCGTTCTGCCTGCGCCGGTCTCGGGATTTGTTGCGCGCCGGGCCGTGCAGCTCGGTCAGCGGGTCGGCCCCGGCGCGGCGCTGATGTCGGTGGTGCCGCTCGACCAGGTGTGGGTGGATGCGAACTTCAAGGAGCCGCAACTCGCCGGCATGCGCGTCGGACAGCCCGTCATCCTGACTGCAGACCTGTACGGTGGCAGCTTCCGTTATCATGGCAAGGTGGCCGGGTTCGGTGCGGGTACGGGCTCCGCGTTCGCGTTGCTGCCTGCGCAGAACGCCACGGGCAACTGGATCAAGATCGTGCAGCGGGTACCGGTGCGCATTGCGCTCGATGCGCATGAAATTGCGGAGCATCCATTGCAGATCGGCCTGTCAATGAAGGTGGAAGTGTCCGTGCGTGACGGTAGTGGCACGCGGCTGCCAGCGCTGGCTCACACTGCGCCGGCCTATGCCACCGATGTCTTTCACTCGGTCGACGAAGCCGCGGCTGCGCGCGTGCAGGAAATCATTGCGGCCAACGATTCGGTGGACGGGGTCGCGAAACACGTGACGGGAAAATTGGCGAGCCTGCAATAAGCGCTTCGCTTCGGACTAACGACCATGGCTGACAACCACGCACCAACATCGCCAACCGCGGCAGCAGCGCCGGCGGGGGCCGGACCCGCCACGGCGCCGAACGCCAGTGCCGCGCGCGTGCCACAGCCACAGCCGCTGACCGGCAGCGCACTGACGATCGGGGCCATCGCCCTCTCGCTGGCTACGTTCATGAACGTGCTCGACACATCCATCGCGAATGTGTCGATACCGGCAATCTCCGGTGACCTCGGTGTCTCACCCGATCAGGGTACCTGGGTCATCACCTCGTTCGGTGTGGCGAACGCGATCTCTCTGCCCCTGACCGGATGGCTCACCCGGAGATTCGGGCAGGTGAAGCTGTTCGTATGGTCTGTCACCTTGTTCACGGTGGCGTCATTTCTGTGCGCGTTGGCGCCATCGCTGAACATGCTCATTCTATTCCGTGTGCTGCAGGGGGCCGTGGCTGGGCCGATGATGCCGCTGTCGCAGGCGCTTCTGCTGTCCAGTTATCCGAAAGCAAAGGCCGGTGCGGCGTTGGGGATATGGTCGATCACGACTCTGGTGGCTCCCGTAGTGGGCCCGGTGCTGGGAGGTTGGATCACCGATAACATCGCCTGGCCGTGGATCTTCTACATCAACGTTCCCGTCGGGATCGTGGCGGGACTTGCAACGTGGGTCATCTACAAGAAGCGGGAGACACCGACGGCCAGTCTTCCCATCGACAAGGTGGGTGTGTTTCTGCTCGTGCTGTGGGTCGGTGCCTTGCAGGTCATGCTGGACAAGGGCAAGGACCTCGACTGGTTCAACTCCAGCCAGATCATCACGCTGGCGGTGGTCGCCGTGGTGGGATTCACGATATTCCTGGTCTGGGAGCTTACGGAAGAACATCCTGTCGTGGATCTCGCGCTGTTCGGCCGTCGCAACTTCCTGGTGAGCACCGTGGCCATGCTGCTGGCTTACGGCCTGTTTTTTGGAAATGTCGTTCTGCTGCCGCTTTGGCTGCAACAGTACATGGGTTATACGGCGACGCTGGCCGGACTGGTGCTGGCGCCCGTCGGCCTGTTTGCGATCTTCCTGTCACCGGTGGTGGCACGATTCAACGACAAGGTGGATCCCAGAATCTTCGTCACCGTATCCTTCGCAATCTTTGCGCTCGTGTTGTTCATGCGGCAGCATTTCAACACCGATGCTACGATGAGCACGCTGCTGATTCCGACGATCGTCCAGGGTGTGGCGATGTCGTTTTTCTTCATTCCCCTGATCTCGTTGGGACTCTCAGGGCTCCCCCCGGAGAGGATTCCGGGAGCCTCGGGGCTGTTCAATTTCGCGCGGATCACGGCTGGATCCTTCGGTACTTCCATCACCACAACCCTCTGGGACAGGCGCGCTACGCTGCACCACACTCAGTTGGTTGAGCACATGGCAGGGTCCGATCCGGCCTCGTCACAGGCTTTGGCGACGTTGCAGGCGGGGGGGCTGGGACAGCAACAGAGCTACGGTGTGTTGAACCGGCTCGTTGACCAACAGGCGTTCATGCTGTCGGCCAATGATATTTTCTATGTGTCGGGGCTGCTGTTTCTGGCGCTCATATTCGTTGTGTGGCTGGCGCGGCCGCAGAGGAGTGGGGGCTCTGCTGCTGCGGCTAGTAGTGGCGCACATTAGTTAATGGGCGGAAATTGCAAGAGGCGGTGGCGTCAAGGCATGTTGTTGTCGCGCTATCACACGCGCGACGTTGCTACGGCATACCGATGCTCCGACTGGCATGTCGTCGCATTCGGTATGTCGTAGCACCGACGCGCCTGGTGAAGTACTTGCCGCTACGCGAATAGGGCGTCGCGGATACGGACACTGAGCGTCGCCGGCCGGCTGCGCGGCCTGCGCCAAGCGCGCGGGCACTGCGGCCCGCGGCGCTAGGCGTGTTCGTGGAACTGCTGCTCTTCGGTGCTGCCTCCCAGGGCAGTGATCG
>Ga0307511_10000014_pt1 | contig 127602 bp, 123 predicted proteins | sample 13_EM_MG_FD_200266 | JGI IMG/M metagenome (GOLD analysis project Ga0307511, IMG submission 200266) | Populus trichocarpa ectomycorrhiza microbial communities from riparian zone in the Pacific Northwest, United States - 13_EM | ecosystem: Host-associated > Plants > Roots > Unclassified...
CCGCCAGCCGCGATCGCGCCGGTGGCCAGCGCGTCCGAATAGCCGTGGTCCTTCATCGAGGGGTAGGCCACCTTGGTGAAGGTGGCGGCCGTCGCAATCGACGAACCGCAGATCGCCCCGAAGCCCGCGCTGCCGATGATGGTCGCCATCGCCAGGCCGCCGCGCAGGTGCCCGACGAACGCATTGGCAGCGCCGTACAGTTCCTTGGACATGCCGGCGCGCGTGACGAAATTGCCCATCAGGATGAACAGCGGCAGCACCGAGAGCGTGTAGTTGAACCCGGAGTCGTACACCACCGCGGTGAGCGAAGCCACCGAGCGCGTCAACCCCTGCGTCATCCACAAGCCACCGAACCCGGCAATCCCCATCGCCATCGCAATCGGCACCCGCATCGACGCCAGCGCCAGCATGGCCACGAACCCCCACATCGCTTCTATCATCGGCTATTCCGCTTCCAGAGTACTCGTCGGAGGCACCCCTGCCCCCGGTTTTTCGTTGCCTTTTCGTCCATGAAAAAGTCCGGCTCTGCCGGCGTTTTCATGTCTGATCAGTCGCTCAAAAGTAGGTGTGTACTTTTGAGCGCTCATAACGCACTCGTCGCCTCTTCCTCCGGCGGCTTGGTGAAGATCAGCCCGATGTGCACCAGCCCGGTCACGAGGATCAGCGCGGCGATGGTGAACGCCACCGGCGCCAGCGGCATCTTCAGCACCGAAGTGGTGTCGCCGTAATTGGCCACGCGCACCGCGCGCAGGTAGATCAGCCAGGACATGCCGCCCAGGGCGACCATGCACAGCAGGTTGCCGAGCACGCGCAATGCGCGCTTGACCGTCTCCGACATCCAGGCCTCGAACAGGTCGACCACCACGTGCGCCTCGCGCCGCGACACCAGCGGCAGGCCGGCATAGATCAGCAGCACCAGCGACACCTCGGTCAGCTCGAAGGCGCCGCGGATCGGCGCGTTCAGCGCGTAGCGCGCCACCACGTCGCAGGTGGTGAGCAGCATCATGATCATCAGGATCACCCCGGCGATCAAGCCCAGCACCAGGTCCAGTTTTTGGCCCGCCTTTTGCGCGAAACTGCTGTCCATCGTTACCCCACCCCTTGCCACATTGATCCGAATTCGCCACGACCATGCATGCGCCGCGGCGCCGGCACCGCGCGACGGCGTCCGGCCAAACAAGCGAGTTTCATGCCTTGGCGCGCGCCGTCCGCGAAAAATGCATGAAATTTCATATTTCCCGTGAGCTTAGCCCAAGGCCGGGCGGCAGTCACGCAAAAAAGCTGTGAAAACGCGGGCGGCGGCAACGCCGCGCCCGCGCCTGCCATGCGTCCTACTTGCCCGCGGCGACGTTTTTCAGTTCCTGGTGGAACTCGGCGAGCGCCTTGGCGCCGTCAACGTTGCGGGTGGCGGCCTGCTTGATCCAGTCCTGCTCGACCAGCGCGGCCTTGGCCTGCACTTCCTTCACAAAAGCCGGGCTGGCTTCGGCAATCGTCACGCCGGCCGCTTTCATGGCGTCGATCCCTTCCTTGTCGGCCGCGTCCCAGGACTTGCCGGCCATGCGCGCCAGCTTTTCGCCGGAGATCGAAAGGATGGCGTCCTGATCCTGCTTGGAAAGCTTGTTCCACTTGTCCTCGTTCATGAAAAAGCCGAACGCCGAACCGTAGAAGCCGCCGGGGAAGAAGGTCGCGTACTTGACCACCTTGTCCAGCTTGAAGGACTTGATCGATTCCGCCGGGAAGAAGGTGCCGTCGGCCACGCCGGAAGACAGCAGCTCATACGACTCCGGTGCCGGCTTCACAAACGGCGCGGCCCCCAGCGCCTTGCCCAGTTCCTCCGAGATGCCGCCACCGACGCGGATTTTCATCCCGGCCAAGTCGGCCAGGGTGTTGACCTGCTTTTTCACCGTGAACATCTGCCCCGGGCCGTGGGTGAACACCGCCAGCAGCTTCACCCCCTTGTATTCGCCGGCCTGCTGGAAATACTTCCAGTGCACGCGCGAGTAGGCCACCGAGTTGATCTCCGCCGTCGTCCCGCCGCCGGTCAGCTCCGGCATCTTGGGCAGGATGTGGCGCGCCGGGGTGTAGCTGGCCGTCACGTAGGAAACATCGACCAGGCCGTCGCGCACGCCGTCGAACGTGGAGGGCGCGGCCATCGGCGCCTTCGGCAGCACGTTGAACTTGATCCGGCCCTGCGTGACCCGCTCCACTTCCTGGGTCCAGGGCACCAGCACGCCCTTGGTCAGCGAATGCGAAGGCGGCACCCAGCTGGAGGCGGTCAGCACGGTCTGCGCGGAAACCGAAGTGGTGAAAGCAAGCAGGCAGGCGGTGCCGGCCAGGGCAAAACCGGTGTTCAGGCGCATGAGTTTGTCTCCTCGTTGAGCGCGTTTCAGATTGGAAAATAATTAACCGACCGCTCGGTCGGTTTTTTCTTTTATTATATCGGAATCATTTGAAGCGTCAGACAAATCGATGGCGCAGTGCACATAGCGGCGGCGCATCCATTACAAAACTTGTAGCACCCCACAAAACCACGGTCGTTTTCACGGCTTTTGCGCGCCGGCCCATGACGTTTGTCCTGGGCAACCTGATAGAACCCGATGTTTTTTGCAAGAATTCACGGCACGGCTATTACACATGTCATGGCGCCAGTGCAACGCCGCGCTCCTCTAGCGGAGCAACAAAGCGCGAAACAACAGCAAACCACAGCAGAAAATCGCGGTTGAAAAACACGCCGCCCCGAACCCGGCGAGCCCATCCGGCCTCCTGGCCACAACGCCGCTCATGCCGGATCAACGCCGCAACTTCCATCGGCGCGCGCACGATCCACCTGATTCCAAACATACGCGAAATCTTCCGTGCGTGGGCACGCGTTTACGCAATACCATCCCTGCGCCATGCGCGCCGCCGCAACTCCCCGCGCGCCCCAGCAGCCCGTACGCGTTCGCCGTAAAATCCCGCCTCCGCAATAACGCAGCAATCGGAGCACCCATGATTTTCCGTTCCCGCAAACTCTTCGCCCGCTTCTCCCTAACGCGATCCCTAACGCGATCCCTGACCCTATCCCTGGCGCCATCCCTGGCCCTCGGCGTAGCCACCCTCGCCGCCCCCAGCGCACAGGCCCAGGAATGGCCGACCCGGCCGATCCGCCTGGTGGTGCCCTTCTCCGCCGGCGGCGCCAACGACCTGCTGGGCCGCGCCGCCGCCGAAGGCGCCACCAAAGTGCTCGGCCAGCCGGTGGTGATCGACAACCGCCCGGGCGCCGGTGCCGTGCTCGGCGCCGACATCGTCGCGCACGCCGCGCCGGACGGCTATACCTTCCTCGTCAGCGCCGCCGGCGTGGTCTCCAACAGCATGATCAAGAAGTCCATGCCCTACAAGGACAACCAGTTGGTGCCCGTGGCGATGATCGGCCTGGCCCCCTCGGTGATCGTGGTGCCGGCCAACGCGCCCTACAAGGACCTGCCGGCGTTCATCGCCGCCAGCAAACAGGGCGCGGGGCTGCACTTCGCCACCGCCGGCACCGGCAGCACCCCGCATTTCGTCGAGGGCCTGCTCGCCACCAAGTATGGCGCCAAGCTTGACGTGGTGCCCTACAAGAGCGGCGCCGAGTCGATCACCGCCGTGCTGGGCGCCTTTGTCGAAGCCACCTCGGAGGCCTCCATCGTGGTGCTGCCGCACCTGAAAAGCGGCAAGCTGCACGGCCTGGCCGACACCTGGACCACACGCATCTCCGCCTACCCGGACCTGAAGACCGCCGCCGAGCAGGGCTTCCCGGAAATCCGCATCGCCCATTGGGCCGGGGTGCACGCCCCCGCCGGCACGCCACGGGCGATCATGGACAAGATGGCCGCCGCCGTGGACAAGGCGATGAAGGACCCCGCCGCGATCGAGCGCCTGAAGAACGTGGGGATCGAACCGATCGGCGGCAACCGCGCCAGCTTCGTCAAGTTCGTCGATGAAGAGCGCGCGCGCCTGGGCGGTGTGGTGAAAAGCACCGGCATGAAGGAAGACTGAAGCCTTAAGCCCCCAACTCATCAAGGCCGGGATGTGCTCCCGGCCTTTTTGTTTGCGCGCGCGGTGAAACCGGTTTGTCGGCAGCGACGGAGGCGATATCATCGCCCTTGCCAATCTTCCAGCGCGCATTTGCCAAGCGCATTGCCGCGCGCACCACTACGCGCAACCCGACCCCATGGCCCTGTTCGAGACCACGCTGCTGCTCCTGCTCATCGCCGTCGCGCTCCTGCAGGTGGCGCGGCGCCTGACCATTCCCTATCCGACCATGCTGGCGATGGCCGGGGTGGCCGTCGCGGCCTTGCCGTGGGACCTGGACATCTCGATCGACCCGGCCCTGGCGATGGCGCTGTTCATCGCCCCGGCCCTGCTCGACGCCGCATTCGACTTTCCGCTGCAGGCGCTCAAGCGCTACTGGATCGCCCTGATCGCCCTGGCGGCCGTCGCTGTGATCCTGACCACGGCGGCGGTAGCCTGGCTGGCGGTCGCCTGGGCCGGCATGCCGCTGGCGGCGGCCATCGCTCTGGGCGCCATCGTCTCCCCGCCGGATGCCGCCGCGGCCACCGCGATGCTGGCGCGCTTCTCCCTGCCGCGCGCCACCGTCGCCGTGCTCAAGGGCGAGAGCCTGCTCAACGATGCCACCGCGCTGATGATCTACGGCGCCGCCGTCTCGGTGGCCTCCACCCACCTGACGCCGCTGCAGTTCTCCGTGCAACTCGCCCTGGCAGTGCCGGGCGGGCTGTTGCTGGGGGTGGTGATGGGGCGGATCACCGCGACCCTGGCCGCGCAAATGGTGGGCACCATGGGCCTGGTGCTGTTCAGCTTTGTCGCCACCTTCGCCACCTGGATCATCGGCGAGCGCCTGCACCTTTCCGCCACCCTCGCGGTGGTCGCCTTCGGCATGACCCTGGCGCGCTACTCGCCCAGCCGCACGCCGGCGGCCGACCGCGTGAATCTCAACGCGGTGTGGGAAGTGGGCGTGTTCGTGCTCAACGTGATCGCCTTCCTGCTGGTGGGCTTCCAGGCGCGCGACATCGTCGGCCGGCTGGAGGGCGAGGAGCTCTTGCACGCGCTCTCCTTCGCCGGCGGGGTGTTCGCCACCGTGGTGCTGGTGCGCATCGTCTGGGTGATGCTCTACAACCGCGCCGTCGGCCCGGTATACGTGCGCATGAAGCGGGAAGCGCCGACCGTGGCGCAGGGCCTGGTGGTGTCCTGGTGCGGCATGCGCGGCCTGGTGACGCTCGCCACCGCGCTGGCGCTGCCGGTCAACTTTCCGGCGCGCGACCTGATCGTGCTCAGCGCCCTGGCGGTGGTGCTGGGCACGCTGATCTTCCAGGGGCTGACGCTCGGCCCCCTGATCCGCCTGCTCAAGTTCGCCGAGGACAAGTCGATGGAAGAGGAAATGTCGGCGGCGCGCGTCGCCCTGTTCGACGCGGCGCTGGAGCACATGCGCGAGCAGCCCGGCGACGAAGTGGCGACCCTGCGCGAAATCTACATCAGCAAGCGCGCGCTGGCGGCCGGCGGGCAGGACCCGCACGATATCGCGGGCATGCAGCTGCGCCTGCGCGCCATCGAAATACAGCGTGCCAGGCTGCACGAGCTGCGCTACACCGACGCGATCGACGACGACATTTTTCACGAACTGGAGCGCGAGCTGGATCTCGCCGAGCTGGCGGTCACTCCGCGGGTGCATTTGAAGCTGGTGGAGAGCTGAGCGGCCGGCAGGAGCTGGCGCGGCGCCGGTCCGGTGAGTCGCTGCGCTACGTCGTTATTTCGATAGGCGCGCCGGCCTGAAAAGACCGGTTCAGGCGCGTTTCTTTTTCGCCGCCGCTGAACCTTTTGCCGGCGCGCCGCCACGCCTGGTAGCCACCGGCCCCGGCAGCAAGACCTGCTCGGCAGCGCCGGCAAAGCGCTCCGCCAGCGCCGGATCATCCACCGACCGCGCCAGGGTGACCGCCCCGGCCAAGGTCGCGAGCGCGGCCAGCGCCGCGTCCACATCGGCTGGCGCGTGGTCCGACGGTGGGCCGGCCGCCACCAGGGTGGCCACTTCCAGCAGATCGGCCTCGAAGGCGGCGCGCGCCGCCGCATCGGAACGCGCCACTTCCGGCGCCAGGCTTTGCAGGGCGCAGCTCTCGGCCAGGCCGCACCGGCGCCGCGGCCCCAGATAAAAGCGCACAAACGCCGGCCACCAGTCGCGGCCCTGGGTGGCTTGCAACTCGCGTATGCCCTGCTTGAGATCGGCCATCCCCTGGGACACCACCGCCTGGAACGCCGCCGCCTTGGAATCGAAGTGCACATAGAAGGCGCCGGAAGTCACGCCCGCCTCCTTGGCCAGGCCGTCCACGCCGATGCCGCCAAAACCGCCCTTGCGGAAACCCCGGCCGGCGGCCTCCAGGATGCGCTGGCGCGTCTGCAGTTTTTGTTCGGATCGGGACATGGGCTTGTCGGGAACGGCTGGTTGCACGGAAACGATATTGTAGTTGACGAAATAACGATCGTTATGTAAATTTGCATAACGGTCGTTATTTCAACTGCCGGACCGGCCGCGCAAGCAGCCGCGCTGCCCGTACCCATTGCGCGAGTGGCTCTCATAACCAACTCCCATCACCCACTCGCGCAACCCATCCGCGCAACCATGCAAAGGAATCGTCATGCCCCTCACCCTACTCATCACCGAAGGCGTACTGCCGAAAGATCGCGAGCAGGACACCGTCGCGCGCCTGTCCGAAGCTTTTCTTCGCCTGCACGGCCTGGCCGGCAACCGCTTCCTGACGCCGAACGTGATCGGCCACGTGCAGGTGCTGGCGGCGGGCAGCAGCTACTCCGGCCTGAAGGCGGCGCCGGTCGCCATCGTCGAGTGGCTGACGCCCTCCTTCGCCTTCGCCACGCGCGAGATCCAGACCGCTTACGTCGCCGAGGCGACGGAGATCATCCACGAGGCGAGCGGGCGGCGGCACCCGCGTGAGAGCATCTGGGTCAACCTCAAGCATGCGGTGGACGGCATGTGGGGCATAGGCGGCAAGGCGTATACCAATGCCGAGCTGGGCGAACTGGTTGCGCAGGCTTAGTTCAGGACGGAGGACACCCGGTGCAGCTCTCCAACTATCTTTTCTTCACCACCACCTGCGAGCAGGCCCTGGCCTTCTATGAGCACTGCGGCCTGGGCCGCGTGGTGGAAAAGGTGCGCATCGGCGATAGCGGCATGCCGGTGCGCAACGAGGCGATGCGCGGCAAGATCATGCACGCGAAGTTCGAAGGGCCAGGTGTGCTGTTCCATGCCTCGGACAATGATGACGCCGAGCCGATGCGCGGCTCGGCGCACCTCCTGATGCTGGAGGACCGCGCGCGGACCGAGAAGCTGTTCGCATTGCTAGGCGAAGGCGGCCGGGTCACCACTCCGCTCGCGGTGCAGCCCTGGGGCGATTACTACGGCAAGCTGACCGACCGGTTCGGCGTGCAATGGATGCTCAACTGCCGGACAGCGGGCTCGCCGTAGTTGTCACCCAAAGGCTGAACTGCCGGCCGGGCGCGCCGGGCCGTGCCGGATCAACCTTCCAGCCCCCTTTATCTGGTCGCGACCATACTTAAGTATGATTGACGCCGCTCCCCGGGAGGCCGAGCATGCAGGGAGCTTGAGTAAGAGCGGCCAATGCGCACCCGCCATCGGCCTGATGGCGGGTTGCGCCTTTCGACAGGGGGCAGGCATGGACAGCGACGAACTTTCCGGCAGCAGCGACGATCGGACCTGGGGCGCGCTTGCCCATTTGTCCGCCCTGCTCGGCATCATCATTCCCTTCGGCCACCTGATCGGGCCGCTGGCGGTATGGCTGTTCAAGCGCAACGACTCGGAGGTGGTGGGCGCGGAGGCCAAGGAAGCGCTGAACTTCCAGATCACCGTCACGATCGCGCTGATCCTCTGCATCCCCGCCATGTTCATCGGCATCGGCGGCGTGCTGTTCATCGTGTTCCTGATCGCCGACCTGATTTTCATTATCAAGGCGGCGATACACGCCTCCAAGGGCGACGAATACAGCTATCCGTGGGCCGTACGGATGATCGGTTGAGGAGCAGGTGGAGGAGACGGTGGGGCGCATCATAAAAATGAAAAAGCCGGGAAAGACTCCCCGGCTTTTTCATTTGCGCGGTACGGTCGCTACTTGCCGGCCGCCACGTTCTTCAGTTCCTGGCGGAACTCGGCGAGCACCTTGGCGCCGTCGACGTTGCGGGTGGCGGCGTCCTTGATCCATTTTTGCTCGACCACGGCGGCCTTGGCCTGCACATCCTTGATCAGCTGCGGGCCGGCGGCGATAAAAGTGACGCCGGCCGCCTTCATCGCTTCCATGCCGTCATGGTCGGCGCGGTCCCAGGCCTGGCCGGCCATGCGGGCGATCTTCTCACCTGACACGGACAGGATGGCATCCTGGTCGGCCTTGGAAAGCTTGTCCCACTTCTCCTGGTTCATGAACACGCCGAACGCCGAACCGTAGAAGCCGCCGGGGAAGATGGTGCCGTACTTGACCACTTTCTCCAGCTTGAAGGCCTTGATCGACTCGGGCGGGAAGAAGGTGCCGTCGGCCACGCCGGAGGAGAGCAGTTCGTAGGATTCGGTCGAGGGTTTCACGAAAGGCGAAGCGCCCAGTGCCTGGCCCAGCTCTTCGGAGATGCCGCCGCCGACGCGCACCTTCAGGCCCTTGAGGTCGTCGATGGTGTTGACCGCTTTTTTCACCGTGAAAATCTGCCCCGGGCCATGGGTGAACACGCCCAGCAGCTTGACGCCCTTGTACTCGTTGGCGGCCTGGAAGTACTTCCAGTGGATGCGCGAGTAGGCCACCGAGTTGATCTCGGCCGTCGCGCCGCCGCCGGTCAGTTCCGGCATCTTCGGCAGCACATGGCGCGCGGGGGTGTAGCTGGCGGTGACGAACGACACGTCGACCAGGCCGTCGCGCACGCCGTCAAAGGTCGAGGGCGGGGCCATCGGCGCCTTGGGCAGGAAATTGATCTTGACGCGGCCCTGGGTGGCCTTTTCCACTTCCTGACCCCAGGGGATCATCACGTCCTTGGCCAGCAGGTGGGTGGGTGGCACCCAGTAGGAGCCGGTGAGCACGGTCTGGGCGATGGCGCCCTGGGCGATGAATCCGGCCAGGCCGGCGCCAACCGACAGCGCGAGTTTGGTGTAGCGATACATGAAGAACCTCGAAGGAAAGGGGACGTGAAACCAGGCCGGTGCAAAATGCGCGCCAATGCGGGTGTTTAGCAGACTGGCGCGCGCTGATCAAGCCCGGTGATCAAGCCCGGCCCGCTGTCCCTCCCGCATGCGGCGGCGCCTCCGCAGGGTGGCATGCGGAATGGTGAAGACCCCGCCGGAGCGGGGTCTTCACACGCGTTTGGTCGCGGTTTCGGGAGACGGCGGACCGCACGTCAGGGTGCGGCCGCGCCACCGCTGCGCTGCCGTTGCACCACACACGGGTGCGCGGCGGCTACGGCGTCAGTCCGGGATGGATTTGCGGCGCGGCAGCGGCAGGATCATCGAGGCTTCGCGGCGGTATTGCTCGTAGGCCAGTCCGTGCGCACGCCGCAGGTCGCGTTCCTCCAGGAAAATGCCGATGAAAATATAGCCGGTGGTGGCCAGGGAGAACAGCAGGTGGCCGGCGCTCATCACCGGCGTGGCCCAGAAGGCGATCAGAAAGCCGAGCATGATCGGGTGGCGCACGAAGCGGTACAGCGCCACCTGGGCGAACGGCAGTTGGGTATACGGCCGGCTTTTCAGCCGCAGGTAGACCTGGCGCAGGCCGAACAGGTCGAAGTGGTTGATCATGAAGGTCGAGGAGAGCAGGATCAGCCAGCCCAGCCAGAACAGGGCCTGGAGCACGCCGCGGCCGACGGCGTTTTCCACTTGCCAGATGGTGCCGGGAATCGGCTGCCATTGCCACAGCAGCAGCGCCAGCACCAGGCTGGAAAACAGCACGTAGGTACTGCGCTCGACCGGCTCGGGCACGATGCGGGTCCAGCGCTCCTTGAATCCGGGCCGCGCCATGGCGCTGTGCTGCAGGGCGAACAGGCCGAGCAGGGCGAGATTGACGAATATCGCTTCGGGCAAGGCGCCGGCCGGCCCGCTGTCGATCCCTTTCGGCACCAGCAGGTTGCCGACGAAGCCGATCGAATAGACCAGGGTCGCGAGGCAGAGCGCATAACTGACGGCGCCGTAAAAAAAGGCAATGATTCCCATGGGACTCCCTTTGTTGTTGGACTTAGAACTTGTCCGTGAATAGCCGCGGTCGTCGTGCGGACGATTTGAGCCCATGGCCGCGTTGCAAATCCTCGCGATACGTCAAGTATCGCTGCGGTTTGCGCCTTGCCCTGGGCTCAAATCGCCTCGCCATCCTCCGCACGTCTATTCACGGACAAGTTCTAAGTGAAGAGTTGGACAAAAAATGCGCGGATCGCGCGGTTGCGCGCGCGGCCGGCCTGCTGCTCCACCGCCTGGCGCACGGCGGCGGGATCGCGACGGTAGAGGTCAAGCATGGTGGGCCCGGGGGCGCCGGTGCACATGCCAGCCTCGCCATCACAGTCGGGGGCGTGGCCGAACCCGGTGCCGGCGTCTTTGCCGCCGCTCGGCCGGGCGGGCCACACCTCTCCGGCGCGCGCGCGGGCGCAAGCCCGGCACGGCTCGCTCGAGATCAAGGTGTCACCGATTGCGCAGGGCGGCGCGCGCATGGGCTTTCTCCTGGTTTGTGGGCGGCTCCGCGAGGCGCCGCTTGGGTGCCCACATGATGCCGCCGCGGGCACGCCGCCGCATGGGGCGGCGGTCCCGGGAAAGCGGGAAAAGGGCGGCGAACGCCGGGACGTGAGTCCCGGGTCAAGCCGGCAGGCCAAGCCTTCCCCAACCGCTGTCGCGGGCCAGGACGATCGCCTGGGGCCGGTTTTCGACCCCCAGCTTGTCGAAAATGCGGGTGATGTTGTTACGCACCGTCTTCTCCGACAGCCCCAGATGGGCGGCGATTTGCGCGTTGTCCAGCCCCTGCGCGATACGCTCGAGCACCTCCCCTTCGCGCGGGGTGAGTTGCGCAAAGCCGGTGCCCTGTCCGCCGCCCGGGCGGCACGGCACGAAAGCTTCGAGTTCCTCGAAGAACTGCCGGAACGCCGGCTCCTGCGCAAGCAGGACGTGATTGTCGGTTTCCAGCGGCACCAGCCGCGCGCCGGCGATCAGGCTGGCGAGCTGCACCCCTTCCTCGAACGGCACCCGCCGGTCGCGGCGGGCATGCAGGACCAGCGTGGGGCATCCAACCCGCGCTGCCGACTCGCGAACGTCGATCGAAAACAGGGCGCTTATGATGCGCATCGCATTTTCCGGCGTCGCCGACTTGCGCTGCAGCTCACTCAGGGAATTGATCTGTTCGAGCGTGCCGCCGGGGATGAACTGGGTCGAGAACATCTGCCGGTAGGACGGATCGTCGCGCCCCCAGCCGACTTCGACCAGCTTGAGCTGCGCCTGCAGTTCATCCAGATGGGCGCCGGAGCGCGCGCGCTGCATGGCGCCGCGCACATAGCTGCCCAGAAGTACCAGGTGCGAAACGCGCTCCGGATGGCGGGCGGCGTACTCGACCGCGATCGCGCTGCCCTGGGAGTGGCCAAACAGCGTAAAGCGCTCCAGGCCCGCGGCATCGACCACCGTCTCCAGATCGCTCACCAGGGCCTCGAAGGAGATTTCCGCGACGTCGACGCTGGACAAGCCGGAACCGCGCTCGTCCATGCGCAAGAACATGTGCGAGCGCGAGAACGATTCGATCCAGGGCCGCCAGATCGGGCTTTGCCCCTCGTACTCCAGATGGGTAAGCCAGTGGGGTGCCTTGACCAGCGGCGGGCCCGTGCCGGTGGTCGCGTAGGCAAGCCGTACTCCATCGGCGCTCTTGCAGAAGCGGATTTGCTGGTTCATTGGACAATGGCCAGCCGCGGAACTCCCACGCCCTGTTTTTCGATGCCCCGCTTTGATTCGCGCAGGTCCGCCGGCCGACACCAGAGATGTTTGGCATTCTACGTTTGGGTGTCGGGCGCGGATGCAGGCAAGTGGCGCGAACAGCCGGCCGCGCTTTCGGCGCCCTTTGCTTCCGCACCAGGCTACGGCCCCGGCCTTATCCCGCGCGGTTCAGCCCGGGCCAGCCGGGGCGTCGCCAAACGGCGAGCGCGCGGCGGCGATGCAGTCGGCCAACACCTGTTGATCGCCCACCTGGTTGGCCAGCAGCAGGATCAGGCGCGCGTTCAGGCGCGCGCTGTCGGCCTCGGCGAGACCTTCGTGGGCGGCGAGCAACTGCTCGTAGAAGGCGTCGTGGTCGCTGAAGTTGAGATTGGTCTTCATCTGCCTGCCTGTTAGAGGGACTGGCCGCGAGCGCGCGCATAGGCGCGGCGGATCGCGGCGATGGTCGGGTCGGGAAGGGCGGCGGCCAGGTGCATGTCCGGGCGCAGCAGCACGAAAACGGAGGTCCTGCCGTCCCAGCCGAGCGCCTTGGCAAGGCGCCCTTCGGGGTCGGCGATGGCCGAGTGGCCGCGCCGTCCGCCGGGCCCCTGCCCTTTGCTCCCCCTGGCGACGGTGCCCAGTTCGACCATGCGCAGGCGCGGCGCGCTCTGGTTGGCGTAGCGGATCGCGTCCGCCGCGCTTGTCTGCTGCGGCCCCAGCCACAGGCCGACGCAGGCGGGCGCATCGCGGAACAGGTCGGCCAGCACGCCCGGCTTGCCGTCCGGCAGGGTGATGGGCGCGTTCTGCGCCACGGCGCCGCGCGCGAGAGCGATGCCCGCTGTTTCATCATGGGATTCGCCGCCGGAGCCGTCGCACAGCGGCGAGTCGGTATAGGCGAAGGCGGTGGACAGTCGCCCGGTGTTGACCAGGTGGCGCGCGAAGGGGTATTCGCGCGCCAGGCTGATGGCGGCATCGCGGAAGATTTTTTCCTGCGGCGACTCGGGCGAGAGAAAACGCGAGGTACGCCGCGTGGTCATGATGTTGAACTGGGCGGCGGGGCGGCGCTCGGCGTGGTAGGTGTCGAGCAGGCTCGCGGGCGCTTCGCCGGCAAGCACCAGGGCGAGCTTCCAGCACAGGTTGTCGGCGTCCTGGATCGCGCTGTTGCCGCCGCGCGCGCCGAACGGACTCATCACGTGGGCACTGTCGCCGAGAAAAAAGGTGCGGCCGACGCGAAATTCGTCGAGCAGTTGCGAGCGATAGGAGTAGGGGCCAACCCACACCAGCTCGAATTCGACATCGTCACCGACCTGGCGGCGCACGCGCTCGGCGGCCACGTCCAGGCGGCTGACGTATTCGGTATCGCAGCCCGGGTCCATCTGGAAATCCAGGCGCCAGACATCGTCGGCCATCAGGTGTTGCCAGACGGCGCGGTTGTCGTTGAACGGGGCTTCGACCCAGGTCCAGCGCTCGATCGGCAGAGGCGCCTTGAAGCGCACGTCCGAGATGCACCAGCGGTCGATGCCGCGCGCGGGATGGGTGTCCAGCTTGAGGGTGTCGCGCACCAGGCTGTTGACGCCGGAGCAGTCCATCACCCAGGCCGCTTCGAGGGCGTAGTTGCCGGCGGGCGTTTCGACTTCGATGCGCGCGTAGTCGTCGAACTGCTCGAAGCCGATGACCTTGTTTTTCCAGCGCAGGTCGGTGTTACCGATTTCGGTGATGCGATCGACCAGGAACCACTCGAGGTAGAACTGCTGCAGGTTGATAAAAGGAGGCTGGCGCGAGGCGCTTTGCGCGGAGGCATCGAATTCATAGACCACATCGTTGCCAGCCAGGGTCTTGCCGACCGACCAGGTGACGCCCTTGGCGCGCAGCTTGTCGTACAGGCCCAGGCGATCCATGATCTCCAGGGTCTTTTGCGCGTAGACGATGCCGCGCGAGGAGGCGCCGCGCACGCCGATGGTGTCGTCGTCGTCGAGCACCACGGCGCGGATGCCGCGCGAGGCGAAATCGCAGGCGGCGGCCAGGCCGCACAGGCCGGCGCCGATGATCACGACGGGATAGCGTCGCGCCGCCTTTTCAATACGTTCGCCCGCGAGTTCGGGCGGTGCAACGAAGGGATAGACGGGCAATTCATACCCGGCGGTTTGCAGCGGGGTGGACATGCATTGTCTCCTGCGCGGCTGGCACGTCGCTATGCACCGGGCCGCTTGGCGGTGCGATCATTCGCGCCGCGGATATTGTCTTTTTGTGGCCTTCAACGCATGGAATCGGCCGGCGCCGCCGGCGATGCCATGTAAATCAGTTTCCGAAAAAAGCAGGTTTTACTTTTCCCGGCTTCAAACAAGCATGTCGTAGGAGGAGATGCCGGCCTGGCGCAGCATGGCATCGAAAATCTTCTGCGCCACACGATTCTGCGGGTCGACGTTCCTGTGCTCCTTGTGGGCGCACAAGGCGCGCACCTCGTTGGAAAGAGCGCGGTTGGGGCCGGGGATGGAAGCGGCGGCCAGTTGCACTTCGCAAGCGCGCTGCAGGGTCCAGAGCAGCCAGAAAGCCGCGGGGATGCTGTCTTCGCACACCAGCAGGCCGTGGTTGCGCAGGATCATGATGTTCTTTTGCCCCAGACTCGCCACCAGCGAGGCCTGCTCGTCGGTGCGCGTGGTCACGCCCTCGAAGTCGTGATACGCGACATTGCCCCACAGTTGCGCGCCGTAGAAATCGTCATGCGACAGGCCGGCTTCCTTTTGCGCGATCGCCATGCCGGCGGTGGTGTGCACGTGCATGATGCAGTGGGCATCTTCACGGTTGCCGTGGATCGCGCTGTGGATCACGAAGCCGGCGCGGTTCACGCTGTAGGGCGTGTCGTGCACCGGCTCGCCATCGACGCCTACCTTGATCAGGTTGGTCGCGGTCACCTCGGTGTAGTGCAGGCCGAAGGGGTTGATCAGATAATGGCGTTCATGGCCTGGCACGCGGGTGGTGATGTGGTTGAAGATCAGCTCGGTCCAGCCCATGTGGGCGAACACGCGATAGCAGGCCGCCAGTTCCAGGCGCAGTTTCCATTCTTCCTCGCCCATGTTCTCGGGACGGGCTTTCAGTGCGGTGGCGAACTTGTCCATCTGTCTCTCCTTGATTCAAGCAGGCCGGCGGATCAGCCGGCGTGTTCCTGGTACTGCGGCAGCGTATCGGTGATGTCGAGCCACGGCGCTTTCGAGCCGACGAAAATATGATGGGTGGGGCGGATCGAGGGCGCATCCACCAGCGTGCCCATCGCGACATGCACGTACGCGCCATTGCGCACCACCGAATACAGCAGCGAGCCGCATTGCCCGCAATGGATGTCGCCCGCGTCCTCTTCACCGTGGACCATGCGCCGGTCCGCGCCGGCGGTGATGCGCAGCTTGTCGCGTGCAATGCCGGCGAAGGGCTTGAAAGCGGAACCGGTGGCGCGGCGGCAGTTCGAGCAATGGCAGTTGGCGGCGTAGGCGAACTCGTCCGCCACCACGTAGCTGACGGCGCCGCACAGGCACTTGCCCGTCAGCGTGCGCGCAGGCGTGGAGTGGGATGGGGTTTGCGCCATACCGCCTATTGGGCACGCGCCGGCATGTGCGCGGCCAGTTCGGTGATCATCGCGTACAGCCCGTCGGTGAACGGCGTGGGGATGTTTTTCAGGCGCGCCAGTTCCAGCACGCTGCCGATGATGGGCTCGATCTCCATCGGCCGCCCGGCTTCCAGGTCCTGCAGCATCGAGGAACGCACCGGGCCGACGCCGCGCGCGATCTCCAGGCGCTTGTCGATGGTCACCACCTGCGGCACGCCGTAGGCGGCCGACACCGCGTTGCATTCTTCCATGCTGCGGCGGATGTAGGCGATCAGCCCGTCGTTGTTGCAGATGTCCACCAGCGTGCCGCGGGTCAGCGCCGCCACCGGGTTGAAGGTGATGTTGCCGATCAGTTTCATCCACACTTCGGCGCGGATATTGTCGCTGACGTGGGCCTCCAGGCCGCCGCGCACCATCGCATCCGTCAGCGCATTGAGGCGGCGCGACATCGAGTTGTCCGGCTCGCCGAGATAGAAGGTACGCCGGCCGTTGCTGCGGATCTCGCCCGGGCTGCCGACTTCGGCGGCGGCATGCACCACGCAGCCGACGAGGTGGTGCGGGTCGAGCTGGCTGAACATATCGCCCCTGGTGTCCAGGCTATGGATCACCTGGCCGTCCTGCGGGCTGCCTTCGCGGTAGAAATACCACCAGGGCAGGCCGTTGATCGCCGGCACCACGAGGGTGTGGGCACCGATCAGGGGCTTGATTTTGGGCAGCATGTCGGGAATCTGGTGGGCCTTGAGTCCCAGGAACACGATCTCCTGCACGCCGAAGGCCGCCGGGTCTTCCTCCGCCGGCAGCTTGACGGTGAAGCGCCCCTCGGGCGAGACCACGGTCAGGCCGCCGCTCTGGATGGCGCGCAGGTGCGCGCCGCGCGCGACCACGCTGGTATCGAACCCGGCGCGGGCGAGGTAGGCCGCGATCAGCCCCCCGATCGATCCGGCACCGACGACGCAGATCTTCATGATGGCATTCCCTTCCCCTGTTGCCATCATGCTAACCCAAAAAAATGCCGATTACATAAACCATGTGCCGGCTACAGCCCCTTGATCCAGGCGGCCATTTCGTCGGCCACCTGCGTGACCAGCTCGGGCTGGCCGGCCAGATAGTGGTTGCCGCCCCGGATGTCGACATTGCGCCCGCGCGCGCCGGCCGCCTTCATCCAGGCGTCACGGGTCGAGGGAAAGGTCGAGGCATCGGCCGTGTAGGTGAACAGCAGCATCGGCACGCTGGTTTTCGCCAGGTTGGTCGGGCCGTCGGCCTGCGAGCGGGAGGACCATTGCGAGAGGAAGGCATGCAAGGTGGTGAAGCGGCCCACCGAGTTGGGGCCATAGTTGACCGCCTTCGGATCGCCCCAGATGCTCAGCTTGGGCGGGCGGTCGTTGGCGTCCAGCGTAGCGTCCAGGCAGCGCGGCTCGGCGTGGGTACGGTAGATCACGAAGGCCTGGTCCTGCGGGCCCCTGGGGTCGCTCTCCAGCAGGCGCAGGCGCGCCAGGACCCAGTTCTCTATTTTGTCGCGGCGGGCCTTTTGCGCGGCGTGGAAGCGCTCCAGGAAGTCCTTGCTGAAGGGCGCCGGGTTGGCCGGGCTATAGATATCCACCGCCGGGTCGGCCGAGAGCGGGTCGGACTCGTCGATCACCGCCGGGTCGATCCACTTGAGAAAGAGGTGCGAGCGGCCTTCGTGGGCGCCGAACAGGCTGATGCCGTCCGCCTTCGGAAAGTCTTCCGGCGACAAATCCGAGGGCCTGCCGTCGGCGCCATGCGTGGCGGTGAATTTCTCGGCCTGCGCCTGGTAGAAGGAAACGATGGAGGCACCACCGGAGTTGCCCAGCAGCACAACCTTTTCGTAACCCTGCTCGCGCAGGTATTTGACCCCCGCGCCCAGGTCCTGGATCACGCGCTCATTGAGCAGCATGGTGTCGTTGTTCACATAGCGCGAGTTCAGACCCATGCAGGTAACCCCGCGTTTGGCCAGGGGCTCGATCAGGTAGTGCCCCATGAAGTTGCTCACCGGGTGCATCACGATGGCCGCGCATTTCTTCGGGCCCTCGGCCTCTCGATAGGCGCCGAAAATGCGCGGGCGCAGCATCGCCAGGCCCGATTGCGATTCCTGCGCGCCGCCCGGTTTGACATCGATCACCGCCAGCTTGAGTTCGGAACTCACTTGCTTGTCTCCTGTTTATTTTTTCAGTCCGCCGCACTGCGGCTAGTGTCCTGTCCCGTAAGTTTGTCGCGAAAATAAAAGTGACGAAATCGGGACGACAGGGAGGGATCGAGGGCCCCTCCTTCCCTCGAAGGGAAAAAAGCGCGGCGAGGGTTGTTCCCTCGCGAGCATTTTTGACGAAGCCGGGAGGGTATCAAGGGGCCCATCCCCCTTCGTTGGCTCGATTCTCATCATCTTTTATGCGACTAATTTACGGGACAGGACGCTAGACCTTCACCTGGATCATGTCGCCGCTCTTTCGGCGCGCTTCCTTCTCGGCGGTCCAGGACTTGATTTCCTCGTGCGCGAGCTTCTTCTTCTCGTCCATGTACTGCGGCGGATCGAGGCGAATGGTCAGTTCCAGGCGGATGCCGTTCGGGTCGAAAAAGTAGATCGAGTTGATGAAGTGGTGGTCGGTGATGCCGACCACCTCGACGCCTGCCGCCTCCAGCTTCACCTTGGCGGCCTCCAGCACGGCGCGGTTCGGCACCTCGAAAGCGATGTGGTTCACCCACGCCGGGGTATTCGGCGAGGGCGCGGAGGCGTTGTCGTCGCCCAGGTCGAAGAAAGCGATGTAGGAACCGTCGCCGAGCTGGAAAAAGATATGCACGTAGGGGCAGAACTCGCCGGTGGAAGGCACATGGTCCAGCTTGATCAGGTGCACCAGCGGCAGGCCGAGCAGGTCTTCATAAAAGGCGCGGGTCTCTTCGGCGTCGCGGCAGCGCCAGGCGAAGTGGTGCAGGCCCTGGACGGGGATGGCGCCCGGGTTGGTCTGCGCCGGGCGGGCGGAATCGAGAATGGCGGCCATGTCTGTCTCCTGGAATTCGTGATGAGCGCCTGCAGCACTCATGGGGGCGATGCTACGCCAAACGTTGCGCCGGCCCTGGAATTACGAATCCTGCAATTGATTGCTGAATGCGTAAATGGTAATCTGATGCGCAGTTTCGGTCAACCACCTGTTTTGACGCGGCGCAACCGAATAAAATCCGCCCCCATGTCTCCTTCCTCCCCTTCCGCCGCCCGCCGCCAGGGCATCCAGTCCGTTGAAGTCGCCGGGCCGCTGCTGGCCGCGCTGGCCGCCCACGAGGGGCCGATGATGCTGCGCGACCTGGCGCAGGCGGCGAAAATGCCCGCCGCCAAGGCGCACCGTTACCTCGTCAGCCTGGCGCGCCTGGGCCTGGTGGTGCAGGACACCACCGGCCGCTACGACCTCGGCCCCTTCGCCCTGGAACTCGGCCTGGCGGCATTGGGCCGGTTGGACGCCGCCAAGCCGGCGGCGCGCGCCGTCGAGGAACTGTCGGAACAACTGAACGAAACCGTGGTGCTGGCCGCCTGGGGCACCTACGGCGCGACTTTCATCCGCATCGCCGAACCCCTGCGCGCGGTCACCGTCTCGCTGCGCGCCGGCGCGGTGGCGCCGCTCACCATCTCGGCGATGGGGCAGATTTTCGCGGCGCACCTGCCCAAATCGGCCACCGAAGCCCTGCTCAAGCGTGAGCTGGAAGCGAACCGCAAGGGCGCCACCCCGCAGGCGCCCGCCACGCGCGAGGCGCTCGATACCTTGCTGGACGAGGTGCGCCGCAAGGGCATGGCGATGGCCGAAAGCGCATTCGCCCCCGGCGTGAACTCATATGCCGCGCCGATTTTCGACCATACCGGGCGCATCGTGTTCGGCATGGCGATCATCGGCTACGCCGGGCAGATCGGCGCGGGTTTGAGCAGCCCGGCGGCCAAGGCGCTGCATGAGGCGGCGCGCGGCGTTTCGGCGCAACTGGGTTATATCCAGCGCGCGCCGGCGCCGTTGCCTGGCGTCGCGGCAAAGCGCGGTGCGAAGGCGGCGTAAAATCGCGCCTTGGACTCGTTTCCGGATCCGCCGCCCTCACGCATGCGCAACGCCGCGCCTGCGCTTCGCATGCAACAACCCGACGCCTCCGCCTCTCCCGCCACGGCCCCCGCCCTGCCCAGCAGCCTGCTCGCCTGGTACTTCGTGCTTGTCTGGGGTTCGGGCTATTTGGCCACCAAGACCGCGCTGCAATACGCCCCACCCTTCACCTTTCTCACCCTGCGCTTCGCCTTCGGCCTGGCCTGCGCGGCGTTATGGGCCTTCATCGCGCGCCCGCCCCTGCCGACAAGCTGGCGCGAGTTCGGCCACATCGCGGTCGCGGGCCTGCTGATGCATGCGGTCAACCTGGGCGGCAGCCACTACGCGCAGTACCTGCATATGTCGGCCGGTGTCGCCGCGCTGATTCTCGCGCTCCAGCCTTTGCTGACGGCGCTGATCGTCTGGCGCTTTTCGCGCGAGAAGCTCAAGCGCAACCAGTGGGCCGGCATCCTGCTCGGACTGATCGGCGTGGCGCTGGTGGTGGGCCACAAGATCAACCTCAACGACGTCAGCCTGGCCGCGCTGATCGCGGTCGGCATTTCGCTCGTCGGCATCACGGTCGCGACCCTGTATCAGCGCAAATACTGCCCGCACGTGGACCTGCGCAGCGCGGCGCTGATCCAGTTCGCCGTCTGCATGGCGGTGATGGCGCCGCTCGCCTGGAGCATCGAGGGGTTCAGGATCCACTGGACCTGGCAACTGGTCGCCGCCGTCGTGTTCCTGGTGATCTGCGGCTCCATCCTCGCGGTCAATGCGCTGCATACCCTGATGCGCCGCGGCGCCGCGACGAAAGTGACCAGCCTGCTCTATCTCACCCCGATCATCGCGGTGGTGATGGAGATGGCGTTCTTCGGCGTGGTGCCGGACGCGCTGATGATCACCGGGATGATGATTGCCTGCCTGGGCGTCGCGCTGGTCAATCGCTAGGTCCTGTTCACCCCCTGCACATGGTCGAAGATCCCGCCCGGCGTGGTCCACCATGCGCGCCCATCATCAACAATGTGTTTGAGCGCGCGGCGCAGTTGGCGCAGGCGGTGCGGCTGGCCGACCAGGTAGGGATGCAGGGCGATGCCCATCACCAGCGGCTGCTTTTTGCCCTGTTCGATCATCTCGTCGTAGCAGTCGATGATCATGCCGGCGAATTCCTCCGCGCCGCACTGGCGACCGATGATGGCGGGGATGTCGTTGATCTCCTGCGGGTAGGGGATGGTCCACAGGTCACCGGCGCGCGTCGCCATCTTGCCCGGCATGTCGTCGTGGCACCAGTTCAGGTTGTAGCCGTAGCCGGCTTCTTTCAGAAGGTCGGGCGTGACGTGGGTCTCGGCGATCCAGGGGGAGAGCCAGCCGCGCGGGGCGACGCCCTCCTCCTTCCTGATGCGCTCGGTGCAGGCGCGGATCAGCGCGGCCTCATCAAGCTCGCTCATGTCGCTCTGGCGCTCGGCATTGGTATGGCCGTGGCCGATGATCTCGGCGCCCCAGGCGTACTGGCCCTTGCGGAAGGAAGCGACGACGTCGGGGCAATAGTCGTACAGCGCGGTGTTGATCAGCACACCTACTGGTAGTTTCAACTCATCGAACAGATCGCGGCAACGCCACACGCCCACGCGGTTGCCGTAGTCGCGCCAGGCGTAATTAAGCACATCCGGATCGCCGGAGGGCGCAAGCTTCGCGCCCAGGCCTTTGCCGAATTCGAAATGCTCGATGTTGAAGCCGAGGTAGACGGCGAGGCGCTTGCCGTCCGGCCAGCTATAGTCCTCGCGGCCGTGGATCGGGGAATAGTCGTAGCGCTTGTGGGTGACGAGGGTACGTTGCATGGCGGTTTTGCGTGGCGGTTCAATCAGAACATCATCTGCTCATTACAACAATGAGGCCGGTGATTTTTTGCATTCCAGGACGGGCAATGGCAGGTTTGTGCTCTTGGCGGTTCAGATTTCGTCGATCGGCGTCGACGCATGCGTCTCGGCGCCCTTCTCGCCCAGGGCGTAGCGCTCGCGCGTGTTGATGTAGAAGCTCGCCCCGAAACGCGCGACGGGAAAATAGTTTTGCAGTCGTACGCGATGCTTTTCCAGGTCGATCAGTTCATCGCGCGCATGCAGCCATAGAATCTTGCCGATGAAAATATAGCGGCTGTCGGTCTCGAGCTTTTCCCACAGCTTGCATTCGAAAGCGACCGGCGCCTCGGCGATGTGCGGCGGCTTGACCGCCAGGGAGGGGACGGTGGTGAAGCCGACCATGTCCACCTCGCTTACCTCCGGCGGCACGCGCTCGCCGCAGCGGTGCATCTGTTCGGCGATCTTCTCGTCAGCCAGGTGGACGACGAATTCGCCGCTGGCGAGGATGTTGGCCGCGGTGTCTTTCAGCTCGCCGCCGTTGTGCTTGTTGATGCTGATCATCACGATGGGCGGCTCCTCACCCAGCATGTTGAACATCGAAAACGGGGCGGCGTTCACCACGCCGTTGGCATTCACGGTCGTGACCAGGGCGATGGGACGCGGGATGATCAGGCTCGCCATCAGTTTGTAGCGCTGGTATTCGGTCAGGGTACTAAAGTCTAGATCCATCATGGTTACTGTTCCATTCATGCACCAGTAAAATGCAAATTGCCCATTTTCCGCACCAGGAACAGGCAACCCGCCTTGCGGCTTTACTAAAATTTCTTGATTTCCGTCAAGAAATTCACGCCCCCGTTCGGGGCATTATTCGCACCGGTTGTATACCAGATTATGCATTGTTGTATACCAGACAGTGTCCTGATTGCATACGGAATATGCCTTTGATGCCGCTCTCGGATCACGCACTTAGCATGCCCGCCGCCGCTGCGAATCATTTTCGTTTGGCATATCGCTTGCTAAAACGCTTGCGCAGTCGCAGTGTGGATTGCTTGCGCGTTACGTAGCAGTTTCGCGCATTGTTTCTCTCCGCGGTGTTTGCGGTTTCGCAAATCAGCTTGGTCCAAATGCAAATGAGTGGTTCAACCTTCCTGGTGTTTAATGGCCGCGTGCAGTTCGCCGGCCACCGCGCCATCCCTTGAGGAGTTCATCATGACACGCCAGATTCGCCCCACCCGCCGCAGCTTTCTGACGCTGACCGCCGCCGCCGCCGCGAGCGCCTGCTTCGCCCTGCCGGCGCACGCTGCCGACGACACCATCAAGATCGGCCTGGTCACCGCCCTCTCCGGCGAATCGGCCCGCGCGGGCGAGGCGCTGACGCGCGGCCTGACGATCGCGATCGAGGAGCTGAACGCCAAGGGCGGCGTGCTGGGCAAGAAGTTCGAGCTGGTGCGCCGCGACGATGAAGCGCAGCCGGCCAAGGGCGTGACCGCCGCGCGCGAACTGATCTTCAAGGAGAAGGTGGCCGTGCTGTTCGGCGGCCTGGACACCCCGGTGTCGATGGCCATCGTGCCGATCGCCAACCAGGAAAAAGCCGTGTTCATCGGCCCCTGGGCGGCCGGCACGCCGATCACCAAGAACGGCGCCAACCCCAATTACGTGTTCCGCGTTTCCGCCGTCGACGAGATCGTCGACAAGGCGATGCTGCAATACGCCGAGAAGACCTTCTCGGCCAAGAAGCCCGGCATGATCCTGGTGAACAACCCCTGGGGCCAGTCGAACGAGAAGGGCTTGTCCGCCGCTCTCGCCGCCAAGGGCATCAAGCCCGCCGGCATCGAGAAGTTCGAGGGCAACGACGTCGACGTGGTGCCGCAGCTCACGCGCCTGAAGGCCGCCGGCGCCGACAGCCTGTTCCTGGTCGGCAACGTCGGCCCCTCGGCGCAGGTGGTGAAGTCGCTGGACCGCATGGGCTGGAAGGTGCCGGTGGTATCGCACTGGGGCCCGGCGGGCGGCCGCTTCACCGAACTGGCCGGTCCTTCGGCCAAGGAAGTGCACTTCATCCAGACCTATAGCTTCTTCGGCAAGCAGTCGCCGGTGGGCGAGAAAGTGCTCAAGGCCCTGATGGCCAAGTACCCGGACATCAAGGGCCCCGGCGACATCACCCCGGCGGTGGGCGTGGCCAATGCCTATGACGGCATGATGCTGGCCGCGATAGCGATCCAGAAGGCCGGCAGCACCAACAGCGACGCGATCCGCGAAGGCTTCTACAAGATCGACAGCTACGACGGCCTGATCAAGAAGTACAGCAAGCCCTTCACCCCCGAAGTGCACGACGCCATCAACGAGAACGACTACGTCTGGACCCAGTTCATCAACAACCAGATTCTTCCGGTCGCGATGAACAAGTAGCAACAGGCAGTATCGCGCGCGCCGCTTGGACGGCGGGCGCGGCACCGGGTCCGCTTCGCGGGCCCGTTGTACAAGAGCGGGGCCGCCTCCGGTGGCCCCGCGTGTTTTTCATCCCCCGTAGCCAAAACCGATAGCGATGCGATGACAGACTACGCGAACCTGATCACCTCCGCGCTGATTTCGGGCCTCGGCCTGGGCAGCATGTATGGCCTGCTGGCCCTGGGCTTTTACATCACGTATTCGGTCTCCAATACCGTCAATTTCTCGCAGGGCAGCTCGATGATGCTGGGCGCGGTGTTCGCGTTCACCTTCACCAATACCCTGGGCTGGCCGCTGCCGCTGGCCGCTGTTGCCTCCCTGTTGCTGTGCGCCGTCTACGGCCTGATCGTCGAGCTGATCGCGATCCGCCCGTTCGCGCGGCGCGGTTCGAACGCCTGGCTGATGTCCACCGTGGCGCTCGGCCTGGTGGTGGACAACATCGTGCTGTTCACCTTCGGCAAGGAACCCCGCGGTTTCTCGCTGCCGTTCGCCAACGCGTCGATCCAGATCGGCGCCCTCAAGGTTTCGCCACTGCAATTGGCAATCCCCGCCATCGGCCTGCTGCTGGCCGCCGCCCTGCATTTCTTCTCCAACAAGACCCGCCTGGGCAAGGCGATGCTGGCGGTGGTGCAGAACCGCGACGCGGCAAGCCTCATGGGCATCAACGTCAGCCTGGCGGTGCTGCTGGCCTACGCGCTCTCCACCCTGTTCGCCGGCGCGGCCGGCATCATGATCGCGCCGCTGTTCAACGTGCAGGCGCACATGGGCACGGTGTTCGGCCTGAAGGCTTTCGCGGTCGCCATTCTCGGCGGCATCACCAGCGCCTGGGGCGTGATGATCGCCGGCCTGCTGTACGGCGTAACGGAGGCGCTGATCACCTCGCTGCTCGGCTCGGCGTATACGCAGATCCTCACTTTCAGCCTGGTCATCATTGCCCTGGCTTTCATGCCCAATGGCCTGTTCGGCCGCGCGGGGGTGAAAAAGGTATGAGCGCCACCAAGCAACAGCGGCAACCGCGCCCCTGGGGCGCGATCGCGGCCTTCGCCGTGGTGTTCATCGCAATCGCCGCGGCGGCCAGCCTGCTCAACAGCTACTACGTCGACGTGCTGGCGCGCATGATCCTCGCCGCGATTGTCGGTGTCGGCCTGAATGTGCTGATCGGGCTCACCGGCCAGGTCTCGTTCGGCCACGTCGGCTTCTACGCGCTCGGCGCCTACACGGTGGCCATCCTCACCACCCAGGCGCAGATGCCCTTCATCATCGCCGTGCCGCTGGGCGCGCTGCTGGCCGGGATGATGGGCGCGCTGCTCGCGGTGCCGGCGCTGCGGGTGCGCGGGCCGTATCTGGCGATGGTGACGATCGCTTTCGGCTTCATCGTCGAGCACGGCGCCTCCGAATGGAGCGGCCTCACCGGCGGGCAGAACGGCATCATGGGCATCCCTTCGCCCGTGCTTGCCGGCACTTCGTTCGGCCCGCGCGGCATCGCCTTGACCGCCCTGGTGGTACTGGCGATTTTCGTCTACGGCTACTGGAAGCTGTCGGTTTCCACTCTCGGCCGCGCCATGCTGGCGGTGAAGGACTCGGAAACGGCCAGCGAATCGATCGGCTTCAACCCGCTCCTGATCAAGGCGATCGCCTTCACCGTTTCGGCTCTCTGTGCCGGCCTGGCGGGCGGGCTGTTCGCGCCGCTCCTGGGCATGGTCACGCCTTCCACGTTCAACTTCTCGCAGTCCATCCTGTTCGTGCTGGTGGTGGTGATCGGCGGCGCCGGCTCGCTGGCGGGGCCGCTGGTGGGCGCGGCGATCGTCGTGTTGCTGCCGGAGATGGTGGCAAGCCTGGCCGAATACAGCCAGTTGCTGTTCGGTGCATTGCTGCTGATAGTGCTGTGGCTGGCGCCCGAAGGCATCGTTGGCGGCATTTCGCGCTTCATCAAGCGCCATCGCCCCTTGAGGGTGCCGGCGGGCGAAGCACCACCGCCTTTGGCGGCCAATCAGCCCGCCGAACTGTCGGTCAGCAACCTGTCGATTGCTTTCGGCGGCGTGAAAGCCGTCACGGCGCTGACTCTCACCGCGCGGCCGGGAGCCATCACCAGCCTGATCGGCCCAAACGGCGCCGGCAAAACCACGGCGCTTAACATGCTCTCGGGTTTCTACAAGCCGGATAGCGGCAGCATCCGCCTGGGCGCCAGCGATCTGCAAGGCCTCACCGCCTGGCGCATCGCGCGCGCAGGCGTGGCGCGTACCTACCAAACCTCGCAACTGTTCGGCAGCCTCTCGGTGCTGGACAACCTGATCATCGCGCAGGCGCGCGGCCGCACCGGCCAACCCTTCGCCTACGCCGCGCAACCCGAGACGGTGCAGCGCGCCCTGGCCCTCGCCAGCTTTGTCGGCTTCACCGGCGACCTGGCGCGCCCCGCGGCCGACCTCCCGCACGTGGACCGGCGCCTGGTCGAGATCGCCCGGGCGCTGGCCACCACGCCCGCGGTGCTGCTGCTCGACGAGCCCGCTGCCGGCCTGTCGCGTGAAGACAAGGACCGCCTCGCCGCGCTGCTCAAGCGTATCGCCGGGCAAGGCATCGCGGTGGTGATTGTCGAGCACGACATGGCCCTGGTGATGGGCATCTCGGATGAGGTGGTGGTGATCGACGCCGGCGTGCGCATCGCCAGCGGCGCACCGCGTGAAGTGCAGCAGGACGCAGCGGTGAAAAAAGCCTATCTGGGCGAAGGCGCGGGCCGCCCCGCCGCCTCGCGCACCGGCACGGCCGATATCGGCGAGCCGCTGCTTGAGACCGGCAAGCTGGTCACCGGCTACGGCGCCTCGCCGGTGCTGCATGAGGTCGAATTGCGGGTGCGCGAGCGCGAGATGGTGGCGGTGCTGGGGGCCAACGGTGCCGGCAAGTCCACCCTGATGCGAGCGCTCTCCGGCCTGCACCGGCCGGTGTCGGGTCAGATCGCGTTCGGCGGCCGCGCCATCGACCAGTTGCCGGCGCACAAGGTCACCGCCCTGGGCGTAATCCTGGTGCCCGAGGGGCGGCAGGTGTTCCCGGAACTCTCGGTGCTCGACAACATCCGCCTCGGCGCGTTCTTGCGCAAAGACCTGCGCAAGGATATGCAGGAGAGCGAAATCGAGGGTATGCTGGAACGCTTCCCGCGGCTGCGCGAGCGCCTGCACCAGCGCGCCGGCCTGCTCTCGGGCGGCGAGCAGCAGATGCTGGCGATCGCGCGCGGGCTGATGAGCAAGCCGAAACTGCTCTTGCTGGACGAACCTTCGCTCGGCCTGGCGCCCGCCATCATCGAGGAACTGTTCGCCGCGCTGGACCGACTGCGCAACGAGCGGGTGACCATCCTGCTGGTGGACCAGATGGCGGGCCTGGCGCTGGCCCTGGCGGACCGCGCCTACGTGATCGAGGGTGGGCATATCGTCGCCTCCGGCACGGCGGCCGAGATCGGGCGGAACGACGCGCTGGAACGCGCCTACCTGGGCGGCGAATAGCCGTAGCGAAGAACAAGGCGCCCCGATACGGCGCCTCAGGTTGTTGACAAAGAGGGCAAGCCCCCTTTGAATCCCTCGAAGTCAGAGGGAGCGACGCGGGAGTTGGCGTGGCCCTGTTCGCAACAACCTGCTTTATCAGCAGTCCGAGGCGTCGCGATACGGCGCCTTTTTTTGTTACGGCCGGACTTAAGCCGCGACCAGGAAGCGCTGCTCGAATTCGGCCTGCGGTACGGCTTCGCTGAACAGGAAGCCCTGGTACTCCGCGCAGTTCATGCGCTTGAGCGCGTCGACCTGGTCCTGCGACTCCACGCCCTCGGCCACCACCTTGATGCGGAACTGGCCGGCCATCGCGGTGATCGCCGCGATGATGTTGCCGTCCTCGGCGCTTTGTGGCAGTTCGCGCACGAAAGACTGGTCGATCTTGAGCACGTCGACATCCATGCGGCGCAGGTAGGACAGGGAGGAGTAGCCGGTGCCGAAGTCGTCCAGCGCGATGCGCACGCCCAGTGCCTTCAGGCGCCGCGCGATATCCATGTGCGCGTCACTGTCGGTCATCATCACCGTTTCGGTGATCTCGATCTCGAGCAGGGCCGGGTCCAGGCCGGTTTCGGCCAGCACCGCCGCCACCTCGTCGGGAAGACTGGCGGTGAACTGCTGCACCGACAGGTTGACCGCCACCGGCACCGGCTTGTAGCCCAGGTCAATCCAGGTACGCAGTTGCGCGCAGGCGCGGCGCAGCACCCAGGCGCCGATCGGCACGATCAGGCGGCTTTCCTCGGCGATGCCGATGAAACGCGCCGGCAGCACCATGCCCTGCTCGGGATGATGCCAGCGCAGCAGCGCCTCGCAGCCGGTGACCACGCCGCTGAACAGGTCGATCTTCGGCTGATAGCGCAGCTCGAACTGGCCCAGTTCGAGCGCGCTGCGCAACTCCTTCTCCAGCGCCAGGCGCTCGGTCAGGCGCACGTTCATCTCGGCGGAGTAGAACTGGTGGCCATTGCGGCCGGCGGCCTTGACCGCGTACATCGCCATGTCGGCGTTGCGCATCAGTTCGGCGGCGCCGCGCGTGTCGTCCGGGAAAATGCTGATGCCCAGGCTGCACGAGACCGTCATCGCGCGCCCCTCGATGCGCAGCGGCTGGGCCACCAGCTCGACCAGCTTGCGCGCCACCGGCTCGGCATCGGCCGCTTCGGCCAGGCTGTCGATCATGATCAGGAATTCGTCGCCGCCCTGGCGCGCCAGGGTGTCGCCGGCGCGTATCGTGCCGCGCAGGCGCTCGGCCACCTCGACCAGCAGGCGGTCACCGACGTGGTGGCCGAGCGAATCGTTGATGTCCTTGAAGCGATCCAGGTCGATGAACAGCAGGGCGATGCGAGTGCCTTCGCGCTCGGCCTTGGCCATCGCCTGGCGCAGGCGATCGGAGAACAGCAGGCGGTTCGGCAGGCCGGTGAGATGGTCGCGCGTAGCCAGGTATTCGATGTGGCGCTCGGCGCGCATGCGCTCGGTGATGTCGTCCAGGCAGGCCACCAGGTGCGGTTCGCCGTCCAGTTCGATCGGCTCCATCGACACCAGCAGCTCGGCGATCTCGCCGGACTTGCGGCGCAGGCGCAGCGGCACCTGGCGCAGCGAGCCCTGCTCACGGATCTGCTTCTGGAAGCGCACTCGCTCGGCTTCATCGGCCCACATGCCCAGATCATCGATGGTGCGGCCGATCGCCTCTTCGCGGGTGTAGCCGAAGACTTTCAGCCAGGCGTCGTTGACGTCGACCCGCGTGCCGCTGCGGCGCTTGGAGATGGCGATCGGATTCGGACTGGCGCGGAACACCTTGGAGAAACGTTCTTCCGACAGCGTGCGCAGGCGCTCGGTGCGGCGGTGCTCGGTGAAATCGACCACCACGCTGACGGCGCAGGCCACACCGTCCAGTTCCAGGGTATCGGCCGACATGGTGGTGTCGAGGATGGCGCCGTCGCGGCGCCGCAGGCGCGCCTCGACGTTGCGCGCCGTGCCGTGCTCTCTCACCAGTTCCCGGAGGTGCGCGCGCTCGGCGGGATTGACCCATACGTCCAATTCGCTGACCGTGCGGCCGATGGTCTCTTCGCGCGTGTAGCCGAACATGCGGCACCAGGCGTCGTTGACTTCCAGGTAGCGGCTATCTTCCAGGGTGCTGATGACGATCGGATCGATACTGGTGCGGAACACCTTGGTGAAACGCTCCTCCGACTGGCGCTGCGCGCGCATCGCGCGCTTGATGTCGGAGAGATCGAAGGAGATGCCGTGCAGCACCTTCTCGCCGTCCAGATCGAGTATCGTCGCGGTGAAGATCGTGTCGTAGAGACCGCCGCCCTTCTTGCGCACGGCCGTCTCGATGCTGGCCACGGTCTGCCCGGCTTCGAATTGGGCGAGCAGGTCGCGGCGCGCATTCGGGTCGGCCCAGATGCCCAGTTCCGCGGAGGTGTGCCCGACGATCTCCGCGCGCGCATAACCGAGCTTGGCCAGGCCCGCCGGATTGACGTCCAGGTAGGTGCCGTCGCTCATGCGGGTCAGGGTGATGGTCTGCGGGCTGGAGGCGAAAATGCGCGCGAAGCGCTCTTCCGAAGCCTTGAGCAGGCGCTCGGCGCGCTTGCGGTCGGTGATGTCCATCGACACCGCCAACAATACCGGCTCGCCGCCCATCTCGCTGCGGGTGAGGGTGCAAAAAGCCTCGATCACCCGGCCGGATTTGTGTCGGAACTGCGTTTCGATGCTGCGTGCCTCTCCCGGCACCAGGGACCGGATAGCCTCCGCGCGCTGTTGCGGATCGACCCACAGGCCGACTTCGTGCACGCTCCTGCCGATCACGTCCTCGCGGGTGTAGCCGTACAGTTTTTCGCTGGCCGGGTTCATCTCGACGAATACGCCATCGGCGATGCGCGCGATCGAGATGCACTGCGGCACCGCGTCGAAGATCTTGCCGAAACGTTCCTCGGAGAGGCGCAGCAGCTTTTCGGCGCGGGTCAGCGCGCTCACGTCGTTGAAGAACGCGTACATGCAGCGCCGGCCGCCGAACTCGACCACGTCGCAGGTGAACAGGATGTCGGCGATTTCACCACCGCGCTTGCGGCACTGGCACGGCATGTTGCGCAGCGGCTCGCCGCGCTCGAGCACGGCGCGCATACGCGCGCGTTCGTCGGCGGAAACCCAGATCGACAACTCGGTGCGGGATTTGCCGATCACCTCGTCGCGCCGGTAGCCGAAGAAATCCAGCCAGGCTTCGTTGACGTCGAGATAGCGCCCCGACCCGAGCTCGGACAACGAGATCGGCTGCGGGCTCAGATGCAGCAGCGCGGGAAAACGCGCGCCGGGCGTTGCATCATCGCGATCAGGAACGGTCGAATCAGGCACGAAGCTGCGTCCGGGGGAGGGACAGGCCGGTCAGCAAAAATCCGGACTTGCCGCGCGAAGTCATGGGGCGCCCATGATATCCAATCCCATGCGGTAAAAAGGGACGCTTGTGTGAATTCATGTTAGACGTCCTGACAAAGTACATGCACTTGGGAGTCTGTCGCCGGTCTTCGCATGATCAGGGCTGCCTAGATTCTCGCCGGTGCTTTTGCCAGTTGCGCACCGACCACGCCGGCAATCACCAGGGCGCCCCCGGCGAACTGCAAGCCGCTCAAGCCCTGCCCCAATACCAGCATGGACAAGGCGATGGCGATCACCGGCTCCAGGTTCATCATGAGGGCGGTGCGCAGCGGCCCGATGCGCGAAGCCGAGGTGAACAGCGACACCAGCCCGATGGCGTACAGGGCGCAGACCACGGCGATCGCCCACCAGCCCTTGGGACTCGCCGGGGCGACCGCGGCGCCGGTACCCAGGGTGGCAAGCACCAGCACGGCCGAGGTGCTGACCATCATCCAGAAAGTACGGCGCTGCGCATCCACATGGTTGAGGTAGCGGGTGGTCACCACCAGGAGGAAGGCGATCACCGCGCCGGACCCCAGTGCCAGGGCGATGCCCACCGGGTCCACCACCTCGGGCGAGGCGCCGGTGGCCAGGCCCAACCCGGCCAGGGACAGCAGTGCGAAAACAATGGTGCGCGGGTTGAAGCGGTCCAGCCCGGCGAAGGCGGAAAATCCGCCGGTCATCAAGGGGTAGACGTAAAAGGTGAGGATGGCCAGCGGCACCTTGAGCAGCTCGACCGCGCGGTAGAAGGCATAGACGTTGAGCGCGAACACCACGCCCAGGCCGAGGAAAATCCAGCGCTCGCGCGCGGTGGTGGCACCACGCCGTCCGCTTAAACCTTCGCGTACACGGATCGCAATGCCGATCGCCAGCGCGGCGAACAGGCAGCGCAAGCTCACCACCGTGGCGGTATTGGCGCCATCCTCGAAGGCCACGCGCGCCGCCACCACGGCGGTGGCGTACATCAGCGCGCAGATCAGCACCGGCCTGTAGTCGGCGAAAGTCAGGATGATTCCCCGGTTCGTTCTTGCCGCGTATTACGTAGTACGTATTACGTGATATCTGATACCCGTTGCATTTTCGCCGTCCGGATCTTCAGTCCGCGGCAACAAAACCCTTGGCCAGATAGACTGGCTTGGCCTGCGCGCCCGCCAGATAGACGATCAACTCGCGCGCCGCCGCCGGGCTGCCGCTGGAGGGCGTAAGCGCGGCGGTATAGGTAGTCCATTTCTGCAGCGCCTCGGGCAGCGGCCCGACCAGCTTGACGCCCTTGACCGGCAGGATCTCGCTGATCTGGTGCAGCCCCAGCTCGACCTCGCCCTTGCCGACCGGCTCGACGATGTAGCCGCTGTCGCCCAGGCGCGCCTTGGCATTGACTTGCGCGGTCACGCCCAGCTTGTCGAACACCGTCACCAAATGCTTGCCGCTGGTACCCTTGCTCGGATCGATGTAGACGATCGACTTGGCATTGAGCAGGGTTTGCTTGAAAGCCTCGGGGGTGGAAATGTCAGGCAGGATGGCGGCATTCTCGTTCACCGCCACGCCGACGCCGACCTTGGCAAGCGCCTTGCGCGACTCGCCGACGATCACGTTGCGCTTTTGCAGCTCGTCGGCCACTTCGCTGGCGACGATCAGCACATCGGCGCGCTCGCCCTTGGAGAGTTTGTCCTGGATCAGTCCCATGGTGCCGAAGCTCACCGTCACCTTGTGCCCGCTCGCTTTTTCAAAACTCTCCACCAGCGGCTGCACCGCCGATTTCGCCGCGCCCGCGCTGAACACGAACAGTTCAGCCGCTTGCGCCTGGCTGACCGCCTGGCCCGCGATGCAGGCCAGGGCCAATGCCATTCCCGCCTTCAGTTTGCGCATGGCTCACCTGATCTTCGGGTTGAGGGTGCCGCGGTTGTAGTCCTTGTCGCCTTCATAGACCGTGCGGCCGATGCCGAGCTGCCCGCCGCCTTGGGCGGCGCGCTCGCGCTTGATCTCGGCCTGCCGCACTTCTTCCTGTTTTTTCGTCTCGACCTGGCGCTCGGCCTTCTGCACCGCGGCTTTCTGGCCGTCGACAAATTCCCAGCGGCCGTCCGGCAGCAGGCGCACCTTCTCGCCGCTGCTGGTGGTCGCCTCGATCACGCCCTGCTGCGCCAGCGCGGAACCCGCGCACAGCAGCAGCCCGAGTGCCGCACCTGCCAAAAACTTGTTCATGCTCAACCCCTCGTTGCTGTTTTGATGGTGCTTGTATTTGCTATGGTGTCTAGAGTTGCCGAGGTGACTTAAGCGCGCTCGGCCACCCAGGCCTGCACGCCCTTGAGGGCCTCGGGCAGCCTGGCCGGATCGGTACCGCTGCCGCGCGCCATTTCCGGTTTGCCGCCGCCCTTGCCGCCTACCTGCTGGGCGACGAAATTGAGCAGGTCGCCCGCCTTGATCTTCGCGCTCGCGTCCTTGGTCACGCCCGCGATCAGGGCCACCTTGCCGCCCTCGACGGCGGACAGCACAATCGCTGCCGTCTTGAGCTTGTCCTTGAGCTTGTCGAGCACCTCGGGCAGGGTCTGCGCATCGGCGCCGTCCAGATTGACGGCCAGCACCTTGATGCCCTTCACATCCACCGCGGTGGAGGCAAGGTCATCGCCCTGGCTGGAGGCAAGCTTGCCCTTGAGCTTGGCCAGTTCCTTTTCCATGGCGCGCTTTTCGTCCTGCAGCTTGGCGATCGCGCCTTCCACGTCGGCGGTGCCGACCTTCAGCGTACGGGCGATCTCGCCCAGTTCCTGGGTCTGGTCCAGCATCAGGTGCAGGGCCGTGGTGCCGGTGGTGGCTTCGACACGGCGCACCCCGGCGGCCACGCCGCCTTCGGACAGCACCTTGAATACGCCGATATCGCCGGTGCGGCCCACATGGGTACCGCCGCACAACTCGCGCGAGGAGCCGATATCGAGCACGCGCACCTCGTCGCCATATTTTTCGCCGAACAGCATCATCGCGCCGGTCTGCTTGGCTTCCTCGATCGGCAGCACACGGGCCCGGGTCGCGGTGTTGAGCAGGATTTCGGCATTCACCTTTTCTTCGACTTCACGGATTTCAGCGGCGGTGAGCGGCTTGTTCTGCACGAAATCGAAACGGGTCTTCTCGTCGTCCACCAGCGAACCGCGCTGGGCGACATGGTCGCCCAGCACTTCGCGCAAAGCCTTGTGCATCAGGTGGGTGACCGAGTGGTTGCGCGCGATCGCGGCGCGGCGCACGGTATCCACCTTCGCCTCGACGATATCGCCCACCTTCAGCGAGCCGGATTTGAGCGTACCGTGATGGCCAAACACATCGGGCTGGATTTTTTCGGTATCCGCCACTTCAAAGCTGCCGGAGGCGGCGATCAATTCGCCCTTGTCGCCCACCTGGCCGCCGGATTCCGCGTAGAACGGCGTCGCATCAAGCACGACGATGCCGGCCTCGCCGGTCGAAAGCAGCTCGACCGGGGTGCCGGCGCGATACAGGGCAACCACCTTCGCGCCCTCGGTGGCAAGCGACTCGTAGCCTTTGAACTCGGTCTTGCCCCCGGCATAGGCAACACCCTCTTCCATCTGGAATTTGCCGGCTTTCTTGCCGCTCTCCTGCTGCTCCCGCATGGCCTCGGTAAAGCCCGCCATGTCGATCGACTTGCCGCGCTCGCGCGCGACGTCGGCGGTCAGGTCGACCGGAAAGCCGTAGGTGTCGTGCAGCAGGAAGACGGTCTTGCCGTCGACCATATCGCCATCCTGGGCGAGCGCCTTCTCGAGGATTTTCATGCCGTTGCCCAGGGTCAGCGCAAACTTCTCCTCCTCGGTCAGCAAGGTTTCCTCGACGCGCTGCGCGCTCGCCGCCAGTTCCGGATAGGCAGCGCCCATCACGGCGACGAGTTCCCTGACCAGCTTGTGGAAGAAGGGCTTGGTGCAGCCCAGCTTGTGGCCGTGGCGCAGCGCGCGGCGCGTGATGCGCCGCAGGACCGAGCCGCGCCCTTCGTTGGACGGAATCACGCCGTCGACGATCAGGAAGGAGCAGGCGCGGATGTGGTCGGCAATCACCTTCAGCGAAGGATGGTTCAGGTCCGCGGTATTGGTCGCGTGCCCGGCCGCCTTGATCAGATCGACGAACAGGTCGATCTCGTAGTTGCTGTGCACGTGCTGCAGGACCGCCGCGATGCGCTCCAGGCCCATGCCGGTATCGACGCAGGGCTTGGGCAGGCGCGGCATGTCGCCATTGGCCTGGCGGTCGAACTGCATGAACACCAGGTTCCAGACTTCGATGTAGCGGTCGCCGTCCTGATCGGGCGAGCCGGGGGGGCCGCCGGCTACATCGGGACCGTGGTCGTAGAAAATCTCCGAGCAGGGGCCGCAAGGGCCGGTGTCGGCCATCTGCCAGAAATTGTCGGAAGCGTACTTGGCACCCTTGTTGTCGCCAATGCGCACAATGCGCTCTTTGGGCACGCCCATTTCATCGGCCCAGATGCCGAAGGCCTCGTCGTCGTCGATATAGACGGTGACCCAGAGCTTTTCCTTGGGCAGCTGGTAGACCTCGGTCAGCATTTCCCAGGCGAATTGGATGGCATCGCGCTTGAAATAGTCACCGAAGCTGAAATTGCCCAGCATCTCGAAAAACGTGTGGTGCCGCGCGGTGTAGCCGACGTTTTCCAGGTCGTTGTGCTTGCCGCCGGCGCGCACGCTGCGCTGCGAGGAGGTGGCGCGCTTGTAGGCGCGGGTTTCCTTGCCGACGAACACGTCCTTGAACTGCACCATGCCCGAGTTGGTGAACAGCAGCGTCGGGTCGTTGCCGGGTACGAGCGAGCTGGAGGCCACACGGGTGTGGCCCTTGGACTCAAAGTAGGACAGGAATTTTTCGCGGATCTCGGAGACGTTCATGGGCAGTCGGGGACAGTCGGGTTTTGTGTTTTTTGCAAGCAAAATCAATCGTTTGGATTATAACATCGGGGCGGGGCCGGCTTTCGCAAGTTTGCGCGGTTCGCGTACGCTAGAATCGCCGCAAAAGAGCCACCGGAGACAGCATGTCCACCCACATCCTCGCCCTGGACCAGGGAACCACCAGTTCGCGCGCCATCCTGTTCGACCAGGCCGGGCACATCGTGGCGATGGCACAGAAGGAATTCCGCCAGATTTTCCCCCAGCCAGGCTGGGTCGAGCATGACCCCGAGGAAATCTGGCAGACCCAGCTGGTGGTGGCCCAGGAGGTGCTGTTCAAGGCGCGCGTGTCGGCCAAAAACGTTGCCGCCATCGGCATCACCAACCAGCGCGAAACCACGGTGATCTGGGACCGCGCCACCGGCAAGCCGATCGCCAATGCGATTGTCTGGCAGGACCGGCGCACGGCCAAGCGCTGCGAGAACCTGAAACGCGAAGGCAAGGAAGCGGCCATCCGCGCCAAGACCGGCCTGGTGATCGACTCTTATTTTTCCGGCACCAAGATCGCCTGGCTGCTCGACCATACACCCGGCGCGCGCGAGCGCGCCGATGCCGGCGAGCTGGCCTTCGGCACCATCGACTCCTGGCTGATCTGGAAGCTTACCGGTGGCGCCGCGGGCAAGGGCGCGCTGCATGTTACCGATGTCTCGAACGCCTCGCGCACCATGCTGTACAACATCCATACCGGCGATTGGGACGATACCCTGTCGCTGGCACTCAATGTGCCACCCACCGTGCTGCCGCAGGTAAAAAGCTCCAGCGAGGTGATCGGCGAGACCCATGCGGACATTTTCGGCGCGTCCGTGCCGATCGCCGGGATCGCCGGCGACCAGCAGGCGGCGCTGTTCGGCCAGGGCGCCACCAGCCCGGGCCTGGCGAAAAACACCTACGGCACCGGCTGTTTCATGCTGATGCATACCGGCGCCCAGGCCTTGACGTCACGCAGCGGCTTGGTCACCACCAGCGCGGCGCAGATCGGCGCGCAGAAGGCTTATGCCCTGGAGGGCAGCGTATTTATTGCCGGAGCGGTGGTGCAATGGCTGCGCGACAGCCTGGGCATCATCAAGTCTTCCGGCGAGGTCGAAGCCCTGGCCGCCAGCGTGGCTGACGCCGACGGGGTGGTATTCGTGCCAGCCTTCGTGGGCCTGGGCGCCCCCTATTGGGATTCGGCGGCGCGCGGCGCCCTGTCGGGCCTGACGCGCGGCTCCACCCGTGCCCATATCGCACGGGCGGCGCTGGAGTCGATCGCCTTCCAGTCCGCCGAGGTCCTGCAGGCGATGGAGCAGGACGCGGGCATCAAGCTGACCGAATTGCGGGTCGACGGCGGCGCCACCACCAACAATCTGCTGATGCAGTTCCAGGCCGACCTGCTGGGCGTGCCGGTGGTGCGCCCCAAGGTGCTGGAAACCACCGCCCAGGGCGCGGCCTATCTGGCGGGCCTGGCGGTCGGGTACTGGAAAGATCAGGCCGAACTGGTCGCCTTATGGGAAAAAGACCGGGTTTTCGAACCGCGGATGCCCCCCGACCAGGCTCAGGCGCGCCTGGCTGCCTGGCGCGCGGCGGTGGGCCGGGTACGCAGCACACCGGGCTGATGGCGGGCACGGAAGGTAAACTGCTGCCTCTACCGTTCGGGCCGGGTTAGGTGCACAATAGTAGGCATGCCGACCGCATGGCCCGGCAATCGTACCGGGCCGGCGTAGCCATTTACTGCAAAGCAAGACGAATAATTTGCCCATGACCGCCTCGACCACACTCGCGGACCCGCCCCTGCTTCTGGTGGATGACAGTCCGGATGAACTCGTGCTGATGCAAATGGGCCTGAAGCGCGCCGGCATTGACGTGCCCCAGGTGGTGGTGGGCAGCGGCCACGAGGCGCTCGACTACCTGTTCGCACGCGGCGCCCACGCCGGCCGCAATACCTCGGTGCAGCCGCGCCTGGTGCTGATGGATTTGCACATGCCCGGTAAATCCGGAGTCGACGTATTGCGTGAAATCCGCGCCAACCCGGCCACGGCCAGGCTCAAGGTGGTGATCTTTTCGGCCTCCGAAGACCCCGCCGAGATCATCGACGCCCATGCGCACGGCGCCAATTCCTACCTCTGCAAGCCCTTGTCGGTAACCGGGATGCAGAACACCATCAAGCAGATCCGCAAGTTCTGGCTGGACATCGACCTGCCGGCCGCGGCCGGAAAGTAGTCCCGCCTTCGTCATCCACACGTTCACCGCCTGAGTACCCGGGCGTTCCATGGCTTTCCCCACAGCCGCCCGCGCCTCAGGCCGACGGCGGCGGAAACAGGCCCGCGTAGTACCCCGCGATCGCGCCCGCCGTGGTGAACCAGATATCTTCCGAATGCGCGTTCATGTGCTCCAGCACGGCGCGAAACTGGCGCAGGCGGAACGGCTGGCCGACGATGAAGGTGTGCAGGGTGATGCCGCAGGCCAGGCTTTGCCCCTTTGGCCCCTTTGAGGCGCGCAGCAACTCGTCGAAATTGTCGATCGCCATGCGTGCAAAATCCGGCGCGCTGCCGTGGTGCAGGGCGATCATCGGCACGTCGTTGACTTCGTGCGGGTAAGGCACCGAGAGCAGGTGGCCGCCGCCGGCGCGCATCCATACCGGCTGGTCGTCCATCGGCCAGTCCATGGTGTAGCGGTAGCCGGCTTCCTGCAGCAAATCTTCGGTGTTGCGGCTGGGGTTGGCGCCCGGGCTCATCCAGCCCAGCGGCGCGCTGCCCTCGTTCTGGCGGATCAGCTCGGTGACCTGCGCGATGCTGGCGCGCTCTTCCTCCGGGCTCAGGCCGTTCGGGTGGGTCGAATTGGTCATGCCGTGGGCGACGATTTCGCCCCTGGTGCCCTTCATCGCGCGCACCAGGTCCGGGCAATGGCCGTAGCAGGCGGCGTTCAGCAATACGGTGAGCGGCACGCCGAATTCCTCGGCCATTTCCACCAGGCGCCAGCCGCCGACCCGGTTGCCATATTCGCGCCAAGCCCAGTTGTAGGTGTTCGGCTGCGCCAGCCCGGGCGAATAGGACAGGCCCAGGCCGCCCTCGTTGTACGAAAAGTGCTCGACACAGACGGCGAGGTAGACCGCCAGGCGCTTGCCTTCGGGCCAGGTGAACTGCGGGCGATGGGGGATGGCGGAGTAGGCGAAACGGTCGTGCGAGGGCAATTGCATGGCGTGGGGTCGAGGGCGAAATGAAAGGAGGGGAAAGCATCAGCAGTGCCGGCAAAGGCGGAAAACCGCGCGGCGGCCTGCTTGCATCCGTTAAAATAGCGGTCTTTGCCTTTGATCAGAGCGAAAATGCTCACTTTTCAGCAAGTCATTCTGCGCCTGCAGGAGTTCTGGGACAAGCAGGGCTGCGCCCTGCTGCAGCCGTACGATATGGAAGTCGGCGCCGGCACCTCGCATACCGCGACGTTTTTGCGCGCCCTGGGGCCGGAGCCCTGGCGCGCCGCCTATGTGCAGCCCTCGCGCCGCCCGAAGGACGGGCGCTACGGCGAGAACCCGAACCGCATGCAGCACTACTACCAGTACCAGGTGGTGCTCAAGCCCGCGCCCTCGAACATCCTCGACCTGTACATCGGCTCGCTCGAAGCCTTGGGCCTGGACCCGAAGGCCAACGACATCCGTTTTGTGGAAGACGATTGGGAAAACCCGACCCTGGGTGCTTGGGGCCTGGGCTGGGAAGTGTGGCTGAACGGCATGGAAGTGACGCAGTTCACCTACTTCCAGCAGGTCGGCGGGATCGACTGCAAGCCGATCCTGGGCGAGATCACCTACGGCATCGAGCGCCTGGCGATGTACCTGCAGGGCGTGGAAAACGTGTTCGATCTGGTGTGGACGCAGTGGCAGGAAGGCGGCGAGACGCGCAGCCTGACCTATGGCGACGTGTTCCACCAGAACGAGGTCGAGCAGTCCAAATACAACTTCGAGCATTCGAATACCGAGATGCTGTTCGCCCACTTCAGCGACTACGAAAAAGAGGCCAAGCGCCTGATGGAAGCGCAGGTCGCGCTGCCCGCCTACGAAATGGTGCTCAAGTGCGCGCATACCTTCAACCTGCTGGACGCGCGCGGCGCCATCTCGGTGACCGAGCGCGCCGCCTATATCGGCCGCATCCGCAACCTGGCGCGCGCGGTGGCGCAGAGCTACTACGAGGCGCGTGAGCGCCTGGGCTTCCCGATGCTCAAGGGGGGCAAATAATGACTACCCTCCTGGTTGAACTGTTCACCGAAGAGCTGCCACCCAAGGCGCTGGCCAAGCTCGGCCGCGCCTTTGCGGAGGAATTGCACAAGGGCCTGAGCTCGCGTGGCCTGGCCTCTGGCAAGAGCGCCGTGACGGTGTATGCCACGCCGCGCCGCCTCGCCGCCGCCATCACCGAAGTGAGCCAGACCGGCAGCGACAGCAAGGTTGAGAAGAAGCTGATGCCTGCCAAGGTGGCTTTCGACGCCGCCGGCGCGCCCAGCGCTTCGCTGCAAAAGCGCCTGGAGAAGGAAGGCGCCACCGCGGCAGACGTGCAAATGCGCAAGGAAGGCGAGGCGGATTTCGCCTGGCTGGTCCAGTCCGTGGCCGGCGCGAGCCTGAAGGACGGCCTGCAGGCCGCGCTCTTTGAGGCAATCACCAGGCTGCCGATCCCCAAGGTGATGCGCTACCAGCCCGACGGCGCCGCCTATACCGACCCGTTCATCGAGTTCGTGCGCCCCGCCCACGGCCTGGTGGCGCTGTACGGCGATGAGGTGGTTGAAGTGTCGGCACTGGGCCTGAAGGCCGGGCGCCTGACGCACGGCCACCGTTTCCAGGGCGCGCAGGACATCACGGTCAAGTCCGCCGGGAGCTACGCGCAGCAACTGCAGGCCGAAGGCGCGGTGATCGCCAGTTTTGATGAGCGCAAGAGCACGATCCGCGCGGCGCTGGATGCGGCGGCAAAGAACGAAAACGCGAACCTGGGCGAAGGCGCTGACGTCGATGCGCTGCTTGACGAGGTGACCGCGCTGGTCGAGCGTCCGGCAGTCTACACGGGCGAATTCGAGGCCGAATTCCTCGCCGTACCACAGGAATGCCTGATCCTGACCATGCGGCTGAACCAAAAGTACTTCCCGCTATTCGACGCTTCGGCCAAGCTGAAGAACCGCTTCCTGATCGTCAGCAACATGCAGCTGGCCGATCCAAAAAACATCGTCGAAGGCAACCAGCGCGTGGTGCGCCCGCGCCTGTCGGACGCGAAGTTCTTTTTCGATTTCGACCGCCGCGAAAAGCTGGAGTCGCGCCTGGCCGCGCTCGATGCCGTGGTGTATCACAACAAGCTGGGCAGCCAGGGCGACCGGGTCAAGCGCCTGGAAGCGCTCGCAGGCAGCGTCGCCGAAGCGCTGAAATTCGACGCCACCAAGGCCAGGCGCGCCGCGCGCCTGGCGAAGGCGGACCTGGTCACCAACATGGTCGGCGAATTCCCCGAGCTGCAGGGCATCATGGGCCGCTACTACGCCGCGCATGACAAGGAAGACGCCGAAGTCGCGCGAGCCATCGAGGAACACTACCAGCCGCGCTTCGCCGGCGACGCTCTGCCGGCAACCAACGCCGGCACCTGCGCCGCGCTGGCGGACAAGCTGGACAGCCTGGCCGGGATTTTCAGCATCGGCCTGATACCCACCGGCGACAAGGACCCGTTCGGCCTGCGCCGCGCCGCGCTGGGGGTGATCCGCATCCTGATCGAGAAGTCGCTGCCGGTAAGCCTGAAGCAGATCGTCGACGCCGCCTTCCAGGGCGTGGCCGCCAAGGCCAGCGACGCAGAAGCGCCCGCGAAGATCCTCGATTTCGTTTATGACCGCCTGCGCGGCTACCTGAAGGACCGCGGCTACAGTTTCGACGAGATCGAAGCCGTGGTCTCGCAGCGGCTCGAGCGCCTGGACCAGGTGATTCCGCGCATCGACGCGGTACGCGCCTTCCGTGCCCTGCCCGAGGCGGAAGCCCTGGCGGCGGCAAACAAGCGCGTAATCAACATCCTGCGCAAGTCGGAAGCGACTTCCGCCGCGGTAAACCCCGCGCTGCTGGCCGAGGACGCGGAAAAGGCCCTGCACGCCGCGCTCACCGCAGCCAAGCCGGAGGCTGATGCCGCTTTCGCCAGGGCCGATTACACCGGTGCGCTGACGCGCCTGGCGGGGCTGCGCGGTGCGGTGGACGTGTTTTTCGACAAAGTGATGGTCAACGCCGAGGATCCGGCGGTGCGCGCCAACCGCCTGGGCCTGTTGGGCGAACTGGGCCACCTGTTCAACCAGGTGGCGGATATTTCCAAACTGGCGGCTTGACGTTAGGATGTGGCTTGCGGGCGCCGTGCCCGCAACGCCACGTCCGTAAACCATCCTGCCCCACGCGCCATGAAACTTATCATCCTCGACCGCGACGGCGTCATCAACGAAGATTCCGACATGTTCGTCAAGAGCGCGGCGGAGTGGCGCCCGCTTCCCGGCTCGGCGGAGGCGATCGCGCGCTTCAACCATGCCGGCTATCGGGTGGTGGTGGCGACCAACCAGTCGGGCATCGGCCGCGGGCTGTTCGAGATGGGCACCCTCAACGCCATGCACGAAAAGATGCACCGCGTGGTGGCGCAGGCGGGCGGGCGCATCGACGCCGTGTTCTATTGCCCGCACACCGCCGATATGGACTGCGACTGCCGCAAGCCCAAGCCCGGCATGCTGCTGGAAATCGCCAAGCGTTTCGATACCAACCTGACCGGCGTGCCTTCTGTCGGCGACTCCTTGCGCGACCTGCAGGCAGCCGCCGCCGTCAAATGCGAAACCGTGCTGGTCAAGTCCGGCAAAGGCCTGCAGACGCTGGAAAAAGGCGGCCTGCCCACCGGCACGCTGGTATTCGACAATCTCGTGGCCGTCGCCGCGCACTACTGCCAATAACGAAAAGCACCTCGATGCTCCTGCTGCGCAGCATTGCCTACCTGATCTTCCTGTTCGTCACCGTGGCGCCGTGGGGCACGATGTCCTGCCTCACCTTCTTTTTGCCGATGCCGCACCGGTACCTGCTGATCACCTACTGGACCCGCATCGCGATCTGGGGCGCCAAGGTGTTTTGCGGCATCGACTACAAGGTGCTGGGCCTGGAGAACGTGCCGGACCGCGAGAAGAACGGCGGCGTGATTTTTCTCGCCAAGCACCAGTCGCGCTACGAGACCCTGCTGTTCCGCGGCCTGTTCACCTACATGTGCTATGTGTACAAGCGCGAGCTGCACTACGTGCCCTTCTTCGGCTGGGGCATCTACCTGTGCGACATGATCCCGATCAACCGCGCCAAGGGGAAAGAGGCGTTGGACCAGGTGGCGAACGTCGGCAAGACCAAGCTTGCGACCGGCTGGAACATGATCATGTTCCCCGAGGGTACGCGGGTCGACCCGGGCGAGAAGCGCCGCTACAAGATCGGCGGCACCTACCTGTCGGTCGCCACGCGCGTGCCGGTGGTGCCGATCGCGCACAACGCGGGCGACGTCTGGCCGCGCGGCAAGTGGACCAAGAAGCCGGGCACGGTGACGGTGTCGATCGGCCCGCCCATCCATCCTGATAACATGTCGGCCGAACAGCTGATGGGGAAAGTCGAGGCGTGGATCGAGGCCGAGATGCGGCAGCGTTTTCCCCACCAGTATCTCAACCAGCCGTCCAGGACGGCCAGCGAGGAAACGGTCTAAACTCCCAGGCATGTTCGGTTTTCTGCAACTCGAACTCCCCTTCCTGCGCAGCCCGGCGCCTACGGGCGAACGCACCCCGAAAAATGCCGAGCCGCCTTCCCCGGCACCGCCCGAGGAACCCCGGCGCATCCTGCTCGGCAACCAGGTGATCGACTACCAGATCCGCCGTTCGGCCAAGCGCCGTACCCTGGGTCTGACCATCGATACGCGCGGCCTGCGCGTCGCCGCTCCCCTGCGCGCCAGCCAGGCCGAGATCGACAAGCTGATCTATGCCAACACGCGCTGGGTGCTGGCCAAGCTCAAGGAATGGCAGCGCCCCGATCACATGGCGGCGCGCGGCTGGCAGTTGAACGACCCGTTGCCGCTGCTGGGTGCCACCCGGCCCCTGAAAATCGCGCCCGGCCGTGCCGGCCTGGCGCGCTTCGACGACCTGCTGATCCTCACCGTGCCCAACCCGCAGGCCGAGGGCGCGGTGCGCAACAAGCTGCGTGACCTGCTGAAGGCGCAGGCGCGCGACCTGTTCCTGCCGCGCCTGGCCCACTACTGCCAGGCTTTTGGTGTCGGCGTGCCGGACCTGCGCATCAGCCAGGCGGCGACGCGCTGGGGTTCCTGCGCGCGCTCGGCGCAGGGCGAATACCGCATCAGCCTGAACTGGCGCATGATCCACTTCGAGCCGCGCCTGATCGACTACGTGATCGCCCACGAAGTGGCGCACATCAAGCACATGAACCACGGCCCGCGCTTCTGGGCGGCGGTAGGCAGGCTGTACCCGGACTACGAGGCGGCGCGCGACGAGATCAAGCGCCGCGCCCTCGAACTGCCGGAAATCTGAGCAGGCAATTCCGGTTTTTCGCAAACGCAAACCCGGATCACCCAAAGGAGACCGCAATGCCAAGAATGCTGCACACCATGCTGAGAGTCGGCGACATGGACCGTTCGGTGAAGTTCTACACCGAAGTGATGGGCATGAAGCTGCTGCGCACCACGGACCGCCCGGACCAGAAATATTCCCTCGCCTTTGTCGGCTACGACACCGAGGACAAGCAGGCGGTGATCGAGCTGACCTACAACTACGGCACCGACAAGTACGACCTGGGCACCGCCTTCGGGCACACCGCATTCGCGGTCGACGATGTCTACAAGACCTGCGAGCAGGTCAAGGCCAAGGGCGGCGCCGTCACCCGCGAAGCCGGCCCGGTAAAGGGCGGCGATACGGTGATCGCTTTTGTGCAGGACCCGGACGGCTACAAGATCGAGCTGATCCAGTCGCACTGAGCGGGCAGCGGAAACCAGCGGCTAGACTGCTGTTTCGCCCTTGGCCGCGGCGCCGGCCAAGGCATTGGCCAGGCGCACGTAGTTCTCCAGCGGGATCTCCTCGGCGCGCGCCCGCGTGTCGATGCCCGCCGCTTCCATCTGCGCCTCGCTGGCGTGGCCCTTCAGGGTATTGCGCAGCACCTTGCGGCGCTGGCTGAAGGCCCGGGTCACCAGCAGCCCGAGGCCCTCCAGGCTCACGGCGTTCAGGGCGCCAACCGGCTTGGGAATCATGCGCACCACCGCCGAATCGACCCGGGGTGGGGGATCGAAGGCATCCGGCGGCACTTCGAGTATCCGTTCCATCTCGAAGCGGTATTGCAGCATCACCGAGAGCCGCCCGAATTCCTTGCCGCCGGGTTCGGCGACCATGCGCTCGATCACCTCGGCCTGCAGCATGAAGTGGCAATCGATGACGCGTTCGGCGTAGTCCGCGAGGTGAAACAGCAGCGGCGTGGAAATGTTGTACGGCAGGTTGCCGGCCACGCGCATGCGGCGCTCGTCGCCGGCGACCAGCGCGCCGAAGTCGAACTTGAGCGCGTCGCCTTCATGGATGGTCAGGCGCTCGTTGCTGTAGTCGCGCTTCAGCTTGGCGATCACGTCGCGATCGATCTCGACCACATGCAGGTGGTCCAGGCGCGCGAGCAGGGGCTTGGTCAGCGCGCCCAGGCCGGGGCCGATTTCCACCATCAGGTCGGCGGCCTGCGGGCGGATGCCGTCGACAATCGCGGCGATGATGTCCTGGTCAACCAGGAAATGCTGCCCGAAACGCTTGCGGGGAATATGAGCCATAAGCGAAGTTTAACGGACTGGTCACCAAAGCACCCTGTCGGACCGCGGGTGCGCGGATTATGATGCCGGAGGCACCGGCGGCGCATCGGCTCGCCGGCTCACTTATTCACCCAGCACGGAGACAACAACATGAGCGAAACCCGCAAGGACATCCACGATCAGGGCATGAAAATCCGCCGCGCGGTGGTCGGCGATGCCTACGTCGACAAATCCCTGGCCACCATGGACGACTTCAACCGCGACCTGCAGCACCTGGTCACCGAATATTGCTGGGGCGCGGTGTGGGGCCGCCCCGGCCTGGCGCGGCGCGACCGCTCGATCCTCAATCTGGGCATGCTGGTGGCGCTGAATCGCGCGCACGAACTCAAGCTGCACATCCGCGGCGCGCTGAACAACGGCATCACGCGCGACGAGATCAAGGAGATCATCCTGCAGACCGCGATCTACTGCGGCGTGCCGGCCTCGCTGGAAGCCACGCGCGTGGCCAGGGAGGTGTTCGCCGAGGAAGACAGCAAGTGAGCGCCGCCCCGGCTATCGCCCCCGGCGCGGCGATCGCATTCGCCGGCCTGGGGCTGATGGGCACGCCGATGGCGGCCAATCTGGCACGCGCCGGCTATCGCGTGCACGCCATCGACGCCAACCCGCAGGCGGTGGATAAGCACAACGCCGAATTTCCGCAAGCCGGCGCGGCGCTCGAAGAATGCAGCGCGGCCATCCTGATACTGCCGAACGGCGACATCGTGCGCTCGGTGCTGCTCGAAGGCGAAGCAGCGCTGGTGCGGCACCTGCCGCCCGGCGCGCTGATCATCGACATGAGCTCCTCCTCGCCGGTAGGCACGCGCGCCTTGGCCGGCGACTTGCGCGATCTCGGCTTCGGCTTGATCGACGCGCCGGTCTCGGGCGGCGTCAAGCGCGCGGTTCCCGGCACGCTGGCGATCATGGCGGGCGGCGGTACCGAAGACATCGAACGTGCACGCCCGCTGCTGGAAAAGCTCGGCAACTCGATCCACCTCACAGGCGCCATCGGCACCGCGCACGCGATGAAGGCGCTGAACAACTACGTCTCGGCGGCCGGCCTGATGGCGGCGGCCGAGGCAACGATCGCGGCGCAGAAATTCGGCCTCGATCCGCACACGGTGGTGAACATCCTCAATGCATCGACGGGCATGAACAACAGCACGCAGAACAAGTTTGCGCAGTTCATCCTGTCGCGCAAGTTCAACGCGGGTTTCTCGCTCGGCTTGATGGCCAAGGACCTGCGCATCGCGCTGGAGGTGATCGAGTCCACCGGCACGCCGGACTGGATCGCGCGCCCGGTGGTCGATGCGGCCAACCGGGCCGAAGCGGCACTCGGCGGTACCGAAGACCACACCGGCGCGGTGAAGATATGGGAGCAGGCAGCGCAGGCGCGGATGGGGGTGACGTAGCACTTGCGCGCAGCAAGCCCCCGACAAATAAAACCAGGAGACGAAGTTGAGCCAGCAACCCTACGAGGTCTACGCCATCCGCTATGCCACGGTGGTGCGCAAACACGCCGGTGAGAATTTCATCGGCGCCGATCCGCACGAAAGCGGCGGTACCATGGACTACTTTGTCTGGCTGGTGAAAAACGACGAGCGCAGCTACGTCATCGACACGGGCTTTACCGCCGAGGTCGGCGGCAAGCGCGGCCGCCGCTTCCTGCGCTGCCCTTCCGAAGGCCTGGCGGCGCTGGACGTACCGGTAAGCACGGTGAAAGACGTGGTCATCACCCATCTGCACTATGACCACATCGGCAACTTCGCCCTGTTCCCCAACGCCACCTTTCATCTGCAGGACCGCGAGATGGCCTATGCCACCGGGCGCCACATGGCCAGCCCGGTGATGAACGGCGCCTACGAAGTCGGGGACATCACGGCGATGGTGCGCGAGGTATACCGGGGCCGGGTGCGCTTCTACGATAGCGACGCGACGCTGGCACCGGGTCTCTCGATCCACCACGTCGGCGGCCACACCGACGGCCTACAGATCGTGCGCGTGTTCACCCGCCTGGGCTGGATGGTACTGGCCTCGGATGCCACGCACTACTATGCCAATATGGACGAGGCGCGCCTGTTCCCCATTGTGTTCAATGTTGGCGCGATGGTGCAGGGCTGGCAGCGCTGCCGCGAATTGGCGGATAAGCCGCGGTACGTGATTCCCGGCCACGACCCTGCCGTCCTCAAACGCTATCCGGCCGCGGGAGCCGGGATGACGGACTGGATCGCTCGCCTCGATTGCGAGCCGGGGAACCAGGATGCGGAATAATTCGGACAAGGTAGCCGTCGTCACCGGCGCGGCGCGCGGCATCGGCCTGGCGGTGGCCCGGCGCTTTCTCACCGAAGGCTACCGGGTCGGGCTGCTCGATATGGACGCGCCGGCGCTGCAACAGGCGGCCATCGGCCTGGACGCCCCGGACCGTACGCTCGCCCTGGTCTGCGACGTGGCGTTCGCCGACCAGGTGCAGGACAGCATCGGGAAGATCGCCGGGCACTTCGGGCGCATCGACGCATTGGTCAACAATGCGGGTACGGCGGTGTTCAAGCCGATCCTGGAAACCAGTGCGGAGGAATGGACCCGTGTGCTGGCCGTCAATCTCACCGGCCCCTTCCTGTGCTCGCAGGCCTGCGCCCGCGTCATGCTGGGCAACGGCGGCGGCAGCATCGTCAACATCGCCTCGATCTCCGGTCTGCGCGCCAGCACCTTGCGGGTGGCCTACGGCACCAGCAAGGCAGGGCTGATGCATCTGACCAGGCAGCAGGCGGCGGAGCTTGGCAATGCGGGCATCCGCGTCAACGCCGTCGCGCCCGGCCCGGTGGATACCGCGATGGCCAGGCAAGTGCATACGCCGGACATCCGCGCCGGCTACCACGATGCGATTCCGCTCAACCGCTATGGGCTGGAAGAGGAAATCGCCAATGCGGTATGGTTCCTGTGCAGCGATGCTGCCAGCTACGTCAACGGCCAGACCCTGGCGGTCGACGGCGGTTTTGAGGCGACCGGCATCGGCCTGCCCAGCCTGCGCGGCCAATAGCGCGCATCAGCCTCAAGCTACCCGGAAGCGTCCTGGCCGGGGCGTACAATTGATTCTCCCGGGGGAGGAGACATCCCTATTTTTCGAGGTCCATCATGCTGCAAAAAGCCTCTGCCAGCCCCAAGCTTAGAGACCCGTCCCTGTTCAGGCAACAGGCATTCATCAACGGTGAGTGGGTCGATGCCGACGACAAGGCCGTGTTCCCGGTCAACAACCCGTCCAACGGCGCCATCCTGGGCAATGTGCCCAACTTGACGGTCAAGGAAGTGCGCCGCGCCATCGAGGCGGCCGACGCCGCCTGGGGCCCCTGGCGCGCCAAGACCGCGAAGGAACGCGCCGCGATCATGAACAAGTGGTTCGACCTGCTGATGGCGAACCAGGACGACCTGGGCGCGCTGATGACCGCCGAGCAGGGCAAGCCGCTGGCCGAAGCCAGGGGTGAAGTCGCCTATGCCGCCTCGTTCGTCGAATGGTTTGCCGAGGAAGCCAAGCGTGCCTACGGCGACGTGATCCCCGGCCACCAGGCCGACAAGCGCATCGTCGTGCTCAAGGAGCCGATCGGCGTGTGCGCGGCGATCACGCCGTGGAATTTCCCCATCGCCATGATCACCCGCAAGGCCGCTCCAGCCCTGGCTGCCGGCTGCACCATGGTGATCAAGCCGGCCGAGCAGACGCCTTATTCGGCGCTGGCCATGGCCGAACTCGCGCATCGCGCCGGCGTACCCAAGGGCGTGCTGCAGGTGGTCACCGCCGACCTGGACCACACCCCCGCGGTCGGCCTGGAGATGACCACCAACCCGCTGGTGCGCAAGGTGAGCTTCACCGGCTCCACCGAGGTCGGCCGTATTCTGATGAAGCAGGCCTCCTCCACCATCAAGAAGATATCGCTGGAACTGGGCGGCAACGCACCCTTCATCGTGTTCGATGACGCCGACCTGGACAAGGCGGTCGAGGGCGCGATCATTTCCAAATATCGCAACGCCGGGCAGACCTGCGTGTGCGCCAACCGCGTGTTCGTGCAGGACAAGGTGTACGACGCGTTTGCCGAGAAACTTACCGCGGCGGTGGCCAAGCTCAAGGTCGGCGACGGTTTTGGCGAGGGCGTGACCACCGGCCCGCTGATCGATCAGGCCGCCCTGGAGAAAGTGCAGGCCCACGTCGCCGACGCGATAGGCCACGGCGCTTCGGCGCTGATCGGCGGCAAGCAGCCGGCGCTGGGCGGCACTTTCTTCGAGCCCACGGTGCTCAAGAACGTCACCCCGGACATGCGCATCTTCCGCGAGGAAACCTTCGGCCCCGTGGCGCCGCTGTTCCGCTTCAAGGACGATGCCGAAGTCGTCAAGCTGGCGAACGACACCGAGTTCGGCCTGGCGGCCTATTTCTATTCGAACAACCTTTCGCGCGTATGGAAGGTGGCCGAAGGTCTGGAATACGGCATGGTGGGTATCAATACCGGCCTGATCTCTACCGAAGTCGCGCCGTTCGGCGGTGTCAAACAATCCGGCCTGGGCCGTGAAGGCTCCAAATACGGCATGGATGATTTCATGACGGTGAAGTACCTGTGCATGAGCGTGTAAAGAGAGATCGCTTTCGAAATGCTGAAGAACGACTACCAGAATCTCCTGATCGACAACCGCGACAACGGCGTGGTGGTGATCACCATGAATCGCCCCGAGGTCGCCAACGCCTTCAATACCCAGACCGGGCACGACCTGAAGAACTGCTTCTCGGCCCTGGTCGAGCAGGCGCGCGAATACCGCTGCGTGGTACTCACCGGCGCGGGCGACAAGGCTTTTTGCGCGGGCGCGGACCTGAAGGAACGCAATACCCTGACCGACGAGCAATGGGTGCTGCAGCACGAAATCTTCGAGCGCGCCTTCAAGGCGATACTGGACTGCCCGGTACCGGTGATCGCGGCGGTGAACGGCGCGGCCTACGCGGGCGGGATGGAGATCATGCTCCAGTGCGACTTCACCTACGCCTCGACCAACGCGCGCTTCGCCCTCACCGAAGTGTCGCTGGGCATCATGCCGGGGGGCGGCGGCACGCAACTCTTGCCGCGTATCATCGGCGAGCGCCGCGCCAAGGAACTGATCCTTGCCGCCAAGCCGTTCTCGGCGGAAGAGGCCTATGCCTGGGGCCTGGTCAACAAGCTGTGCAAACCGGAAGAACTGATGGGCGACGTGCTCGCCACCGCTGAACGCATTGCCGGCAACGCGCCGATCTCTGTACGCACCGCCAAGCACTCGATCCACCGCGGCCTGCAGATGGACCTGGACTCGGGCATGCTGTTCGAGATCGAGGCCTACCAGCGCATGGTCGGCACGGCCGACCGCAAGGAAGGCATCCGCGCCTTCAACGAGAAGCGCAAGCCGAAGTTCCTCGGCAAGTAGGTACCCGGGTAAAAAGAAGCAAGGCCGGAGCCCGCTGTTTTTTCAGTCCCGTCTACGCCGCTATTTCTCCTTGATGGTGATACGCCACAAGGTGCGCGGATCGTGCGGGTCGGTCAGCGGCGCGGCGTGCAATAGCTGCGCGTTGTCCCAGATGATCACGTCGCCGACCTTGTAGTCGTGCGTATGCAGATACTTCGCCTGGGTGGCGTGCGCCTTCAGCTCGTCGAGCAGTTTGACTCCCTGCGCGTCATCCATGCCTTCAATGCCGAAGGAACTTCCGGAGACCGCATATAGCGCCTTGCGTCCGGTGCGCGGATGTGGCCGCGCCAGACGGTGGTATACCCAGCTCACCTTTTTCTTCTGATCCTCGCTAAGCAGGGAAGCCACGGTACGTGAAGCTTCGTTCATGTCATCGCGGTTGCCATAATGATGGCGTACCACCAGGCCATCGATATTCTGCTTCATCGCCTCCGGCAGCTCTTCGTAGGCACGGGTCTGGTTGGCGAAGGTGGTGCCTTTTTTCTCCTTCGGCATCTGCAGGGCGTGCAGCATGGTGCAGCGGGCCGGGATATCGAGGTAGGAATAGTCGGTGTGGAAATAGGTGCCCGCGTCCGCCAGGCCGGTCGGCTTGCCGTCCTTTTCCACGTTGGAGAGAATCAGGATATTCGGATCCTCCGGGTGGTGAAAGGTGTCGATCACATGCGGCTCGGCACGGCCCCAGAGTTTGCCGAAGGCGCCGAATTGCACCGGCGTCAGCGACTGGCCGGGGAAGACGATGAAGCCGTATTCGTGCAGCGCGGCCTCGGCCTGCCTGTACTCCTCCGGCGCCAATCCCCTGGCGAGGTCGGCGCCGGTGATGCTCGCGCCCAGCATGGGCGACAGCGGTTCGATTTGCAGCATGGCTTGCCTCAACGAATGTTCACTTGAGCAACTCGGGGGAGATCAGCTTGGGCAGGATCAGCGGGATCGCCGGCCACAGAATGATTGCCACCAATACCAACAACATCGGGATGAGCATGATCAAGGTGTCCTTGAGCGCGTAGCGCAATCGGACTTTGGCGACGGCGCAGGCCACCATCAGGCACATGCCGTAGGGCGGCGTCACCAGCCCGAAGGCCAGCGAGACGATGCCGATGATGGCGAACTGCACCGGGTGCATGCCCACCGCCGTCACGGCCGGCTCCAGCGTGGTGCCGACGATGATGATGGCGGGGATCGCATCCAGGAAGCAGCCGACCACCAGGAAGGCAAAGGCTATCAAAAAGCCCATGCCCACCTGCCCGAGTCCCCAGCTTTGCACATTGGCGAGCAGCGCCTTGGGGATCTGGTAATAGGCGAGCAGCCAGCCGAATACCGAGGCCGTGCCGACGCAGAACAGGGCCACCGCGGAAAGCCGCCCGGTCTCCGCCACCGCCTCGATCAACTGCTTGGTACCCATCTCGCGATAAAAGAACAGGGACAGCACCGCTGCGTACAGCACCGCCACCGCCGCCGATTCGGTCGCGGTGAACCAGCCGAGCAGGATGCCGCCGACGATGATAAAGGGCGTGAGCAGCGCCGGCACTGAGAGCACCGCGGAAGTGAAGAATTCCTTGATGGTGGCGCGCGGATACACCGGGTAATTGCGTTTTTTCGCATAGACGTGCACCGTAGCCATCTGCGCCAGGCCGATCAGCACGCCGGGGATGACGCCGGCGAGATACAGCGCACCGATCGATACCGACAGCACTCCGCCCCACACCACCATCAATATCGACGGCGGGATGATCACCGCCAGCACGGCGGAGACTGCCGTGATCGCGATCGAGAACGACAGGTCATAGCCTTCCTTGACCTGGGCATCGATGAAAATCTTGCTCTGGCTGGCGGCATCCGCCGTGCTTGAGCCGGAGATGCCGGCAAAAAATACCGAGAGCAGCACGTTGATCTGCGCCAGGCTGCCGGGAAAGTGGCCCACCATGGAGCGTGATAATCGCATCAGCCGGTCGGTGATGCCGCCGATGTTCATCAGGTTGGCGGTGAGAAGGAAGAACGGCACCGCCAGCAGAATGAAGGAGTTGTAGGCCTTGAACATTTCGTTGAACAAGACCATGGGCGAGAGCCGGTCCTCGATCAGCAATACCGGCAGGCAGGCCAGGCCGAGGGCAAAAGCCACCGGCACGCGGGCGATGAGCAGGGCGAAGAACACGCCGAACAGCACGATGGCGGCCATGCCGGGAGTGAGGGTCGGCATCATGCGGGCACCCTCCCTGTCACGATGCGGAAGTCGCCAACGAACTGCTCGCCGAGATAGATCAGCCAGGTGACCCCGGCGATCGGCCAGGCGATGAAGATCAGCCACATCGGCAGATCGGCGATCTCGGAAGTCTGGTCCCAGCCGAAGCTGGTGAACTGCCAGCCCCACCAGACACACACCAGGGCGAACATCAGAATGAAAACGTTCGACACCATGCGCAGCAGCGCGTCCGGCCGCGGCGAAAGTTCGGGCCAGATGTCAACATCGAAGTGCAGGCGCTCGCGCAGCCCCACCATCGCGCCCAGCATGACCATCCAGATGAAGAAGAAGCGGCTCATTTCCTCGGTCCAGATGTAGCGGGGAATGAGATCGGTAAAACGGGAGAAGATTTGCAGGGAAACCGGGATGATCAGGATCATCACGGTGGCGATCATCAGCCAGGTAAGCAGCCTATGGTAGGCATTGATAATTTTTTTCATGTTCCGCCAGGGAAAGGGACGTGCTTGGAATGCGCATCCGCCCGGCCCCTCGGCCGGGCGGATGCGCCAAGATCAGCGCGGCGCGCGTCCCGCCTTACTTGATGGCATCGACCTTCGCCAGAATGGCGACGGCATCGATTTCCTTGGCGTATTCCTTTTTCACCGGCTCGGCCAGCGCGAGCATCTTCGGGCGCTCGGTGAAGGGATAGGTCTTGAGCTTGCCGGCCTTCTCCAGCGCGGCGATCTTGGCCGCGTCCTCGCCCGACTCCACATCGCGGCCGTACTTGCCCGCCTCCTTGCCGGCCTTGATGATGGCCGCCTGCAGGTCCTTCGGCAGTTTCTTGAAGGTCTTGCCGGAGAAGCAGATCGGCCGCACCGTGATGGCATGCTGGGTCAGCGAGAGCGCCGGAGCGACTTCGTAGAACTTCATCTGCTCCACGCCGGCCGCCTCGTTCTCCGCTCCCATGATCACGCCGGACTGGATCGCGTTGTAGATCTCGTTGTAGGCAATCACCGAGGGCTTCGCGGTGACGGCGTTGAAGATCTTGGTCTGGATCGGCGCGCCCATCACGCGCATGGTCAGGCCGCTCAGCTCCTTCATGTTGCGCACCGGATTCTTGGCGAAGATGTTGCGCGTACCGCCGCCGGCGTAGCCGATGATCAGCACGTCGGCTTTCTTGGCGACGTCGTTGACGATCGGCTGGAAGGCGTCCGAATCGAGCACCTTGTTCCAGTGGTTCAGGTCGCGAAACAGGAAGGGCATGTCCATCAGCGGCGCGGCCTTGGCAAAGGTCGACATGTGCGAGGGCGAGACGATGCCGTAGTCCACCGAGATGCCCTGGTTCATGTAGGCGAAATATTCCTTTTCCAGGCCCAGCTCGCTGTTACGGTGCAGCACGAAATTGATCGGCTTGCCGTAGTATTTTTTCACCAGCTCCTCGAACTTCAGGAGGGATTTGTTGAAGGCGTGGTCGTCGTTGAACTGGACGGCGCCGTGCAGGGTGATGGCCTGCTGGGAAAATGCCGGTGCGGAAAAAGCGGATGCAAATGCAAACAGGGCGAAAGCGCTGACGCGCGCGGCCCATTGGTGCAATGAACGCATGACTCCTCCTATCTGGGTGTACGGCGGACTGTCTCCAATGCTTTTTGTCGATTATTCGTCCAGCGGATAAGCCGGATTTTTCTTGGTCAACGGCCGGTTAACCGGCTCGTTAATTGCAGCATTGCATATCGCACCCAAAACTGTCAATTTGCGCTGCCGCAGTCGAGTGCGCGCAAAGCGCGCAAAATACGCATAGGCGTTCAACCTGATTTCCGGAGTTATTGCTGCATGCACAAGCAACCTGTTATCGTCGCCGGCGCCGGTCCGGTCGGCCTGATCACCGCCCTCATCCTCGCCCGCAACGATGTGCCCGTACTGGTCCTGGAGGCCGAACCCGGCCTCACCCACGACCTGCGCGCCGGCACCTTCCACCCGCCCACCCAGGAACTGATGGAGCCCCTGGGCATCACCGCGCGCATGCACGAGATCGGCATCAAGGTGCCACGCTGGCAGCAGCGCGACCGCACAGAGGGCATCGTGGTGGAGTGGGACCTCGGCCTGCTGAAGAACGACACGCCCTACCCCTACCGCTTTCACCTCGAGCAGCATCGCTTGACGCCCATCGTTTTCGATCTGCTCAAGCAATATCCCCATGCGCAGGTGCGCTTCTCCGCCCGCATGGCCGGCTTCACGCAGGACGCTGACGGCGTCACGGTGACGGCGCAAACCCTGGACGGCGATGAGGAGATCACCGGGGCCTGGCTGGTCGGTGCCGACGGCGGGCGCAGCACGGTGCGCAAGAGCGCCGGCATCGCCTTCGAGGGCTTCACCTGGGAAGAGCGCTACGTGGTGATCAGCACGCCGCACGACCTCGGGCGCTACGGCTATACCAGCAACGCCTACATCGCCGATCCGGACGAATGGCTGGGCATATTCCACATGCCCGACGTGGCCCCGCCCGGCCTGTGGCGCATGGCCGCGCCGGTCAAGCCCGGCGTCGATGAGAAGGAGGCGTTGTCGGACGCGTATGCGCAGCGCATGCTCAAGCGTTTCTTCCCGGTCACCGAGGAATTGCCGGTGCCGTATCGCGGCATCTACAGCGTGCACCAGCGGGTCGCGGCGCAGTTTCGCCAGGGTCGCGTGTTGCTCGCCGGCGACTCGGCGCACGTGAACAATCCGCTGGGCGGTTTTGGGCTCAACAGCGGCATTCACGACGCCGTCAATCTCGGCGGCAAGCTGGCGCGGGTGATGAACGGCGAGGCCGGCGAAGACCTGCTCGATCTCTACGTGCGCCAGCGCCGCGCCACCAACCTCGAGTATGTGCAGAACATCTCGATCAAGAACAAACAAATTCTCGAAGAGAAAGACCCGGCGGCTAAGCGCAAGTGGATCGACGGCCAGCGTGCGCTTGCCGCCGACCCGGTGAAGGCGCGCGAATACCTGCTGAGCAGTTCGATGATCAACAGCCTGCGCCACGCCGATTCGATTACTTAGATTAAGGCAGAAAGCGCGGCTCGCGCAAGACGGGCCGCGTCACCATGTAAAAAGATTCGGAGACAAAATGAAACGCCGACACGCCCTGCTCGCGCTCGCCGCAACTTCCCTGCTCACTGTGACTGCCGGCCCCGCGCGGGCCCAGGGCCAGGCCTATCCGAACCGCCCGATCCGCATGATCGTGCCCTTCACGCCCGGCACCGGCATCGATATATTGGCCCGCACTGTCGGGCAGAAGCTCGGCGAGCGCCTGGGCCAGCCCATCCTGGTCGACAACAAGCCCGGCGCTTCCGGCAACATCGGCTCGGACCTGACCGCCAAGTCGCCGCCCGACGGCTATACCCTGATGATGACGGTGAACACCTACGCCAGCAACGCCAGCCTTTACAAAAAGCTGCCCTTCGACCCGGCCAAAGACATCACCCCGGTGATGCAGATCACCGTCGGCTACATGGCCCTGGGCGTTACCCCGTCCGCGCCGTATCACAGCATGGCGGAGTTCGTCGCCGCGGCCAAGGCGCAGCCGGGCAGGCTGTTCTATGGCTCACCGGGCGTGGGCACGCCGCACCACCTGCTGATGGAACTGGTCAAGCAAAGCGCCGGCATCAACGTTGTCCACGTTCCCTACAAGGGCTCGGCCGGCTTTGTCACCGACCTGCTCTCCGGACAAGTGCCGATCTCCTTCCTGCCGGTGCATACCGCATTGCCGCACGTCAAGGCAGGCAAGCTGCGCCTGATCGCCATGGTCGGCAGCAAGCGCTCGCCGTTCGCTCCGGAGGTGCCCACGCTGGGCGAAGCCGGCATCAAGGCGGTCGATCCCGACCTCTGGTACGGCATGATGGCCCCCGGCGGCACGCCCAGGGAAATCGTGGACCGGGTATATCGCGAAACCCTCGCCGTCGCCAGCTTGCCCGAGGTGAAGGAAAGCCTGACCAAGCAGGGCATGGACGTGGTGACCAGCACGCCCGACCAATTCAACGCGCTGGTGAAAGCCGACCTGGAACGCTGGGCCAAACTGGTCAAGGAGACCGGCATCACCGCCGAGTAGGGCCACCCCGGCGCCATGCTGCCCGGCCGTCAGCGAATCAGCGCCCGCGCCAGACCGCGCGGCCCGGACCAGAGCCAGTCGAGCAGGCCGGTTTCGACGCGCATCATCTCTTCGGCCATGCCCTGCCAGTGCAGGCGCTGCTCGTCCATCCAGGAAGCGACATCAGGGGCGGGCAGGCACAGCACGGCGCTGCTCTCGGTACCGAGGGAGGAAACGCTCATCCCCTGCTTGCGGGCGATGTGCAGGATGGCGGCGTTCTCGCGCAGGCAGTGCATGAAAATGCGGCCGATGTAACGATTGCGCGCCCAGGCAGCGGCTTGCGCGAACAGGCGGCTGCCCATGCCACGCCCCCGCCGTCCCGGCAACACCGAAAGCCCCAGCTCGGCGCCCTCGCCTGCCGGTGCCACATGCACCACCGCCGACAGTTCATGCCCCTCACCGGGGATGGCGAATACCGCCTCGGTATCGAAATCGATCAGGTCTACGTAACAGTCCAGGGCGTGCTCGTTCAGCGCCGCGCCGAAGCGCAGGCGCCGGTCTTCGGCATTCAAGGCATGGTAGTGAAATCGCAGACGCCGGCGGTCGGCGTCGGTCAGCATCTGCACGGCATGAGTGAGCACGGCGCCCTCGAATAGTCAGGATGCCTGATGAAAAGCAAGACGTATTCCCGCCGCGCGCATCTGGCGGCATATTAGTGGAGGGACTCTAATTCACGCGAATCTCACGTGAATCCCACGCAAATAGCAGATGCATGACTCTCGCCCCCGCGCCTGCCCAGGCCGACTAGCGATACAGCTGCCCGCCGTCGATATCGATCACCGTGCCGGAGAGATAGCTGGCCTTGGCCGAGGCGACATAAGCGACGACATCAGCCACTTCCTCCGGCTCGCAGACGCGGTTGAAGGGCATGTTGGTCATCAGTTCTTCCCAGCGCGACTCGTCGCCGAAAGTCGCCTTGGCGCGCGCCTTGGAGAGGGTGATGATGCGGTCGGTACGCGTCGCGGTCGGGTTCACGCCGATCACCCGCACGCCCTTGTTGGTGCTGCCCGCGCCGATGCCCTTGGTGAAGGCGATCAGCGCGGCGTTGCCGGCAGCGCCGCAGATGTAGTCGAACGAGGGCTTGACGCCCGCCAGGCCGATCACGTTGACGATCACGCCGGACCCGCGCGCCATCATGCCCGGCAGCACTTCGCGGGTCATGTTGATGTAGCCGAACACCTTCAGGTCCCAGGACTCGCGCCAGCGCGCCTCGTCGATCGCCTCGATGTTGCCACCGGGAATCGCACCGGCGTTGTTGACCAGCACATCGAGCGGGCCGCAGGCCGCGACCAGCGACTTGGCAACATCGCCCTTGGACAAGTCGGCCGGATGCAGGGTCACCCGCACGTTCGCCACCTTGGCAATCTCGCCCTTGGCTGCTTCCAGGCGGCCGGCATCGCGCGCGGCCAGGTGCAGGTTCGCGCCTTCCAGCGCGAAGGCCTTGGCGCAGGCCAGGCCGATGCCCTTGGAGGCGCCGGTGATCAGTACGGTCTTGCCCTTCAGTCCCAGGTCCATCGCAGTCTCCTTGTTTTGGCCAGTGCCTAGTGCCCGCGCATCTCATGCATGATGCGCTTTTTCATTTCGTTGAAGTGCTCGTCGGTCAGCGTATCGAGGTTGCGCGGACGCGGCAACTCCACCGGTATACGCGTGGCGATGCGCCCCGGACGCGCGCTCATCACGTAGATGGTGTCGGCGAGCAGGATCGCCTCATCGATATCGTGGGTGACAAACACCACGGTCTTTTTCAGCGCCTGCCAGACGTCCAGCAGCAATTCCTGCATGGTCAGGCGGGTCTGCGCGTCGAGCGCGCCGAACGGCTCGTCCATCAGCAGCAGCTTGGGCTCCATCACCAGCACGCGCGCGATGCCGACGCGCTGGCGCATGCCGCCGGAGAGTTGCACCGGCAGGTGTTCGTGGAACTTTTCCAGACCCATCAGCTTGAGGGTCTCGCGCGCCTTTGCCTCGTACTTGTCGGCGGACAGGCCCTGTACCTTCGGACCGAACACCACGTTTTCCCAGACATTGAGCCAGGGGAACAGCGCCGCTTCCTGGAACACCACGGCGCGATCCGGCCCGGGCTTGCTGACCGCCTGGCCATAGACCTTCAAGTCACCCGCGGTGGTCGCTTCAAAGCCGGCCAGCAGGTTGAGGAGCGTGGATTTACCGCAACCGGAGGGCCCGAGCAAGGCGGCAAATTCGCCGTCGGCAATCGCCAGGTCGATGCCCTGCAGGGCGGTCACCGGATTGGCGCCGGGGTAAATTTTGTCGACCCCGGCGATGTGGATTGCGTCGGAACTCATCAATAGCTTTGCAGGCGGCGCCAGGTGAGCGCGCGGTTTTCGATCAGCACGATCAGCCGGTCGCTCAGATACCCCATCAGGCCAATGGAAACCATATCGGCGATCACCACATCCATGCGGCCTACGTAATAGGCGTCCCACAGCACGTAGCCCAGGCCGGACTTCACCGCCACCATCTCGGCGACGATCACCGCCGTCCACGCTATCCCCAGGCCGATGCGCAGGCCGGTGAATACCGAGGGCAAGGCGGCCGGCAAGATCACCCGGCGCAGCAGCGCGCCGCCGCCCGCGCCCATCATGCGCGCGGCGCGCACCAGGTTCTTGTCGACATCGCGCGCGCCCTGCGTGGTGTTGACCACGATGGGGTAAAAAGCACCGAGGGTAATGAGAAAGATGGCGCCGAAATCCTTGATGCCGAACAGTGCGATGGAGAACGGCAGCCAGGCGGTGATCGGGATGGGGCGCAGCCACTGGATCGACGGGTCGACCATCTGCGCCGCCAGCCGGCTCCAGCCGATCAGCACGCCCAGCGGCACGCCCAGCACGATGGCGAGCAGGTAGCCCTGGCCAACCCGCTCCAGCGAAAACCACAGGTTGGCCGCCCAGGTACCGCTATAGGGATTGAGCGACAAGCCGCCGGGGCCGGCGATCCACACCCACCAGGCGCGCATCACCGCGGAGGGCGTGGGAATCAATCCGTCGATCAGCAGATTGAACTGGCCCAGCACTTCCCATAGCAGCAGGAAAGCGAGCGGCAAGCAAATCGCCAGCGCCATGCGCTTGCCGCGCTGGCCGGAAAGGGAACTGCTCATGACATCGGAAACGCGACGGAACGAAGGCCTGGCCTATTTGCCGCCCGCGCCTTTCACGAACGAGGTGTCCCAGAATTCGGCGATCTGATCCGACACATCCTTCTGGATCACGCCCAGCTCATTGAAAGCCTTCGCCTGGCGCTTGATCTGGCCGAGGTCCACCACGCCGCCCAGCTTGATCGGCTTGGCGGCTTCGATGGCGGTGGGCAGCGGCAGGCCGGTGAACTGCGCATAGGCCTCGGCAAACTTCTGCGGCGAAGCCTGCAGTTGCTCCATCGAATTCACGTAGGCCCAGACGAAGCGTTGCACCGCCTCCCTCTTGCTGGCGGCGGCAGCGCGGGTCGCGGCCAGCATGCCGAGCTCGGCGCCGACCGATTTGGACTGGCTGTATTCCAGGCCCTTGGCGAAGTAGCCGTAACCTTCGATCACCGGGATCGACTCGAACGGCTCCCAGGTGGCGATCGCGTCCACGTCGCCGCGCTTGAGCGCCTGGTCAAAGTTGGCGCCGGCGCCCTGGATCTTCACTTCCGTGAAGCTGTTGTAGGGCACACCCTTTTCGGTCAGCGTGGCGGCCAGCTGGAACCATACAGCGGAGCCCGGCGCGACGCCGACCTTCTTGCCCTTGATATCGCCCCAGGTCTTCAGGTCCAGGCCCTTGCGCGCGATCAGGTACTTGGGCGAGGAGCCGACACCCATGATGCCGACCATGTTGCGCGAACCTTGCGAGAGCGCGATCGCCAGGTCGGCGGGGCCGACAGTGGCCATGTCCAGCGAGTTGGAGAGCAGCGCGGTGCGCGCATCGGCATAACGCACGAACTCGACCAGCTTGAGTTCGACACCCATCTTCTTCAGGTCATCGACGATCAACACCATCGGCGCCAGATGCCCCACCTTCTGATAGCCGACCGTCAGGCTCACCGGCTGCGCGAGAGCCGCGGGGCGCGGGCCGACCGCGGCGGCAAGGGTGGAGATGCAAAGGGCAGCCAAGGCGGCGGCGCCACGCAGCAAGGGGAAACACAGTGCAGTTTTCATGACTCTCTCCATGCAATAAGCGGGCCGCACATCGAATGTATCTACATGAATGTAAAGACATTATTGCCCCGGCGGCGTCCTGACATCAACGCCGCCGCAAGCTCACGCGTCAACCTGAAATCACTTGTTGTGGAAGTCAGGCGTGCGCTTTTCCATGAAGGCGGTGCGCCCTTCCTTGTAGTCGGCGCTGTTGAAGCAGGCATCGACCATCTTCGCCACCAAGGCGGCATCGCGCTCGCCCTTGGGCTTGCGCAGCTCCATCAGCGCGCGCTTGGCCGCGGCAATGGTCAGCGGCGCGTTCTCCTGCACCGTGCCGCAGTAGCCGTGCACGAAGGCTTCGAGTTCGATCGCCGGCACCACCTTGCTGACAAAGCCCATCTGCTGTGCATCAGCGGCGCCGAAAATACGCGCGCTGAAAAACAGGTCCGAGGTATTCGCCGGCCCGATGATGGCGGAGAAGCGCTCGATGCCGTCCATGCCGTAGCCCAGACCCAGGCGCGCGGCCGGCATGCGGAACTTGGCATCGTCGGAGCAGAAGCGGATGTCGCAATTGGCCGCCAGGCCCAGGCCGCCGCCCATGCACACGCCGCGAATCTTTGCAATCGTCGGCTTGGGGCAGTTAAGCACCGACTTGTAGCCGGAATCGACCGCCGCGTTGTAGACCGCCTGCGCTTCCGCGCTGTTGCGCTTCTCGCCGAACTGCGAGATGTCGGCGCCGGAAACAAAGGCCTTTTCGCCCGCGCCCTGCAGCAGCACCACGCGGATTTCGTTGTCGGCGACGAACTCGTCGATCGCCTGCTTCACACCGGCCCACATTTCCATGTTGACCGCGTTGAACTTGCGCTGGTTGTCGAACTCGATGATGCCGACGCGGCCTTCACGCTTGACGTTCAGCTTGCCGGGTTGCTCTTCAGTTTTGATATCGCTCACGTTTGCCTCTCAGATGACTTGGTTCTTTTTCAGCTCTTCGAGCTGCGCCGCGCTCACACCCAGCGCCGCATACACTTCCGCGTTGTGCGTGCCGGGCGCGGCGATGGTGCTCTTGATCGCCGCCGGCGTGCGCGAAAGCTTGACCGGCTGGGCCACCAGCCTGATCTCGCCCAGTTCGGGGTGCATCACGGCCTCGGCCGCATGCAGGTGCTGCACCTGCGGATCGGCGAATACCTCGGCCATGTTGTAGATCGGGCCCGAAGGCACGCTGGCCTCGTTCAGGGACTTGATCCAGTACTCGGTGGCCTGCTTGCCGAAACTCTCGTTGAGCGCGGCGTTGAGGGCCGGACGGTTCTTGTAGCGCAGCTTCTCGTTGGCGTAGTCGGGGTGCTCGAGCAGATCCTGCCTGCCCATCGACTCGCACAAGCGCTTCCAGTTGCCCTGGCCGGAAGCACCAAGGTTGAAGAAGCCGTCGGAAGACTTGAACACGCCCATCGGCGTGCTGGTCGGATGGTCGTTGCCGGCCTGCGGCGGCACTACGCCGGTCATCAGGTAGCGCGCCGACTGGAAGTCGTTGACCGCGATCTGCGCCTGCAGCAGCGAGGACTGGATCCACTGGCCTTCACCGGACTCTTCGCGTTCCAGCAGCGCGATCATGATGCCAAGAGCCGCGTACAAACCGGCGGTGGTATCGGCCACCGCCACGCCGGCGCGCACCGGGCCCTGGCCGGGCAGGCCGGTCACCGACATCAGGCCGCTCATGCCCTGGGCGATCTGGTCAAAGCCAGGACGCTCGCGGTACGGGCCATCCTGGCCGAAACCGGAGATCGAGGCGAGGATGATGCGCGGGTTGACCTCCTTGAGCGACTCGTAGTCCACACCAAGGCGGAACTTGACGTCGGGGCGGTAGTTCTCCACCACCACGTCGGCGTTCTTGACCATCTGCATGAACAGCGCCTGGCCCTCCGGCTTTTTCAGGTTCAGGGTAATGGTGCGCTTGTTGCGATGCAGGTTCTGCATGTCGTAACCGGTACGGTCGCCGGACATGCCTTCGTTGGGATCAACGCCCGGCGGCGATTCGACCTTGATGACGTCGGCACCGAAGTCGGCGAGCATGCGCACGCAGGTGGGGCCGGCGCGCACGCGCGACAGGTCTAGGACTTTGAAACGCTTCAGTGCAGGGGAGGCTGGCGAGAAGGGCATGGTGGGCGCGCAGTTGACCGGTCTCAATCACCGGTTTTGTCTTGACAAGTAACGAATTGGACAGCCCGCATGTAAAGCGGTACGGACAGCTTCACACTATACCTTGGACACGCGCATTTCCGGTGCGCTTCAGGTTCCGGGGCGCAGGGCTTCGAGCAGGCTGCCCAAGCGCAGCAGCAAGGCATCCATGCCGGGCCGCGCGATCAGCTGCAAGCCCAGCGGCAGCCCGGCCGCATCCCGTCCCCAGGGCAGGCTCAGAGCGGGAGCGCCGCAAAGATTCGCCAGCACGGTGAAGTCAGCCTGGTTTTGCGGCACCGGCGCGCCATGCGCAAAGGCCGCCTGCGGGCAGGTAGGCAGCACCAGCAGGTCCAGGGCGCCCAGGCAGTTATTCAGCGTATCAGCGGCCACGGCCAGTCGCGCGGCGATCTCGGCGCGCCTGCCGGCCTGGCGTACGCCATAGGCAAACAGCTTGCGCAGGTCGGGCGAGAACCCCTCCGGGTCGCCGGCGAGTGCGGCGGCGTGCACCTGGGCACCGTCTATTTCGCACAACAGGAACGCGTCGCGCCGCATCGCCTGCGCGTCCCAGCCGGGCAGGCGGGCTTCGATCAGTTGCGCCCCCGCTTCGCGCAGGCAGGTGCGCGCCCCGTCGAGCATGCGCGGTACACCGGCATCGACTTCGACGCCGAGCAGATCGGGCAGCAGGCCGATGCGGCGGCCCTTGAACCCCAGCGCGGTTTGCGCGTCGCCCTCGCCTTGCAGCGCATGCCAGGCGGAAGCAATGGCGGACACCGCGGGCGCAAGCAGGCCCATATGGTCCAGGGTCGGCGACAACGGCACCACGCCTTGCAGGCTGAGCGCGCCGCGCGTCGGCTTGTAGCCGGCCACGCCGCAATAGGCGGCGGGGATGCGCACCGAACCCATGGTGTCGGTTCCCAGCGCGAGGTCGCAGAGACCAGCAGCCACCGCCGCCGCCGAGCCGCCACTGGAGCCGCCCGGCGTATAGCCCGGGCGGAGCGGGTTTTCACAACGCCCGAACCAGGGGTTGTCGCTGGTCGCGCCCAGCGCGGCTTCGTGCAGATTGGCCTTGCCGACGATCACCGCGCCTAGCGCGTTCAATTGCGCGACTACCGGCGCATCGGCGGCCGCGACTGCGTTTCGATGGTGGCCAATGCCGGCGCTGGTGGGCAGGCCCGCGATATCGATATTGTCTTTTACCGCGACAGCCATGCCGTCCAGCGGGCCAATGCGCGTGCCGGCTTGCGTGCGCGCGTCGCTGGCAGCGGCCGCAGCCAGGGCCGGCGCATGCAGCACGCTGATGAAGGCATGCAGCGCCGGGTTGCGCGCATCCGCCGACGCAAGCATGGCCGCGGTACGCTCGCGCACGCTGCCGGCCATGGTCGGGCTCATCGCTTCAGCACTCCGCCAGAAGGCGACCAAATCCGGGGATGCGGTCGGTAACGCCGGCGTGGCGCAGCGCCAGCCAGTAGGTGGCAACATTCACGCCGATCAGCGGCTTGCCATGCGCAGCCTCGATCTCATCGGTGATGCCTGATACCGGCAGGTTGGTGCCGACGTGAATCAGCGCTTCAGCGCTGGGCCTGTCGATCTCCCGAAAACCTTCGCGGATGCGCTCCAGCGGCACCTGCGCCACCGCCGTCGGCCCGACCGTCTTCAATCCGTTGCTGCTCACCACCTCGTAACCGCAGGCGGTGAAGAACTGCGTGATCATCGCCTCCGCGGGCGGCCAGTAGGGCGTCAGGACCGCGATGCGCCTGGGATTGCCGATCGCCTCCAGCCCCTTGAGCACGGCCATCGACGGCGTGACAAACGGAACCCCGCAATAGTCGCTCAGGCGCCCGACCTCGGCATCGGCCCGGGCGCGGTCGCCACGGAAGGAATGGATCGAATGGCCATGCGCCACCACGTGCGGCTCGCAAGGCAGCACCAGGTCGAGCGCGGCTTCCAGGTGCCCTTCCTCGCTCTCCAGCGCCTTGCGGTACACCTCCATGTCGTCGTACGGGCGCGGCGGCAGCAGCATGCGCGTGACGTGGTTGGTCACCCCCGGTGGGCGCATCGCCTCCATCTCCGGCTGCACGATGGTGTTGGTGGCCGGCACCACCACCGCGATCTTGGCGCGGCTGGCAAGGATGTCGGTGGAGGGGGCTTTGTGGGCAGGCATGCGGCGTTCTCGCTCACTCGATTTTCAGGTTGGCGGCCTTCACCGCGTCCGCCCACAGGGCGATATCGGCGCGGATCGTGTCGCCGAACTCGGCGGGCGTGTTGCCGATGGTGTCGACACCGAGCGCCTCCATGCGCTGCGCGAAAGCAGGAACGGCGGTAATCTTCCTGATCTCCTCGGCGAGGCGGCTTACGACGGCAGGCGGCGTGCCGGCCGGGGCCATCAGGCCGTTCCAGGTGATGGTGCGAAAACCGGGAAAGCCGGACTCGGCAATGGTCGGCACGTCGGGCAATTGCCTGGCGCGTCTCTCGCTCGACACGCCGATGATGCGGACATTGCCGCCCGCCGCATGCGGCGCCAGTTCGGAGAGATTGCCGAAATACATCTGCACCTGGCCGCCCAGCAGGTCGGCGACCGCCGGCGCGCCGCCCTTGTAACTGACATGGGTCATATCCAGCCCGGCGCGCTTGACGAACAGCGCCGCGGACAGATGCGAGACGCTGCCCGAGCCCCCCGACGCGTAGTTGGTCTTGCCCGGATTGGCTTTCACGTAGGCAACGAACTCGCGCACGTTGTTGGCAGGCACTGATTTATGCACGCCCAGCACGAAGGGGTTGCTGCCGATGTTGCTGACCGGCACGAAGTCCTTTACCGGGTCGTAGTTCTGCTTCGCTACCGCGGGCAGCACGGCAACCAGGGGCATGGCCGCCATCAGCAGGGTATAACCGTCGGGCGAAGCGTGGGCGACAAAGTCGGCGGCGATCGCACCATTGGCACCGGCACGGTTTTCCACCAGCACCTGCTGGCCCAGCACGGCGGTGAGGCGCTCGGCCGTCAGCCGCGCGATACCGTCGGTATTGCCGCCGGCCGCGAAGGGCACGACGATCTTGACCGGCTTTTGCGGCCAGGCCTGGGCATGCGCCATCCGCGGCAGGGCGCCCAATACGCCGGACAGGGCGACGGCGACGACCATTGCCCTGCGCATGCGTGAAGACTTGTTTGCCGCCGGTGACTGCGCAATCATGACTTGCTCCGTCGTATGTCGATACGCCAGAAATGCACGCTCCATGCCAGGACAATCAAGTTTCACATGCGCAAGACCGGGTCGGAACCACTTTCTCAGCTTTATCCACCAGACGGAGAGACCGCGAATTTCCGTGAATGTCCGTACCTGTCCATAAACGCGGCCCTCCCCTGCACGCGCTCAGAACGAGCGCGGCAGGCCGAGAATATGCTCGGCCACGTAGGACAAAATCAGGTTGGTCGAGATCGGCGCCACCTGGTACAGCCGCGTCTCGCGGAATTTGCGTTCGATATCGTACTCCGCCGCGAAGCCGAAGCCGCCGTGGGTCTGCAGGCACACGTTGGCCGCCTCCCACGATGCCTTGGCGCACAGGTACTTGGCCATGTTCGCTTCCGCGCCGCAGGGCTGATGCGCGTCGAACAACTCGCAGGCCTTGTAGCGCATCAGGTTGGCGGCCTCGATCTCGATGTAGCTCTCGGCGATCGGGAACTGCACGCCCTGGTTCTTGCCGATCGGGCGGTCGAACACGATGCGTTCATTCGCATATTTTTTCGCACGGTCGATGAACCAGTAGCCGTCGCCGATGCACTCGGCCGCGATCAGGGTGCGCTCGGCATTGAGGCCGTCGAGGATGTACTTGAAACCCTTGCCCTCCTCGCCGATCAGGTTCTCGGCGGGGATTTCCAGGTTGTCGAAAAACAGCTCGTTGGTCTCATGGTTGACCATGTTGCGGATCGGGCGGACGGTCATGCCCTTGCCGATCGCTTCGCGCAAATCGACGATGAAGATCGACAGGCCTTCGGATTTCTTTTTCACGTCCGCCGCCGGAGTGGTGCGCGCCAGCAGGATCATCAGGTCCGAATGCTGGATGCGCGAGATCCACACCTTCTGCCCGTTCACCACGTAGCGGCCATCCTTTTTCACCGCCGTGGTCTTGAGCTTGGTGGTATCGGTGCCGGTGGTCGGCTCGGTCACACCCATCGATTGCAGGCGCAGTTCGCCGGCGGCGATTTTCGGCAGGTAGCGCTCTTTCTGCTCTTTCGAACCGTGGCGCAGCAGGGTGCCCATGTTGTACATCTGGCCATGCACCGCGCCGGAGTTGGCGCCACCGAAGTTGATCTCTTCCATGATGACGGAGGCCGCCGTCAGGCCCAGTCCCGAGCCGCCGTACTCCTCCGGAATCAGCGCGGCCAGCCAGCCCGCCTTGGTCAAGGCATCGACGAATTTCTCGGGGAAGACACGTGCTTCATCCTGCTGCTGCCAATAGGCGGAGTCGAACTGGGCACAGAGTTCTCGGACCCCGTCGCGAATATCGGGGAAGGCTTGGGCGTGATTCATGGGAATTTGACCTGTGCGGAAAAGTTGCCGGGCGAAATGACAATGCGCGAGCGCTCCGGGCGAATTGGCAATTATCGGTTTGAAACCCGCTTTTCACAACTGATGGGTAGTATCAAGCCGGCGGCGGCATTGCCCCGCCTTTTGTCCTGGCATTGTTCCTTGCCATGGCGGCGCCGTCCTACATCCCTGGTCGGAAAAACCCGGACAGACCCGCCGCGCTTGAACCTGAGACAATGCTCCAGACACCTCCATGAGCGCCACCCTCGTCCCCCTTCTCAAGCCAGCCGGCAATTCCGGCGATGCCTCCGCCGCGGCCGGCGACAGCGCCCTGCTGCGCCTGGTGACCATGAACATCCACAAGGGCCTGTCGATCCTGAATCGGCGTGCCACCGTGCACCTGCTGCGCGACCGGCTGCGCCTGCTGCACCCGGACCTGGTGTTCTGCCAGGAAGTGCAGGAGGAACACAGCGGCCGCAAGCGGCGTTTCGCGCATTGGCCGGACGCCGAGTTGTCCCACTACCTGGCCGCCGATTTCTGGGCCGAGCGCCACTACGGACGCAACGCCGTGTACGACCATGGCCACCACGGCAACGCCATCCTGTCGCGCCACCCGGTGCTCGCCGGCAGCAATCTCGACATCTCCGAATACAAGTTCGAACGCCGCGGCCTGCTGCACGCCGAAGTGCGCCTGCCGCAGCTGGAGCAGCCCCTGCATTGCTACTGCATCCACCTGGCGCTGCTCGAGCGCGGCCGCAGCAAGCAGATCGAATCCATAGTCGAGCGCGTCACCTCGCAAGTGCCCAAGGGCGCCCCGGTGATCCTGGCCGGAGACTTCAACGACTGGCGCAAGCGCGCCAGCACCGCGCTGGGCAAAGCCGGTTTCTCCGAAGTCTTCGAAACCCTGAACGGCAAGCCCGCGCTGACCTTCCCCAGCCACATGCCGATGCTGCCGCTGGACCGCATCTACGTGCGCAACCTCAAGGTGAAAAGCGCGCGCGTACTGCGCGACTGGGCCAGCCTGTCTGATCATCTGGGTTTGTGGGCCGAGCTGGACGTCGGCGACCGACCGTAAGATTCAACGTCGAAATCCCAAACAACGAGCGACCTCCCCGAACATGCGGCTGCAATTCCGCGACAACAACAAGATCGACCTGCTGGTGCGCGGCGCGCAATATTTTCCGCGCCTGATCGAGGCCGTCAATCAGGCGCGGCACGAAGTGCTGCTGGAAAGCTATATCTTCGAGGACGATCCCACCGGCCGCGCCGTGGCGGACGCGCTGTGCGTCGCCGCGCAGCGCGGGGCGCGCGTCTACGTGATGGTCGATGGCGTGGGCGCACGCCATTTCCCGCTCGAATTCCGCCGCCGCTTTGTGGAAAGCGGTGTTCAGCTGATGGTGTTCCGCCCGCTGAAATTCACCTGGAGCCGGCGCCTGCCGCAGTTGCGCCGCCTGCACCGCAAGCTGGCAGTGATCGACAATGCAATCGCTTTTGTGGGCGGCATCAACGTGATCGACGACCTGCATGTGCATCTGGAGCAGCCGTTGCCGCCGCGCCTGGACTACGCGGTCGAGGTGCGCGGGCCGCTGGTGGCCGACGTCACCCTGTCGATGCGCCGCCTGTGGACCTACGCCTCGCGCCTGTGGCTGACCCAGCCGTTTTCCGACTGGCCGCGTCACTGCCCCGAGCCGCCCCCGGCCGGCGCCATCCGCGCCGCGCTGGCGGTGCGCGACAACTTCCGCCGCCGCCACCTGATCCTTTCCGCCCACCTGGCGGCGATCTATCGCGCGAAGAACGAGATCATCCTCGCCCACGCCTATTTCTGGCCGGGCCGGCGCCTGCTGCAGGCGCTGTGCAGTGCCGCGCAGCGCGGCGTCAAGGTTCGCGTGCTGCTGCAGGGGCAACCGGACCATCCACTGCTCTACTATGCGCAGCAGTTCCTCTACGAGCGCCTGCATCGCGTGGGTATCGAGATTTATGAATACCGCAAGAGCCACCTGCATGCCAAGGTGGCGGTGATCGACGGGCAGTGGTGCACCGTGGGCTCCTCGAACGTCGACCCGTTCAGCCTGCTGCTGGCGCGCGAGGCGAACGTCATCATCGAGAACCCCGGCTTTTGCACCCTGCTGCGCGACAGCCTGGCGGAAGAGACGGCGGATGGCGGCGTGCTGATTCCCAAGGACATGCGCCCGCCATTCTGGGAGCGCCTGCGCATCCGCATCAGCTATGAAGTGGTGCGCCTGATCGCCAATTCCTTCGGCTTTCGCGCCTGAGCGGCAGGCTTAAGCCACATGCCGGGCACGCGCGCGGCGGCGGTGCCGGCGCCTCCAGGCGTAAACCAGTGCCCAGCTCCAGCCGAACCAGACCACCATATAGCCGATCACGGCGAGGATCAGGCCCAGCGCCACCAGGCCGAGCGCCAGCGGCCAGCCCAGGGACACCATCCACTGCCACAACGCGGCCAGCGAATCGCCGAAGTGGAAAAAATCAAAGCCGGGCGGCATCAGCATCGCCATGTCCACCGGCTCGCCGGGCGCGAGCACCAGCAGGCCGAGGCGATATGCCAGCAGATAAAGCGGAATGATGGTGAGCGGGTTGGTATAGAGCGTCACCGCCATGCCTACCGCGGCGTTCCAGCGCATCACCACCGCGACCAGGCAGGCCCCTATCATCTGGAAGGGGCCGGGAATCAGCCCGCACAACAGGCCGGCCGCGACGCCGCCCGCCACGCTGCGGCGCGACAGCCGCCATAGCGCCGGGTGCAGCAACCAGCGGCTGAACAGGCCGAGAAAACGGTGGTCAGCGACGCTTTGCTGGCTCGGCAGCCACCGGATGATTTTTCGCTTGATCAAGAGGATGCGGTCTTATTGGGCTTAGCAACATTGGACTACACCCGCCGCCGATGGTTCGCCGCGCCCGTACCCGGGAGTACGCGGCAAACCCATGATTTTTAGCTCTTTTCCAGTTTCAGGTCGGGCACCAGATCGGCGTTGGTCTTGTAGGTGCGGTCCAGGCGCGCCTTGAACTGGGCGGCCGGCAGATAGGCCGGTACCTGCTGCAAGCCCTGCGCCGCCTTGACGAAGCCTTCGGACTCCACCACCTTCTGGCAAATCCCCTGCAATTGCTCGACCAGGGGGCGCGGCGTGCCGGCCGGCGCATATAGGCCGTTCAGGCCCGGGGTGACGGCGGGGTAGCCGAGCTGGGTGATGGCAGGAGCGCCGGGTGCTGCCGGGCTGGGCTTGTCGGACAGCACCGCCAGCACACGCAGATTCTTGCCGGCGATCGAAGACAGCGCGGGAGCGCCGAAATCGAGTTCACCGCCGAGCAGCTGCGGCAGCATGGGCCCGTCGCCGCGATAGGCGATCGGGTTGAACTTCACCCCCAGCGACTTTTCCAGGGCGCCCACCGACATGTGCGGTACCGAGCCGGCGCCGGCATGGCCGTAGGAAAGCTTGCCCGGCTCGGCCTTGGCGCGCGCCACCAGTTCCTGCATGGTCTTGAACGGCGAATCCTGGCGCACGGCGATCGAGAACACGTTCTCGAAAATCTGGCACAGCGGCTCGATCTGCTCGTTCTTGAACGGCATCTCCTTCATCACGAAGGGCGAGTTGACCATCGGCGAGGCCGGCGAGAAGGCCAGGGTATAGCCGTCCGGCGTGGCGCGCGACAGCGCGGTGAAGCCGACCACGCCGCCGGCGCCGTCGCGGTTGACCACGATCCAGTTCTGGCCGGTGACGCGCGATGCTTCACGGGCGAAAGCGCGCGCCATCGCGTCCACCCCGCCGCCAGCGGCGTAGGGCAGGATCACTTCGACGTTCTTGGCGGGGTAGCTCTGCGCTCGCGCCAGGGAAACGAAGGCGAGCGCGGCGGCAGCAGCGAAATTGCGCAGGGAAATTTTCATTGTGGTCTTTCCGGACATCAACGGCTGCCGTCGATCAGGACAAAACAGATGCGCGCGAAAGCGTCGGAACGGTTCGCCCACGCGTGATTGGTGCCGCGCTGCACCAGCACATCACCGGCGCGCAGCACGGTCTCGCTGCCTTCCAGGATGGCGGTGATCTCGCCAGCCATGCAGATCGCGTAGTCGACCGACTCGGTCTTGTGCATGCCGGGGTGCTGGCCGGCCTTGGGGCGGTGATCGGCGTCCTTGAACAAATGAGCGAAGGAGGCGTTAAAAGCCTTCTCGCGCTCGGCCGGGTCCTTGGAGTCGGGCGGGAAATCGATGATGCGCACCACCGTGCCGTTCGACGGGGGCATGACGCCGGAGAGTTCGGGCACGCGGTCCGGATCGTTGATCGGCGCCGGCGCTCCAAAAGTGGCCCACAGGTTGGTGACGCGGTAGCCGGGACGCTCGGCCACGGTGCGCACGGCGGGTGCCAGGCAGTCTTCGATGATCACAGCCTGGCCCTGGGCGTCGTGGCCGGTCAATACGCGCCGCACCGGCGGCAATGGCTGGGGCATGGAAGTCTCCTCGATGAAGTTATAGAAGTTGCGCGCATTATTCCGCAACCGGGCCGGCCCGGCCAGCCGGGAAACCCGTATGCGTCTGATGCGTAAATGCAACGGTCAACCGGATTTGTGTTGACAGCGTTATTCGCATGCGTAAAATTCGCGCCTCACATACACCCGCCGCTTGCATCTGATGCAAGCGGAAAAAATCCAGGCCGCCCGGCGGTGACCCCAACGAACCAAGGAAAGGAAAGCATGACGGCAGTTCAAACCAACCCGCGCTGAACCTCAAGACACCCTGGCTTGAGGCGCACGGCGCATTCAAGCCAGGCCGGTTCAGGCGGCTCGCAGCTCAGTCACGCTTTTCGCGTGGCGATACCGCGAGTGCCGTCCCTTTCCAGCCCTGGCGGATTTATCCCCCAGGGCTTTTTCTTTTGGATTTTGGAGTTCCCATGGGCATTCAAATGACCCTGAACAAGGGCCGCGTACCAGTGAAAATCTGGACCGCGGATATCGAACACGAGGCGCTGCAGCAGCTCATCAACGTCTCGCAACTGGAAGTCGTGCATGGCCACATCGCGGCCATGCCGGACGTGCACGCCGGTGTCGGCGCGACCGTCGGCTCGGTGATCCCGACCAAATCCGCCATCATCCCGGCGGCGGTGGGCGTGGACATCGGCTGCGGCATGAACGCGGTTCGCACCTCGCTTACGGCTTCCGACCTGCCGGACAACCTGTACCGCATCCGCGCAAGCATCGAAGCAGCGGTGCCGGTCGGCTTCTCGCAGCATGAAGCCAGCAAGGTGAAAGGTTCGCAACACGCGCGCAACGCCCGCATCCTGGACCAGCGGCTGGACGACATCGTCGCCAAGCACCCTGGCCTGATGAAAATGCAGCGGCGCTTCGCGCAGACCTGGATCTGCCAGCTCGGCACGCTCGGCGGCGGCAACCACTTCATCGAGTTGTGCATCGATGAGGCTGGCCAAGTGTGGGTGATGCTGCACTCCGGCTCGCGCGGCGTCGGCAACGTGATGGGGCGTTATTTCATCGAAGCGGCGAAGAAGGACATGCGCGTGCACTGGGTCAACCTGCCGGACCGCGACCTCTCGTACTTCCGCGAGGGCACGCAATGGTTCGACGACTACGTGGAAGCGGTGGAGTGGGCGCAGGACTACGCGCTGCTCAACCGCGCGGAGATGATGCGTTTCGTGCTGGACGTGCTGAAAGAGGAACTTCCGCGCTTTCGGATTGAAGGCGAAGCAATCAACTGCCACCACAACTACGTCTCGCGGGAGCAGCATTTCGGCGAAAACCTGTTCGTCACCCGCAAGGGGGCAATCAGCGCGCGCGAAGGCGAACTGGGCATCATCCCCGGCAGCATGGGGGCGAAGTCCTACATCGTGCGCGGCCTGGGCAACGAGGAATCGCTGTGCTCCTGCTCGCACGGCGCGGGCCGGCGCATGAGCCGTTCCGCGGCCAAGCGCAAGTTTTCGCGCGAGGACCTGGAAGCGCAGACCGCCGGCATCGAATGCCGCAAGGACGGCGGGGTGCTCGACGAGATCCCCGGCGCCTACAAGGACATCGATGTGGTGATGGCCAACCAGCAGGACCTGGTCGAAGTCGTGCACACCCTGAAACAAGTCGTCTGCATCAAGGGGTGAGGTGACGAAAATGCCGATGAAAACCATCAATCCGATGTTGACCCACAAGGTGGCAAAAGCATTGAAACCGCGCAACCCCGTGCAGATCGCGCTGAAGAACAATCAGGGCGCGAAAGGCGCGGGGGCGCACGGCAAGAAGCAGGGGGCGCTGCGGCGCGCCGAGAAGATGGCTGTTCTGCGCGAACTGGCCGACTATTGAGAAAGGAGGTGATCAAATGCGTGACGATATGGAAAAGGTAATAGTGGAGCGGCCGCGCTGGGGCAGCCGCTGGATCGGCTCGCGCGAAGGCCGGCACTACCGCGCCAGCGAGGATGTGCCCTCCAAACAGGGCATGCGTCAGGGTTACAAGGTACGCAAGGATCTCAATGAAAACCTCAATCCCCTGCGGCGCTATCTGGAATCTCAGGTGAACCGCCCGTGGAACAAGGTCTACGCCGAGCTTTGCGCCAATATCGACCGCCGCAATACGGTGCAGGAGCACATCTTCAGTCACATCGACGGTTTCGTGGAGCGGCACACCCGGCTCGTGGATGGCGAAGTGCATTTCGTCCCGCGCTACAGCAGCAATGAACTGGAGCCGATACGCGGCTCCGACGTATTGCTTTACGTTCATCCGCGCACCGGCATCTTGCTGCGCAACCGGCTGCGCAAGACATGGGCAGACAAGCGTCGCGAGGCCGGTATCGTGGCGCGGAAGGAACAGGACGCTCGCCGCCGCGTACTCGGCGAACGGGAGCAGTTGCACTGCGTCGACGGCATCTGGTATCACGTCGAGCTGGCGCCGCTGCCGGAATGCAAGGTGCATGTTGTCCGTGAGGACGGCAAGATCAAGAAGGAAGTCGAACGGATCACGCGATGGGACGTGCTGTGCAAGGAACATCTTGCACAGCGGAATGCGAAGGGTCACTGGAGCGACGAGCCGGTCACGATGTACGGCAGGCACGGCGTCTACGCCGTTTCCAAACGCCAACTCGGCGAGCGGGACTTGAAACGACATGGACTGAAGCAAAAAGGCCGGGAATCTCCGGCCTTTTTCTTTGGTGGCCGGGAATCTCCGGCCTTTTTCTTTGGTGGCCGAAACTCTCCGGCCTTTTTTTCATTGGCGCCCGCGCACGTCACGGTGCCGACAGGATGGCCTCCAGCGCGATGCGCACTGCATTGAGCGTGGCCTGCTTTTCCAGCTGCGGATTGCTGACGATGCGCTGGTTCAAGCCCTCGAACAAGGCGCCGATCGCCTCCGAGCGCCCGGCGAGATCGGCGTCGGAGACCTCGCGGCCATTCAGGGCGCTGCGAATCAAGCCGATGAAATAGGCCCGCGCGATGCTGTTGTTCTCGATCACCAGGGCGCTGATCTCGGGATTGCGCGCCGCCTCCGCCATGATCTCCAGGTTGAGCGCGGCTTCCTGCGGGTCGAGGTTGGCGTCCACGCCCAGGTGGGCGAAATCCACCAGGGCCCGCATCACATCGGTATTGCGGCGGATCTGCTCCATCATCTCCATCCTGCGCCCCAGGTCCTGGGCGACGATGCCGGCCACGATATCCTTCTTGCTCTCGAAGTAGTTGTAGATGTGGCCCGGGCTCATGCCGGCGGTCTTGGAAATTTCCGCCATGCTGGCGCCCTGGAAGCCCTTGCGGGCAAAGCAGGCGCGCGCGGCCGCCAGCACCTGCTCGCGGCGCGCCTGGGCCTGTTCTTCGTTCGGATGTCTTTTTTTCGCTGTGGTCATGTGATGCCCTGATGGGGACGACGCAGGCTCAAGAGCGGCTCGCATCGGCGACCTCCTTCCAGCCGCCGCCCAGCACTTTATACAAAGTCACGAGGTTGGTGCGGCGCGCCAGCTGGGCGGTGATCAGGTTCTGCTGGGCACTGTACAGGGAACGCTGCGAATCGAGCGCCACCAGGTAGCTGTCCACCCCGGTACGGTAGCGCGCGATCGACAGGCGGTAGCTCTTCTCGTTGGACTCGACCAGCGACTGGCGCGCCGCCACCTGGTCATCGACCGTGCGGCGCTGCGCCAGGGCGTCGGCGACTTCGCGGAACGCGGTCTGGATCGATTTTTCGTAGTTCGCCACGGCGATGTCGCGATCCACCTCGGCCACCTTCACCTGGGAACGCAGCGCGCCGCTGTTGAAAATCGGCACCGCGATGTTGGGGATGAAGGCCCAGGCGCCGGAGCCGGCCTTGAACAGGGTGGAGAGCGCCGTGCTGGCCACGCCCGCATCCGCCGTGAGCGTCACGCTGGGGAACAGGGCCGCGCGCGCGGCGCCGATGTTGGCATTGGCCGCGCGCAGGTTGCGCTCGGCTTCCAGCACGTCGGGGCGGCGCTGCAGCACGTCGGAGGGCACGCCGGCGGGCAGGTCGGCGAACGGGCTGAGCGCGGCGAAGGTCGCGTCGGGCTTCAGTTCGGCGGGTAGCGGCGTGCCCAGCAGCAGGGCCAGCGCATTTTCATCCTGCGCCACCTGCGTGGTGTAGGTGGCGATATCGGCGCGTGCGCTGTCCACCCCGGTCTGCGCCTGGCTCAGGTCGAGGGCCGAGGAGACGCCCAGCTCGTAGGAGCGGCGCGTCAGGTCCACGGATTTTCCCTGGCTGTCCAGGGTGTCCTGCGCCAGCTTCAGGCGCTGCTGGTCCGCCGCCAGCGTCAGGTAGGCGCTGGCCACTTCGGCGACCAGGCTGATCTGGGTGGAGCGCTGCGCCTCACCGTAGGAAAGGAAGGTCTCCATCGACTTGTCGGTCAGGCTGCGCACCCGGCCGAAGAAATCCAGCTCATAGGAGCTGGTACCGACATTGGCGTCGTACAGGCGTGAGATGTTCGAGCGGCCGGTACCGGTGGCGTTCGGGCCGTTGCGCTGGATGGTGGCGCCGCCCGCGCCGCTGATGGCGGGGAACAGGTCGGCGCGCTGGATGCGGTATTGGTTGCGCGCGCGCTCCACGTTCAGCGCGGCGACGCGCAAGTCGCGGTTGTTGGCCAGCGACAGGGCGACCAGCTGTTGCAGCTTGGGGTCGCTGAAAAAATCGCGCCAGGCGATGTCGTCAGCGGGAACAGCCTTGCTGTCGGCGGCGAGCGGCGCCGATGCGGCCGGCCAGGCGGCCGCCACTGGCGCCTGCGGGCGTTCGTAACGCGGGGCCATGCTGGTGCAAGCACCGAGCAGCAGAGCCAGGGTTAGCGCGCAGAGGCGCATCGCGGGTTGGGCAAGAGTCGAATTACGCATGGGAGGGCACCTCTTGGCCCAGCGAGGGCTTGGGTTGACGAGCGGGGCGCGCCGGGAACAGGCGCCGCACCACCACGAACAGGAGAGGAATGAAGAACACACCCAGCAGGGTGGCCGAGAGCATGCCGCCCACCACGCCGGTGCCGACCGAGTTCTGGCTGGCCGAGCCGGCGCCGCGGCTGAGCGCCAGCGGCAGCACGCCCAGGCCGAAGGCCAGCGAGGTCATGATGATGGGGCGCAGGCGCAGGCGTACCGCCTCGAGCGTGGCCGTTGCGAGGTCGCGGCCCTGCTCCACCAGGTCCTTGGCGAACTCGACGATCAGGATGGCGTTCTTCGCCGACAGGCCGACGATGGTCAGCATGCCGACCTGGAAGTACACATCGTTGGAGAGACCGCGCAGCGAGGTGGCAAGCACCGTGCCGATCAGGCCGACCGGCACCACCAGCATCACCGCCAGGGGGATCGACCAGCTTTCGTACAGCGCGGCCAGGCACAGGAACACCACCAGCAGCGAGATGGCGTAAAGCGCGGGAGCGCTGGCGCCGGACTGGCGCTCCTCCAGCGACAGGCCGGTCCACTCGTAGCCGATGCCGGGCGGCAGCTTGGCGACCAGGCCTTCCATGATGCTCATCGCCGTGCCCGAACTCACGCCCGGCGCGGCACCGCCCTGGATCTGCACCGAGGAAGCGCCGTTGTAGCGTTCCAGGCGCGGCGAACCCAGGGTCCAGCGGCCCTTGGCGAACGATGAGAAGGAGACCATCTGCCCGGCGCTATTGCGCACGTACCACTTGTCGATGTCTTCCGGCTGCATGCGCGACTCGGCCACGCCCTGCAGGTAGACCTTTTTCACCCGGCCGCGGTCGATGAAGTCGTTCACGTAGCTGCCGCCCCAGGCGGTGGACATCACCGAGTTGATATCGGCCACCGAGATGCCGAGCGCCCCGGCCTTGGCGGTGTCGATGTCGAGCACGAACTGCGGCGTATCGTCCTGGCCGTTCGGGCGCACGCCCGCGAGCTGGGGATTTTGCGCCGCCATGCCGAGCAACTGGTTGCGCGCGGCGAGCAGCGCATCGTGGCCCAGGCCGCCCTGGTCCTTCAGTTGCAAGGTGAAGCCGGACGAAGTGCCGAGACCCGGTATCGAGGACGGCGCGAAGGCGAACACCATCGCATCCTTGAGGCGCGAGAAGGCGCCCATCGCGCGCCCCTGCACGCCGGTGACGTGCTGCGCCGCGCCTTCGCGCTCGGACCAGTCCTTCAGGCGCACGAAGGCAATCGCCGCGTTCTGGCCGCTGCCGGAGAAACTGAAGCCGGCCACGCCGAACACCGAGGCGACGTTGTCCTTTTCCTGCACCAGGAAATGCTGCTCGACCTGGTCCAGCACCTTGAGGGTACGCTCCTGGGTCGCGCCGACCGGCAACTGGATCTGCGTGAACATGATGCCCTGGTCTTCATCCGGCACAAAAGACGTGGGCAGGCGCATGAAGATCAGGCCCATCACCACCGCGATTGCCAGGTAGACGCCGACAAAACGCAGGCTGCGCTTAAGCATGCCGCCCACCATCGCCTGGTAGCGGTTCGCGGTCTTCTCAAAGCCGCGGTTGAACCAGCCGAAAAAACCGCGCCGCGGGCCATGCCCGCCGGCCGCGACCGGCTTGAGCAAGGTCGCGCACAAGGCCGGCGTAAGCACGAGGGCAACCAGCACCGAGAGCGCCATCGCCGAGACGATGGTGACCGAGAATTGGCGGTAGATCACGCCGGTGGAGCCGCCGAAAAACGCCATCGGCACGAACACCGCCGAGAGCACCAGGGCGATGCCGACCAGGGCGCCGGTGATCTGGCCCATCGACTTGCGCGTCGCCTCCAGCGGCGACAAACCTTCTTCGGCCATCACCCGCTCGACGTTTTCCACCACCACGATCGCATCGTCCACCAAGAGGCCGATCGCCAGCACCATGGCGAACATGGTCAGGGTATTGATCGAGTAGCCGAGCACCGAGAGCATGCCGAAGGTACCGAGCAGCACAACGGGCACGGCGATGGTCGGGATCAGGGTGGCGCGCCAGTTTTGCAGGAACAGGTACATCACCAGGAACACCAGCACCACGGCTTCGAACAGGGTCTTGACCACCTCTTCGATGGAGATTTTGACAAAAGGCGTGATGTCGTAGGCGACCACCGACTTGAGCCCGGTGGGGAACGTGCTCGACAGTTCAGCCAGGCGCGACTTCACCGCTTCGGCGGTGTTCATCGCGTTGGCGCCGGCGGCCAGCTTGAAGGCCACGCCGGCCGCGCTCTTGCCGTTGAAGCGCGATACGGTGCCGTAGTTCTCCGCGCCAATCTCGATGCGCGCCACATCGCGCAGGCGCACGCTGGCGCCTTCGGTGGTGGTGACGAGCAGGATGTTGCCGAATTCGGTGGCGTTTTTCAGGCGGCTTTGCGCGGTGACCGTGGCGTTGAGCTGCTGGCCGGCGACGGCAGGGGTGGCGCCGAGCTGGCCGACCGAGACCTGGGTGTTTTGCGCGGTGAGCGCGCTGGCGATATCGGCCGGGGTGAGCTTGTACTGATTGAGCTTGGCCGGGTCGAGCCAGATGCGCATCGCGTACTGCGCGCCGAACAGTTGCACGTCGCCCACGCCGTTGACCCGGCTCAAGGGATCTTGCAGATTGGTGGCAACGTAGTCGGCCAGGTCGGTGGAGTTCATGCTGCCGTCTTCCGACACGAAGCCCACCACCATCAGGAAGTCGGAGCTCGACTTGGTGACGGTGATGCCCTGGCTTTGCACCGCCTGCGGCAAGAGCGCCGTGGCCAGTTGCAGCTTGTTCTGCACCTGCACCTGGGCAATGTCGGGATTGGTGCCGGCCTGGAAGGTCAGCGAAATGCTGGCGGAGCCGGCGGCGTCCGACGTGGACGAGATGTAGCGCAGGCCGTCGATACCCTTCATCTTCTGCTCGATGATCTGAGTCACCGAGTCTTCCACGGTCTTGGCGGAAGCACCGGGGTAGGTGGCGCTGATCTGCACCATCGTCGGCGCGATCTGCGGGTATTGCGCGATGGGCAGGCCGCGGATCGCCAGCAGGCCCGCCAGCATGATGACGATGGCGATGACCCAGGCGAAGATCGGCCGGTCGATAAAGAATTTGACCATGATGGCTACCCCTTACTTCGCCGCGACGGCGGGAGCTGCCGTGGCGGCCTTGGCAGCCTTGGTGTCAGCCGATGCGGGTGCGCCCGGGGTTGCACCAGGCAACGCATCCACGGACGGAGCAGTAGACGGAACAACGGCGCCTGCCGCGGGCGTTCCGCCGCCGGCGGCGACGGCGGTGCCTTCCACCGCCTTGACCGGCGCGCCGACGCGCACCTTCTGCGAGCCCTCGACGATCACCCGGTCGCCGGCATTCAAGCCCTTGACCACCAGCCAGCGGCCGCCGATCGATTGCCCCGTCTCCAGGCTGCGCTGCTCGACCTTCTCGCCGGCGCCGACCACCAGCGCAATCGCGTTGCCACGCGCGTCGCGCGACACACCGGTCTGCGGCACCAGCAGCACGTTGTCGGCCACCGCGCCCTGCATGGTGGCGCGCACGTACATGCCGGGCAGAAGCTCGCGCTTGGGATTGGGGAAGATGGCGCGCAGGGTCACCGAGCCGGCGGTCTTCTCGACCGTGGCCTCGGCGAGCAGCAGCTTGCCTTCCTGGGCGTAGGTGCTGCCGTCCTCGAGGGTCAGCTTGACAGTGGGCCGGCCGTCGCCGCCGATCTTGAGCTTGCCGCTGGCCATGTCGCGGCGGATGCGCAACAGATCGGTGCTGGACTGGGTCACGTCCACGTAGATCGGGTCGAGCTGCTGGACGGTGGCCAGGGCGGTTTCCTGGCTGGCGGTGACCAGCGCGCCCTGGGTGACGTTCGAGCGGCCGATGCGCCCGCTGATTGGCGCGATGACCCGGGTGAACCCCAGGCTCAGGCGCGCGCTGGCGACGCTGGCGCGGCTCGATGCCACGTCGGCCAGGGCCTGCTTGTAGGCAGCCTCGGATTCGTCGTTGCTCTGCTTGCTCACCGCCTCGATGGCCGCCAGTTCCTTGTAACGGTCAGCCTTGACCTGCGCCGAGACCAGGGCCGCTTGCGCCTTGGCCAGGGCCGCCTGGGCGCTGTCGACCGTTGCCTGGAAGGTACCGGGGGCGATCTGGTACAGCGGCTGGCCGGCCTTGACCTCGGTACCTTCTTCGAACAGGCGCTTTTCCAGAATGCCGCCGACCTGGGGCCGCACTTCGGCGGTGAGGTAGGCGGTGGTGCGGCCGGGCAGTTCGATATCGATGGCGGCTTGTTGCGGCCGCAGGATGACCACCGTCACCTCGGCGGCGGGCGGCGCCTGCCTGGGCGCCTGGTCTTTGGTGCATCCCGCCAGGCCGGCGATCAGCGCGGGCAGGATCAATAGGGTAGCGAGTTTTTTCATTGTTCAACTCTTCGGAAACTTCGGTTAGGACGGCTGGACCGGGGAGTCGGCAAACTGCTCCAAACCCAATCAATGCCAGAAATCTGCTCTCATTCAGTCGTTCGCAAATTATAGAATGAATGATCACTCTAAATCAATAAAAGATTGCTGCGCCGCAAGATAAAAGCCTTCGGACTGAATAGAAATATCCTTTATTTACATAAACTTAAATCGTTACCGCGACGCAGGTAAAGTATTGTAAAGTGGCCGATACTCGTGGGCTGGACAAGAAAAAGCCGGGCATCGCCCGGCTCAGGTTGTTGGCAAATGGGGCAAGCCCCCTTTTGAAGCCCCCCGAAGTCAGAGGGGGCGGCGCAGGAGTTGGCGTGGCCCTGCTTACAACGACTTACTTTGCCAGCAGTCTAGGACGGGCACCGCCCGGCTTTTTAAACCAGAAGCGTGCGCTTACATACTGGCGGTATAGAAGATGTAGTCGGCCTGGTATTGCACCACCTCTTTCTGCCCGACATTGCCCACGCTGCACGGCACGGGCGGCGCCACGCCACCCCTGGTCTCGACGCGCTGGATGTAGCTCACGCCGTTCATCGCGCCGCTGCCCATTGCCGGGTTGGCCTTGACCAGTTGATACGGAATGCTGCCGGCCATCGCCGGCGCCACCGCGACCTGGGCGCCGGTCACCCTGGAGCCGTCCATGCTTTCCCAGGTGGCGGGTGGGCCGAAATATTTGCCGACCTGTTTGCCACCGCGATCCATCAGCTTGGCGTCGGGGCCGACGAAGAACCATTCGAACTGGCCGGCGGCATTGGCCTTGACGCGGCATTCGTAAGTAATGCCGCCGCTACCGACGGTTTCCATTGCCACCTTGTGGCCGGCGGGCACCTTGACCGGCTCGGGCAGGCTGGCCTGGGAGTAGGACATCATGCGCCCGCCGGCACAGGCGGACAGCAGGGCCGCGCAACACGCGGCAAGAGCGAGACGTTTCATTGTTGAGGTCCTCGTAACGGGGTTTAGCAGGCGGTAGACAATTGGTGCCCGGAAGACACCAACATGTCGCCCCCATTACGCGGAGTCTTGAGAAGCGGATTTGCCGGCGTCGCGGACGTCCGCCAAACGCACCTGCTATACGCGCCTAGTAGGCGGCGAGCACCAGGGCCAGGGCGATGGTCGCCGGCACGGTCTGGATGAACAGTATCTTGCGCGCGGCAGTGGCCGCGCCGTACAGGCCCGCGACCATCACGCAGGAAAGAAAGAAGATCATCACCGCCGGACCGCCGGCAGGCCACAGCAAGCCCCAGATCAGGCCGGCGGCGAGAAAGCCGTTGTACAGGCCCTGGTTGGCGGCCAGCGATTTGCTCGCGGCGGAGAACTCCGGCGTCAAGCCGAACGCGCGGCGGCCGCGCGGCGTATCCCAGAGGAACATTTCCAGCACCAGGATGTAGATGTGCAGGACGGCGATCAGGCCAACGGCGATGCAGGCGGCGATTTTCATGATGAAATGATTGGAGCGGGTGAAGGGAATCGAACCCTCGTCATAAGCTTGGGAAGCTTCAGCTCTACCATTGAGCTACACCCGCGTTGCTGGCCGTGCGCCTTTGTCCCTGCTTGTCTTTAATTGATTCAGGCGCAGCCGCGTTGCATCCTCGGCGATGCGGATTTTACCTCATTGCGCCTTCACTTCTTCGGCGAGACTTTTTTCACCGCCGCCTTTTTTACGGCCGGTTTTTTCACCGCCGCCTTCTTGACCGCGGCCTTTTTCACGGCTGTCTTCGTGCCGGGCACTTTCTCCGCAGGGGCCTTTTTTGTCGCAGGTTTGCCCGCTGCCTTGGCTGCCGAAGGCGCAGGCGCGCCGGACGGGGTCTCGCCAAGCTCGGCCAGCAGTTGCATAGCCGCGGCGGGCGCGCGCTCCTTGGCGCCGCTGATGAAGTAGACGAACACATCGCGCGCGCCGGCCTTCCTGCCCGCGTCTTCCACGCGCTTTACACCTTCCGGCTCGCCGCCCGCGGCCCATACCCGGGCACGCCCGGCCCAGGCCACCAGATCCTTGGGCGCATAGCCTGTAGGTACCTCCGCATGCGTGCGCATCAGGCGCGCGTAGATGAAGGACCCGGTCGCATCGGCGAACGAGGGATAGTCGTCCGAATCGGTAAAGACGGTGGCGATGCCGTACTTGCGCGCCAGCGCCAGATACTCCGCGCACATGAAGCTTTCGTGCCGGGCATCGAGCACGTGGCGCAATGCGACCCCGTCCTGCTCGGCTGGCAGCAGTTTGAAGAATGCCTCCAGGTCCACCGCGTCGAAGCGCTTGGTCGGCGCCAGTTGCCAGACAATGGGCCCGAGCTTCTCGGCCAATTTCGTGATGCCGCTGGCGAGGAATTTCTGCACCGATTCGCCCGCCTCGGCGAGCACGCGGCGGTTGGTGGTGTAACGCAGCGCCTTGAGCGAGAACACGAAATCGTCCGGCGTCTCGGCGCGCCACTTGAGGTAAGTCGAGGCGCTCTGGGTACGGTAGTAGGTACCGTTGACTTCGATGGCGGTGAGCTTGCGGCTGGCGTACTCAAGCTGCCGGGTCTTGGGCACATCGGCCGGGTAGAAGGTTTCCCGCCAGGGGTCGTAGTCCCAACCGCCGATGCCGGCGCGAATTTTTCCTGCGGCCATTGCACTCCTCCATTGTTACAACCCGGGTCGCTGCATCCTGCCCTGGCGACTTGTCCCGCGTCTTGTCAGATAATCCGGCCATTCTAAGCCAGCCCCTTCCCGCATGGCCTCCGGCCACTCCCATTCGCAACGCCACGTCTTCGGCCTGGACCTGATGCGCGCCTGCGCCATCCTCCTGGTGCTGGCTCTGCATACCAGCACCTTGCCGCAAGTTGGGCCGGCGTTGGACTGGATCACGGCCATCGTGCCGGACGGGGTGACGCTGTTCTTTGTCCTGAGCGGCTACCTGATCGGCGGCATCATCCTCAACCTGCTGGCCCAGCCGCGCTTCGGCTTCGCGCAGGTGTGGCGTTTCTGGCTGCGACGCTGGCTGCGCACCCTGCCCGCCTACTACCTGGTGCTGGCGCTGGTGTTCGGCACGGTACTGCTGGGCTGGACCGCAATCCCGGAACTGCGACTGCGCTATTACGTCCTGTTCCTGCAGAACTTCGCGCGGCCCCATCCCGCGTTCTTTCCCGAGGCCTGGAGCCTCACCGTCGAAGAGTGGTTCTACCTGCTGCTGCCGCTGTGCCTGGTGCTGGGCCTTGCGCTGCGGGCGCGGGCGCGCCGCGAACAGGTGCTGCTGGCCTGGGTGCTCCTTTGCATCGTTGCCGTGCCGGTCTATCGCGCCGGGCTGGCCGATGCCCACAGCTATGCGCAACCGGCTCAATGGGACCTATGGCTGCGCAAGCAGGTGCTGACCCGGCTCGATGCGATCGCCTGGGGCGTGCTGGCGGCCTGGCTGCACCGCATGCACCCGATGCTCTGGCAGGCGCGGCCGCGCACCTGGCTGGCCATCGGGCTGATACTGTTCTGCCTGATGCGCCCGGTGGGGCTGTGGGCAAATCTGCCCCTGTTCATGAATTACCTTTACCTGACGCTCGACCCGCTCGCCTGCGCGCTGCTGCTGCCGGCCTTGAGCCAGTGGCGCGGCAGCGGCAGCCCGGCACAAAAGGTCATCACCTTCGTGGCGGCTATTTCCTATCCCCTCTATCTCGTGCATTTGTCCCTGGTGCAAATGCTGCTGATCCAGCTGCTCGGCAAACTGGGCGCCCCCGCCTATTTCGGGCCCGCTGGCATCGCCCTGCTGTGCCTGGCTTATTGGGCCAGCGCCTTCCTGCTTGCCTGGCTGATCCACATTGCCTGGGAGCAACCCATCTTGCGCTGGCGCGACCGCCGGGTGCACCGTGAAGCATCCGCCGTCCCCAGCCTGGCGCCGGCTATCGGCGCGGCGGGTTGACCTATGTCGCCTCCCGGGTCGCCGGCATCCGATAAAATACGCGTATCCGGTGACTGCCGCATACCTGTAGTCCCGCGGATTTGACGATTTCCGCCCCGCCCCGCGCGCGTATTCAAATGATTGAAATCCTGGTCAACGGCGAAGCCCGCCGCATCGCTCCCACCGCCACGGTGGGCGTGCTGCTCGAGCAGATGCAGCTCACCGGCAAGCGCTTGGCGGTGGAGCGCAACGGCGAGATCGTGCCCAAGAGCCGCCATGGCGAGACGCCGCTTTCCGCCGGCGACCGCCTGGAGATCGTGGTCGCGGTCGGCGGCGGCTAGAACGAGTTACGCCGCCCGGGCCCTCTCGCGCAACCGCGCGACGCCAGGAGCGGCAAAAGAGGTGACGCAATGGACATGCAACTGAAAGACAAGCCGTTCGAGATCGCCGGCAAGGTGTACGACTCGCGCCTGCTGGTCGGCACCGGCAAGTACAAGGACTTCGCCGAGACCCGCGCCGCGATCGACGCTTCCGGCGCGCAGATCGTCACCGTCGCGGTGCGCCGCGTCAACATCGGCCAGAACGCCGGCGAGCCTTCGCTGCTCGATTTCCTCCCGCCCGACCAGTTCACCATGCTGCCCAACACCGCCGGCTGCTACAGCGCGATTGAAGCGGTGCGCACCCTGCGCCTGGCGCGCGAGCTGCTGGATGGCCACAGCCTGGTCAAGTTGGAGGTGCTGGGCGACCCCCACACCCTCTACCCCAACATGGCCGAGACCCTGGCCGCCGCCAAGACCCTGGTGGCCGACGGCTTCCAGGTGATGGTCTATTGCAGCGACGACCCGATCATGGCCAAACAGCTGGAGGAGATCGGCTGCGTCGCGGTGATGCCGCTGGCCTCGCTGATCGGCTCGGGCATGGGCATCCTCAATCCGTGGAACCTGTCGCTGATCATCGAGAAAGCCAGTGTGCCGGTGATCGTCGATGCCGGCGTCGGCACCGCTTCGGATGCTGCCATTGCCATGGAACTGGGCTGCGACGGCGTGCTGATGAACACCGCGATTGCCGCCGCCAGGAATCCGGTGTTGATGGCATCAAGCATGAACAAGGCGGTGCAGGCCGGGCGCGAGGCCTTTCTGGCCGGCCGCATGCCGCGCAAGCTATACTCCGCCACGCCCTCCTCGCCCACCAGCGGCATGATCGCCGCCAAGGGCGCCTGAGCCCTACCAGACCTCCCCCGCCGGGACCCGCGCGACGAGGCCGTTTGCCGGCCGCCCCCCGGTGTCCCGCGCGAACTTGACCCGGCGCGGCAACAGCCGCCCCCGTATATCCGATGCAAAACACTCCCGAAGGCGATGCGCCGCAAGAGCGGCCACGCCTGACCACCCAATCGATCCGCAGCTTCGTGCTGCGCCAGGGCCGCATGTCGCCAGCGCAGACCCAGGCGCTGGAAACCTTGCTGCCGGTCTACGGCATTCCCTACCGGGAACAGTCGCTAGACTATGGCCAAGCCTTCGGCCGCGCCGCGCCCGTGATCCTGGAGATCGGTTTCGGCATGGGCGAGACCACCGCGCGCATCGCCGCCGCCATGCCGGAGAAGAATTTTCTCGGCCTGGAGGTGCACGCTCCCGGCGTGGGCGCCCTGCTCAAGCTGATCGCCGAGCGTGAACTGAAGAACGTGCGCGTCGTCCAGCACGACGCCGTCGAGGTGGTGCAGCAGATGATCGCGCCGGATAGCCTCGCCGGCATCCACATCTTCTTCCCCGACCCCTGGCCGAAGGCGCGCCACCACAAGCGCCGCCTGGTGCAGCCGCCGTTCGTGAAGTTGCTCGCTTCGCGCCTGTCCCCCGGCGGCTACCTGCACTGTGCCACCGACTGGGAACATTACGCACAGCAGATGCTCGAAGTCTTGTCCGCCGAACCGCAGTTGGCCAATTCGGTGGCCGGTTCGGTACCGGCCGGCACGTCGCCCGACGGCTACGCGCCACGCCCGGACTATCGCCCCATCACCAAATTCGAAAACCGCGGCCTGAAACTCGGCCATGGCGTCTGGGATGTAGTATTCGTCCGCAAGTCCTGAAAACCGCTTCCTTTCACGAGAACAACATGAGATTTCTCCCCCTCGCCCGCTCCGCCGCCCTGCTGGCGGCCTTGCTGGCCGCCAGCGCCGCGCAAGCGCAATTGAAGGCCCCCGCCACTCCCGCCGCTCCGCCACCGGCCGGCGCACCACAAGGTGCTCCCCAAGGCGGCCAGCAGCCCAACATGCCCGACCCGCTGTCCAAGGACTTCCGTGCCTGCGTGCAGAAGGTACAAGACGCCGGCCAGGCAACCAAGCAGGCCGATCCGGCGGCGGCGCAGGCCTGCTTCAGCGCGGAAACCAAGCGCCAGGAAGGCAAGATCGCCGGCAGCGCGCAGCGTATCGGCAAGAGCCTGAACCCGGCCGAGAAAAAGCGCTTTGACGATGCAAACGGCGCCTGGCGCCAGTTCCGCGACACCGAATGCGCCTTCTTCGCCGACCCCAAGGGCGGCCCGATTGAATCGGCCAACAATGCCCAGTGCGCTCTCGACCGTACCATCAAGCGCGCGCTTGATATCGAAGGCCTGAGCCTGGCGATGGCCGAACGCGAAGCCGCCGCCAAGGCCGCGGCGGCACCGCCCGCCGCCCCGGCACCTTCGGCGGCTCCCGCGCCTGGCGCGCCCCCGGCAAAGAAGTAGCCGGTCGGCAACAACGAAAATGGGGAGCTTGCGCTCCCCATTTTTATTGCCGCGCGCGGGTCTTAAGCCGCCGCGTCCCAGTTGACCCAGCCCAGCCAGGCACTGGCCAGCACCACCACGCCGAACACGATGCGGTACCAGGCGAAGGGCTTGAAGTCGTGCGTGGCGACAAAGCGGATCAGCCAGCGCACGCAGACAAAGGCGCTGGCGAAAGCCGTCACCGCGCCGACGATCCACAGCCCCGCATCGGCCGCCACCACCAGGTGCCGCTCCTTGTAGAGCGAATACAAGGTCGCCGCCACCAGGGTGGGCACGGCGAGGAAGAACGAGAACTCGGTGGCAGCCTTGCGTGACAGGCCGAACAGCATGCCGCCGATGATGGTCGAACCCGAGCGGCTCATGCCCGGGAACAGGCCGAAGGACTGCGCGATGCCGAGTTTCAAGGCATCCAGGGGGCGCATGTCATCCACCTCCACGACCCGTGGCGGCTTGCGCTGCGCGTCCGGCTTGCGCTCGACCAGCAGGATGATCACCCCGCCGATGATGAACGCGAAGGCCACCGTATAGGCGTTGAACAGGTGCGCCTTGATCGCCTTGTTGAACAGCAGCCCGAGAATCGCCAGGGGCATGAAGGCGATCGTCACGTTGAGCGCGAAGCGGTTCGCCAGCCTTTGTTTGCCCAGCCCGGTGAGCACGCTGATGAAGCGCTGGCGGTACTCCCAGACCACCGCCAGGATCGCCGCCCCCTGGATCACGATCTCGAACAGCTTGGCCTTGTCGCCCACGAAGCCCACCAGCTGCCCGGTGAGAATCAGGTGGCCGGTGGAGGAAACGGGAAGGAATTCGGTCAGGCCTTCGACCACGCCGAGCAACGCGGCCTTGAGCAATAGCAATGTATCCATGAGGGCGGATTGTAACCGCGCCCGGCCGCGCGGCCAGTGCGGCCCGCGGCTGGTGGGTCAGGCGTCTTCGCTCACCACCACCGTGAGCCGGTTGCGCCCCTCGACGTGTTCGTAGCGCGCGGTCTGCGCGAGTTGCGAGACCAGGAACACGCCCAGGCCGCCGATCGGCCGGCCGCTCACGGTGGAGGTGATGCCGGTCGCGTAGCCTTCCTTGAGGCGCTCCAGCGGGTTATAGGCCGCGGCCGCGTCTTCATAGGTCAGTTCGATCGCGCTGCCTGCCCCGTCCAGCCCGATCCAGATCGGCTGGTCGCACTCGCCGCCGTAGCCGTGCAACGCGCTGTTGGTGAACAGTTCCTCGACGATGAAGGTCAGGCGCAGCGCGGCCTCGCGCGGCAGCGCGCGCAGCATGCAGTACTCCTCGATGAACACGCCCACCGCCGTGAGCTGGGCCAGGCGGGCGGGAAACTGGCGGGGTTTGTTCGAGAACACGTGGGCGCGAAAGGAATCGGGTATGCTAAGCGGGTATTCTAAGGGAAGCGCTGAATAAGTCCCAAACCCATGCGATGAGACATCATCGTCGCTCTGGCGCTGGGGGTTGTTAAGGGGGCGCTGCCCACTTGATCAGCGCTTTTTAAGCCAACTCGCAGTGGTGGTCGCGGCCCTTCCAACCGGGCCGTCCGGCGCCAGTGCCCGGGTAATAACAGGGGGATTTGCCATGAAGCTACGTCTTTCCGTTTGCGGTGTCCTGATCGCCGGACTGTGCGCCGCGTGGGGCGCCGGTGCCGCCGAGATCGGCCAGATCAAGGTCGCCAAGGGTCAAGTCAGCGTGGAACGCGCCGGCCAGGTGATTCCCGCCACGCCCGGCCTGCGCCTGCAGGCCGCCGACGTGGTCAAGACCGGTGCCGACAGTTCGGTCGGCATCACCATGACCGACAATTCGCTGCTCTCCGCCGGCCCGAAGAGCGTGCTGGCGCTGGACCAGTACGCTTTCGACACCACGACGTACCAGGGCAAGTTCGACACCACCCTCAAGCAGGGCACCCTGGCCGTGGTCTCGGGCAAGATCGCCAAGCAGTCGCCGGATGCGATGACGGTACGCACCCCCGCCACCATCCTGGGCATCCGCGGCACCGAGTTCGTGGTCAGCGCCGAGCCGGTGGAGCGCTAGGCCAGATGCGCTCCCTCCTTGCGGCCGGCGCCTTCGGCCTGCTGCTGGCCGCCTGCGCGGGTCCGGCCAGCCGCGACACCATCGTGCTGCTGCCCGAGCAGAACGGCCGCCAGACCGCGGTGATCGTCAACAGCGGCGGCAAGCAGGCCACCCTGGATCAGCCCTACGCCGGCGCGCGCACCGGCGCGGCCGAGGTCAAGCCCTATCAGTCCAGCGCCGCCGACGTGCAGGCCACCTTCGGCGCGGCGCTCGCCGCGCAGCCGGCGCGCCCGCGTTCCTTCCAGGTCTATTTCGTCGAGGGCAGCGATGCCTTCACCGAAGAGACCAAGGCGACCGTCGAGCAACTGTTCGCCGAGATCGCCCGGCGCCCCGCGCCGGAGATCGCGGTAGTCGGCCACACCGACCGGGTCGGCAGCGACCAGTCCAACGACGCGCTGTCGCTGCGCCGCGCCGGGCTGGTGCGCGGCGAGCTGATCAAGCGCGGCGTCGCGGCGGAGAATATCCAGGCCAGCGGCCGCGGCGAGCGCGAGCCGCTGGTGCCGACCGCCGACAACGTCGCCGAGCCGCGCAACCGGCGGGTCGAGATCATCGTCCGCTAGTGTCCTGTCCCGTAGGTTTGTCACAAAGATAAAAGTGACGAAATCGGGCCGAGACAAGGAAAAAAGCACAGCGAGGGTCGTTCCCTCGCGCGCATTTTTGACGCCGTATTCGGCTCGATTCTCGTCATCTTTTATGTGACTAATTTACGGGACAGGACACTAGCAACCGGGCGGGAGCGCTGCAGGCAACCCACGGTTGCCGCCGCGTTGCAGCCGCCCCCGCACCGGCGATTCACACGCCCACAGCCCAGGCTTGCTATCTCCAAGCGCAACCCTCTGCGGCCATGGCCGCCGGACCGCGCCGACTCAATCCGGCCGCGGCCCCTTCCAGCGCAGCACCAGCATGGTCAGGTCATCGGCCGGTTCCACCGGGCCCGTGAAGGCAGCCACGTCCACGCGCACCGCCTCCAGCAAGGCCGCGCTGCCCGCGCCATCGACCGCGCAGCGTGACAGCACCACCCGCAGGCGCTCGCCGCCGTACAGCTCGGCCGCCGCGTTCTGCGCCTCGCTGACGCCATCGGTGATCAGGCACAAGAGGTCGCCGGGCGCCAGTTGCCGGCGCGCGCCCGGGTATTCGAAGTCGTCCACCACGCATAGCGGCGGCCCGTCGCCGTCGGCGAGCCTCTCCATCTCCGCGGCGCCCTGGCGCAGAAGGTAGGGGTTGTCATGCCCGGCATTGCAGTACGCCACCTCGCCGCTCGCCAGGTCCAGGACACCGGCGAACGCGGTGACGAACATCGCTTCCGGGTTCTCGCGCGAGACCTCGAGATTGGCCTGGGTCATCATCGCCCCGGCGGCAGCGGCGGCATCCATCGCGCCGCTCCCGGCCGACCCGGCGCCGCGCAACCCGATGCTCTTGCATAGCGCCTTGCTCACCGCCATGAACATGCTCGCCCCCAAGCCCTTGCCGGACACGTCGCCGATCAGGAACAGCAGGCGACTATCGTCCAGCATGTAGAAGTCGTACAGGTCGCCACCCACTTCGCGCGCCGGGGTCATGCTGGCCGCCAGCTCGATGCGCGGCTCGTCCTTGAGCAGCTCGGCGCGCGGCAGGATGCCGGTCTGGATGCGCTGCGCCGCTTCCAGCTCACCGGCGACGCGCGCCGCGTGCTCGCGCTGCGCCTGCACCTCCATCTCCAGCGCCTTGCGACGCCGCGTCGCCTCGGCCAGCGAGGTAGCCAGCAAGGCGCCGAACAGCAGCAGCAGCCCGAAGCCGGGGGTGGCCGCATCAAGCAGAAGATGGCTCCAGGCATACGCCGCGTAGCCGCCGCCCAGCACCAGCGCCACGCACAGCACGCCCGCCCCCAGCGCCAGGCGCGGGGAGAGCACCGGCACCAGCCAGATCAGCAGCAGACCCGGCAGCAGCAGCGCCGCCAGCTCGGCCTGGGGCGCCCACGCGGGCCGCGTCAACAGGGTCTGGTCGAACAGATTCTCCAGCAACTGCGCGTGGATCTCGATGCCCGGCATGCGCACCCCCACCGGCGTGGCCTGGTGGTCCAGCAGCCCCAGGCCGGTGGCGCCGATCAGCACCAGCTTTTGCGCCAGGCGCTCCGCCGGCACGCGGCCGGCGAGCACGTCGGCAGCGGAGACGAAGCGGCGCGCATCGCGCGGCGAGAAGTGCAACCACACCACACCTTCGGCGGAAGTGGGCACCGTCAGGTCGGCCACGCTCACCGCCTTCACCTGCGCCCCCTGCGCCAGCACGATCACCGAAGGCACCCCGGTGGCCACGCGCAGCATCTCGATGCCCAGCGTGGGCACCAGCGTGTCGCCCACCCGCGCCACCAGGGGAATGCTGCGCACCACGCCGCCTTCGGTGTCGGGCGCGGAGAGCAGGCCGTGGCCGGGAGCGGCGAGATCGAGTTCGTCCAGGCTGGTCATCACGCCGCCGAACTGGCGCAGGTTCGCGCCCGGGTCGCCGCCCTTCACGCGCACCGGCGCCGCGTGCAAGGTGCGCGAACCCGCATCCGGCAGGCCGGCGATGCCCAGCACCACCGGCGCGCTGGCCAATGCCCGTGCCAGCACGGCATCATTGCTCGGCAGCGCGGAGAGGCGCTTGACCAGGTCCGCATCGGCCCCCGGCAGGTGAAGGGCGATGCGGGCCGGCGACATGCGGTCCGGCTCGGGCATCAGCACGTCGATGCCGATCGCCGCCGGCCCGGCGCGGTTGATCGCCTTGATGAGGTCCGCCATCACGGTGCGCGGCCAGGGCCACTGGCCCAGTTCCGCCAGGCTCTTCTCGTCGATCGCCACCACCACCGCCGGCATCGACTTGACCTGGCGCGGCGCGCTTGCCTGGTAGCTGTCCAGCCAGGCGAGCTGCAAGCGCCGCTGCCACGCGGAGCCGCTCCAGGCCGCCAGCAGCAGCGCGGCCAGCATCGCCAGGCCGATCAGGCGGTTCGAACCCAGCGGCGGCACGCGCGGCTGCGCGCCCGAACGCGGCGCACCGGGGGCGCTCACAGCTGGGTCACAGCGCGATCACCAGCCCGTCGTAGGCGGCCGAGATGCGCAGCGGCGCAGCGGCGCGCGTGATCTCTTCAAAGCGCCGCGTGTCGGCAAGCACGCTGTCGATCGCCGCGTCGCCGAAGGCGGGCTCGTGGTGGAACATGCACAGGTGCTTGACGGCGGCCATCTGGCACAGCTCGACGCCGACGATGTTGCTGGAGTGGCCCCAGTCGGCCTTCACGGAAATCGCTTCGGCGAGCGAGTACATGGCGTCAAACACCACCAGGTCGGCGTCCTTGAAAAAATCGACAAAGCCCTGGGTCAGCGCCAGGTCGTCGAGCTTGTGTTCCGAATCGGTCGAGTAGACCACCGACCTGGGCGGCTCGCCCGCGGCGCCCGCCTGCTCAAACCGGTAGCCATAGGAGTCGCCGGCGTGCTGCTGCAGTTTCGCCGTCACCTTCAGGCCGGCCGCCTCGATGCTCACGCCGGGCGTCATGCGCACGAACTCGATGGCCGCACCGAAATAGGAGAACGGCACCGGGAAGGAGGGATTGTCCTGCTGGCGGACCAGGGCTTCGCGCAGCTGCTCGTGGCCGCCGTAGATCACCAGCCGGTTGCCCGGGATGTAGGCGGGGGTGAAAAACGGCAGGCCCATGATGTGGTCCCAGTGCAGGTGGGACATGAACACATGGTAGGTCTGCGGCTTGCCCGGCCCGTGGCGCCCCATCATCGATTCGCCAAAGGCGCGCAGGCCGCTGCCCATGTCGCACAGCACGTATTCCGCCCCGCCGGTCTCGATCTCGACACAGGAGGAATGCCCGCCGTAGGTGCCGATGGCGTGAAACGGCTGGGCATCGAGATAAGCCTCGATGGCCGCGTCGTCGCGCAATTCGCGCCCGCTGGCCCCGCGCAGCAGCGCCGCCATCTTGGCGCGCACCTGCGTGGCGGTGAGCGAGACCGGGATCGAGCCGCGCGTGCCCCAGAAGCGTACTTTCATGGCCTAGTGTCCTGTCCCGTAAGTTCGTCGCGAAAATAAAAGTGACGAAATCGGGACGACCGGGAGGGATCGAGGGCCCCTCCTTCCCTCGAAGGGAAAAAAGCACAGCGAGGGTCGTTCCCTCGCGAGCATTTTTGACGCAGCCGGGAGGGTATCAAGGGGCCCCTCCCCCTTTGTTGGCTCGATTCTCGTCATCTTTTATGCGACTAATTTACGGGACAGGACACTAAGCCCGATAGGCGGCCACCGCCGCGGGCGAGAGCTTGTCCAGCGCGGCGGGCACGGTGTCAAAAGCCTCGTAGACCATGTTGAAGCGGCTGATCTCGAAAATCTCCTTGACCACCGGCTGCATCGCGGCGATCACGATGCGCCCCTTCTGCGCGCGCACCTGCTTGGCCGCCATCATCAGCACGCGCAGGCCCACGCTGCTGATGTACTCGACGCCGGAGAAATCCAGCACTACCCCATCCTTGCCTTCGGCGCACTGCGCCAAAACAGGCTCAAGGGCGAGGCGGAAATTTTCCGCGCTCGCATGGTCGATGCGGCCGGCCGGCGCCACGATGGCGACGTCGGCTGCGCGCGTGCTTGCGAATTCCATGCTTGCTGCTTCCCCTCATTCCCGGTCCGAGTGCCATCCGCCGGATGCACCGGCGAAGCTCGTTTTCTTCGCTTGTAAATCATACAGGATGCCTGCGCTCCCAATCAGGGAGAAAGCACCATGCAGCGTGAAGCGCGCCGCTACCGGTCGCCGACCGTCGCCTGCTCCAGGCGCGTAAGCCAGGCGATCGCCTCGCCGGCGCTCTCGCCGCACATCTCGCGCGCCGGCTTGAGACTGGCGCACACCGCCGGGCGCTCCGGGCGACCGAAGATCATGCAGCGGTTGGCCGCATCGAGCTGGGCGCACCTCACCCCCGCCGGCTTGCCCCGGGGCATTCCCGGAATCGGCGAGGAGATCGAGGGGGCGATGCAGCAGGCCCCGCAGCCGGTACGGCAATCCATTGATTTTTAAGGGTTAATTAAATCAGACTTGTCGCCGGAAAGCGAAAATGTCGGAACTCTTCCTACACGATTACGGGTGCTCGTCTGATGTTGCGTTTTTGGGATTGGCCGCAAACTGCATCCCATCGAAACACCGATTCAAGAGCACGACAACCCAGCAAGACAGCAAGAGATTCGCAGCACCACCAACGCCCCGATCGACGAAACTTCAGGAGAAATGCAAATGCAACAGAATCTGCAACCGAATCATTTCGCCAACCTGTTCGGCGGCGTGGTGGTCGAAGAAGCCATCAAGAAGGCCGAAAGCTGGAACCTGAAAAGCCGCGTCTGCCACCCGCTGGACCGCCCGAACCGCAGCAAGCGCTCGGCCGATCTCGCCAGGTTCGATGCGTCGATCGACGATGCGATCGACGAAGAAGCCGCTGGCGAAGAAATCTGAAGACCGGCCCTGGCCATCCAGGGCAGTCCGCACCACCCCTACTCGCGTTGCACACCTGTGGCGCGCCGCCTGATCCCAGGCGGCGCCGCCCTCCAGGTCCCCGGTGGTCCGGGGTCCCCGGGTTGCGCGCCCTCGTTTTGTCTCCTCTAGTTCGCTAGATTTAGGCGCGGTGATAAATCTCCGCGCCTTTTTTTACGAACTCGATCGACTTCTCTTCCATCCCCTTCTGCAGCGCCGACTCGGCATCCGTCCCGAGCTTGTCGGCGTAGTCGCGCACGTCCTGCGTGATCTTCATCGAGCAGAAGTGCGGCCCGCACATCGAGCAGAAATGCGCCACCTTCATCGAATCCTTCGGCAGGGTCTCGTCGTGGAAGTCCTTCGCCGTGTCCGGGTCCAGGCCGAGGTTGAACTGGTCGTCCCAGCGGAACTCGAAGCGCGCCTTGGAGAGCGCGTTGTCGCGGATCTGCGCGCCCGGGTGGCCCTTGGCCAAGTCAGCCGCGTGCGCGGCGATCTTGTAAGCCATGATGCCGTCCTTCACGTCCTTCTTGTTCGGCAGGCCCAGGTGTTCCTTCGGGGTCACGTAGCAGAGCATCGCGGTGCCGTACCAGCCGATCTGCGCGGCGCCGATGGCGCTGGTGATGTGGTCGTAGCCGGGCGCGATGTCGGTGGTCAGCGGTCCCAGCGTATAGAACGGCGCCTCGTGGCACTGCTCCAGTTGCAGGTCCATATTCTCCTTGATCAGCTGCATCGGCACGTGGCCGGGGCCTTCGATCATCACCTGCACGTCGTGCTTCCACGCCACGGTGGTCAGTTCACCCAGCGTCTTCAATTCGCCCAGTTGCGCCTCGTCGTTCGCGTCATAGCCCGAACCCGGGCGCAGGCCGTCGCCCAGCGAGAAGGCGACGTCGTACTGCTTCATGATGTCGCAGATGTCCTCGAAGTGCGTGTAGAGGAAGTTTTCCTGGTGGTGCGCCAGGCACCACTTGGCGAGGATCGAGCCGCCGCGCGAGACGATGCCGGTCATGCGCTTGGCGGTCAGCGGCACGTAGCGCAGCAGCACGCCGGCATGGATGGTGAAATAGTCCACGCCCTGCTCGGCCTGCTCGATCAGCGTATCGCGATAGATTTCCCAGGTCAGGTCTTCGGCCTTGCCGTCGACCTTTTCCAGCGCCTGGTAGATCGGCACCGTGCCGATCGGCACCGGCGAATTGCGGATGATCCACTCGCGGGTTTCGTGGATGTGCTTGCCGGTCGACAGGTCCATCACCGTGTCGCCGCCCCAGCGGATCGACCAGGTCATCTTCTCGACCTCTTCGCCGATGCCCGAGCTCACCGCCGAGTTGCCGATGTTGGCGTTGATCTTCACCAGGAAGTTGCGGCCGATGATCATCGGCTCGCTCTCCGGGTGGTTGATGTTGTTGGGGATGATGGCGCGGCCGCGCGCGACTTCGCTGCGCACGAATTCCGGCGTGATTCTCTCTGGAATCGAGGCGCCGAAGGACTGGCCGGGGTGCTGCTTCATCAGCAGGTCCACCATCTTCTGCCCGGTCTTGCCACCGGCGGTGCGCAGGCTTTCAACGTAGTGCTCGCGGCGCTGGTCTTCGCGGATGGCGATGTACTCCATCTCCGGGGTGATGATGCCCTTCTTCGCGTAGTGCATCTGCGAGACGTTGGCACCTGCCTTGGCGCGGCGCGGCGCGCGCTTGAGGTTGAAGCGCAGCTCCGCCAGCTTCGGGTCGCCGAGGCGCTCGATGCCGTAGGCGGACGAAGGCCCGCCGAGCAGCTCGGTGTCGCCCCGCTCCTCGATCCACTTCTGGCGGATCGGCGCCAGGCCCGAGCGGATGTCGATCTTTACCGCCGGGTCGGAATACGGACCGGAGCAGTCATACACATACAGCGGCGGATTCTGCTCGCCGCCGAACATGGTCGGCGTATTGTCCTGCGTGATTTGCCGCATCGGCACCTGGATGTCCGGGCGCGAACCCTGGACATACACCTTGCGCGAATTCGGCAAGGGGTGCACCGCCGCGTCATCGACCTCGGCGGTAGCAGCTAGGAATTTGGGATTGGCGTTCATGTGCGCTCCATAAAAAGCTGTGAGCGCAGGAAAGGCGGGAAAGTGGCTTGAAAACGACGGGCCCTGCTTACCTCAACGCTTCCCTGCGGCGGCATTATCCGCGTCAGGTTCCAAGGGTTTTTCTCACCAGACGGCGCGCCGTTTTTTCGAATCTCTCAAACCGGCACGCCGCAGGACCCCCAGCGAAGCCCCGACGTTACGCGATGCCCCCGCACTTTGCAATGCCTCAAGTCCAGTCCCGGCGCATTTGTGCGGCGCAGCACGGCAACCTGATAAAACCATACCAATTCACGGTATTTTTCGGCCCCGCCGTGCCGCAACCTAATAAAACCTGACAATTTTCGCGATTTTCGCGTGTCGCCTATTACGAACGTAATAGCAGCATCCCCATAAAACCGCAGTAAATCACAGCAATTTTTCGCGGCCACGCACCGATGCAACACCAGCCCAACCTGATAAAACCTGACAATTTTCAAAGAACACGCGCCGCCCATCTATCCGCCGGATTCGCATAGCAGGTCCCTTCCCTTTCAAGGGGAAGGAGAGGCTAGGGATGGGGTCAAGCGCCGCCGCCCGGAAGCAGACCACCCGCGCATGAACATGCGAAAAAGTGCCAGGCGCACATCGCGCCCCTGATACCAAACATACACACTTCCCCGCCGCTTGCGCAAAAGAAAACAAAGCCCCCGCCAGGTCACCCCGGCGGGGGCTTGCGGCTGGTCAAAAACCGATCAGCCCTTCGCGTCCGCCACGCACTTCTTCACGAACGCGCTCTTGGCCGCGCCGGCAAGCGCCTTGCCGTCCTTGCTCACCGCCTTGGTTTCACAGGCGGCGGTGGCATCCGCGCCCTTGCTCTCGGCCTCGCACTTTTTCATGAACGAAGACTTCGCCGCGCCGGCCAGGGCCTTGCCGTCCTTGCCGACCGCCTTGGCTTCGCAACCGCCGGCGGCCGCCGGAGCGGGGGCGGGCGTGGTCGCCTTGATGGTCGATTCCTGCACCTGCTGCGCGGGCGCGCCGGGGATGCCGCCGGAGCCGGGCTTGGGGGCTTGCGCGAACGAAGCGTTGCAGACGAGCAGGCCGGATAAGGCTGCGATGAGCAGTCGGGACATGTACATTCTCCTCAATGGATTGGGCTGGCGCCTGATGCCAGAAAAGCAACGGCGACTTTATCCTTAACGCGCCACACCGTCCGCCGGACGACAGGACACGGCATGGCGCAACGCGAAGACTACGCCGCCTTGGCGAACCGCGCCTGCACTTCCTTCTCATACGCCAGCAGCTTTTGCACACTGGCCCGCGCCTCCATGCGGGCCCGGTGCGCCATGCAGTTCCTGAACCCCGACACATCCGGCTTGAACAGCGAGCCACGCCGGAAGCACCAGTAGAAGTAGGCGTCGGCGCAGGTGAAGTGGTCGAAAAACCATTCGCGTCCGGCGAGCATTTCCTCAGCGATGTCGAACAGTTCGAACAGGGAATGCGAGCCGTGGGCACGCACGTTGTCGGCGGTGCCGGGCATGTCGCAGTAGCGTTCGGGACGCTGCTGCTGGGTCAGTTTGGGGTGGATGCCGGCGGCGCACCAAGCCATCACGGAAAGGCAGCGCGCCTGGGCAAGCGGATCGTCGGGGAGGAATTTCATCTCCGGGAACCGGCGCGCGATCCAGTACTGGATGGCGACGTTTTCGGTCAGCACTTCGCCGTCGACGATCAGGGCGGGCACCTTGCCCTTGGGGTTCACCTTGAGATAGTCGGGGCCGAGGTTTTCGCCCTTGCCCAGGTTGACGGGCAAGGTCTCGAAGGGCACGCCGGCTTCGGTGAGCAGGATGAACGGCACCAGGGAGCAGGCGATGGGGGAATAGGCGAGGGTAAGGTTCATGTGCCGCGGTTGTCTCCGGGGGAAATATTGATTAAGTGGGCTGCGCCCCCCTCACTTGCGTTTCGCAACCCCCGATTCCAGAGCGCGGGGGATGTTACATCGCACGGCTTTTGGAACTTGATCAGCGTTTCCCGGGGTTTTGTTCTTGCATGCGATGCCGGGCACTCTAACGCAGCGCGGCGCGGGCGGTGTCTATGCGCCTCATAACTGGAACGCGACCCACAGCACCAGGCCCTCGGCGATCTCCCGCACCAGGCTGGCGGGTTGCGCGCGGTAAGGCGCGGCATCGGCGCGCTGGCGCGCCAGCCAGGCGGCGAAGCGCTCGACGTCGACCGGGTCGTAGAACGCGACCATCAGTTCGTAGTTGAGGAACAGGCTGCGCGCGTCCAGATTCGCCGAACCCACCAGCGCGAGGTCGGCGTCGATCACCACGGCCTTGGCGTGGATCATGCCGGGCAGGAACCAGACGCGCGCGCCGGCGGCGCACAGTTCGCGCAGGGAGCGGTGGCGCGCCACGTCGGCGATGCGGTGGTTGGAGTGGGCCGGCAGCAGCAGGTCGACGGCGACGCCGCGACGCGCGGCGAGGGTGAGCGCCATCATCAGGGTGGGGTCGGGCACGAAATAAGGCGTGGCGATGGCGATGCGCTGGCGCGCCGCGAAGCAGCTCGCCACCAGCACGGCGTAGACGGTGTCGTCGCTCTGGTCCGGGCCGCTGGGGATCAGTTGCGCGACTGCGGCGCCGTTAACTCGGGCGGGCAGGTGCGCCGGCGCGGGCAAGGTGGCGGCGCGGGTGCTTTCGGCGGCGACGGCGAAGTCCCAGTCCAGCACGAAGCGCTGCTGCGCCTGCGCGGTGAGCGCGCCGCGCAGATCGAAACTCAGGTCGACCCAGGGCGGTTCGGAGGCGAGCCCTCCTCCACCTTCAAAATATTCCGCCGCCAGGTTGCGCCCGCCGCACCAGAACCATTGCCCGTCGGCCAGCACCATCTTGCGGTGGTTGCGCAGGTTGGTGCGGCCGCGCAGGGGCGAATGCAGGGGCGGGACAAACAGCTCCACGGCGACGCCGGCCTCGCGCAGCCGCGCCAGGCCGGGGTGTCCGCCCAGATAGATGCCGATGCCGTCGATCAGCAGGCGCACGGCCACGCCGGCGCGGGCGCGCGCCATCAATGCCTGCATGATCTCCTCGCCCAGCGCATCGTCGCCGAGGATGAAGGTGCATACGTCGAGCGTGTGTTGCGCGCCCTCGATGCCGGTACGCAGGGCGCGCAGGGCGGCGGCGCCGTCTTTGTGCACGTTCAATTGCGCGTAGGGGGCCGGCTGGTCCAGGCCGAGGGCGGCGGCCAGGTGGCGCACGCCCGCGCCGGGAGTGGCGGCATCGGGGGTGGCCAGGCCGCAGGCACCGGCCAATGCGGGCAGCGGCGCGACGGGGGCATGGACGCCGACCTTGCGGCTGCCGAACATCAGGTACAGCGGCAGCGCGATATAGGGCACCAGCACCAGGGTGATGATCCAGGCCACCGCCGAGGCGGGATGGCGGCGCTGGTGCAGGGTATGCGAGCCGATCACGTAGACCGCCAGGCCGGCGAAGATGGTCAGGCCATGCAGGGTGATCCAGTGGTGCTCGATCAGCTTAAGCCACATGGCGGCCTCCACGCGGGTGCGCCGCGCCGGCGCGCACGTGGCGGCGGGCCCGGCTATCGGGCCGCATCGAGGCGATGGGTAGGAGTCGGCGTCACGGCGCCATTATGTCAGGCAGCGCGCGCGCCGCGGCGTGCCGGCGGGGAAGGCGCATCGCGTAACATGCGAACCTTGCCCCTTTCGACTGACCGCCGTGACCGATTCCGCTTCTCCCGATACCTCTTCCGATACCTCGCCCGATACCTCTCCCGACACGCCCTCCGACGCCCCCACCCAGGAAGCCACCCTGTGGCGCGACGACGGCTGGACCGCGCGGGTGATCAAGAATATCGACGACGACGGCTGGGCGGTGGAAATGACCCTGGACGGCGAGGCCGAACCGGCGCTGACCGGCCCCTGGACCATGGGCCGCGACAAGAAGAACCCCAAGCCGCTGGATGCCAACGCCTTCCACACCCTGGTGAAAACCGCCTCGGAAGTGCGGGTGCGCCATGAGCAGCACCAGCACGCCCTGCTGCACAAGAGCGTGACGGTGACGGCGGCCGGGATGCGCGTGACCGTCAAGCTCGACGTCGAAGCGGACGAGGACAATCCCTCGGCCACCCTGTCGGCCTGGGACGAAGGCGACGAGCTGCTGGCGAAGATGAACGTGGCGCCCAATTATTCCCTGACCCGCTCCTCCGCCGAGAAGTGGGTGGAAGGCGGCTTCAAGCGTCCCCGGGAGTGAGGCGGGCTCGTTCCATGCACGGTCTGCATGTAATGCCCGGCTGGAAGCGAGGGCTCTGATGGAAAACCTGGACCGGGCCGCGGGGCGGAAGCGCTGAACTGTCACACCCCGGCAACGCCGGTGGCGGACCGGCGGACTACGCCAACATCAGCCATGCACCTACATTCCCGCCACATCGATCAGCCTATCCTGATGCTGTCCGCGCTCAATTCCGCGGCCCGCATTCGTACCTCCCGTCCGTACACTGAAAGGGATAGTCATGCTTTACACCATCGCTGTCGTTCTGCTGGTCCTGTGGCTGCTGGGCCTGGTGACTTCGATCACCGCCGGCGGTCTGATTCACGCGCTGCTGGTGATCGCGCTGATCATGATCGTGGTGAACCTGATTTCCGGTCGCCGCGCTTTGTAACGAACAACTTCACGAACCATTTCGCGAACCACTTCGAGCAGCAAAAAGCGGCGCCTTCGGGCGCCGTCAGGTTGTTGAAAAAGTGGGCAAGCCCCCTTTGAATCCCCCGAAGTCAGAGGAAGCGGCGCGGGAGTTGGTGTGGCCCGGTTCGCAATAACCTGCTTTGTCAGCAGTCTGGCGGCGCCTTCGGGCGCCGTTTTTGTTGCTGCTTGATTGAGACGGGATGACTGTGTGAACGCGCGGTAAACGGCAGGTATCGCGCAGGTAAAGTTGGCCACGCGCGATTGACGCCGCCGATTGGCGCTGCCTACACTGGGCGAACTAATTCAAAGGGGGCCGCCATGGAATCTTCCGCAACGCCGCGCAAGCCATCTTCCCTGTTCAACGGCTGGCCCCTGCTCGGCGTGATCGCCGCGCTGCTGCTGGCGATGGCGATCGCCATCGCGGCGGCGATGCCGGGCGTGGACGGCATGCGCATGCTGATCCGCGCCACCGCGCGCACCTCGGTGCTGCTGTTTCTCGCCGCTTTCCTCGCTTCGGCCGTGTGGACCCTGGCGCCCTCCGCCGCGACGCGCTGGCTGCGCGCCAACCGGCGCCAGCTCGGGCTTTCCTTCGCCGTCTCGCACCTGATCCACGCGTTCGCGATCTTCTCCCTGTCGCAGGCCGACCCGGCGCTGTTCGCCCAGCTCGTCATGCCGGCAACCTTCGTCACCGGCGGGCTGGCTTACCTGTTCATCCTGCTGATGAGCGCGACTTCGTTCGACCGCACGGCGGCCTGGCTGGGGCAGCGCAACTGGCGCATGCTGCACACGGCGGGCATCTGGTACATCTGGATTTCGTTCGTGTTCACCTTCGGCAAGCGCCTGTCGCAGGGACCGTTTTACGCGGTGATGATAGGCGTGTTGTTTGCGACGCTGGCGCTGCGCATCGCGGCCTGGATCAAACGGCGGACCGGCACGCCGGCGCCAGCGCTGCACTGAGGTGCCGCGTCTACACCTAGCCCGTCACCACAACCGTTTCCCAGCCGTCGTATCTCCCGCCATGCTCGGCGGCGAGCCGATAGAGGGGCAGGATGACGGCATCGATGCCGGCATAAGACGGAATATCAACGCGCCAGACATGCGCGCAATATCTGTAAGCGGGATCGCTTTCTTCCGCGTCTTCGCTCTGCGGCTCCCCTTGCTCCACTGCGGCATCTTTTTGCGCCGCCAAGGCTCCGGCCGGCGGAATACGCTCCACGTATCCCTGCGCGGCGGCGGCAGCCACGTAGGCGTCGCGCGCAGCGGAGTCGGCGAAATAGGCCCAGTGGTCGATCTCGCGGGCTTCGGTGAGCTTGTCGCCGCGCTTTTCCAGGGCGATGCAGACGCGGCGGCTGTCGATGCGCTCGCGGTCGATCGGCTCGGGATAGAGGAATTCGAAATACGCTTCCCAGCCGGGCTGATGTTCGGAGCCGCATTCGTAGCGGTAGGCGGGCCAGTCCCGCATGCACAGGTCCACGCGCTCGTTCCACTGCGCGTTATCGGCCAGGTAAAAGTAGAAATCGCGGCTGCCGTCGCCGGTGCAGCGGCCGACGTAATCGGCGTCTTCACCGGCCAGGCGCGCGCGCACGTGGTCCTCGATGGCGCTCAGGGTGTCGAATTCCTCCCGGCTGGACAAGCCGTCCTCGCGCGGGGCATTCATGAACAGGCGCAGGTGACCCAGGTAGGGCAGGCGCGCCACCGGAGCGGTCTCGGCGGCGCCGAGGTCGAGGTAGATCGAAGCGGGCTTACCGTCGATGCGGACGGGGTAGAAATCCCAGTTGTCGGTCATGAGGTCGGTAATCGGGGGAATCAGAGGGCGAGAGATCGGGCGCGGCAAGTATAGCGACGGCGCCAAGCCGGCGCGGTTCACAAATCTTTACCCGGCCGCCCTTGACGCGGCGCGTTGTGGTCCGTATATTACTGACCAGTCAGTTATTTATTTGTCATCCTGCCCAAACCGCGCCATGCCCACCCTGTTCGACCCCAAGCCTTCCCTGGAAGAGACGCAATCCGATGGCCGCCGCTGGCAGCGCCGGGCGGACGCGCGCCCGGCGGAACTGCTGGCCGCGGCGCTGGACCTGTTCGTCGAGCGCGGCTTTGCGAATACGCGCCTGGAGGACGTGGCGGCGCGCGCGGGCGTCTCCAAGGGCACGCTGTACCTGTATTACGCCAACAAGGAAGATCTGTTCAAGGCGGTGGTGCGCGCCGGGCTGGTGTCGCCGCTGGTGGAGGCGCGCGAGGTGATCGCGCGCTTTCCGGGTACCTCCGCCGAGCTGCTGGGACTGATCGTGCACGGCTGGTGGGAGCGCATCGGCAAGACGGCGCTGTCGGGCATCCCCAAGCTGATCATGGCGGAAGCGCGCAACTTCCCGGAGATCGCGCGCTTTTATTTCGACGAGGTGATCCAGCCCGGACAGGCCACGATGGCGCAGGTGATACAGCGCGGCATCGACAGCGGCGAGTTCCGCAAGGTGAACGCGATGCACGCGGCGCACCTGCTCACCGCGCCGTTCCTGCTCATCGGCTCCTGGCGCACCTCGATGCTCCCCCTGGAGGCGGCCTCGCCGGCCGATCCGCGCTTCATCGACGCGCCGGCGCTGCTGGCGCTGCATCTGGACATGCTCAGGCGCGGGCTGGCGCCGGAGGGCGCGGCCGTAAAGCCGAAGGCAGCGACACCCGGGAAAGCAACAACGAAGTCAACCCAATCAGCAAACAAAAAAGCGGCGCAAAAGAGCGCGGCGAGCAAGACGCGAGGCAAGGCATGAAAAAGAGCGTGGTGATTGTCGCTGTCGGCGTGCTGCTGGCGGCCGTGGCGGTCGGCGGCATGGCGATGAAGCGGCGCGGCGAGGGCGCGGCCGTGAAGGTGCCGGCCGCGGCTGCCAGCGCGCCCGCCGGGCCGAAGAGCCTGGAGCTGGCCGCCTCCGACCTGGTCGCCATCGCGCCGCGCGAAATGCGCCGCACCCTGCCGCTCACCGGGCAGCTCAAGCCGTCGAGCCAGGCGGTGGTGCGCGCCAAGGTGGCGGGCGAGATCGTCGAGATGCGGGTCAAGGAAGGCCAGGCGGTGCGCGAGGGCGAGCTGCTGGCGCGCATCGACCCGGCGGACTACAAGGCGCGCCTGGACGAGAAGGCCGGCGCGCTGGACGCCAACAAGGCGCAGTTCGAATACAACGAGAAGACCCGGCACAACAACGAGGAGCTGATGCGCAAGAATTTCATCTCCAAGAACGCCTACGACAATTTCAGGAACAGCGCCGACGTATCCCAGGCGCAGGTGAAGACCGCGCAGGCGCAACTGGCGCAGGCGCGCAAGGCGCTGGACGATACGCAGGTGAAGGCGCCGATCACCGGCGTGATCTCCGAGCGCGCCATGCAGGTGGGCGACAAGGCGGCGGTGGACAGCAAGCTGATCAGCATCGTCGACCTGACCCACATGGAGATCGAGGCGTCGGTGCCGGCGGCGGACATCCCCTCGGTGGCGATCGGCCAGGAGGTACGCTTCACGGTGGAAGGTTTCGGCGACAAGATGTTCACCGGGACGATCGCGCGCATCAACCCGGCGGCAACCGCCGGCTCGCGCTCGCTGCTGGTCTATATCGAGGTGCCCAATCCCGAAGGCCTGCTCAAGGGCGGTATGTTCGCCAAGGGGGGCCTCACATTGGACCGCCGCGCCGGCGTGCTGGCCGTGCCGGTCACCGCGCTGCGCGACGACGCCGGCGTGCAGGTGGTCTACAAGGTCGAGGGCGGCAAGGTGGTGCGGGTGCCGGTGAAGACGGGCGTGCGCAATGACGAGGAAGGCTGGATCGAGGTGACCTCGGGTCTCACCGAAGGCGCGCAGGTGGTGAAGGCGAACCTGGGCGAGTTGCGCGGCGATACGCCAGTCAACGTCGTGCAGAAATAGGGACGCCGCACCATGTGGTTCACCCGCATCTCAATTAAGAACCCGGTGTTGGCCACGATGCGAGACGAACAAGGGGGCTTGCCCCCTTGTGATCCCCCGAAGCTTGTTGTGACGGGCGCCTGCCCGGTGAAGGCCTAAGCCATGTGGTTCACCCGCATCTCGATCAAGAATCCCGTTCTGGCCACGATGATGATGGCCGCTTTCGTCGTGCTCGGCCTGTTCTCGTATCAGCGCCTGCGCGTGGACCAGTTTCCGGACATCAACTTTCCGGTGGTGGTGGTGACCACCGACTATCCGGGCGCGACCCCGGAGGTGGTGGAGTCGGACATCACGCGCAAGATCGAGGAGCAGGTCAACACGATCAACGGCATCAAGAGCCTGTACTCGCGCTCCTACGAGGGGCAGTCGGTGGTGATCATCGAGTTCGAGCTGACCATCGACCCGGCGCAGGCGGCGCAGGACGTGCGCGAGAAGGTGGCGCTGGTCAAACCGCTGTTCCGCAAGGAGGTGAAAGAGTCGCGCATCTCGCGCTTCGACCCGGCGGACCGGCCCATCATTTCCATCGCGGTGCAGAGCACCAGCCCGCAGCGCGCCCAGCGCGAGATCACCACGATCTCCGACCAGGTGATCAAGCGGCGCCTGGAGAACGTGCGCGGTGTCGGTTCGGTGACCATCGTCGGCGGGGTGATGCGCCAGGTGCAGATCTACCTGCGGCCGACCGATATGGAGGCGCAGGGCATCGGCGTCGACCAGGTGCTGAACGCGGTACGCAACGAGAACCAGGAACTGCCTGCCGGCGCGATCCGCACGCGCGAGCAGGAGAAGGTGGTACAGGTCCAGGGCCGCCTGAGGTCGGTGGACGATTTCAATTCCATCATCGTGGCGCGCCGCGCCGGCCAGCCGGTGACCCTGCGCGAAATCGCCAACGTGGTCGATGGCGAGGAAGAGACCGAAACCCTGGCGCTGGTCGACGGCGAGCGCACCATCGCGCTGGACATCCTCAAGGCGCAGGGGCAGAACACCATCGAGGTGGTGGACGCGGTGAAGGAGACGATGACGCGCCTGCAGAAGGAACTGCCGTCCGACCTCAAGCTCACGGTGATCAAGGATGGCGCGCGGCCCATCAAGGTATCGGTGGAAAACGTGCGCCGCACCCTGATCGAGGGCGCGCTGCTCACGGTGCTGATCGTGTTCCTGTTCCTCAATTCCTGGCGTTCCACGGTGATCACCGGGTTGACCCTGCCGATCGCGCTGATCGGCACCTTCCTGGTCATGTACTGGCTGGGCTTCACCATCAACATGCTGACCCTGATGGCGCTGTCGCTGTGCGTGGGCCTGCTGATCGACGATGCGATCGTGGTGCGCGAGAACATCGTGCGCCACGCGGCGATGGGCAAGGACCACTACACGGCGGCGCTGGAAGGCACGCAGGAGATCGGCGTGGCGGTGCTGGCGACCACCTTCTCGATCGTCGCGGTGTTCCTGCCGGTGGGCTTCATGGGCGGCATCATCGGGCGCTTCTTCCACCAGTTCGGCGTGACGGTGGCCGCGGCGGTGCTGATCTCGATGTTCGTCTCTTTCACGCTCGACCCGATGCTCTCCTCGATCTGGCCGGACCCGGATGCGCATCCCGGCACCAAGCGCGGCCCGGTCGGGCGCCTGCTCGGGCGTTTTGATGCCCTGGTACAGTGGATCTCCAGCCTCTACCAGCGCATGCTGGGCTGGTCCTTGCGCCATCGCGGACTGACCGTGGGGGCGGCGGCACTGGTCTTTTTCGGCAGCTTCGCGCTGGTGCCGCTGCTCGGCTCCGAGTTCGTGCCGCAGGCCGACAACAACGAGACCATGATCAGCTTCAACACCCCGGTGGGCTCCTCGATCGAATTCACCGAGACCAAGTCGCGCCAGGTGGATGCCGCGCTGCGCGAATTTCCCGAGGTGCTGTACACCTATACAACGGTGAACACCGGCGTGGCCCTGGGCAAGAACTATGCGAGCGTGTACGTCAAGCTGACCGACCGCGCCCAGCGCAAGCGCAACCAGGCGCAGTTGACCGCGCCGATCCGCGAGCGCCTGGGCCGCATCGCCGGCGTTACGGTCACCAACGTCGGCCCGCCCAATTCGGTGGGCGGCACCAAGCTGCTCATCGTCAGCCTGCAAGGGCAGGACCTGGGCGAACTGGAACGCCTGTCCACCGAAGTGCAAAAGCGCCTGGCCGCCGTGCCCGGGCTGGTGGACATCGATTCATCACTGAAACCCGCCAAGCCGACCGTCTCGGTGGAACTCAAGCGCGAGCTGGCCTCGGACCTGGGGATAGGCGTGGCGCAAGTGGGCAACGCGCTGCGCCCGCTGATCGCCGGTGAGGCCGCCAGTTCGTGGAAGGCGCCGGACGGCGAGAACTACGACGTGATGGTGCGCCTCTCGCCGACCGACCGCAACACCACCGGCGACCTGGACCGGCTGATGATCGCCAGCGGCCAGAGCAATGCGGACGGCACGGCGAAGATGGTGGCGCTGCGCCAGATCGCCGAACTGAAAGCCGTGGGCGGGGCCAGCCAGATCAACCGCCGCGACCTGACGCGCGAGGTCGAAATCAACGCCAACGTGTACGGCCGCGCCTCCGGCGAGGTGGGCCGCGACATGCGCGCGGTGCTGGACGGCATCGACTACAAGCCGGGCTACCGCTACGTGATGGGCGGCTCGACCAAGGACATGGCCGAGTCCGGCGCCTTCGCGCTCTCGGCGCTGGTGCTGGCCATCGTGTTCATCTACATGATCCTGGCCTCGCAGTTCGGCAGCTTCCTGCAGCCGCTCGCCATCATGTCCTCGCTGCCGCTCACCCTGATCGGCGTGTTCCTGGCGCTGCTCACCTTCCATTCGACCCTGAACCTGTTCTCCATCATCGGCTTCATCATGCTGATGGGCCTGGTGACCAAGAACGCGATCTTGCTGATCGATTTCGTGAACCACGCGCGGCGCGGGGGCAAGGAGCGCACGGCAGCGATTCTCGAAGCCGCGCATGTGCGCCTGCGGCCCATCCTGATGACCACCCTGGCGATGATCTTCGGCATGCTGCCGCTCTCGCTGGGCCTGGGCGAAGGCGCCGAGCAGCGCGCACCGATGGGCCAGGCGGTGATCGGCGGGGTGATCACCTCCTCGATCCTCACCCTGGTGGTGGTGCCGGTGATCTACACCTTCATCGACGACCTGACCACCTGGTTCAAGCGCCGCCACGCCGCCAAGCCGCTGGCCCATGGCGGCGGCGCACCCGTCGTCGCCCAGCAACAGGCGGATGATAAAATCCAGGGTTGATTGTCCCCATTCCGCGTTTCACCTTCGCATACTCACCTACGCATACCGGACCCGCCATGCAAGCCGCCCTCGACGTCTCCCGCGCCCGTTTCAACATGATCGAGCAGCAGATCCGCCCCTGGGACGTGCTCGACCAGGATGTGCTGGACCTGCTGGCCGTGGTCAAGCGCGAGGACTTCGTGCCCGCCGAACTGCGCGCCCTGGCCTTCACCGACATGGAAATTCCGCTGGCGCCGGCGCATGCCCACGCCGGCGGCGGCACCCTGATGTGGTCGCCCAAGATGGAAGCGCGCGTACTGCAGGAGCTGCAGGCCAAGGCGCACGACCGGGCGCTGGAAATCGGCACCGGCTCGGGCTACTTCGCCGCCCTGCTGGCGCACCGCTGCCACTCGGTGGTGAGCGTGGAAATCGTGCCCGAATTCAAGGCCCAGGCCGAGAAGAACCTGAAGGCCGCCGGCCTGCCCGAAGTGCGCCTGTTCGAGGGCGACGGCGCGCAGGGCTGGGGCGCCGAGGCCTACGACATCATCGTGTTGACCGGCTCGACCCCGGTGCTGCCGGAAAAATGCCTCGAGCAGCTGAAGCCGGGCGGGCGCCTGTTCGCCGTGGTCGGCGACGCCCCGGTGATGCAGGCTCGCCTGTACAGCCGCGGCGCGGCCGGCGACGCCGGTATCTCGCACGTGACCCTGTTCGAAACCGTCATCGTCCCTCTTGCCCATGCAGCGCAGCCCAAGCGCTTCAAGTTCTGACCTGTATACCCAAATGAACCAACTTAGCGTACGCCAACTGGCCGATTGGCTGGCCGATACCTCGCGCGAGCAGCCCCTGGTGCTGGACGTGCGCGAGCCCTGGGAAATCGAAAAAGCCTCGATGCCCGGCATCACCGCCATCCCGATGCGCGAGATTCCGGCGCGCGCCGGCGAGCTGCCGCAGGGCCGCGAGATCGTCGCGGTATGCCACCACGGCGGGCGCAGCATGCAGGTAGCGATGTTCCTGGAACAACAAGGCTTCAAGCTGCACAACCTCTCCGGCGGAATGGACGCCTGGGCGCTCCAGGTCGACCCGTCGGTGCCGCGCTACTAGGCGGCTTCCCAAGCATCATTCTTTAACAAAAACCGGTGCACAAAAATGCGCACATCGCCCCTGTTTTATGGCAAAATGACCGCGAGTCATTTAATTTTGGCAGCCCAAGCCGGGCTGCCGGGGACTGGATGGTCCGCCGGGCAACCCGTCCCGGACGGCCAGGCCTGTTCCAAGCGCTCCACCCGCAACGCCGACTGACCGACTCACCCTGTAGAGGACCAGGATTCATGAACCGTCTGACTTTGCGCAGCTTGAGCCTGGCGATGGCCGGCGCGGCGCTGCTTTCCCCGCTCTCGATGCCGGCCGCCTTCGGCGCCGACCTGTTGTCGATCTACCGCGAGGCGCTGGCCAACGACGCGCCCTATTCCAGCGCCAAGTACTCATTGCAGGCCGGCCGCGAAAAGGAGCCGCAAGGCTTCGCCGGGCTGCTGCCGACCGTCAACGCGACCGTCAATACCACGGCCAACGACGCCAATGTGTCGTTCCGCGGCCCCACCACCTTCCCCACCGGCGACCGTTTTTTCAATACCAACGGCTACACCATCACCCTGACCCAGCCGCTGTTCCGCTGGCAAAACTGGGAGACCTACCAGCAGTCCAAGCTGCTGGTGGTGCAGTCCGAGGCGATCTTCGCCCAGTCCGGCCAGGACCTGATCGTGCGCACCGCGCAGGCCTATTTCGACGTGCTGGCCTCGCAGGACGCGGTGGCCGTGACCGGCGCGCAAAAAACCGCCATCTCCGAGCAGCTGGCGCAGGCCAAGCGCAACTTCGAGGTCGGTACCTCGACCATCGTCGACACCAACGAAGCGCAGTCGCGCTACGACCTGGCGGTGGCTTCCGAGATCGCCGCGCAGAACGACCTGGAAACCAAGCGCACCGCCCTGCAGCAGATCATCGGCAAGCCGCCCGGCGAACTCTCGACCTTGCGTACCGACATCAACATTCCGCCGCCCAAGCCCACGCAGATCGACCAGTGGGTCTCCGCCTCGGAGACCAACAACTACTCGGTCAAGGCGCAGGACGCCGGTGCCGAGGCCGCCAAGCGCAACGTCGAGATCAACCGCGCCGGCCACTACCCGACCCTGGACCTGACCGCGCAGCGCTTCCGCTCGAGCGCCACCGGCAACACCACCACCAACATCGGCAGCGACCTGAACCAGACCGCCATCGGCGTGCAACTGGCGATCCCGATCTTCGCCGGCGGCAGCGTCAACTCGAAGGTGCGCGAGGCGCAGGCCAATTTCGACAAGGCGCGCGCCGACCTGGAAAACCAGCGCCGCACCGCCGCGCAAAGCGCCCGTTCCTCCTACCTGGCCGTGACCAACGGCCTGGCGCAGGTCAAGGCTTACGAGGCCGCGCTGGTCTCTTCGCAAAGCTCGCTCGATTCCAACAAGCTCGGCTATGAAGTCGGCGTGCGCATCAACATCGACGTGCTCAACGCCCAGCAGCAGCTGTACCAGACCAAGCAGAGCCTCTCCAAGGCGCGCTACGACACCATCGTCAACGGCTTCAAGCTCAAGGCCGCGGCCGGCAGCCTGTCGGAAGAGGATGTGATGGCGATCAACGCATTGTTGAGTCGCTAGAAGTAAAAACCCTACTTTTAGCGAGGCTGGCCAGTGAAAATCACCGGCCGGGTCTGCGTAACGCGCGGATGATTTTTTGCCACTGAAAAGCGACGAACAAAAGCCACGCATTCGCGTGGCTTTTGTTTCGGTGCCGCGCGTAATTGCGACAGGTCAATCGCGCGACGGGCTCACTGCGCGATCATCTTCTCGATCATTTCCATCGTGCGTTCAGTCGCGCCGCGATGCGCCTGGGTGAAGGCGCGGCCTGCTTCGGCCATGCGTTCGCGCGCGGGCGCATCGTCCAGCAGATGCCGCGCTTCGCGCGCCAGGGCCTGCGCATCGGCAACCCGCAGGGCGGCGCCGGCGGCGACGGCTTCATCGGCCGCCTGGGCAAAGTTGCGGGTGTGCGGGCCGACCAGCACCGGGCAGCCGAGGGCGCAGGCTTCGATCAGGTTCTGGCCGCCGAAGGCCAGCAGGCTGCCGCCGATGTAGGCGCAATCGGCGGCGGCGTAGTAGGCGGGCATCTCGCCCATGCTGTCGCCCAGCCAGACTTCGGTCTCGCGCGTCACGGTTGCGCCGGCGCTGTCACCCTCGCTGCGGCGGGCGAGGTTGAAGCCGCGGGCGCTGATCAGTCGCGCCACTTCGTCGAAGCGCTGCGGATGGCGCGGCACGATCGCCAGCAGATGGCCGGCGCGCACCAGCGGCGCGAGCGCGTCGAGCAGCAAGGCTTCCTCGCCTTCGCGGGTGCTGGCGCAGAGAAACATCCGCCGCGCCGCGCCGTCGGCGCGTGCTTCGCGCATGCGCCGCCAGGCGGTACCGCGCGCCACCACATCGGGCGCGGCGGCGACGTCGAACTTGAGATTGCCGGTGACGCCGACCGTGGGCGCGCCGAGCGCACCCAGGCGCGTGCCGTCGTCCCCGGTCTGCGCCGCCACCCGCGCCAGGGCCGCGAAAGCCGGGCGCGCCAGCGCGGCGAAGCGCCGGTAGCCGCGCGCCGAGCGCTCCGACAGGCGCGCGTTGACCAGCGCGAGCGGCACGCCGGCACGTGCGCAGGCTGCCACCAGGTTCGGCCAGATCTCGGTTTCCATCAGCAGGCCGGCCCGCGGCGCGAAGTGCGCAAGGAAACGCCGCATGGCGAACGGGTAGTCGTAAGGCAGGTAGACGCAGCGCACCCGCGCCTGCCCGCCATACAGCTCCTGCGCGGTGGCGCGGCCGGTAGGGGTCATGCAGGTGAGCACCAGGCCGTGTTGCGGGTAACGCTTGAGCAGGGCGCGCACCAGCGGCTGGGCGGCGCGGGTCTCGCCCACCGACACCGCGTGCAGCCACAGGCGGGGCGACGGCGGGGCGGCATCGGGATAAAAGCCAAAACGCTCGCCCAGGTGTTGCAGGTATTCGGGCTGCAGGCGCGCGCGCCACAGCAGGCGTAGCGGCAGCAACGGCAGCGCCAGCCAGAGCATCAGGGTGTAGAGGGCGCGCGCCATGATCAAGGAGCCGCGGCGCCGTGTCAGGTGGAGGGCGAAGCTGGCGGCGCGGCGAGCAAGCCCATGGCCGCCTCCCAGACCGCGCCGGCCGTGGGCGTCGCGGCGACATCGCCGACGCTCACGGCACGCCGCGCGATCACCCCGGTCTCGGCCGGGCGCGAGCCGCAGTAGATGCCGACGGTGGGCTTGTCCAGCGCGGCGGCCAGGTGGGTGAGGCCGGTGTCCAGGCCGACCACCAGGGCGGCGCCGGACAGCACACCCGCCAGTTCGGTGAGGGCCATGCGCGGCACCAGCGCGGCATTGTCACCGAGCGCCTGCGCGATGCGCGCGGCGCGCGCTTCCTCGGCGGGGCTGCCGTGCGGCAGCAGGCAGAAGTAGCCCGCCTGGGCGGCCAGGCCGGCCAGTTCCAGCCAGCGCTCCTGCGGCCACAGTTTGGCCCCATCGGCTGTGCCGGTAAGCAGCATGCAGTAGGGCCGCGCCGGCAGCCAGTCGAATCGCGCCGGCGCCACCGCGATGCCGTAGCGCGGCTCGCCGCGCACTTGGTAGCCGAGCGATTCGCCGAGCAGGCGGCGGTTGCGCGCCACCGCGTCCAGGGTCCAGGGCACGTGGTGGCGGTGCCGGTAGGTACGGGTGGCGATGCCTTCGCGGGCGCTCGAGGCATCCAGGCCGTGGCGCTCGCCCTTGGCCAGGCGGGCCAGCAGGGCGCTCTTGATCAGGCCCTGGGCGTCGATCACGCGGTCGTAGCCTTCGTGATCGAGCTGGCGCTTGAAGGCGCTGATCTCGTCCCAGGTGCCGCGCGTGGCCAGGCTTTTGCGCCAGCGCCGCACCGCCACCGGCAGCGCGCGGGCCACGCCGGGATGCAGGGCGACGATGCCGGCATAGGGCTCTTCGACCACCCAGTCCAGGCGCGCGCCGGGGTACAGGGCGGCAATGTCGGAGACCGCGGGCAGGCAATGGATCACGTCGCCCAGCGAGGTGGTTTTGACCAGGAGTATGCGTTGCATCAGGAGCGCGCGCCGCGCGAAATTCGATTCGACTGTCTATCAGCGGTGGGTCTGGCACCGGACCGGCACCGGCGCGCCACCCCTGGCGGCCCCGATGGCCGCGGCCTGCCGGAACAATGCATCGCTTACAATGCCGCAGTCGGCCGCGGCAACCAACACCACGGCCCTCAACATTGACGAGCAGTCCCGACCAGCCCTGACCCTCCGCTACCGGCGCACTTGCGAGGATAGCGATGCGCCGATTATAACCGTCATGCCTCCCTCCCCCGCCCCTGGCGCCGGTCCCGCGCGCGCGCCGCTTTCGGTGGCCATCATCACCCTGAACGCCGCCGGCAGCCTCGCCGAGTGCCTGGACAGCGCGGCGTTTGCCGACGAGGTGGTGGTGATCGATTCTGGCAGCAGCGACGGCACGCGCGAACTGGCGGCCACGCGCGGGGCGCGGGTGATCGAGATGGCCTGGCGCGGCTTTGGCCCGCAGAAGCAGGCGGCGGTGGCGGCCTGCGCGCACGACTGGGTGCTGTGCCTGGATGCCGACGAGCGCGTCACCCCGCAACTGCGCGCCGGCATCGAAGCCGCCTTGGCGCTCCCCGCGGCGCGGGCTTACCGGATGGCGCGCGCGAACCGCTTCATGGGGCGCATCCTGCGCCATGGCGAAGGCTATCCCGACTACTCGCTGCGCCTGTTCCACCGCGCCCATGCGCGCTGGAGCGACGACGCGGTGCATGAGAAGGTGCTCGCCGACGGCCCGGTGGCGACCCTGCCGGGCGATCTGCTGCACGAATCGGCGGAATCCCTGGAGAGCTATCTCGCCAAGCAGAACCGCTATACCAGCCTGCAGGCCGAGCGCCTGCAGGCCGATGGCGCGCGGGCGGGATGGACCCGCATCGCGCTGGCGCCGCTGTTCCGCTTCGTCAAGTTCTATGTTTTCCGCGGCGGCTTCCTGGACGGCGTGCCGGGGCTGGTGCACATTTCGATCGGCTGCTTCAACAGCATGCTCAAATATGCCAAGCTGCGCATCTTGAACCGGCGCATCTGAGCCACCGCATCCAAACCACAGCCGGCATCAAGCCGGGCCATCGACCACCTTCAATGCAACGCATCGACCTGCCCTTCACCGGCCCCTGCCTCCTGGAGCCGCGCGTATTCGAGGACGCGCGCGGCTGTTTTTTCGAGACCTGGAACGAGCGTACCCTGGCCGGCCTGGGGATCGCCGCGCGTTTTGTGCAGGAGAACCATTCGCGCTCGGCGCGCGGGGTGCTGCGCGGCCTGCACTATCAATCACCGCAGGCCCAGGGCAAGTTGCTGCGCGTATTGGCGGGGACGATCTTCGATGTGCTGGTGGACCTGCGCCGCGCCTCGCCCACCCGCGGGCAGGCGCATTGCCTGCGCCTGGGCGTGGAGGGCGGCGCCGGGGCGCAAGCGCCGGCGGCCCGGCCGGGGCCGCGCATGCTGTGGGTGCCGCCCGGCTTCGCGCATGGCTTCCTGGTGCTCTCGGAAGTTGCCGAGGTGTCGTACGCGGTGACCGATTACTATGCGCCGCAGGCCGAGCACACCCTGCTGTGGAACGACCCGGCACTGGCGATCGACTGGCCGCTGGCCGAAACCGGCCTGGCGGCGCCGCTGCTGTCTCCCAAGGACGCCGCCGGGCGCCCGCTGGCGGCCACGCCGCTGTTCGACTAGGCCGGCGCCGGACGTGGCCGCGATCCTGGTCTTCGGGCGTGACGGCCAGCTCGGGCAGGCGCTGGCGGCGCTCGACTGGGGTGGCCGCGCGGTGCGCGTCTATGGGCGGGATGAGGCGGACCTGGTTTCACCAGCGCCGGCGCAACTGATCGCGCGCGAGCGGCCCCAGGTGGTGATCAACGCCGCCGCCTACACCGATGTGGAAGGCGCGCAGCGTGACCGGGAACGCGCGTTCGCGGTCAATGCGGCGGCACCCGGGCAACTGGCGCAAGCCTGTGCGCAAGCCGGAGCCTGGCTGATCCACTATTCGACCGACTATGTGTTCGACGGCGCCAAGCAGGACGGGGCCGGCCGGCCGGTCCCTTATGCCGAGACCGACGCGCCCGCGCCACTGAACGTCTACGGTGAAAGCAAGCTCGCCGGCGAGCAGGCGGTCGCGGCCACGGGAGCGCCGCACCTGATCCTGCGCACCAGCTGGGTGTACAGCCGCGCGGGGGAGAATTTCGTCAACAAGATTCTGGCGCGGGCGCGCGCCGGCACGCCGCTCAAGGTGGTGAACGACCAGTTCGGCGCCCCCACCTGGGCCGACGCGCTGGCACGGGCGACGCGCCAGGCGGTCGACGTGCTGGCACGGCCGCAAACCGATGCCGGCGCATTGGCCGGCCTCTACCACCTCAGCGCGGCGGGCGGCGGCAGCTGGTTCGACGTGGCGCAGGAGGCTTTGCGGATCAGCGTGCTCGACGTGCCGCTGGCGCCGGTATCGGCGACCGAATTTGCCGGTGCGGCGCCCCGGCCGCGCAATTCGCTGCTCGATTCAGGCCGCTTTGCCGCGGCCTTCGGCCATCGCATCGGCGACTGGCGCGAAGACTTGCGGCGTTGCCTGGCCGGCTAGCGGCACCGGGCACGCACCGACCCGCGCGGGCAACTACACGTAGTAGGCGGTGGTGGTCATCACCTTGGCCATGGCGCGCATCGCGGCGCGTGCCGGCAGCGGCAGGTCGATGCCGCCGGCGGCGCGCGCTTCACGGCCGTGGCGGATTTCGTCTTCGCGCATCACGTCGAGCACGGCGCGCGAGCGCGCGTCGGCGGCGGGCAATTTGCCGATGTGCTCTTCGAGGTGGCGCTCGACCTGCAGTTCGGTCTCGGACACAAAACCCAGGCTGACCGGGTCGCCAAGCCGCGCGGCCAGCGCGCCCAGGGCGAACGAGCCGGCGTACCAGACCGGGTTGAGCAGGCTGGGCCGGCCACCCAGTTCACGCAGGCGTTCGGCGGTCCAGGCCAGGTGCGCGCCTTCTTCGGCACCGGCGCGCTCCAGGTGCTCGCGCAGTTGCGCGTCGCCGGTGACCGCGGCCTGGCCGTGATACAGCGCCTGGGCGCAAATCTCGCCGACATGGTTGACGCGCATCAGGGCAGCGGCGTGCTTGCGCTCTAGGGGCTCGAGCGGCGCATCGGGGACGGCGGCGCCGGGTGAGGCGGGCGCGGCACTGGTGACAGAGGCCACCGCGCGCAAGGCGCGGTCAAAGCCGGAAATCAGGGTATCGAGCGGAGTAGCCATGGCGACACCTTAGCAAAATCCGCGCACATGGGCAAAACAGCCGGGACACCGGAAAAAGCGGAAATAAAAAACGGGCACCCGAAGGTGCCCGTAGATTCGTACTAAACCAGTAAACCGGATTAGAACGTGTGCTTCAGGTTCACGCCGTAGTACTTCGGATCGGCACCGGCGGCGGTAGCGATACCGGCGAAGGTGATGCCCGAGTTGGCCGAGTTGGTGTCGTTGATGATGCCGACGTAGTAGGCGGTCAGCGAGGTACGCTTGGAGAACGCGTAGTTGTAGGTCAGCATCCAGGCGCTGGACTTGGTGCCCGAGCCGTCGAAGCCGCGCAGGCCGGTGGCCGCGGTAGCCGCACCGGCGGTGGAGGAGATGCTGCCGTCCAGCTTGTTCGAACGAGCGTACTCCAGGCCGAAGAAGTGGTTGCCGGTGGTGAAGTTACCCTGCAGACGCCAGCCGGTCTTCTTCAGTTGGGTCAGGTCGCCAGCGTTGAAACCAGCGTAGTTGAGGTCCCACTTCAGGCTTTCCCACATGGCGCCGAGGCCGATGGAGTTGCCGCCACCGAGGTCAAACGCGTACTTGCCGCCCAGGCGATGGCCTTGGCCCTTGGAGCCGGAGACGCCGGTTGCGCCGCCACCGGTGATCTGCCATGCGCCAGTGCCCGAACCGTTGGCGATGGTGCCGACGCCGGCGGTGCCGGCAGCAGCCACGTAGGCCAGCAGGTCGCTCTGGCGCTCATAGGCGTAGCCGATGGCCAGGGGGCCATTGTTGTAGGCCAGCGACAGGTCCCAAATCTGGGGCTTGATCGAGCCAGCAAGGCGGTTGGAAGCGGTGACTGCGTCCGAGAAGTTGGTCGCGGCGTAAGCTACGCGAGCCTCGAAACCGGACCAGTTCGGCGACCACCATTGCAGCAGGCCCTTTTGACGACGGTCAAAGTTGGTGCCGGCCATCAGGCAGGTGTTGGCCGAAACGCCGCTTTCAGCAACGCAAGCCGCGCTTTCGTTCTGGCTGGACCAGGCGCCGCCCGCACCGATGACGCCCAGGGCGCCCAGGGTGTTGGACAGCAGGCCAACGGTGGCAGTACCGGAACGGCCGTTGGCGTTCATGGTGCTGTAGCCAGCGACGTTGAACGGGGTATCCCAGCTACCGACCGAGACCGAACCCCAGGTGGCCGAACGCAGGCCGACCGCGCTGTTGCGGTAGGTCGGGGCGTTGCCGTGGTTGATACCATCGGGGAAGCCGGACGGGGAGCCCAGGGTGGCGGAAATTTCCAGCTGGAACCAGGCTTGCAGGCCGTTGCCCAGATCTTCAGTGCCGCGCAGGCCGAAGTTCGAACCCGACGGGTTCATGCGGCTGCGGGTGCTCTGGTTGGCGGGAGCAGCGCCGGCGGCGACATAGCTGCCCGCGGTACGGGCGGAGCTGCCGGCGGTGGTCAGGTTGGTCGGAGCGGCACCGCCGTCAGCACCAGTGGCGCTGGCGAACTGGAAGTCGCCGAGCAGCGTGCCGTACAGGGTCACGTTCGCGGACTGGGCAGCAGCAACGCCGGAAAAGGCGCTCAGGACCGCAGCGGCGAGAAGCTTATGTTGCATGTAATTCTCCTCTGGATAAATGGATGTTCGAAGATGGAATTTCGAAGTCCGTCTCGGACGAAAAGAAGGTTATCGGCGCGCCGCGCCACCCCCAATGCCGCACGGTGTGACAGGGAAAGGGCGGGGATGAAAAGCACCCGAAACAGGCAGGTGCGTTGCATTTGCGCAACAAACGTGTGCCGGGCACCGCGTTTTCATCCCGACTTTTGCGGGCACCGGCACGGCATGGGCGGCAGACGCCGCCTCCGGCCAGACAATCGGTTTCAGACGAAACCTGCCCTCATTTCAGCAATCGACGCAGGATAGGAAAGCACTCATGGCAACCCGTACCGGCCTGGCCCTGCTGCGCAACGCGCGGCAGGGCGACGCCCAGGCCAAACTCGCGCTCGGACGCGTCTACCTCACCGGCGAGCATGGGCTCGGCAAGAGCCACGCCACCGCCTACCACTGGCTGGAGATGGCGGCGCGCGCCGGCCTGGAAGAGGCCTGGCTGTTGATCGGCCGCGAAATTGCGCTGGAAACCCTCAAGGAGCCCGCCGGCGCCCTGCCCTGGTACCAGCGCGCCGCGGCCGCCGGCATCGCGCCGGCACAGCGCAGCGTCGGCCTCTGGCTGCTCGAACAGGGCACGCTGCAGGCGGACAATCCCCAGCTCAAGCGGGAGGGCATCGCGCTGCTGGAGGCCGCCGCCGCGCAGGGAGATTTGCCGGCCCAGGAGTTGCTCGGCGAGCTTTACCTCGCGGGAAGGCATGTGCCGAAAGACAGGGGGACGGCACGCCGCTGGCTGGAGCGTGCCGCCGACCAGGGCTCGCTGCGCAGCCACGCGCCGCTGATCACCTTGTGCACTGAAGAGCGCGACCTGCCCGGCATCGAGCGCTATGCGCGCCCGCTCGCCGAGCAGGGCGATGCGCGCGCCAGCTACGCCCTGGGCATGGTCCTGCTGGGCCGCCTGCCCCTGGCAATGCCGCGCTGAGCAGGCGGGGCAATCCGGGGCAGGCTGCGCCCTGGCCGGGCCCGCCCCTAAACCGGCATTACGGGGGTCGCGACGGTTTGCCGGGCAAGCCAGGCGAACACCCGCAAGCCTCGACGGCGCCCCTGATTCCCGCCCGCGCGGGCAGGTTTGGCGTCTGGCCATCATGCGTGCCGCCCGCCAGACGATGCGTGATGCGTCAAATTACACGTGCCGCGCCACCCCGCACCCTGCCGGACGGCATCTATTGCCGGATTGACGTTGGCGCTACGGTATGCCCATGTCAACTATGGGCATGGGCCGTTCCCGGCTCGCCCTTGCCAACGTGGAACTTGTCGGCCAGATCGAAATTTTTGAAACCGACGCGACAGCGGCGCCGGCCACCGGCGAGCGTCTGGTTGCGCTGCCCCTGGCGGAGCCGCGCGAAGCGCCGGCGCCTGCCGCGAAACGCACGCTAGCCCAGCCTGAACGCGCGCCTTCAGCCGAAGCCGGGCGCTGGCTGCTGGCTGCCGCCGAGGCCGGCCTGGCCGAGGCGCAATTCGAATATGGCCGCCTGCTCCTGAGCAAGGAGAACGCGGCGCAGGTGCCTGGCCTGGGGTTTTCGCCCAAGCGCGCGGTATTCTGGCTCTCCCGCGCCGCCGAGCAGGGCCACACGCAGGCTGCCTATGAACTGGGTCTGGTGTATCGCAATTCAGCTTTTGCCCAGCAAAATGCCGCGACTTCCAACCAATGGATGGGCGTGGCCGCGCGCCTCGGGCATGCGCTGGGACAATACGAATACGGCGCCTACCTGTGGCGCCGCCGCGTCTCCCTGGGCGCCCTGGCCGATGTCGAAGCCGCCAACTGGCTGAGCCGCGCCAAATACCAGGGTGTGACGGCGGCAACCGACCTGCTGGACAAGATTGTCGACCCGCTGCCTTCGGTGTCGCCGCAAACCGCCCTGGCACGCCGCACCGCGCTGCGCGCCGCGGCGCAGGCCAACCAGTGCCTGGCCCTGCGCCTGGAGCTGGCGGGCAGTTTCGGCTTGCGCAAGGGCGAGGCCTTCTTCTTCGACCCGGCCACCGCGATCCACGACGGCATCATCCTGATCGACGTGCGCGCCGAAGTGGGCAAGACGCGCCGCCGCCTGTTCGAGATCGACGGCGAGGGCCAGGCCGCCCTGCTGCGCCGCATGCAGATGATGTTCGGTTCGGGCAATGCGCCGGAGGCGGACCTGCAGGGCGACTACGGCCGCCGGCATGCGCAGATGGATGCGTTCTGCAAAAAGCTCGGCATCGACGACGAACTGTTCTTCGCAGCCCGCCAGGACGCGGCAACCGAGCGCGCCGAGGAACAGGCACGCGCGCAGCGGGTCAAGCTGGCGGCCTGATCGCCCCAACGCGGCGCCCGGTGCGCCATCTGAAAGCCGTGCCTCCCGGGCGCGGCTCAGGCTGCCGACAAAGCAGGTTGTGGCGAACAAAGCCGCACCAACTCCTGCGCCGCTGCCTCTGACTTCGGGGGATTCAAAGGGGGCTTGCTCCCTTTGTCAGCAACCTGAGCCGCGCCTCCCGGGCGCGGCTTTTTCTTTGGGAGTTCTACCGCGGCTGCTTCAGCAATCGGGCCGGTTGTAGCGCTGCATGCACATCGAGCGCAGTTGCTGCTTGTCGTTCTGCAAGCGCCGGTCCGCCTCGTAGGTGGCGCGCTGCTTGGCGGCCTGCTCCTGGCGATCGCGGTTCTGCTGGTCATATTGCTGCTGGCGCTGCGCCGCCATGGCCTGGCTTTCGGCCCGCTGCGACTGGTTTTGCGCGTCACGAATCGAAGCGGCCGCCTCGTTGCGCAATTGCCGCTCGCGCATCTCGTCCTGGCGCTGCTGCGAGGCACCGGCCTGCATCTGGCGGCGCTGCTCTTCGGCTTCGCGCTGCTCGGCCTCGCGCTGCTTTTCCTGCTCGACCAGGCGCAGGGCGCGGTCGGCGACGTCTTTCTGGATGCGGTTCTGCTCGCGCGCGTTGTAGAACCACATGCCCGCGATCATCAGGGCAATGATCCCGGCCACCAGGATGTTGCGAGTGGACAGCCAGCCGTCTTCGCGCTCGTCGGCGGCCACGGTGGTCGTGCGCACGCCCGCGCCGGCCAGGCGCTTGTCGTAGGCGGCGCGGGTACCGGGATTGGACAGCGTCTTGTAGGCTTGCGTGATTCCCTGGAACTGGATGCGCGCGTTTTCATCGGCATCGAGCTTGGCCTGGGGATAACGGGCTTTCAGGCGCAGGTAGGCATTTTCCAGGTCGCCCTGGTCGGCATCCGGCGCGGCGCCGAGCACGGCGTAAAGGGTTTTCATATTATTGCCCGCGGGTATTGTTGGGTTGTCGGCGGCGGCTCGTCCCTGCATTTCCCCCGGGAAAACGGGCCGCGATTGAAATTTTAACAATTCCCCGCCTTCCGCGCCCAATATGGGTTCCGCGCATCACTTTTTAACGGTTGGGTGGATTCCGGCGGCCCTGCAAGAGAAGCCCCCGTTCTGCCCGCACGCCTCTAGCCCCTGCTGCCAGCCTGCCGCTGCTAGCCGCCCAAATAGGCGCGGCGGATGTCGGGGTTGGCGATCATCTCGGCGGCCGCTCCCTGGTGCACCACCCGCCCGGTTTCCAGCAGGTAGGCGCGGTCGCACATGTCGAGGGCCGCGTAGGCGTTCTGTTCGACCATCAGCACGGTGGTGCCTTCACGCTGGATCTCCAGGATCAGCTCGAAGATGTTCTCGACGAAATTGGGCGCCAGGCCCAGCGAAGGCTCGTCGAACATCACCAGGCGCGGGCGCGACATCAGGGCGCGGGCGATCGCCAGCATCTGCTGCTCGCCGCCCGACAGCGTGCCGGCGGCCTGGCCGATGCGTTCTTTCAGGCGCGGGAAGCGCACGAACATGCGCTCCATGTCGTCGCCCACCCGTTTGCGGTCGTCGCGCCGGTAAGCGCCCATCGCCAGGTTTTCCTTCACCGACAGTTGCGGGAACACGCGCCGCCCTTCGGGGCAATGGGCGATGCCGCGGTCGATGATCTCGGAAGGCTTGGCGCGGGCGATCGGGTAGCCGTCGAAAGTGATGCTGCCGGAAGTCAGCGGCACCAGCCCGCTGATGGCGCGTAGCGTCGTGGTCTTGCCGGCCCCGTTGGTGCCGATCAGGGTCACCAGCTCGCCTTCGCCCACCTCCAGCGAGACGTTGTCGACCGCCGCGGAGGCGCCGTAGTGCACGGAGATGTTTTCGATCTTCAGCATGGCTATTTTTTCGCCCGCTTCATTCCCGAGCCCAGGTAGGCGCGGATCACCTCGGCGTCGTGCTGGATCTCATGCGGCGCGCCGGTGGCGATCACCTGACCGTGGTTGAGCACCACGATATGGTCGGAGATCGACATCACCACATGCATGTCGTGCTCGACCAGGAGGATGGTGGTGCCCGCGTCGCGGATGGCGCGGATCAACTCCTTGAAAGCATCGGATTCGGAAGGGTTCAGGCCCGCCGCCGGCTCGTCCAGCAGCAGCAGTTGCGGGCGCGCCGCCATTGCGATGCCCACGCCCAGCAGGCGCTGCTCGCCGTACGAAAGGCTCACGGCCGGCTCGTCGGCGCGCGCGCTGAGCTTGACGAAATCGATGATGCCCGCCGCCTTGGCGCGCAATGCCTCTTCCTCGGCGCGCGCCCTGCGGCTGCGCCACAGGATGCCGGCCACGCCGGCGCTGCCCTGCAGGTGCAGCGCGGTAAGCACATTGTCCATCACGCTGCAGGCGTTGAACACGCTGGTGCGCTGGAAGGTGCGCACCAGGCCCTTTTGCGCGATGCGCTCGGGTGCCCAGGCTGTCACCTGTTCGCCGAACAGCGAAACCTGCCCGCGCGTGGGGCGCATGTAGCCGCTGATGACGTTGAAGGCGGTGGTTTTGCCGGCGCCGTTCGGGCCGATCAGGCTGACGATACGCCCGCGCGGCACGCCAAAGCTGACCTCGGAAAGCGCGATCAGCCCGGAGATGTTCATGGTGATGCCGTCCAGCCGCAGGGCATCGGGCGCGGCTTCGGCTGCGCCAAGCGGCAGCGGGCTCACCGGCGCGGTGACAACGGCGGCCACTTCGAGGGGAACGGCGCTCATGCGTTCTTCCCCGCCAGAGTCGGCCCGGTAGCGGAGACGACTGCGGTACGCGCGCGCCAGAAGCGCAACCTGGAAAGCGCCGGGACGATGCCCTCCGGCAAAAACACGAGAATCACGATCATCGCCACGCCGTAGATGATCCACTGCACCTCCGGCCGGGCGTAGTCGCGCAGCACTTCCGGAAAGGCGCCGAACAGGATGCCGCCGACCACCGGCCCGGCCAGCGTACCCTTGCCGCCGACGATCACCATGATCACCATGGTGACGGTGTAGACGAACAGGAACACATCGGGGTCGACGATCTGCACATTGTGGGCGTAGAGCGCCCCGGCGGTGCCGGCGATCGCCGCCGAAGCAATCGAGGCGATCACCAGGTAGTGGGTCACGCTGATGCCGACCGAGCGCGCCAGGGATTCGTTCTCGCGCAGGGCGATCAGCGCGCGGCCGATGCGGGAGCGCACCAGGCGCGCCACCGCCAGATAGGAAATAATGCCGAACACCAGCACCACCCAGTATTTGGCTGCCTTGGTGACCAGCGGCATCACGCCCACGCCGGGCAGCCACAGCGACAGCGGCGGGATGCTGTTGAGCGCCATCGGCCCTTCGGTCAGGTCCACCCAGTTGAGCGCCACCAGGCGCGAGACCTGGGCGAAGCTGATGGTCACCACCACGAAGTAGGCGCCGCGCACCCGGAAGGCGAGCTTGCCGATCAGCCAGCCGGAGATGCCCGAGACGATCACGGCGCCGATGAAGGCGATCCACACCGGTTTGGGCGCGACCACCAGCTTGGCGAACTTCAGGTCCAAGTCGAAACCCAGCGAGAGCAGCGCGCTGGTGTAGGCGCCAATGCCGAAGAACGCAGCATGGCCCAGGCTCAGCTGCCCGGTGTAGCCCAGCAGCAGGTTCAGGCTGATGGCGGCAATCACGAAGATGCCGATCGAGGTTGCCACCGAGAGAATGTAACGGTCGCGGCACCATAGCGGCAGGCTGGCGAGCAGCAGCGCGCAGGCGAGGCCGCGCCAGGGAAAAACGGCGCCTCGGGCGGAAAGCTTGATCATCAGCCGATCCGCTCCTTGGCCGCGAACAGGCCCTGCGGGCGCACCAGCAGCACCAGCAGGATCACCAGGAAGCCCAGGGCGTCGCGATAGTCGGTGGAAATGTAGCCGGCGCCGAACTCCTCGACGATCGCCAGGGCGATGCCACCCAGCGCCGCCCCGACCAGGTTGCCCAGGCCGCCCAGGATCACGATGGCGAAGGCCTTCAGGCTCGCCAGGTCTCCCATGGTGGGATTGACGACAAATATGGGCGCGAGCAGCGCGCCCGCCACCGAGGCGAGCGAGGCGCCCAGCGCGAAGGTGAGTGTGTAAATGGCCGAGACGTTCACGCCCATCATGGCGGCGGCGTCGCGGTCCTGGAAGGTGGCGCGCATCGCCGTGCCCAGGCGGGTGCGCTCGATCAGCAGGTAGAACCCGCCGAGCAGCACCAGCGCGGCGCAGACCACGAACACGCGGATCGGCGCGATCGATACCGCGCCCCATACCAGCGGCTCCTGCGAGAAGGGCGAAGGCACCAGCTTGGCGACCCCGCCCCAGATCAGCTGCTCGGTGTTCTGCATCACGATCATCATGCCGATCATGATCAGCATCACGCCGTCGATATCGGAGAGCTTGCGCCGGCGCAGCAGCACGTATTCGACCACTGAGCCGAACGCGAAGCCGATGATCGCCGCGAGCACCAGCGAGGTGAAAAAGTCGAGTTTCAACAACACCACCAGGCCGTAGGCCGAGTAGGCGCCCAGGGCGTAGAACTCGCCATGGGTGAAGTTGACCACCCGCATGATGCCGAACACCAGCGTCAAGCCGATGCCGAGCAGCGCATACGTGCCGGAGAGCGCGGCGGCATTGGCGAGGTGCTGGAGGAATTGGTCCATGGTGCGGGTGGTCCTGGTGTGGTGGCGATGCTTACTGCATCGTTACCTTGCCGTCCTTCAATTGCACGATGTAGACGTTGGGCACGTTCTGGCCGCTCTCGTTGCCGGCCGGGCCGTCCTTGATGAAGGCGATGTCGCCGTTCACGCCCTTGAGCTTGGTTTTCCACAGTGCATCGCGGATCGCCTGCGGCTCGGCCTTGCCGGCGATCTTGATGGCTTCGGCGATGGTCATGATGCCGTCGTAGCCGCGGAAGCCTTCGGTCAGGCCGGCGAATTCGAGCTTGCGCTTGGTCCACTCATCGGCGTAGGTCTTGGCGACGTCGGGATACTTGGCCTTCTCGGGGAACCAGGGCGCGTAGAACAGGATGTGGTTGCTGGAGAAGCCGGGCGGGCCGGCCTGGGTCAGCAGCTGGTCGGGGAAGGAGCCGCCGGTGGTCAGCATGCGGTGGGTCAGGCGCTGTTCGGCGGCCTGCTTGATGATCAGGGTGATCTGCTCGACGCCGGTGGTGACCATCAGGGTATCGCCGCCGGACTGCTTGATCGAGGCGAGCTGGGCCGACAGGTCGGTCGCTTCCGGGGTCATGGTTTCG